>Ga0207841_1000041_pt1 | contig 227412 bp, 218 predicted proteins | sample HigsolmetaGSP18D_FD_184846 | JGI IMG/M metagenome (GOLD analysis project Ga0207841, IMG submission 184846) | High solid enriched microbial communities from the Joint BioEnergy Institute, USA - SP1-8-D (SPAdes) | ecosystem: Engineered > Bioreactor > SSF (Solid state fermentation) > Aerobic >...
AGAGTCCTTTCAAAGCTTCATATCCAGCTCAAGACACCAACACCACCTTCCACAGCACACAGCAATCAATCTTTTGGCCCAGGCAAGACACCAACTGATATGTATCAACTGGACCAGCAAAAGAAGCAAATTCAACATCTCTGAAGTCATCAATCATTATCTCCTTCCACTATAGAACAGGCAGTGGATAAGGTGATTAAATGTGCAGAGATCACCATGCAGAATGCTATCCTATTGCAGCAAGAGATTCATCAGCTTCATGCAGAAAACCAATGCCAAAAAAGAAAGCGACAAGCATCTAGATATTTTATTCAAGCAGGGGGAACCTTGACAGGTGCTGAAGGGCAGCAAAAAGCTCAAAAGCATGAGCAACTGCAGGAATTATCTCAACAACCACGGAGACCACCAAGGTGCAGTAATTGCAATCAAGAAGGCCATAATCGGCTTAAATGTCCTAATAAATAGTGCCTTTTCTTTTATATAGGAAAATATAATAGATTTTGTTGCAATAATCTTCAAGATTTTCGGTCGCGTTGGGCTGCAACTCTTGGCCGAGGACTGACCAGCTCGGTGGTGTGACCAGCTCGGTGGTGGATTACGTTATAGGCATGATAGGAGTTCAAGATATGGGCAAATTAGTGTGGCAGAACTCTGCCGCCTACTTCACCACCTTCCGCCTGTCAGTCCACCCGCGCCGTCACACCCACAACCATACCAATATCATAATCATATTTCATCACATGGGATGACATGACCAGCGTGACGTAAGCCACCTGTCCCTGAAAATCCGAGTGTGTCGGGTCCTGCTTGGCCTTGCTAACTTGATTGTAGAAAATGCAGTACATTTATGCATGATGACTTGCAAAAGTTGGGCCTTTATATTGCAAGAAACAGGTCGAATATTCTAGAGCTCTGTGACCGGCTGGATTTGATTGTATTGAGTATGTGAAGAATTATACAGCACGTATAAACTCAGGGACTTCAGGAACAACAAAGCGATTACTATTGTACTACCAGCCTAGAACAAAGGGATGAAAGAGTGTTGAGGACTAGAAGCATTCTAGAAGACTATAGGGCATGATCTATATGTAATCCTATCCTTTGAAATGCCTGAGAAGGTTTCGCCAATCCCTTAACCTTTATCACAGGTTTCACTGCCATCCGAGATATTCAAACAGCCTTAATGAAGGACCTGGTATAATCCTTGACAGAGCTGAATGAGACTCACGGATCCGGGCATATGAGACCCTGCAGCGGACCTATGCGGGTAGTGGTCAATGAGTTGTCTAAGACCACCTCGTTCAACGGTATGCTGCATACTTTGGAACAGTCAGCTCCCGGGCTTTGACATCGATGAATTCAGTTGGACTCACCAAGTCATTTCAACTAGTTAATTATGAGGTGGAATGGAGTCGGCGACTGTTTCCCTGTGTCAATTGCCGTCTCCCATGAACTTGTCACGGTTGTTGGGCCCTCAACTCTCTCTATGCACCAACAATGCCTATGCGCTCTTTTCCTGAAGGGCCCATCCTGTCTCGGAAGTGCGTGATGCCACTTCAGCAATTTAATCTGTGTAAGTTCAGGACAACTTCTGAAGCAAAGAGATACCAAAGACACGGCTTCCTTTCGGAGCCAGTTGTCATATTTTGACGTCTTTGACTTCAATATGTCTGAACACTCCTTACCTATATCTCTTAGATGAATTGCACATCGCAGCTGTGTCAGAAAGCACGCTGTTCCTATGTGTAAAAACTGTTTGGTCCATGTCCTGAGTGGTCTTCTGCTAGAGTTTAGTAGGGTCTATCATGTACCTAATGTATTGTAGTATACCGTATAATTCGCTACCTGCTACACCCCAGACTGACAGAACCATGCGCAGCAAAGACCAGCCTTCCAGAAATTGCAGCTTAATAGTAATGTCTAGAATAATTAATATATGTATGTTATATTGTGTTTGGTTTACTTTTTTTTATGAAAAATATATTTTCGGCTAATAATGTTATTGTGGTACTATAGGACCTGGAATAATAATGTCAAGGCAACTACTAAACTGGAGACGAGGCTGCAAGTATTATATTATAGGTCTATAAATCTCTGAAAAAGTCGATTCAAAGTTCCTGCACATGTCAACTCAATTTCTATTGGAGTATATAAGGCTGAAAACCTGCAAGAGAAACTGGTAACGTTGCCTTTCTACTCAAAAATTTCTCGCGGAGAATTTTTGGTACTGTCAGGTAAGGAGAGAACTGATCATGGGGCCGGGGATTCCTGGTCCATTTGGGAATTAGACTATTATTTTGCTGTTGAGTAAAAGTCATATTCCATAGTCGGTGTTATCATACTGCTGCCCATTTGAAAAATAAACAATACAGCGAATATCAACTCGGGGACTTCGGAACCAATAGAAATATCGATTCGATCTAACGTGATAGGAACATAGTCCCACTGGGACCCAGGATCCCGGAACAGTCCTAATAAAGGAAGCGGTACATCTCTTTGACAGAACTGAACGAGACAACGGGTTCAGGCATATAAGACTCTGCAGCGGACATATGCAGACGGCGGTAGATGAATGGTCTATGACCGCCTCATTCAACGCCATTCCATGGTTCCCGCAATTGGCTCATGTAGGTAGCTTTCTCTTCTGAATCATCCTCAGAGATAGAATGGATCATTAGTATAGGCTGATTTTAATAACCGAAATTACCCCTTTGCTACCTTTTCCTCTGGACTAGAACCTCCTACAGTCACTGATCTAATACAAGCTGGCTTGAGTCAAGTCTCTCACGCCTCAACCGGAGTAAATATAAGCTTGCATGTCTGGTCCTTCGGTCGCGAAGATATGATCTGATCATCTATATCCATGCATCCCACCATGTCCGGGGCGACCCGCGTCCTGAATCGAGAGTAGACTTCCCGGAGGAGGATCTTCATTTCGATCAAGGCGAGGCTATAACACATATCAGTTATCATTCTCTGCGGAACAAAGCGCAGTTAGATGAATAGAATATTTTAGGTTGGACTTACTTCTTGCCCGTACAGCCGCGTGCACCGGTTAAAAACGCAAAGAAGAGCCTGTTCCGCTCATTCATGCCTTCCGGCTCCAGCCATCGCTCGGGCCAGAATGCATCGGGATGCGGAAATACATTTTCGTTCAGCCTGTGAACCGAGTACGGCTGACAGCTGACGATTGTTCCCTCCGGGATGTAGTACCCACCGATGCTCCAGCCGCCAGACGGGACGTATCGCGGGAAAGACATCGGGATCGGTGGAGCCAACCTGAGCGCCTCTTTGATGACGGCGTCCAGATACGGCAGATCGTTGAGAGGAACGTCGGGAGCTGCTTGGTTCAGTTCTTTATGCAGTCGCTCCTGTATAGCGTAGTTGTGGGGTTGAGAGAGCTCCCACATGAGAAAACATAGGCCGTCTCCCGTTGTGTCAATGCCTGCAGCCATGTGATCTTTACATTCTGCCGCGGCTTCCATCCTGCTGAGCTCGGACTCTTTGCTCAGAAGTCTCTTGACGAGGGTATGCTCGTCTGCATGGTTGCCCCGGTCGACCATGTCCAGCACATATTTGTTGGCTTTTGGAGCTCGTCGTGGCAGAAGGAAATTGGGAAGAAATGGTGCCAGTGCGGGCAGGTAGTATAGCAGCAGGTTCTCTTAGTAGGTGGTCAGCCGTGGCGTCTGGTAAGGTAAAGGCAAGCTAAAGGGCAGCTGCATACTTTGAAGACTGTTGTGATAAGACAGCTCTTGCATGAGTTCGAAGTCATTCGGATCAGTAAGGGAGTGAGTGCCTCCGGGGCTGAACATGAAATGAGTGACGCAGTCCAGGGCGTAGCAATGGAGGAGGACCTACAGAAGTATCTGTTAGCATATCTGGGAGACGAAAAAACTGAGGGGGTTGAGAATATACATAGACATCCACACTCTTTCCACCGCTCTCCAGGCACTTCTCAACAAACGCACGAGCATTCCTACGAATTCGCTCCAGAGGCTTCTCGCGCATGATATTGGTCATTGCGTACCGATCCGCGAAGCATCGTTTTCTCTGGCTATGCTGGATTATACTTAGAACAGATCATGTTACAATCCAGAGAAATACTGACGTCTTTCTTAGGCAGAGTCGAGAACATTGTCCTGGCAATGGAGCTTTCGTCAGAGAGTCTGCAAATAGACAAACACATTGACTGTAACATAATAACTTGCCGCTGCCCAAACTGTCTGAACAGATCATAGAATTCAGTCTTATCGTATCCGCTCCCTCCCGAGGCATAAATCTCCTTCACGGCCTCGGGGCTCGTGAATGAGACCTCATTGGGACTCAGTCGGACAATTGGCCCATATTTCTTGTGAAGCTGGTGGACGAAAAGTCGACGGTTGGCCGAAAACTCGTGCAACTTCAGCCATATGGAAGTGATGCGCGTCATGGGAGGGCCGGGGATCTTTGCAAGAGGGGAACGGAGTCGCTTGATCAGGACCGCTGCCGCGAAGATAGTGGCTACGATCGCGATCAACCACATGTTCGCAACTGCTTTTGTAAAACCAGTAGAGAACAGTAACAAGTAAGCTGTTATATTCTTCTCTGGTTTTCCCCCATGGAATCCTGGATACTGATGAGTTGCAGATTGAAAATTAAATCGATCCGAACCGAATCCAGCCCTCCAAAAAGTTGTCTGCGAAAGACGAGTAATGCATATACCTGGGTATTACTTAGTATCTTTCTCCAACTGATAGAAATTCCACAAAAGGAAATTCAAAGAGATCTTCGAGGCCAATGACACCTTCCGGCCCCAGACTAATTTCTTGTCCTTGCGCCCTATACGCCGATTGCTGTTGCCAGCATCGGAAGTTAGCAATAAGAACAGACCGCTGACTTGTGCAACTGATAAGGTAAAGGTGAACTAACGATGAGGGGCATTCCACCCCGCACGATCACGAGGTGATGACCTAACCGCCGAGTCGATAGTCTTGTCTGGGTGTCTGCCAAGAGCTTATCGCTGGTCTGTTATCGGCATTTGATCTCAGATCAGATGATCTGAATACTGGGGCAGGTACGTAAGATTCGAGGGTTAGGTGTTATCTAATCGGGGCATCCCTATAAGGATGTGTCGGTTGTACGATATGTGCCTTTAGGAACTGTATATTATTTACCTTTGAGGTACTTAGTATTCAGGTACTGTACTTTGTTATGTCCGACAGATAGTGCTGAACAGGGACTCTGCTCTGCTGACGGCGGTTCCAACTTCTATGCAAGCTCTTGGGACCATAAGAAACGAAAAAAAGGATCTGACAGCAACAAAGATGGTGGGAGCTTGACTATCCAGTTCTGGGCAGGGTCTGTGTCTACAGCTGAGATTACTGAAGTTAGGTAGCAGTGAACATTTTAAAATCTATTACGCAGTACATCTGCCGCATTCCACTTTTACCTACAGAGACCAAATAGATTTTCCACAGCCAAGGCTAGGAAGTATATTTACAGTCTGTCTTAGATATTCAGTCCTGGCTGACTTTGAAAATCAGTGTTGACAACCATCTGCATGATAACTTTAAATGAATACAAGGTAACTATACTTCTATATAATTACAGTAAAGCTCCTAGGCTGTCCAAAATAAAGCATCCCTCTAACAGAGAGTCTTGTCGCTAGGCCCTAGCAAGGCAATGTTCTGTATGTATATGAAGACTACTTTTTAGATTCGCTAGGATCCTGGCTTTTTACTGTATAAGACAGAGATGCCAATGGAAACAAAACAAGGGCCCAACAGGTTAGTCAATTAGGCAAGAAGTTATAAGGGTCCTATGGACTACACAGTAAGATATCTAGCTGTGTCTATTTCCTATCTTGTTCTTATCCACAATGTCTTGTGGAGACGATACTAGTCTGCAATGGTAAATGGGCAGCTGCCTAGTTTGTTTCTCAATCCTATTAATAGCAATTGGATTGATGTATCCACTATCATCGCCTTGGTATTATTTGCGCGTACCTAGGTATCTAGGTGCCTGCCACCTAATCCGTCCGTAACTACATGCTTCTTTTCTTGGATCTCCTTCCATCAAAGGGGGTAAGAAACAACCCGCATTTATTATCATTGGAGTTAAGATAGGGGAAGAGAGAATGTGAATAGTGCTACTGTCCGAAACCCACTTCAAAGTTCAAAAACGAAGTAAATTAACTCACGGGGAATAATAAATAATCCCCCTTCCAGTTTTCTTTGCAGCTCCTGCAAAGCTACTTGACGCATGACTACCTCACATAGGTCCCGTACCTGTTGCGAGGGATCTTATATATGGGTACTCTGGACTTCAACAATACGTAGACAATGACATATTTGCCGCTGGAGATCGTCTGCTTTTGCATCAGCTTATGTGTTTGTTTGATGTGCTGGGATGGTTTGTTGAGCTGGATTGGATCTATAAAATATGCAGTACACATTTCGGCGCGGTCTGGTGCGACCCATCAGGGGTTCCATAACGAGAATTCCATTTCAGTGATCTTGACATGTTCAAGGAGGACCGCTTCTTGGCTGAAGATTTCGAGGTGGGGTTGTAGCACGAGGGTTGCATGCTCTTGCCGCCCATAAAAAGCGCTTTCTGGATGCAGGTGTCCAATGATCTTGAGCGGATGAAGGCTCACCAAATCTCCTTTCTGCAGCGAGAACTTTGCATGAAGGCTGCATGCTGATATCATTGCAGTGGTTGGATGGTACACTACTCGTCTCTATCCCTGATAGGGCAGGTCATCGCACATTGCGCGATCTGCCACGGGATGCCGTTGTTGATCACCGTCTCGAGTTCTCCAGCCCGTCTCCACCGCATCATCCGACTCTGGCGCGCACGTACCATGCCGTCTAAGAGGCAACCGCCGTCCACGCCTGCAAACCATCTGGTTGATGACCGTCGATCCCATACGATCAGAGTGGCATTCTCAGCTCTCATAGGTTCACAGCCAAACCGAGGAGATGATGTGCAGTAAGGATGCCGTCCAGCGCTTAGTATCGACCGGCTCTCCCTTCTCCGCGTTCCCCATGCAGAGAGCGTAGCCGTGCTCCGTACCATGATCTCTTATCACGATCCAGTTGGTATGTATGGAGTGTGATATACAAATCCCCAGATCGCGCAAAGATCGCATCTTGACGCTGTGTGCCCATTGAGAGTAACATGGAGATCACAGGCCGCATCCTGACTATCATCTCGAGTATTGTGATGGAACTTTCTCCAGCGCGCAGGCGGGAGATGATTTATCTCTCTGTCCGGTTAGGCTCGAAGCCAAACCTTGACCGTAGAGTAGTCATGCACGAAACGGTGATCTTAATGGATATCCTGGTCTTTTTTCTGCCCCGACATTCTTTTGAGTCCCTGAAGACGCCGTGTGCGATGCTCTGACGCGGAACCGTCCTGGCCGTTGTGCTCCAGCCCAGCCACTCTGTCGATTCTGTCTTACCGCCGGCTTGATGCAGACAACCTTATCCTACAACACAGCACTCGGGAGCGCAGGATACGAGGGTTCCTGAGGCTCTGATGTCGTGGAGCGGCCACGAGTAAGACCGTCTTACCCGCGCTAGCGATCCGCACGGGTTCATGCCAAGCCGTCAGGCGGCGCTAAGCAGACCACGCCAGGAACAGCTTCACCATGGCCAGGAACCCCTGACTCTGGACTCTCTGGACGCTTTGCTCTTTGTGTCGCAGGTCGAGACCGCGTCGTCCGTCCACGGCCAATCCTGGATCATGATGGCCGTCCGGCCGGTCTCAGGTGCGCCGCCTTCACGTTCCCCCCGACGCAGGACGAGGACCTTTCCCCTGTTCTGTCGTGCTACAACTCCCAGGTCTTCCTGCTGCGAGCTTGCTGCTGCATCTGCGCTGTGCGGACCATGCTGCAGTTTCGGTCTAGTGACGTTGTCGATCAGGGCCTATCTCGTCGTTCTGTCCAGCCGTTCTCCATCTTTCCACGCCGCTTGCGCGCCCCGGTCCCCACCGTGCGGCCTCCAACGAACCAAGCATTCCTAGCCTGCAGGTGTCTGGACCAGCCGTCACGGATACGGCTTCGCCAATCCTCTCCTTCTCCTTTTTTTGTCTTTATCGCTGGTCCGGGGCGCCCGTGACTCGCCCGTGGCTCGAGGACATGAGGACGATCGATAGCTACCTAAAGTATTGACGCTGGAATAAACCCTGTTGTGATGGAGGGTGGTATCCTGCCGCCAAGCGCTGCTCCTGGCGCCTCCTCCTTCTTCCCTCCGCAGGACCTGCCGTCGGACTCCCACAGTCCTCAAACCATCGAGGCCTTGGCCTCCAAGTTCCCTCGCCCGCCATCCGGTTCAGGTCCTCCCCCAGTCCGCAGGAAACCGTTACCTGAAGATGCTTCCCCAGTAGTCCCAGGACTCGAGTCGGAACTCAATTCGTCCTCCGCGTCTCCAGACCGACCCGGGCCCCGGGAGCTGTCAGCCTCCACGCGGGCCGCCCCTGCTCCCGCTCTGGGATATCTCCCGTCCGTGGACGAGTCTCACGAGTCTCTACCCTTTGTACCCAGAGACCTTGATAGGTATGACAGCAGGGCAGCCATCTTCCCTTCTTCTCGCCCGATATGATCCACCTTCAGACCTCACTGGTACTCTGAGACTGATCACCCTGGCCTCCGCTCAAAAGATATCCTCGAGGCCGGTCACCCCGCCGTAGTCCGTTTCCCATAGACGCGTCGAGAGACTCGTTCTTGGTCCTCGAGGGTGAAGAGGAACGCTACCGTTTTGCGAATGGGACGCCATTCCATTCACGTCTCTCGAGCGAACCCGTCATACCAGTCCTGAGCCCTCCTCCGCCTCCCCTCCACAAACGTTCTGATACCATGGCATTACACCCTCCGTCGAAACGACCGCCCCCGATACGTGTCGATTCTGGCTCGCGAAACATGCGCAGCTCAGCCGATCTGAAGCAACCGCCGAAAACTCCTGGAAACAAGATTACGTCGTTCTTCGGGTGGAAAACGACAAGTTCTCCAGGGGCAGAGTCATCAAGCACCGAAATATCTGATAACGGCCGTTCGCCGTTCGCGTCTCCCATGATACCCTCAGATATAGATATGCCCAAGGCAAACGGTGTATCAGTACCTTCCACGATGGGATCAATTAGTGGGCCATCTACCGCTGCCCCTGACCTTGCCTCGAAGGTCGTGCAACTCGAGAATGAGCTTCGAGACATAAGCACGGAGTTGGCCGGCTCAATCCGACGTGAGATGGAGCTGGAAGACCTTGTAGAGAGGCTACAATCCGAGTTGGGTTCCTCCGAGGCAAACCGACGTACCAGCGACTACTTCTCGGACTCGGGGACCGTCTCAATCAGGTATGGAGCGGAGAGCAGCGGTCGAAGCGAGGACATTGAAAAGATAAAAAGGCAAGCGGAACAAGAACGAGCACAGCTGAAACTAGAGCTCTCGCAGAAATGGCAGGAAGAGAGATCACGTCGAGCGGCGTTCGAGTCTCACGTCCAGATTCTCGAAAATCAAGTTCAGCAGGTGAGTACTGTAATGATTCGGGGTTGTGGCGTTCTTGCGTTAACTTCCTTCAGCTGCGTCGCGAGAGAGTTGAGGCATCGAACCTAGCTTCCAAAACCAAAGAGCTCGAGATGGCGCTGGAAGATACTCGCAGAAAACTGGCCGAAGAAAGACAAGTTAAAGACAACTTTGAGGATCTTCTCACTGCCATGAGGGTCGAGTTGGAGCAGCATCGAAACGAACGTGACCGTCTTCGGGACGAAGTAATCCCGCACCTGCAGGCACGCCTTGGGTCTTCAGGTCCCGTGTCATTGGAGGCGGATCAGGAGATTGCTCGACTGCGACAAGAAATCGAGACACTGAAGCTGGAGAATGCTACCTTGGCACAGCAACAACAATCCAGGTTCAACCCAGCCATAGCAGAAGAGGATAGGAGCATGATCCGAAGGACTTCACTCGTTGGTCTTTCAAGGTCGAATTCGCTTGCTCGGATGCCGATGAGATCAAATACCTCGCGTTCCGGCTCTCTTTCCCGGTCGAATTCAGTATCCGCCAGAGACCGTGAATCTCACCGTGAATCTCGCGAGACACTGGCTGATAGGTTGAAGGATGTGGAAGCCCAACGTGATGCTCTGCATCATGCTTTGAAAAGTCTGCTCGAACGCCAGGCTTATCAAACCCGAGAAAGTGAGAAACGCATCAGGATGCTGGAGCTCGAACTGGAGCGGGCTCTGGAACCCGGAACCCCCCGCAGGCTAGGATACGAAAGAGAGGTTCGTAACTTGCGGGAGGAGGTTAACATTCTGAGGCAGCGGGCAGATGAAGCTCTGCTGCAAAAGTGGCAGTGCGAGAAGAATCTCGCTGGTCTGAAGATGGATCTCGACCGTGCAGAGCAGGAGACAAGCACTCTACGGATGCTGCTGCAGGAGCACGATATAGACGTTCCAGAGCACCTTGTGGCCACCCGGGAAGGCCTTGCAGACGTTCAAGCGACTTCTTCATCCTTGGAAGCTGCGTATCAGCAATTGCAAGCTGACAGAGAATACGCCGAGGCTACTATATCCGGCTCCCTGGAGGAGGAGCAAAAACTTGCAGATCAACTCAGAGAATCTACCGAACGGACCGAAGCCTTGGCTAACCAGGTTCGACAACAGCTGGAAACGAACAGCTCCTTGCGTACTCGCCTGGCTGAGGCTATTAGCAAAGGTGAGCGGGAACAGCAGCTGTCCGCCGCTCGGATCAACGACCTGCAGAATAAGCTCAAGAAGCTGGAAGACACTTTGATGCTGGCACAGCAGCGCTCCGAGGAAGAAATGGCGAAGCACGAGGAGGAGATTCGTGCTCTCAAGGAAAGCCACAACGCGCTGTTGCTGCGTGCGAAAAGTGGAATGAGGAGCCCCCTGCTGCCTAGACCACCGAAGTCTCCGTTCTCCGGGAGTCGATCTCCACGGCTTGACTGGACCACGAGTGGAGAAGGTGTTCCTCTGAACCAGGCAGTTCAGATCTCAAACCTCGAGATGAGGGTGAAGGAGCTTGAAAAGGCTCTCCGCGATGCTGACCTGGAGATGGAGGAAGTGGTTGGACGGATGAATAAGGCTCAGATCGAGGTGGCAGAGCTGCAGTCCGACAGGTACTACTATCTTTCTCAGAAGCACATTTCCCCCTCTGCTCTTGGAACATCTTTTTTGCTGACTTTTGCGTCTTAGGGACGAGGCGATCCGTCAAACTCGCAAGCTTCAGGCAGAAATTCTTGCTGAGCGCGAGAAGTGGAAAGCCCTGATGGGCGGCTAACTCTCTCGATTATGACTGATCATCGCAATCACTTGCCATATGTTTCATATTGCTTATCTCCAAGCGATATTTGTTTCCCCAGACATCGATGTCTCGATGTCGGTTTAGCCATTTATTGCTATTATTCATATACCCAATACCCTGGTGTTCGGGAGTCGTTAGGGTTCAAAGGGCCGCTAGTCCTTGACCATTCGCATTTTGTCCGCACATCCGGAAAGTACAGCTTTTTTTTATTCTTGCATTAACTACATATTTTGGTAATATTGTTTCCATCTCACATGGCTGTACAGATTCCGCTGAGTGATGAAAACCGACTAAATCTGTCGCTTTGAAGTTTCATGTCGCAGACGGGAACTTGTACTCTACATACACACTGTATTAGTACTATGGGCCGGTCAGGATTATCACTGTTGAATAGACCATAATTTTCTTGCTGTGTATTGCTAGTTTGTGTTCACTGAGAGTGCTTCAGAAATGTCGACTTGAGAAGTTCTTGAGACAACCATGTTCCTCCGTGTCCGGCCGGGGCTGATTTTATCAGATAGGAGATAGAGTTATCTGATGCTGCTAGTGCGCTGTCAAAGCCAGCTGGTCGTGCTTGGCCCGCCAGTAATTCTCGTATTCGAGCTGCACCATCCGGCGCGACGGGCGAATCAGGGCAGAGGCCGGCGAAACCTGTGGGCCTGGCAGACCAGCAGATAGACGTGATACCCAAAGGAGAAAAGAACCCCCCGATGCTGCTCCGATCTGTGAGCTGGCGAAACTGCCTCACCATCATTTCAGCGTAAGGCGTGGATCGATAAGAAAGATTATCGCATCTCGTTCTCTTCTTTGAAATTCGATCCCTTTTGGCCCGAGAAATTCCCGATGCATCCCATCTCTCACCTCATGGGCAGCAGGAGATCACCATGGTAGCTTTGGCGAAAGCTGCTCTCGTACGATTGTCTCTGTCCCTCGGAGATGTTATTCCGACGTCTCATCTTCCTGACCTTGATATGTGGTACCCTGTTCGCATCAGCAGACGAGGTTTTAGATGAGGAACGATGCGTCGAGGCCATTTTCGAAGCGTACTCGCACCTCTCGTTCACGGGCTCCCACTGCCAGTCGTTCCTTGCCGACTCGTGCACGAATACCCTGCGGACGTGGTCCATCTGTGCAGCGGTGAAGGTCTACTGCTCCCCGCAGGAGGTCGCGCCAGGCTTGAAGCATATCGATGAACCATGTCGGGGGGAACTTGCCCGCACGCCGTACGCGGAGATTGAGCCTCAACTTACGGATGAATTCATCAGCGGGTTGAGGGTTGTCGAGTCTTTGGAGGTTCCGAAGGCTGTGGAATTGAATGCCAGTGTGTTGATATCGAAGGCGTACTTTGGTGCGTCTTTCAGGACGAATGTTTGTTGCACTTTGCTGTATGTATCTGCAGTGGAATGCAACTGGCTAATAGTATTGCTAGGCGGCCTGGTCCCTCGCATCACGGATGCATCGCGCATATGGGTTCGTGTACTTTCTCTGGGTTGCTGTGATACTAATCCTGACCTGTATCATCCAGTGCTGCCGCGTATTGGTTCTGGGGTGGTGTATTGCTGATCGGTACCCTACACAATCTGCTAACACACCTATTTCATTCCCGCCTCAGCCGTCAAGAACAAGATTCCGGGGATAATTCGAGGTATTTACTGTTATCTACTGGCTTCTTGACCCCGTTCAAGACAGTTTGTCATTGGACGAGGACAAATTTGATCATTCCTGCCGCCTTTGGATCTCATCATCAGCGGCTGTTTTACTATTGCACAATTCCAACACGCATGGAAGCAGTGCCTATAATTTTGTACTATGTTCTCAGTTTGGTTTTTATGTCTGTGAGCTATGACATTTTCGAGGGCAATCTTTAGTGAGCTACGCTGAACCTTTGTTAAGTTATGGCGTCCGCTCACGTATCCCCAGTTGGAATGATACATCGGAGCAATTGTGCCGTTATCTCTCGGATAAGACAGGTATCATGGCATACGCGAACCTTTGCCTCTTATGGTTGTTTGGCGGACGGAACAACCCTTTCATTTGGGCTACGGGTTGGAAGTTTCCGACCTTCAACCAGTTCCACCGGACGATTGCGCGGGTTGTGACCATACAGGCCATCGTTCATTCCATCGGGTATACAGTTCTTGTCGTGAACAGTAACTTTGGACAGGTTATGAGTCGATAGTGCGCGGAGAGACAGAACTCTGATGAACTTCGAAAGAAAATAATTATTGGCTATATTTACGTTGGCGGTGGTGGCAGATGGGTATGGCTGTACGTCTGCTTCTTCCTACTCGAAACTTCTGCAACGGAAAATAGGCCGAGTCTTGTTTGGAGATGGAGAATATGTCACTGATTACCATGTCAGGCGACTGTATGCATTAGCCTTCTTCTGTCCTTCTCATCCATATATCTTCGAAAGAACTATTATGAATTCTTCCTCTTTATGCACATCTCATTTTCGGCTGTCATGATAGTGGGATTGTTCGTGTACGTTTGCGTTTCCATGTTCCCCATTTCAGTTATTCCCCGCCCCCCTCCCTTCTATGACTGCTGGATGCTAATAAAACATCACAGCCACACCTCAATTTTCAGCGGAAAATACGATACCTACCTCTGGCCCGTTGTTTTTGTCTGGTCCCTCGATAGACTCGCTCGGATCGTGCGCATCGCTTGTTGTAACATTCACATACGTCTACGCCGCAACCTAATCTCCCGCACAAGGGCCACTGTTTCGTACAATAAATCGTCCGATATCATCAGGCTGGAAATTACGCCTAGGTCCCGCAAGATTGACCCAAAGCCGGGTCAGTGGTATTACCTCTACCAGCCTTTGAGATGGAGGGGATATATGAGAATCATCCTTTTACTCTGGGGGACTGGACTGGGGGCGATGCTGAAATGTCGGTATTTGCAAAATCCTAACCTTTTCCTTCTATTAGGCAGCGGATGACGAACCACAAAGCGCCGTCTATGCTAATTCGTGTATAGTAACCCGATTGAATCGTCTCCCTTTCCAAAGGAAGAGACCGAACCATTGGTATCCCGTGGCCATCAAAGGCTTGTTTTTTTTTTTTGGATACGGCCGTTGGACGGATGGACGAAGCGCCTACGGAACGAGTGCCTCCGTTCACCAACTCTTAGGTAGACTCGACATTCCTCATTGAAGGCCCGTACGGTCAATATTCCCCTGTACATAATTACGAGAATGTTATTCTCATCGCTGGCGGGAGTGGCATTGCGGGTGCTTTGCTGTATATTAAGGAACACTTGCTTCGTACTAGACGTTCGGTTTCGCAGGTCCATAATGACGCTGCGCCATCATCATCATCTTCTTCTTCAGCAACATTACTTCTCTCCGCTGCAGACGGAGCAGATGCAGATACCGATACGGAAACAGCCCCTGACAGCAGGAGCAGCCGCAGCATGACCACCAGGATCAGGACCAAACATATCACCCTCATATGGGCAGCCAGACAACGCGCATTCCTCTACGAGATTGGGCGTCGCGAGCTTCTGTCCGCCCTTGCGCGAGACGACATTGATGTGAGACTGTACGCTACTTCTACTTCCACTCCCACAGCAGGGCAGGAAGCGCTGCTCCCGCCAGATGATCCTGGCCTTGGCTTCAGCCCCGATGTCTTGTTTGGGAGACCAGATATCAAAGGCATGATCTTGGATCTCGTCAGAGATTTTCATGCTGGTGGTACGAGGACTGCCGTCCTTGTCTGCGGACCGGGTGGTATGGCGGACGAGGCAAGGCTCGCTGTCCATCGCGCGTTGAAGGAGGGGTATTCCGGGGTTGAGTACTTTGAGGAGGCGTTTGGATGGTGACGAGGTAGGTATATGGCTATGATATCTATGGTATGTATACGAGGAGGATATAATTATATGGAGGATTTTGTTATTTATTGGCACTCCTAACTAGTTACCCCGCTCATGGCTTGACGGTTATCTTGTGCAGTAGATATTAGGGCGTTATCAACAGCGGTTTAAAAAAAAGAACTTGAGAAGTACGGTAACAGATCTGTTGATGTGATTAAAAGGCGGGCTTTTTTTCCCTCTCCCCACTTATGGGAGACTCTGAGGGCGATTTTTGAGCCAAAGAAGCGGAAATTTTCATCCTTTCACTCTGGTTGTTGCATAGACTCCGTGGTTAGCCGGGGCCACTTCTCCGCAATCCATCTCCGATGAGTCGGTGTTTGTCTGCTTTGCAGCCGACGCTGCGGCACATGCGCACGTCCCGCATCTTGCTCGCATCACCACACGCTGTCCGTCATACGAGTCTCGCATAATTAAGCGGAAGGAGAGCTCCGAACGGGTCCTTGTTCTGCCAACAGTCTCCTGAGCCTACTAATGCAAACGAAATAAGTGGGATGTGAACCCCGCCAGTTCGCATATCTGATATTCGCGGAAGCACCTACTGGACGGCAACAGCAACCATAGAACGATAACAACGGGGAAGGTCACACCCGGCTCAACTACTGGCAGTCTGACGGCTCGCGGCACGATCTGGACGGGTTTTTGCTCACGCAAGGCTTGATTGAAGAGTGCGCTGGATTATCTGTGGCTATTTATTATTTCCATGCTTCGGAATTTCTTACTCTCGTTCGTTATTTTCGCTTCATCGTCAAGACTGTAAACTGCTCTCTACCATACTTCATTACAACGAAACCTCGCAGAGCTGTTGCTACTGTTCAACCATTGAAAGATACAGCCTGACCTCTGGCTGGACCTCAATTTGTTCATTTGATTCCCGTCACGGATCGTGAAATAAGCGTCACGATGGAGTACCTACAAGGTATGCCTCCCCCCACTCCCCAAGCTCTTCGATATAAGGACGATATCAAGAAGCTAACAGATACTGGCAACAGAATACATCCTCCCCCTCATCCCCAACAACAGCAACCACGACTTCTCCTCCAACTACCGCACCCTCCTCGCCTCCCTCGCCTCGACCTCGACCTCCCTGTCGTCGCACCTTCTCCACCTCCGCACGGCCTTCGTCGATCCCTACGTCGTCCGCCCGCTCTCCGCCCTCCTCGCCTCCTCGTCGACCCCGGACCTCGTCTCCGTCCTCCTCCTCGCCCTCATCCTGCTCGTCTCGCTCAAGATCCTCGACTACGCGCGCCGCGTCATCGTCTTCTGGGTCACGCTCGTCCTGCGCCTGCTGTTCTGGGGCGTCGTTCTCGGGGCGGGGTGGTATGTGTACCGCGTCGGGTGGGAGAAGGCCGCGCGCGATGCCGGGTGGCTGTGGGGCGTGGCGGAGGGGTTCGTGGAAGATTTTAATCAGCGGAGGGGCGGCCAGGGTGGGTTCGGTGGGAGGATGTACGATTATCATAATAGTCGGGGGAGGCAGCATGCCGCTGGGGGGTATGGGTATGGTGGGTATGGATTGAGGTACAATAATAATAACGGGAGGGCAGCGAGGGGTTGGTGATATGGTCTGTGACGCTTGAGGTCGCTAGCATGGGTGTGTTCGGATGAAGCGTTGGATAATGGGATGTCTGTTCTATGATGGAAGAGAATTGGGAAGATCACTTATGAAATTACTCGTGGAGATTGGTTTTTTCGGCATTCTTTTTCATTGCCGCGTACTTGGGCTGGCTATTTCTATTCTGTTGTTCATAGACGGCTCAGCTATTCTTTGGTATTGGTAGGCGGGGTGTCCCGCGTTAGTTATGGTCTAGATGACACGAATTAGTCGGGTTTGGATCCCACGTCTGGTCTAATGCCAGAAGCACTTGAGTTCCTCTTCCTGCTCAGTCGAAGAGGGTGCTAAGCAGCCTGCCTCTCTGTCTCACAGGATCTTTGGCTGATCCCCCGCCCTGTATCTCCGTCCCCTTCTTTCGTATCTACTGATGTGTGCCGACGACACTCTTCGCATGTGTCTGAAGAGAGGATAAGAATGCACTCGACGCAAAATTAGTCATGCCAGAACTGTCGACAGCCCTGGCGAGCAACGCATGTGAGGTGTGTTCAGGAAATAGCCGCCAAGCTCGTCGTGTCCGCTGCGATATAGGGGCTCACATGCACTGTGAGGCACCGCTGACGCGCTGGCTCTGGCTGTGCAATCTTCCAACGTGAAGTGACGCTGATTTCTCTTCGTACTTCACTCCCCATCCTCATAGTTCACCTCCTGTGCATCACGCGGTTCCCTCGGCTCCTGCGCCTCGTGGAACTGGATGGCGTCGTCGATATGGCTGAGCACCGCGGCGATGCTGTCCTCGTCATTGATGTCAAGCTGGAGGAACGACACCATGCTGAAATCGTCGATCAGCTGCGCGACGGCCCTGTTCAGCTGCTTGAACGAGCTGCCGCTCATCAGCAGGTCCTTGGACGACGGGTCGCCTTCAGCAGCTTCGCCCTGGTCCTCCTGCAACAGCTGCACGTCGACGTTGATGAAACGCTTCAGCTCTTTCCTTCCCAGAACGTTCTTGATCTGGTCCATCTTGCTCAGGATGTTGACGTGCGGGATCTCGAGCATGATCATGGCGGACATGGCGCTCAGGGTGCCCGCGAAGAACTTGGCCTTGTCGACGGTGAAGGTGCTCTCGAGCAGGTAGGCCGCGCAGAGGGAGATGTTGAGCGGTCCCTGGCGGGACAGGAACGTCACGAGCGACGGCAGGATGGGGATGTGCGTGTACAGCTCGATCTGGCCCGGCATGTCGAAGATGATCAGGTACTCCTCGCTCAGCGGGTCCAGCGCCTGCGTCAGGAAGTCGAGGTTCTGCATCAGGAACTCGAAGCAGTAGATCAGGCCGCCGTTGGGGCCCAGGCCCAGCTCCTCCATCACGTCCTCCAGCGTGATGAGCTCGCGGATGTCCAGGTCCGGCTCGTAGCTGAACGTCTCCGCGGCCGGGTCGAGGTTGACGTAGAAGCAGCTCCTCCGCGTGTTCTGCAGGTGCTGGATCAGCGCGTTGCAGAAGGTCGTCTTGCCCGCGCCCGCGGGCCCCATCACCAGGACGCCGAACTTGGACATGGTGGGCGAAAGAACGTCAACGGGACGCCCAGCTCGGTGAACGGATCCTGGTCGCGACCAGCTTCAGGAGAAGATGACAAGGGAAAAAAAGAGGAGCTTTATATGGACGCAGGGGAGGAGGGGGGAAAAGAAAACAGAGCTCGACGTATCTCGAAAGCCGCGCCGCCGCAGCGCCAGCCGCGGAGTTTTTTCCAGCGGACGAGGGAGGGGCATATTCTGCCGTCTCTGACCGCCCGGCGATGGCGCCATCAGGTGGCAGGATCTTTTCGGAGGCGCGTTCCCCTGTTATAAGCCGTCCTCCCCCACCTGGACCAGCCGCCGTGCTCTTTTCTTTTCCTCTCCCACTCCTTCTCCCCGCTCCTTTTTTTTTTCACGGCCTCTCGTCCTTCATCCTTCACCGGTCCTCCCTCCAATTCTCCATCCTCCCCCGATTCTCACCACCCACAGTCACAATGGCCAGCCTCTCCAACGGCCACCCCCAGGGGACTTTCCTCTTCACCTCCGAGTCGGTCGGTGAAGGTCACCCTGATAAGATTGCGTGAGTTCTGGCCGGGCAGCTTTGAGCTCAATGCCCGCAAATTCGGTTCTCTGACTGATCGCCTCTGCAGCGACCAGGTCTCCGATGCCATCCTTGACGCCTGCCTCGCGGAGGACCCTCTCTCCAAGGTACTAATGGCGCCTTGTCCCGCCGGACCTTGTAAGATTGCGAAGAAGATGTTAACAATGCCTTGTTTTAACAGGTTGCGTGTGAGACCGCAACTAAGACTGGTAAGTCAGATATGCACCTCTGTGTTGATATTAGAGGATTGACCGTGGTTCTTCAGGTATGATCATGGTCTTCGGTGAAATCACCACCAAGGCCCACCTGGACTACCAGAAGATCATCCGTAATGTTATCAAGGACATTGGCTACGACCACTCCGACAAGGGCTTTGACTACAAGACCTGCAACGTCCTTGTCGCTATTGAGGAGCAGTCTCCGGACATCGCTCAGGGCCTTCACTACGATGAGGCTCTGGAGAAGCTCGGTGCCGGTGACCAGGGTATTATGTTTGGCTATGCCACTGATGAGACCCCTGAGATGCTGCCGTTGACCATCCTGCTCGCCCACAAGCTGAACCGGGCCATGAAGGAGGCCCGCATTGACGGAACCCTCCCGTGGCTCCGCCCGGACACCAAGACCCAGGTCACCATCGAGTACGCTCACGACAACGGTGCTGTGAAGCCTCTGCGTGTCGACACCATTGTCATCTCCGCGCAGCACAGCGCAGATGTCACCACTGAGACCGTGAGAAAGGAGCTCAAGGAAAAGATCATCAACAAGGTCATCCCTGCCGAGCTCCTCGATGACCGCACCATCTACCACCTGCAGCCATCTGGCCTGTTCGTCATCGGTGGTCCTCAAGGTGACGCCGGTCTTACTGGTCGTAAGATCATCGTCGACACCTACGGAGGCTGGGGCGCCCACGGCGGTGGTGCCTTCTCCGGCAAGGACTACTCCAAGGTCGACCGTTCTGCCGCCTATGTCGCCCGCTGGATCGCCAAGTCCCTCGTCCACGCCAAGCTGGCTCGTCGTTGCCTTGTCCAGCTTTCCTACGCCATCGGTGTTGCTGAGCCTCTCTCCATCTTCGTCGACACGTACGGCACTTCGTCGAAGACCTCCGACGAGCTGGTTAAGATCATCAGGGACAACTTTGACCTCCGTCCTGGTGTGATCGTGCAGGAGCTCGACCTCGCGAAGCCGATCTACTACAAGACCGCCAAGAACGGACACTTTACCGACCAGAGCTTCCCATGGGAGAAGCCAAAGACCCTCAAGTTCTAAGCGTGAGATGTCGTCTACCTGTGATGACAACGATTTTCTGATGAATGTGTGTGATGAACTTGCTTTGTTTCAACAACTCAAAGCATAGTGATAGATATAAAAGTCGATGTGTCTTTTCTTTTCTTGCATTTAAGCCTGTAAGTGACAGGCTTGACGAAAAATTCAACATGATACCAATTTCTCCGGCTGGCATGGGAACGATGGCGTTTCAAGGAGCGAAAGTTGAGGCTTTCAACAACCCTTTGTCTCCTGTTGGCTTAGACTTTGCTAGATTATCACCTGTATTTAGATACACTTGGGGATCTTCAGAGGACGACTAATCCATCCTTCGAGAGTAAAGTGCGTCCGAAGGGGTCGTCTTTTCCCTGGGAGATGTTTGGGAGTGAGAGGCGGCTCTGGTGGCCAGTTGAGTCTTACGACTTGACAGAAAATAGGTTGCTAGATCCAGAACTAGCATCTAGAAAAGGGGAAGTAATATAATGCCGATATTTTTCATTTACTTGTTTTCGTTGTAGCGACTTTAGTAATTCCTGGTTTTAGTAATTGCGGGAATGGAGATTGCGCGGAGTCGGACGCGCACTGACCGAGTCGACGCGTGACGCCAGACCATTCCCGCCTGGCCATGGATGCGAGTCCCCAGGGCGGTTTGTCCCTCCACACCAGTTGCAGAGACGCTGTTTTCCTTGTTTCCTACGTGCATCTATATGTCTGCTTGAAGCCCCGGTAGTTGTATCGAGGCACACCATGCACTATCCCAGAAAGACGCGTTAATGGCTTCTCGTGGATCTCCGGACGTTCTTCAATCCGCGAGCTCGATCTCTCTCAATACGCTCCATGACTCTTGCCCGCCCTCGAAGAAGCGCAAACTGAGTCACGGCGGCTCGAAACATTTCTATATATCTTCTTTTAGCATCCGGGTTCGTGAAACCCATCATTGGTCTCATGGTACTAGTTACCTCCCTTGCTAACTAGCCACTTGCTACCTATACCAGCCCCATGCCTCCTCACCGTCTGATAAAGCGCTTACCTTCGAGCCAATTGTGCTTCTACCGCGTTCGAGGTTGCCGCTTTCGTGGCTCGATGTGTCTCCGAACTCGTCACCAATCCAGCCCGGCCACCTGTTCGTGGCCAATATCCCCGCTCTCGAGGATGACCTGCGGGAGCGGGGCGAACCAACCGTGCTGACGGCACGATTGGCCTCCGATGGCGGACTATATGTTATAGAACGGGTTAAGAGAGGCGTATACGCTCTCTGTAACTTGGGCCACTGGGTCCAGGAAGGAGACCTGTTCGTCGCAGCCAAGGCATGGAGCAGTTGTGCAGGGACAGAGCGGACACCCCGACGCGGGTCTTCCAATGACAGCGCAGAAAATGCCACGAATTGGCGGGACGCGGCAAAGATCGAAGAAGGAGACATTTTGGATGTTGGGCCATCGTCGTCGAAGTGCGCAGGGCTTGAGGTTGCCGTTGTATTCGGACCTGGGGGAAAGAAGGCTGCCGCAGGTTCGGGCGGAGTAGATACGGCTTGTGATGCGCTACCTACGGACTCTGATGGCATCGACGATAAGGGCGGATTGCATGCGGATTGCCCAATGCCAATGGAGAGGAGCTTCAGCACCGAGGGCGGCGCGCCAACGCCTCCTGAAGAGCAAGGTGATGCCGCAATATCGTTATCCCGGTCGAACCTCGGTGGGGATGAGAATGTCGATGCGACAGACGCCACGCAGTCGCCGGAGGAGCTGCTTGATCAACTCAGGGTTCAGTACCTTGAGGCCCTGTACATATCGAAGGTAACGCTCCCGTCAATTACCATATATTGAGGATCTATGGCTGATTTTCTGAAGGCATCCGTGGCGTATTTTGCAAAAGGACCTCTGGCGCGCTGTCGCGCAGCGTTCCAGCCATCTGACCAAGCGTACTCACCAAAATGTGAGATCCTCACAGACTTCTACCGGGAGGCTATTCTCCCTGTGAAGAAGATGGATCTGAAGTATAAGGAAACCCTGCCGGCTTTGATACACAATATTGCCCTGACCGTATCGGATGATGAGAGTAACTTGCGTGCGAAGAAGCGAAAAAGCAAGAAGAAAAAGCTAGGCAAGGACGGTCTGTATTCAGAGGAGGATGACTTCATCAGAAAGTGGTGGAAAAGCAGAAGCGTGGCGGAGACTGCAGAATCTACGGCGGTCACGAGGGAACAGGAGGCGAAACGACACATCGCTGACCTGCGTGTGAGAGAAACTCAGCTCCAGATCCTTTTGATCCTAGAAACGATGGCTCTGGAGTCGGCCTCTTCAGGGGCGCAGAGAGAGTCTGTCAATGAGGACTCCGTGCATGGGCAGAGTGCGAAGAAACACAAGGCGAAAAAGCGGCAAGACCTGAATGTTCCTCTTGAACTTTTGCTGGATCGGTTGTGCATTTGGCACACTGTCAGCTTCGAAGATACCGTCGTACCGGACTCCGCCAAAGCTGATGATGAGAGTCATCTCTCCGGCAAGCGGGTCGAAAGTGATATGCTACGCGACTTCTGCACAGAAGTCATTATCCCCTTCTATGCTGCACGTCTCCCGGAGAAATGCAAGGCGATTAAACGCAAGCTCGGTCCAAGCGCTGCCTCTCCTCCTCGTCCTTCGCATCATCAATCCAAGAGCTCGTCGAAGGCGCAGTCTGGATCAGCAGCGGCCAAGCAACCACAGCCACAGAAAACACGACGTTCGTTGCAGCGTGTGTTGACAGACGAGAAGACTGCTTCCCTCAAGCGACACCCGTCTCTTGTACGGCCCAACACCGCTCCCTCGATCCAGGAGCTCAAGCGTGAGTCTATTGAACCGTCCTTACCGTCGCTGAACATCAGCGTGCGGGGTGGGATTCAGAAACCCAAGCGCGTGGATAACCGTGAGGTCGACCTGGATGCCGTCGCAAAACAGCACGAGGCCAAATTGAAGAAGATGCAAATGCTCATGGAGCAGAAGAAAGAACTCGACGCCGCTATCAACGCTCTAAGGAAGCCGAACCGAGAACTTATCGCAAGGGACATCGCAGAGACTGCGGAGAGAAGGATGTCAAGCGCCAGCTCGAGGAAGTCAAAGAATCCCGTTCGAAATCCGTTGGGTCAAGGTGTGCAGGTCATGGCGACACCCAAGGGCTCCAGGAAGAAGGACGTTACCGTCGGGTTGCCAGCGCTGCCTAGAGCTCCGGTGCGGTCGGTCAGGAAAGAGGATACTCCGCCGTCTGAGAGTGATGATGTGTCAATGGTCCCTGCGTCTGCTGTGCGGCCGAGCCACTCCTCTGCGGTTGCGTTGGGTTTGAACTCTCCTCTGTATGCTGACATGGATCGTCGTGAGGTCAATTCAGTGCATGAGACTCCATCCAGAGGCCCGTCAAAGCTCTCGAATCCTCAGGTCTCTAGGGTCAAGGAGGGAGCTGGCCTCAAACTCCCGGGTGATCGATTCCATCTTCCAGCTCCTCGTTCCGCCGTCGACTTCGCGCCATCTACGCCCGTGCCGTCACGACGCTCTAGTTCCCTTAACGCTCAACAACAGGGCAGACCGACACCATCGAAAAACATTCCGTCGATGGTGCAAGAGAGTCCAGCAAGACTAGGTGCGACAGCTCCTCCCAGTACTGTGAAAGGAGCCCCAGTCTTCTCCCCGCCGCGAGTTCTGGATACGCCTGTCAAGGGCGGGGCCGGTCTCTCTGCTTCAGCCGCCCCCGCGGCAGCAGGCTCGATGACTCCTGAGAAATCTATCTACGAGCAGCTGGGTTGGGATGACGATGAGCTGGCCTTATAATGATTCTCTGTTGTGTCCGTCCGTGGAGAGTTTGTCTTTTGTCTCTATCCTGGCATCATATCATGTCTTTTGGTTATACATCGCTACCGTCCTGTCCAGGATCATACTGTGCCATAGACAGAGAAGGAGTTTTCATTCATCGTCTTCTGAGGATTGATTTATGATCTTATATTTTTTTCTGCTTTCTTTCATGTGTCCATACTGTCTGTGCATATGTATTTGCTGGTTGGATGAAGAGTACAGGTGTTTGTGTTTACAATTGCATTGAGTTTTGTCTGTTGACTTGTCTGTTTTCCTTGAAAAGGGTTGATGAATGGATGGATGGATATTATTGCACAAGGTTCGAGTCTCGGGGTCATGACTTTCAGACAGACGGGTAATGGAACAGATTATATCGTTTGTCATAATTATTATCCCTGAAATTGAATCGTAGGAAATGCTGTAAGTTAGTGAAGATTAAATTGTCAGTTCGATATACTACCTAGGTAGGTATTTGTGTAGAACTAAGTCTATCTACTAACCTTCTGTAAGGGTTCTTTGGTGTCTAAGATTGGAATGTTCCACAAAGGATAATCCATTCGCAGTGAGAGGGTGAGGGTGCTGGCTTGATTGATTGATTCTGCTGGCAAGGGCTGGCATCATGTTCAATTCAGATGTGCTTGCTATTCATAGGCGAGGCTGAGCTACAGGTAGGTACTGGTAGAGATCGTGTCTTTGCTTGTCTCTCTCTCTCTCTCTTCATGCTTGATCCATTACACCTCCAATCATCCTGTACATCGGTTAGTGGATTGGATCCTTTTCATCAAACCCATCTATTGGGTTAGTCCCTTCTTCCTCCGCAATCGTTCAATATCAGGCCCGTGATAACTCCTTCAATACCTGGGTAGGTGGCTACAAGGACGTCTGATTGATAGCCTGGCCATTGCCGAGAGACACAAGTGCTTCGTCAAATTGCATCCACACTGTGTATACCTGCTTACCCGGGTGTCAACCAGATAGCAGGTCCCGGACCCGTTTCTGGTCCTGAAGCGGAGAACATTAAACGGTTACACCGATAGTAACCCAAAATAACTCACCGTACAGCGCACTGGAACGCAGAGGGGCCTAGCCCCCAAGAGCTCTGCCTAGCCTATGCAGGGTCCTGCAAGCTGCCTGGCTGCCCGCTGCTGTGTTTCATGTTTCTTCTCCGGCGCAGGCGGCGGGCCAAGGTCTGCATGGACCGGAGGGGAGCTGATGTGGGACTTTCTTTGCTCCTCCTGGCAAAGACAGTTGCAAATTGGGCCGGGGAAAAAAGAAGCTTGCCTCTGCAGATCTAGTGGTACAGCAGATGGTGGAGATACTGTGGAGTTCTCACAGGCTGTGTTTAACATGCAGCATGCGGTTTGTTAGGTAGGACTCATGTTTCTGGACTGAGAACTGCTGGATGCATCTACTCTACATATTCCGATGTCTCCTAAACAGAATCCTGTTTGCTCATGTCTGGCTTGACAGAGAAAGCTGCCGCAGCATGCGGCGTGGTCGACATAGCTGGTGTCATGTCTCATCTCAAAACTCGGATTCCAGGTCTGAAATCCACCGCACAGTTTGCACCGCCGGAGCTTGCCACAGGGAGCTCACTCGCTAGTCAGAATCGCGGAGCAGGCAGACCACAAAGCAAAAGGGCGCGCGTGAGGAGACGCGACCCTGTTCCCGGAGTCATGGACCGTCGAGTCATATGGTCTCTCTTGGAAGAAGCCGCTCGAATGATCCATTATCCATCGCACAGACGCTCTTACATCATCAAGCAGGCTGCCTTCTCTCTCGAATGCCTGGAGATGGCGAGCTCTATTTCCCTACTGGCCCGGGAGCCGTTGTGCTAGTGACTATCGTGCCGTCGGAGTTTGACCACAAGACAAGATGGAGATGAGTAAAGCCAACAGAAGAGGAAGGTCACGCGTGGCCAGAACGCCCTAAATTCTATTATTTCCCTGCTCTTCCGGTGCATTTGTGCAAGGTTCTCTGGATTCAGCTCTCAAGATTGCCCCGGTGGACACCACGCGCGTTGCCTGATATAACGAGCACAACGCACAACCTTGTCCCAGGCGCGCAGGAACTGCAGGCTCTAGGCCTCAGTTTCCAAGTTTTGGAAGTGTACGAGGCAAACAGGCCATGTCTTAGAGAAAGATAAGGATGGGGTTTTCGATCGAGGCCCAGATCTTGCGGGAATTGTGCTTCCTCTCTCTCGAGCTACTGTACTTGGATGGATGTCTTACCTGGGAGGCATGTTAGAAGGCGCAGCAACCGGCTATCTGGCCTCATCCGTTGCTCAACTGCCTGCCTTTGTTCGCCGGTTCTTTGGAAAGTTGGCACTCCGTCGTATCACGGCCAGAGTCGCGTCTATCTTCGCGTTGCACGCAACGCATGTCTTGCTTGTTTACGGAGAACATCCGGGCCGTGTACTGTATTGTACAGTACTGTATGTACTGCATTTGATCTCAGCAAGCCAGACACTACTCTCCAGGCAGAGGACATGAGGTCCTAGATATCCGGATGCAGAGCGGTGCATACCCGTATAGTCCTCCGTAACTACTGCACACTCCGAGAGCGACAGGGTTTCCTCACGGGTACACGGGCCAACTGGTGAACCGACGGACGAGGATCAGGTCGATCAGCAGCTGGTGTTCCCGCTGTCAGGGACTCTCGACTTGTCACAACGACCATGCATTACTGGGCTTCACAAGCCCTGCCCTTGGCGGTGCATGTCAAAGCTTGGCGCGCCGTGGGATCTGGGAAAGAACCGCGAGCGACAAACCGAGTCTCACATCATCGTCCCAGGGAAACACCAGCGGGCGGGGGCAAAGTCAAGCTCAGCGCCCATGGCCGGACCTGTCATGCCTCCATGGATCGCGCAGCGCCGGCAAGACTACTGCAATGCACGTCCCGATCGCGATGGTGCACGGCTGCGGCACGACCGTGCGATGCTGCGGAAGGGCACGAGGCCCCGTTGGGCGCTGTCTTTTGCTCCGAGTATCATCTGTGGACCATTTTGGCGCTGTCGGCCTTGCCCCTCTATCACGAGGATCGAAAGATAGTGCCATGAGGGGGCGTTGTGATTCGTGTTTGCTCTCTCTTCCCCCATCGGGGCTGTTTCAGGAGGGGCGGACACACACGTCTCCATAACTGATATCGAGTTCTAGTTGCGCTCCCTCGTATCAACCTGCGCATCGTTTTTCCTGCGATATGGTGCCGATGGCGGACGGCAGAGATGCTACGCTAATCTTATCTCATGCCGTCAAGCGTTTCCGATTTGGCCACCCTGGTAACTACCTAGATAACTAACCGGTCTAGAGAAGGGCCGTTGATCGACTTCTAGTTCCCGCTCAAGTGACCTTCCATGGAGAAGTCGAGAGACGGTGCCAAATCTTACTGACTGACTGCCTTGCCCAGGTCACCTGGGTGGCCAGGATAGAGCGGGCTCCTGGCACCGAAACTGACTGTAGAGTCTAGTCAAACTCGAAGAGAGTTTGTAGACAAGGCGGGAGATGACTTCACATGAGGGTCTTACACCTCCAAATCAAGAAGACCAGATGATGAGATGAAGTCGAGAAAAGGTTCGGAAGAATTTCAGACCTAACTGCGCTGTTCCCGGCAGAGTGACAGAGCGGCTGTCAAAAGGGCTATAAGGATACCCAGATATAGAGAGGGATCACCCATGGAGAAGAGGGTAGGCAAGCCTGGCAAGACGCCACGCGGGGCAGAACACAGAAAGCTGGATATATGCGTCTTGGCCCTCGGCATAAAAATACTGTAGATCAGAAAGACATGGCAGATTGATTCACAGCAGCGCCCCGTGCGGATCATACATGTACCACACCGATGGCAGCGTGGCCATGACGAAAGAGGGGTCCGAAGCTGATCATAATACAGGACAAGCCAACTACATGGAGAAAAAGGCGCTGCCTAGGCAAAGGACGGAGGGGAGGGTCTTTCGTCATTCGATCCGATGGATTACGAAACAGGATCTCCTGTGCACGGTAGTACGGGAGTAAACTGATGACGGCGGAGGCTAAGCAGGAAGCGCACCTAAGCTGATCTACCTTGACGACCGGCACGCAGCGGCGTCCCTGTCTACCGGCACGCAGCGGATGCGCCCGATACGATGAGAGGAGAGAGGATGCACGGTCGGGAGGCTAGCCGGGGATAATACCCTAAAGAAGATCCTGCAGATGCAGATCAGACGAAGAGAGCCTGATAGGGTGAAGTTTGTATGGAGTAGAGTAGTCCATCCGACCGAGCGATCCAGAGGGAGACGGAGGTCGAGAGACGGGGGAGTGGCAACGGCAGGATCAGCAAGATCCGACGTTGCAGCAACGCGCCATGGCGAGTCTGAAAGATGCAATCCGATGCATCGCAACTCTGCCGGTGTATGCACCTGTTAGGTAGAGGACGTCAGGCCTTCACTTCAGATTTGGAAAAGACACGGGTGGATCGCCACAGACGGGACGGCGAGAAGGCGCGCCGCTGTCGGTGCTGCTCGTGTCTGAGAAGGATATATTCACCGTCGCCGTCGCGCTGCAGAAGAGGACGTTGTCGATGCCATCCTGCGTATTCTTTGATCGCGGTCGACGTGCGCGATCCCGATCGGGGCGACAATAGGGCTTAGGGTACGGCACCCGTGGACATCGGTACGGTACGGTACGGGACGGGACGGGACGCGAGGGCTGCAGACCCCGTGACCCATAAGCGAGGCAAGTCTCGTGACCGGCCCGAAGCGGAAGGACCCGAGCGCGTCGACCGAGGGCGCGTCCGAGGGCGACAGAAAAGAGCGAAGAGAGAAGCGTTGTTGGTGCGGCTGTCTACTACCAGAGGTTATACAGAAAATACCGACGGACGAACGATAAGATAAACAGCGATCGTCGACCGGAGCCTGCTCGGGGCGGTCTTGTCCTCGCGTCGTCCAACCGCCAGCTCCACCAACCAGTCTTCCTTTCTCCTCGGCTCTCCTCTCCCCAAACACACCACCGCCTCGTCTCTCGTCCAGGGCCCCGGCCGCTCGTCCATCTCGATCCCGCCCAGCCAGCGTCCTGTGAGAGCTCCGCGGCCAGCGCCTGAGCTGCTCTGGCTGACTCTGGGCCGCACGGCTGCCGCAGAAGGGTGTTCCTCTTGGCCGGCACGCCTCGAGAGCAACCAGCCTGATCCCCGTGTCCCACCTGGAAACCCCTCCTTCTCGACAGCGATCTCTTGCAGCGTCGCGTACGACGTGGGCAGCCGACCTGTCGCCTGCGCCGCACCCCTCCGTCGACACGCTGGGCGGCGCTGGCGGTTCGCGAACCGCTGCGTCTGCTGGTACTAAACACCGCCCGTCTACCCGCCGCCAGGTCGACGCTGGCGCTGGTCTCGAGGCCGTCGGCAGAGCGATGCCTCTCTCGGGCTCCTAACGCTCAGAGTGTCTGCTTCTGCACACCTGCGCTGCTCCGCCGGCCCTTTTGGTGTTGATCGCGCGCGTCCGCCCGATCCGGCTGCTCGGCCAATCACGGCCGCGTGGCGCCTCGCAGCACACCGTCGCATCTCCAGCATCCCGCTCCCCTCCCCAAACTCGTCTCCCCCACCATCCCATCTCCCTCTCCCCCCCGAACCCCAGTCGCCGTATCCACACTCCCCTTCTTGTCCTCTCCTCTCCGACGACGACTCGACCAGAAAAAAGGGCTGCTGTCCCAGCCTCCTGTGGCGGTACACTCCCCCCCTCCCGTCCGGCGCTCGGTCCAGTGCGCTTCAGCTCCTCCCCCCGGTGTTCCGCCGTCCGCCTTTCGGTTCCAGCTGCATGCCACATTATTTGCGCAGACCATCGCCCGATTGCTTGCATCGTCGCCTCGCCCCGTCGCGCAACAATCCCGCCAGACCCAAGGAGGCCTCGTCGAGCGTCTGACATCCGCCGCGCCCGCTGACGCGCGAAACGGCCTTCACGGCCTCGTCCCGTCAATCCTTGGCCCGCCATGTATGGCACTTCCCACTCCGTCTCCGCCCCGATGAATGGCATGGGAGGGGACCTTGCGGATGGTTCAGGGACCATCAATCCCGCCGCATTGAACAATGCAGGTATGACTCTGCGCTCCGTTTGCCGTTCCCGTTCCGTCGCGCTGCGATGGCAGAGTTTTCTTGCTTCTGTCTTCAATCGCAAAACGATGGACGGCCATGCGCAACATTCCTCTCGATCATCAACCGCACTCTTCCACTCTGTCGCGATATGTCCATGCTGACTGCTTGGCCTGTAACAGCTGCGCTTCCATCAACACCCGTCTCCGTATCGAACACGAGTCCGCGAGGTGTCAAGCGTAGTCGCACTCCGGAGCAATATGGAGATCCGCCTCTAGAAACCGAGCACGATGATGGTATGTTTCTGGGTCTTTTCTCTAGGCGCATGTGCTCCAGACTCGCTGGAGAATTTTTTTTTCTATCTAGTCTTCTCCTTTTCCCTTCTTCGTCGACGGTCAGAAGGAATCAAAGCTAATACCCGGGACTCTGATCTCCAGAGGAACAAACTCGCCGAAAGCGTGGACGACCTCCAAAGACGCCACGACCCTCAAGCAGCAGCGTATCCACAACAAGCCCTCAGGCATTAGCCCAGCAGACACCTTCCGCCCCTGCTCAGGCGCAGACGCCCAGCATGCAGTCGCAGAGCCTGTCTCAGCCGAGTAATGCTTCGCCGTCGCAGTCGTCACCGACAGCGAAGACCACGCCTACGAAGTCTCTAGTCAAGGCGTTACCAACCGTCAGAGATCATACCACGGATCAACTCAACAAAGACGGCGACGAATACGTCCCCAAGGAGTTCGACGAGGCAGGGGAGAAGAAGGTCGACGCATTGGGCTACCCGCAAGGTGGCCGGCAATACAAGTGCAGGACTTTTCGTGTCCCGAACAGGGGAGACAAGCTTTTCATGCTGGCGACCGAGTGCGCCCGCGTCCTGGGCTATCGTGACTCGTACCTGCTGTTCAACAAGAATCGATCGCTCTACAAGATCATCGCGACGCAGGCCGAGAAGGACGACCTCATCCAACAGGATATCCTTCCGTACTCGTACCGGTCCAGGCAGATCGCGATCGTCACTGCAAAGTCGATGTTTCGCCAGTTTGGCAGCAGGGTCATCGTGAACGGGCGGAGAGTGCGCGACGACTACTGGGAGAGCAAGGCGAGGAAGCAAGGGTTCACCGAGGATGATTTGGCCGGTGAGAAAAGACCAGGCGCTGCCAAGGCCAGGGAAGCTGCAGAAGCAGCAAGCGCTGGCCTGCTGTCCAGCCTCGGCCATGGCGATGTGATCTACAGCAACGCGATCGAGGGAATGCCTGGACTTCCACCTGGGCTGGGAGGTCCTCAAACACTGGCGCCGCTGTCGATGATCCATCTGGCACCAACGACGACGGACGATCCCAGACTCAGAGAATATAGCAGCCTCCCGCGCCCGAGGCAGGAGATGACGGGGCAACCGTACCAGGACCGTACGCAGCCCAGCTCGGCCACTGAGATTCTAAACCAAGCGACGCACACGGCCGATTTCAATAAGATCTTGAATCAACAGCGCAGTTTCCGACACAAGTCACTTGACGAGTTCTATTCCAAGCCACGCGAGGCCCCGGTCTCCGCATCGCAGCCCCAATCCGGGCAGGTGGAGTCACACGCCGCCGCGTCCCACCCTGTGCAGTCGCCCCAGATGTCTTCCTCGTCGGGGATGATCAACCCCGGTCAGCCGCAGAATGTCATGCCAAACCAGACGCCAATGATGGCCCATCAGGTAACCTACTCCCAGCAGACGCATCAGTCCAGCGCCATCGCGCAGTCTCCCATCCGGGGAATGCCTCAAGGAATCCAGCCCAACATGCTGCATCAGAGGTCCAACCAGTCTCTCTCTTCTGCCGGTGCGGCACAGACGCCTCCGTTTGGCTACGCTTCGCAGCCGCAGCAGATGTGGGGTCAACCGCCGCCGCAGCCTCAGCCGTCGCCCATGTCCGCCTCTCCGCACCCCGTCGGCATGCCTCAGTATGCAGCCCAGATGCATCCTCAGCAGACACCCTCCCCTCTCCCTCCCCATACCCAGCAGCATCACCCTTCACAGTCTCCGCGTAACCAGCCTCATCCACCGCAGCAGATGCCGCAAGGCATGCAAATGCACCCGCAGACACCGCAGCAACAGACGATGGCGTCCCTTGGGTATCCAGTGGGAACTGCCGCCGCATATCCCACGATGGCTGCTGCACGAGCAATGTATCCTTCGACACAAGGTCCTGGTCAGCAGTTCCTAGCTGGGGCTCAGCAACCCGGAGTCGCCATGGGAATGGGTGGAGGAGCAGGGATGCCTGGTTGGCCATCCACCGCCGGTGGGCCCATGCAGCCCGGACAGCCCCAGCAGGGTCAGTCAGGAAGTCCATTGGGAGGATGGTCTGGTTTTTAAAAGGATGGCCGGCACGGTAACGATTTGTTAGCTTTTTTTTCCCTCAAAGGACTGGCGTTTTAATGGGGATACGAGGCGTCAATGGGCGGGGGGAGGATTGCTGCAATTTTTGCCTAACGGGGTCGAACACATGTTTTCAATGTCTTACTTCCTCTAAGCTTGTCTCCTGTGATTTCCTGCTGGCATTTTATACCCCTGGTTTATACCCTTCTTTGTCGAGGGTAATCACTAATGATGATTTGATCTACCCGTTTTCCTATACCCTTTTTATCTCTTTTTTTTTTATTATCGTGGAAGCTTTTGAGGCTGCTCGCGTTTTTTCATTTCTTATCTCTCAGAGGAGATCCCCACGGCTGTATGAGCATGGAATTTCCCTTGCATCTATGATATAACAGTTCGTAGAGGGCCGGACAGATCTGTGTGATTCTCTTATTGGGTGGACCAGCCCTCCTGTTTGATATCCATTTTCTATGCTGCTTTTCTCCAACATGCCGTGTCCTCCGCTCCCGCAGCGTCCGTCTTTCTGCCATTGTGCTATCTGGCTTATTTTTCTCCCTTTGCACGAAGCTGAGATCCTCTGGTTCTTGCCTGCGCCTCGTGTTTCCTTCTCTATGTCCATATTTACACAGATTGCAGTCTTCATGGTCGTTCGCTCTGCGTTCAATGTGAAGCTGTCAGCTCTGAGCTTTCAATCAATATTGATTGATTGATTGATTGAGTCCAGGCTGGCAGTTGGTATGTTATGTGATATGCCATCGTTTGTTCCTTTCTTCGAGTGGGTACGAGAATGGTTTCTTTTCACCCCTGTGTTTTTTTTTCATCTTGTTTGGTCTGTACTGTTACTGGTTTGGCTCTATCTGCGCGCTTGTGTGTGGTTTTTTTGATTTATGATTCTGTCAGGCATGGTAGTAGGTCCTCAATTCAATTGAATGTCAGGTCTGGGTTTGTATGTACATTTGCCAACTGCAGTATGTGTCACGTCGTGTCGGCTGGAGCGCGGCAAGGATGGCTCATTTCTTCCTTGCCTTGAGAGAGAGAAAATGAGGGAGAAAGCCCCGTATATCCTGTATGTTTTAGTTTGACTTTTGTTTTCTTCTCCTCCCTACCTACTTACCGCGATCTACCTACCCACCGTGAAGTGAAACGCTGTGGTGTTTGACGTACATTACTGCTTCTTCTTCCTCTTACTTTGTGCCTTCTCGTTTTCTACTAGGCAGTCTGCGGTATGATTGTGATACATGTATATCCATAATCCATTCTGTCTGTCTCGTGCTCCTGCTCCTGCTCTACCTATCCTATCCTATCCTATCCTATCCCTGATTCAGTTTAATTCTGCTCCTGTAATTCTTTTTTAATTATTGTCATTGTTAAAGTTGAACTGCCCTGGGCTAGGTCGAATAGGCTTTTTTCTTATTCTGACGTGGTCATGGGACGTGATATGGGAAACTCTTGGGGAGTTTCTTACTTTTTTATCTGTTTCATTTGTTAATTTATTTTATTTCGTTAAGCTAATTCTAATTAATACCCACCAGTCAGTCAGTCGGTCTCAGTCTCGGTATGAATAAAGTACTAATTGTAATTGGGTTAGGACAGTACAGTACAGTGCTTTTAAGATTTTTTATGCAGTTTTTTATTTTTTTTCTATAAATAGAGATAATAAGTAAGTAAACTGCTGCGGTTAAAATCAATTTGATATTGCTTAATGACTGTCATTATTAGTAAGAAATTGAAACTTCTCTAATTAGTTAATTATTTGCTAATAATCTTGCAGAGCTGCTAAGTTTCGCAAACAGTACATCAAGGTAGGTAGGTAGCCTCTTGAGGTCCTGCGCAGGGATTGAGTTGAGTGATTGCAGGGAGTACTTAGTTGGTGCATAGAGGCTGGGGGAAGAGCAATCTGCAATTAATGAGGTTGCTTTCCTCCCTTTCACCACGGTCCACTGTAACTCAGGTGCCAGCTAGCTCATGATTGCCCTCAATCTCGTGCTTACTTATTATTAGTATTAAGTGGCGATGGATTGGATCCAGAGACGGAGGTCCGGCTCGCTACCTCTCTCTGTATTCTTTCTTCTTTGTTGTTGTTAGCGGTTGGGTCAGGTCCTCGTTTGCCTTCTTCCTCTGCTGTAAAGTAACAGTTCTGGGTTCAGTCAGATTCTGTTGGAACCTGCTTTATTTTCTGCAGATATTCAAGGGTGAGCGGCAGATAGAAAGAAGCTCTATACCGATATCAATCCAACGGTGAGAATTTTTCTCCGCCCCCAACTTATCTGCCGGGGATTTTGTTTTTGCTACTCAAATTGGAAAGTGACATGGAACTTGCCGGGCCGATGGCAAGCAAGGTTGCAAATTGCATTGGTTCCAGGATATGTACTGTACTGTACAGTATGACGAGGGTAAGGTGGGCTGAGCTCCTGAAAGCACTTATCATCAATATTAAAATAATTCCTTTCTCTCTCTCTCTCTCTCTGTCTCGCGGGAAAAAAAAACAGAGCTCCCACAACTCATCCTATATACTATATGTACTGTACCTGTACATATCTATATCAAGTTGCGATGAACTGACCAAAAGATGATGATGGATGCAATGCGTCTTTCTTCATCCATTCACCCTTTTTCTTTCCAGTCCAGCCTTTTTTTTAAAAAAACCTCACCGGTAAGGTAGGTAGGTTGCCAGAACAAGTAGCAAAATCATGATCAAGATCAAAATCATTATGAAGAAACAAGACCAACCGCACGAGTGTCCAGTCCAGTCTAGCAGTTTAGAAATGTAATAAACGACATTGGTTGGGTTGAATTGGATTGGACAGGACGTGGTTGGAATTAAATCAATTCTTGACCTGCTTGTATATACTGTATATTACTGTATATCGCGAGAGAGAGAGAGAGAGAGAGAGAGAAAAGCTCTTTTTTTCTTTTCTTTCTAGAAGCTATCTGTCTGTCTTGTTGTTCCGCAAAGAATGGTGGTGCTCACTCAGGTGCTCAGATGGTGGTGGTGCTTTTGATTGGGTTTATCTATCTATCTATCTATCTATCTATCTAGGTAGGTAGGTAGGTAGGTAGGTAGGTATGCATAGATGGAAGGAAGAAGAAGAGCTTTATTGAGTTGCAATTGCAATTGGCAATGGCAATGGCCGCACAGACAGCAGGTATCATGATCATGATCAATCAGCAAAGGCGCTGATTTGATTGTGCTGTTCTGTTTCATTGTGGTAAGAGTCATGGTCATGAAGAAGCAAGGCGAGCAGTGGATGATGGCATTTCAGTTCACTTTCATGATGCATTGCAGAAGGAAAGCCCCTGTCTTCATCTCAGCTGATGCAGTCGGTCGTTGTCATGGTTCAGATAGAGGAGAGAACATGTTGAAGCGATCTGAGCAGTGAGGGCCCTGTTGACGCTTGGGAAGGTTCTGTTGCAGTTCATACCTCGGTATGTCTTCCATATATCTACCCATCTTTCTCACTTACCCGCCTGCTTACTTACCTCGTCTCGTCGCCTACATGTATGTATGTACTGTATGTACATACAGTCACCTAGTCACCTAATCACCCCTTGGATCCACCGCGCTGCTATCACAATCACTATCGGGCTCTTTTTTTCTCGCACAGCAGGTAGGTACATCGGGTCACCGAGATCAGATTATATTTGCGTTCCGTTCCGTGGTTCCGTTCCAATGGCAGAGGATTCGATTCCGAGTCCAATTCCTGACTCCATCCATAGAAGCAAGGTCCTGAGATACGATGCAGAGACCAACCAGGAGGATCTACCTACACAAACCAAGCGAACATCGATCGGAAAGACAAGGTACAGTGCAGTGGAGTGCAGGACCTAACCTGACCTGACCTGACCTGGGCTGGGCTGGGCTGAAATGAATGATGAATCTATCAGATATATCATTCGTGCTGACTCTCAGCTCAACTCAACCGCCGGTGCGATTTCTATAACAGGATCTTTCGGAGTCAGACTAGCAATTTCAGCAATTGTCGTTGTACTGGAAATTATACTTTTTTTTGACACCGATTACTAAACCCCTTGGGTTTTATAGCCGATGTGCTTTATCGATCTGACAGCTCTGATGTTCGTCCGTGCTTTCTTTCTTTCTACAGAAGCGTCTCGACACGCAGTTAGGTAGTATCTACCTACTACTGGGAACGATTTTTATACATACATGCACAGTGCAGATATACGCTACCTACCTACCTATCAGACGGGATGGACGATGGTATTCGAAAAATGGGGATGGGATGCCCGCACCCCCCCCCCCCCCCCCCCGGACTATTATCGCTTTTTACCAACGCAACATTGTTGTTACTTCCCGGTTTGGCCCTTCTTCCTCTTCTTCTTCTTCTTCTTCTTCTTCTTCTTCTTCTTCTTGTTCCCTTCCCCTTCGCGAGGGTGTTGTCGACGGCTTAGCTTACTTTCTCCAGGTAGCGAGCTATCTAGCCAATTCTATCCCAATCATATTGGGATTGATTGCATCGCAGAACCGACAATGTAAGTGTCAATGGGTCAGTCGCAGTGCGACAATAACTTGGTGCCGGATGATGTACTGTACCGAATGATGATGATGATGATGATGATGATGGAGAGGTCAAGATCAAGGGAATAATAGGTAAATAGATTGAATGGAAATAAATAATAGGACTATCTTTGAGGAAGTTGGAACCAAAGGGGCAGAAAAGAGGCAGGGAACCTCGTCTACTGTAGATAGATAGATAGAGTGCATAGACAGATATGTAACAAGTAACTTACTGAGAAAAGAGAGCAAGAGAGACGTATATATATATGTGTGTGTACTGTATATACAGAAAATCAAAAAAAAGATGATTTGGTTTTATTCGATTCGAATCGATACATACGAGTCCGCCCTGATAAAGTATCTTTCTTTCTTTCTTACCCTATATATATACTATTACTGTTCATAACATATTCAATTGAAAAAAAATTTGTTCATGCAACATGCTTATATATTTATTTATTTATTCATTCATTTGCTTTCCAGGGAGGAGAGAAAAAGGAGTGAAGGAGACAAATGAACAAAACAAAATGAAAGCAGCGGTATAGGTACAATATATACCAAACCCAATGGACAGACAGGTGGTTGCGGTAGCGGGTTGCCAGATACTGTATGTGCTGTACAGAAGATATCCTCCACTTACTGCCCCATGTGCAAGTCCTCCTTTCCTTTCCTGCTCCTACTCCTATCCTAGAAAAGCTCAGTTCAGATTCAATTCGATCCGATTCGATTCCACTCAACAATGTTATAATACTCCACCCCTGCTGTCCCATTTCCTGTCCCGTGGCCTGTGGCATGGCAGCAGTTTCGATGGCGCAGATAAGAAATAAAAAAAATGATGGAATCCAATGTTGAACGAAACCCTGCACCGAAGGGTGTGGCGTTACGCTCTTTTTTCTAGCACAACAGAAAATATTCCAACTGACATGCATGCGCGCATGCACCATGAAAAGGAGGGATAGATAGATAGATACACAGCAAAGTAAATAAATACAACAGTGCAGTAGATGTGTCATGGAAAGGGTCTTGTCATGTCCACCTAGGTCCAGGAACCCCATACTCCGTACAGAGCAGAACAGAGAGTACGGAGTAGATATATCACAAACACCATCGATCGCTTTTTTTTCTTTCAAAGGAACTGTATGAAGTACACATAACAGACAGAAAGAGACAAGCCAGCCCAGGATGTAGGATCTGCAACGCTATAAATCCTATAACCATAAACTAGCTAACTTATATAACAGCCTCGTTAATCGGGTCATGTACTACCTGCATAGAGGTCTATTCTCTATTATTCTGTACAGTACTCCCTCCGTACGCAGGGATTATTGTATTTATTACCCCTGTCGCGTAGCAACCAGCGGTGTACTCCGTACGGTACTCAGCACTGTATAGTGTCTACACAGTAATAACAACAATAATTATAATATTAATATTATAGGTCACCGGCGTCATGGACGACCGAGTATGGACCTAGTACCGAGTACATGCGGTCCGGACTCCGGAGCAGGCAGGAGCCAGGGCACATGCAGTTACCGCATCCGGGCTCAAGTTCCTGCGTGCTCAGCCCTGACTACCCACAGTGGCAAAATACCGCATGGAGATAAGGCCCAAGACTAAAAAATGAGGCATGAAACTTACGGTGCAAAACTAACTACGATACAAGCTTGACGCGGAGTCGCACCGGTCGTGTACTAACAATACCGGCGCAAGAACCGTGTGGCACGACATCGCCAAGGGTCCTCCGCAGTCAGAAAAGTCCGGGAATGATGGATCAGAACTGGAACCTCTGGTCTCAAAGGCTCAGCCAGAACGGATGGAGAGGACAGATGCCCGTGCTGAAGACGTGAGGCTGGTTCATGATGATGGCTCCCGACTCCGGAAGTGGCAGAGCCGCATGGCCTGGGGTTTCGACTCTCGACCCCTCGAAGCGGCTGTTTCGCCAACGGATGCGCCGCTGTCAGGCTTCTAGAACTGACGCTAATCTAGCGCGGCTTTCGACCGGTCCCCGGACGTCCTGCGCAGCGCTAAGGTCGCAGTCAAACGCTCGCGGAGGACGAACTCCTTGATCAGCGGGAGAGACTGCTCCGCGGGAAAGGCCAGAACGCTAACAGAGCGTTTCAACGTTTCATCATGATGGCTCGCCCTCTGTAGCGTGACGGTCCGGCTGACGAACGACGCAGAACGGAGCCACTGGCCGTCCAGTGTCCAGACAGTGGATGCGTCGTAAGAGTCGTCGTCTTGCTGCAGTCGGAGAAGACTCGCCCGTATCAGCCGTGGAGGGAGACATCATACTCCGGTAATAATGACCCTGTCCCCCACGTGTCCGGCCGATTTCCTGTTCTGCACAAAGATCAACAGTCTGAGCGCGGAGAAGGGCTGCCAGCTTCCCATTGGGCCCGAGTCTCCGTGGGAGAGCCGTGATCGGCATCGCAAGCACGATCGATCGTCGATGAGGCCGAACTTCACCGTGCCCGTGCAGTCCTGTCTGGTGGACACTGGATCGCGGAATAGATGACGTGCGGTTCCATTCCGTCATCGTCAGGCTTTACTCCGTGATGTCTTCATCCGACAGACGACATCCTGTCAGTCAAGCACTGGAGAGGAAACGGGTTCAGGTGCGTGAGAGCAGCAATCCGAAAATGTGGAGAAGAGACAGACCCCTGGACCATCGGGGGTTATCGACGCCACACCAACCACCCCGGCACGTGGAACGCCGAGCAGAGCCTTGTCCGCGGCCACGTTTTTCCGGCGCTTCTCCCGCGGCTGTCGCGTGTGTACATCGGCCGCTCATGACATGATAAAGTCTTAGTCACCACACACTTAGTGACAGACGTTGAGAATCGTCAGACCGTCTCGACCGCATGGCCTACTCGATTGGGCAACTAGTCCACGGTTTTTTCACGTCTGCCTGACGTTTCAAACTTTCGCCCCTAAGCGTATCCCCCGTGGCTAGAGAACATCGGGAAGGGATTGACCCTGCTAGCCACGCAGAAGGCTCTGGACGTACTGTACCTGCTCGCGTTACCTACTGTAATCCAGTTCGTCCCTCGGGACCTGGAAGACGCGACCAGACTTCCGGGTGCTCTCCGTACTGTACAGTAGAATGGAGAAACCAGACGCCCGGGCTTCAAGTCAACATCTAGAGATTACTATCACAAGTAACCAAAAGGTCCAGCTCAACGTTGCATTTGCTTCGTAACAAGACAACAGCCTGCGACAGACAAAGACAGGAAATGGAAACCAAGGACATGCGAGGGAGAACCTTGAAGATGTCAAATGAATCTGTCTTGTGGATGGTACATGTCGTCATCCACGTCATATGTATTAATTATATATATAGGATTATATAGGTGAGATATGGCAGCGCTAGATACGTGACATGGAGTGAGATCGCCGACCGCCCGCCCCCCCCCCCAAGATTGATATCCAACCAACCGCTCTCAAGGCACACAAAATCCAAAAACACCAACGAAGGGAAAATTAGCTGGAGAACAGAATTAAACATATATCCGGCGAAAAAAAAGAGTGCAAGCTGTGAACCCCCGTGGCAAACCTGGTTGACACCCCGTCATCGACGAAAAAGAAAATTTTTTAAAGAGAGTAGTAGGGAAGCAGATAAGCATAGTACATGGATGCCCCAGACCTGATAATAGTCTAGATATATAAAAATGGGCCATGTAAATAAAACGGTTCGAGAAAGGGCGGGTATATCCGAGAGGATCTGAAAAGAAACAAAGCGAAGATAGACAGGAAGCAAGAGATAGCATCAGAGGCGGAATATGCGATGGCTCATATGGGAATACGTCAAGGATAGTTTTGCCACATTGGCCCAGCGAGAATTCTGGACAAAATCCCACACAGAAATTTCGTCATTAGAAATCACTTGGCGTTTGGTTCGCGAACGTGTAGTTCTTTGGTTTCTGTGGTGGCAGCTGCTGTGCAACAAAGCGGTGGGCTTCTTGCTGCTGTGGAAATTCGTGGATCAGGAATTCGGTCGCCTTCTGATCTCCGGTCGTCGTTGTGACAGCAGACGTCGTATCACAGCCACTGACAGCGCCAAGAGGAGGGGAGGAACTTGGGAACTGCCAGCTGTCTCCGGCCTGGTTACATTGGTCACCCGACTGATCATAGGTGATTGGTGAGACGTGGGTCGGCTGTGGCATGTGGATGCTAGACGGGAACGACGAGTGCTCTGGAGAAGGCATCGGTGCCGCATCCGCCCAGCTGCTTCCGGTCAACGGTGCACTAGAGCACGACGAGAAGTCCGGGAATGTTGTGCAATGGGCAGGTGCCGACAGTGGTGCCAGATTCTGGTACTGCAATTGCGAAAAGGGGTCTGCGGTCAGTGGGGTGGACGGAGGAGACGCGATATTGATCTGCATTGGCTGCGTTGTCGGGAAGAGCTGATTCTGGTCCTGCTGGCCAGATACACAGTATTTGTTCTCGCCCGGCAGCAGGTGCTGTAGATCCTCTGGCGTCAAGGGCGTAGGGGGAGCCAAAGAGCCAGCAGACACAGAAGGCGGCAGCATGTTTGTGTTTGCGGAGTTCAGGACACCAGCTTCTGCGAAACTCGAGATGCCAAGTGGTGATCGCTGGGCCGACGAAATCTTCCTCACGCCAGCATATCGGGAGCTGAGATTCTGGGTTGACTTTACGTGTCTCAGGACATGATGTCCGGCACCAAAGCTCGGGTTCCTTGCCGTGGGCGACATGGAAGAAGGTCCCACGAATGACCGAGCCGAACCCGAAGTGCCAATCGCAGCCGGTCTGGGCCGTTTTCTTCGTGCCGCAATATCCAATTCCTTTTCAGTATGTCTCCAGGTGGCTCCATCTGTCCGATGAGGAAGCTGTGACATGCTCTGAGACGGTCGGAGGGTATTGATGCCGATGTTACCCAGCGAGTCTGCCAGCTCTTCAGAGGATGAACCGCGTCTGCATTCCTGCATCGCGGGCGCTTGCAGGGAAGAGAACGGCATTGGACTGTAAACGTTATCGGAGCCGGTCTGTCCAACAGGAAGCGAATCTGCAGGCGTCGTCTGGAGGTCGCTGCCCCATCCGCCAGTTTGTTGCGCAAACGGCACATTACCAAACGCCTCCTCGTTGCCCGCACCCTGGTTTTGAAGGTTCTCCAGCTGAGGCACGGCAAGGGAGTTGTCCGCCGCGAACTGCGGAGCATCCAGACTGCCAAATGCACCAAAGGCCTCCTCGGGGTTCTGGGACGGAGTCCACGCGAGAGAGGAGTCTCCGCCATTTCCCCATTCCGAAAAGGGAGGGTTCAATGTGCTCTGGACTCCGTCGCCGGATTGAAACATGCTCGATGGCTGAGCGGACGGTTCCATGCCCGAGGGTTGAGGCGGCAGAACGCTCTGGTCCGTTCCATGAGCGAACTGGCCTTGTGCTGCCACAGCCGCGTCCATTGCTCCTTGTGATGACGCAAAGTTTGCCGCTTGGCATGCTTCACTTCCTGTCTGTTGATGTTTTGGTTTTGATGCCGAGCTGCCGGGGGCCTTTGATGCATTTGACTGGTCACCGGACGCAGAAACGGTCGACGTCTGTGTAGGAGTGGACTCCCGTTGCTGTTTTTGTTCCTGTTGCTGTTGCTGTTGTTGCTGTTGTTGTTGTTGTTGTTGCTGTTGCTGCTGCTGCTGCTGCTGCTTTTCTGTTTCCGGGGACTCTTTGCTCTGATTAGGTTGCTCCGTGGCTTCTGATTTGTTGCTCTGATCACCCTCCTTCTCCTTTTGCTCCTGTTGCTCCTGCTGCTCTTTTTGCTCCTTCTCCTTCTGCTCCTTTTCTCTCTGCTCCTTCTCTCTCTGCTCTCTCTGCATCCTTTCATACTCTTCCTGTCTCTTCTGCTGCTTGGCCTTGGCCCGTCGGTTCTGGAACCAATTCTGCACCAACCGTCAGCTCAATTGCCGGGCGATGAATGGAAGAACAGCGAGGGGCTTTCACTAACCGCAACCCGAGGGAGGGACAGGTTGGTCTGTGCTGCCAATTGGCGCTTGATGTTGCTGTTCGGCTTTGGATGGGCCTGGAACTGCGCCTCGAGGGTTTCGACCTGCTCCTTGGTCAAGCGCGGCCGCGACAGGTTCTCCGTGTAGTGCTCATATTCTTCGATCATGGGCGGGGGCGCAGGCGGGTAAAACTCCGCCATCTCGTAGGGCGGATGGGGGAACAGATACCCGTCCGCCGGGTTCATCATGGGCGGAGGAGGCACCGCCTCATAACCGATGGGCTGCTCGACGGGCGGGGCGGCATGGCCGCTGAAGGCGTATGGGTGATGTAGATAGTTCATGGCTGCTTGGAAGAGGAAGGGCAGAAGAGAATCGAGGGTGTTGCGACGGAATCTGAGACCTCAGTGCTGCACTGCAGGCAGCCGTGGGGGGGGGAATGAATGGATCTATCGCATCAGGGTGCAACTGGAGGATTGTTTACTATGAACGGGGGTGTGGCGGACGTAGATTGGTATTTGCCTGAGGAAGCAATCAAGCGCTACGACACTGGATGGTAGGGAAACGAGCGAATGCAGTGTACAAGAGAGGGAAAAGAGAGACGACACGGGTGGGGGAGAGGCAGAAAAGAGCGTATAGATAGATAGGACAGAAGGAGAGGAAGGGAGTGGGAGTGGGTGAGAGAGGGAGGGAGAGGGAGGGAGGGAAGCAGCACGGAGGAGACAGAGAGAAGGACAGGCCAGACGGGGTGGAGATGGGGATGAAGAGAGACCGGCGGCCAGCGAAGGGGAGGACCACGACGGGTTGAGGGGGACGAGACGGTTTGATCGGAGATCGCTGGGGCAGGGCAAGCGAGCGAGGAGGTGCATGGGACGGGAGGCGTCGGGTGTTGGGCGTGGAGATGGGCGGCCCGCGGGAGGTTCCAGGTACGCCGCGACACGGGCGACGACGCCGGGCGCTCCAGGTACCCGGTACGTCGTCTTGCGAGACACGTCCCCTCTTGGCGCCAGGAACAGGAAGCCCGGCGGTCAGGCCTCACGGACCGCGCTGCGGCCGCACACGAGGCCAGCCATATCATCCTCCGGCAACGTCTGCTTGCCCGCGAACCCGAGATCGTTCATAGGGATGCGACGGGATGGCCTGCGTGCATGGGACGCGTGCTTGCCGCCGGTGGGGCCTTTGTTACGCAGTGCCCAGGTCGGATCCCGAGGCCACGATGCTTCACAGACGCCGTTTCCCTCGCATTGAAACATTGTTCATCGTGCTCCATGCTAGCAGTGAGCACAGCGATAATAACGAGGAACGACCGTACCGAGGACCCAGGGTGGCTGGGGACAACCGTCGGAGAAGGGAGACGGGACGCAGCACACTGTGTCCTGCGCAGGTCGTACGGAGCACCGCAACCTGTGCCGCCCTCCGGGCCACGAAGGCGAACACCTACACGAGACTCAACGCCGTCCAGCAGCACTGACCATGTCATATCGCACAGTGGACGAGATTTCCCTCAGCCCTGAGCGTCCCCAGCTCGATCGACAAGGTCGTACATTGGGCACGTATCCAACACGGCCAGCATCTCCCCGTCCGACGATCCTGCTGCCAGAGATAACAACGTTCCCCTTTGTGCGACAGAAACAGGTTCCAGATCGTCTGGCCCTCAGATGCGGTGTTCGCCGGGCGTATCGGCTGGAGCTCCACGGCGGGATCTGACTGGCCCCCGATCAGCCCTCGCCCCCGTCGGTTCCTGCGTTAGGCCCGTGTCGTGCATCCCAAGCTTGCCAAGGGGCAGTAAAAAGCCTCTGATGAAGGATTTGACAGACGCCCGCTGCCCGGCCCAGATGGGCTGAAGATGCACAAAGAGTCAGGACACCGTTGGAAGTCCAGGGGCCTGGCGCTGCCGTCGCCGTTATTACAGCTAACTCTGCACGATATACGGAGTAGGGAAAGGCGTCGGCCGGTTTCTTTGTTCCCTAGTTATCTGGGAGACTTTTTGACAGCGCCGGCCCTGCACTGCTGTCCCTGGCTTCCGGCCAACGGGAGGGCGGGACACACGGCAGCGGATGGCCCGCGGTGCCCGTCTGCCATATCCCCATGGTCCCAGACAGCTGTTAAGCTGCGCCATGCGCGTCTGATTTGCCCTTCATTTCGTCGTCTGGGAGAGACTCGACGGCAAAAAGATTTCCCTCCGGCAGGCGTCGGTGCGCCGGACGCTCGTCTTGCGCCCGCCCCACCGGGACACAGACCACTCACGTCGTAGGGATCCGAGGGCAGAGGGATCACAAACTGTGCTAACACTCAATAGTCGTCAGATCCCCGTCGATCAACTGACGGTTGCCAGATCTGCTGAAGCCTTTGCCCGCATGCTGTTCCCCGCGATATCCAGCATCTTGCTTCTCGCCACATGCCCGTGTCGCCTCCTGTGAGTCGCCGACCAGCCTTGCAGCTGGCCATGTCCCCAATAATGACAAATTCAGCGCTTGGCTCTGTTGGCTTCCCTCGGTCACGCGTCGAGTTCCACGCGGAAGGCGTCGGATGAAATGCCAACGGACGCAGCCGTCGTACTCTTCCTGCGACTCTTGGCACAACTCCTATACTCGGGTGGCCGTTGGGCTGTCTTGGGTAACGAACCTGGGCTGATGGCCATCAATTGCGACGGTGGGTATTGGGCTGAGGGCTGAACGCCGAAGGATGATGCGCACGCCTGAACCGCAGTGGCGGATCGCTCGCAAGCCTGCTCAGTGCTGTGGTGTACTGTACCGCAATGAGCGTATTTCCACTCGTGATGTCACGATCTTCGGTATCATCATTATTCTATCACTGACATGGCATGATCATCCTTCTTCTAAGATGTCTCCGCAGAGACGGGACAGTCGATTCTGACATGTACGCACTGACGTCTTGCTAGATCGGCCGGGGTAAGCCAATTGTCGGCTTTCGATATGCTCTGCAGCCGGCCAGGATGACCGTCTTCGACGCTCAAAAATTCGCCGAAGGTGGCGGTAGCTATTCGTTGTCTGGTAGGAGGTACTAAATTATGTCTTGATATAAAGTTAGCTTGGCGTTGAGGTGAGGCGTCATCCCGTCCCTTGGATCGTCGCATCCACAGCCATATTGTTGCTGTTGTCCCGTGGTTTCGCACAGCCTCTCTGGACCCCGAGTCCCCGTCATCCCGTTCTGGGCCTGTGGCGGTGCTCCTGGCGCGGGCTGTGTTCAGGTGTTGGACTCCTATCCCTTGCCCTTTTTCGGCCCTACTCACTTATCAGATGCGCGGAATATTATTCTGTACGGTGTGCTTCTTCTTCTTCAACAAGTCTGGTAATCCCGAGAGTCGTCACCAGTCACCAGGGTGTAGGATATGACGCAGCACATAATTCCGCTTCCCTCCGCCAAAGATCCACTACAAGTAGGTACTTAGAAAGTGAGGCTTCCGCTCCACCTTAAGACGAACTGTGGGATAGAAGAACAGCACGACTTGTATCGTGGTGCCTACTTCGTCAGTGGCGGAACTGCGATGATCCCACGGAGTACGAGTACGGAGGTATATCTCGGAGTGTACAGCGTATCCGTCCATTGGAGCACTCGCCTTCTCCATTGCTATTGTGTGTTCCGCGTGGGACTTCAAAAGGTGCACATCGAGCCCCTTGCAGTTCTTCATCGCAGTTACTCCGTCCTGCATAAACAGAGCATCTCACGAATCGTTCCACTCGCCGACTCGCCCGCACTGCGGAAGCGGCAACGTCTCCAGCGGCTCTGACTGGCTTCCTTTCAGGTCTAGAGACGCTCCACGCTGCATTTTGACGAGGCAGGGTTTGACGTTTGAACTTTCAGAAGCCCACACAGCGGACAGTTCAGAGGCCGGCGAGCCCCCCTTGTTTGTTGTTCTCCCACCACATACCACCGCGTTCGGAGGGAGACATGTGGTTACAGCAACTCCGCAAGCGCATTATTCTTCGTTCTTTCTGCACGGGTGGTTACATGCTGAACGACTCCCGTTTTCACGTTCAGCGGAGATCGCCCTGTGAGTAGTACTTTGTTCCCCAGGTCTCGACGTAACCTACCCAATTGCACAAGAGTCCAACTCAGGAACTGAGTACGGAGTACAGTCCATCTTATATCCTTATATCCGCCCCGAACCCGAATAAGAGCTTCTTCTCAGTCAAGGGAGAAGCATGGATCAACTGCCTGAAGCGTGTGCCGCCCTATCATTGGTCGCCCTTTGTCGGGACTTTGCAGCCAACGTTCGCCGGTCTCAAGGTAACACAGCATATGTACAGTCCACGCTGAAACCCAGCAACGGCGGAGCGTGATCGTTCCTTTCTTTGACCGTTACACGGTCATCGATGTAACCCATGGGCCTCCAGTCGCATGTGAGACGTCACATTCTTCTTCTGCCATGAAAAAGCGGGCTCGAGGTCATCCATATCCTGCCCTAGGTCTTGTTTCTCCTGGGCGCATCGATTTGGGACGTTAGCCTGCTTCGTCCTGTGTTCGATTCGCCTTCAATATGATTGTCGGTAGCGTGACATTTAGTGCGATGCAAGGTTATCATCTACCTATGTAGTCAACAACGATCATCGTCATGTCTATGTACTCGTCGCTGTCATTGTTCCATTCGGATCAAAGGGATCCTTTCTACTTCACTTTTTTTTTTCTTTCCTTTCCCTGGTCCCACCACTCATTATTATTTTCCCTTTCCTTTCCTTTCCTTTCTACTGCAGCGCGTTTCTGATCTCGATCGTCACCTTCCCATCGACGACTTCCCTGAGGACAACGCTCCTCAGATCCTCGACGATCCAATCGGCTCCAGCCTCCCTCACCTGCTCGGCCGAGTGCGTCGTCGTGAGCCCCACGACCTTGAAACCCGCAGCCTTGCCGGCCCTGATGCCCGAGGGCGCGTCCTCGAAGACGAGGATCGACGCATCCTCGCCCAGGCCCAGGCGCGACCGCCCCAGCAGGTAGCACCGCGGGTCCGGCTTGCCGACCTCGACGTCCTCCGCGACGACAAGGAACCGGGGCTGCGCGAGCTTGAGCACCTCGAGCCAGCCGGCGATCAGGGCGCGCGTGCCGGACGTGACCACGCCCCAGGGGGCGCCCGCGGCCTCCAGCGTCTGGAGGAGATGCCGCGCGCCGGGGATCTCGACGGCGTCCTGGCCGAATTCCTTGGGGATGAGACCCTCTACGTGACTGACATCTGGCGGTCGAGGATGAGATATAAGCGGATGAACGAGCCAGTCATGATCAAGCGATCCTTTATTTTTTTTTCCCCTTCTTCCTCTCGAGGACCGCGAGGGGGAGCGGGGAGACAGGGTGAGTATGGTCAGGAGCAACTTACACTCCCAGTTGGCCCGACTCGGGTCATACAGCTTGATAACATCGATGCTTCTCCTCCCGTGGGAGGTCGCCAGGATGACTTTGGGGTCTACGCCCAGCTCTTTTCCGAGCCTTTTATCGATAAGGGAGATGAGTCAGATAGAGCAACCTCAAGAAGAATCCCCTATCAGAAAGGGAAATTTCTTTCTGTAGGAAGCCTTAGGCGAGACTAACTTATGCCAATGCTTGACGATTGCTGTTGAGTAGCGGTAATATTATTCAGTATATACAAATGCATATATATATATATATATAATTGAGTGGAAAGGGGTAGAAGATGTTCTGCACTTACCATCAGTAGAGTCAACGATAGTCCCGTCAAAGTCGAAAAGAAGACCATCGAAGGAAAGTATCTGCGGTGATGCAGAGAAGGTCTCCTGTGTCGTCGCCATGGTGGGGGGAGTTCTAGGGTGTGGTGATAGTCTCTAGAATGATGGATAGATAGAGCAAGCAACAACTAAAGTCTATGGTCTCCAACAACGCCTGCCTGAAAATGAAAGCATGAAACAACGCAGGGAAAAGAAAACAAACCCTGTTTTAGGAATAAAGAAAAAAAGGAAACGAGGGGTTGTCCACTTGTGACTATCTTACCTGTCAGATTTGCAAATGAGTCAATGACCTTTTTGTCCTGCCCTCCGCGGGGAGCGGGAGCGGGCAGAGAGAGCCGGAGATCGGCGAAACAGATCATCCGTTTATCTTAGCGCGGTGAAATCTTGGCGTCGTCCGACTTTGTCGGGACCCGCACAAAATTGTTCAAGAAGAGAGAGTCGGAGATCGTCTCCCCCTTCTTCTTGACACTTGATTTTTTACTCTCTTTTCCTTTTATTGCTTCTATCGGAGGGTCTTCTTGAAGGTTTGCGAAGATGAAATTGCGTATGTTTTTATCTTCCCGTGGAGGAGGAGAGAAAGCTATTGCTTCCAGCCTCCCGCAGAGTCTGGAGATCCAGTAACTGACTGACGGTTTGCGAACTTCTACAGGCAAGCCCACCTCCAAGCGGACGCCTGTCCGGCTCCGACATAAGATCGAGAAGGCCGCCGCGGCCAAGAGACGGAAGGAGAGGAAGCTTGCGAAGAAGGTTTGTACTATCTAGATCGCGGAATCTCTGTCTGTTTATTTTTGCCCAGTCAGTCGTTTTTAACATTTTTTTTGTTCTTTTCCGAACATACAGAACCCCCAATGGCGGTCCAAGATTAAGAAGGATCCCGGCATCCCCAACCTCTTCCCGTTCAAGGATAAGCTCCTGCACGAAATCGAGGAGAAGAAGCGGTTGAAGGCGGAGGAGTTGCAGCGCGCTCGGGAGGAGGCCAAGGCTCGCCGCAAGGCCGAAAAGCAGGGTGATGCGGAGGGCCAGGAGAACGAGGCTGCGGATATGATCGAGGAGGACGAGGATCTGGTCGACGATGAGATGGACGTTGGCGGGGATGAGTCCAATCCCATGGCCGCGCTGCTCGCGTCGGCGAGGGCGAGAGCCGCCGAGTATGAGGCGGAGCATGGAGACGATGATGATGACGAAGACGATGACGACGACGACGACATGGACGAGGATGACGATGACGGCGAGATGGATGAGGACGACGAAGAGGGCGGGAAAATGCGCCTGGATGACGTGGAGATTCCTACACTGTCGGCAAAGTCGATCTCCAAAGAGACCTCGAGACGCGCCTTCGACAAGATGTTCAAGCAGGTCGTCGAGGCGGCAGACGTGATTCTCTACGTGCTCGACGCCCGAGATCCCGAAGGCACGAGATCGAGGGAGGTGGAGCGCGAGATCATGGCCGCGGAGGGCGGCTCGAAGCGCCTCATCCTCATCCTCAACAAGATCGACCTCGTCCCGCCGCCCGTGCTCAAGGGCTGGCTGGTGCATCTGCGCCGATACTTCCCCACGCTGCCGCTGAAGGCGTCCAACGGCGCGCCCAACGCCCACAGCTTCGACCACAAGCAGCTGACGGTCAAGGGCACGTCGGAGACGCTCTTCCACGCGCTCAAGTCATACGCGCAGAGCAAGCAGCTGAAGCGTTCCATCTCCGTCGGCGTCATCGGATACCCCAACGTGGGCAAGTCATCTGTCATCAACGCGCTCCTGGCCCGACTCAACAGGGGCTCGAGCAACGCCTGCCCGACCGGCGCCGAGGCCGGCGTGACCACCACCCTGCGCGAGGTCAAGCTCGACAGCAAGCTCAAGCTGATCGACTCGCCCGGAATCGTCTTCCCCAACTCGTCGGAGAACAGCAAGAAGAAGAAGAAATCGAAAGCGAAGCAGCAGGAGGAGGAGGCCCGCCTCGTCCTCCTCAACGCCATTCCCGCGAAACAGGTCGAGGACCCCATCCCCGCCGTCAACCTCCTGCTCAAGCGCCTCTCCGCGTCCGAGGCCCTCTTCTCCAAGCTGCTCGACGTCTACGGCCTCCCGCCGCTGGTCCCGTCCGCCAACGGCGACCGCACCACCGACTTCCTGATCCAGGTCGCGCGCAAGCGCGGCCGTCTCGGCAAGGGAGGCGTCCCGAACCTCAACAGCGCCGCGATGACGGTGATCACGGACTGGCGGGACGGCCGCATCCAGGGCTGGATCGAGCCTCCTGTGCTGCCAGTCGCGGACGCTTCTTCTGCTGCTCCTGGCGCCGCAAACGGTGCTGCTGCGCCGTCGGGGGCCGACACGAAGCAGATCGTGACGGAGTGGGCGAAGGAGTTCAAGATTGAGGGCCTGTGGGGCAACGGCGAGGTCGAGGACGAGGAGATGGCCGAGTAGGTAGATACATACGTTCTGTATCTCTGTACTGCTTGCTGCTTCTGGCTTATTGTGCTCTTTCCGATGTTCTTAATTTTTCCTGTGTGTATATGTGTGGACGGATACCAAAAACATGGCGTTTATCCGGGGTTTTCAATGTTTCTATCATCATAGAACTGTTGCGAATGACTAGTTGTCAATAAAATATCAATCTTCTGTCTTCTTATCGTGCATGCACTATGGAGCATTATGTATAGTAGCTGTCCCAGTGTACCATCCATTCGAAGCAGATACATATCTCCTTATGCAAGATACCAGGAACCTAGATCAGATCAGTTTCTTTTATGATTTCATAAAGGAAATAGATATCGTTCCTCCAGGTATATGGGATGTCTGTCAAGTCTTGGATATATTATTATATTGTTGTGGAAATCAGATATATATATATATATATATGAAGGTTTCAAAGCTGTCAAAGGTAGATTGATTCTATGTATCTATCCAATAGAAGGTTGCTGGATTTGCTTAATAGTTGCCTTTTTATATAGTCATCATTCGGTGCGCTATCTAGTCCAGTAATCATTGTCTAGCCAGCTACCTAGGTAGTTTAGGTAGTTAGGGAAATTCAAAGTGTTCATTTGCCTTTTTCTTTGTAGTGACGTGATTGCTTTCATGCTTTTTTTTCCTTGAAAAGAATGACGCCTTGCTACATCAGTTAGCAATACATGACTCTGCATTATCAATCGAGGCTGGAGATAGAGAAAAACAGTCTTCAACTTAATAAAATTGTCACTGATGCAGTCTACACTTGTACTGTTTCCAGAATATGTATACATGCACCAAGTCTACCGCTAAATAAATGCAGGTACCTACTTTCGAATCTCTAGAGTAACGCACATTGGCCAAGGGGAAAACAATAATAATGATGATGATTGATATATATATATATATATATACCGACAGGCACTCATATTCATATACACTTGAAAAAAATAAGAAAAAAGAAATTTTTACAGGAGCGTAGTATCGACACAATTGCATAGCACAAAGTACCTATGGAGGTACCATGTCGTCGGGACAGACCCGCAGCGGCCGCTCCCCGCCCTTCGGCCACCTGCACCCGCGTCCGCTCCGCTTCGCGCAAGTCGAGTCGCGTCACGTCAGTCAGTTTTGTCCTTCTCCGCAGGAGCTTTGGGTGAACGAACCTCGATTTTGTTTTTGCGCAGACACAGACGCAGGCGCAGGCGCGGGACGCTGCTGGGAAGTTGGATTATATTTATCTGCGTGCCCTTTCTTTATTTATTTATTCTCGTTAGGCATCCTGCGCGGGAATTGGATCGGACCTCGTCCTGCATACTACTACTACTACTACTACTACCACGATACGGAATCGTCGGAGCATACCTACCTGCCTGCTTTACTTCCCTTCCCGCCAGAGAAAGGAACTTGACCGACCGACTCTCCTCCCTCCCGCTCGATCGATCGGACCAGATCCCTGTCCATCTCTCCCAGCAAAGAATATATCCCATCCAGCAGACAACAACGCGACAGATGCCGCCCCGAAAGGCCACGTCGACGACGCCCGCGGAGGCGGACGAGCCGCAGCAGACAGCGATGGCGACTGCGACGGCAACAGAGCAGCAGATAAAGGCGCAGGCGGAGGGAGGGGTGAGTGTTGAGGTATGCTTATGCTATTTCTCTCTCTCGTCACATCGCATTCCGCTGTTGGAACGTGTCTTGGGTGTGTATGATATGAGATGAATCGGATATATATCCACCCAATTACCACCGGGGGGAAAGGCATATACATATATATATACGTGAAGTATATGACATGGCCCATATATAATATACATCCATACATATACATATATTCCACACACACAAGAACCACTGACGACTGGATATACAGGACCACCTCCTCCCGCGCTCCCTCACCCAGCGCATCGCCAAGTCCGTCCTGCCCCCCAACACCTCCATCCAGAAGGACGCCCTCCTCGCCATCCAGAAGGCCGCGACGGTCTTTGTGAATTACCTTGCGTCGCAGTGCGTCCCGTCCCGTCCCGTCCCGTCCCCTCCCGGACTTTCCTACATTAGCTGTCCAGCAAAACTAACATGTACATGTTTGGTGGATAAAGTGCCAACGAACGAACCCTCAAACGCACCATCGCCCCCTCGGACGTCCTCGCCGCGCTGTCGGAGATCGAGTTCGACGCGTTCCGCCCCCGGCTGGAGCGCGAGCTGGCCGCGCGCACGGAGGGCGCGGCCGCGGCGGGGAAGAGGCGGAAGAAGGAGCAGGCTGAAGCTGCTGCTGGTGCGGCAGCTGGGAAGGGTGAGACCGAGGCGGAAGAAGAGGAAGAAGGGGAGACGGCCCGTGGCGTGAAGAGGGTGAAGCGCGAGGAGGATGATGATGAGGAGGAGAAGGAGATGGAGAAGGGGGAGGTGAAAAGGGGTAACGGGTCTGCTTCTACCTCTGGTTCTGGTACCGCTGGAGCGGCTGAGGCAGAAGCCGAGGACGACGACGAGGAGGCGCACGAAGACGAAGACGAAGACGAAGAGCAGGAAGAGCAGGAAGGGAATGAAGATGAGGTCGAAGAGGAAGAGGACGACGAGGAAGACGACGAAGAAGACGAAGACCACGGCAACGAATACGACGACCTGACCGACCGCGTCGAAGACATCGACCGCGACCCGCAGAGTAAACGGCGCGGCAGAAGGATACCCATGAACCCAGACGGGGAGGTGGACTCGGACAGCGACGACGACGACGACGACGACGACGGACCCGGAGCGCAGCTGCGTGATGATTTGGGGTTGGGCTAGCCTAGTTATATCATTATTATGATATTTTATACTCTGTAGTAATATGCGATTCTTTTTTCGTTCTTTTGTTTTCCCTTCTTGGTCTCGTGAAAAAAAAGGGATATCTTGCCGGATCAGACCTAATCAATTGATCTATCAATATAAATTGATTAATTGATTAATTAACTATTGGGTAAAAAAAAATACCTACGTACCTGCTTAGACTAGGTACTGTACCTAGGTTAGATAGATAGAGAGAGAGCTTCCATATTTTTTTTTTCTCCGTCCGTCCTTGAGACAAGGACAATACGTGTTCGTGGATGATATTATATTAATTAATCCATCGATAATATCATCCATCCACCGCTCGAGCGCGGTAATTGTATCGTATGGTTTAAATCCTTCATCGTCTATGCATGCATGCTATTATCGCTGTACATACTATTCATCCATTCCCTCGCCCCCGCGTTCCAGCTAACTATACCATACACCATACTATCAATCTACGCGCGTCGGGTTGACTGTTGACATGACATGACATCGACTCGGGTCCATAACCCGGACCGATGCATCCATGTCCATCTACTTACTTCCACGGCTAGAATAGAACAACCGAACAAAACCCCACCCCTCCTGACCCCGTAGGTTAGCTACTTAACTAGGTAGGTATCTATCTAGGCACCTAGGTAGGCCGTTAGGTATCGGTCTAGCTGACACGGAAGTCGGAACGACGAAACTACTGTAAGTATCTAGGTAGGTAGATACGGTAGACAAACCAAAGCAGAAGCAAAACACTAATAGAAATTCATAGCAAAACCCTTTATTTTATTTATCCACATCACTATCACCAGCCCCATCCACACTGAAACCCTTTGAACCAGAAGACAATAAGATAAAACCTCGAAAAAAAAAAACCACCTGCCTAAGGAGGTATGTACCTAAGCATTACAACAAACGAAGCTCAATCAAGCGCCCGTCGAAAAATCGGGCGGTGTACGGTAATAATCCCCGACACGCTCTATGTAAGCGTACAGAAAATATCGCCCATCAAGTAAACCGTCCACTCCGCCAGACTCTATCCAGCCAGGCTGGTAATAAACGTGACAGGGGACGAAGGGGAATAAAAGAAAAAAAAAAGGAACAACAAACGTCGCCATCGGAGGAAGGGGTATAAAAAAAAAACCGTCCAGCCCGAGGCACATAAGATGGACCATCCTGTTTTTCTTCCTTGCACACCGAACCGAACCCTGAAACGCCGCCGATAATGCATGCAACAACGGTAAACCTATCTATCTTGGTATCTTTGCGAGTTTCATGAGAGGGACCCGGTCCTTTCGGTGATTTTTTTGTAAAAAAAGAAAAAAAGAAAAAAAGGAAGAGGAAGAAGACAATGGTATACCAGTCAATCGACAAGGGATCTCATGCCCTTGGGGACGCTTTTTGGGGAGATTGTAACCTGGTTCATCCGGAGCTTGCCGCACGGGGCGACCTCGTCCCCCGGAGGGACGTCGCTCTTGACGATGAGGTTGGGAAACAGCGGTCCGTTGTTGCGCGCAGCGCCGGAGGGAATCGGGTGCATCGCTTTTGCGTTTTCGCCCTCCAGCTTCAAGGATTTGTCGGTGCCGGCCACAGCCTTGGGCGCCTTCGTAACCTTGCTGAACGACGTAATCTTGTTGATCCTGGTCGTCTGCTGCTCCTTCGCACGAGGCTTCTTGGGAGCACCCTTCTTGGGACCGGGCTTCTTGGGATTGGTGGTCGTCTGGCTGCCCTTAAGCACATCGGTGAGGCTGGGTCCGCGGCTGGCGGGGTTGGGGAGGGCAGTCTTCGACGTCTGCTTATTATCCTCCTTGTCGGGTTGATCTGACATTTCGTCATGGCTAGAGGAAGGAGTAAGGAAGCCGGTGACGGTCTTCTCCTTCTTCTCCGGCGTGTGGACGACGACGACGGAAATACCACCATGCTGTTTCGTGACACGCTCCACCTCCGAGGCATGGCACTCGTCGAAGACATCCTCCGAGTCGTCGTCCCAGCGTTTCAGGCCGACCAGTCGTGCGACCTCCTCGCAGTCCCCTTTAACCATCAGATCCCAGCAATCCTCGAACTCCTTGCCCGCGGGCGGTTCATTGTTGATCCACATCGTGACGCCATTCCGGCGGCTTCGGACGACGGTGCACATGTCCTTCACCAGGCGGCGCACGCCCGGGATCTTGAGGCTGGTGCCGACCACGACCAGGGCGTCGGGGCGGGATCGGATGTCCGCATTCATGACCGACGCGATGGCCTCCTCGTCCGGGTTGTGCTCGTTGTAGAGCACGATGCGCGGGCGCATCTTGCCCACGCCGTGACTCCGCTGGCCGGTGGTCGCGCGGACGGCGTCGGTCTCGGAGCAGGCGGGGCAGAGCGGTGCGTCCGGGCCGTTGAAGAGCTCCCGCTTGAGGTCGGACAGGTGGCGGCACTTCTGGCACACCATCTTGCTGAGGCTGCCGTGCAGCTGGATGGTGCGCGGCCAGGGGGCCTTGTTGTTGAGCGGCACCTGCGTTGCGAGCGGGGGCATGGAGGTCTCGATGCAGTCGATGTTCTGGGTGTAGAGCCGCACCAGGCGGTTCTCGCGCGCGATGCGGGCGAGCATGTGGTGGAAGGCCGTCGGGGACGACTTCGACGCCTCCTCGGACAGCGTGCGCACCATCTCGTGGAACGAGGCGGTCAGCGACTCGTCCCGGTAGACGGCCGCGTCGAAGAGCAGCTTGCCCGAGGACTTGAGGTTGTGCTTCTTCTGGACCATCTTGAACAGGCCGTCGGCGGACCGGAAGTCGGGAACTGCCGCGTGGTTAGCGAGGGGAACGCCAGGGGGGAGAGAGAGAGAGAGAGAGAGCGGTGATGACCTACTGCCGGCAGACGTGGAGATGCCAGCGCCGGCGACGACCACGATCTTGCGGTGCCCGCGCAGCGTCTTGACGAGCAGGTCGAGCTGCGGCTGCTGCTCCGCGTAGTCGCGCGACAGGTCCAGATGCGCCGTGGTGCGCGGTTTGGGCTCGACCCGCCGCCTCTTCCTGGGGGGCGGCCGGTCGTCCTGGCTGCGCTCCTCATGGTCCTGCGACGGGGGCGGCGATGGGTAGAAACCGGGCGGCGGCCGGGGAGAGGCGGGCGGAGAGCTGAGATCGGACATGTCGGACGAGTCGTCCTCCATGGCGGAAGAATGTGCAAAGTCGGGGGTTGGGGCCGTCGAGCCTGCGGCCAACACAGGTCCTGGCATGGGGGGTTGGCGAGAGGAGGGAAACACTGAACCTCAGGAAGCGTCCGGCTGCTCCAGGACGGCTACAACGGTGCGGAGTCTGGAGGCCAGCGGGGAACCATGGAAAACGGGGGAGATGCTGGCTGCGAACGTCGTCGGGGCGTGGTGCAGGAAGATGGACAGGAAGACGAGGAAAAGAAAAGAGGACGGGCAGGAGGAGACGAGATGAGGTCAGGGCCCGTGACAGCATCTGGCGGCGCTCGCTTGGGGCCGCCGGCGCTCTGTGTTTATTTTGACCCGCCGGACGGTGACAGCACGGGGGCGGGCGGACCAGCGAGACGGGGGATGCGACATGTACGAAGCTCACAGGCATGTGGGAGATAAAGAGTCTGGTGTCTACGTATTGTATATACCGTGTCGAGCGCCTGGAGGGCTGTATGCCACGCGGACGGACGGTCCTTTGTCCATGCTGTGCGCCCGATAAGTGACCGACATCCAACACCTGAACTGTTTCTCCGGCGCGGGAAACAAGCGCTGTTGCTCTGCTTTTGCGCTTGCGTTGGCGGGGATACGGCGCTTAGGTCACGTGGATGACTAAGCAGGCCGCCCAGCCCGCGACATCGAGGCATCGCGCGTTGCTCGGTCGGCGGACGTCGTGCGGCGCTCGCGTTCAGATCGCAGAGATCGGGCGGTCCGGTCGGTCCAGATACCCGGTCTCGCTGGTGTTCTGTGTTTCGTTCCGCTGTGCGGTGTCATGTGCTGTAGAAGCTGCTGTCATATGGTCCTTTGGGCTGCTCCGTCTGAATGAAGCTCTAGATCCCGAGAAACATGTGGCCGGCTGCCCATCGGATCTAAAGTGTCGGGGTAACTACGTGGTGCTCATTTCTTTTGATATCCGTTTCTGTTGATATCAACCTCTTGTCCGTTTTCTGGTGACAACAGCATGCCCCTGATCATGGAGGACGGCATCGACGTCGACGACCTCTTCGGCGATCCCACCTCCCTCGAGCTGGGCCTGTCGTCCGCGCCGGCCACCAAGGGCCTTGCCCAGCGGCTGGACGAGATGCGTCGCCTGGGCTGCTGCCAGTACGTGCCGTCTCCCTGCGGTAGAGCTCTGCTGACGGATCCCGTCGTAGGAAGATCGCCTGGTCGCGGCTGGGATGCATCGCATACATCTCCCAGGACAGCCTGAGGGTCAGCATCCGTCACCTCCAGTGCCGGCCCTCTGACGGCAGGTGGGTGCTCAGCGAGGACACGCCGCTGCCCCCCGTCACCGACGCCCACGGCGGCCATCCGCTCGTCCATCTCTCCTGGAACGAGACCGGCACGGAGCTGGCCGTCGTCGACTCGTCCGGCCGGGTGTCCATCTGCTCCGTCTCCATCGCGCTGAACCACATCACGGGTCTGCGCCAGGCCGTCGTCGACGCGGATGACGACGGGGGCCAGATCGTGGGCATGATGTGGCTCAACGCCCAGCGTTCTGTAGGTACGACTGGTCCTCTCGTACGAATCCCATCTGACCAAACTAGGTACACGCCTTCCACCAAGCGGCCAAGCTAAATGGCCGGTGGACATATTCCCCCTTCCGCCGTCGACCGATTGGCCCCTTCCACCCGGCGAACAAGTCGGCCTTGCTCTGCGTCACCAGGTCTGGCATCGTTAGACTGCTGTATCAAAACCCCGACAGCAGATGGGCGGAGATATCTGCGGAGCTGAAGAACACCGGCCACTCCGACCGGCTCCTGACCCATGCGGCTCTTGCAGCCACCCAAGGTGGTCCCTCCCATCTCGTTGGACTTGGGCCAGTTCGCTGATCGGATGCAGGCGGTATTATCGTTGCAACCCACTCCGCGTGCCAGAAGATCTGCATCTACCGTGTCCACATCACCTGGAATCCGGCCCAATGGGACCCGACTCAGCCCAAGCAGGCTACAGCGACCAATCAGTTCCCGACCCCGAGCTTTCGCTTCTTCCACGTCAAGACCGAGACGCCGAGCGGCGTCTTCCCCGCGAACCCGAACCCGGAGGAGAATACGGATGGGTTCACTCCATTTGCGAACTCTCTATATTGCCTGACTCGTCTTGAGATTATCCCTCCCCCTCCAGAGAGCACGGCTGGCTCCGCAGGTGGTCCCTATGTCCTTGCGGTCTTCTCGAATTCCCTGCATGTAACAGACGACCACCCACAGCAGCAAGCTCCCTCGAGTGTCATTGTGAGATGGCAGCTGGAGACGGCCTCTCAGACGCTGCACCCCAAGTTCGACGAGGTGGCGTCGAAGAAGACCAACGGCCAAGCCAAGGTACCTATATAAATATATATATATATATATATGTATATATGCTCCATCTCTGCCAGATGCGCTGACACTTGGTAGCCCAAGGTTGAGCTTAGGCGGCTCGATGATATACATTTAGACAGGTTTATTGTCTCCGTCGATTATACGGAATACGGAAACGTCCTCGCCGTGACATACGATGACAGCTCCATCGTCTTCTACGACCCGAAGACGATGGCTAGCTTTAACGGTGTCGACGACACCAACACGGTCACTAGCATGGCCCAGGCCGGATTCCACTACCCTCTTGACGCTTCAGGTTTGTGCAATCGTTCTCTGGATGTTACACTTGGACAACAGTGCTAAGCTTCATAGGACTCCATATAAGCTTCTCCCCAAATGCCTGCCTCGCTGTGGTCCTCGACGGAGAGTGGCAGATGCGCCTGCGACTCATGGAGCATTCACTTGGAGCAGAAGAAGGGCTATTTGATGAGAGTACGTGTGCAGCTCCCTGCTAAAATGGTTCTTGCTGACCGGCCTGTCAGGTAAATTCTCCGCTGCAGTTGCGTCCTTGGCACTGGCGTTCTGTCGCGGCTGCGGAAGCGATATCAACACCGACGACATCCTGGTGATCCTCGTGCGGCAACTGACTCCCGGTATGGCCCTTCGCTCTTCTCTTCTGCCGCGGACTGACCCCTCTGCTGACTGAGATCACAGACGCCCAGAACCTTTTCATCAACGAAGTGTATCGGGCGCTGCCTATCAACTGTAACTTCACGGTCGAACAGGACAAGCTGATGAACCATCTATACATCCCCCGGTGTCTCAGCGTACAGGCTGCCTTGGGATTCAAGGAATGCTACAAACCACGTAGCCTCGCGGCCTCCGTGTCCTGGGCGATCCTCAACCTGCGCCATGCCTCGGTCCTGTTTGCGTACTTTTTCCACAAAGGTGCCAGGGAGACCGAGTCGCACGATCCTGGTGAGTCTGAGCGTCGAGCCTGGATCTCTGATCGACATTGCTAAAGGATATTGCAGATGTACTGCGCATGGTGCTCGGGAACACGAAATGGGCCCTTGACTTCTCACACTACATCCTTGACCAGCTTTTTGACATAGCAGATGATTTCGAGAGCACCTTTTCCGACCAGGAAGCCTTCGCGCAGAAAGGTATGTTCTAGCATATATCGGCCAGGGATCCCCAGTGGAAACACCAACTAAGCCGGGTCTGCCAGTGAAATCGAACACCTCTCTTCCCCTCCTCGTCCTCCTCTCCAGCATGTCCCGCGCCTTTATGCGATTCATCTGCCGTGGCCTCCGCGGCCTCCACGCTGGGTACGCAGCGGCTCCCGCATCAGCCCTCCCCCTTTCGGGCGAGGCCCGCATGTATTACATGGAGATCGGCAGGACGATCGACGCGTCCCCTATCCGCATCGACGTGTACGAGAAGTTCCTGGCGGGCGTGGACTCGGCGGTGCGGCACGCCTACCAGGGCGCCGGCTTCGGCGACGCCGAGCGCCCCGCGCCGGAGAAGGAGCTGCTTGTCAACGCGCGCATCCCGGCCGTCCTGATCCCCGCCGTCGCGACGGTCCTGCGGCAGACGCTCCCGGCGCTCAAGCAGGAGATCAACCGCATGGCCATCTACCTGGCCGACTACAGCTGGCTCGGGTTCGGTGACGACCGCCGGACGGAGCTGTACCGCCGGACCCGGGACGTCGACATCCTGAAGAAGCTCCCACTGAGGACCCCTCCTGCAGTGTCCAGCAGTAACAACAACAACAACAACAACAATAACAATAACACCGAACAGCAAAACGGCGGCACCGGCAAAGGCACCAAGCCGCCTCGACGGCGCTGCGTCCGCTGCTGCGAGGTGTCGGGCGACGTGACGCCGCCGCGCTCGTACCTCTCGTTCCGCCTGATCGCGCGGCTGGGCGTCCTGCGGTCGTGCATCTGCGGCGGCATGTGGACGCTCGAGTCGGGCTCCGGCGCGCCGGCGTCGATGATGCAGCCGCAGAGCCAGAATCCCGCGCGCACGCCGGCGCCCGCGGCTGCTGTTTTGGCCGGGTCGAGTTAGGTTTGTTATCTAGGTGTCGTTGTTTTATATATATATATATGATGAGATTTATTGATGTATCGTCTATCTGCTGCTTATGATTGATATTCTCTCGTTCACCTGGGTCGAGGTAAGAAAAAGAGGCGAAGATGGAATTTAGTGTTACTCCGGGTACCTTTTGGGATACTATGATAATACGTTCATGTTGGATTTTAAGCGAACTCATCTGCTTAATAGTAAAAACCGCATCCACAGAGACATCCCATATCCCCACTCACGTTTCATTTGACAAGTAAAGAACAAAAAAAGTACATGAACCGAGTCGAGAGACATCGAACAGATGTGGCAGCTTCTTCCTTCCCCCATCGCAATATCCCGATTCCCTTCACTTTCCCTTCCAGAGATCGTTCAAAAATAAAAAAAAAAAGACGATCGGATCAAGGGCCATCTGCCATGTACGTATGGTAGTCAAAGGACATGTACAGTACATAACATGTAGGGTAGATACCGTTACATACATACATTAGGTAGGTATTTTCAGGGGAGAACCTCCCACGGCCTCACACCTCCACATCCCCCTTCATGGTTATTATTATTGTTATTATTATTATTCCAGGCCTCCTCCATCACCAGACTGTGGAACTCCTCCTCCGAGCTGTCCAGGCTCGCGGCGCTGTTACTCTGATGATCCTGACCTTCATCCCCGGCGCAGCCTTCATCATCATCATCGAAGTCAGGGCCATGATCGTCGTCGTTATCGTCCACATCGACCAGCCGCGTGGCGTAGAGCCTGTCAAGGTCTAGGGGGTCGAGTTTATCGTCCATGCCAGCGGAGTCGGGGTCCAAATCTGCCACCAGGGCGTCTGCCATGATGATCAGAGCCAAAGAGTCAGGGGAGGAGGATGAGGACGAGAGGGGCAGGGACTGCCGATGCCGAAAGCGAGAGAGCTTCCTGTGCAGGGAGATGCGTGCGTCTCTGTCTGCATCTTTCTCTTTGTCTTTGTCTGTGCCTGTTCCTGGTTTCGGACTCCACCCTCCCGGCCAGAGAGAGGCCGCTGGGAGGGATAAGCGGTTGTGTTTTTTCTTGTTCTTGATAGCTGCAGTTGCGGTAGCAGTAGTGGTGTCAGGCATAGCAGGAACAGGAGCAGCATTTGCCGCAGGAATGGCAGACGCAGAAACGACACCGGTGCCTGTCACAGGGACGGGGACGGGAGCAGGGACAGGGAGTAAGAACGAGAGGGAGAGGCGCTTGATGTGTTTCTTGATCCCTTTCTCTTTGGCTTTGTCTTTCTTCTTCTTCCCACAGGAGGTGTCCTCGTTGCCGTTGACGTTGCTGTTGCTGTTTCCACTGTCGCTGTTATCTGTCATGGCTGCGGTGCTACTGATGGTGGTGGTTGTGGATACATCCCTCTGAACCTTCCCTCCATCTCTCTCTGTCCCTGTCTCTGGATCTGGATCTGACTCTCCCGAGAAGATCGACCCAAACGTCCCAGACGGCGAGCCCTGGAGGGAGAATCGCTTCTTCCTGAGGACGCTGGCGGCTTTCCTCCTTCTTTCGCTCTTGGATGGGGAACTGGAGCTGGAGCTGCCATTGCTGGTACTATCTTCTTCCTCCTTTTTTGATGCTGCTGTGTCTGTGCCTGTGCCAGGGGATATGGATGAGCAGGACCTAGCTCTAAGACTGAGACTACGGCCCAGGCTTGAGACGCGCGAGAGGAAGGATGATGCTAATTTCTTCTCAGAGTCATCCTTATGATTCCCCTTATCCTTGATCTGTTGCTTCTTCTGCTGCGGTGGTTTCTTCTGCAGTTTTGCTCTCGCGATTCCATTGCTGCTGTTGCTGTTGCTCCTTTTGCGGTTGCAGTTGTGGCTGTTGTTGTTATTGTTGTTGGTGTTGCTGTCACAAGGCTGCACCTGTGCCCAGCTATCATGTTGTGTGATTGTCTTTTCACCATCATTGTTGTCATCGTCACTGTTGTTGATAGAGACACTGATGCTGCGATAACGGTGACAATGCTTGTTCTTGTCCTTATCCACAGGACAAGTACCAGTCCCAGCAGTAGCAGCAGTACCGGTTCTCCGGAACAAAGACAAGCGATGCATCATCGTGCGTCGTCTGGACCTGGACCCTGGTCCGGACCCTGTCTCTCTATCCATCCTTGTTGTTGATGTCATTGTTGACATTGCTGTTACTGGGACAACACCAGGAGCAGACATCCCAGTTCCAGCCCCAGTTCTGTTACTGTTATCCTGATCCTGAATGCTGAAAGGGCCAACAAGGGAAGGAGGAGGAGGAGGATCATGGAACTTGAAGCCGAAGCTGAAGGGTGGTGGAGCGAAGAACATTGTTGTCTTCTTCTTCTGGTTTGTTTGTTTATAAAAGAACAAAAGGGGTAATGGAATATGAGTTGTTGGAGAGGACCGACAAATGGGATGAGATGGGATGAGATGAGAAGAATGGATCTTCCGTCCAGTGTATGGATGTGTAATTGAGAGTTCCTGCAGCTCGTGATGTGTGTGAGAAGAGACGGGAGGTGTTGCTGCATGTGCCGTATTGAGCGTTGCATAGGGCGGCCCTCCATAGAGAGCTGGATTCTGCCGTCAATGGCGGTCAGGTATACCGGATGAAATTCTGCAGCCATCTTTTTTTTTCGTGACAGATAGAAGGTAACATGAAATAATCAAAACAATAAGAGCACTGTTCTTGACAGGTCCCGTGATGGTTACCTGGTCCTGTTCACTCTCTTCAGAGGATGGAAGTTAACGTGAACAGCGAAAATGATAACTGCCATCAATGGCGGGGTATACTGAGGAGAAACCCTTCCATGGTTTCAAAACCAGATGGAAGTTAAATAAAGAAAAAAGAAAATAAAGAAAACAGCATCTAGACAGGTTCCAGCTTGATTACCTGATTGAGTCGGCATACAATGGCATTGTCAAGTCCACAGGCACAGGCACAGAGCCAATGGGATGAAGCTCCACTGCTACACATCCGCAGTCTCTTCCTACTGGAATTGTCATGCCAGATCGTCATGTCAAAACCCTTCATTGCTGGTATTGCATCTCCTAAGATACATTTCCATTTTTTAAAAGTCGACCCGGGAGATCATCAATGCGTCTTCTAAGAGAGTCAACTCGCAACGATGCCCCGCAACTCCGCGCCCCCTAGACCACTTTTTCCCAATTTAAGCCTGTAAAACGAATCAGCCGGATACGTTCAATCTCCGCCGAATCTAGACGCCTGCTGCGCTCCCTACCTTAACGGCGTACTTCCTCTGGGGGAAGTGGATCTGCTTCTTCCGCTGTCTCTCCGTCACCAGCGAAGCCTCGTGCTTCGTGAGTCGCCGGCGCATGGCGCGGGTGAGCTTGGGCCGGAGGTCGAGAGGCAGGTACTTCTTCTTCTTGTAGAACAGACGCAGCTGGGCGCGCTGGTTGGCGTTGATGACGGTCAGGACACGGGCGATCGACTTGCGGAGGTCGCGGCTGCCAAAAAAAAACCCAGTCAGCATTTTCCCTTTTGTCCGTTCCCAACCCCGACTTCTCCAATTTGTAGATTATCCTCCTCCCAAACAGACCAAAACCGCGCCTTATTTATTATCGAGGGGAATTGGATCCGGATGGAGAGACGCACATCTTGACGAGCTTCGAAGGCGCACCGCCAGCGACCTTCTGGACGCGGAGCTGGCTCAGCTCAGTCTTCAGTTCCTCGAGCTGCTTGATGAGCTCATCCTTGCTCTTTCCCCAGAGCTGACCCGTCTTGACCTTGGTAGTCGACTGCCAGAAACCAATCGGTCAGCATTCATGCCCACAATTTGAAAAGTATGATCCCCTGCATCTCCAGGAAAAATGGCAGCACATACCATGGTGGCGGCTTCGCGTCGTCGTCGTGTGGTTGTCGACTTGAGGTTGAAGATGGACCGTCAATTTGATGATACGTTGTGGGACTAGGGTTTTTTGCGTGTGCGGCTGCCGTGCGCTAAGCGGGATGGCCTTGGCACGTGATGCGGCTGGGCGAGCCTGGCACCGCCCCGGCCCCGAACGTCGTCACCCGCGCTGCTGGCGACGCCCCGGACGACGATCTGACGGTGATGCTGTCGGTGCTGAGCCGGGCTTGATGCCGCGACAGTATTTGATTGTATGAACTGTCTTCTTTCTTCTCCCTAATTAATTACCTCTGCGATGGCCACCTCGACCGGGACAGGATGGGCTCAGCTCCGGCAGCAAGCCCGCTCCCTGGAGACTCAGGTAACCTACTATCTTTCCCGCATTCGAGCTCCCGGGTTGCTGTGCTGACCGAATGGGCTACAGACTGAGTCTCTCTTTCACACGTACTCACAATATGCATCCATGACGAAACTGCCCCCAAAGCCTTCTGAAGAAGAGCAGCGGATCCGTGCACAGATAGAGGATCTCCTCGAAAGGGTACGGATAGATACCGGCTTTCCTCGTCCGAGAGTTACGATGGCTAACATCGACACAGCGTGAAGCCCTCATCTCCCAGCTCTCTCGTCTTCTCGACTCCGAAGCGACCCTCACATCCTCCGCCCTGAAGCAGAACAACCTGTCTCGCCACAGAGAAGTCCTCCATGACCACCGTCACGAGCTCCAGCGCCTGACCGCCGCTATATCGGAGACCCGCGACCGGGTCAACCTGCTCTCCAATGTCCGCTCTGACATCGACGCATACCGCTCTGCTAATCCGGCCGCCGCTGAGGCTGACTACATGCTCGAGGAGCGGGGCCGTATCGACAACAGCCACAATATGATTGATGGCGTTCTCAGCCAGGCCTACGCGATCAACGAGAGCTTCAATTTGCAGCGGGAGACTCTTGCCAATATCAACCGACGGATCGTTCTGGCTGCGAGCCAGATCCCGGGCGTCAATGCCTTGATCGGGAAGATCGGAGCAAAACGGAGGCGAGATGGGATCATCTTCGGGGTGTTTATCGGGTTCTGCGTCCTGGCGCTGCTTTTCTTCCGATGAAGCGAAATACACCTTTTCTTTTTGTGACAGGTCTTAGCAACCGGGCATCAGAAAGGCGTTTGGGGTGTCTTTTTTTCGTTTCATCTTACTGGGTTAATAACGATACGACCTGGCGTTTTGGCGGTTGTGTCTGTTCATAATACGTACATGTACATAATAATACAAATATCTATGCCCCCCCAGGCCCTTATCTCACCACGACCCTTGGCCTGAGGCTCGCTTGATCTTTTTGTTTCGTGCTCTCCCACTCGGCGGCTGGCATCTCGGACTCTATGCGCGTCCTCTTCTCCTCGACCAGTTTCCGGAGATTGTTGTTCAGTGCCTCCGTCTCTGCCTCCTGGGCGGGTCCGCTACCGGCCCATCTGATCCTGCAGCTGTCGTCCAGGATATAGACGTATCCGACCTTGCTGTTCATCATGCCAATGGCCTCCTTGAGGCCGTCCGTCAGGCCCTTACGCACGAGGAAGTACCTCTCGTGCTGCTCCTTGGGCATCTTCCGCCTCAGGTTCCACATGAACATGCGGACGAGCCACGCCTTCATCGCGTTCTCCTCCAGGTTGATATCCACCCTCTGCGCCAGGGGCCCCGCGCTCTTGAGCACCTCGTACAGGCCCGGGTTCTGGCTCGGGCCCGTGAACGTCGCGACCTGCTGCTCCGCCCAGACGCTCGAGAACAGGCTCACGACAGAGACCCTGCCGCGCAGCAGCGGCGTCGTGTTCTGCGCCGCCCGCGGCGACGCCAGCGTGAGCCCGTACAGGTTGGGGAAATACAGCGCCTTCTCGCGCTTGAAGAGGCGCGGGGGCGCGATGAACGTCTTGCCCTCGTGGTACTTCAGGTTCGTCCATTCGCGGAAGTAGGGCTTTGCGACTTGGCTTGCTCTGTTGAGTTTGACGGCAGTGGTCAGCTTCGAAGTTTCTTAACAGATGAAAATTTATGTAGGCAGGTATCGTACAGCTCCTTCCGCCGCTGGAGATGCTTTTCGTAGTTCACAAAGTCATCGCGCCGCTGCCGCAATGTACGGTTATCGATGCCGGTATTCTGTCCTTCCTCGGGAGGATACACCAGGCCTAGTGGTCGGTCGAGGACTCTCGGGGTGAAGTCCTCCGCGGCCTTCTTCTTGTCGTTTTCCGGCGTCGCAGGGGGGTTTTCTCCATCTTGTGTCCCATTGGACGTTTTGGGACTCTCTCCGGTGCTGTTACTGCTGCTGGCATATCGACGGAGGGCCGGCGACGGTCTCGAGCCGAGAGTTATAGTCGCACCGTGGAACTGGCAGCTCAGGCAGCGACCGCCCTGCAGGAGCAGGGACGAATCGAAGAGGGACGATAATGACGAAGGTTTCCACATCTTTTCTGCGACTGCACGCTGCAGCCTGGCAGCCTACAAACCGACGGAGTCGTGAGGCTTTAACCCGAGTATACAGAATATATGGATTTCGCTAGAGCGGTGCCCGGGCGGCGGGCGGTGCGGGCCATTACCAGATATGGTATTATTGGATCGAGCCCGTGGATCCAGGGCGCAGGGCTCACTCACGTGACTTGGCGCGGCTTTCGCGGGCTGCTCCTCGCGTCCTAGCTCGGAAAGACGTGTTTTAACGGGTTACCCCGCCAGTTGACCAGAGGCTTGTGCAACAAAGGCCCTTAGGTCTCGTATTCGATCCATTATATCCGTGGATCTATTTCTTACTCTAGGCAGCAGAGCTGCTCTTCTCCACATGGCTCGATTTTCTACCTTGGATATATCAGTTGGGAACGTCCTGACTTTTTGGAAGCGGCTGAGATGGCGGGGAACGGCAAAGAAGCTTTCTTCAAGGAGCTGGATGACTTGGATAACTTGAGTGACGGTCCCGGGGAGGATAATAGGAAAGGCAACGATTTTGCGGAAATTATCAAGCTTGCTCGAAAGAAGGAGGACACTACTAAGTCGACTCGAGCCTCGAAGTCCTCCACTCCAGCGAATCTCGTACGGACACAGTCTGCCCCTCAGCCTTCACTCCGGCGCGCAGATTCAGACGAAGTAATCTTCGTCAAAAGGACGCCGTATCAGAAGTCTGCGAAGGATTTGAACAATACAGGAATGAAGAGACCAAGCTCGTCCGGTGGCTACCCTGAGAATGGCAGAGATGGTACCGCCACGTCGAAGAAAAGGCGGATGAACTCTTTGAAGCCCGTCCCGGAGTCTCAGCAGATATTCAAGGGGCTTACGTTCTGTAAGTGTTTTTCTCATCCCTCGTGTATATATCGTGGTTGCTTATAGTTTGTCTTGTCTGGCAGTCTTCTTTCCAAATAACGATGTGGCTCCTGCTCGACGGCTGCGGATCCAGAAAGCCATGGAGTATGGCGCCAACTGGGCGAAGGATTGGGGGGACAATATTACCCATGTGATTGTCGACAAGGACCTGCTCTTCCAAGACGTCCTCAAATTCCTCAAGCTGGACCATCTTCCGGTATGCTCGTTTTCCCACGATGTTCGAGATCGAGATCTTTGCTGACACCCGCGGAGCCCAATGTTTCTTTGGTCAACGAAGATTATCCAGCCGAGTGCATCAAGTGGCGATCCCTACTCAGCGTGACACATTCGCGGTTCCGTGTGAACGGGACTCAAGCAGCACCCGAAGTGGAGGATCCGCCCGTTGACCGGTCTCCCGACGGTTATTTGCAATTGAAACCTTCTAGGAAACAGGCTCAGTGTACACCGGACTCTTCTCAGAACGGCAGCAGGCCCGAACCAGCTCTTCCGGTCAACAATATCTGCGAACCTCAAGAAAATTCTAATGGCGCAGAGAAAGTAAGCGGACCACAGGTAGACCGCGAACGGGACGCCTTGGATGATCTAATGGAAGATGTCAAAGCCGTAAAAGACTTGGTGGGTTTATCGGATCTTTCCTAGAGAAAATTTCAGCTGATATTGGATAGCCGTTGGATCCATTGGACGAGGAAGAGGGCTCCGTTGACTGTGGGCCGGAATCAGCTGCAACCTCAGATTCTGAGTCTGAGAAGCCACAGGATGAATCACCACGGCGAGGAAATTCCGACAAAGGAATCCCAGCCTGGCAGCAGAACTTCAGTTGCATGCAAAAACATGATGGAAAGTCCAGTTCCGACAATCCAAATAACCGCACTATAGAAGTTCTGCAGCAGATGCTGGACTACTATACGAGAACCTCAGATCACTGGCGAACAATCGCCTACCGCAAAGCGATTGCTGCCCTTCGGAGACAAAAGACGAAGGTTGCCACCAAGGCGCAAGCTCTTGCTATCCCAGGCATCGGAGAGCGCCTGGCCGCCAAGATCGAAGAGATCGTTTGTACAAACCGCCTGCGTCGGCTGGAAAACACGAATCTTACGTCTGAAGACCAAATTCTCCAGCTCTTCCTTGGAGTCTACGGTGCTGGGTTCTCGCAAGTGTCGAAATGGATCGCACAGGGCTACAGATCCCTTGAGGATCTGAAGACGAAGGCAGATTTGACAAGCAACCAGCGCATCGGAGTGGAACGGTACTATGACTTCCGTCAGCGCATCCCCCGTGCGGAAGTAAAGGAGCACGGTGAAATCGTCCGAAACGCGATCCGCAAAGTGGATGCGGATATGCAGGTCATCATAGCTGGCTCCTACCGACGTGGTGCTGCAGACTCTGGGGATATCGACCTCTTGATCACGAAGCCTGATGCCACGATGGAGCAGATACGGAACATGATGGTGGATGTCGTCGTCCCAAGGCTCTTTGAGCAGGGGTTTTTACAGGCCAGCCTCGCAACCACTTCACGGGGAGACGGGTCCAAGTGGCACGGCGCTTCCGCTCTGCCTGGGAGCAATGTCTGGCGTCGGATCGACCTTCTTTTCGTCCCGGGAGATCAGATAGGTGCTGCCCTGCTCTACTTCACCGGCAACGACATCTTCAACCGCAGCATGAGGCTCTTGGCGCACAAAAAGGGGATGTGCCTGAACCAACGCGGTCTCTACAAGGACGTCCTGCGGAGACGGGACCGAGCAAAGCTGAACTCGGGCTGTCTCGTCGAGGGGCGAGATGAGAGGCGGATCTTCGAGATCCTGGGGGTGCCGTGGCGTCCGCCGGAGCATCGCATATGCTGATGGAGCAATCTGGCAGCGTCTGGGGCGCTTTTCTGGAGTTTAAACAGATTCCTTCTGTATAGATAGCTTGTATACAGTATATCTCCTTTCGCTTTTTCAAAGCAAAAGCGCAATATCTGTAGTCGTGAGGCAAATCTCTAGGCACGATCCTTTAACTGACAGGATAGTCGGTATTATTCTGTAGTCGCGAGTCCTGGGGTGCTGGTGACTCTATTCAGCAGAGGTCACCATTCCACATAGTAAAAACAAGCATCAAGGAGAGCTGGAATCAAAGATGTGCAAAATATAATGTAGTATACACTTGAGGATAAGAGATAGAGGAGGGCCAGGTTGAGGACCCTTTGGGCGAATAGGTGGCTCACTTGCTAGATCTCTCTCGGAGTGGACGGCTAGGTCCAGTTATCCACTGAGGCTCTTGCTGGCTCTGCTGTGGGCGATAAGTGAAGGACGCATGCAGGAGCACCAGGTGGGACTCCGATGAGCAAGGTGAAGCTGGGTGGTTCCAGCAGTGCCAGAACACGCCTGCTGCAGCGTCTGCATCGGCATAAAGGAACTGGGATGCAGCGGAAAAGAGAGCCCAGGCGGTCTGCGAGGCAGCTGGAGACGGCGGTGAGGGACAGGGCGGTGGGCGCAGCGCGCTCCCGGCAGGCGGAGAGCGCGCTGGCGCCGCCCGCAGCCAGACCGCCCTCGCACAAGGCGGCGTTTTGCCGCCGGTTTTGCACCTCTCCTCCAAGTGACTGTCTGCCCGAGGGGATTCACGTCGACAGCGCCCGTCACTTGCTCGCATCTCCTCGTCTCGTCCTCTTCTCTGCTTGTCTGGCCTGTCTGTGTCAACTGTCTTGGCTGGCTGGCATCCTGCTCTTGTCCACGGTCGCCCGCGCACTTTTGCCATCGGTACCCCTCTGCTCACCGTGCGTCGTCGTGACCTCTCTTCACCACGTCCTCTGTCCTGTGTGCAAGCCGCGTGCGCCGAGCCTGCTCGTCCTGCGGCTGTGCCTCCCTCTCCAGAGCCTTTGCTTTGTCTGTCGGTGTGGACGGCACGCGTGTTGACGCCCACAGACAATGGGCCGCAAGCCTAATCAGCTGATTCTCGAGTTCTTCATCCGCGGGCAGAAGCTCGAGGATGCAAGCAACCGCTACCAACACACCTGCAAGGCCTGCGGCGAGAAGTTCCCCAAGGGCCGCATCGACAGCTTGACCAACCATCTGGTGAAGAAATGTCAGGCAATCCCGCTGAGGGACAGGCAACGCGTCCTGCTCCGCCTACACGAACTGCCCGACCTTGCTGATGACCCCAACAAGGACCCGAATCAACAAGGCGCGAACAAGGGAAAGCAAGTGGACTTGCCGTACACTACGAGACAGAATTTCGATGGCCTCAATGTGTTGGCCGAAGCTTCCCGCCAGGTCGGCGCCTCAGACCACACCAAGCGTGGCCCTGGGTACACCCAGGCCATGACTGTCGGCGGCAAGACCGTCGTGGTGGATCCTGCTCTCGAGGCCGAAGGATTCCAGGGAGCTTCCTCCCACCAAGAGAACGGTGAGGAGAATCCGACGAGTCAAGCCCGTACGTTGTCCTCTTCACTTTGCGCTTTGCGCCGCGTTCTTGTATTGCTGACTTGCATTGGCAGCTACAGCTCAGACTTCTGGCGCTCCGACCCTCCCTTCCATTCAGAGCCTGCCCGCAGTCGAGCAGACCTCATCCGCTTCTCCGCAATTGGCCAATTCCTCGCTCGCGCAAGACTCTTCCACCCCAAATGCCCGCCAGTCCTCCCAGCTGTCGATGATCGCGGCGTCGGCAAGCGAGATGGTCCCTCCGAGTATAGCGATGGAACATGACGCGGGTGCTATGGGCCCCGAAGCTATGGCACGGACAGGAGCTGCCTGGCCAAACCAGCAACTATCCTCTTCGGAACAGCTGCTCTTCGATAGCCTGCAGGAGCATGATCCGACGTTGACATCGACTGCGCAGCGCGCTGCCGCGTACCCACGGCCAATTGCGATCAATCCGAATTCGCAAGCCAAAGGCTTCGTGAATGATTTCGGAAACGCCACCAAACCCTCGAAGCCCAAGGTTCGTGGCAGATTCTCGGCTACTAGACGGAAGGAGGTCCAGGAGGTCAGGAAGCGTGGAGCGTGCATCCGTTGTCGAATGCTGAAGAAGCCTGTAAGTGTGGATTCCCATGCTCGCCTTTTGTTACGCGAAACTAATTCTTGTCTAGTGCTCCGGCGATAGCCCGTGCACAACGTGTAGTAGCGTGGAGAGCGCACGGCTGTGGAAACAGCCGTGCATCCGCACTCGCATCGCTGACGAGTTCGAGCTCTATGCTGCCGGTGAGTCATTTCAGTGACCTGTAGCCATCTGCTACGTGGAGCCGTATGCTCATGTATCCACAGGTCTGCATGCCACCCTTGCTTTCCACGACGTAAATAGCATGAAGAGTCACGTGAACTTCGAACACTATGCCGGCCGCATCGAGGTCACTCATTTTGAGGAATCTTCGGTCTTTGTTACCTTCAGCGGCCTCCAAGGCCACAAGCCTCCAGTTTCTACCCTGGATCCCCAGCTCCAAGGATTGGGAGAGGATGGCCATTTCCATGCACCTCCGCAGGAGCTGTATCTACTCGACGGCGACGCGGATGACCTGCCTGGAAAACTTGAAATGTACATTAAAAAGATGGTACCGTTCTTCATCGAGAGGGAACCATCCAGTTTTATGAAGCCAACACTCAGCATTGCCGCTGAGCTGAGCCAGCTGAAGAAGGTAATCGCTTTCCCGATATCACGTTACGATGAATGGCCGGGTTCTAACTTTGCTCCAGGACGTTCAGTTGGAGCGTGTTCTGGAGTTGTGGGTAGCGACCCATATCCTTGTCGATACAGAACTGAGGTGGAAAACCTTCTCCAACCCGACCCTGCCACCTACTTCGATCAACGCTCTGGCGCCATCTTCCGATGAAGGTCGTTTGCCAATTGATGACATCACCAACCCAGAGTCTTATGCACTCCTGTGCAGTCAGTTGCGGGCCGCAACTGAGAAGCGGACGGCTCAACTGAGCAAGTCGATCATGAATGACCTGGAGAGGCGCCTCCTACAGCGTCAGCAATCCGGGTATTTTGAAACATTCCTGGTGGCTCTGATACTCCTGAACTGCGTGGAGAGAACCTGCTGGCTCTTCCGCACTTGGGATGATGAGAAATATGCAAAGCGCGTAAGTACTTCCCAGCTACAGTGTCTGCCACCTGAACATCGTGCGCTGATATTCTTCGTCAGTGGCCTCTCGAGAAACGCCCTCCCTACTATGCAAACCAAGGTGACCGCTTCTCGGATGTTCTCCATATGCTGCTGAAGATGCGTGGCGTGCCTCCGAAGACATGTCCGAGACCCGATAACGGTGTCTTGAAAGCCATCGAGGGAAGTGACGAAAACGCGGCTCGCTGGTTCGACACTATCAAGATTACTAGTAAGTATAATGCCTGACCTGACTTGCAGTACTCTGCTAACTTTGTTTGCAGCTCACTATCTTGACCAACGGCAGGCGACGCAATTCGATCCGAATGATTCCCGCTCTCTCGAACTGAAATACGCCGCTAAGCTGCTGTATCCCACCAACTGCTACACATAACGTCTCTGTCGCTGTGGACTCGTCAGTTCACGCGCAGGTTTCCGCTTTTTCCTCGGATGGAAAGCAAGTGGGAGCTCCTTTTTTCCTTCTTTGTTGTGGCCCTTTCCGATAACGAACGTAAATGTCTACATGATGATGAGAATTCAAGAATTTTACTGTTTTCAAATACTGGCCTGGATGGGAAAAAAAGATTAATATCACTTGGGTGGTCCTGTGATTTATTATCCCTTTCCCCTTCGACTGTACGTTCACCCTTAATGTTCTTTGGACTGGCTAGGATGACCTCTTTACATGGTGATTCCTGTCTTTCCTCCAACGATCTCAGGTACTCTTATGTGCCCTTTCTTCGAGACGACTTCTGGCTAGGAGAGCCCCTTTACGCGGTTTTCTGTCTATCTTTCGACGGTCTCAAGTACTCATGTACCCTTTTCTTTGAGACGATCAGAACCCCCTGGGTGTGTATGAGTGTGGAAATGGATGAGACGAGAGATGTGTTTAGCCTTTTAATCAATAAAAATCTAAATTAATTGAATTTTTTTTCTCGTGTGTAAGCTCTCGGTTTACTCTTGACTGAGTAGTGGCGCTAGCCCTAAGATGGCCGTAAGGTTGTAGCATCGACGTATGGTGGCGTGGCAAATTTGGAGCTGCGTCTGAAAAGCCTCATTTAAAACCCCATTCAAGCTGCGTGTTTGTTCCTTTTGTAGATGAGAACATGTAACGCATATATTTATGCAGTGTTGCAGTCTTACATGTTGCATTGCGCGGGTGTAAGATTAAGCTTAATTCATAGGTGGGCACCTATTTACCTAGTCTACCTACCTAATCTACCTCGATTAGGTATGTACATACCTAACCTCCACTTAGGCAGTCGCCTGCGTATAGCTATCTAGCTAGGTACCTATCTACTAAGTCGAAACATTGCCGGAAGGAAGGTATGTTATCAGAAGCTAATGGAAGGGTGCGTGTTTCTATGAACTACCTACCTATCTATCTATCTATTTCCCAATCGATCGATCCATCCATCCATCCATCCCCGGAATCCAGCTCCTTGGGAAGGAAGGAGGCGATGGATAGTATAGTATAGGAAAAGAAAGCAGAGCGAAGGAAAGGCAAGGCCAAGTCAAGCAAAGTCAAGCACCTTGACTAGCTAGACTAATTAGATACACAGGTATCTAGGCATCTAGCACAGATAGATAGCTTTATCTTGATCTTGACCTTCACGAGGTGGGTTCCGTTTTTGGACCGAAACTCAACAGAGCGAGAGAGAACAGGGTCCAGGACATGTATGCCTCGCACTTAGCTTAAGCACGTATCAAGGCTCGGCACGCTTCCCCAGTAGCACATAGTAGTAGTAGATGTCATTCTCTGAGGTGCCGACGTCCCATTCGATGTGGTTCCAGATTTTGAGGACTTCCCTGCACCACATCCAGATTCGTTAGTTAGACAAGACGAATGCGTCAGGTGGAGAGCATGACCGGAACAAGAGAGAGAGAGAAGGGAAGGGGGGAAGGGCCAGGGCCAGGGATTTATTAGTTGAACTAGTACTGTACATACCACTTCTTAGATTCACTCGCCAACGGACCCTTCGCGAAGACGCGGGAGACCGCGCAGACCAGTTCCGGCCACAAGTCGACAATAGTTGACCTCTTTGCCTGAAGAAATGACGGCGCGATGGGCAAGCCGTTGTCGTTGATGAGGCGGAGGGGTCTCGAGGGGCCGGGAATGGACGTGTCTTCTTCGAAGAGGAACAGTATCGTTGCTGTTGGTGTCGCTGTCGCTGCTGGAGCGGTGGGTTGGGGAGTTTTGGCAGGAGGAAGAGGAGGAGGATGGTTGCGTCGTGGGTGCGGTCGCCTGAGCCTACGCTTATGCTTGTGCTGGTCGTTGCAGCAGTGGGAGTGTTCCGGTTCCGGTTCCTCAGTGGAGGGAATGATTGTGACCTTGTTTGCTGTGGATTTCATTTTAGAAGTCTTGCTGTCTTGGATGTCTTTGATCATCTTCGGTTGTCCTTTTTAATGTTTTTATCAGTTAGTTTAGTATATAGGTATAATTGTCTGGTTGAGATGAGTTGAACTAAATATTAATGAACTGCGCAAGTAGGTGAGGCTTTCTCTATTGCCATAAATAACCAAACTCACAATTCTGTGAGCTTTTTTGTTCTTGATAATTGACTGCATTTTCAGACAAGTTGACAGGCTTGTTGAATGGATGAATCTGATTGCCATAAAGTGGATGGGGACTTCAGATTTGGATTGCTGTGTGGTACGGTACAATGAGGCGAGAGAGAAGACAAGGGGATTGGAGGTGCGATGGGCGGTATTTGGCACAGAATGAGTGAGTAAAGAAATATGTAGGCAAGTAGCGCCCAGAAGGTCAAAGGAAATATCAGGGGATTCTCCTACAAATATTCAATTAAGGAAGACTGCAGAATGTGCCAGATATACACCCTAGTAGGTATTAACTTATCTACCTTTGGTAGCATACGTGGATGGAGATTGCCTATAGACGCATATACTGGAACAAAGAAACACAACCACCCCCCCCTTTCCCCCTCTCCACTCGTTCTTCTTACCGCCGAATAAAACCGGCAAGCAGGTATGCTTCTAAGTACATGGAACTTGCCCACATATGCCCATATCACAAAAGATAAACACACATTGGAGACCTCCAGCAGAGCAGTACTTTATTGCAACAAAATGCAATGATGAAAATTTCCGTCTAATACGAAATATGTTCATTTGACCAGATCTGAGCAGTGGAACAACTGGCCAAAAAGTGTGGGGCTTCTGCAGGCAGTAAGCATCTACCATCAGAATATTGAGTCATTCACTCTGGCCTACTAGATCTAGGTGACAGCAGCCTCTGAAGGATTCTAGAGCTGACCCCTATACTGTTAAAGACTGAAGCCCATAGCCGCTGCAACCGGCTCTCCAGAACTACATTTCAGGTAGATTGACAAGCAAGCATGGGTGGCGCGATGCTTGTGAAAGATAGGAAGGAAGACAAATTCCGCGAGATTCATTCGTTGGCGCTGAGTCCATTCCTCCTAAGTAACGCAATGTGGATGCCAGTAAAGGTGTCTAGGAGGTCTCCTGCATGCAGAGATGTTGCTCTGGTCCACTATCCTGCATTCCCTTAAGAATCCCTGATGCTCCTTTATTCGCTTCTTGATTGTCCACAGTACGCTTCTTGAGGATGACATAGTAGTAGGTTATGTAGCCAACCATTTCTTCAAAGACTGAAAAAAAGTCCCTACACAGACAAGATTCAACACGGTTAGCGAAATATCAATTAAATCGCGATCATTATGAATCGACCCCATTCAGACAGGGCAGGGTAGGTCAGTTCAGGTCTTACCATTCAGCGAACTTAGAATCCTCATTCAGGAGATCAGTGACAGTCATGAGTAATCTCTCAGAGAGGACGGGTTTCTTCATGGCCAGGTAGGGTGACGAGTCCGAGGTCCGCACTCCAGGGTAATTCAAAAGGCTTAGGTCTCTCATATCTTCGTAAACCAAAAGCTTCTTAGGCATTGCTTTTTTTCTTCTCGGGAACGGGCGTCGTTGCTGCAGTTGCTACTGCAGGAGGCTTCCATGATCGTTAATAACGTGGACTGTATCCAAGTGATCTCTTGAAATTAACTCACAGATTTCGGTTTTTTGTTTTCCAGCTCCATGCCAAACGAGACGAAGCACTTGATGTCGTTGTTGTTGTCACTGTGACGCGCGTTGGCTGTTGTGTGATGAGAAAGAAGACAGCGAGCTGGGGGGAAGGTGGTGGTTTTAGGATAATAAATATGACCCAACTAATCAAAAAAGCTTCAGGAATTCACCTACAGACCTCCGGTTAGGGGGCTCCATAGCTACTAGCTACTAGCTACTGGGCAAATGAAATTTCCAGCGCGAGAACAAAATACACACTCCTATCGACAACTGTCAATATCAATGCACAGGCCGGAAACCCCTCGCTTCGCTGGCGGCTTGAATGGGCATAAAAATCATAATCCATGGATCTATTAGATTAATCTACATTAATTTTCGGCGGCTGGAACGGCTCAGACTTGCACCCTTATTACCATTCTTACCAACATCACCCATCCAGTAGCTCTACTGCACACGGAGCCATTGCTCCATTAGTCCATTCTGTGCTATTCCCTGCCAGAGAATCAGAGATGCCACTTTCACCCTTATTAGTACGCTTCATGAGGATCACATGGTAGGTGTTCCCTGTCGTGCTCTCCACTACTTTCCGGGCCGAGAAAAGATCCCTAAACCCCAGACAAGAACTCAACATGTTAGTATAGTATTGTATAGTATAGTATATATAACATCACTGCATCAATCAAGCAGGATGCATAGCTCTCATTACCATTTGGCAAATAGAGAATCATCCGTCAAGAGACAGGTGATCTCTGCAAATAGGTCTGAACTGAAGGAGAGAGGGCTGTCCTCGGTCACGTGCGGTGATGAGTCGGAAATACGCAAACCGGGGTAATTCACGAGGTTTATCTCACAATTATTCGAAAAGATTCTGCGAAAGGCGAGAAGCTTCATCATAGTCTCAGTTTGTGTTGCGCTGGAAGCTTTGTTCTGCTCTTGTGCAGGCACCATTGCGGTTGTCGGAAAGAACTTGATATGGAACTGGTTGTTGTGATGAGAGAAGACAGTGGGCTGAAGGTAGCTGCAAGTACCACCTAGCAAGTGGTCAACAGTATCAGAAATTACCTACAGACCTTCTCCCCTATTAGGGAAGGACCCAGTAGGTACTATCAAGTAAACAAAATTTGCAGTACAAACACGCTCCAATCGACAGGCACCCATATCAATATCAATACATGATGATGAAGCACATCACCACGATGTTAACCACTAACCAGACCCGACTCATCACTACTTTTCCTCTTCCGCCACCTTTCCCAGACCCGGGCATATTCCTATTCCCGAACCTGCTCCAAGACCACAGCATATATAAAACTTCCCTTCTTCCGATGTACGGTATCATGATACGGACCCGCGCCCACGGATTGCTCTGTTCAGTATAGAAGTTAGTCTAGTTAGATGGAGTCATCAAGGTAAAGTAGAAAGGAAAAAAAGCTCATAAAAAAGAAAAGAAAAGAAAAAGCAGCCACTCGATCAAATGGATCACTTCATCCTTTCCCTTTCGAGGACATGTAATGATATCATCATCATCATCATCATCCACATCCCAGGTCATACTAGCACTAGTACTAGTACTCTATGGTATAGTGCAGCAGCAGCACTCACAACTCCCGAGAGGCGCCTGGCGGGCTGTTGCCGGGAGGACGGAGGAAAAGGAAGAGGAAAAGGAGGTCGATGATGAAGAACCTGAACCTGAACCGGGGTCGTGGTTCGAGACCGGGGATGGTGTCGATGTGGATGTGGATGTGGCCATGGTAGTAGATAACTCCCATTCTTCTTCTAGTTGATCGTTTTTTTTTTCTTGTTCGTTGTCTTTGTCTTTGCCCTCTTTAACAGATCCGACTAGAGACAGCTGTAGGAGAGGTCAGAAGATCGACCTCGACCACCCTTTCCGATCCCTGATCGTTTGTTGTTATTAATATTATAATATAGAAAGAAGGCGGACAGGTTGTGCTGGAAAGGAAGAAGGAGGGAGCGGCTCTTTGATGCCCTACCTACCTAACCTACATAATACCTACCTAGGTACCTACCTACCACTTGGTAGGCTCAGAACCTAACCTTCTTGAAAAGTAAAGAAGCGACCAAAAGCAAAGAGGGAGCTAATGCAGAGATTGAGCTTACATACATTCATAGCTAATTAATATCCTCCTGACGATTTCTTTGCAATCACATCTATCTATATCCGTATTTGAGCAGATTGCTCGAAGAACGATCCCGCAAGGGAAGGAGAAGAAGACGTGGCTGAAGTATTTTTAAAAATATAATTCGTCAAACTCAGCACTGACCCAATTGGAATTTAGAGTAGCTCTAGAAATTTTAAAGACAATGAAGCAGACATTAATAAAAAAAAGATTGATGAATCGAAATGTATGTACAAAATCATATGTACAGTACAGCACAAAAGGGGTATTATTGGAGAAAAAAAAATCAAGTGAACTACTCAAACAGCATCAAGGGTATCGGCAGGCGCAGATATGCTTGCGTCCCTCGCGGGTTCTGAATGTCAAAAATGCCACAAAACGATGGTCAGCATGAAATGAAGTGGGAAAAAAAGGAAAAGAAAAAAAGAAAGACAATGGCCCAATGCACCAGTCGTTGCCCATAGTCACCACCGGTATTGTGGTATTAGTACGGTCGAGCAGACAAAAAGAAAACAGTAAGCGTCGGGCGCAGGGTACACTAAGTGTCAAGCTGACCGTCTAGGACCCTCCTAGCAGCATCCAGCCGTCGTCGATACACGCGTGCGGCTTTTGGATCAGCATCAGGATTGTTTGTGATTGCCTGAAGTTCCAAGCAGACTTTTCCCAGGCTCTGAAAAAGCTGTTCCAAAAGACGCGTGTCGTCGTTGTTCAGCCCCGAGGACCCACCTATCGACGAGCCAGGGGCCGGGCTGGATGTGGAGACGGAGGACACGAGCGAAGAGACGAATGCTGAAGTCGGAGTAGCAGAGCCAGGTGCTTCACCGAGGGATGAACCGGGGGGCGTGAGAATTTGGGAATTGCGGTTGGCAGGGAAGTAGGACTTGTTCGGATTATCGCTGAAACTGGGTCGTCCACGAGGCGCGCGCGGAGTCTCCAGGTCGTCCTCGTCACATTCCCTTGATCGTGAGATTGAGATGTTGGAGGGACGCCTGCTGCCCGGGCGATTCTGGCCATATCCGTTTACGCCGTTATGCTGAGGATACTGCTGGTGTGGTTGCACGTCTTGGTGGGACCTATTAGCCAGCCATTCTACATCATATGGAAGGAGATAATTACCTTCTCCCCTAAGTTTTCTGTCCAGATAGAGAATATTATTGATGTCATCCTCGGGATCCCCCTCATCATCATCAGACGCGTGTTCCCCTTCAGTTGCGGTAGCAAACGTCGCTTCTGTAGAGACAGAATCTATACTGCTCGCCCTCGTGTGTTTGGCCGCGGACCGGGGGCTCTTTGATATGGACGAGCGGTGAATCGGTCGCGTTGTTTCCACTGATCCAGTTGAACTGTAACTCTGACGGCGCGTCTTCGCTTTCGTATAGGTGCCCATGGCGCTATGAAGGAAGAAATTCTCGTAATCAAATGCATCCTCTCGGTCTTCGTGAGGGGTGGTTTCGGGGGGTGCGGGGACCGAGGGGGATTTCTCATAGGCTTCATCTTCTAGATCGTCCAGGGTTTCGTTTAATATTCCATTGACACCAGCTCAATCAATGTCAGACATACCTTCATAATCACCCTCCTGGGCATCCTCATAGTGGCTCTCCACAACAGATTGCTGGTCATCGTAATCCGTCTGCCCGCTCGACTCGGGCTCAGAGTCTTTCTCGGAAGACGAATTCTCATTCCTCGTAGCAGGCATTTCGCGCTCGTCATCACGAGACTCCTCCCGTGCATGCCTCGGACTCTGCCCCGGACTCCACCCGTACCCAGAACTCAAGCTGAGGTTGCTACCACTACTACGGCCCCGCAATTCCATGGAGCTGGTGTACCACTGCTCGGCGTCTGTAAAGGGGCTAGGGGTACGCAGACTTTGCAGACTGCGCCGGCGCAGGCTGTCCTCCTGCGTCTTGACCTTGAGCGTCGAAATTTTGATCTGGAGGCCCTTCATCTGATCCTTAAGGTCACGGACCTGTAACTGGGACTGTGCGCGCGAGGGGGGACCGTCAGAGGGGTAGGCAGAGTTAAACTCTTCCATGGTGGTGATCTTGGGGATCTCCTTGGTAGTTGAAGTCCCAAAGCCCCGCCCAGCCGCCGGTGATGGGGTTTCTCTCGGGGAAGATCTGCGGCTGTCGTTCTCACTCGGCGATCTCATCAGGGGTCTATAATTGAATGAATTTGTAGACGCTCTATGTGTGAGGTAACTCCTCGAAGACTCGTAGTAGGATGAGCGATCACCCGCTCCATAGCCAGAGATACCGGCCGTCCCCATGGCGCTTACGGAACGATAGTTGTATTTCTGCTCCGCAACTGGTATTCTGGACCTCCAGGTTGACGGGAGATGCGTTTCGCTCTGCCCTCTCGAGTGCCAATTGTTTCCCGCATCCTGTGAGGAAGTCTGACGCTGCCTCCTCCGATCAGATTGCGCGATAGACTTGTAGAGTCCACCCGGTCCCAAGGGCAGAGAAGTAGGGGAAGGAGAAGGCGAGGGAGAAATGCGGATCGATGAACGGGCCTTATTCAGGTTGCCCTCCATGAGCTATCAGACATCAAATGTCAGCAAAAGCGACAACAGCATCGTTGCGACGATTAGCTCACCGTGAGCTTCTTCTTTGCATTCTCAAGAATCCTCTCCGCCTCATTGGTCAGAATCATGGATGCAGTCTCATCGCCTGAGCCGTTTTCCCCCTCCTCCTCTTGCTCCTCAATTGACTCCATACTGCTGTCAGGCCGATCCGATCTGTAACCGGTGCTGCTGTAACGACCACTTTCGCCGTTATCCTGAGCAACACCCTGACCACCAAATCCGTTCTTCCCGTGTTGAGCCCCATCCGCACTCTGGTGCTTGAACCTATCCCACTGCCGTCGGTCACTTCCCGCGCTGATCGTCGAACCTGATGCATTGCTGCCCGTCTCACTCCTCTCGTCGTCCTGCCTCTGCTCCTGCCCCGCGTGCGTAGTATACCCGTCGTTCTGCGACGCGGCGTCCTCCTCCTCTCCAATGTCCGACAGCGGGCGGCCGGGCTGGCGTCCCTCGTATGTCCACATGCTGCGCGAGAAGCTTTTGTTCTCGGTTCCGCTGGGAAGAGAGATGGCAACACCGATTTCCGAGGCGGGGATATCCAGATTATGATTACTGTCTCCACCGGTATTATTTCTTTGAAAGGACTGGTTCCTGTATAGCCAATGTTGCATGTTGTTCATGTTCGAGCGGGCAGACATGCCGAACGGCGGAGACGGAGTGGCGGACACGCGCTCATCCTCATATGGCAGGATCATATCCGGATTGGTCAATGTTGGCGACGGTGGAACGGCCGGCGAGGGAGGCGGTTGCTGATGGAGCTGGGCGGCACCAGAGGTGCTTGCTTGCACCGACTTGCTGTGAAAGTTCATGACAGGCATGGCAACGAAAGACGGCGGGCGGCCCCCGGATGAAATGCTGTTGTCGCAAAACGAGAGAACGCTGATTCCGATACCACCTGTATCAGTTCAGCTCGCGAGACATGGTACACACGTGAATAGAATCGTAATTAAACAAATAACGAGGGAACCCTTGCGAAGCGGTGGGATCAACTGAGGCGGTGGGCAGGGGCCAGCGCAGAGCGGAGGTTTCTGGCAATGTTGATGCTTGCCAGCCCAAGCCCTGCACAAGGCAAAAAAGAAAATAGAAAAGAGCGAAGGATTGAGGCTCAAAGGCCGAGCAGGAGTTCAACAAAAAAAAGAGCACCTCTGCGCGCAGGGCGTTGCTCTGGGCGCCCTGGAATAATCTTGACCCTGAAGGAGTTCCGTCTTTTGTGGCCGAAAGTGGCAGCGATCCGAGCCGGTGCAGATCTCCACGACGCCGGCCGCGGACGAGCGCTGGATCTACCGCGTGCCTGGACCGCACTGCTCTCTTGTGTTGAGTCCCTTCTTGCGTCCCCTGAGACGGGGAGCCATGACGCTGATGGATCGGAGCGCTCACGGGCCCCGTCGGGGGTTCATCGCTTGCTTGCAGAAGTGCCGGCGCGTTCTACCCCCTGGACCCCTGAATCCTCGAGAGCGGTTGACGGTTTAATCACCATGTGCTGGGTGGATATTCCTGCTCCAATGACCGTGGCAGGCTGGCCTCCCCGCCTAAACTCTCCGGATGTTGTCTCTATTCTTAGTTAAGCAGCTCAGCATGAACAACGTGGCCCCCGTACAGCGAGTGTGGGGCAACATACACACTACGTCATGGAGTGAAGGAATACGGACCGAGATCGCCGAATTCAACAGAACACAAAGATGTCATTTTGGTGGACAGCCTCTTTAGCTTCGTGAAAGCGGCTAGGTATGTCGCCCGGGTCTGTGCCGCGGATAAATTATATACTGTACATATTCGATGCAACTTTCAGACTGCGACGGTGTAGCTAAAATACAGCTTCTTGCCCAGATGGAAGCAAGTCAACGCAGTGCAATAACGTCCTATCAATCGTACAGCATACGAATCCACAGATCTTGCTGCTGGGAATCACATTTTTGATTTACAAGTATAGAGACCATACCCAACAAATATATATGACCCTGTATAGACACGACGAGAATCTGTATTCAATGATACACATGAATGCCGAATTTCCACCGGGTGTCCGATGAGAATGCTTAAAAAATATTCCCTCTCAAATACTCCGTTAAATGGACTTTGTTTTTTTTATTTGATCTTCTCCAAGAGAAGCTTCGCCCCGCTGCTGGCCGGACCGGCCTTCTTCTTCTTGTTGTTCTTCCCGTCTTCCCCGTCTTCAGAAGCAGAAGCAGACGCCGCAGCCTCCTCGAGGAGCTTCCTGTTCTTCTTCAGGGTCTTGGCAAGCTCGTCCTTCTTGTCAAAGTCATCCGACTCCATCAGCGCCACGACCACGAAGGGGTTCGCGCCCGCGGCCCACGACATGATCTCGTCCTTGATCTGCTCGTACAGCAGCGAGTGGAAACCCAGCGGCGGGTCCACCTTCTCCACGACTTTCTTTTCGGTGTTGAACCGGCCACCCTGGACGAGGGCCTTCAGCATCCGTCCCACGAACGCGGAATCCTTGACCTCGGTCTTGGATTTGGCGGCCGCCGCAACGGCAGCCAGCGCGGCGGACTTGTCGCCGTCCGCGTCGAACAGGACTTCCGAGATGAACTGGCATCCGAAGCTCGTGTCCATGAGGGATGGCGCGCTCGCCGCGATGAATTCTAGCAGCGTCGGGGAGGCTGCCTTGATGAGCTCGTTGCGCCGAATCTCGGGGTCCTTCTTCGACGTTTCTATTCTGATCTCGCGGATCTCCTTCAGAATCTCTTGATCCGCGTCCGTAAGGAGCCATTTGACCTTATCCCCTGCGAAGGGGTACAGCACGGGGATGCGGGCTGTCAGGTCGTTGACCTGAGTAAGAAGCTCCTCGTGCCGTGCGGACGCATCCATGCCCTGGTTCAAGAGCTCCGGGAATATCAACTTCGAGGTAAGCTTGGTGTCGTCGATCACCTCGAACGCCGCCAGGAGCACCATGTGTCCATGGACGTCGCCTGCCATCATCTTGATGGTCTCTCTGTAGAAACGCAGCAGCACTTTGCGGTCCTTGGCATTGGAGTACGCCAGGCACAGGCACATCAGTCTCGCTCCCGACTTTGTAAAGGCCATGTTCTTGGCAAGGTCCCCTTCTTCATCTCCCTTGATCAGTTCGATGAATTCGGTTGCTTCGGAACTGCCGGGCTTCGTATTCAAAAAGTATTGCAGCATGGCGTCGTGCAGCATCGTAAACCCTGTCGTCTTCTTCTGCACGAGCTGGTTGATGAGTTCATACAGGTAGCGCATGATAGGGGCTCTTTTCTCGGGATGCTCGGCCAGGATCTGTGACAGGTCCGCAGTGAGGTTCTCCGCCTTGCTGTCCTCCTTGAAGATCGCAAACTCCGGACCGTACCATTCCCGTAGCAGGTTCGCCTTCTGCTCCTTGGTTGCGACCGTCCGGTAGATATCATCCAGGATCCAGGAACCCTCCGGATGCCTCATTAGCCTCTTGACGTGCCCGTAGAACTCGGGGATGATCAGGTCTCTGATCTCCGTGTCTCCATGTACCAGCAATTTTCCGACCAAGAACTTTCCATACCGGCTCTCCGCCAGCTCCTTATAATTGTTCTTGAGCTCGTACGCGATCTGCTTCCGCTGTTCCAGAGTCGCGTACTTCAGAGCGGTCTGGATAACACGGACCGCGTCATGCTTGAACACAAAGTCCCTGATCCGCCCTGTGATTATTTCGTATAGCTCCGCGATCAATTGTCTGCGCTCCTCCTTGGGGACGTTTGTTTTCCGGCGTAATCGTTCCCAGATCTTTTTAGAACGAGCGATCAAGTCGGCATTCGGCTTAGACGCCTTGCGTTCCTTTAGAATTTCCTTTTGCTTCGCGTGCCTCTCGCGGGAAGAGAGCTCTAGAAAAGCAACTTGGTAAGCATGGACCTTGACACATGGAGGGGGGAAAAAGGTTCAGGATGTCGTACTCTTCTTCTCAGAAGTCTCAGAGCCATTCGTCAGTTTCGCATCTTCCGCATCCCCGTTGGTCTTCTTATCAGGCTTCTTTGAGCCGTCGTCGTTCTTTTCTGAATCTTTCTCGCTGTCCTCGTCTTCATCCTCACTTGCATCACTTGCATCACTTGCGCTCTCCATGTCGACATCACTATCTTCTGAGCCCTCATCGAAAACGAACTCATCCTGCCCACTTTCCTCCTCCTCACTCTCCTCCTCGTCCTCACTGCTCTCCACCTTCTTCCTGTTCTTCTTCTCAATTTTGCTGCGTTCTTTCTCGATCTTCACGGCCTTCTTCGCCGCGGACTTCGAGGAAGCAGCGGTGGAGCCATTCTTCACCGGGGCGGACTTTGCGCTGCTCTTCGTCGGAGCGACCGCATCCTTGACTTTGGTCCTTTTCACACCGCGGTCGTCGCCGTTTTCAACGCGGCGTTTGATACCGGCCATGATGACCAGTTCGTTTCCGGAACAATGGTTTGCAGCCGGAGTTGCTAACAGAAAAATCCAAGGAGAGTATTAAAAGGAAAATGTTAAATTGCGTCCGCCGCCTTGCTGCTAGATATTTTTTTGGTTATCGCCCGGGGAAGTTTTTCGCGAGGCGGAGTGGTGTTTGCACGGTTTGCACCAAACCTAACTTTACGCGGCAACTACCCGGATAGGAAAGTGGACGCATTGGCCGACGCGCCTGTCCGCTCCTTGGCTGTCAGAAAAGATAAGGGAGAGACTTAAAATTTTCTAGTTGATTAGGCTTTGTTTCTCTTTTCTGCCTGGGGACGGAAGCATTTGTATTTCCAAGAGAGAATGGCTTAGTTTAGACATTAGCAATAGAATGTTGTCATGGCTCATAGATGTTGCTATGTCCACGGTGAACATGGTCATCCGAATCTTGCGGCTGCTTTTCTCAAGCAGCGCTCGTAGTATGTAGATGAAGCCCAGCAGCAGGATAAACCGATACGAAATTAAGAACGAATCGACCACGGTCAAAATCCACCAGAGTGTGCGAGTCCCGTGTTCCAGAACATCTGATTCCCACGGGAAGTTTCTGCAGAGCAAGAGGCCATCCCACCATAATAACTCCATTCCCAGAACGCCGTTTCTGATCATCACGCAAGCACTGGTCGTGCACATTGCTCTCAATTCATACAGCGCCCTCTACCTCAGTCCGGGAAGGCTGCGGGTCTATGTTGCGAAGCTCGGCACCCTGGCCGCTCGGTGCTCGTTTCCTGCCGGGAATGCGGAAGCCAAGATGCAGCGACGGCGGTCTGCTATTGCCTGCGGATGAAGATGCCTCGCTCGACGAGTCACCGAAGCGGGAAAAGATGCCCCTCTTTTTAGGCTTGACTTCATCGTTAAGTCCGACGTCTTCGAAATGCTCCTCCTCCATGGACTGCGGCTGCTGAAAGGAGCTCCCATTGACGGCAGATCGCGAGGTCATGCGAGCAAAGCGGGAGTCGAGTGAGGTGCGAGAGGGTACGTCGACCGGACTGATGGGGGAACGAGCGGAAATATCCTGTACCCCGGTCAGTCCCGCTAATGGAATGAGAAAGGAGTGCTGAACGAGGAGAGCCTACAAATGATCGACGGTAGGAGTCAAACGACTCGCGTGAAATGGAAAATGGTTCGTTCTCGTTGACCAGGTTTCGGTGGTTCGACGACCGTGTCGCACCCGGATACCGACGCCAGAAGCTCTGCTTCTCCGGCGGCGATGGCTGCCAATGGACGCTCAATCAATATCTCCTGCAATGCGTATTCAAGGCGCGACTACGGGGAGGGAGATGCGCGTACCGGAAGATAGACGCCGCTATCATTGACCACTGCGGAAGACAGGACCGTAAGCCGCATTGTCCACGGAGAGGCGGGTAGTTTCACCCGCTTATCAATCATAGAGAATCAGTAGTAGAAAAGCCGTGCGGTAATACCACTCATCTTATATTCATCAGGCCCCTCATTACTGTTCTTCCTGATGCTCAAGGGGCTAGGGCGGCGGCTGTCCATGGAGCGTCGGCCGTTCTCATCGGCGGTATTGGGCTGGGCACCGCTCGACGGCGCGGGCTTCCTGGCCAGGAAGTTACGAAACGGGGCCATTGTGAGATTCACAGAGTAGATGGCGAGGATTGGTATTATCGCTATTTGACGAACAAGGATTCCATGCAGCAGAAGGAATCGAACAAAGGAGCGCTGTGCAATTGAGAATTTCGTCTTTTAGGGATGACCAGCGACGCGACTGAGGTGATCCAGTCTCACATGATCGGCGTTTCGGGTGCGGCCAGCACTCGTGCACACCGAGATGAAGTGGTGCACAGCAGCGCGACCGGCTCGCGGGTCGAATGAAGCACAGAGCACCTGCCAAGGGTCCAGGGCAGTCGTGGACATCATCGTCCCATCGCTGCTTGGCCGGTCGCCCTACGCCAGATCAGAGGCGGACCCGGGATGCTGCTCTGTCAAACCGCGGAACAAAATATTAAATTTCGCCACCAGGAACAGCTTGAAGAGATGTGCGGAGTTCCAGCCCGGACTGGATCCGTCCCCAGGCTGTGACCTTGCCTTACGGAGAACGCGGCCCCAGGTGCATTCTCAGGTACAGAACTTAGTTCACAGCGGAACGAGGTCTCGGATCCATCACCAAAGACCATTTCTGAATCAATTAGCGGGGAGAAACCGATGAGCTGTTTTATCCACGCTTATACAGTCCTCTGACTAAAGAAGATCCCCTGTTCTCCTCCGCGAAGCTTTCGTGCATGTGGTCGGGCGGTGGGAAGACGATAAATTAAAACTCTCGCAAGTCCAATCTATCATGGACGGCTCCGTGATGACGTTTCTGAAGCCTATTGATACCTCGCCTTACACAATATTTTTTTTTATTTTTTGACTTTATCGAAATAGTGGTTATTACTTCCTGAGCATCGGTACCGTTGAACACCTTAATCCGCGGTGGGCTGGTTCATAAGGAAAATCTTAAATAAGAAATCCAATCTGTCACGGATAGTCTAGCGGAAGGGCAGCCGCCAAGTCAGCAACCTTGCTTAGGTAATCCACCAGCGGGCAAAGGTGCCTGGTTCGAATCCTGGAGTCGTCGCTGTACTCGTGCGAGTAGTCCACGATCGCTACAGCGCGTTAAGCAATGAAGGTGACACTTGAGGGAAGCAATTCTGCAGAGGCACCTTCACTCTGGGATGGCGGCACCAGATCACACCGGCCCGTTACAGGGAAGCTGGCTGTTAGGTTGCACAACCGCAACATCTTCTCTTTTTTGTCTTTCTTTGTTCGTTCGTTTCTCCTCTTTCTTTTTTTGCCCTCTTCTCATTTGCGTCTTACTGGCCTTTGATAGTGTACCTCTTTGAATTCCAATTACCAAATTTAGTTGCCTGTCTTCTCATAGGTTATGTAAGAGATTTCTTCACAAGGTCCATAAGGACTTCGTATTTGCGGGGGAAGCGACATTGCCGACGTCCACGCTTAATGTCTTTCTGCGCAGAAATTGGAGGTGGTTGTCGTTCCGGCCAGGTATTTATTACTACATATTTCGGTGCATGGGTAGGAAGAAAGGATGGGCGTCAATATCCTTCCCTCGAACTTTATATTATTTCAGACGACGCCCGATGCTATTCACCTAGAATTAGGCACCACAATGCTGACCATCCAAGTACGAAAAGAATAAGTGCACACAGGCAAGAAAGCTCACAACATACCTTAAACGACCAAAACCGCCCTTAGGTATATATGAAGTCAAGAAAGTATGATTCGAAGAGACGGTGTTCGTCTGGTCATTCTCACTCAGGAGAACACCTGCTGACCCGTTAGGCGCGAAGAGGGGCTACCCGTAGATATTGACCACCCGCGTCTGAATCCGATCCAGAAAAGAGGCTGCAGGGCTTGCATACACAAAGAAGTGATGAGGTTTTGGCGCATTTGTATGGCTTTGTTTTAGGGCCCAGCAGCGCAAGGAGCAAGAACTTTCAGTTCCAAGATCATGAGATGCTTATGTTCAGAGCAACACCTTCCGCCTCATATTGTACCTTAGGAGGACGATGCGACTAAGCAGATACTGCAGATTCACACGTCACCTGCCGCCTGATGGTACAGTACTATGCAACCTCAGCCATTACCCGCATTCTCTTTCACCAAATGGCAGTCGAAAGGCATCCACCGACACCAAGGTGACACGGTAGATCTGGGGAAACTCGGTGCCAGTGCCGCGAGGAGCGGAAGGAGGGCCTCGCGCTTTCCGTATCCTTAAGGATCTGTGCAACGAGTAGAAGCCTGATTCCCGTCTACCTTCGACTCGCTGTCACGTTTCCACCTTCAGCCCAGATACGTAGAGGGTACATCTTCCTGTCCTGCCGGGACACTTTTTAAAGGTATATTGTTCCAAGAATATATATTGTTTATCTCTCACCAAATCTGGCCAGGCACTCAAAGGACGGCCGAGTGCGAAGATCTATCTACTTCATCACTCGCGAGACTTTCTCTCCTGCTCTCACAAGCTGCCAACGTCCTATCCTCGTCCTAATCGATGTCATTCCCGTCGCAGGCGACTTCTTCTATCCATTAGCCGTCGCTTGATTCAGATCATCTCTCACACATCGTCTACATTGCGGTCAGTGTTTCCGTTGGCTCGAAACTACCCGAACTGTGGTAGAAAGAGTAGCGACCCGAAACGAAGGTCGCTGGATTCACGATGCAGTTCTGGATCGGGTGGGAGCTATGGCAGAAGATGTGCTTTGTAGGATCCATACAACCTTCTGTGCATGAGAGATAGTGTGCTAACATTTAGTTTTCAATAGGTTCTCGGAGGTCTCATAGTAAGGGCCCATCCTTATCGCCTCGCACCGGATCCTCACTGTGAATCTAGGTAATCGTGCTTATCTATTCCTTCTGTGTCCTCGCCCACAACAGGCGGATGCTCAAGAAATACGCCGCCGCTGAGGCGTTTCAAAAGGCAGAGCGACAGAGGAATTTAGACCTGGAAGAGACAAGGAAAAATGACATACCATTTGGCGCCAGAGCGCTCGAAAGCGGAATCCAGATTGAAGGCATCTGGATCTCGAACCACAATACTCCATTACCCAGCCCGCGTCAGCCAGCCACCCCATCGGGAAGCCGCCCACCTAGTCCAACACTGCGTCCGACTTCGCAGCCACCGACTGCCGCTGTGATGGCACAAACTGAGAAGCGGCCCGTGACCTGTTCAACACTTCCCCCATTAAACAATTCTCATTCGCGACGCCCTTCAAGGGCAAGCAGTGCGGTTGTCGTTGATGATCATTATGGATCGGAGAGTTTTGCTCTGGAAAAGCAATGCTCGAGGCAGAGGACTTACTCCGAGTCAGAGAAGCAAGCTCACACTGCGCCGTTGCGCGGTTCGACTTTGCAGCCGCACAGACATAGTGAATCCGGCGCTCGAAATCCAGAAATGCTTGTATTACTCGAAAACTATAGACAAAGACCGGGAGCAGGGGGTAAGTTATCACGCACCACTGGCTCCTCCCGAAGCTCTATGTCAGTCAATAAGCAACTAACCATCTTCAGATTCGAGAGGACGATCAAGTTCATCAGACGAGTTCGGCGCATTTGCGAACCGGATAATCAATGAACACATGTCAATGTATTCAAGTGAGATAATCCAACTTAGGCCTTTTGAAGGCCGAGCTTTCAACGAAGACCGTCGGAGCGATCTCGACGCCATGCATAATCATCGACGTTCTCACGTGGCGGAAACGGGCCAATTAGGAAGTGCTCGCAGTAGCGGAGCGAATTTTAGGAGTAACCAAAGGGCTCATTTAAATGAACTTGGAGAGAAGTTGAATGCAGTCGAGCATCAGAGATGAAAGTTGTACAGTCTGACCAGGATAGGCAAGCTTGAAAATGCGGCCGTTAGTCATTCTTCCAAACAACTGATAGCGTGTAATTCGAAAGACTTTCAAACACAAGCGCTCTTTACTCATGATTGTCGCATTGGCTTGGCCATGGACAAGATCGAATTCACTGGAGGTCAGTTTCAGTTCGTCGCCCTTTCCCTCCAGTCCCAGTTTTGGAAAATGGATGTGTTGTCAGTATCACGTGATGTCGCGACACTCTCAACGCGTCGAGGTGTTGCCGACAACTTCCAAGCACAGCGACGTAGAGGCACTTTGCCACAGCAACACAGTCAAAGCAGTTTGTATTGACTTTTCCATTCTTGAAGTTGAGCTTGCTGTTTACTATTGCACCTGGACCTCATCCTTGGAGTAATTTGATCACCAGACGGGCCCTTTTGCACCTGCAGACGCGTTGTTTCGCGCCGAATGACTCGATACAACTAAACGACACCAGCGTACTTCATACGAAGATTCTTTGCTTGGATCGAGCAGAATCCAGTCTGTGACAAGATGACTGCAGAGGAATCCCAGAACGAATACGAGGACAACGGACTTCCTGGCCCTGGGGCACCCACGCCGCTCTCTGCTCTGGAGGTGAGAGACTCCAGCTCTTAGTGGATACTACCTATGTAATGATACGGTGCACAGCAGATGATGTGAATGATTTGATTTACAGGGTTACTGATACGTTTATGACAGGGCGTTGCGGGTCTCACAGCGAGAGATATCAGGCTGTTCATCGATGCGGGATATCACACCGTCGAATCGATAGCGTATACGTATGTTTCCTAATCCGTTGTTCGTATTAGAATATTCCAAGGTCATATGATATTTGGGGATCTTGCTGATGGATGGTCGTTACGGGTCCATAGGCCGAAACGGGTGCTAGAGCAGATCAAGGGTGTCTCGGAGCAGAAAGCTGCTAAGATTTTGGCAGAGGGTTAGTTGTATCAATGGTCTAGTTGGAATACTTTGTGATGATGACCCCCAGGACTGACGTATCTATTCCCATGCAGCTTCTAAACTCGTCCCAATGGGCTTCACAACGGCCACCGAGATGCATGCCCGACGTAGCGAATTGATATCGATTACGACAGGTTCCAAACAACTTGATACCCTTCTGGGAGGAGGTATTGAGACTGGTTCGATCACAGAAATCTTTGGGGAGTTCAGGACCGGGAAGAGCCAGATCTGTCATACGCTCGCAGTGACCTGTCAATTGCCATTCGACATGGGCGGAGGAGAAGGGAAGTGCCTCTATATTGATACAGAGGGAACGTTCCGACCTGTCCGGCTGCTGGCCGTTGCTCAACGGTATGGGCTTGTTGGAGAAGAGGTTCTGGACAATGTGGCGTACGCTCGAGCATACAATTCGGATCATCAGCTGCAACTGCTCAACCAGGCATCTCAGATGATGTGTGAAACACGGTTCTCGCTCCTGATCGTTGACTCTGCCACCGCCCTCTACCGGACGGACTTTAATGGACGTGGAGAGCTTTCCTCTCGTCAAACGCATCTTGCCAAGTTCATGCGTACGCTTCAGCGTCTAGCGGACGAGTTTGGCATCGCCGTCGTTATCACGAATCAAGTGGTTTCTCAGGTCGACGGTGGTCCCACCTCGATGTTCAATCCTGACCCTAAGAAACCAATTGGAGGCAACATTATCGCGCATGCGAGCACAACCAGGCTGTATCTGAAAAAGGGAAGGGGTGAGACAAGAATTTGCAAGATTTACGACAGCCCGTGTCTGCCCGAGAGTGAGTGCTTGTTTGCGATCAACGAGGACGGCATTGGCGATCCCAATCCCAAGGAATTCGAGAAGGAGTAAAGACGAGGCGGCTTGGCTTCTGTTGATATGGATGGGTTGTGGGTTTAAGTAATGTTTACGAATTTGCTTTTGTAACTGCTACTGTTGTTTGGCCGTGGCATAGCGAAGGGTGCCTGGGTCTAGTGAAGCACACTGTGATGATTTACGATGATGCATTGTAGTTACAGCCTGAATTTGCACGTTACGCCTGAATGAATAGACAATAATTATTTATGTGGTAAATACAAATTCGGAGATCTCGCGAAAGAGTTGTGAAAGCCCGAGAGCTCATGAGCACCAAGACCGCTGCGGGGTCCACCGGCGGCTCACGCTTGGCGATGCGCGTAGCTCGACCGGCGCCAAGACATTGTTTTTCGAGAAGCTGGAGAGCTCCAGCTCCGCCCTTTGCAGCCGTTGCGATATTGGAGACCACAACGACCATGGATCCCTAATGTGACTGTCTTTAATCCCGCGGAGACTGTCACACCCTCACACACACGATGGTTAGAATTTACAAGGAGACCAAGGTCGACGTTCGACCGGTCGCGCCCAACACCGTCGTCAACATCCAGATCTCGACGCAGGAAAGCGCGCAACGTCGAGCCCGGTTCTCGATCTCGTCGTCTACGGCACACGAAGAGCCCTTAGTTGCGAAGGACGAAGATGAATTCGCGAGACGATATCTGGCGACTCAGGGTTCTGTCTATTTCCGGCAGCGGAAGGTCTATCCACGAACCTTTTTGTGGAGGGTGGTCGACGACAATAGGGTCTTAGAGATCCAGTCCGCGGACCTGACAAGGGGCGTGACGGAGCAGCATGAGGCTAATATTATGCTGCGCCTTGATTTCCAGGAGGCAATAGTCCCCTCTGGAGTGGCGCTTGCAGATCTGGAGGATCATGAGCCGCTGAACGTGTTTGTGATCACGGCTTCGAAACAGCTTCACACCTTGACACTGCGGCCAGAATTCTTCCGAAGAGCGGCCTCGATCGACGAGAATGTGTCGGACTGGTGCAAAACCTGCACACCGGCCCCGTTGGCTTTCTCCTACCCGCATAGGCTTCATGCTAGCAGTCCGTTGGAGCTTTTTATCTCGTTGGACAGCGGAGCGCTGCTGCGTTTGACCAGGAGGGCTGGTGATGATGGTATGGTCTCCTTTGCTTCTCAGATCTGTAGCGCTTGGAACTGCAGACACTCATGCCGCATTGATTTATAGGCTCTCATTGGTCCCCGATCACGTTCGACGAGAAGACCTGGGGTGCAGCGATTCGTGGTCTGGTCAGATGGAGCGCTCAGCCCTCGATTCGATACAATGGACGCAACCTCGATCCGACTACAGCTAACGCGATTGCTACGACGCCAGACCAGACCCATGTCTTTGTTGTCTGTCTGAACCACACTCTGAAAATCTGGAATCTCGCGTCGAATAAGCTGGTTGGTTCTAAGGATCTCCTGGACCGTCCGACTCAACAGCAGAATGAGTTATCCTATTCTCTGAATCCTGCAGAGTCGGCCTTCATCCGCGTATTCAATGCGGAGAGGGCTTTGGATGGCGGGTATCGATACTACGTCGCCACATACTCTCCATACGAGGATGGTCGTTTCAAATTTTGGGCTGTCAAGGGCGGATTGACCACGCAGCTGACGATTGAAGATCTGTTCCCTGGTGCCACTTTGAAACCTATGGATCCAGATCCCTCGGGGAACACGTTCTGGAGCGTCGCTGATTTCCAGATCAAGTCCATGGAAGAAGGTCGACGCATGGAATTGTGGGTACTATGGAGAAACAATAACATGTATCATCTGTGCAGTCTACACTTTGACTTTTCGAGTTTGGTGGAGGACTGGTCCAACAACTGGGTTTCGACAGCTTTGGAGACGCGTCGGTATGAACCACCGCCGGCCATGGTATCGTCAGACGTTGTCGACCCAACCGAAAAATGGTTGAAGTACTTATTCCACCCTGGAAGGTACTCGCTAGAAGTCTTGGAGACAGCTTTGGCGACATACCAAGAAGCCTTAAAGCCCAGGTCTTCCACTGTGACCTTCAAGAAAGGCTCACCTCTGCAGGAACGGCTGTGTTCTGTAGTTGGTTCCACAGTATCCCTGCGGAAGTACTCGGAAGACGATCTGGACTTCACACGATATCGGACGGATACAGACACCAAGTGGCGGCAGTTTTGGCAGATCGCAGATGACATCAATAAGAGGAGGCTGGAGCCCATATCTCTTGCCTATGACACGTATACCGATATGCCATGGGTGTTGCTAACTGACGCCTGTGTCGTCATCCGGGAATGTAGCTCGACTGAGCTGCTGTTGCACAATTCGGGATCTGAACTTAGCGATAATCTTGCGAAGATTCAGGACCGTTGGAGGCATCGAAATCTCGAATCAGAACTTGGAGATCGATACGAACAAGCGCCATACCTGATCGACGCAGCTGCTGGATTTAGGAAGAAATTCCCTGCTGATCTTGAGAGGACTTGCCAGATCGCCTTGGAAGCGGAGATTTTTGTGGAGCCTTCTCTCTCAGTTCCCGACCGAATGGCAGCTTTCCAAGAGCGTTCCGAATTAGCGGAGCGGATCAGTGATGAAGCGTTCGATAATCTCTGCGCTTCAATCAATGAGCATCTCAACGTATACAACCTGCCAGGCGAATTATTCTATGCTATTATGGACACGGCTCCGTTGGGCTTTCCCGGAAAAGATTCAGATCTTCTTCCAACTGCGTTCGGGCTCAGGGTTACCGTCAATGGTGCCCAGGAGACCATCGCACATACCCGTCAGGTTCTTTTCGATCTTCTGGTCCTTGTGGTTTTCTTAGACGGTGAGATAAACCAAGAAGAAGGTTCGACATTCAACGCGGTAGACCTATTCGCTACCCTTGTTGATATGCTTCGAGAATATGAGATGATGTCATGGTTGTCCTCAACTGTTCGCAAATGCCCCGAAAAACTTAGGGATGATAACACTGAGAACCCAGTCTCCGCATTCTCCTTGAAGGCACGCGATTCGAAGAGTAAAGACCAAAGAATCACGACGATTCTTGAGGATCTTTTTGCTGTTCACATAAAGCCTCGGCCAGCAGTCGGTGTGCCGCGGACCTATACTCTGATGCAGGGCATCCGTGACGTCTTGTCATGGGTGACGCGACAGGGAGAAGTGGCATACTCGAACGTCTTGGTTTTCATACAGTGCGATCTGATCGCAAATGGTAACATTGATCTCGCGTCTGACTTCCTTCGGTTCCAGCCAAATACTGCCTGGGCAACGTATGCCAAGGGTCGCTTATGCGTGGCCAAGTCTGAGTTTGATACTGCAGCTATTTACTTCCAAAAAGCAGCACATATTCTCTGTGAGTCTACCTTTCGCCCATAGTTATCTTGGTGTCACCTTCTGACCATGTATGTAGCTTCTGGCAAGGCCCTTGGCAACCTCCACGAGATGTCCTCTAACCTCCTCGATATCATCTCCGTGGATAACTTCAACAATGGCCTCCCGAAATACTTCCAACACATTGTCACTGTATTCGAACAGGCGAGGTCATTCTCTCATGTCGCAGACTTTGCGAGCCTTGCGCTGCAGGCACTCGAAAGTGATAAGAATATCGAGCGCGATTCTGAATATGCGGCTCTCCGAACGGACCTCCTTTCCCGCCTTTTCCATGCATCCCTAAAGACACGTCAATTTGACAGAGCTTATTCTGCAGTTTCTCGTTATACGGATCTGGCATTACAGAAGTCGGCTCTAAGCTCTCTTATCACGAGTGTGTTAGCTGTATCTGGGCCCGGTACTGCCGGTCTCAAACAGCTTCTCCACTTCCCAGTTTCACTGGCTCCGAACTTCGCGTCCTACGTGGATGAGATCCTGGTTTCGCTGGCCAAGAAACAGACGTCCTTCAGTTCCCTCCTGGACACTGATAACGACTGGTCAAAGAGAAGTAACACTCCCGATTACCACAGGGTCCTGCATGCCTATCGAATTGCTCGTAATGACTTCCGCGGCGCCGCTGAAGTTGCCTATCAGACGGTCCAGCGACTGCGGAAAGCGAGAGACTCACCGTCATACAGCCTTGTACTCAATAGGGGCAAGGACAATGATGACTCGAAGCGCATGATCGAGGAGGACGACCCGGAGAGCAAAGAAATCCGATACGAACTGTTGGCCCTAATCAACCTACTCGCTTGCGTGGACAAGAGCGAGGCGTACATCCTGGTGGAAGGGGACGACCCCTCTCCCGCCAATGCACCATCCGATAGACGCCGCAGCGTGCAGACAGACGACGATGGCAACGTATTCATGGAAGATGTCAGCACCGGCTCGCCGTCGATATCAAAGAACTTTGCAGCCAATCGCAGGGACAGCAGGTCTTCTATCGGCGGCGGTGGCGTGAACGGCTTCTCTCAACAACAACCGAGCAAGCCGAAGCGGAGGGTTATCGTCACGCTGGACCACCTGCGGCGGGAGTACCAGGCGGAGTTGGACCGTGTCAGCAGGATCGAGAGGGGGGACTGGGAGTTCGGTGCGGTCGATGGGCCTGATGTTGTGGATAACGAAGATACGATGGTATTGTCATAGTGTCGAGTGTTTCACGTCAATTGCCATTTTTATCTGGTTTTTTTGAGAGCATTTTTTGAGACACATTTCAACCCTTGTTCTGGTTTTTTGTACGGAGTATTATATTCTAGATTCCCTTGTATTAACTATTTACGGTTCTTGCTCTGATCTGATCTGATCTGAATCTGATCCGAGGGAGTAATAATGATCCGATCTTTTGTGTATCTATGGAAGGGAAGAGAGATTGCAGCTGAAAGGAGATATACATATATCCTGATGTATTTTGCTCATCATCTACCGGTTTTGTCTCTGAAGCGGGGTTTTGCAGGTTCACGGGAAACTGGAAATTACCCAAAAAGGAAATAAGGATTTTCCAGGGCCCTTTGTTTCACTTGGATTTGCAATACCGATAAGCTATCTCTCTATCCATATGTATACGTCCGCAGTTCCTGCGTGGCTTTTGGGAGTTCGAGCGCTTTAACTTCTATGTAAAACGCACCTGTTTTGCAACTATTTCTGCGTATTTCATCTAGTTGACAGCTATGCTGGCAAAACTAGTCGTGATCTCTCCTAGTTACAGTGAAGATACAGACCTTTTTTATGTATATTTTAAGTATGATAGCTCGAATTTAAGGATATGTGTGCAGTTGTGTAATAAGATTCTGTCTGATTCAGTCAATGGAGATTTGCAATTTTGGTTACGTGAAAAGACATAGTATAGTGAAGAGAATATGTCGTCATTGTTATAGCTCTTTAGGGACAGAAAACTGACAATCAAATGGAATACGCTTCTTTCATAGAACTGAGATCTCAATTTATGTTCACCTTCCAAATCTTAAATGCCATTTCGATCAATCTGAGCAGCCAAGTTCACCCGCAAAGTTCAAGACGACACCCTCTTTGAAGAGGATGAGGCCATCGGATCGTCATCAAACTTGTCCATCTCGTCTGCGTTCTCGGCCATGGAGCTCGCATACAGCCTGCTAAAGGCCGAGTCGGTCGACAGAAGCGTATACGGATCGTCGAACTCGATGAGCTCCCCGGCCTCGAGCATGGCGACCTTGTCGAAGTCGAGGATCGTGTCGAGCTTGTGCGCCACGGCGAGGATCGTGTGGCTGGCGAATTTCTCGCGGATGACGCGTTGCATGATTTCGTCTGTTTTGCTGTCGACGCTGTTTTATTGACATCTATGAGAATATTGCACATTACTTAAAAATGGAGGGAAGGCACTCACTTGCTGGTTGCCTCATCGAGGATGAGAATCGTGCTTGGACGAAGCATCGCCCGCGCAAGACAGAAGAGCTGCTTCTGTCCGTGTGACAGGAAAAGCTCCTCGATGTCGGTGTCCAGGCCGCCCTTGTCCTGGACTACTGACCACAGCTGCACGCTTTTCAGTGCATTGATGATAGACTCGTCAGAACAAGAGCCTGTGGGATCAGCATTCATTCGCACGCTTCCCTTCATCAGAAACGGGTCCTGTGACACCCCGGTGATCCGTGAGCGGATCTCCTGCCGCGGGATCCTCGAGAGATCGACATTGTCAATCGTGATGCTCCCAGAGCAAAGTTCGATCATGCGGAAAATGCTTAGGACCAGAGAGCTCTTGCCACTATTCATATATCACAAGTTACCGTCAACCGTTTGTGTCTTCAGAAAATCTCGGTTTAAGATACTCACCTTCCTGTCCTTCCACAGATTCCAATCTTCTCGCCGCCTTTAATAGAAAGCGAAATATTTCGGAGAACCAGCTCTGATGGTCTGGGCTGTTTAGCAAATGGTATGCAGTGCGGTTTAAACTGCGAACATACCTATAAGCGGCCGACACGGAATGGAACTCGATCGCGCCCTTCGAAGGCCAGCATGGGGGCACCGTGTTATTCTCTCCCGGCAAATCTTCTGATTTCACAGTATCACTAAAGATCTTGACGCGAGCAATGGCTCCAATATGAGTTTCAAGATTCGTCCAGAATGTCACCAGCAGCTTGACACTCTGACTGAATAAAACGACGTTGAGCAGTGCTACGCCGACATAGCCTGCACTGATAGTTCCACGCAATCTGACTACGAGGACCATCAAGAGAACCGCAATAGCTGCAATGATCAAATCCAGCACGAGCGTTAGCCAGCGCTGAACGGCGAACAGAAGATAAAATGGCCTCTGTGAACGGTCAAGCAGCCGGCGATTCTTTTCTTCCATAGCCTTCTGCCATCCGAATGCCCTCACTGTGACAAGACCACTCAGGCTTTCGGTGAACTGTGAATACAATGGAGCCTTGGTTTCCAGATCCATGAAACGAAGCTGACGGGAGGTACGCAGATAAAGTTTCTGGATAAAGTACAGCACAGCTATCACAATCGGGAATGAGATAGCTGCATATGTTGACGCAACTCCTATGAGAGCCATCTGTGCAATGCAGAGGACAAAGGCTAACCGGAAGAGCTCTCGTCAGCACAAGCTTTCAACACTGCTTTCTGCGATTTTGAAGATGGGACCATCAGATACAGGAGACAGTGGACTCACTCGCAAAAGTATTAAGAGCTGCAATGGGGAGCTCCATATCTATAAGTTGCAGATCCTGACTGAATCTGTTGAGTGTAACGCCGGTATCTGTAGATGTGAAAAAAGAGGTCGGAGCACTGCAGCACATATTAGCATCTAAAAGAAAGAGAAACTGGAAGTGAAATCACCTGAGCACTGTATTCAGGAGTGTCCAGTGGAAACTTTCTCCAGATTTCGGTACCATGGTTATTATCATTTGCCTGATATTCGAAGACTTTCAGCATTCGAGATACCAGGGCCTTTTTTTTCGAGAGAATTGACTGACCAGCAGCTGATAACGAGAAAAATTAGGGCAAGGACACCAAGCATCACATATATCCCAAGATAGTAAGCCAAACGTCCATTTGGATCCTGTACATTCGATATAGCCCACCATTTGAGCCAGATGCCTATTAGAAACGATTGTTAGTGATGGTTTTCATGTTCATAGGAAAACAACCGGAGTCGATCCGAGGTCCTCACTTGGGAAAGAAATGCAAAATATAAAGGCTGAAATAGCCGCCGTGAAGATAATTGTCGGAATCCAGCCTATAGACCTGATATAGTAAAGGTAAATAGAAATATCGCCGGTACGTCTGTTAGCCTCTGCTTCAATATCGTCCGCTGTCTGGACGGGATTTGGATGGGAACGATTGACTTCCGAGGAGCTTGACTTGAATTCATTCTCAACATTGTAGTCCCAGTCAGGTGGCTGCAAAGCAAAACTTGAAACATAGCCTCCTGCTGAATTAAGATCATCGAAGCGTCCTTGCTCTGATATGCCGCCTTCCATATTTAGGGATATTATATGATCGGCGTAAGGGAGGCGTTTTGCTGCGCGGATTGTCAGTACTGAAAGTAGGGAACTTCGAAGATATATTCTTTTGATGAATAAGTCTTAAAGGACAATGGTAATGTTTACCAGAAGATGAAGCCATGAGAACAGTCGACTGAAGCCGACGCAAAAGTCCTTCCTTTCCTAGCAAGCTATGAAAGATATAGTTTTCGGTTGCGGCGTCAAGCCCGCTGAGTGAATCGTCGAGGATGATAATCTCCTTTTTGGCATATACGGCTCTTGCTAGTGCCTATATTCTTGAATCAGCTACATTAAAGGCATCATGTACGATCGGACTACTTACAATTCGTTGACTCTGCCCTCCGCTGAGCGCAACACCTTTGCTTCCGATTACCGTTTGGTCACCGCGCGGTAGCTGACGTAGGTCTTCCTCTAAGGCACATGCGCGGATAACAGAGGCATACCATTTGTCATCATAGGGACTCATGGCAATAATACTGTTCTGGATGGTATCGTTCATATGCCATGGTGTTTGGTCACAGTATGCGACGCTTGCTGATGAGAATTGTACTGTTCCTCCCATGCATGGCACCTCACCCAGGAGTGCTTTAAGCAGAGTGGATTTGCCGCAACCAACGGGACCAACAACCATGGTTATTTTTTTCCGTGGAACTGTAAGGGTTATTGATTCCAAGATAGGCGCTTTTGTGGGATCCCATCCAAAATAACCGTCGTGTACTGTAATCGCGTCATGGGGAAGCGGGTAGGAAAGTGGGTAGAAAATATGCTTTAATGACTGTGTCAATTCCGACTCCTTCGTCATAATACTAGACTTTTCCGAGACAGCTAGCATCCTAGAGCTCTCTGTTGCCTCGTATGAAAAGTCCGGAGGCATCAGTCTGTTTTCGACACGGACATCCTTATCTAGAAACTCTTGGATGCGACTGAAACATCCAACAGAACCCATGAATGTCACAAGTGACATGACAAGGGATCCGAGAGGATCCGACAAAAGTGCGAAAAGTGATAGTGACGTGTATATGCGAGCAGTATCAAGAATTATCTCACTTCTGCTTCTGTGAGATAGGGCGGAAAAGACTGCAAACGTAATAATTGGTGCGAAAATTTGAGTAACGTATGCTGTGTCACTGGTTAGCTGAAGCAATTTTACGAGCAGGAAGGATATTAACTGATTTATAGAAAAGTAATGGTACCAACAGAATGCCATATTCCAAATCAGGAGCTTCCTGAATTTCTTCGAGACATTCAATTCGTCGATTCGCAGGCGGTGCAGACTGGTTAAGAGCGTCTGCTTTAGGCCGCACATCTTGATCCCTTTCATCGAACCAAGCATCGAAGTGGTTGAGGAGATACGTCTCTCGATTGCTTCTAGCCACATTGCTTGACGCGATACTACGTATCCCATGGCAATTATGGACCCAACTAGGGAGACTAGCAAGGATTAAAACAAAATCATTTAGTTCCGTCTCAAAGAAATAGAGTAACGAAAGCTCACCGATTGATACAGCGACTGGCACAACGCAGGCAACACCTAGCTGTATCTCAAGCATATAGATTGCCACGCCTATTTCAATCGCATTGGCCCAAATCTCATGCATCGTCTGCCAGCCTTGGACAATACGCTCAATATCAGCACTCATGAGTGTCAATGAAGCAGCGGGATCAACGTCTCGAACGCTCAGGTCAGTCGTCTTTTTGTAGAGCATTGAGACAAGTCCTCCTCTGACCATGGTTATTGCGCGGTATGTCAAATGCTGATACTGGCCCATTGTAATCTACCTCGGTGTTGTCAGTAAGGTTTAGGACACGTAAGAGAACAATGTTCCACCAACCGCTATTCCGATATACACCAGCACATAAGCCCCAATTAAGCCGTATCCAACATTAATCGATTGCGGAGTGACATCTTCAATGGACAATATAATGGCTCTGTTTATTAACAGAGGCTGGCAAAAGTTCAATGCAATAAGGCATGCTCTGGGAGGAACAACGGCGAGAAGTGACCATTTCAAGGCCTTGAGCGACGCGAAGAGCAATGAGTTTGGTCCTTTCTGTGCTACTGGTTATATATCAGTGGCCTAATCGTTTCGATATAAAGCCTACAAATTGGGGAAGTGATACCTTTCATCCATATAGCCTCTATCTCTTTGTGAACACGTTCAGACACCAAGCGCTTGTCGAGCGGGAAGAGATCCTCCGCAACAAGCAGCTTGGAGAAACCGGTCCAGAAGAGCGGGTTCAGCCACCAAAAGAAGCTCCTGTTGAAGATTCCCGCTGTTGCTTCTGGCGGATAAGCCTTGTATTCACACCGTAGGATCCGCCGCTTTTCCACCACTTCGAGTAAGAGGGCTATAGATTTCAAGCCAACACTAGCAGTGAACACAATTGCAATCACCTCATTGTAGTCATCCTGCTGCCGCATCCATAAGGTCCTTACACGTGCAACATCAAAAATGAGAGTAGAAAAGAGGTATATATTCAAAAGAAAAGAAGGTTTGACGGAGCGCCTATGCTCGACATATGAAAGCAGACAAAACAAAAGGGATCCGGCTACAGTCACTCCACTTGCCGGGATTGAAGCGCGAGTTCTGATGGCCGTTGGAAGCGACCAAAGGACCAAGAGAGCCAACTGTGCGGCGCCCAAGGCCGCAAATACAATCTGGTTAAGTGGAAGGAGTAAGTAGAATAATCCAAGCCAGGAAACGTGTCAGACTCGCACTCACAATTTTGATTGGCAAAATGGACGAATGTATGACTTTTGTCTCTTTCTTGAATAAGTACCAAATCCGAAAAGGCGCAACTATCAGGAGTAAAGCGAGAGGCAGCACCGTAAGAATAGTCTCCTCAAACAAAAGGGTAAAATCGAAGCCACCGCGGCAGTATAGCGCATGGAGACGAAACGTGTCATCAATCTGCGAGCAAGACAAACTGCGGGTCGCCATCATGTCATGTTATCTGATAAGCAATAGGTGAAAAGAATATAACAATAACAAGATGACTATAATCCAAACGGTCTGAGCAGGTGAACACGGGATCGATGGTGCTTTTAGACACCTTTGGTTTCAACAGGCCGTCCTGCAGACGTCCAGAGGTCTAGATTCTTTTCGATTTCAATCGTTCGGGCAACTGTACACGAGCTTGCTGTCCATCATGAATGCTATGTCAACCGAGCATCGTGCTATTCACAGGATCCGCGAGGGAAGGACTGGGGGTGCTTGCCTGCACGGCTATGTCCGTTCGGAACTTCTGGTCCAAGGAATCCAAAGGCTGAATTCTAAACACAGATGTTAATTCAAAGTATTACTTCTGCATGTATGCCTCACTTGGTGGAGCAGAAACTCGCGAATTCGATGCCTTTTAGCCGTGATAGCAGGCAAGACCTCTTGTCGACCTCGTACAGGGAGCCAGCTTCCTCCACCACAAATGTCCCCAGGGAGGCCTTTCCAACAACCCCCGGAACCGCGCACTGGCAAGGATGGACAGGGATCCGGCCTGTTCTTTATCCGAAGGACAAGGGGCTGTAGCACAGGAGTTCTGACACGGTACTTCTGAATGGCTGATGAAGATCGAAAGCTCCAAGTTGGCGACATCCAGTTCAGAACGCATCGCAGCGCGGCATTTCGGGTGTTGAGATGGCGGCAGGAAGGCTGACCAGTAGGGGGGATGCTGGCTGCAGCGGGCGCAGGTACCCTGGCCATTCGAGAACTGCGGCCGAGAGCTCCTGACCGTGTCCTCCTGTCGCACAGCGTCCGCTGAATCGGTAACCGTATACTGTGCGCAAGGCATAGCTACTAGTTCTAGGCCTTCAGACTCATTAGAAAGCAGCCTGCCATTGGCCTGACTGCAAGAAGAACATTGAGCTGAGATCATAGGGAGCAGCCACTACTGATCACCTGCATATCTCAGTTAGGGCAACCATGGATGGAATGCTGGGTACATGTGTGTACATAGCACCACCAGGAAGACCAGGCCACCACAGGTACCACTGGAAAAGTGGTGGCTCTTGACGTGAAATATACACTTTCTCAATTAGCAAAATGGCAGGGCTCACCAATATGCTGCCGACGATATCGACTATGACCGGTAGCTACCAATACGGCCTCCTACTTCAGCGACAATACGACCGTCCAGTGCAGCAGAGGGAGTGTTTTGCGGATTATCATGAGCTATGAACTAAGAGTTTCAGTTTTTACTGAGGACGCGTCTACCAAGGGGAGCATTTTCGTAGAGATAACTCTCCCTTCGCAGCAAGATTAGGCGATATATGGTAAAACTTAACCAATGGAGCCTAATGCAATCCAAACCTTTTTCTTCGCAGCAAGGATGTCGACTTTCTGTGCAGCTGCGCTATCTCTTTACTGTCACTTAATTTTAAACATGATGTTGGCGCCACAACCACTCTTGTCGAGTGATCTCTTGTCGAAATCACGAGCTGAAGCTAGTATTTGCGCTTGAAGCCTTGAACAGCGAAGACACTGACATCACCCATTAGGCAAATAATGCGAATACGAACGGACTTCTAAGAATAACTGAGCAGCAAATATACTGTAGACTGTTTGTTTTGAACGATGGCATACTTCATATTACATTAAGGGGCCTATTCAGGATGCTTGCAGCGCCATAGATTCAAAATGTGACCGAAACATAAGAAGTGAGTATCATCTGCATACATAAATTTGCTGTAAAATGTCCGACCAGTTTAGGAAAATGCAGAAATTTTGCTAACGGTCAATGTAGAAATCAGCAGATCAACAAATTTATGAAGCGGGTACGTCGAAAATCGGGTAAGTAGCTCCACCAACTACTACGTCGGTACGAGGTGGATAAGGACGGCAAGGATGTTCCCGGCATAGAAATGCCATTGAACAAAGTAAGAACAGGGCCATGAAAGAAGCAAAAAAGACGTAAGATTAGTCAAAGAAAAACAAAGCGGAAAGACCCTGCATCTACGCCGGGATGTTGTTGTCTCCTGCATCCTCCCACAAAGCAGATGTGCTCCGGACTTGGCACAAGCCTTCCGACCGCCCGGCTGCGGCATGGGCCAATCAACACCCGCGGGGGCGCGCTCTCCGTGATGCGGCTGCCGGCAGCTCAACTCCCCTGACCATCGAGATGACAACACAGCGTGGCGAGAGCATGGGCCGTTCAGCTACATCCGAGACAAGGCTGCTCATAACGGCTTTGGACTCGAGAAGGAGAAAATGAAAACTTTTGCTCCGATATTTGTCGGCTGGCTGCAGATCAGGAGCGCGTTCGCTTGGCGAGCCATGTTTGAGCTGAGCCCCGTGGATTCAAACCGGAAAATGTGCCGAGTTTCGCTGCAGTCTTTGTTGCATTGTGTATACGAGGAGTCTCTGGGATGCACCAGCAGACCGCTGCACTACTGGCGTTCTGCGCCGATTGTGCCGAAGGGGCGCGACCCTGTTGGGGAGAGGGAAAGGTAGGTGCAGCGTTATGTAAGGTAAAATGAATGAACGCTATGCTCTAAGGGTAGGACTTAATTCAAGAACAAAACAATGTCATTGAGCAGCATATCTACGTCTAAATTCCCTGATTTCTGCGGCAGTAGCACTTTTAAGCGCCATTGCAGGTTCTACTTCGGACAAATCTTCAGCGCGAAATACAGAATAGGCGAGAAAGAGCAATAGCACAATCGCCCATTGTACAGTAAGTCTAGAAACGCCATGTCAGGATCAACAGCTAATATGGCTTGCTCAGGTGAAGTATTTTGGTCAATCGTATCCAGTGCAACGTCAATTGCAATCGCAATGAGCTTCCAGTCTGTCCAGGACAATAATCCAGACAGCATGACTGAACTGGTTCCTTGTTACTTCCCCCGTTTTCATGCTGCAACTGGAGGGCCCAAACGGTCCATGTCAATTAGTGTGAACTCGAAGCATTTACGAGATCTTCAGCGGCTTTATGCTAACAGTCGAGGAACAATTCCCTGTGTACTCCGGGCCGCATGGGCCTTGATCCTTCGCTGTTATACGGACTCTGAGGATATCTGCTTTGGCTACAAGGAGATCAATGCTGATGTCCTTGACAATGGACTCTTAACGACATCTGGTGCATTATCTGATATGGCTGCTGCAAGGTTGACGATCGAAGATACCGCGTCGCTCGAGGCTGTTGTGGAAAGAGCAAAAAGCGAAAGCATCTTAAAGCGACAACATGAACGACCTCAATGTACAGTTGCTCCTCAAAATGCCAGTCACCTTCCATTCAACACTGCTGTGATACTTTTGACCTGTCCTAATCCCAGGACTACCGCGGAAACCACCTGGCAATCCCCAATAAGCTTATCTTTTACTGAGGAGGTATGCTGCTCTAAGTCACTTGACAATTGATACGTCTGCTCATTCTCTCAGCAGTGTAGGATCCGACTTCTTATCAAGCATCTGGGCAGCTGCCTGAGGGTTTTCTTAGAATATTGGAACCCTGAAATATCCACAGATTTTGCCGTGAACATCACCAGCGTATTTGACAAAGTACTTGGAAATGTTCTTGTCAAACCAAGTTCGATCGTTAGGGAACTGAACCTTCTTAGTGAGCGCGATATCCAACAGATCTTTGAATGGAACGCTGCGCTGCCGGAGAAGGTTCAAAAGTGCATCCATGAAGTCATCGAGGACCAGGCGTTTTCCAGGCCTGCTTCTGAAGCCGTGTGCGCTTGGGATGGTAGATTCACTTACCAGGATCTTGACCTGCTGGCTTCTAGGTTAGCTCGTCACCTTGAAAAGCTAGGCGTTGGCCCGGAGACCCAGGTACCTCTGTGCTTTAGCAAGTCCGTGAGTACCCTTTAAGACTTGACTAACAAAGGATAATCAAACTGAGTTCCTTCCACAGAAATGGTACATCGTAGCGATGCTGGGAGTTCTAAAGGCCGGTGGCGCATTTGTGCCTCTCGATGTTTCCCACCCAATCCCACGGCTACAGTCTCTTACACAGGCCGTTGGAGGCAGGATTTTGATTTGCTCCAGGCAACATGCTAACCTGCTCGCGACTGTTGCGGAGACTATTATGCCACTGGATGGAGACCTGATTGAGAGACTACCATCGGGCATGAAACAAGATCGTTATCCATCTCGTGCAAAGAGCAACAATGCTGCCTATGTGATATTCACTTCTGGATCCACTGGTGAACCTAAGGCAAGTAATAAGATGTCCTCTAGACACATCATGGAAACCTAACTCTTCTCTCTTAGGGTACTGTAGTAGAGCATCAAGCATACTGTTCAAGTGCCAAGGCTCATGCACCTGGGCTGCTAATAAATTCCGATTCTCGTGTACTGCAGTTTGCCGCGCATACCTTTGATGCCAGTCTTGTTGAATCTCTAACTACATTGATGCATGGAGGATGTGTTTGCATACCAAGCGAAGAAGCACGCTTGAATAATGTTGTCACCGCAATCAATGAGATGCATGTTAATCATGCAATTTTTACCCCGACCCTCATTGGGTTCATTGAACCATCTACCGTGCCGACTTTGGAGCGTCTTGTTCTAGCAGGGGAGGCAATGTCCCCAGCCCATGTGGCAGTGTGGTCGAAGATCAACCTCGTCAACGGTTACGGCCCCACTGAGAGTTCAGTTGCAGCAGTTATCAACTCAAAGGTCACTCGAGACTCAGATTGCAAGGACATCGGATTTCCTGTTGGTGTGCGATGTTGGGTTGTAGACCCACATAATCATGATCGGCTAGTTCCTGTTGGTTGTACAGGGGAGTTACTCCTGGAAGGTCCGACGCTTGCTCGGTGTTATCTCAATAATCAACAGAAGACAACTGAGTCATTCATCTACGACCCTGAGTGGACAATCTACGATACAGATGACTCTAAAGGTCGGCGTTTCTATAAAACAGGCGACCTGGTGCGGTACAACTCGGACGCTGGCTCGTTAGACTATGTTGGACGAAAAGATACGCAGATCAAGTTTCATGGTCAACGAGTCGAACTGGGCGAAATCGAACATCACCTCAGCGTCGATACAAATATCAGGCATAGCTTAGTACTGCTTCCAAAGTCTGGTTACTGCAAGCAGAAGCTTGTGGCTGTGTTATCCTTGTCGGATAAGCTACTTGATGAGTCTGCGACGAGTTTGACTCCGCTAAAACTCCTCGAACAGCCCACAAAGGATAGGTACATTGCAGAGATTCGTGGAAGAATATCTACCAGACTACCCACATATATGGTTCCATCTACATGGATTTGCGTTGAAGCCTTGCCCTTTCTCACTTCCGGTAAGCTTGATCGCAAGACGGTGACAAAGTGGGTAGAGGATATGAAGGAAGATCTCTATCTCCAAATTCTGAAAGAGACTGGATCCTCTGATGATGATGATGCTGTGAAGCCAGCGACTGAGATAGAAAGTCATTTACTTTCTATTTGGAGTCGCGTCCTTAACGTTCCCTCTAGTCGAATCAGCTTGAATCACAGCTTCTTGAGCTTGGGAGGAGATTCCATTAGCGCAATGACTTGCATGAATCAATGCAAGCAGAAAGGAATTGGTCTCACAGTTCAGGAAGTCCTCCGTAGCAAGTCGATTAAGGAACTAGCAACCCGCGCAAAAGTGATCGATCGTCCTATCGATATCTGTGAAGAGACTATTGAGCAACCATTCGACCTGTCGCCCATACAGCAACTTCACTTTTACGCTCGCGATGAGAAACAGGGACATTTCAACCAGGGCTTCTTCCTTCGGCTGAAGTTAAAAATAGACGAGAATGACTTGCGCCGTGCAATTGAGATTCTCATTTTGCGTCATTCCATGCTACGAGCTCGTTTCAGCCAGACCGGTAATGACGGGAAGTGGCAGCAGCGAATAACACGAGAAACAGCGACATCATTCCGCCTTCAAACTCACAGAGTCAATACTCAGGATCAGGTAAAGTCTGCAATTGCAGATAGTCAAACAAGCCTAAATGCTGTGGTCGGGCCCTTGCTTGCGATAGACCTTTTCGATATCGATGGCCAAGATCAGCTAGTATCTATGACTGGCCACCATCTCGTTATTGACTTGGTCTCTTGGCGTATTATTCTGGAAGAACTGGAAGAGCTGCTTCTCAATCCACACACAGCTAAATTGCCGGAACCAACATTGCCGTTTCAGACATGGTGCCGTTTGCAAGCAGTTCACTGCCAAAATCTTGTGTCAGAAAAGTTTCTACCGGCGGACGATATCCCAGCTGGCGACTTTGCTTACTGGGGAATGGAAGACCGTCCAAACACTTACGGCGATGTTGCTTGCGAAGGATTCGAACTTGACTCCGTAACTACGTCGCTGCTGCTAACTGAGTGTCATAAAGCTCTTAGAACAGAGACGGTGGATATCTTGCTCTCCGCGCTTTTGCATTCGTTTGGACAAGTTTTTTCGGACCGTCTTGTCCCTGCTGTCTACAATGAGGGCCATGGACGAGAAGCCTGGGATTCCTCGATAGACATTTCGCGCACTGTCGGCTGGTTTACTGTACTCTATCCAGTATTTGTGGCCGTCAAGCCATCTGACGACATAGTCGAGACCCTAATACGAGTAAAGGATCTCCGTCGTCGTGTTCCAGATAATGGGCGGACATATTTTGCAAGTCGTACCTATACAAGCAGAGGAATGGAGAGATTCCGCCATCATTATCCTATGGAGGTCACCTTCAACTATCTCGGACGATACCAACAATTGGAAAGAGATGACTCTCTTTTTCAGCCCGTCAAAGACGTGGCTGGAGAAACTCGTCAGGGCGGAGGGGCAGCGGATGTCGGACAGGGTACTCCGCGCTTCAGTCTCTTCGAGATATCAGCCGTGGTAGTCCAGAACAAACTGCGGTTTTCTTTTTCGTTTAATCAATTTATGAAGCATCAAGATAGAATTCGAGAGTGGATTTCGCAGTATCGTTTGACAATGGTTTCGCTTTCCGGAAAGTTATTTTCGATGACACCACGATCGACATTGAGTGATTTTCCATTGCTTTCTTTGACCTACCGGAGTCTTCAAGCTATGATTGCGGAGAAACTGCCACTGATGGGAATTAATTCGGTTGATGAGATAGAGGACGCATATCCCTGCTCACGCATGCAACAAGGTATCTTGCTTAGCCGGACGAGGGATGGTTCATTTTATGCTGTCCGTGGCATTTATGAAGTGAAAGGGAATGCATACGGCGAAGTTGACATTGACAAACTGGCTCATGCGTGGCAGCAGGTGGTCGACCGGCATGCGATGCTTCGAACTATATTCGTGGAGAATCTGACCGACCAGGACCTCTACTGCCAGATTGTTCTCAAAAAGTTTGCTGCTCCACCAATTTACTTCAAGTGCATGGACGATGACGATGTTTTGCGAACCCTGGACGAACAGCAGCCGATAGAATACGATAACAATCGGCCCGCTCATCGGTTTACGCTTTGCCAGACGTCTTCAGGCAAAGTATTTTGCAAGCTCGAAATGTGTCATGTTATTATGGATGGCATGTCAATTTCCATTCTATTCCGTGACTTACAGCTAGCATACGCTGGTACACTGCCTGAGAACCGAGGTCCTCTCTTCAGTGAGTTCATATCTTATCTGCAGAATGAGCCACAAAAGGCTGGCGTCGAGTATTGGAGTTCCTATTTGTCTAACATGGAGCCCTGTCACTTCCCTGTGCTCAACGATGGCAACCCTGGTGCAAAACGACTTCATACCTTACGACTGGACTTCAAGGAGCTCTACAGACTTCAATCCTTATGTGACAAGAGTGGCCTAACGCTTTCGAATGCATTCCATGCTGCATGGAGTCTGACGTTGCGCTGTTACACTGGCTCTGACGAAGTCTGCTTTGGATATTTGTCCTCTGGGAGGGATGCGCCTGTTGACGGGGTAGAGGCAGTAGTCGGGCCGGTCATCAATATGCTGACTTGCCGCGTAAACATTTCGTCGAGCACTCCACTTACCCAGGTCTTGGATCAGATCCAGAAGGATTATATGAATGGGCTACCATATAAACATGTTTCCCTCGCCGAAGTCCAGCACGCTTTACGATTGTCCGAGATGACTCTCTTCAATACTTGCGTGTCATATCGAAAGCTCCCATCCTGTCAGACCGGAGATGAGCCACTCATTACTTTCTCAGAATATGTCCCGATACATGATCCCACAGAGTATCCCATCTCGATCAACATTGAGGCTACGGAGAAGGATGCAGTTATTGACTTGGACTACTGGACAGATACAATCTCAGATGGACAGGCAGCAAATATAGGCAGTACTTTTCTCCGATCGCTGGAGAACATTATTTACCATTCGACAGAAGCAGTTGGCCGGCTAAACAATCTTAGTGAGCGCCACAAAGAGCAGATAATAATGTGGAACAGTAACATACCAGCAGTCACCGAAAGTTGTGTTCACCAGTTGTTCCAAGAGCACGCGAAAGCCCATCCAGATAGCCCCGCGATCTGTGCCTGGGATGCAAAATTTAGCTATGCCCAACTCGATGAGCTGTCATCAAGGCTGGCACACTACCTCGTCGGACTAGGTGTGGTGCCCGAAATGCTTGTACCCCTCTGTTTCGATAAATCAGCATGGACTATACTTTCAATGTTGGCCGTGTTGAAAGCTGGTGGCGGTTGCGTTCCGCTAGACGCAACGCATCCCAAAGCTGCTCTCGTCACTCGGGTTCTCGATGTCGATGCAAAGATTGTGCTCGCATCGCCGACGCGGGCTTACCTATTCGAAGAGATCGCCCCCTATGTTGTACCTGTCAGTGAAGCTCTTCTGAACCAGCTTCCTATGGCCGACGGACCAGCCTGTGAAACAGTTCGACCATCGAATACCGCATTTATTATATTCACTTCAGGAAGCACCGGAAAGCCGAAAGGTGTGATTCTTGAGCATCGCGCTATTGCGACCAGCGCCGAAGCCCATGGTTCAGCCCTCGGCGTAGGTCCAGATACTAGGTTTCTGCAGTTCGCCGCGTACACTTTTGACAACAGTCTGGAGGAGATTTTCACTACTCTCATGCGAGGAGGGTGCGTCTGCGTTCCATCGGATCATGACAGGTTGAACAACCTTGTAAAGGCTATCAATGAACTTGGCGTGAATTTTATGGACCTTACACCTACTGTGGCAGCTTTTATCCGACCATCAGACGTCCCGAATGTGAGATGTATCGCTATGGGGGGCGAACCTCTGACAAAAGAGGTCAAGGATATTTGGGGGAAAGCAGTCCCACTGCACAACTTGTACGGGCCTTCTGAATGTTCAATTAATTGCACCCATAACCCCAGTGCTGGAGGTCCAGGCGAGCTCGCAAATATCGGCCGCAGCGTTGGAAGCGTGTCATGGGTTGTTGACCCATCAGACCATAACTTTCTCGTTCCCATTGGATCTGTTGGCGAATTGCTCGTTGAAGGACCCATCCTTGCACGTGGCTACCTCAACGACAGAGGGAAGACTCAAGAGTCCTTTATCGAGAACCCAATGTGGGTGTCCAGTCTTCAAAGCGTCCAGAACTCAGATAAGAATGCCAGTGGTAGTCCCGACACAAGAGCTAAGAGAAGAATGTACAAGACTGGTGATCTGGTTCGGTACAACTCCGATGGGTCTCTCACATATCTGGGCAGGAAAGATACCCAAGTCAAATTAAATGGCCAGCGTATCGAACTTGGGGAAATAGAGCATCAGATTAATAAGCTCCTGCAATCTGGGGACCAGTCGGTCGTGGAATTGATCGCGACTCGCAGCGGCCAGAAGACAACGAAGGAATTAGCTGCCTTCGTGTGTCTCAAGCCAGACGGCTCAGTACCTGCACCCAGCGAGGATCATTGTATCATGCCAATGTCCGAGTCATTTCAGTTTACTGCGACAGCCTTGCAGGAGTCCTTGTCGACCTGCTTACCAACTTACATGGTCCCAAGCCTGTACATACCGGTCACAACCATGCCTTTAACCTCGTCTGGAAAATTGAACCGTCGAATATTACGCAAAATGGCCCTGGATATTTCGGATCAGATTATAACAACGTACAGACTCGGCGGTAGGAGCGGCAGAGCTCCCTCAACTCAAGGAGAGAAGCTCTTACAGCATTTGTGGGCTTTTATCCTGGGCATCGACGCTAGTACTATTGGAGCTGATGATACCTTCTTTCGACACGGTGGAGATTCGGTGGCAGCAATCCGGCTTGTTACTGCTGCTCGAGAGAAGGGTTATGTTCTCACAGTAGCAAGAATCTTTCAGACGCCGAAACTGTCCGAGATGGCACAGAGTCTTTCTAGGATATCTGAGACCTCGCTGTCGGAACAATCCAATGGCATTCCAGAGCCATTTTCATTGCTTGACGAAAATATATCGATTGATGATTTGAAAGAGGAAGTTGCTTCTCTCTGTCAAGTTGACGTCCAAGCAGTGGAGGACATCTATCCATGTACTTCAATTCAAGAAGGTCTCATTGCCTTATCTAACAGGCAGCCTGGAGCATATGTGACACAGAACATATACAGACTGCCACCAGGCATTGATGTACAAAGATTCTGTAATGCCTGGAAGGCAGCTGTCGAGTCGGAGGTTATCCTTAGAACAAGAATTGTCTACACAAGGAGTCTTGGTTTTCTTCAAGTTGTGGTTCGACAATCAATCGCCTGGCAGTCGATAAACTCCCTTGAGGAAATTTCTGAAATAGATTGCTATTTACCTTCTACTAATGGAGGGGTGCTTTCTAGATACACGATCGCGGGCGGAACCACCGACTCACCACATTTTGTTTGGACTGTTCATCATGCGCTATATGATGGATGGAGTATACCTATCCTTCTCTCCAGAGTGGAGTCTTATTACCACACTCCCAGAGAACCAGAACAAGACGTGAGATCTTACTATCCTAGATTCATTGAATTTCTATCGCATATTGATGTTGCACGATCGGACGACTTCTGGAGAGAGAGGTTAGCGGATTCGGCATCTTCTCAGTTTCCACAGCTGCCCTGGCCATCCTACAAAGTTCGAGCGACCAGCAAATTACAGCACACTGCACGCATATCTAGAGTTCCTGGAACAGAGATTACAATTCCATCTATCGTGCGTGCAGCCTGGGCTTTGACTGTTTCCACATATTCCTCCTCTGAAGACGTCGTCTTCGGCGAGATACTTACAGGTCGCGACATTCCATTGTCCGGTATTGTCAACATGGTTGGACCGACATTAGCGACAGTTCCTACAAGGATTCAGATTAACAGAGAACTTAGAATCGCCGACTTTTTGACAGGAATCCAAAAGCAAATAGCGGAGACCATGCAATATCAATTTGCTGGTCTACAGCATATAAAGAAGCTCAGTTCGGACGCAGCTGTGGCCTGTGATTTTCAGAATCTGCTTGCAATTTCTCATGGAACCGAGCAGCCGTCTGATAGCTTTTGGAACATGCTGAGTACCGGCTCGGCGGAGTGCAGCTTCTATACATATCCTCTGAATGTGTCATGCACCTTAATTGACACGAGGGTGGACATTGATGTTCACTACGATCAGACTATTGTCCCTACCCCCCTGGCCAAAAGATTGCTTTCTCAATTCGATACATTCCTCACGCGCCTATGTTCGAAAAGCGAGTCGCAAGAAAAGATTGGTCAAATGGAGCTTCTTAGCCCACAGGATCTGACCACGATACAGCAGTGGAACGCCGAGCCTTTGAGGTTTGTCGATAGATGTATTCATGATATGATCCAGGACAACGCGTGGCTGCAACCCGAAGCACAGGCGGTTTACTCATGGGATGCCACATTTACCTACAACCAACTGGACCAATTGTCCACATCTTTGGCTCATTGTCTTGCGAGACTGGGAGTTGGATCTAGCCCAGATACCTTTGTTCCAATCTGCTTTGAGAAATCTGCGTCTACTATTGTTGGGATGTTAGGAATACTCAAGGCGGGAGCGGCATTCGTACCCATCGACCCTCAGAATCCGGTTTCACGTCTCAAGGAGATCGTCACTGACCTGGATGCTGAGCTTGTTCTATGTTCTCCTCGCTACGAGACTATTTGTCGAAGCATCTTATCCCGAGTACTTGTCGTCGATGTCCAAATGCTTAAGAGGCTTCCTGTTCAATTATCCCCAACTCCATCTTGTGCGACTAACAGTGCAGCGTATGCTATCTTCACCTCGGGAACTAGCGGAAAACCGAAGGGCACCATAAGTATGTAACTGCTTCTCTCACGTCTATTATGTATATTATGAATTACATGCTAACCCATCATAGTTGAACACGCTGCTTTCTGCTCTGGAGCTAGCAAATATGGCCCACTTCTAGTCAAGCAGACATCACGCTTTCTACAATTTGCTTCATATACCTTTGATGCCAGCTTGATTGAAATTTTGACAACTCTAATCGTTGGTGGTTGTGTCTGCGTCCCAGACGAGTACTCTCGTCTCAACGCCATCACGGCCGCAATCAACGACATGAAGGTCAACACAGCTCTTTTAACCCCATCATTTGCACAGCTGATTGATCCGTCCGCTGTTCCTGGTCTTCGTACCTTAATCCTTGGTGGTGAGGCCATGTCGCAAAGCCATATCTCTACTTGGGCTGACAAAGTCGACCTGATAAATGCCTATGGACCGACCGAGTGCTCCGTGGTGGCAGCTGTTAAATCCCATATGTCAGCGGATACGATTCCAGCGAACATCGGACGACCAATCGATACTTGCTGGGTCGTAGACCCGAAAGATCACAATAGGCTAGTACCAATTGGGGCCGTGGGCGAACTTTTGATCGAAGGCCCAACTCTTGCGAGAGGCTATCTTAACAATGAGCAAAAGACCTCAGAGTCCTTTATCAAGAATCCAAGATGGGCCGTAGAATTAGCACATTCGTTCCCGACGCGAGAGAGAAGGATGTACAAGACCGGAGATTTGGTGAAATATGCTGCTGACGGATCCGGAGACTTGATATATATTGGCCGCAAGGACAATCAAGCTAAGCTCCACGGGCAACGACTTGAACTTGAGGAAGTTGAACATCATCTTAAAGCGGATTCTGCTATCAGGCACGCACTTGTTACCATCCCGAAGACCGGGAGCTGCGCGGGAAGGCTAATGGCAGTTCTGTCCTTGCAAGGTTTGGAAGTCTCCAAAGCTGCCTCTGACGGCGAACTTGAAATCCTTAACTCTGCTGTCGCATCGGACCGCCTTTCAGGAATTCGAGAACGTCTGAAGGCCCGTCTTCCTGCTTACATGGTTCCTTCTAGTTGGGTACTACTGGAAAAGCTTCCTCTTTTGCCCTCCGGAAAACTGAATCGAAGACAAGTAGAGCGCTTTGTCGAGAACATGGACGAGAACACTTATCGGAAAATAGCGACTCTTGGGCTGGATATCACCTCAAGCGGTTATAATATGACAGATATCGAGCGTCGTCTTCAGAAAATCTGGAGTGATGTGCTTAATATCCCCTCTGAGAAGGTTGCACTGAATTGCTCCTTCCTGCATCTCGTAAGTGAAGCCGATATTAAAAAAAAACAATGGCCATGATTGCTAAATCTCCATTTAGGGCGGTGACAGTATGTCAGCAATGCAGGTTATGTCCAGATGCCGATCAGAGAATATGGGAGTCACTGTCCAAGATATCATTGGAAGCGAATCTATTTCACAACTTGCTTCGCTGGTGACGCTGCCAGAGGAAACCTCGTATCAAAATGAGGATGATGAAGAATTTGATCTTTCACCTATTCAACAAGTCTATTTCGAATGCATGCAAGGTGATCAGACGCAGTTCAATCAGAGCATGTTGCTACGCCTTAGGCAAGTGATACGCCCGGAGGATGTCGAACACGCTATCAATGAACTAGTGCAGGCGCACTCGATGTTTCGCGCTCGCTTTTCTCAAGACAAGAACGGTGTTTGGAGGCAGCGTATTACGCAGGACATCCACGGATCCTATCGCTTCCGCGTTCACCAAGATGAGAGTATTCAAACATCCACCGAGAACAGCCAGAAGTGCCTGAATTTTGTCGAAGGTCCTGTTCTTGCTGTTGACCTATTCAATTTTCGTTCGGAAGAGAGTCTTCTCTTTATTACTGCTCATCACCTGGTCATTGACGTTGTCTCCTGGCACATCGTTCTGCAGGATCTGGAGGACCTTTTGCGCCAGAAATCCTTGAAGACTCCAGCATCGATTTCGTTTCAAACGTGGTGTCGCCTTCAGGTTGAAAATGCTCAACAGGATACTGCAGAGCGTGTCTTGCCTGTTGAAGGAGTTCCAACTGCCGACTTTGAATACTGGGGAATGGAAGGCAGGCTCAACATCCACGGAGATGTTGTGACCGAGGAGATCAAACTTGATGCTGACAGAAGCAGCAATTTATTTGGAGCGTGCCACGAGTCTTTACAGACGGAGTTCATTGATCTAATTCTGGCTACACTCCTGGTGTCGTTCGGGCATGTATTCCCAGATCGTATGACGCCGCCAGCAATATACAATGAGGGACATGGACGCGAACCTTGGGACCCGAGTATTGATCTTTCACATACCGTAGGATGGTTTACCACCTTAAGTCCCGTCTATCTGCCAAGGGGATTTAACATCCACGAAGGTATGAAGTTTTTTACCATGGCTTTCTCAAATTAATATGTTTATGTCGCCTTGAGTGTCAGCAGCTAATTCTACTTCATGCAGATGGTGATTTGGTCAAATGCATCCGCTGGGTCAAAGACCTCCGCAGAAGGACTCCTGGAAAGGGTCGGCCCTACTTTGCGCATCGTCTTTTGACGGCAGAGGGAAGGAAGAAATTCCAGCATCATTGGCCGATAGAAGTGGCATTTAACTATCTCGGCCAATATCAAGAAATTGAACGGAAAGACATGCTACTGCAGCCTGTTGATGGGACAGGACAGTCCACGAATACTTCTTCTGATATCGGGCATGACGTTCCTCGGTTTGCCCTAATTGAAATCTCGGCGGTGGTCCTGCAAGGATGCCTGAACTTGTCCTTTTCCTACAACATGTCCATGAAACGCAAGGCCAGCATTCAAAGATGGATGGTCGAGTGCCGGAAATTGCTTCATGAGGCGCCTCAGAAGCTGATACAGCATGGACCTGCACGGACTTTAAGCGATTTCCCTCTCTTGCCATTATCATATGACGGAATCTCTGCGGTCAAAAAGAACCTGCTTGCCCTTGGCATTCCCTCACTCTATGAGGTCGAGGATGTCTACCAGTGCTCTCCGATGCAAAAGGGTATGCTTTTAAGTCAGCTAAAAGACTCTGAGAAGTACATGTGTCAATCAATTTTCGAGGTCCGAACAACACAGCGAGACAGTACGATCAGTACCAAACGACTAGAAGAGGCATGGCAGGATGTAGTTCAACGACACCCTTCCTTAAGGACAGTTTTTGTTGATAGTATTTTCGGGGAAACCTTCATGGATCAAGTCGTTCTCAGAACTGTGAGAGGCAGAACACTCTACTTCGAGTGCCAGGAGGTGGACGTCCTGGACACTTTATCCAAGCTTGAGCCCCTGAATTGCAGCGACAAGGGGCCTCCTCATCGTTTTACTCTTTGCAAGACTACTTCGGGGAAAGTTTTCTGTAGACTCGATATAAGTCATGCTATCCTCGACGGTTATTCCATGCCCCTTCTCCTCCGTGACATCTATCGGGCCTATATGGGAATGAATCCAAAGGACTCTTCTGGTCCTCTCTATAGTGATTTCATCGCATACATACAATCAATTCCGAGAGAGAAAGGCATTCTGTACTGGAAAGAATACCTTGCCGATGTTGAGCCTTGTTTTTTCCCATCCCTCTGTGCGACGAAACCCGCAAAAAAGCTAGGATCACAAGTGTTGCGTTTGAAGAAAACAACAGAACTGCAAGCATTCTGCAGGGACGCTGGTGTGACCCTTTCGAACGTGCTACAACTTGTATGGGGTCTTATTCTTCGATGCTTTACAGGCTCTGATAAAGTCTGCTTTGGTTACCTCGTTTCGGGAAGAGACGTTCCTGTTAGAGGTATTCAAGATGCAGTTGGAGCGTTCATAAATATGCTCATATGTTGCCTCAGTCTGACAGACGATCTCAAGGTCATGGACGTTTTGCAAGACATGAAAGCCAATTTTGTCCGAAGTATGGAACATCAGAGCACATCGCTTGCGGAAGTACAGCACGAGCTTGGGCTATCAGAGACAAGCTTATTTAACACTGCATTCACATTTCAAAGGCGCTCGAATATTAACGGAGATACGACTTTGCCGTCGATCACATTTGATCCACTTGAAACACACGACCCGAGCGAGTACAGCATTGCAGTTAATGTGGAAGCATCAGATGTGTCTACGGAAGTTCACTTCAGTTACTGGATGGATACTGTGTCGGATGCGCATGCCATGCAAATTGCCGATACTTTTGAGCACATTTTGAATGATATTGTCCACAATAGCCAAGAAGATCGGACAATTGGAGACCTTGACTTCTTTGGCGAACGCAGTTGTCAACAAGTGCGCAACTGGAACAGCAAGCTGCCCCAAAAAATCAACAAATGCGTACATGAAATCATCGAACAGACCACTCTCCTGCGACCGTTATCGGCTCCAGCAGTTTGCGCTTGGGATGCGAACTTTACATATACGGAACTCGAGGCACTATCAAGGCAGCTGGCAACGCATCTCTGTAGACTAGGCGTTGGACCGGAAGTATTTGTTCCACTGTGCTTTGAGAAGTCAGCTTGGATTGTTGTAGCACAATTGGCAGTCTTGAAAGCAGGAGGAGCATTTGTTTCACTTGATCCATCTCATCCTGAAGGCCGGCTACAAACCCTTATCAATGAAGTTGGAGCTCACCTTGTGTTATGTTCATCGCAACACCAGGAAAAGATCTCCAAGGTTTCCAAGATGATATTCGTCGTCAACAGAAAGACGATTCACAAACTCTCAAATCATCCACCCACAGCGGCTGCAACCGCGCCAAAACCATCCAACGCGGCATATATTATTTTCACCTCAGGTTCTACCGGCAGGCCTAAAGCCACTGTCATCGAACATGCCGCAATTTGCACCAGTTCTGTGGCCTACAGCAAAGCTTTCTTCATGAACTCAGACTCCCGTGTCCTACAATTTTCATCTTATACCTTTGACGCAAGTATCATGGAGATACTTACCACATTGATGGTGGGTGGATGTGTTTGTATCCCAAGTGACCAAGAACGAATGGATGATCTACCAGGAGCAATCGGAAGAATGCAAGCGAACCTTCTCCTCTTGACTCCGTCCGTCGCGAGTACCTTGAAGCCTGAGAGCGTTCCTACTCTGAAAGTGCTTGTCACGGGAGGAGAGGCGATGCCACCAGGATATATTGACAAGTGGGCAAAAAGTGTATGTCTCATCAACGCCTATGGCCCGACTGAGTGTTCTGTAATAGCGACGGGGAGCACCAAAGTCAATCCCGCAGGAAACCGCATCGACGATGATCACACAAACATCGGTGTCGCTCTTTCTACTCGATCGTGGGTTGTCGATCCAGGCAACCACAATCGTCTTGCTCCAGTTGGTGGCGTTGGCGAGCTGGTTCTCGAGGGCTACAGCCTAGCACGTGGATACCTCAGTAATGAAGAGGCAACAGAAAAAGCCTTCATTGAGAATCCTGCATGGGCAGATCATAGCGGTCTGCAAGATATCCTCAAAAAGAAAGAACGCATGTACCGCACCGGGGATCTCGTCCGATACAACCCTGACGGCACAATCAGCTACATCTCGCGCGTGGACGCACAGATAAAACTTAACGGTCAGCGCACAGAACTGGGCGAAATTGAATTTCAGTGCAGACAGCATCTGCCGGGCCAAGCTCAGGTGGCAGTCGACCTGGTCGGGGAACTCCCCAAGAAGCTTGCAGTATTCTTTACTGTCAAGAATGACAAGCTTAGTGAGAGAAATTTGGATGACTCTTGTATTTCTGGCTACTCGAATACTGACGAACTGCTGTTGCCAATGTGTGACTCTATCCATTCCATTGCAAAGAATTTGGAGAGCTCTATATCTGGGATATTGCCTTCATATATGATCCCAAAGCTCTTCTTTCCGGTCTCGAAGTTGCCATGGACAACTTCCGGAAAGCTAGACCGTCAGAGACTCCGTAACATGGTCAGATCACTTTCGAATGAACGCCTTAAACCTTATGCTCTGTTGACTTCAGCTACAAAGCAAGCTCCTGGGTCTGAAATTGAACGCACGCTACAGAGCCTATGGGAAGGGGTCTTAAACCTTGAGCATGGCTCAGTCGGGGTTGAGGACAGCTTCTTCAGACAAGGAGGAGATTCTCTTGCAGCCATGAATCTCGTTGCTGCAGCACGGTCACACGGCATCTCGTTAATGGTGGTCGATATCTTCCGTCATCCTGTACTCGAGGATATGGCTCGGTGCTGCAAAGTTTTGCAGGAGGATCGCCGGTCAGATTTGACACCTTTTTGCCTGCTAAAAACGACAGATCCGATTGAAAGTATCATTGACGAGGTGGCAACTGAGTGTCGTGTCAATAAAGAGCTCATCTCGGATATCTATCCCTGCAGTTCCCTACAGGAAGGTCTCATCACGCTCTCCGTCAAGCAGCGCGGAGCATACGTCGCTCAAAACATATTTCAGCTCTCCGAGAGTATAGATCTCGATCGATTTAAAGCTGCTTGGCAACAAGTTGTGAATGAATTGGACATGCTCCGGACTCGGATTGTCCATACTGCTTCCATGAACTTCCTCCAAGTGGTCCTCACACAACAGCCCTTGGTCTGGTACACTGCGGGCGATCTCGAAGAGATATCGGACGAGACAACCAGGCTTCCAAAGCACAACGGCGGTCCACTAACTAGATATACAATTGTTGAATGGAAGGGATCTACCGCACGCTATTTTGTTTGGTCGATTCATCACGCACTCTACGATGGCTGGAGTATGCGTCTTGTTCTCAGAAGAGTTGAAGATATCTACTTTGGACGCCCCTCGAGGCTATCGAAAATCTCATATGCCAGTTTTATTGACTACCTCCTGAAGATAGATACCTCGGTCTCGGATGAGTTTTGGAAATCATATCTCACGGATATATCATCGTCCCGTTTCCCACAGCCTGCACGTTCGCTGTCAGATCAACCCTATATGGAGAATCTCCATGGAAGTACAGAAATCTATCCGGATGCTCTTAGTATTAACCTCACTGTTCCGGTACTGATCAGAGCTGCCTGGGCAATGTTGGTCTCGGCTTATACTGGTTCTGATGACGTCTGCTTTGGCGAAATCCTAACAGGCAGGAACATCGGTGTCCCCGGAGTTACGGACATAGTTGGCCCAACCATCACAACCGTTCCCACGAGGATACGATTAAACAATGAATCGTCGATAACGGACTATCTGCACGAGGTGTATCGGATTACAACAGAGATGATACCTCACCAGCATTCGGGGTTACATCATATCAAAGGGCTTACTATGGACACGTCTCTCGCGTGCGACTTCCAGAACTTATTAGTTATCCAGACAGCGGAAGGCGATACGAAGGAAGAACTATGGCGCCCCCAAGCGAATATATCCGACAAAAGCTTCTTGACCTACCCTCTTGTGGTTGAATGCAGAGTGACAGAGTCCAGAGTGGAGACCGACATTTATTACGATGTCAAAATCATCTCCACCTGGCAGGTCCAGAGACTACTTTACCAATTCAACTTTATTCTGAGGCAATTAAGCGGAGTCTCAAAAGATGATCCCCGCATTCTCAGCCAAGTTGAGCTACTCAGCCCGGAAGATAAACAAGAGATCATGCGGTGGAACCAGCATGAGCCACGATGCATTGATAAGTGCATTCATGACCTCGTTCGAGAGAAGTGTCTCTTGCAACCCAAGGCCCCGGCTGTTTGTGCATGGGACGGCGATCTGACTTATGGAGAACTGAGTGACCATGCTGCACGGTTTGCGGTATATCTAAAGTCTCTTGGGGTTGGACCGGAAATACTCGTACCGATATGTTTAGATAAGTCAGTCTGGACAGTAGTCGTGATGCTTGGAATACTACTCGCTGGTGGAGCTTTTGTTCCGCTGGATCCTGCCCACCCGGTGTCACGACACGAGGAGATTCTACAGGAAATCGGTGCCAATATTTTTCTCTATTCGCCCAAGTATAAACACCGCTTCTCGCGAATGGTGGAGACATTGGTCCCTGTCGACAAGGATCTGATCACAAATCCTCCAAAGTCTGATAAGCACGGCATTGATACGAATCGGGTAACAAGCTCCAATGTTGCGTACGCAATCTTTACTTCTGGAAGCACTGGCCGAGCAAAGGGGATTAAAATTGAGCACAGGGCGTTTAACAGTGCTTCCATAGCTTTCGGACCTGCTATGCTTATGCAACCCAGTTCCCGTGTTCTTCAGTTCGCGTCTCTTGCATTCGACGCTTCGATCATGGAGATATTTACTACACTGATATCTGGAGGCTGCGTGTGTATCCCAAGCGAGGATGAGAGACTTCTGGATATTGCAGGGGCTATTCGTCGTATGGGTGTCACATGGATGCTGCTAACGCCATCTGTTGCCAATGTGATTGACCCTTCCACAGTTCCTTGTCTGGAGGTGCTTGTATGTGGTGGAGAAGCTATGTCTCCAGAAGTCATTACGAAATGGGCGAACAGGGTGAAAATAGTGAATGCGTACGGCCCGACTGAGGCTTCAGTTGTTGCAACTGTCAACTCAAGTGTTTCTCTGCGTCAGAATCCGTCTTGCATTGGTCATGGCATATCAGCCACATTGACCTGGATTGTGGACCCTACAGATCATAATCGACTTTCTCCCCTAGGCGCTGTGGGTGAATTGGTATTACAGGGTCCAACCCTCGCGAGAGGTTATATTAATGATGCGCAAAAAACAGCCGAGGCGTTCACGGAAAAGCCAGCATGGGCAGAGAAGTTATCACCTGCCGCGTCATTACCGCCACGAATACATAAGACTGGAGACCTTGTTCGATACAACTCTGATGGGTCACTAGAGTATATCGGTCGCAAGGATAACCAGGTCAAATTGCATGGACAGCGCATTGACCTTGGAGAGATCGAGCACCGTCTAGATACCGATCCTCGGATTCGCCATCTTGTTGTCTTGCTTCCGAAGACAGGTCTCTATAAAAAGAGGCTCGTCGTAGTACTGTCTCTGGAAAGTTTAGCTGCGGAAAGTACTGTCCTCTCGTCTGGCTCTTGTGAGCTTGTGAGGGAAGAAACACGATTCAGAAAAGCATGCTCTGAATTGGTCCAAATAAAGGACCGTCTTGCTGGCCAATTACCATCTTACATGGTTCCGCAGACATGGGCTGTAGTTGAAGCCCTCCCTATGCTAGTGTCAGGAAAACTTGACAGGAAAAAGATTGCAAAATGGATTGAAAACATCGATGAACAAGACTATGACCACATCGCGCGTACCAAGCGCATTGAGAAACTCGAGACACCGGAGAAGCCTGTCACTGGAGTTGTGAGTGTCCTGCAGCAGATTTGGGCTCAAGTCCTTAATCTTCCACTTGAGAAAGTCAAGTTAGATCAATCGTTCCTGAGTTTGGGTAAGCAACTGTTTTTAAAATTCCTGGACAATGGACCCTTGGCTAACTGTAAATTAGGCGGTGATAGCATAACGGCAATGGCAGTTGTGTCTCGATCTCGCAAACAAAGGATCAATCTCTCGCTCCACGATATTCTGCGAAGCGAATCAATTACACAACTCGCCGTCAATGCTGGAGAGGAGGTTTCCGTGGCCCAGCATGAAGAGAAGACCGACAAACCCTTTGGCCTGTCCCCAATTCAGCATCTATATTTCGAGTCCGCTAAGGGTCATCAAGGTCGTAGTCGCTTCAACCAGAGCTTCCTACTGCGTCTCACTCGACGGACGGAGGCCCATGTTTTAGAGCATGCCATCAGAGCAATCATAAGTCAACACTCAATGCTTAGGGCTCGTTTCAGCAAGAGCAGTGATGGAAGTTGGCAGCAGCGCATCAGCAATGTATGTATACTTTTCTTCGTGTCCCTAGGACTCTGCAGCTTTTATTGCCTTGAATATTTTACTTACATTTTTTATCTCTCTAGGAAATTGATTCATCTTATCGCTATCGAGTCCATAGTAGAATCTCAACAGGCGCAATACAACCCCTCATCGCTGAAAGTCAGGCATGTCTGGACATACAGCACGGGCCTCTATTTGCTGCAGATCTCTTTGATATCGAAGGAGAGAGCCAACTTGTTTTCCTAGTTGCCAACCATCTTTGCATTGACATGGTGTCTTGGCGCATTATCCTTCAGGATATCCAGGAGATTATTGAATCCGGCTCACTGCCTTTTGATAAACCCTTTTCTTTCCAAACGTGGTGTGCGTTGCAAGCGGAGCATGCCAAGAAGCAGGATCCTAACAGCTTGCTTCCATTCCATGTCAGCCCAACGAACATCAGCTATTGGGGCATGGAAGATGTGCCCAATATGTTCGGTGATGAGGAGCACCAGACCTTCTTTTTGGACGAAGAAGTTACAGAATCTGCCATGGGGAGCTGCCACGAAGCTCTCCGTACAGAACCTGTAGATCTGTTCCTATCAGCCATTATTCACTCATTTTGCCGTGTCTTCGTCGATCGAGAAATTCCAACGGTATATAATGAGGGTCATGGACGTGAGGCTTGGGACTCTAGCATCGACCTTTCTAGGACGGTCGGATGGTTCACTACAATTTGCCCTTTGCATGTGGCCTTGGAATCAGGTCAGTGTCTTCGCAACGAAAACATTGACTGTGACTATTAACGTACTTAAATTACAGATGCCAAATTCCGCGATGATGTCCTGGATACGCTGCGACGTACGAAGGATACTAGACGCCGGGTAGTTGACAATGGTCGTCCTTACTTCGCACATCGCTTCCTTGCGCTGGAGCGACAATCTCAAGCACCAACATCTGATATTCCTATGGAGATAGTCTTCAACTATCTTGGCCGGATGCAGCAACTGGAACGTAATGATTCATTATTCCAACAAGACGAAGTTCTGAGAGACAACCTGGATGCTATGTTAGCAGGCGATGCGGGGCCTGACACACTGCGGTTTGGTCTTTTCGAAATATCTGCCATCGTCACTCAAAACCAGCTCCAGTTTACCTTCACATATAACCGTCACATGCGACATGGCCAGAAAATTCGCCGCTGGATTTCGGAGTGCAAGAAGACACTTGAAGAGACTGTCATGCGCCTAAGGCGTTGTCCGGCGGAGCCGACTCTCAGCGACTATCCTCTGCTGCCGATCAATTATGAGGGAATAAAGACTCTCGTCAACGAAACCTTCCCTTCCATTGGCATAACGCAGCGAGACCAAGTCGAGGATATCTATCCATGCTCCCCAACACAGGAGGGTATTCTCCTTAGTCAATTTCGAGATTCGAATACTTACTTTTGCAACACCATATATGAACTGGAGCATGCAGAGCCCGGCCTTCGTGTAGATCCTCAGCGTCTCAGTGAGGCGTGGCAGAAAGTGGTCAACCGGCATGCAGCTCTAAGGACCGTTTTCATCGACAGTGTCTACAGCGGCGGCACGTTCGATCAGCTGGTAGTTAAACATGTTGAAAGTGGCATCATACATCTACAAGGCGATGAATCGAATGCTCGTGACAAGCTGAACTCTATCACGCTCCGGGAGACGAATGCGAAGAGGAAACTACCTCTCCCACATCAGCTAACTGTTTTCACCACTACGACTGGCAGGGTTCTGGTCAAGCTTGAAATCAATCACGCAGTCATAGACGGGACATCTCTGCCTATCCTGCAACGAGATTTAGCCGCTGCATACTTGGGTCGACTTCCGGAGGGAACTGGCCCACTCTATAGCGACTATGTCCGATATCTGAGGAGTGAACCTGTGGAAATGGATATTGTGTTCTGGAAAAGATACTTGGAAGGGGTCCAATCATGTCACCTCCCACATCTCAAGAAGAACCCATCTGGGAAACGTCGCCTAGGGTCCCTCTTTATGGAGTTTGATCGTTTCCCAGAGTTGCAAAGTCTGTGCGAGAGCAAAGCAATTACCCTTGCCAATGCCATGAACACGGCCTGGGCCTTGGTTCTCCGAAGCTACACAGGCTCGGATGATGTTTGCTTCGGGTATTTGTCGGCAGGGCGTGACGCTCCAGTTAACGGGATACAAGAAGCAGTCGGGGTTTTTATCAACATGTTATGCTGCCGGGTCAAGTTTTCCTCCTCTCAGTCACTTGATGACGTGCTTCTGAAAGTAAAGGAGGACTATCTGGCAAGCGTTCCTCATCAACGCTGCTCCCTGGCGCAGGTGCAACATGAACTTGGGTTACCGGGAGAAATGCTGTTCAACACGGCGCTTTCAGTTCAGAATCATGCGCCCTGGAAGGATTCCGAACAAGAGGAACTAACCTTCAAAATGGAAATGGCACACGATCCTAGCGAGGTAAGCAAACAATTACATTTGTTCTATTTCAATGATTTTGATATGACTAACCGTACACAGTACGTTGTCACCATTAATGTTGAGGCAACTCGGAACCATGAAGCAGTTGTGTTTAGGTACTGGACAGATATTATATCCGACGACCAAGCTTCTAAACTTGCTGGTGCTATGGCTGATGTCCTGTCTGATTTCCTCGATCGGCCAGGCCAAAAGATACTCCAACGAAATCTTCTGGATGAGCCAATTGGTCAACATCCTAATCGTCAGCCTAAGGGCGATTCTGTCTCCAGACAGATCCAAAATGAGATCCGTCGGCTACTAGATGAAGATGCCATATTTCAAAAGCTCGTTGATCAACGTGTTCACGAAATCCTCGATCAGATGTTCAAGAAGGGCGAAATAGTCAGCGCCACTCGTCGGAATGCAGCACGTACTGTCAACTATGGCCTTCCGACAGACCGACAGGATCAATCTAGCGAGGCTGGTGATCCATCAAATGAGTCAGAGAGTTCTTTAAAAGGAGACGCCCTCGAGCGACGTTCCATAGCTTCACATGTCAGCAAACGAGGATGGTCCGCGCACCTTGAGAGAAGGCTCTTGTCGCTCTGGGGCTCAATGCTAGATGTGCCACAGGACTCCATCAGGCCGGAGGACAGCTTCTTTGAATTAGGTGGCGACAGTATAGGAGCGATGAAATTGGCCGGAGCCGCGCGCGACGAGGGACTCGCACTAACGGTCGCCGATGTCTTTCGCAATCCGGTTTTTGAGGATATGTTGTCTATCATTCGTATTGCTCACTATTCCAAGAGCGCGGACACCGACCGTCGCGAGCGGCAGAACAGACCCAGCGGGCAGCTCGCAGCAAGCCGCGACCTGTATAAGAGATTCTCACTTCTCAAGGCTGTCAACGTCGACGATGCGTTTCTCCAAAACCGCATATGCCCTAGGATTGGCGTCTTCAAGGGTGGTATTGCCGATGTGCTTCCCGTCACTGACTTCCAAGCTCTGTCAATTGCAGGGGCACTCTTTGAATCTAGATGGATGCTGAACTACTTCTACCTCGATGGAAGGGGCCTTTTGGACATCAGGCGCCTCAAGCAAAGTTGCTTCCGTGTGGTCCACGCTTTCGACATTCTGCGTACTCTCTTTCTCTGCTCCGGCAACCGTTTCCTACAAGTCATCCTTAGAAAGATGCGACCAGACTTCCATGTCTTCGAGACTGAAAAGAGCCTGGATGAGTTTACGGCTGAGTTACGACAACGAGATCGGGAACAAGGTCCGCGGCACGGTGAACCATTTGTGAGATTCATCGTTGTGAGGGAAAAGGCGAGTGACAATCACCGAATATTAATCCGCTTGTCCCATGCACAGTACGACGGGATATGCCTGCCGAGGATTCTGTCTGCTGTCCAGGTGGGATACGAGGGCGGGCCTATTCCTTCAACGCCATCCTTCGCCAACTACGTGCGCGCGTCGGCAGCGACAATTACCTCCGACCACTACGAGTACTGGAGGGCCCTCCTGAAAGACTCACGCATGACGGAAATCGTGAGTCGAGAGGGACCAAACTATTACGCGTCTACCGGCGCAGCGAAAACCCTCAAGAGGACCGTTCGACTTCCACCCATGGCACACGGGAACATCACCACCGCAACGATCATCAAAGCCGCCTGGGCTCTCACACTGGCCAGACTCTCAGCCCAGCCGGACGTAGTGTTCGGCCACACGATCAGCGGCCGGAACGCCGCGGTTCCTGGCGTCGAGATCATGGTCGGACCCTGCCTAAATGTCGTCCCCGTCAGGGTACGCTTCCAGGACCACTGGACGGCTCTCGACCTTCTCCGCCACGTCCAGGATCAACAGGTGGCCAACATGCCCTACGAAACACTCGGGTTCAGGGAGATTGTCAAGCACTGCACCAGCTGGCCAGACTGGACTTGGTTCACCACGATGGTCGAGCATCTGAACATCCACCGCGAGACGGAGCTGCAGCTGGGAGACAACAGGTACAAGATCGGCGGAGTCGGGGCCAACGACGAGTTTGCGGACTTCGCCATCCTCTCCACGCCGCTGGAGGGCGATCGGGTCGAGATCGCACTCGCTTTCTGCAATGACGGCGTCATCACCCAGTCCTTCGCTCAAGGAGCCCTCGACATGCTGTGCGACACGGCCGAGGGATTCGCCTCCAAGCCCAACGCGCCTCTCCCGTCACCATCGGCCCTATCGGACCAACCGAGCCAGCCTATCGTGGACAAACACAAATCCAGACCGTCCTCAGACGGAGATGAGCATTTCCTCCTCTCCCACCTGAAGGGCCTCAGCCGCGCAGAGGTGCTCGTCCTCTCCGACATCCTGTCCCGAACCTGGCGCGGGGTGCTGACCGACAATAACAACAACACCTGCCCCGACTTCCAGCTCGACTCCTCCTTCTTCGACCTCAACGGCGACATCGTCAGCCTCGCGCAGGTCGCGTCCCTGCTCGAGCAGGAAGGGTTCAAGGTGCGTCTGGAGGACCTGGTCGAGCACCCGACGCTGCTGGGGCAGATGGCCGTGCTGGCGATGCGTAATTCGGGAGATAAACGTAAAGATAAAGACAAGGAGAAGGATAAGGACAAAGATAAAGATAGGACGAAGGCCAACGGTACCGGTAACGGTTCATCAGTCACGGTGTCCTCGTCAGCTGAGGGCGCTCCTCCTCCTCCTCCTCCTATTGATACGCCCACTCCCCTGACCAAAGCCCAGAGAACAAAGTCGTGGTCGAAGGCACTGACTCTGGCAAGGAGGGTGGTGCGAAAGAATGCGACGTCCGCTTAGGTTGATCTGCTTGATCGTGAATAGATCACATGATCAAGGGGACGAAGTGAGAGGAGATGGAGATGGATGTGAGGTGTCAATCTTGTTTCATTTATATATTTCTGTTTATCTATCTATCTATTTCTTTATTTATGTGTGTTTTCGGGTTTAAATTGTGTTATAATTTTTTTTCGAGTTCATGAAGGTTTTTGATGTCGGATACCAGATCCATCCAATGATTGATGAACCTTATAGCGGGCTGGCGAAAGATGAGCTTGAATGGGGATCTATGTATCTATCTATCTATCTACTGGATTGCAATATCTCATCACATGACAAATGACATGGTAGCAGATATCCACTATTGACATACTTTCAACTTCTCTCAACAGAGAGAAGACTTGATATCTACATACAACTGACTGCTGATAACCGACCAAGTGGCAGTTCCTTAGGTAGGCAACGCAAGCCATAATCTCATTCCATATTATATACACACCAAACCTCATCTTTTTATGATTACATCTATCAACTAACATAACACACAACAGACCTCTTTTATAAACCCCGATCAAAAATATATTGCATGTAATGCTGGGCTGGGTACATCAATACAAAACACGTGCAGGATATACAGTCCAAAGTACAGTACAGTAGGTGTGACGGCGCGGCACACCTAGGCGGTAAGGTAGGCGGTGTTGAGCATCCCTTTGTCTCTGGGATACTGCCGGTCCTACTTGCCTACATATATCACACTACACGAAGCCCTGCAGATTCTTTCCTTTCCCCTCATGCTTTCGATTCTGTATGACTAGCTACCATAGTTCTAGCTAATAATACTATGACTGAGCGCCGTCACAGTAGGGACAGGGCATCGAACAGCGCAGGAAAAAAAAATCACAAGCAAATACATGACTCTTGGTATATGTAATGCACAATATCACGTATCGCATCGCATCGCATTGCATCGCGTAGAAGACGTAGTCGACATGCAATCATCGCTCCGTGGGTGGAAAAAAAAATAACTGAAAGGGGAAAAAAATTTTCGGGGGTAGCTACCCTCAGGGGTATCCATCTATCTATCGATGCCAAATGGGAACAGGAAATGCGTATTATATGTATCGTGATTATGATCGAGAGGATCGGTGGCGAGAGAAGATGGGTATGATATGTCTGGTGCCATGCTCGATGCACCCTTTTCTTTTCAGAGGTGAGAGACCGCCGTAATCGGATATTCGGACTCAGAAAAAACCAGGAACCGGGCTGATCGGCTAATCAATACACAGAAGCCCGGGACCACTTGCCCCGCGCCCTGATCCGCCGCCCGAAGATATAGAACAGGTACGGGATCGGGATCAGCCCGACGGCGACGAACCCCAGCAGGCTCGACGCCCAGTTGATGCCCAGCCTGTGGAACATGGGGTTCACGAACAGCGGGAAGCACCCCGCGAAGACGCTCCGCAGGAAGGTGTTCGCCGCGACCGCGCTGGCCGACACCTTCTGGAAGGTATCGATGAGGTAGTTGAGCGCGGCCTGGAAGATGGTGAAGAAGCCGAAGCCCATGCAGGCCGCGCCGATCTGGGGGCCGATCCAGTGCACGTCCCGCGGCGACGTCCAGCCGAAGATGAACATACCCGCGGCGAAGACGACGGAGCCCAGCATCATGGGCGGGAGGCGCGCCTCGGGCACGGGGCGGTTGTTGTTGGCCTTGTAGCGCTTGACGTAGAAGCGCTGGTTGGTGACGTTGGCGACGGCGCCGAAGAGGGTGCCGATGAGCAGCGACAGGAAGGGCAGCGCGCCGACGACCAGGTTCCAGCCGCGCTCTTCCTGGAACTCGATGGGGAAGGAGGCCAGGTTGAGGTACAGGACGCCGTAGACGAAGGACGCATACAGAGCGACGAAGAAGCAGATCGGCGTCGTCAGGAGCTGGAAGGGACGGACGAGGTATTTGTTGCCCAACTCCTTCAGGCTGACGTCCCACTCCTCGTGGCGGGCGTGCAGGGCCCAGTTGCCGGTCTCGTGGCGTAGCCTTCGAGCCTTGTACACCAGGAGAATGGGAGGGTAGCTCTCGTCGAGGAAGATCACGTCGAGCGTGAGGAAGAACATCATCATGATACCAGTGATCTTGTGTCGTCAGTATGCTACTGACATATAATGGATTGGAGAACTCACATATTCCGTCCACCTCCACCGCAGATAGCTCTGGACAATTGCACCGCCAACGATTGGCCCCAGAACCGGCCCTCCCACGACGGCCAATGCATATCCGACAATGGCAGCACCGCGCTCTTCCGCAGACCAGATGTCGCTCAGCACGCCGCCCGTATTCGTGATGGGCGCGGACCCGAAAACACCAGCGAAGAACCGCGTCAGCATCACCGTCTGAATATCCTTGGCAGTTGCAGTGCCGAAGGAGAATATAGCGGCTATGAAATACGGCACGAGCACAGCCGGTTTCCGTCCATACACCTCGGAAAGCGGCGCCCAGATGAGCGGGCCAATGCCGAAGCCGAACAGAAGCAGCGTGAGACCGAGTGTACCAACCTCCCTTCCGACCCCGAAATCGGCAGATATCTGTGCAATTCCTGGAGAGTAGCTTTTGATCACGTCAGTCTCCTGGACTCCTCGGTAATATCGCAAACATCGCAGGAGAGGGAGCAGCATACACAGAACTCGACCATGTGGCGCCTTGAACCCACACATACAGTCAGCAACGGCGCTCACAGGCGAATAGTCGCACACACAGAAGAAACAATTAACATACCCATCGTCGTCAACCCATACAGCACCGTCGTGATGGCCTTCTTCTTGAACCCCCAGTTCAAGGGCTTGTAGGGGTCGTCAGGCCCGTCAAAGTCGACAATGACATCGGGCCCCGTCCTCGTATGGGCCAGCGGGTGCGTGAAGCGGGCCGTCTGCCCGGGCTCGCGGCTGCGGATCCTCGAGATCACCGCGTGCGCGCGGCTCTCGAAGGTCGAGATGGCGGAGGCGACCGTGGTCTGCTTCTCCAGCTCGCCGTCGGCTGGAGGACCCGCGACGGAGCTGGAGTCGGAGACGACGCTGATCGAGCTGTCCGACTCATGGCCGTCCGAGGTTGTGCAGGTTATCGCCTCCGCTGCCATCGTCCTCTTGTCGTGTAGTTATTTATCCTTTTTTATAAGGTGATCCGACAACAAGACACTCCCCTCGCGCTGGACTTGGCTGTTCGTTGACGAGGGGGAGATATGTACAGCCCACTCAAGATCAAAAAAGAAGTCCAAAAGGGAAAAAAAAAATCCAGGAACAGATGGAGATAACGAACCAGGAAAGAAAAAGAAAAAGCAAGACGACGTCAGAAAGGCGACGAAAACCGTCCGGCCCCCAGATAGGGCCGGTCCATGGACCGCCGTTTAGATCATCCTGACTGCCGTCTTGTACCGGATGCGGTGCCCACAGTGGGTCGAAAGCGACGCTTGTTCTTCTTCATCGGAAGCGTTTCCGGCAGACATGAGCAGCGTGTTTGGGACCTGCTTCTGGTCTGCTCGCGCGTTTGCCACCAGCGATCGGCAGTCGGCCGATAAGTTGATCGGAGCTCCGACTGAGTCGGGCAGAAAACAGGATAGCAGAAACAGGCCTGTCTGCCGATGTCCCGGGCAGTTCATGGGCTGGATCTGCATCCTGGATGCTTGCGATGCTTCATGGAGGACGTGCAAGAGGAATCCTCAGGCTTCCCCGCGAGCGGCCAGAAGAAGCGTCACATGACCAGATGTACAAGACAGGGTATATACATATCTCATGGGCTCTTAAGTCAGAGCTCGACAACACTTCCCAATGCGAATGCCTGTGTCGAGAGCAATTCTACAGAGTATAGTTCCCAGACAAGGCTGCTGAAGGTCCACGTCTATTTCTGCTCTTGTACAGTACAGTACAGTACATCCAACGCCAAACAACGAGTGCTACATATATAGTCTACGTACAGCTCCCGTGACGCCCGTAGAAGAAAGAGATAAACATAGTACCAAAAAAGAAAAAAACGAAGATGAGCCGCTCCGGAACATCACTTGAAGCGTGCTAGGCAGCAGCGGCGGAAGAGGAAGCAGAATGGGAAGCCTCCCACTTCTGAATCGCCTCCATCCCCGCCGTCACCTTGAGCCCGATGCGCGCATCGAGCTCGTAGCTCTCCCACTTGGCCGCCTTCTCGAGGTATTCCTTGCACTCGCGCACCTTCTGCCTCTCGAGCTTCTCGGCATCCGGACCCGCCGTGCCCTCGGCAGGGGCCGCGGTCGAGGAGGAGCCTGCAGTGCCGTGGATCGCGACGTACGTCGGGCGCTCCATCCACAGGTTGGCGGCCATCTCGTAATGCGCCGCCGGGCAGGTCCAGTCGTCCTTCAGGTGGCCCTTGAACAGAGCCCGGTCGTGCTGGAGGATCTGGCTCTGCAGGAGCTCCTTCGCCTCGTCGTGTCTGCGCAGGGCGCGGAGAACCGCAGCCCGGAGCAGCGCCAGGATCGCCTTCTCGTCGAGACCCTCTCGGTGCCAGTTCTTGTTGGCGTCGCTATCGGACCACGAAAGCTTCCTCAGCGACTCCTCCAGCTGCTCCGTCGTCATCCGGCCGTGCCCGTTCCAGAAGAAGATCATCTCCTCCACGGGATCAACGCCAACGGCATCAACCAGGTCGACCTTCCACTCCTTGGCGCGAGCTTCCCATTTGGCGACTTTGCGCGTCACAAACACATCGAACGGCAGCTGCCGTGCCATGAATCGCTTCTTGCCCGCCTGCGTCGGCGCCTTGCGAAAGAGCTCCGTCGCCTTGTCAGCATGCTTCTTCGCAAACTCAGGATCACCGTCGCGGTTATATCGATACAGCGCAAGGTGCGATGCCCCGGCGATATAGTAATACAGGGATCGAGACCAGGAGTTGAGTTCGACACACTTTTGACCATTCATGAGCATTTCGTGGAATTCAACATCCGAATCAGGAGCAGGGAATGCATACCTGAAGGAAAGACTCCGAACAGAGCTCGTACTTGTGCAGGTACATAGCATTCAAGCTCCTCTCAAACACGCGCAGCGCTTCAACCTGCTTGAGCGGGCTGGGTTCGCCCCCACGCAGCAGCTCCAAGGCAGCCTCCAGATTCCTGTTGGCCCCGTTCATCCGGGACTCCTCCAGGAGCCACAGCTTACTCTTGGGAAACCGACTCCTCATCTCCGTCAGGAGAGAAGCGAGCCGCTCCCTGGGGTAGCCTTCGATAGCCTTGTCCTCCTCGGTCATGGCGTCGGGGATGATGTCGCAATATCGGACAAAACCGTTGTAGTACCCCAACAGTGCCAGCGCCGCAATCGCACCCATCAGATTGTGGAACTTACTCGCCTGCCAGAGCATCCGCAAGCCCCGTTGTTTGTCCCCTCGGAAACCAATTATCGAGAGGAGCTTACTGAACGCCGGCGGAACCATCGAGATGATCAGCAGAAGGATACCGAAACAGAGATTCGCCCCAGAGTGCACGAAAACATCTATCGGGTTGCTAAAGACCTCCGAGTCAGGACCGTAATCGAGCATTCCGGCTAGATTTGGCGTAGAGGAAACCACCGAGTGAGAAGCTTCATCAGACAGTGCCAGTTCCGACAGTCTGTCCGACAGCTCCTGGCCCTCTATGGGACCTTCTTTGGCGGTCGAAGTCGGAGCATGATGGTGGACGTCCGTCCCATGCGAGTCCAACTCGGTTGACGTTTCGCTTGGAGAACCTCGAGTTCGTCCCTTCCGGGATGAGGGTCTTGACGATGACGGGCCGGACTTTTCCGGCTTCTCCCCTACCAGTGTGGGCGAACTCGAAGCCTGTCCGATCCGATTGCTCGAATCAAGCGATGCTTTGCCTGAATCTGGTACATCCCCGGGCAGCTTCCCCTGTATAAATTTCTCTTCCATCTGTAGAATAGTGTCCAACGTTATATATGCCTTCCTCAGCTTATAAAACGCCTTTATACTCTCCGTGAGGCTCTCATTGAGCACTCCGATAATGGCACCCATGAGCTGAGCTATGGCCTGACAGAGCGCAAACTCGGCGCCTGGAGCGTAGATCTGGGAGCGATAAGCATTTGGAGCGTGGGCGTTGTGCTGCGCTCGGTGCTGATCATTGGCAGCGCTCGTTTCGGCTTCGCTGAGTCGTTCGGATGCTGCGGGATAAGGACTCAACATCAGATGTATATCAACGGGAACAAGAGCGGCAAGCCGTGTGTACCTTCACGCATAACCTCCTGTTCGAAGCCCAGCGTCGCCCGCACGAATCCGACCACGCCCTTCCCAAGCTAGGAACAATCAATCAGTATCCCACGAAGAACTTGTGTCAAAGGCTTGGAGCCCCGAGTCGATCCTCATCCATGCACAACCACTCCCGACAGCTCGCATACCTTGTGATAAGTCGAATTGCCCTGGTCGAGACCTGCCTCGGCACCGTCGACATCGTCATTGAGCACCAAAGTCGCCGCTGAGCCAACCACCGCATCAGCCACGTCCGAGGGCTCGCCCGAACCAGCCTCCGGGATGTCCACCCTTCACAGCAAACATACCTCTCAGAGCATGGTCAACTGTTGGATTGCAGAACAAACGAGTCAGCCGTCTATAATTGGACCAAAGAAGAACCCGAGCTTCACTCACGATCCTGCGACTCCTTGAGGGAGTCGAGGGACTGCGTCGAGGCATTGGCGCCAGGCTTCTTGCCGTACAGCCATGATCCCACTTTAAACATATTGGCGCGACGGAATGCAGAAAAAAAATAAACACAATTAACACCGGTGATAACGGAGAAAGGGGGAAGAGAAGAAGAAGAAAATATAAGGGAAAAAATAATAAAACAACGGAATCCCTATGATGTCAGCCGCTCTTCTTCTCCGGAGGGGCTGCTGGGCTCGGGGAACTCGACGGGGAACGAAAAGGGGGAGGGAGGAGGGCGAGCGGAGAAGCAATCCAGGGTCCTCCCATCGACCGGAGCGCGGATAGGGAGCCCGTCACCTTCATGGACACCGCGCGATGGAGAGAGAGACGGAGACATGCGGGATGGGACGGGAGAAATATGATCGTGTGCCTGGGCGGACGAGGCGGAGCAAGGCGGACGGGCGCGTCTGGAACCCGGAGCAGCGGGCGGCCTGGGAGCGCTCGGAGCGCAACGCTTCGCGCGAGGCGCCCTTGACGTCGACCTGTGGCCGTTTCGGGGGGTCCGGATGAGATGGCAGCAAGAGGCTTTGTATAATATGCTGTAGCACACTGGGATATTTCAGAGCAGAGGCTGCTCCGTTGTACCGACAAGCCCAGCTCCAGGGGCCGTCGCGTGACGGAGGAGGTTCCTGGCCGGAGGGCGCTGGAGCTCTACACAAAGCTGCCCTACCGCCTTGGAGCCCGCTAGCGATAACCTAGAGCGGTATCTCCGCCATCACCATCCACCTTTGCCTCGCCAGACAAGCCAGCCGATCACCCCTCCTTTTATCTCTCGTTCTCGTTTCTCTCTTCATATTATATCATCTTGAGTCGTCTCTTGCTCTCTTCCCGTCCAAGACCCTACATACATCAGTACCTCCGTCGCACTCGCTCACTCCACTCCAACAAACAACCCCTCCGCCATGTCGCAGAACCCGGCCGAGACCCCTCAGCAGCCCCAGCAGCAGCAGAAACCTCCCGTGCTGGAGGAGGACGACGAGTTCGAGGACTTCCCTGTTGAAGGTGAGTCTTTCTTTCGGAACCATAGCCGCGCGCATCGCGTCCTGGTCATGCCAGTCTTTACCGCTTTGCTTCCTTGCTTTGATGTTCTGTTCTTCTTCCCCGCCACCGCACCACTCGCTCTATTTGTGAAAATCCCCCCGGGTCCTCGTTCGCGCTCCATTATCGCGGATCGAACGATCGCGCTGACAACTTACGTACCATGTTACGCGCAGACTGGCCCCAAGAGGAAACCGAGCAGGGCGCCAACGGCGGCAACGTCCACCTGTGGGAGGAGAGCTGGGACGACGACGACGCCAGCGAGGATTTCTCCAAGCAGCTGAGGTACGTGTTTGAGATCCGTGCTACATATATAGATATCCATTACTGCGACAGCGCTAACATACCTCTCTCTCTCCACCGTACAGAGAAGAGCTGAAGAAAGTCGAGGCAGCCAAGCAACAACAATGAACGACGGATATGGACTGTACCTACATACCTCATACCTACCTAACCTAATCAATCAATCATGGGCGATGGATGAGCGATGAAAGATGAGGGCTGCGGGGCATTTTTTCGGTTGAATTGACAGGCAGAATTTTATTTTATTTTACACAATAAAATGAATCAGATGAATATATACCAATAAGCGGGTGAAAAAATCATATTATATCATATCTCTGGGTTATTGATCCGCAGATACAAGAGGGAAAAAAAAGAGATAGAGAAATCAAAAAAATTCTCGAGAGAACATACTTACTGCCTTCTTTTTTTCCCCTCTGCGTCGATATATCGACGAAGCGGACGGGGCGCAGAAGGAAGAGACGAAGGTCCAGAGAGCGAGGAAAAGAAACAAGGCTCTTATCTACATCTATTCTATCTCTATCTATCTACGTTCTGTTATAGTGCCTACTTAACAGCCCCTTCAGCCTCTTCAACCCTGAAGAGCTTGCTTCCCCAAGTCGCAAGGCTGAACCACTCCGCGTAGAAAAGCTGAACCGGGCTTGCACAAAGTTGACTGACAGCAGGGACGTACCGCCCGGAGCGTTACTCTCTCTGTATCTGACTAGATCCATGACCATACATGTAGACTAGTGATACGGCATGGCGTCCCACATGGGTATATATTATCTACCTATCCTAGTTACGATATATACGGGCAGTAGAAAAAACGTGGATCAGAGGTTTGGTCCTATCTCTATTCTCATGCCATTAGAATCGTAGTCCGTGCCGGAAACTTGTATTTTTATTCTTTGAGTACATTACAGTCGTAGACATGATGTGATTTTGGTCATGAGAAAGTTTGACCTGGCACTGAAGGGAGTGTATGCTGAACCCCAAGTGAGAAAAGAAAGGGGTAGATTGCAGTTCCATATGGTCCCGCCAGCTAGCATCGCCAGCCTCCCGCCTTTAACGATGATAGCGTATTGAAGTTCCTCCTCTTAGAAATCAGTTTACTTACTTGACAGAGCAACAACACCAGGCAGCTCCTTGCCCTCCAGCAGCTCGAGCGACGCACCACCGCCGGTCGAGACGTGGCTCAGCTTGTCCTCGACGCCGTACTTGGCGGCCACGGTCGCGGTGTCACCACCGCCAATGATCACAATGCTGCCCGACTGCGCAGCCGCGACGACGGCGTCGAGCGTGGCCTTGGTGCCCTTGGCGAACGGCTCCATTTCAAAGACACCCGGAGGACCGTTCCAGAGGATGGTCTTGGCCTTGGCGATGGTCTCCTTGTAGCGCTCGACACTCTTCTCGCCGACATCCAGACCCATCCAGCCGTCTGGGATGCCGTCGGCGTCGGTGGCATAGCCGGTCTTGGCGTCCGCGGCAAACTTATCCGCGGTGACGTAGTCGACCGGAAGCACAACCTCAACACCGTGCTTCTTGGCCTTCTCGATGACCTCGCCGACGATCTTGCTGCCGGGCTCATCGAACAGGCTGTTTCCGATCTTGACGTTCTCAAGAGTCTTCTTGAAAGTGAAGGCCATACCACCCGTGATGATGAGGCTGTTGACCTTAGGCAGGAGGTTGTCGATAAGCTGGATCTTGTCGGAGACCTTGGCGCCTCCGAGGATGGCAAGGAAGGGCCGCTGGGGGTTCTCCAGGGCCTGAGCGAAGTAGTCGAGTTCCTTCTTGACCAGGAAGCCAGCGGCCTTCTGGGGCAGGTCGACGCCGACCATTGAGCTGTGAGCGCGGTGGGCGGTTCCGAATGCATCGTCTAATAGACAAAGAAAAGGCACGAATTAGCAACTATCACGTCAGGTGTAATCGTCGGACACGGGAGATCTTACTGATGTAGACGTCTCCCAGGGCAGTCAGGCCCTTGCGGAACTCCGCGACCTTCTCCTTGTCGGCCTTGACCTTGTTGCCCTGCTCATCTTTGTAGCTGCCCTCCTCCTCTGCGTGGAAGCGCAGGTTCTCAAGCAGAATGACCTGACCGCCGGAGGCGTTGTTGACGGTCTCCTCGACCTCCTTGCCAACGCAGTCCTGTGTGAAGATGACGCTGCGACCAAGCAGCTTCTCCAGCTCCGGGACAACGGGCTGCAAGCTGTACTTGGGGTTTCTCTTGCCATCCGGACGGCCCAGGTGGGACATCAGGATCACGGCCTTGGCTCCATGGTCGATGGCGTACTTGATGGTGGGCAGAGCACCAACAATGCGCTGGTTGTTGGTGACCTTCTTCTCTGCATCGAGGGGGACGTTGAAGTCGACCTGTCGAGGCCATTGCGTCAGCACGTCCTCTCCTTCTGCGACATGGGGTCCTCAGGGGATGTCTCCTGAAAGAAGGTGGCTGCAATTGACATACCCGGATCAGGACCCGCTTGTCCTTGAGGTCGAGGTCAGTGATGGAGAGCTTGTTGGTGAGAGACATGTCTGCGGTGTTCTGTGTCGGGGGGAAGGGGTCAGTAACACGGGCTAGCAATTGGGCAGTAGACGAAAATGTGCGAAGTACCTCGAGGAGAAATCAGGAATCGGAGCGGGAGAGCCTGGAGACGGGCCAAGGGATGCGAGCTTCGGCGCAGCGGCGGGGTGCCAGGAGGAGGTTATATCCTGGCCGTGTTTGTTGAGGCATGGTGGGGCTCCGGTGAGAGGTGGGATGATGGAGCCGCCGTCGGGCTGATGCGGGACTGATGTCAGCCCCGGGGTCGCGCAGGACTCCACGGGACAGACCGGGCGCACAGACTGGGAAATCGTCTCCTCGGCCCTCGCTCCGGAGCTCTGCTTCCAGCACCAGGCGGCCCGTTGATCTCGGCCGATCTGCGCCCGTCGCAAGGTCCTCGCATCATCGCATGGCATGATCCGTACGCGCATGGCATGATCCTACCTCAAACGTCCGTAGCAAGGTTGTATTTCCATTGTTGTACTCCGAGTCAAGGATGCATATCTGCCTACATGATGTTTGCACTGAAACAAGTCCCATCTCACGAGTTTTGCACATTGATAACTGACCGGTGCAAAGTTCAGATCCCGCCCCAACCCCTAGTTCGCCCCAGGACGCCCTGTACATATATAGCCCATGGCAGAAACAAAGCCAGCAAGGTCCACCCAATTTTAAATGACGCCCGAAAAGAAGCAAAGACTGTAAAGCAGAAAGAAACATGTGTTTACTGTCGTCTGTACACGGTCTTGCCCCGTTCTCGATCAGTCGTCGTCAGAGTTGGACAGCGACAGGTAGGCAGTCCACGCGATACCGACGCTAGAGACAAACGGCTGCAACGATGTTAGTTGCAATGTTTGCATAATAACACAATGGGAAAACTCACAATTTGAAACCGGATTGGGACAACTCGGAAGTTCAGAATCTGCACGGCGGGCCAGAGGACGAAGTTGGCCTTGAGGGTCGGCAGGTAGACGTCTTGAAGCTTGCGCATCAACGCCCTCCGGCCTCCTCCCTCAGCGATGGTCATGAAGGTGAAGAAGGCAAACAATCCTATGGCTTGTAAGTCAAAGTCCCCGAGACTCTCGACAACAGATGTCCATACCAACTGGGGCAAACATGAATTGGTCCGCGGCTACCCTCTTCAGAGCAGGTATCGTGGCATTCTTCTTTGTCAGAGGGAACGCTCTTGACAAGAACTTGAACCACTGGAACTGGACTGGCGCCATGAAGAAACCGTACGCCATGAATCGGGTAAGACGCTCGAAGTCGAATGGCGGCGGGTTCTTCACATATCCTAGCTCTCCCAGCGCCGGCGGCTTCTCCTTGTCTAGGTCGTGGATCTCAATCGAGATGTAGTCATCACCTGCGCCCACAGATCGTCGCTTCGCCCGAGCCTTCACGGCTGAGATCGTTTGCGCAACGGTATCCGCGACTCCAGCAAGTACCTAGAAGGCCGTCCATAGTTAGTCCAGGCTCGTGACGCAGTGGAGGGCAAAAAAGTCTCGGGCGGCAGATGTTCAGCGGACGTACAGCATTGGTGACCATCGTAGTTAGGACTGTTTGATGACAGCGATGTCAGCAAGAGGACTTCAATGATGCCTTTTATGGTCGCTGTTGAGACACCAGATCTTACCTGGTTTCTCCGCATAGTAGGCGTTGAATTTGGCAGCCAGTCTCATTGTGACAGCCATCTCGATCAGAAACACGATTGCGTGGAGCAGCGGCTGTAGATGGAAAGAAAAGAGGGAGAGTCAGCCTTAGCTCTCTATCGATTCATCTTGGAAAGTGCAGTCGAAATTTTGCCCGGTCGCAGAGATAAGGATGGAGTATTGTCGAAGACGATAAGAGTATCCGTCCAACCACGTACCACACGACCGTAGATGTACCTCCTGTTCAGCCCATCCAGAACCCTTCGTCGTGTTGTATCAAAAAACATGGTGAGAGCCGAAAGTAGCAGACGGCTTTGTCTGATAGAACGGGATCGAAAGACAAGGATATCGGTCGGCGAACGGAATCCGAGCCAAGGGCGCGACAGTATGACGCAAAAAGTAGGCGGGTTTCTTAAAGAAGCAGGGCGGCTGGGCAGCTGGTGGAGATCGAGGAAGACGGTCTGCTGCGGAAAAAAAAGGAAGGACGACTGCTCGGATTCAAAAATCCCAGGGACGTCCTTGATGCAGGTTGACAGAAGAGAGATAAAGAACTTCTGCGGTCGATGACGGATGGGATGATTTGATTGAGGGGATATCTCGCAGGCGCCCGGGCATCCTGGGAGCCTCTGCGCGTCCCTTGGTGCCGCTTTTACCGCCACTTGCCATGTGCGACATGTCGTAGCGTCATGTGGGCAGGCAGCCGTCTGCGATCCACGACCGCTGCTTTTTTGCAAAACTTTTCTAATTTGCGTCTTGCCAGGATCCTAATCAGGTACCTATCCACATAGTAGTGGTTCTATCAGGGAGAACGCCGGAGGGTCCTCCCTACCAGCTAGTGTAGCACCTAGGTGGGTACCTACCGACTCTACTATACCTTAACGGCACCTACCCTCTACTATTCGATGCGCGTCCTTGTGCGCTCAGAGGCCGCTCGTTGGAGCGCTGTACTTGAAAGCATAGCTAATACTACATTAGTGCCAAAAGTTGAAATTGATTTGCGTGACCGACTCTAGCAATATGTATGGAGGTACTGCAAATCCACTTTCCGATTTTAGCAAGACCAGTGGAATTTTAAAAGCATTTTGCAACTTAAATATACCGCTCCCTGGCATTGTTGCATTAAATAAGCGCCCTCTAGCCAAGTAAACGCTTCAAAGAACACATACAATTTCCAATGCTATGAATTTTAATCAAAATGGCAGACTTTGGAAGTGTTATTTGACTCTAAGCGTTCAAAGGGGAAGCCACTAGTTCCAATCCGGGACATTTTCAGGATAACTTTAACCCGACATCATCAGAACAACAACTCGCAAGGTACACTTATCTGAACGCAAACAGCATTAGATAATTTAAGGATGACATAAAAGTGGGAGTTCACTGAAGGCTACATCAAACTAGGATTCTTATGTTAGAAAAGGAGAGAACCAGATTGTCTGTATTAAGTGCTTCCTGAACTAGTTATCTTTGAATAGGTTGTGAGAATTCTCAGACAGCTCTTTTCTGTTGTGTGAGGGTCTGTATTCTTCAAGACAGATATAATCATTTACGTAGTCGTTGGATTCTGCTAGTTCCTTTGGGTCATAACAAGAAGTCGGGCCTGAGCATGTTCCCGAGGTCTTTGATGATGGCTAGTTGGAGCAGCGGTAGGTTAGGTCCGTAAGACTGCATTAGACAATGGTTGGATAGATTTCTCAAACGATATTTGTACACATTCAAGCTAAGGATACCGTCTAGTCTACGCTTTTTGGAGCCGGGATGCTACCGACGCTGGGGGAGGAAAACCTGAGCCAGGTCCAGCCGCCTTCCACTTATATACTTCATTCAAGTACACTTCCTTCAAAAGCCACGATGTCGGGGAGATCCTTGATATCCGTCGACTCGTTCGTATTGATATCCGTAAGCCGGACAGCTTCTAGGTGGAGAGAACCTGCCTTCAGGGGCAGCAACTTCAGTTCGGTGGAGTGGCATGTGCCAGGGAGGAGTGGACTATGAGATTGTTAGTCAGACGAAAGCGCGGGAGTAAAAAGAGGTCAAATAACGACTCACCCAACCCTGACGTCTGCACTCAAGCAGACTAATTCTGCGTCCTGCCCGGCCGCACTCTTTTGCATAGCATGAACAATATTATCATCAGTCACCGCTTCCGCCACTTGATTCTCTTTGGGGCTAGAAGCGGACGATGATGACGGTCGAGCGATATGTCTACGGGGATCCGCGCGCTTCCGTCGAGGAATTGCCGTCATCGCAAACTTACGGGGTGTCGAGGAGCGATTGACGATAAAGACATCCCAGTGGAATGGCTTACTAACTTCGACGCTGACAGGGCCAGAAAATGATATTGTTATCCCTGTATCGGTGGTGGAATAGGCTCTCTCGCGAACAGAGGTTCGATTGGATGGAGGGATCCCTGGAGTGCCGTTTACTTGGCTGTGAGATATGGAGAGACTCGCAGGACGATGAGTCCGTTGAAGAGGCTGACTGGGGCCACCAAACGTTGGATTAAGGGGTATGGTAAAATCCACGTTTGCCCGCCATTCCATCGAGATCCGTGGCTTACAGTCGTCGGATAGCAATATGACTCCTCCCAGTGAAATATCCAAGACGCTGACCATCCCCGTGGTCGAGGGATTAGGATCTGGTTCGTATTCGGGCGTAAGCTTATAAAGCAGAGTAATATCGTCTCTTGGACGGCATTTTAGAGGGAGAGTAAGCCCCAAGGCGTTCGAGAGATTCTCAATATGTCCATCGGCGAGATGGATTTCTGCCTTATCGAGAACAACGTCGCAATTCAGGAATGGTGTCACTTCAAAGTCGAGGCTGGCAATGGTTGTTGGCCGGCCCGAGAAGGTATTTAAACGCGAGTACCTAATCCTTGCACTCGCAGCGGGAACGATTCGAATTGGATTATGCGTCTGTTGCTGAATGTTATATATTGGTTCCTCGGCGTGTGTCGCGGGCACAACCCGCAGAAGCCGAGAGGCTGGAAGAAATGGATCCGCACTCTTTAGAGCTGGGTCTGCCGCTAAAGGCTGGAAGACATTACTCGAGGCGGGAACAAGGCTTGGAAGATATACATCTTCACGTGTCGCTTGTGTAGATCGTTCCGGAGGGTTGAGAGTCGCAGAAGCTGTGAAAACCACCGATGGATATTGGAGACGAACACGAGGGCGATCTGGCACAATCAGCACATGCTGCAACAAGACCAGCGGAAGGAGCAGCTTACTGAGAAAGGCCTGAATCTTCCATATAACATAGACATGGTTACCGCTTCCCTCATCTCCTTCGAATGCGTTGACAACAACATGCGGCTCCTCTTTGTCATCTACAACCCCTGAGAAGATCAAGTCCTTCGTGGAGGTGGATCCTTCACCACCGGAGTCCGTAGGACTGATCGCAAAGGCATCGAGCCTAACCTCTAGCCTCGGAAGACGGGATTTCAGAGAGTTTTCAGAGCAATTTGAGAGTCTAAGGACGATGCGCACAGTAACAAACTCATCTGTTTTACTGTGAATGAGTAAGAGGCTGAACTCACGTTGGGGCACGGTTCTTCACTTACCAAAGAACAGCAGCGAGCGCTGCGGTATTGAAGACAGCACAGAAGGCAGATCACCAGCTCCTTTCTCCAAGGAGGAGGTCAACGCAGCCTCGATATCTATATCTGGAGCATGCGGGACGACTGTGTCCAGAACCGCGTGTCTCAGGAACTCCCCGTGGAGGTCGGAGCCAGGCATTGCGAGGGTGATAGTGGCATGCCCCCACTCACTATCAGTCAGAAAAGTCAAGTGAAGCCATCCACCAGATTGAACCCAGAAAACCTGGCTTCAACTTGACTCGGGAGGATACCGAGTGCTGCGCAAGCTGGAGCGAAGCACCCCGTACGCGCTGCAAACACCGACAAACAGCGCTGGAGACGCCGCCGCGCGGCTGCGGCTAGCCGAGCCAGACGCCGCCCAGGGACCCAGCGCCATCTTTTTGCGGAGCTCCGCGCTCTTCTCGACTCGGCCCATCACTCTCCTTCTCAGCAAGACAACCTCTTTGTGACAGCACCTGCAGCTGATTCGGGATGAATACGATGGGTGGCATGCCGGGCGCTCCTAGCCTTTGGCAGGAGGCTCGTAACGCCGACGGGAGAGTCTACTACTACAATGTGCAGACGAAGCAGACACAATGGGCAAAGCCCTTCGAGTTGATGACACCAATAGAGGTCCGTGTGGATGTTATCTCCCCTCTCAGGCAAGACTGGAACTCACTCTTTTGCAGCGCGCGTTGGCAAATCAGCCATGGAAGGAGTATACCGCTGAGGGCGGACGGAAATACTGGTACAACACGGAAACAAAACAGAGTACTTGGGAGATGCCAGAAGTTTACAAAAATGCTCTTGCGCAGGCTCAACAAACCCAGGGTCCGGCTGTGGCGTAAGTATCCCTTTGACTTACATTCTGTTCTCACTCTAACGCAGTTGTAGCGGCCCGACTTTTGTTGCAGGTGGAACCAGCGCCTTTCCTTCCTATCCGCAGCAGCGCGACCGCGACGAACACGATCGGAGTGCCACAGACAGGCGTGCCGCTGATACGAACGGAGCAGCAGCCGCTTCTGCCCTAAGCACACAGCAGACAGAACCCGAGTACAGCTCGTTTGAAGAAGCGGAGAACGCATTTATGAAACTACTGCGGCGCAGTGGCGTTCAACCCGACTGGACTTGGGAGCAGGCCATGCGTGCAACGATTAAGGACCCACAGTATCGTGCTCTGAAAGATCCCAAAGACCGCAAGGCCGCCTTTGAGAAGTATGCGGCTGAGGTTCGCGCGCAGGAAAAGGACCGGGCGAAAGAAAGATTCGCTAAACTCCGAGCAGATTTCAATACCATGCTGAGAAGCCATCCTGAGATCAAATACTACTCTCGTTGGAAGACCATCCGGCCTATTATCGAAGGCGAAACTATATTCAGGTCCACTAACGACGAAAACGAGAGGCGGCAGCTCTTTGAAGAGTACGTCGCTGATCTCAGAAAAGCCCATATTGAAGAGGAAGCCGTCAAACGGAAAGCTGCAATGGATGAGCTGGTTGCGATCTTGAAGGCTTTAAACCTCGAGCCGTACACTCGCTGGTCTGAAGTGCAGGAAATGATAAAGTCCAATGAGAGGATTCAAAATGACGATAAGTTCAAGACCCTGAGCAAATCAGACATTCTGACAGCTTTCGAGAATCACATAAAATCCCTCGAACGGTCCTTCAACGACGCCCGCCAGCAGCAGAAGGCTGCTAAGGCGCGAAGGGAGCGCCATAACCGAGAGCAGTTCATCGAGCTCCTGAAAGAGCTCAAATCGCAGGGCAAAATCAAGGCCGGCAGCAAGTGGATGAATATCTACCCTCTGATTGAAAACGACCCTCGGTACGTAGCAATGCTGGGTCAACCTGGATCTACTCCTTTGGAACTGTTCTGGGATATGGTAGAAGAAGAGGAACGGTCTCTGCGGGGACCCCGTAATGATGTCCTGGATGTCCTAGATGTGAGTCTTACACGTGATACCAATGCCCCCATACAGATACTAACTTCCATCCCAGGATAACCGTTATGAGATCACCCCGAAAACCACCTTCGAAGAGTTCAATTCTTTGATGAGCGCTGATCGCCGTACAGCTAATATCGATCCTGAGATCCTCCAGCTCATTTTCCAGCGTCTTCAAGAAAAGGTCATACGCCGTACTGAAGACGAGAAGCACGCAGCTGACCGCCATCAACGTCGCGCCGTTGATGCGCTCCGCTCTCGTATCAAGCATCTTGACCCTCCCGTTCGCGCCACTGACACTTGGGAGCAAGTGCGCCCCAGGATAGAGAAACTGGAAGAATACAAGGCTATCGAGTCCGATGAACTTCGCCAGACGGCCTTTGAAAAGGTCATCCGCCGTCTTAAGGAGAAGGAAGAAGACGCAGAGAGGGAGCGCGAGTTGCGCGATCGCCGACGTGATCATTATGACCGCGTCGACCGTGACTACCGCAACGGTCAGTCGTATAGAAGTGAGAGGGAGAGAAGGGCGGCGTCCAGCCGTCTCAGCCGTACCCCTGAGCCCGACCCCTATGAGGCAGACCGCCGTAAAGCCCAAGCAGACCGCGAGCGGTCTTACAGGAGGGCCAGCGGTCTCTCCCCCATCCGCGACAGGCGAGATGACCGTGACCGCGATCGAGACAGAGACAGGGACAGGGACCGTGATCGCTACCGCGACCGCGACCGTGACCGACGCCCGCTCAGCTACTACGAGCGTGAGCGCCGCGATCGGGAGGAGGAGCGCGAGCGTCTGTACCGCTCGCGCGCTGATCCCCGCAGCAGCCGCGACGAGCTCGACTACGGCGACGCCCGCAGCACGGTAAGTACCAGCGACCGCCGCCGCAGGCGCGACAGCGACGTGGAGAGCGTCGCCAGTCGCGGTGCCAAGCGGTACAGGCGGGATAGCCGTGAGAGAGACCGGTCTAGAGGAGGCGGGCGGAGAGATCGCGACCGCCGCGACAGGGAGCGCACTCCCGTGGAGGCGGAGATCAAGGAGGAGAAAGCGGTGCACTCTGGTAGCGAGGAGGGTGAGATCGAGGAGGACTAATAATCTCACTAAGTAACCTAATTTGGTGTCCTCGTCGGTGAGGAGTGGAGTTGGCAGCCAGATCGTAAGTGTACCTCTGTTCTCTTTCTCTCTCCTTACCTAGAAAAATCCACCTATGTTCGTATCTACGCTGCGTATATAAATAAAGTGTTCGACTCGTACGTTTCGTCAATCTCCCCCCATTTGTAGTACAGTACGTTTGAGGTTACAGAGGTTACACCCCCGAAGTAGATGGGTTATCGAAGTTGCAAGTAGCCCTTCCTATTCTGTAGAGAGGGTATTTATAGACGCCCCTAGATGACCCTACTGTACAGTACAATCAATGAGCGGATCGTACTAAACATATCTTCATCTTCTGCGCCATCTATGTTCAGTATAGGTCGGCAACCTGGTATTAGATAGGTATTTAGAGCAGACCTTCCGTAAAGAGAAGAATATCCGTTTCTTTATAATAAGGCCTTTTTTAAAAAAAATCCCCCAAGGGAGGTATACAGTATGCATACGGAATAAGGAATCATTTAAAAAGTGTCTTGGATCATTCGAAAGTCTTTTTGAGTGAATTAACGGAGATGTTCTCGCTATATATTTTGAAAAATTCGACAAGGGACAACTTTTCAGAACAATCATTTTCTTTACCTATCACTCTTATACTCTTTTTTTTCTACATATATAGATCGATTCAATCTGTTCAATTACTTCTGGAGTTTTATTGTATTGCTATCGTGCGCATAATTCTTCCAATTGACCTAACATATTGTACACAAAAAAGATCTTCAGCTAGATACCTAAACATACAAACACAAGGAGTGCTGTTTATGTTTGTGCATAAACTGCTCTAACTCTAATATCGTTTTCGTGGAGACCTAATCGCCCCTGGCGCTCAACCTGATTATCCTATAATCTAGCGGATTATAACATATACATCCATCGATGTCTAGGATGAAGAGGACGGTATGTCTTATTACCTGACGGGATGCCGATAGCCGTGCTAATTGATGCGCTAGGGAGGACTTTTGCATTTCCTTCTATACTGCCAGAGCGTTCTGTCTATACTCTTTTAAAAGCGGGCATTCAATTCAATTCACCTCTGAGGGCAAGCATTTCCAGGACATTGGCTCATGCTAAGATGGCAGAAGATTAAAAAACGTCGGCAAAAGATAAATGTACAAAACGAGTGACTGAGAAAGGAAGATGCAGTGAATGAAGGCGAAACAGAAATCGGTGCAATATATGCCATTTCCTGCCATCTAGTTCTAGTCAATTGTTGGAAATGCTGCCCGGCAGTGGTCACCTAACTTGACCCGTCCCATTGTATTTTTTGTCCTCGCCTGACTACTCACGGTAGAAGTCGAAAAGAGAACATCTATGTCATAGCCTCATTGCAAGTTTAGACCCTCCTACCCCTACCCAACCCTGCCGATCCAAATGCAGAACTGGTCTGACAGCACGTGACCGTTGTTTCACAGACAAGAGAAACTGTGGCAATACCTGACAGATGAATCCCAAACTAGACACTCGGATGGGTCGATGAGGTCACGGGTAACAAGGGCGTGAGTACGAGTGTAGCACAGCACTGACGATGGGTGACTGACATCTAGACGTGGGGGAGAGGCGAAAATGGTGACAGGAGGTCAACCACTGCCCCAGTCATGTCATCCTCATCGTCATCCTCACCACCCGATGCCTCATCTTCCGGAAGACCTGCACAACGACGGCACCGTCTAGCTCGGATACCAGACCCTCTACCAACGCCGGAAAATGAGACTAACCAAACGCCCTTCTTAATGCCACGATGTCGCCGTCGTCCTTGACGCTTATAGGAGTCGCGGTCATCATGCCTGTGATGATCGCGACGATGCTTCTTTGGGACACCCTTTTCAGCTCTCTTCCTCCAGGAAGAACTGTTCGGGAGACAATCAGCATGCGTCCAGCCAAGGAGAAACGACCATCGGATATCAGTTGTTAAACTTACGTAGTTTCCACTCAACTTCTGTTCCTGGTCGAGCTGACTCTGGTACTTGTTGATACGTGGCCGGTAGCTGTTCGGGTCGCGACGGAACGTGACGTCCAAGTTCTGAAGGAATTTGTTACAGCCGGTCAAGAGCGACTCGGGAGCATTAGCACGAGCATCGACGGAGGGCTTGCCGTCGAACACAATGACACGGTCAGCGAGATAGGTGGCCATGATGAAGTCGTGTTCGACGATAAAAGCCGTCTTCTTGGTATGCATGATGAAGCGCTTGATGACCCTAGCGGCGACAATACGCTGCTCGGAATCAAGATAAGCGCTAGGTTCATCGATCACATAAATGTCCGCGGGGATACCCAGAGCCAAGACAATGGCGACACGTTGCAATTCACCACCAGAAAGGTTCTGAACTTCCTGGTCGATGAAGTCATCGATCTTGAGAGGCTTATAGACGTCTGTCTGAAACTGTGGGTTCAGGAAAGCAGCCTTGATCTTCTTGAAGAACAGCTGGCGCACTGTGCCTTGGAACTTCGGTGTGATCTTCTGGGGCTTCATGCTGATGTTCAATCGAGGGACGGATACATTGCCGTCCGGCTTCTCTGCACCAGCCAGCATCTTACAGAAGGTCGTCTTGCCAGTTCCATTCTCTCCCATCATGACGATAATCTCTGAGTCGGTGAATCTTCCGGCCTCGACCTTGAGATGGAAGTTGCCGAGAGTCTTCTCCATCGCAGGGTAGCTGAAGGCACGCGCCTTGTCAACGACAAACTCATCACTGGCCTCCGCGATACGGAACGTGAGGGACTCCTCTCTAAATCGAAGGTTTTCTGTCGGGATGTGACCATCCAGGAAGATGTTGATACCCTCACGGACGGAGGCAGGAAGAGTAACTACTCCATACACAGCTGGTTTGCCGTACAGAACGCAGACGAAGTCAGATAGGTAGTCGAGGACAGACAGGTCGTGTTCGACTACGATAACGTAGTCATCTGGCCGCAGGAGCTCTCGGATCGTACGGGCCGCACTAAGACGCTGCTTAACATCTAGATAAGAAGAAGGTTCGTCGAACATGTAGCTATGGCTTCGTTAGAGTTGGACAGACACTCGTAGTTGACAGTGACCGCTTACACATCAGCCTGTTGCACGCAAACAAGACCGATAGCAAATCGCTGCAGCTCTCCACCAGAAAGAAGATCAATTTCACGGTCCTTGACCTGGTTAAGTTCTACGCAAGAGTCAGAGAAACTCAGCCAAAGGGGGAGGGGGATGTGTCTATTGACATACCCAGAACATCCATGATGTGTTCCATGTTGTCCATCTGGGCACGAGCCTTGATGAGAGGTCCGACCGTCTTGACTGGTCCCTTTACGGCCTTGGGGATTTGGTCGACATATTGTGGCTTGACGACGGCCTTCAGGTCATCCTCCAGGACCTTGGTAAAGTAGTCTAAGCAGTGTCAGAAACCACGATCCATCGGACTTCGCGACAGAGACATACTCTGGAGTTCGGAGCCACGGAAATACTTCAAGATCTCCTCCCAGTCCGGAGGGTTATCATACCGTCCGAGATTGGGCTTCAGCTTGCCGCTGAGGATCTTGAGAGCTGTACTCTTGCCAATACCGTTCGTTCCCACAAGACCCAGGACCTGGCCGGGACGAGGCATGGGCAGCCTGTGGAGCTTGAAACTGTTGGCCGAGTAGCGATGTGTCACCTCGCTCTCGAGGTTCGTGGGCAAGTTGATGATATGGATGGCGCCAAATGGACATTTCTTCGGGCAGATACCGCATCCGATACAGAGGCGCTCGGAGATGAAGGCGATCTTAGAGTCGGGGGTGACCTCAATGCAGAGCTTCCCCGTGCGGACCACGGGGCAAGACTTCTTGCACTCTTGCCGACATTTCTTCAGAAATCAGTACCACTGCTCTCAGCGCCGTTGCGAACTCAGCTCGTACCTTTGGTTTACACTGTTATCATGGAATACTCGGGTTAGCAACATCCACCGGATGATCGTTGCGAGGGGTACACGCGGGGCAACCCGGACACACCTTGTCACTGTTCACAATCGCAACTCTAGAAGAGCCATCAGTGCTGCGGATCAGAAGGCTGGATCATAGCAGATGCGTACCTCGTAAGCTTGTCTGACATGGTGGGCAATCCCAAGCGCGTTTGTAGGAAGATAGACCCAACTGCGGAACAAGAATATAAAAACGGAAATCGACGAGAACGTCGGAGGGGTCTCTAACGTCAGGTGGCACCGCTGCAGCTATGCAGGCGGGATACAGAAGACCGGGTATCCGAGCTGAACAAAGCTGAGAAGTGCCAGAAGAGACTGGACCGGAGCAGGATGAGCTTTTAGCAGCCTCGGGGCAGGAGGGGCTCCAGAGAAAAGCAGGCCAGGCATTGTGGGAGAGAGCAGGGCCGCGCGGAGGCCTCAGGCCGAACGCCCGCCACCAGCGCGCTGGGCCGTGGATGCCTGGGGCCGGGCGGCAAAGCAGCATTACGCGGGCCGTGATTGGCTGGCGGGGCGAGGGGCGCTGGTGCCGGGCTTTCGGTCGGGCTGCCTGCTGAGTCATCCGTGGCTGTGTATATATCACGTGACACAAGGGCGCTGGCCGGCCACCCGTCACCTGATCATGCTGGCAGTCACCTGACTGTCGGACTAAGCCCGTCCGGGGCGCGCGCTAAGCCGCATCGGGCGCGGCGGCGCCTGAGGGCTCAGGCAGGCGCCGCCTACCGCCCGGCCCGGCCAGTCACTGCGACTCGCTCGCCCGACGACCACCACCACCGCCGAACCTCCAACTCTTCCCATTCCCATTCTTACTCCCTCACCTTCTGAGGTCTCCGTCTTCCCTCCCGACCACCCACCACCCACCCTCCCCCTCCCCCTCCCCCTCCCTCTGCCACCATTGCTCTCCTCTAACCTCCTCCGCCTTGGGGCCACCAGGCTATGGACTGTAAGTGCTCTGCTTTTGTTGTTCTGGCTGCCTTAGACGCGTCCTTGTGTGCCCGGCTGGGGTACTTCTCCACGCTCTCGACCCACCTAGTAGCACCAGGACATCGTCCTACCCTCTACTCCTCGTCCTGTCGCTGAACATTTCGAGGACGCAATCTGATCGCCTAGGCGCTCTCGGATCTGCGTCTGCGTTTTGTTTTCTGCCGACGGTGCTGCTCGTCCTGCCATCACTGTCTTCATTTCGTCCATCCAATCCATGCTCAAATCCATCACGGTCCATCAGATCCACCCCTCCCACCCTATTCCACCGTCTGTTCTGCCTCTATTGAGTCTTTTCTGGGTCGCGTACCTCTGCGCTACACGTTCCCATTACTTATACCGCTGTCCGCGTCCGATTTGAGCTTCAATGCTGATTGTTCCCATCCATAGCCACTAGCATGGTGCTCCCATCGGCCTCCGAACCGTCCTCCGTGACGGCTTTACCTAACGGTCACGCTCCCTCCCCTGCCACCAATGATGCCAGCGTCAATGACGATCTGGCAATGACAGACAGCGACAGTGAATTGTCAGATCCTTCCGAGGCTCGCGCTGCCTCCGAGTCCGCCTCCGAGTCTGCCGCCGAAGATGATGCCGCTGACGAGTCGTATGATGCCGGGAGCCCCAGTGCTGTCGACAGTGATGGGGATTCTGCCATGGAGGACGCTGAGCAGAACGACGAACGTCCATCTAGCTCTGAAAAATCCTCGTCACCGGGAACTGGTCGAGGCAGGAAGCGCAAATCGCCAATGTGGGACGAGTCGGAATACATGAGACAGAACCCTGATCTCTATGGCCTCCGACGAAGCTCGAGAGCTCGTACAACACGTCAAATTCAGCAACCCCTCTCCGACTCAGACTCAGATGAAGTTACGCCTCGTGCGAAGCGACGTCGCCGCCCTGGCTCAGACCAAACCTCCAAGCGCCCCTCGCGCTCAACAACTCAGTCCTCCTATTCAGAATCCGACAGTGACGAGTACGGAGGGAGTCGTGCTCGTGCAAGCAAGGCAAAGCGTCGCCGCCTCGCACAGTCTAACAATGAGCCTAGACATGCGGAAGTCCGCTTCTCGACGAGAAACGCCTCGAGGGTCGCTAATTACAACGAAGATGATGATGATGACTTGTTTGAGGATGACCCTGATGATATGACTCAAAACTACTGGGTAAACACAGTGGAGGATAATCGCCCCGGCATTGACATTGTTCTCAATCATCGCTTCAAGGAGGGTTTCGATCCCAAGAGCGAGAATGTCAGTCGCCATGACTGTGAATTCTATATCAAGTGGCAGGGTAAATCTCATTACCATGCAACCTGGGAGACAGCAGAAACGCTCGAAAACTGCAGAGGTATTCGTCGCGTGGACAATTATGTTCGAAAGGTCGTGGCGGAAGAGATCCGATTATCAAACGACGAGGATATCCCTCCCGAAGAAAAAGAGAAGTGGAACTTGGATCGTGAACGCGAAATTGAAGCTATCGAGGACTACAAAAAGGTTGAACGAGTCATTGCAATGCGCGATGGCGAGGAGGGGACCGAGTACTTTGTGAAGTGGAAGCGTCTCTTCTATGACTCTTGCACGTGGGAGAGTGAGGATCTTGTCAGCAAGATTGCGCAACGTGAGATCGATCGATACCTTGATCGTTCCGCCCACCCTCCAGTCTCCAACAAGGCGGAGTCTAATCCAGCAACCCGCAAACCGTTCGAGACGATCAAAACCACTCCAAGCTTCCTACACAATGGTGAACTCAAGGAGTTCCAGATCAAGGGCTTGAATTTTATGGCCTTCAACTGGGTCAGAAATCGAAACGTGGTCCTTGCTGATGAAATGGGTCTTGGGAAGACAGTCCAGACTGTCGCCTTTATCAGCTGGCTGCGCCATGTGAGGCATCAGCAGGGCCCCTTCATCGTCGTCGTTCCCCTCTCTACCATGCCCTCTTGGGCCGAGACCTTTGACCACTGGACGCCTGATCTCAACTATGTCGTCTACAACGGGAATGAAGCATCCCGGAGTGTCATCAGAGAATACGAACTGATGATTGACGGCAATCCAAAGAAGCCCAAGTTCAACGTTCTACTGACTACTTATGAGTATGTACTGCTGGACTCGTCATTTCTGAGTCAGTTCAAGTGGCAGTTCCTTGCGGTTGATGAGGCGCACCGGCTTAAGAACCGTGACTCTCAGCTTTACGCCAAGCTGCTTGAGTTCAAGGCACCTGCTAGACTTCTCATCACCGGCACCCCCATCCAAAACAATCTGGCTGAACTTTCTGCCTTGATGGACTTCTTGAATCCCGGTCTCGTTGAGATCGACGCGGACATGGATCTCAACTCGGAGGCCGCTTCCCAGAAGCTTGCTGAACTCACCAAAGCCATCCAGCCGTTCATGCTCCGTCGTACCAAGTCCAAGGTTGAGACCGATCTTCCTCCGAAGATTGAAAAGATCATCCGTGTCGAACTGTCCGATATTCAGCTCGAATACTACAAGAATATTCTCACCAAGAACTATGCAGCATTGAACGAAGGTGCCAAGGGCCACAAACAGTCACTTTTGAATATCATGATGGAGCTGAAGAAGGCGAGCAATCACCCGTTCATGTTCCCCAACGCCGAAGCCAAGATCCTGGAGGGAAGCACTCGCCGTGAGGATGTGCTGAGGGCCTTGATTACCTCCAGTGGTAAGATGATGCTCCTTGATCAGCTTTTGGCGAAGTTGAAGCGCGATGGCCATCGGGTCTTGATATTCAGTCAGATGGTTAAGATGCTGGATATCCTGGGCGACTACATGGAGTATCGTGGGTACGCTTATCAGCGACTCGACGGAACGATCGCAGCTGGGCCTCGCCGTCTCGCCATCGAGCATTTCAACGCTCCCGACAGCAATGACTTTGCCTTTATACTCTCCACCAGAGCAGGTGGTCTTGGGATCAATCTCATGACGGCGGACACGGTCATTCTCTTCGACTCTGATTGGAACCCTCAGGCTGACCTGCAAGCAATGGCGCGAGCACATCGCATTGGACAGACCAAGCCGGTCAGTGTATACCGCTTAGTGTCGAAGGACACTGTCGAAGAGGAGGTCTTGGAGAGAGCTCGCAACAAGCTTCTTCTTGAATTCATCACCATCCAACGCGGCGTCACAGACAAGGAGGCCACGGAGATCCAGAACAAGATAGCTCGTGGCGGTATCGGTGTGGGTGAACCTACCGCGACGGAGGACATCTCTCGCATTCTTAAACGCCGTGGGCAGAAGATGTTCGAGCAGACCGGGAATCAAAAGAAGCTGGAACAGCTCGATATTGAGTCCGTCCTAGCCAACGCCGAACTTCACCAGACAGAACAGGAGGAGAGCATCCAGGCAGATGGCGGTGAAGAATTTCTCAAGGCTTTCAACTATGTGGACATCAAGGTGGATGATCTTAGCTGGGACGACATAATCCCCAAGGAACAACTTGAGGAAATCAAGGCCGAAGAGAAAAGGAAAGCAGACGAGCGTTATCTCGCTGAAATGATCGAACAGAACCGGCCACGGAAGCGCAATCCTCCTGTCGATGGACGTGAGGGGCGTGAAGAGCGCAAAGCTAAACGCCAAGCGAGAGCGCAGGTCAACGCCGATTCGGCCGATGCCTCAGACGCCAATCAGGCTCTGGACCCGAAGCGACCTCTTGTTGAGAAGGAATACCGCCACCTGATCCGGGCGTTTCTGAGATATGGTGATCTGGATGACTGTGAAGAGGAGGTCCTCCGAGATGCCAAACTCATTGACCGCGACCGGGAGACCGTCAGAGCCGCTCTGAAAGAGATCACCGACAAAGCTGCGGCTCTTGTCAAGGAGGACACCGAGAGAATGGAGGCTCTCGAACAGGAAGGCAAGGTTCCTACCAAGAAAGAGAGGAAGGCGGTTCTTTTTGATCACCGCGGTGTCAAGCGGTTGAACGCCTGGACCATTGTCGAACGTCCCGGTGAGATGCGCCTGCTGAGGCAAGTCGTCGCTTCCGTCCCCGATCCAAAGAGTTTCCGAATCCCAGAAGCTACCAAGGGTGCCGATTACAGCTGTTCTTGGGGAGCACGTGAGGATGGGATGCTCTGCGTTGGTATCGCCCGTCATGGATACGGCGCCTGGGCGCAGATCAGAGACGATCCCGAGTTGGCCCTTCATGACAAATTCTTCCTGGAAGAGCATCGTGTGGACAGGAAGAATGAACGCATGAAGGCCGAAGACAAGTCCACCAAGTCCCCGGGTGCTGTCCATCTCGTCCGTCGTGCGGACTATCTGATTTCTGTCCTGAAAGACAAGATGAGCAATGGCACGAGCCTCGCCGCGAAGAAAGCGGTAGAGAACCATCATCGCAATAACAAGAAGAATGGAACGAATGCTCGTCACGAAGCGAGCGCCAGTGTTTCCGCCTCCCCGGCCCCTTCGAATGCCCGCAAAGCATCTCGCGAGACGGATAAATCGCGGCATCGTTCTCAGACCCACGGTGTCCGTGACAGCGTTGAGCGGCCAAGCACTCCGCAATCCGATGCCCGGCCAAGATCTGGTCCCGAGGCCGAGAAGCCCCGAAAGAAGGGCTCTGACGGGTCAGCTGACGACAACCATCGTCGCAAGAGCAGCGACAACGGCTCCTCTGGAAAGGAGGACATATCTCGGTTGCTCTTCAAGCCGATCCGGGAGTACCTGAAGCGGGTCTCCATGGTCACCAAGGAAAATTACCCGAACAAGGCGGAGCGCGCCGCCGAGATACGGGTATTGGTGCGCAAGATTGGTGACTTCATTACGGAAACTGTGGAAGGGCAGTCCGTGCCTTCCCTTGGGGAGCGTCTGTGGTAAGTCCTACTCCGCTTTTCTTTTCTTTTTTTTGGCCTTGTCGTTGCTGACCAGAAGAATAGGACCTACGTTCTGGAGAATTACTGGCCCAACAAGGATATAGACGTGGGAAGGCTCCAGAAAATGTATGAGAGGGTGGTGATCGCCGATCGCGAAGCCGAAGCCAGCAATAATAATGCCCCTGCTAACGGGGCCTAAGCTTCTCGTGCTGTTCCTGGGTTTGATACCCTCCCTGCTTTGGGACTGTAATCACGGCCATATCGTGTGTTCTTTTCTGCTTTTTCTAATGGTGGAGTCATGTCCGTCTGTCGGGTATTGACTTGGTTTGCTGTTTTTCGTTTTGCGTCGGTTGGGGTTTTGGGAAAGCAAATGTTCGTTTGAATCTGCATGGCGATGGCGTATGGTTGGATGCTCCTGTTTGCCGGCGGCTACCGCGAGCGGATATACGGTGTATGCATGATCTGTTCTTCTCTCTGTTTATTTATTTCGTTCCATTTCTTGTGCCTTGACCCCCTCGTCGGAGATGGTGGTCTTGTGGCTTTTTTTTATATACACCCCTTGGAACCGCTCTGGAGAGGCTGGGTTCCTTGTGGTTATTTTCATTTCTTTTCTGGATTTTTCCTGTTTAGACTTCCACTCGTGGTACGCCTGCACTGCCTTGATGGCGAAACGCCCTATTTTTTTGTGATTATAAAAAAAGGGACAAGGGAGTTTTATGCCCCAAATTCATCATCATCCAGAATCATATCTGGTTTTTTTATGACTCGGTCAGGATTTTATTTTTTTTGTGGGTTTCTATCTCCCATTTCATGGCCGTCCCCGCCGCCAACTTGGCCAGTCGGTTGGGGTTTGGAGCAGGAGAGAGGGGGGTCTTCTATTTGGAATGTTGCACAGCCCACATGTTCAGTTCAGTTCATGTACTTTGCTATGCTATGAGTGAGTGGAGAGGAATACGAGAGGAAAACAGTTCAAATAAACGGTTCTGCTACCGTGTACTCCGTAGATGTAGCCGTGATGATACCTGATATCTATCCATCTGCTTTGGATCGGATATCCTGGGCACGGTGTAGCTAGCCGTTTGCATACAGTAGAGCCTTCTTCTTTCCATTATTGGGCGACGCAGACCGAAACGAACTTGCCAAGTCTTTCCTTCATTAAGGGTCAGGGCATGCAGTCTTATTCTGTTCTCCCTTCTTCCCTTTCGTGCCTTGCAAGGTGCCGATGCAACCTCAGCCTCGACCTCGACCTTGATCAAACCTTCATTCATTCAACCTTCTCACTCAGTCAGGGGTCTGGTCTAGTCAGTCGACAGTGTAGTATACATCTTGCCTTGCCTTGTCATGCCATGCCATGCCATGCCATGCAGGGTTGTTGTTGTGGACTTGTAATTGTACTGTACTGTACATACAGAAGTACTCTCCGGACGGGCGGGGGGCGGACCCCTGTTTGTTTGTTACTACAACTACTGTACAGCTAACTACTGTACAAACTATCTATCTATCCAGTCCAGTCAGCTGCTGATACGGAAATCCATATATATATATATATAGTCGATAGGATAGGATACAGATCGGAAGTCCTTGAATTCAATTGACCTCACTCGACTGGTGATTGCATTGTGCTAACCCATGTCTCTTATGAAGTCAAACTAACTAACCCTCCCACAGAAAGAAGGGGGAAAATCGATTACCATTCATTCCGTTTCCGTCCTCGTGACAAAACCCACTCGAAATTGCCGATTCAGATGGAAAAAAAAAACAATACATACTCACACAAGGGTAATAAAATAACAATCAATCACAGTCCCTGCTAAAAAGCCGCTGCTGTTCACGTCTCCACGAATGAAATAGAAATACAGGAGGGCAAAAAAACTCCATGAGAACCGTGAACCACGACCGGAACCGTGCGCGCCCAGCCCCTTTCAACGTAACGCCCAGGTAAGGTAGCATAGAGCAGAGAACTCCGTAGAAGGGAAGAAAAAGATAAGAATCCTGGAGGATCGATCGATCATCCCTGTGCCGGGAGAGGTCCAGGCGCAGGGCCCGGGACAGGGCCCGGGGCAGGTGCAGGATTAGCACTAGCATTATTCGTGGTATGGTCTCCTCCTTGCACCCCAATGCCCCCAGCGCCAGCTACGCCATTATTCTTGGGCATCGGTCCCGACCCATTGGCAGCGTCCGCCGCGCCCGCAGGCGGCACGGGGTCCTCCGTGCCGGAGATGATCTTGAGCAGGCGCACCTCGGCCTCGATCAGGTCGTCGAAGATGGCCTCCTTCTCCCGCCACGCGCGCTTGCGCTGCGGCTCGATCGTCTCCCACTCGCGGCGCAGCCGCGCGCTCTCCTGCTCCGCCCAGTGGATCTGGCGGCGGAGCAGGCGGTACAGGTCGTAGGGGCGGAGGGAGAGCTCGTGCTCGTCGAAGCCCAGCTCCGGGCCGTACTCGGGGACGAGGGCGTCGGGGTCTTCGGCCTCGGTGCCGTCCTCGTTGACGGTGGTGGTGGTGGTGTCGCCGCCGCCGTACTGGTCGGCTTCGTCCTTGGGCGGGCCGGACAGCTTCAGCTTGATGCGCTGGAGCTTGCCGGCCGGGGTCGCCAAGGCGGACAGAGGGGGGTTGTGGTGTTTCGGGACGGGGTCTGACGGGCGGAGAGCTTCTGTCTCGTGGACGGTCCGCATGTGCTTCGCGAGCGCGTCGGAGCGGGTGAAGCTGCGGTCACATTCTGGAGTCATGGGTTAGTCGCGCTCACCGGTTCAGTCCACCGACAATTGACAACTGAGGAGTCCACCCACCCGGCAGCGCGCAGTAGAAGGGCTTCTCCCGGGTATGGCTGCGCATGTGGGCGCGCAGGGCGTAGCCGCTGGCGTGCGTCTGGCCCTTGCGGCTGCAGTCGATCCACTCGCACGAGTACTTCTTCTGGCGGATGCCGATGTGCTCGTTGTGGATGTGCTCGACGAGCGCGTCCATGTTGCCCAGGTCGCCGGCGGTGCAGCCCTCCCAGCGGCAGACGGTGACCTGGTCGGCGGCCTGGCCGCTGTAGTCGTCGTCCTGGGCGGTGCTGCCGAGGAGCGCGGCGGTGGATGGGGAGTTGGGGATGTCGCCCGAGGTGTCGGACGAGATGGTGGTCGAGGGCGACGTGGGCGGCATGTCCTCGTGGGCCGACGAGACGGGAGTGTGGCGGTCCCAGGCGGTGCGGCGGCGCTTCGAGGGCGGCACGTTGAGCCTGGTGTCCTCGGTGAGGTCGTCCGAGGCGATGGACGAGAGCGGAGAGCCGGGCGACTCGGCCATGGCTGCGGTCGTGCGGGTGGAAGGGAACGAGATGTGCAGGAGTGAACGAGCTCGAGATCGAGGTCGCGTCGGTGTTGGAGCAGGCGTTGAGGACCGGCACGGCACGTGATCTGCAGCACAAAAGCGCGCGTTTCTCCTCTTTTTCCTCTTCTCCCACCGTCTCCATGATGCACGGGAGGGCATCCTTGCGCGGACAGCACACAGCAAACATATACGGCAGACTCCTGGGGAAGTGTGGTAAGTCCGTCTTTCTTTGCAGGACTCTCTCTCTCCGTTCCGTGATGACTAAAGCGAGAATTCTGCAATACGGACAATTTCCTATCCTGTGAAATTGGATGTTGACGCTTCTACACTTGAGCTGATTGTGAACATCTTCACACCTCTTGCAGCCGCAGCCGCATCTACGGACTATGGAGCACTGGCTAACTGGTCTTCCCAGCAGGAGTTCTGCTGTAGGGGTTCTGTTGTCTCGTACATTGACCCATTCATCCTACACACATTGTATGCAGTATCATCCATAGCATCTGGTATTGGACAGTGTCATCCACTCGCTGCTGGACAATAAGAGCCTTCAGTACCGCGACCCGACGATCTCGTGCTCCTTCAGGATGGCATCGATCTCCTCCATCTCCTCGTCGGACAGCAGCGGCACGTCCTTGGTGTTCTGGACGACCTTGTCGCTGGTGGTGCCGCCGGGGATCGGGATGATGGTCGGCATGCCGGGCCTGTCGCTCAGCGTCCTGATCCAGGCCAGCGCGAGCTGACCCGGGGTGATGCCCTTGCGCTCCGCGACCGGCTTGATGGCGTCGACCAGCCGGAGGTTCCTCTGCAGGGTGCCCTCCTGGTACTTGGGCAGCAGCCGGCGGAAGTCGCCCTCGGGGATGTCGCTGAACTTGGTGATGGAGCCCGTCAGCACGCCGCGGCCCAGCGGCGAGTAGGCCACGACGGGGATGCCCAGCTCGGCGCAGGTCTTGGCGACGCCGTTGTGCAGGATGTCGGTCGCCCAGAGCGACAGCTCGACCTCGACGGCGGCGATGGGGTGGACCTTGTGCCTGTCGTAGTCAGTAATGCTGGTTGTCTAGCCGTAAACCGAGGCAAGAACGTACGCCCGTCGGATGGTCTCCGCGTCGACCTCGCTCAGCCCGATGGCCTTGATCTTGCCCTCGCGCACCAGCTGCGCCAGGATGGTCACCGTCTGCTCGACGGTGGTGTTGGGGTCCTGCCGCGCGCACTGGAAGATGTCGATGCTCTTGGTGCCGCCCAGCACGCGCAGGCACTCGTCGACGCTGCGGCGGATGTTGGCCTCGGAGCCGTCGGGCGTGAGCTCGCCGCGCTTGAGGCCGCCCTTGACGCTGAGCACCACCTGGTCCGCCCTGTCGGGGTGCCGCGCGAAGTAGTTGTGCAGCAGGTGCATCGAGTTGCGCTCGGGCGTGCCGTACAGCTCGCCCGCGTTCCAGAAGTTGGCGCCCAGCGCGAGCGCCGTGTCGAGGCTCTCGAAGCACGTCTCCTCGGGCGGCGGGTTGGGGTTCCATGTCATGCCTGTATCCGTCAGCCTTTGCTTCCTGTCTGCAGACGCGGGGACGCACGCATCAGGCCAAAGCCCGTGGGGCCGACCGCCTTCCCGGCCAGAGTGGGCATTGTGAAGTCTGCTGTCTGCGATGCAAGTGCTGGATCGACAGAGAGGACAGTGTTCTCGACAGACGCCGTAGAGAGGGCCCTTTTATACCTCCATGGCGGACATCTCCCAGATATTGCAGTTTCCGATTGCATCGCCGCAGCCGAACGCTCTCCAATCGCATCCGTCTCGTCTGCCCGATCGGGAAAACACAATTGTCGGACCTCGCGGAGCCTCCACCGCCGCCCGGAGTTAAGCCCCCTCATCGCCGACCGTCCCGGTCTCGAAGACTCCCAGACGCTCGGTCGGTGCTCTGTGTCCTCCACTTATCGCCGCGGACTCTGGACTTACCGGAGGTGGGTGATCTCGCGTTTACGCCTAGTAATAACTCCTCCAGAAGCGCTGTGTGCGTCTTCTTCTTCTTCTTCTCATTTGTGGATCAAGAATAATGTAGGCTGTGCCTGAGCTACCGATGAAAAAAAAGTCTCGAGGCCCAGAAAGAGGTATAGTATGGATGGACAACGTTGAGAGATAAGGCGTTTGAAACCATCTTGTGCTATTCTTTGCATGTACTTTTAAGTTGAGATGAATCAACTGTGACTGGCCACATTCAAGAGGCACAAGAAAAAGGCTCAGTAGTGACATGTAGAATAGTGGACCCTGTCTGTGACCTGCAGAGAGAGAGAGAGAAAAAGGAAAGAGAATGGTCTCAGGCGCTGTCAGATGCTGAGTTTGTTTCATATCCTTGTACGGAGAGTAAGTACACTGGCTGCCATCCACAGATATTTGAACTGGATGTGTATCATTTTACCTGCCTCAGAATGGAATAGAGGGATGTCTTCCATCCATTCCACCCTGCACTCCAGGAGGTTGGGAAGCGGGGGGGGGGGGGGGTGAGGACAGGCATCACGAAAGCCATCCACGGGTATTCGGACTATAGATATATATATATATATATATATATATATATAGCAGGACAAGATCCCAAGGCTGGTGTCCACTTCCCTTGTATGTGCATACCGGTGCTGCGCTTGGGGCCCACTCGACTGGTTGCAATGTGTCATTGATGCCAGTCAGGTCAGGTCTGGGGGGCCTGGCCTGGCCCTGGATGGGGGATGGATGGATCGGCGGATGGAATGCTTCAATGGTCGATCGATCAAAAAGCACATGATATAGATACTACTAGGTGCTGTAGTAAGTATACTAATGCAGCGTTTGCTGTTGCTTTGCTCCACGATCAGCTGCCACTGATTTTTCTTCCTCCCTCCTTCCTTTACCGCCCCTGGAGGAGTTCCGCCCGGAGTACACCTGCGAGGACGCGTACACGCCGGTGATATGCACCTTCGCATCGAGTCTGCCGCCCCGGCACGAGGAGAGTATAGCATCAGGCAGCTGGTTCTAGGCCGCTGGGACAGGACGGGGCACGTTTCTGATTTCCTCAAAAGGTAAACAGCCGCTTTGATTGACACATGGACATCCAGTGGTATTATTGTCTCAGTCAGGATTGGTCTGCCGGATCACAGGAACTGCGCGGGAGAACGCAATGTCCTGCTCCCCAGGCCTCTCTCTCGACGTCGAGGTTGATGATGATGGCTCGACTCCGACTGGTAAAGTTCTTACCCGGGTGTGGAGGGGCCTGGCCGCGTATGTACGCTAGTCGGGATTTATAGAGCCTTGGACGACGTCGACGGCGCCGTCGGCGAGGATGCGGAAGAAGGCGTGCTGCAGGTGCAGCAGGCCGATGCCGTCGATGCGCCAGTGCGGCGTGCGGAAGAGCAGCTCGCGCGCGTGAGGGTCGAATACAGACTGTCCGCGGAGGTGCCTTCGGGCTCGACGATGAACGTCTCGTGCAGCCAGGCCTCGAGCGCCTGCGCCGAGGGCACCGTGTACGTGAGCCGGGCGCCGCTCCTCAGGCATGACTGTCACCCCCCACACTGTTATGGAACCAAACACATGGGGCTTATCGGGTCGGCCGTGTGATTGGGGAGAAAAAAACAGACCTTGAAGAGCTACTTGCTGCGATCCTTATGGTATTCTCACGCGAGAGGACTCCGCATCAGATGCTTTCATCGATCGCTTATCTCGACCAGTGCACATTGATTGCGGTTCATGGCTTGAATCTGAAGACCCACGAGGACTTTATAGACCTAATCCTCTTTGTCAAACACAATGCCACGATCAGCCGACAGAAACTTGTCGAACAGCTTAACGAGGCTCACTCTTCCTGGCGGAGTCCTGCAGGTGATTCCGCAGATCGTGCCCTGGAAATCGCGATTCGAGCTTGGCTGATGGTCGACATCGAAGAGTGGACAGCTACGCAGACGCTACAGGAGTTCCTCCATCACATCTTCCCGAAGAGAGAGAGAGAGACACAATCTTGGACATTCCGAGTTTTGACTTGGAGTTCAACGGGTACAACCTAGAAAAGATTGGGGGTTTCGATATCATCTGGACTGAATTCATTCAGGAACATCTTTCCCTCTCCTCCAAGCAGAACCGAAAGGGAGCTCAAGATTTTCCACCTGGCATCTTTCCTCCAAAGTCATCAGCGAAGTGATGACCACGCTCTAATTTCCAGCTACAGCCAGATCTTCCCGCCAGGGTTTCTTGAAGAAACGGCACAAACGTTGGCCCTTCTGTTTCCAGCGTCCCATCTTGCCTGCAGGAAGTGGGTGCGCCGAATGCAGAGAAACGAGAACCTCGATCTCGAAGCTGGTAGAATTCCCCCGGCTCCTCGAAACATCAGCCAATACAGATACTGGGGTCCGCAGTTACTCGCATTGAAGGAGGAGTACGACAGTACCGAGCCAACAACTATCCGACAGTGGTTATTCGACAAGAGAAGACCGAACCAGCGGTATACATTTTGGATTGCGGTTACGGCGCTCGTTCTCACGCTCGTCCTTGGACTGATACAATCTGTCACGGGTATCGTTCAGGCCGTCGCGACTGTTCGCGGCGGGTAAATATGCATCTATCACCATCAATGAACGATGGACGCCACGTCACATCTCTGTCTGAATCGATACTATTTCTTTTCCTGGATTCTACAAGAGGAGCTAGAAAGTGTGAGAGAAGATCACTAATTTTGGCCGACCTTAGAGGTGGTATGTGGCATTTTCTCCAAGAGGTGGAATTCTTTTGACGGCGGTGTTGCGTAAGAAGCGAGCTGAAGTCGACTTTACTGGTGCTGCAATTACATGGCTTAGGTTTTGCCTCGGAGTGTATTTCTTTGTAATATCAATCATGTTTTGATTTAAAGACATGAATAGCGATTTGAGGGTAAACCATCGAGGACAACATGAATCAAGAAGGGTTCCTAGGTATCTCTAAGGGCTGAGAATTAGGACTCTTTCGCTGATGAACATCTTGATACTTCTCTTCATCTATCCTCGAACGGTTTCTCTTTTCAATCTTCGGCTTGAATCGAGGTGAAAAGATGATTAGAAGGTCACCAGTGTTATAAAGATTGAAGAGCACATACTCCTTCTTACCTATCCAATGAAAGTACATCCACAGGTGGCTAGTAGTACTGTAAGACGTACCACATCCAAGTAGTACTCTGTACATGGGGGGGGGGTGGCGGAGTCTCCCTCATGTATCGTGAATGTCCCACTTCAGTACCAGATTAGGTAAGAACCGAAGACGGAGTTCTATTTGAACTCCGTCTCCGTTCGACCCGTCAATGAGAATCGATCGCATCGCAATGTTGGAAACGGTATCATATTAAGATCCGCGTCCGTCCTGTTCGGAATCATCTGTGCTTTAGCAATCCTTTTCCGCTCCAGAGGGCCGATGGATGCGTTGAGAGCAGATCCGGGCATCTCTCGTGGAATCCGCCAGCGCGGGCCGCGCGCATGTCGGACCTGTGCCATCGCCAAGGCAAAATGCATCCCATCGGAAACCGATCATGCAAAATGCGAGAGGTATTTTTGAGCCAAGGATCGAATTGCAGCTGCGAGAACACCGATTGATCTGATCCAGATGTCATCGTCTCAAGAAGGAGTGCACTGTGCAGCCCCAGTTGGCAACAGGAAGGCAACGAAAGTCGCCAAGGAGAACGTACGCCATGCCGATAACCATATTTATTTCCTGTTTTCCGGGGGACCTCCTTATTGATATAATGGCATCGCAGGCGAGTTGCTCGGTTGGAACAGAAGCTAGATAACCTTGTCACTCTTCTCACATCGTCACAAACTGCAGCATCGAACCAGAATCAGCTGCCGCAGAGTCAGGCCAGCACGGTATATTCTGCTCTGCCGTCAGACTCACCGGCACAGATATCGTCTGTTCCTTCATTGGTCTCGGACACTTCACCTGCCGTTCGACCTTCGGTATCATCTCTCTCGAAAGAACTCACAGATACTGGTAATACGCCATCTATCGTGACGGACAAGCATCCAACTCAGCAAGCTCCTACTTCACACTCCCTACCTCTGGTTTCGGACGAAGAGACTTATCTGGAGACCTTCAGAACGCAGATGGCGGGATACTTTCCCTTTGTCGTTATCGATAAAGGAATATCTGCGCGAGACCTCAAGAAAAATAAACCGTTTCTTTTCAAGACGGTCGTTATGGCCGGCTCGTATAAAGACGTGGGCAGGCAGGCTGCCCTTGGAAAGGAAGTAGCAGAGTATTTGAGCCGCCGCGTGCTTGTCGAAGGCGAGAAGAATCTCGATCTCCTTCAGGGTCTTCTGGTCTACCTATCATGGTATGGATGCTCTGCCAAGTCTTCCATTCGACTACTATACTAGATTATCTGATCATCTGCTTTGATAGGTATCACGTCTTCTATTATGCGGGTCGACAGATTACCACTTTGCTTCAACTTGCAATAGCGCTGATGGTCGATTTGGATCTGAATAGACCGCCCAACCCATCTGACAAGCCTAAGACGGTATCAGACTCCATGAGATTCGTTCAGGGACATATCCTTCATGGACATAAATTCAATGCGGCATCTGGCTCTTTGGAGGAAAGAAGAGCATTCCTAGGCTGTTTCTACATTAGCTCAGTGTATATGCTTCTATCAATGTTATGTGTATCTGCTACCTGTTGACTGACAATGCTGAACAGGATCTCCTCGATGTTCAAGCGACTAGACGCTTTGCGATACACTCCATATGTGGAAGAATGCTGCCAAGTGCTGGCCGATGCTAACGAATACCCAACTGACGTCTATTTGGTCCGACTTGTACGGTTGCAGAGGATTGCGAATATAATAGCACAGACTCTACCGACCGACGGGACTGAACTGCACAATCTGAGAGCCCCTATCGGGATGTATATTAAATCAATACAGAAGGACCTGGAGTCGCTCAAATGCTCCTGGAGGGAGGATGTTGAGCAGAAGCGTGAGTTTGTCATGGAAATCAATGGAAGCGTAGCAATCGATTAACACTGTGATTAATGTACCAGATTTGTTGATGATGCACTATCACTGCACCGAGGCAGCTCTGTATGAAATAGGCCTTTACGACATCCCTTCTCATCCTGGATATGGGGATTATCCATTACAACGCTTGGAGACTCTGTACTCTTGCCTCGAGTCAGTAATGGCGCTACTTGAGCAATTTTTCTCCATTCCAACGGAAGCGTATCTTCAGATCCCCATCGCACCATGGCTTCAGCTAGCGATTGCCCTAATCTTCCTGCGGAGATTTTCGTTCCTTGAGAGCAAAGACTGGGACCTGGAGTATATCCGAAATAAGATCAATCTTCCTGGAGTGCTGGATCGGATAATTGAGAAGTTATATCTGGCCAGGAATTCTAATATTCAGTCTGGTTCTGCGGGGCATAAAGACCTCTTATCTGATGCTGCTTCAAGGCTAAGCCAGACAAAAGAAAGAATTTCGGAGGCGCTACGAGCTGAAGAGGAGAGAAGTACATCGCAGATGCAGGACCAGGCCCTCGACGATGTCTGGAATCGTTCTTATGATCCCGCCATTGGAGATACCTTCCTGAATATTGACGAGAACTTTTGGCAAGGGCTTTTGCAAGACTGGAAGTTTGGATACTAGGGTACTGAAAATGCACAGGACGGTGATGGTGATCTGATAAATCGCATTATTCGCCCCTGGGATCTGCTATATGAACCGCAGAAACCATTCTCATTGAAATCTATTTGTTGATTTTCAAGTTCTTGAAAGCTTGTGCATTTTCCTTGATTGCCACCTCCACGGGAAGTCTCTCCATGCTACTCGCACCGAAGAAACCGTGCACACCCTTGGTTCGACTGAGGACGTATCCCGCATCCTTTGGCTCCGCGATAGGCCCACCATGACACAAAACAATGATATCGGGGTTGATCTTGACAGCAGCATCGCGGATATCTTGTACGATCTTCACACAGTCGTCGAGACTAAGCGCGGTCTTTGCACCGATCGAGCCCGAAGTCGTCAGTCCAACATGGCAGACTAACACGTCGGCCCCGGCACGGGTCATGCGTTCTGCCTCGTCGACATTGAACACGTAGGGCGTTGTGAGAAGATCAAGTTCGTGCGCTGCCCTGATCATCTCGACCTCCTTGTCGTAGCCCATGCCGGTCTCCTCGAGGTTCTGGCGGAACTTGCCGTCTATCAGGCCAACAGTCGGGAAATTCTGAACGCCGCAGAATCCGAGACTCTTCAACTGTCGAAGGAAGTCTGGCATCGACCTGAAAGGGTCGGTACCACAGACCCCAGCGAGAACGCCTGTATTCTCGACGACAGGAAGGATCTCATTGGCCTGATCATCCGATGTTATTCTCCCTTCTGTACACAGCATAACCATAATAGAAGTATATGTGTTTCTGCAGCACGCACCATTTCCAAGACGATCTGATTGGCGTCTCCGTATGGCATCAGTCCAGCCAGCGATCCACGGCCTGCCATCCGAAAGCGACCCGAGTTGTAAATGATGACGAGGTCGCATCCACCTTTCTCTACGCTTTTAGCCGATAGACCGATGCCTAGACGGTGAATGTAAGTTATCAAATCCTAATATAGACGTCTATCATTAAGGACAAGGGTCGCATACCGGCACCGGCCCCGACGATAATTCCCCCGTCTGCGATAACGCGCCTGAGTCGGTCGAGAACTTCGCTTCGAGTCGTTGGGCGCGGCATATTGTCTTGAAACGGCTAAGTATAGACGATCTAGTTCTTAGGTTACTGAAATTTAGACAGCGATTATACGCAGACGCTCAAAGTCCTGATTGAGCCTCGAGGTTAGTGCAGTTACACGTGGAATCCCCCGCAGAGTTGTAGCGAGACCATGCGGGGAGCAGATGCGGGGGCCCCGACTTTGCAGAACGGGCCCCTTTGAACAGGTCGAGATTCCCCATCTCTAGACGTGTCTCAGGCTGATTGAACATCTTTGTAATTGTATATTTTTATTGGCCCATTTTCCAGAAATTCTTTATATCATCATATTCTCCTTTCTCATTATTGTAATGTTCCACACTTCAAGTCAACAGGATCAAATCAAGAAATATCCTAAATAATTGCCTTTTTTTTTTATTTTTCTAAAGAGTCTTGAACTTTGCAGACAAGATACCTTTACCAGGGAAGCTCTAGAAAAACGTCAGCAAAAGGCAAAGTTAAAGCCGTCATGCCAATTCAGGAGGATACTCGTAACATAAAAGCGAAAATCCTTCTGCTGGGAACATGCGACACCAAGCTCGAAGAGATGCTCTTCGTGCGAGAGCAGATACTGAAGCAGAAGACCTGTGCCGTGCTACTAATGGACCTAGGGAGGATCCCCAGCGACCATGCAGCAATCGATATTCCGCACGTCGAACTCGTCCGTCGAGGACCACCGCTCCCTCCATCCCAAGATGCGCACGCTTGCCTGTCCACTCTCTCCAGAGCAAAGTACATCAAACACATGATATCATGCGCAACGCCGTTCGTCTCTGAAATGCATACATCGGGCCAGATCCACGGCATCATCGCCGTAGGGGGCTCCTGCGGGACTGCCCTCGCCACGGCCGTGATGCGGAATGCTCTGCCTGTGGGATTTCCCAAGCTGATGGTCTCGACCATGGCCAGCGGAGACGTGAAGCCGTTTGTCGAAGAGACGGATATCATGATGATGTACAGCGTCGTGGACATCGCGGGAACGAATTCGATTCTGAACCAGATCCTCACCAATGCCGCGGCAGCCATAACTGGCATGGCTTTACTTTATGCGACGCATCTTGCAAGCAGGACAACAGCGTCAAAGAGCAGCACTGGCAGCAAGAAGCGTATCGGTGTGACCATGTTCGGGGTAACGACTCCCTGCGTGGACCTCATCCGACAGCACCTGGAACAAAAACACAACTACGAAGTCTATGTCTTCCACGCCACCGGCGCAGGCGGCAAAGCCATGGAGCGGCTGATCAGCGAGAAGATGATCGATGCCGTCCTAGACGTCACGACAACAGAGATCGCGGACGAGCTTGTCGGCGGCGTGTTAACCGCCGGGCCGGATCGATTGACAGCTGCCGCGAAAGCCGAAATACCGCAGGTCATCAGCGTCGGAGCGTGCGATATGGTCAATTTCGGACCGAGAGATACTGTTCCGGCGCGGTTTAAACAAGATCGATTGCTCTATGAGCATAATCCGGCTGTGACGCTTATGAGGACCAGTCCCGAAGAGTGTAAACGGATCGGGGAGTTCATAGCAGACAAGTTACGATCACACGCCTCGAAGCCGGAGCTGGTGCGGGTTATCCTGCCAACTGGGGGCGTCAGCATGCTTTCTACCCCAGGCCAGCCGTTTCATGACCAGGAAGCCGATTCAGCGTTATTTGAAACCATAGAGCGGGAGCTGGAAGGAATGAAGATTGCCGTTATGAGAGATGCACGGGCGATCAACGATGAAGGGTTCGCACTGTTCGCTGCTGAATCGTTGGTCGAGTTGATACAGCGCTCGGAGCAGTAAATGGCTGATGGAATGGCATAATATATATCTGGCTGTGCAGTATTAATTTCTAAATTTCAGATGATAAAGCAAAAAAGGTAAAAATAATCCCTGCGCCTGGCCACATCCAAATTCTCAGGCTGGATAGGCACCTAGGCTCATGGAGGAAAGGGAATTAAAGGGCACTCCGGCGATCGGGAATTGTATTGGAAAGCAGCTGGATGTATTTCTTTCCACCCATGAGACCAATTATCGTACGGCAATCCGTGGAAACCATTTTACAACCAAAACTATTTCATGGATCATAACCATCTGTGACTACATCAGGATAACAAGTTAAAAACCACCATGATAATTTCTCGCACAAGTACCCGATGACGTTCATGTATCACTATCTTTTTTTATTTTTTTTTAAAAAAAAGTGCTGAATTAGCATTGACTTCCACTTAGAAGATCTCCACGCCAACCGAACTACGACTGTTAATACACAATTTTTGCAAGACCTAGTCCTTTAATCCCACAATGTTGCACTGCCAATTGTCACTCTAGCTGATGAACTATGTACAGTGCAAAGACGATAACATCATGCAATTTTGGTGCCTGCTACCCATGTTGTCCAAAAGATTCTCACATCGTGCTTTCAAATCTAGGAAACATACATAGTCCAAGGGGACAGATAAGATGACTGCTTGCAACTGCAGTGATCTGCCAGGTCCAGCTCTGGCTCCAACAAACTAGACACTCATAGTATCCTTTGCATGTCATGTAGGAGTCCCAGGAGCAACACATACCTTGGGTACATGTACGCATCAACTCACGTACGCCACCAAAACTGCTCCCCCCTCCCACTCTGCATCATCCTCACCACAGGCCCCTCGTACTGATTCCTCCCCTTGAAGAAGTACATCACAACGCTGAGCACCGCAACCGCCCCGAAGATAACAACGCTCCAATTGAACGTATCCAGATCCACCTTGGGCGAACCGGGCCAAAAGGACCAGAACAGCGCAAGGAGCACGTACACCAGCGCGGTGGCATTGACGAAGGCGCTCATCCGCCCCAGACTCCAGCGCGCGGGCGGTAGGGATTCCGGATCGGTCAGTCTGCGATGCAGCACGCAGCCGATGGAGATGGCGTAGGTGAACATGAGCGCGGCGACGTTGAGGGAGATGATGGCGTTGAAGGCGGTCGAGGAGCCAATGTTTATGAGCGATAAGACGACGCTGATGAGGCAGGAGAGGCCGATCGCGTTGACGGGGATCTTCCTCGTCGGGTGGACGGCAGAGATCCATGTCCCGAAAGGGAGGCCGCCGTCGTGCGCGAAGGCAAATGTCTGGCGCGCGGTGGAGGCGTTGAAGAGGATGTTACTTGCGATCACGGGCAGCAGGATGAGGCTGGTGAGTGCGTTTACGCCGTGCGTGGAGACCGCTTGCCGGAAGACGTAGATGAAGGGAAAGCCGGATGCGTCGTTGAGGGCATCCTCGACGGATGGCATTGCAAAGAGGAAGGTTATCAGCAGTATGATAGCGACAAAACCGTTGCCGACAAAGCCCCATGCTATTGCAATCGGGACGTATTTGCTGGCGTCTTTGACTTCTTCGGCCATATGTGCGGTGGCGTCCGAACCTGCCAGGGGTCAAGTAAGATGTGAATTAATTTGAGATTTCACAGAGCAGCGTAGGAGGGCGGCGTACTAAGACACGCATATATGGCCGATATCTGACCAACCATCAGACTGACCCCCATATTTGACCATCCATCAGTGCTGGTGAACTTCGTAAAGACATTCCGAGCCGGCTGACGAGGAGACATGGCCCACAACGTGGCAGTCACAACAGCGAAGCCGAGTACATGCAGCACCAGGAGCAGGTTCTGGATCCTTGGCATCCACTTCGCCGCATAGACGTTGAAGATGTAGATCACAATGACCATTGCAAAAACGAACAGTGTGCCTTGCCATTGCGTCGGCTTATACTTGGGGTGGTTAACGGTAATGAGCCCTTGGATGATCGTGCCTGTCAGGAACGAGCCCGACGCTGCGCCAGCCTGCCACGCCAATACGGACATCCATCCTAGGGTTCTCAGAGTCAGACGTTGCCATAAACGACCGTAACGTGTATGTAGATGGGATATGACGGACCGGTAAAGTAGCTCAGGGACTTCTGATATCTCGATGGAGCGAATATCGACACCCAGTGATATTGTCCTCCAGAGGCTGGAGCCCTGTATTAGTCGAAGGATCTCGCATCAGTACTAACATTTAGGCAATTATAAAGTAGAGAGAGAGGGCTTGCACTGACATTGACGCCATCTCCGCCAAGGAAATGACGACGACACCAAAGCCGATGAACGTCCACACATTGGACCAGAACAAACCAGCCAGGCCCCCATTGGAAAGACCTTCTGAACATGATCTAGAGCGACACTCACTCAGCGCCAACAAACCAATGCAATGCAGGATAGGGGGAACAGGTCCGTCAGGACTTACATAAGAAGAAATTCCCAAGTGGACTGTACAACGGCAGCAAAGCTCACAGCAGCTGTTGGGCGATGGATCCTCTGAATGACTTGTTAGAAAAGATACGAGAATGAGTCCTGGCAAAGGAAAGAAAGAGGGGGGAACAAAAGAACCTTCAGCAGCTGAGCCTTGCCCATGCGACTCATATCGCGCCTGTCATTGTCGGTACCACCCATACTGTCCAGGTTCTCTGCACCCTCAGCCATGTTCATCCTGACGCCGGTGGCCTGTTTTGCGTGTGTCGGACCCCAAGCGCCGTGCTCAACTGAGGATCGGAGGATCCTGTTGCCGCCGTAAACACCGCTGGGGCGGTCATGTGTTCTGGACATTGTGGCGCTGGTTATTCACCAAGTCAAAGGAAACAAGAAAGAAAGAAAGAAAAGGAGGGGTCAGATCACAAATGCGAGAGAAGATAAAAGTCATATGCATATAACTCACTAGGTTACACAACTCGCTTGACCGCAAGAACACCAGAGAATGACCTTTAGTGTGGTATCTATGTCCCATGTCTCAAACAAAGGCTATATCTAGAAGCTCTTTTAATTAAGTGTTAATCCTCCTGTCTGAGGGTTGATCCTCAAGAACGTTGTAATTCGTTCCATGTGGAACATCCATAGGGGAAATCTGCATGTGTGGTACTGTACACCAGATACGCCTTACACAGCATCGGTCCAAAAAAGAGATATGCGCCTCTGTAAGCAGATCCCCAGTAAAACCCTGTGCAACCGATATTTTTGTCGACAATCTCAGCGGGGCTGTGATTCTTCCATGCCCCCATCAAAGGTCTCTTCTATCCAGCTATATAGCACTCAAAATTTGTCTTGCAGAAGAGAAGCATTTGCATGCGTCTTACGTGAAAAGTCAACGCGACAAATATCCTAAAATCGCACCTTAAAGAAGGCTACAATGACCACCGTGTCGTCAGTGTCGGCTCTGCCATCAGGCATATCTCCGCCTCTAGCGGTCGACGTCCGCAATAACCATGGTGGGCTCCTCATAATAGTCGCATCAGTCGCCGTGTTCTGCATCTTAGGTTCTCTAGTGATTCGGTCTTTCTCCCTGAACAGGAGTACTTTGGTGCAAAAGGACGAGTGTGCTTTCCTCGCGGCGGTGGTATGTCTCAAATCAGGTTGACCTAGAAGAAGCAATCAGTCTCTAACTAACAGAACACCGTCAGGTCGTTGGTTGCGTCCAGTGCGGAGTCGTGATGGCCCAGGTCCATTATGGCTGGGGCAAGACCGGGGTATTACTGGACTCGTCGCATCTAGCGCAAATGCAAAAGGTCCGTACGTTTTCCTCGAGTTCTAACAATTTCACAAATCATGGCTCATGTGCCAGACCGCGTATGCTGCAGATGTTCTATACATAGTGGTTCTGGGACTGTCGAAGGGATCGACGATCCTCTTCTACCAGCGCGTCTTCCCAAAACCATACCGACGGATGGTGTATGCTCTCGTCAGTGCGACAGCAACTTGGACTATTGTCTCTGTACTGCTCCTGGCTGTCCGCTGCAATCACAGATACCCGTGGCTGGACATCACCTCGCCGTGTGCTGCTCTTGTGAGAGGATTCCCCGAAGCCAGCAGACCCTATCCGATCCCAGGGCTGATGATTCTTCTCCATAGCTGACGCAGTGGAATATCATCTTTTCATTTGATGTTATCACCGAAGTTGCTATATTGGCCTATCCTATCATAGTCATATCCGGTACAAAGATGCAGCGGAAGAAGAAAATCCTCGTGACAGCAATATTTGGCTGCCGCGCTCTGTGAGTCTTCACCATACCTACCTAGCTAGCATGCAGATCTCATCCATGACCACGGAGACAGTCTTATTCCCCTTTCTGCTGTCCACTATCGCAGTCTCCGGGCTCAAATTGTGTCGACAGACCCTTCGCTCGTTGGGACGTATGCGACTGTCTGGGCACAGATGCACCTGACTGCCAGCATTGCTGCTTGCATTGTCCCATGCATGAAGCCGTTTATGGCAGTGTATGAGGACGCTTATGGAGTCCACTATACGGAGAACTCGTATTCGCGCATATCGAATCGAAAAACCCATTCCTCGGCACAAAGTAGTGGGGAAACTAGACAGGGCTTAGAAGGAGCACAAGAGTAGGGAAAAGAAGCAGAGTTAGTCGTGTGGTTAGTCGTTTCTCAATAGCAGAATAATTACATCGCTTTTACAATGATAACGAGAATAGCAATGGGAGATTCATCAGGGAGAGAATGATATTTGATTCTTAAGGGACGGCACTCGGTTATGTACCTAATGAGGATTCTTACTGGTCATTTGACATATGAGAAGCACAACTAATGAGTAAGATAAAGGAATACAATAAAGCGACAGACAGCATAGGGGGTTGCTGGAATCTCTGAAACATTCGACCATCTAGAGCTGTCACGGAGACTATATCTCTATTTATTTTGTGACATACTAGGATATTTCAGACAGGCTTTAAATCTGGTATCTTCTCTATGTTCCCAATCTCAAGTTGTTAACTGACAAGAAAACGCCTCTTTTTCAACCGTTGAAGGCCACGAAACTTCGGCCAGACAAATAGCTCTGACACCTGCCCAGTTCTAATACGGTAGAGAGCACAGATTCACGCATTCATCTCGCCTGAGTGCACTGTTGAAGGCAGAAACAATACAAATAGATTCACCCGCGCCTAGAATACCGAAATCAAGGACCGCCAAAACCCATATATGCCACTTTTCCATTTGCCGTTGAAGGACAAATGCTCTCGAGTTCTATGTAGTTGATAAAGAACCCATTATTCATAACATCGTAGTCTCATGTTGAAGAAAAGTCTAACCGTCATGGCACATCAATATGACGCCAGCGAATTTCTCAAACGATCTTAGTAGCGGTAACTAGAAGAAAGTTAGCGATCTGATCAAACAAGGGCATGAATAAATGGAACACGCACATGTCACTCTTGTAAGGACCCTCAATTGGAACACCAATGTACTCAGCTTGCTCAGGGGTGAGCTTGGTCAGCTTAGCATTGACATGCTCCAGGTGCAGCGCGGCGACCTGCTCGTCGAGAATCTTGGGCAGAACGTAGACGCCAACTGGCTTCTTGCCGATGCTGCCGAACTCGACGTACTTCTTGCCGAACTCCTCATCCTCGGCCTTGAAGAGGGCAATCTGAGCCAGAACCTGGTTGGAGAAGGAGCAGGACATGACGAAGGAAGAATGACCGGTAGCGCAGCCAAGGTTGACGAGGCGACCCTCAGCGAGGAGGATGATGTGACGGCCGTTAGGCATCAAGTAACGGTCAACCTGAGGCTTGATGTTCTGCACAGAGACGGCGTTGGCCTTGAGCCAGGCAACATCAATCTCGATGTCAAAGTGGCCGATGTCTGGTGTCGTTAGATAAACTTGAACTTTGCCTCTAAATATCGGATATTGGACTTACTGCAGACGATGGCATCGTTCTTCATGACCTCGAAGTGCCTGCCAACAATGATGTCACGGTTGCCAGTCGTGGTGACGAAGATCTGGCCGACAGGAGCGGCCTCCTCCATGGTGGTAACCTGGTAGCCGGAAACGGCAGCCTGCAGAGCGTTGATGGGGTCAATTTCAGTGACAATGACGTGGGCACCCATGCTGCGCAGGGCCTGAGCGCATCCCTTGCCGACATCACCGTATCCAGCGACAACGGCAATCTTGCCAGCAATCATGACATCAGTGGCACGCTTGATACCGTCAATGAGGGACTCCCTGCAGCCGTACAAGTTGTCGAACTTGGACTTGGTGACGGAGTCGTTGACATTGATGGCAGGAACAAGAAGCTTGCCCTCCTTAAACATACGGTAGAGCTTGTGGACACCGGTGGTGGTCTCCTCAGAGATACCGTAGCAGTCCTTCAACATCTCGGGGTACTTGTTGTGGACGAGAGCGGTCAGGTCACCACCGTCGTCAAGGATGAGGTTCAGCTTCTTGCCGTCCTTGAATGCATGCAGCTGCTGCTCAATACACCATTGGTACTCCTCCTCAGTCTCGCCCTTCCAGGCAAACCTGGAATGGATTTGTCAGATCTGATTGCGAGCTTGAGGACGGACAAGACTTACACAGGAATGCCAGCAGCAGCAATGGCGGCAGCAGCGTGGTCCTGAGTCGAGAAGATGTTGCAGCTCGACCAGGTGACCTCCGCACCAAGAGCCACCAGGGTCTCGATCAGAACAGCGGTCTGAATTGCTGCAGAATGACTATCAGGGAAAAGTTTTGACGAGATCCGATATTCAGGAGAACTCACTCATATGAAGACAGCCGGCAATACGAGCACCTTTCAGGGGCTGGTCCTGAGCGTACTTGCGGCGGATGGCCATGAGACCGGGCATCTCAATCTCAGCCAGCTCGATCTCCCGGCGCCCGAAGGCAGCCAGCGACTGCATAAAGTAAAGGAGTCAATGTTTATTTCTCTGCAATTATGGGACCAAAACGTGTCACGTACGATGTCAGCGACCTTGTACTTGGTGGCTGGTGCGCTCATGATGGCGGTTGAGACTGGACTGAAGGGAGGGGGGGGAAGATCTGAAGAGCGGTTAGCAAAGAGATAATAGGAGGACGATTGAACCCGATGAGGGGACTGACAGGAGTAGGAGATGGAGAGAAAGGTCGAAGAGGTGGTTGGGAGGGGCAGAGAGGTCGGGAGCAAGGGAGAGAAGAAATCGTCTCTCCGCCCGCCGCTTGTCCCACGTAACCCGCGGCCGCCCTCTGGATGTTCGGCAACCCCACCTGCCGAGATGGTTAGGGCAAGACCCTATCAGTGTCCTGGACCAATCGGGAGGGCCCCACGTGCGCGGGAAGGGTCGTGCTAAGCTCTTTGTAAGGGTGCCGAGTTCCCGCTGATATTGTTTCCGCAGATCGCAAGTTGGCATCAGATATACCAAAGACCTCATTTTCTATCTATCCACTGTGCAATCCAGCATTCTGAAACTTACGGAGCATAGAATGTTTGTTACTGAAATCCTCTGATACGTACACTTTCACGGTGAACCCAAACTGGCCATGCGCGCCCATCAAGGGTCATCTACCGTGACCTTTCGAGGCAGAGAACGAAAGCCAGCTTTCCTGACTCAAAGATTTCAGGGATGCTTGAGTATCAGTATGATTGTTCGGGATCAATTCCTGAAACCTTATCGACAAATTCAAGCCCGCCGGTCAGCAGTGCTGAGCACAGAAATTTACTAACCTCAGGTATCTCTGCAAGGAACACGAACTTCAAGAGTAGCCTCTCTCTGCGCTCGGAACATCCATCGAGAAAACTATCCCCGATATGGAGATATTCCACCCGGAAGACAGGATCCGCAACCTTGACGCAGCAATATCTTCTACTGAACAAGCTTATACAGAATCACGTGTTCCAAAGTATCTCTTATAATGCGTCCATTGTCATTGTTGCAATTGATATTACTATACTAAGATATGTAAATGCGTCCGACACATCTGCGATGCAATCTTACACACCGTCTCCAATCTCGTAGAATTTCATCCATCGCTGCGAAGAGTGTCAACATGGAAATAGGACAACAAGAGGCGTTATTGTGAGACGAACCTTATCATACGGTCTAGAGGAATCGCAGAACCGCAAGTCCGTTGCCAGACGGATCACATTGTCCGGATCATTGTTAATCGTTGAAGCGTGGATCTATCCACGACAGGAGAAATTATATTAGCTCTGGAACAAGAAAAAAGGGAAAAGAGGATGTTACTGGAATTACGAAGCATACCATATGAGCCTTATGCAAGACCACATCGCCCGCTTCATACTCTGATACAAGCCAACGTCGATTGTACTGTCTCGCAAATTCTAGAGGCTTTTCCGAGAGAAAACCCGTGGCCATCATGTTTCTGTTGAATGCGTCTTTAGCCTCCTCATCGGTGAGGCCGCATTCCTTTGCTTTTCTGGTGAATTCCTCCTCGATCTGCTGGCCAATCGAGTCACCTATTATTAGTACATCAGACGTTAGCCGTTGTTGAACTGCTCATTCGAGAAGGGACAACAAGACACGAACCATCTTCAAGATAAATCAACCCTCCACCATTCAGCTTGATATCACCCATGGGCACCCACGCGGTCACGCTAGTCGGTTCTCCATATCTGAGGAAGATCTGGTCATAATGGACCCCGATGGGCTTGGTGCCCGGGATATTGTTCCTCAGGAGGGTCCGACGGAACGCCACCATCTTGTCCCCCCAGCCGGTGAACTTGGCGACGAAGTCCAGCAGGACAGGGTGCTTGCAGAAGTCCTCCGCGTACCAGTCCTTGTAATGCGCCTCGACTGCCCGGTCCACGAACTGGGCGGCACTCTCACCACCGGGGCGGCCATTCATGCCAACCGCGCCGGCCCCGATTCCGGGGAAGTCGTCGGCTGTCTTCTCGGGGTTGAAGATGCCCTCGACGGCCTTTGTGCCTTCTTTTAGGACGCCTGTCGGAGCAAGGAAGTCGAAGTACTGTTCTCGCGCCTTTAGGACATCCTCTCTGGGCAGGAGTTGTTTGAGGAACAGATAGCCGTCTTCCTCGTATCGTTTCCGCAGTTCCTCGAGGGGAAGGCTGGGGTCGGACGGCCGCAGAAAAGCAATATCCTCAGGCTGGAGGGGGCCGTCGTTGACGGCCAGACGCTCCGTCAGGATTCCCACCATCTTTGCCGCTCTCTTGGATCAGACAAGTATGCTCTCTTCGTCGCTCAACTGGAAGTTCTTTATGTCGACAGGTTATCGCAATTAAGTAGATAAAAAAAAGGCTGCCATCAACCATTTACCCAGGTTCCAGCTGCCGTCCTCCTTCGAACCTTTATATAACAAGTCTCCTCCATAGATCAACCCAAACTTTTGCCCCGCATCCTCCGCCATCTAGAATGCTTTGTAATCGTAAGAGGACAGCGTGGAACCGAGTCATTGGACGCCAAGGGCGTATCGTTGGTATAGAATCTGAAGCTGCTCTCCATCGAACAATTTTCCCCGACCGTAATAACCCCCGGGTCGACGCGTCGGCGGCGGAGGAGGCATCTCCCCTGGCGGACATTTCCCTTTCGGGAGGGCAATAGTATCATGCAGGGGCGGGGAACACTTCCTGTTTCAGCGCGCGCACACGGGGAAGGTCTGCCGACAACGTCGGACCAAGTTCCCCGCGTCTCCTCCGCGCCTGAAACGGTGATAGTTTGCAGATCGTACAGTACATACACGTGGCAATCGGATGCTGAAAACGGAAGTTTTCTACGCCCGGAGTAAACATGGATATATCTATATGACTGATAGGCCAGCAAAGGGACATGTCAATATTATTAATTAGACAGCTACTGTAAAATATATGCGAGCATCGTCAGGTTGCAAGATTTTCATCCCCGAAATTATATTCAACCATTGATTGGTATCTCAACTTCCCTAATCCTTTTCCCGTATGCGCGCTTGGAGCACGCCGGTTGCGTTTAACTGTAAGAACATGTTACTCCAACAAGTCTCCAAGGTTCTCTTCCATTAAGTATACACTTGATCGAAATGCCTGCAAAATCCAACAAAACTCTTCCCTTACCTGACCGCAAGACCTGCACCCCGACCGTGAATTTTGCGATATGGAAGCCGTACAATGTGCGTCATTTCATCCCATAGGAATTGTGTCTTGCTCCATAGATTCAGGTCGACAGATTGGCGTTTCTGGAACTCATACAGCCGACTATCGAGGACGGATATGACTGCTTCGCAGCAGTCCATAGAAATGGCGAGATCTGTAACGAGCTGTTGATTCTGCAGGATACCGCAAGCCTCTATCAGGTCGTTGATCTGATTCAGAGCTGCCTTCAACGTAGACAGCTGCCCGATCAGAAGTTTGACTTTAAGACCGACACTTTTGTATCGGGATTGCAAGTTCACCAGCGTGCTGATTCCTCGTGAGACCACTTCAATAAGGCCGAGTATCTACATAGCCATTGCGATCGACGATAACGGATCCATTCGGGCAATGTTAGACCATAAGACGCACTTGAATACGCTGATGAGATGCCAAGTAGCTTCTGTAGTCCCTAAGATGTCGTAGCAGTTGTCACGCCATTTTGCTGTCGCTGTCGACGGAAAACTAGTCAATCCATCCAATAGCTATCGATTGTCATGCCCTCTATCATCATGGTTCGTCTCATTTGGCTTTGTGCATTAAACTGAATTATTCTATATTGTCCGTCTACCGAATAATTTAGATTTGATTGCTCTTCCGTGTTTTCGTTGATTCAACAACTTGGCGGAAGACAAGTGGCGGGGTTCCTCAGCTTCGTTGTGAAAGGCATTTTTCTATCTTACAATCTGATAAAGAGAAGACTTTCCCCCATCTCACTCAATATTTCAATCCCCAGTGATATCTATATAAACAACAGCAACCAGCGCCCTCCCCAACACCTCACACGCGCGATAACTCGCAGAGTTCATCTGCACTACACTCTCCTGCGGCTCCGGAACCCGTCCCATCCTCCTCGCGCGGTGCTGATCCCTCGACACGGGCCCCGATGATCACATCCAACGTCTTGTACTGACACGGCACCTCGATGCTAGTATCTGAACTAGTACTTATACCATCCGCTTTCAGCAAGATTGGGGATCCTAAGCCACACCGCAGTAAGCCGGTTCCATTCGTCTCTGCTGGGTCGCCACACGTTAAGACCACTGTCAGAGTATTTGTTTGGTTCAATGTCGAAGACCATGATAGCGCAATTTGGTCCAGCATATTGCTTCGCTGTTGCAAAATTCGTTGTTGTGTAGATTCCCGGCCCGAACTCCTGATCCATGGATACTGGATCGACCATGGAAATGAAAAACGACATGGACATCTCAAGGGCCGCTAGCGACAAGCCTCGAAAACAGACGTTGGGGCTGTCAAGGTCAAGGAGACCGCCCGCACCCGTGTCTCCATCTTCATTAAATGCCTTCCTTGCCTTATTTAAAACTCCGCATGGTTCCTCACGTTCTTAAGCCGGACGCATTTGACAGTCTCAGGCAAGCACCACTGTGGCCGACTGAGGGGATAGAGATCTGCGATGCGCTGCTCGGACACTGCATTTTCAGCGACTTGTGATGGAATCGTGAATCCAGTCCAGGCTGGAATTCGAATGTCATTGCCATAATATTGATATCCCATATGCCGGTATATAACCTCTCTGGGTATCAGCCCCCCATCGCCGTATCTGGACCAAGAAGGCACCTGGATGGCAACCGTGGGGGACGGCCACGACTTCGTCCTCGAGACGATAGGCCGGGTCGTCCACGGCTCTCACGAGGTCGTCATATCCTGATAGCCAGAAGATGGTGCGAATGGGGCCAACCCATTGGATGCTCCCTATGAGAATAAGTCAGATAGGCTCTTTTTTTTTGACAAACCATAATCAATGTTGGAAAGAAATACTTACGCGGAGCAGGCTCATGCCCATCCCCATCCCCACCCTGATCCCCTAGGTACTCTTTGATCTCTTCTGGCAGTTCTCCCGGATATGGCTCGCCATCGATCCACACCTAGTCGTATCGATTGAGGTCGATCTTGATCTAGTCGCGCAGACATCCTCGGGCTAGCATCTTTTCTTTAACAGATGCATAAACGCCAGAGGTATCTATACTCTAAACCCCGAAATGCAGTTCTTAAAATCCAGCTGAACGCTGATGAGAAAGGACATCACTCATGACTGTTCCGTTATTCTCGTAACATGCAAAAATTTGACAGCGGATAGAACCGCCATGGAAGAAGCTCCCGCTAGCGAGTTCGGTTAATTAGTCGTCCGCTTCCGTCCAGTCGCTGATCTCCCACGCCGCGGCGCCGTCGTCGATGACCAGCTTCAGCGTCGTGAAGACGATTCGCTCGTAAAAGTCGCGGGCCGCGGCCCTGGCGCGCTGGTGCCATGGGCCCGTTCCTCCGAGTCGGGCATCAGCTTTGCTTCGCCAGATGCCTGCCACACAGTGTCGTGTTAGCCAATAATATTTCGGGAAAATAGATAAGAAAAAAAAAATAAGTAAAAAAAAATCCCAGAAACACAACACAGCAGGAAAAGGAAAGGGCAGGACCAGACATACAAGTCGCCAGATTCCGATGATTCTCGTCCTTCGTCCCGAACCAGTACTTCAGCAGCCCGCCGCTGGCCGTGGCCTCGCGGTGAGAATGCACATCGAGATCATGCAGTTGCTGCATGTCCACATCGGGAAACAGACGCGATCGGAACGTCACGACGTAGAACTTCTGCCTCTGCCACCGGTATCCCTCTGCCGCGCAGAGATCGCGCAGCAATTCGATGACGGCTTCCCAATTGAACGACTCCGTGTACGGAGCGGTGGCGTAGTCGTCGCGGATGGGCTTGAAGATGGTCAATGCCTTGGCCAGCAGCTGGTTCGGCGTGTCGAGGGTCTTCAGGTCCAGGAGATGGCCTGGCTCGTTGTAGGGAGAGACGATGAGGAGGTCGTCTCCTCCCTTGGCTGCTGCGGAAGCGTCATGGGGTTGACCGATCTGCAGCTGCTGCGACGCGGCGGCATGGAATTTCAGTGCGTCTGGGTCAGAGGTCACTAGGGAGTGGTGCAGGAGAGTAGATGATTTCGTTTTAGAATGTGTGATTTTCTCCTTCACGGTTGATGTCGGGGCCGGCTCAGAGGGGAGCAGGCTCTTGATTCCGGCAGCCATTTCTTTCAATTCTTGAGAAAAGAATTGCCGTCGAATGAAAGATTGACAAACGAGCAAGATGGTACAATTGTGGTCTTGTACGCGAAAGCAACTGCTTTGAATGCAGCAGTGAACGAAGAAAAGAAAAGGGTCTCCTTGGCCTGGGATATAGATCTAGAGCACGTTATGCGCGAATGCTCAGTGAATGGACAGGCATGTAAGAAAGAGAGAGAGACTCAAAAGAAAGACGGACGAAGCGCGGAAGAGACAAAGAGAAACGCCTTGAAGGCGAAAGGAACTACTGAGATCCGTCCCTGTTGCCGCTTAAAACGGCATCACAGACGGGTGAGCAACAGCAGCGGCAAAAGCACGCAATATTGAGTGCGACGGGAGCGAACCTCGGAACGCATGTGTGCGCACCCGGCGCACTGTTTCCTCCACCGGCATCACGTCCAACATGATGGACAACACATTCTATTCTAGAATGATAAATCAATTTAGCAGGAAATCCACGCTATGTTGGGCAGTTCAGTGCCAACTGAAGACCAACGGGAGAGCGGCGCCGGCGGCCTGGCTAGGTGGATCAGAAAGTGGTGCTCTCTCCGCGAGCTTCTCAGCAATGGCTGCCAGACCCAAAACCAAAAGAGTAAGATAGAAATTATTTACGGAAGATACAGATTGAGCTGAAAATCATAGCGGTCGATCAGTGTTGAGGTTGAGTGCCGTCGAAATGCCTAATAATAATATCTAGTCACTGAACTGGGGCGATCACACCATGCGCCAAGCCGCCACCCGTCCATCTCGCCTACCTGGGGATGTCACGCCTTATTAAACCAATTGTAATAATCATCTGGCATTGTGGTAGGGCATTTACCATGGAAATTCCGCCAGCATAGATTGTGTTATCCGGCGACTACATCAATCGCCTTTTCCATGTGGCGCAAGTTTGTACTGCACACCATTCAGGCCCCCTACAGCACTACGCACTACATATTAAAGCCCCATTCGATTAACAATACACACGATTTAAGACATAGACCATAAATATTGAACTAGTCGGACTTCAACGCAGATATTCCTCTTGCCAATCCTGGTCCTAAAAGGAGAACATGATCTGGTATCATGCAAGTATGTACTGTACTAGTCATCCAGTGTAGCCCCGAAAACCCCAAACGCCTCGAAAATGCTTTATAGAAAGACGACCAACTCTTTTCGGAGAATACATGCTGAATTGCTGAAAACAAGTCACTTCTTTACTGGTGGCGGGGGTGGAGGCATCATCTTGCCCTCGCCCGTGTCGACCTTCTTCCTGGAAGGCAGTTCTGGCACTTTGAATCCTCCATTCTCCTTTGGAGCAGTATTATTACTGCTCCGACTGCTCTGGCCGCTCTGCTGGCTCTGGTTGCCAACCTGCGTAAAAGTGCCGCTCTTGAACCATCTGTCCTCCTCGGCCTTCCGCTTCCGATTCATCTCTGCCTGGACTTTCGGATCAACGAGCTCGAGACCCTGCACGGGCGTAAACGCAATCGAACTCGCGGTACCGGCCGGCCCCAGAGACGGGCCAACACCTGATGTGCGGAGACCCTTTGCCTGAAGAACGGTCGCGCTTCCAGAGCCAAAACCACGGAGCGAGGAAGCCGTACCGCTGAGAGGGGTGACTCCTCCCCACCCTTTGTTCGACTTGCTGAGCTTGGCCCTGGTTCTCTGGTCGATTTGCGTCGCGCGGATACGACTGTCGGTCTGCTGGCCAAGCATTCCCAGTCCTCGGGTGGAATCGCCAGTGCCGTAACCTACTTCTTCTTCCTCCTTGCCGAATGCTACCCTGTTCTGGGCCTTGCGGATTTCTGTCATCGCGACGGCCTCCTTGGCCTTACGGGCCCTTCGTCCTCCTCGCTTTCGCGACGGTTTATCATCCGGCACAGGAAGCGCGCGCGGCCCCTTGTTCGGCGGGGGCTCTGTAAGCTTCTCCAGCCGCTGGAAACACTGTTGCTTCAATTGCTCACCCATGGAGCCATCGCGGGCGGTGCCTGCGGCATCCGCTCTCGCGGCCAAGACCATCTTGGCGGCGACAATGCGCATCGCCTGACGCTTCAAGTCATTCGGGATACCTTGGATGATGGGAGAGTTGTAGAGGAAGCCCTGGTGCCTGATCCCGACATTGGTCGCGAAACCCAGTCCTTCCTTTCTGTTTGATCCTTGCGCGGCCAGGTTGCATGCCGGAACCTTGGCCAGTTCGAGCAGTCCACCGGCCTGGTTCAGGAACTGAGCAGCCGTCTGAGCTCCGATCAAAGCCGTAAGGTTTGGCGCAATCTCGTGCATACGAGACTGCACACTCTCCGCAAGAGCAGTCCTCTCGCGATCGAGCTTCAGGATCTTCTCGCAGGTATCCAGGACGATCTTCAATTCCTCTTCGGTCATCTCCCGCCCTCGCGTGGTCGTTCCTTCTACCGCAACGACCATCAACGTCGGTCCATCCAGGACGGACTTGAGCGGGACGCCGACCATGTTGTCGGCCGACTCGGCCAACGCCTTGATGTTATCGAGAGGGCCATTTTTCAGAATCGCAACGGTCTTCGCGTAGTCAATGGGGTTCGTGACCAGCGTCTCCAGCTCCGGGAACCGTATCGAGTAGTAGTCGCGCAGCATCTTGTGTAGCCGCGTGAGTTCATCGGCCGCAGACGTCGCGCGCTCGAACTCATTGAACTTGGGTTTTTCGGGCTCCTCCACGCCTCCCACATCCTCCGGTTCCTCTGCATCCTCCGAGCCTTCTCTAAGTCCTTCGCGCAGTCCCTCCTCAAGCTCCTCCTCGTCCTCCTCAAAGTCCCTCAGGAGCTCCTCTGCGGTCGACATTGTGACGGTGGTTGAAGCTGGCGAGAAATCACCAGAGAAAGCGGAGGTTGTGGTGGTTGATTGTTGAAAGTCGAGCAATCGCCACGGCCGGGGTCGTGAAGGCAGTCGGACCCTATCTGCTTATGTAAGCCACGCGCCGAGCCTGGACGCGCCCCAGTTGGGCAGAGGCTCCGTCCGGGTGGCGCAAGAGACCTGCGCTGCAACTCTTGTGTTTCTCGTCGCCGCGAGCTCTTGCGGAGTCTCCAGGACTACCGGGCAGGTCAGCTTGGGGAGGCTGAACCGCGCACGAGCTCCGTGGTCTGAGAGAAGAATTTATCATCTTTCTCTTACTTTCCTCCAGTTCCCGACTCCGACGCTCCGCTACGGACTGTTTTCACTGACCTGTCCGACACAGCAACTTCGCTGCGTCGCCGCAACCACACCGGCCGTTCAGTCATCCTTGAGGATAAACATCTGAACACCTCTCACAATGGACTCGTCACGCGGCCCCCCCAGGGTCAAGAACAAGGCCCCCGCGCCCCAGCAGATCTCCGCGGAGCAGCTGCTCCGCGAGGCGGTCGACAGGCAGGAGCCCGCGCTGCAGGTGCCGACCCAGCGCTTCGCGGACCTCGAGGAGCTGCACGAGTACCAGGGGCGCAAGCGCAAGGAGTTCGAGGACTATGTGCGCCGGAACCGGCTGAACATGAACAACTGGATGCGCTACGCGCAGTGGGAGCTGGAGCAGAAGGAGTTCAGGCGGGCGCGGTCCATCTTCGAGCGCGCGCTGGACGTGAACCCGACCTCGGTGCCGCTCTGGATCCGGTACATCGAGTCCGAGATGAAGAACCGGAACATCAACCATGCCCGGAACCTGTTCGATCGCGCCGTCACGATCCTGCCCCGTGTCGACAAGCTTTGGTACAAGTATGTGTACATGGAGGAGACCCTGGGGAATATCCCCGGTACCCGCCAGGTGTTTGAGCGGTGGATGTCGTGGGAGCCGGACGAGGGTGCTTGGAGCGCGTACATCAAGCTCGAGAAGAGATACAACGAGTTCGAGAGGGCCCGCAACATCTTCCAACGCTTCACGGTGGTCCACCCGGAGCCGAAGAATTGGATCAAGTGGGCGCGATTCGAGGAGGAGTACGGAACGAGTGATATGGTCAGGGAGGTCTACGGCTTGGCGATCGAGACTCTGGGCGAGGAGTTCATGGACGAGAAGCTCTTTATCGCCTACGCCAAGTTCGAGACGAAGCTCAAAGAGTATGAGCGCGCAAGAGCAATCTACAAGTTTGCCTTGGACCGGCTCCCTCGATCCAAGTCTATGGCGCTTCACAAGGCCTACACGACATTCGAGAAGCAATTCGGTGACAAAGATGGCATTGAGGATGTGATCCTGGCCAAACGGCGAGTTTACTATGAGGAACAACTTAAGGAGAATCCTCGAAACTACGATATCTGGTTTGACTTCGCCAGACTGGAGGAGACTGCGGGCGACGTAGAGCGCGTCCGGGATGTCTACGAACGAGCAATCGCACAGATCCCTCCGTCGCAGGAGAAGCGGCACTGGAGGAGATACATCTACCTCTGGATATTCTACGCTCTGTGGGAGGAAATGGAGAACAAGGACGTAGAACGTGCGCGGCAGATATATCAGGAATGCCTCAAGCTCATTCCGCACAAGAAGTTCACGTTCGCCAAGATCTGGCTCCTGAAGGCCCAGTTCGAGATTAGACAGATGGATCTGCAGGCCGCTCGGAAGACGTTGGGCCAGGCAATCGGGATGTGCCCCAAGGACAAGCTGTTCAGGGGTTACATCGATCTGGAGCGTCAGCTGTTCGAGTTCGTTAGGTGCCGGACGCTGTTCGAAAAGCAGATAGAGTGGAATCCGGCAAACAGCCAGGCATGGATCAAATATGCGGAGCTGGAGCGTGGCCTTGATGACTTGGACCGAGCGAGGGCTATATTCGAGCTTGCCATTGACCAGCCGGTGTTGGACATGCCAGAGCTCGTGTGGAAGGCATACATCGACTTTGAGGAGTATGAAGGAGAGTATGACAAGGTCCGGCAGCTATATGAGCGTCTCTTGCAGAAGACCGACCATGTCAAGGTGTGGATCAACTATGCCCGGTTTGAAATCAACGTTCCGGAAGGGGACGAGGAAGAGGAGGAGGAAGAAGAAGAGCGACCTGTCAGTGAGGAGGCCAAGCGCCGCGCTCGGAAGATCTTCGAGCGGGCGCACAAGGTGTACAAGGAGAAAGATCTCAAGGAGGAGGTAAGTCACGAACGCCTACCTCGGACTCCCTGTCCCCGATGGCAGATTACTAACGAGTTTCTAGCGCGTGGAGCTGCTCAACGCCTGGAAATCGTTCGAGCAGACGCACGGCACTCCCGAGGATATCGCCAAGATCGAGAAGCAGATGCCTCGCAGGGTCAAGAAGAGGCGCAAGCTGGACGACGACAGATACGAGGAGTACATGGATTATGTCTTCCCTGCGGACGACGAGTCTGCAGCGAATCTGTCCAGGTTGCTCCAGAGAGCCCACCAATGGAAGCAAGAGCAGCAAGCGGCTCAGCAAGCTGCTCAGAGTCAGCAGGAATCCTAGAGATCGCATTGATGATGATCGACATCGGGTGTTGGACACGAATGGGCCATTCCGGTCTAGATCCTGTAATAATAATGACATCAGAGCATCACCACGGCTTTCAACTTTATTCCGTGTAGCATGATTTCGTCTTGGATTTTTCGAGAACCGGTCCGAATTCTCAAGGTTATGTTGTGGGCGCGGGCGCTTAGTGCGGAAGAAGTACCCAGTATTGCTATGGCACGTGCTTCCAGTGTTGCGCTGTATATTGCAAGGTTGTCGTTGCCAAGATTTCTCATGTCAGAAATTCCGATCGGTTTGCATAATCGAATTACCCAGTGCTCCTTTTCCTGCCTGTTGAAGCTCGGTACTGTCGGGTAGGTCCTGTATGTAAAAGATTGTTGTGTGGGGTAGATCAACATGAACATTATGAGGATCATTGCCCTCTAGGGTGTAAGACCTGGAAGGCTTTTACACCGTAAATCGCACACTGAACACACATTGGATGTTAACAAGGGGACATAGAGGACATCATTATGACAGTGATAATGACAGTAATTTTGCACGCGTCTCCAGTGCTTACTTCGGTATGGCATCCTCCATAGTCTCCAGGACTATGGGTGAGTGTCGCGAGGACCTGTCAGGACAAGAACGTGCCATGCCGCGTGAGACGGCAAAGTAGCGTCTGCTCCGCGCAGTGTACAGTAGTAGTTTAGTAAGTAGGGCAACCATGGGTGAGCTCACAGCTCGTCACACAGCCCCGGCGAGCAAGGGCCAGTGACGTCTGCTTTGCAGCGTTGGGCTATATTTTAGTGTCGTGCCCCTGTGCTAGCCGTCTGCAAGTCTCTCGAGTCCGAGGACCACCAGCTAACCTTGTTCCTGGCTACGAGCCTAGGACAGGGGAGCCTAACGGGCCTCGTGGAGCGAATAATAATGATTAATCACTTTTGTTGCCGTCCGCCGCTCACCGGGCCATTCGGGCTCCTTGAGAACTTGACTGGCTGCCAGAAAAGGCCCCCCAAAAGGAGTCCGCGAGGACCCGAACCAGCTGTCCGGTTGTTTGATCATTATTATTCGTGAGCGGCGCGGCGCGTGGGATGAGTGCAATGGAATCCCTATATGATGGTCAATTCCTTGAATCCTGTGATCCTCTCTTACAAAGTCCGCTGGGAGTTGCGACTGACGTAGCACTTCGTACTACTCCGTACTTGGATGTATGAAGAGCGCGCGCCCTCTTCGGGGGCAATCGATCGCGAGGGGGCTGGGCGGCGCGATTCCTATCGGACGACGGGTCTGGGGACGCCCGCCGGCTCCAACCGGCGGACCATGGATGATAACACGTTCAGCGTCCAGCCAGCCCGTTCCTGATAATGGCCGCTCCAGCGGCGTACGAGTACGGAGTAGACAGCCTGATCGCATTGTCGTGAGGACAAAATGATGATAATGTGCGATCGTTCGAGCGTATCAGTCCCACTCTTCCTGCTTGCATCGCGGATGGCAGTGGGATGCTTCCTGGCGTGGTTGGAAGTGCCGGTTGACGAGGCACATCATAACATTGCGCATACTGCGTAAGGTGACCAGTCGACAGCGGCGTTGAAGCAGCGACAAGTGGGTTTCATGTGGGCTCCTGGAGAGACACTCGACGCGGTGTTTCCCAGAGCATCATGACACAGGCTGACATGAACCCCTGTTCGTCGCGGCCTTCCTAGAGCAGAAGAAGTTTCAGCTGCTCGATCGTGGGAGTACGAGGGCTGTCTGCTCTCAAGAAAGAACGGAAAGATGGCAGTGATACCTATCTGAATAATAATCGCGCAGCGATGCTCGGGTGGAGGGTGGAGGGACGCTGGATGCCCGGACGCCGGCGCAGACCTGGCGCGCTTCGCCTGTCACTCGCGCGCCCCTTGCTAAACTGCGGCCAGGAGAGCGTCCGTCTCTCTCCTCCCCGCCTCGCTCTCCCTCTCCCTCCCTCCCGTCCTCGGGCTCCAAACATTCAAAGGCCAAAGACAGGCAGAGTCCATCCTTCGTCCTCTCCGTCTCCTGCGGCTGTCGAGGCCCTTTTGTAGTTCGACGTGCAGCGCACTTCTTCTGCCAGGTGCAACGCTCCAGTCTCGCCCCTCCTTGTCCATCTGACTCCCATATTATTGTTTCCCTCACAGGACCTCTAAACGGGCTGGTGGCCAAAGCTGTGCCCCATTGTTTCATCTTCCAACTCTCCTCCCGTCCTTCTCCTGGAGCTGTCGACTGTTTCCTTTCAGTCCACGGCGCCCATTCCACTCCCGTCCTGCGAAAGCAGGGCATTTGTTTTATCTGCCCATTTACCCTCTTTTGTCTCTACGTGTCGCGTCGTCTGTTAGCCGGTTTGAGACCGGTGCTGAGTACCTGGGTACTGTTCCCCCCCGAGACGGTTGACTCTGTACACTCGTTTGTTGGTCAATTGCGCTGCTACTCATTTGCACGCCCTTCGGATGGGATCGAGGAGAGAGTTCCGCAAGCCAGCGTAGAACCTTTTCGAGGCGAGTCCGAACTCGACAGTCTGAAGACACCTGGACTAGAATCCTGGGAGATCGAGACAGTTATCTTCACGTCCTACCGCTGGCAATTGGGCTCTCCATACTGACTGGCAGAGCCGTCGATATCGATCTCGAGGCGCTCATTAACGAATTCGGTCGCTCCGTTTAACCATGAGATAGTACTCCGGCAGTCATCCTCCGTTTCGCTCCTTTCTTGACATTGCCGCTCATTGAATCGGCATCCAACTGCTCGTTGGCTGGTCATTGATATCATTATCTACATCCATCTTCGGCTGGCATATTCGAAGATACCCATCGTTCGATATGTCTCTCCCAATTCCTCCGGTTAAGCTGGAGGACCACTGTTCCGTCATCCACGATAACACGCTCTACATCTACACCCCTGAATCCTTTCTGTCCTTGCCGCTCAAATTGAACGGGAAATGGAACCAGCTTCCGATGGGACAGAGTGTGACAGGCGCAGCTTGCGTCAAGGGAGGAGTTGACGGGGACAACAACCAGACCGCGCTCTACGTGGTTGGAGGCACAACCGACTCTCCTGACTACGCCGGTCTCCAGCGGTATTCGTTCCAAAAAGGGCAGTGGGAGACTCTCTACCCACCGACCAGAGATATTCAGAACCGCACCTACCATGGAGCCGCGTATCTCAATACGTCGTCATCAATTGTCGTCTACGCAGGTTCCCAGGATGACAGCGCGAACCCGTCTACCCAAACATTTCTGGTTTCCACTGCTCCACCATATGGTATTATGTCCTTCAACTCACAGGGAGCGCTGCCTGCTGTGTCACCTATGTTACTGCCCTGGGATGATAGCAGAGCTGCCTTGCTGGGTGGCGATTCAGCCAGTACAAAGGTCTTTGTGTTCAGTCCCACAGCAGGCTGGGAGGACTCGGGTGCGTCCCTCGCTCAAGGACTCCCGGATCAGGTGAAATGCGCCTTGGTTCAAGGCGACGATGGAAGCAAGGTCTTGGAGATCTTTGACATGAGTGTGTCGCCGAATACTGTTACGAGAGTGGCTTTACTCGACGCCGGTGGTGTTCCTGCGCCTCCTGGCCAACTCGTTGGCGTCGCAACGTCATCTACGAATCAACCTTCCACAAAGAGCAGACGGGACCTGACTCTGGCTAACTATCCTCCGTATAATGATACTTTTGCGCCAAGGGTGACTAGGACCGGATACTCCCTAGCGCAGGACGACAATGGGCTTGTTGTCATTTCTGGCGGGAGCGAAACCGACCCTATCTGCATTTTCGATCAATCAGCCAACAGTTGGGTGAATGCGAGCAGGTTGTTTAATGGCGACAAGATAGCCACGACAACTGGTCCCTCTAAGACTGCGACCGCCACGTCGATTACCTCCAGCCCATCGTCTACTGCTGCTGCCGGTTCCGGTGAGAGTTCTCACACCCGAACCAATACGATTCTTGGTGCAACCCTTGGATCCGTCCTCGGAGTAGCAGCCTTGTTGATCGTCGCTCTGTTTGTCCTCGCGCGGCTCAAGAAGAAGAAAAAGGACATGGAACGCAAAGGACCAAATGGCGACGGCTCGGATGATAAGGATCGGCTGAGTTTCCAAGATCAAGGAATTGAGCCTCTCGCGCGATCTGCTGTTCCTATGGGAAGGGGTCCAGTACCGTCGACAGACTCTTTCGCCATCATGTCGGGCAGATTCGACCCTGAGAAATATATGGCATCATCGACCCTCAGTCGGAGCTATGGCCATCAGCAAAGTAAGAGCACATTGACGACAGTTGCCTCTGGCCGGACAGATGGTGCCACGAGTGCAATGTCGGGCCCAGATCGACGGCCGCCGCAACGTTCTTCTCCAGATGATCTTCCCCGGGGTGACCGACGTACGGACGAAGGCTGGAGTAGATATTTCAAGGACAATGATGCCACGGACCTGGTGAGAATGGATTCCACTCGATCAGCTGACTCTTCCGATGGTGCAAAGTCCGATAACGACGACATTTCCGAGTGGCCTCGCGTATCCGCGCGCGTCACACCACTAAATCTTAGAATACCAGACCCGACAACTATAAGTCGTGTTCCTTCCGGCAGTCCGAGTACCGAACACGTCCCCTGGGACAAAGAAGGCCGCGGTTTTGGTATTCACCAGGGTCAATCGGCCAAAATCTCCTGTGCCGACTCGATCAGTCTTGCCTCAGACGATGACGATGACCGTGATCGACCGGATGCGTTCTCATCGGGTATTACGGAAAGCGTTTATGAAGACTCTAGATTGTCGGCAAGGGATCTCCGTAACTCGCAGCTACGTCCGCCGAGCAGCAACTACAGCACCAGTCTATATGCTCCTCCTCTTCCCCGTGGGTCTTCGACACCGGCTGAGCGGTCATGGATTCAATCCCGGGGCAATGATACGATACGTTCCAGCGTCCGCCAGTCCAGTGTGGTAATACACGATTATGAGGATCAGCCTAATCGCAACAACATCAATACGGACATGAGCTGGCTGAACCTTGGTACCAACACCTAATGGCCTGTTTGTCCGGCGGGCCAGCTGTAAATATTCCGACTTATCTCCCGACCAAGAACCCCATTCTCCTAATGCGTCAAGATCTCCCTTGCACGCTATGGCTCCTCTCGAAGCGAAAGAGGGTCTCGTCCGTCCCTCTCGTATTAGCGTTGACACCGCTATGGCTCCCCGTCACCTGTCTCGCACTCGGTATCCTTGTTGAAGCAGACAAGGTAATGACGCTACGCCTGTCGATATGTTCCTTTGCCGCACAACCGGTGGTCCAACTCTCCTTACGGAAATGTGCGCCTCTGGGTTTTACCTTGTCTATCTTCTAAAACGGACTGAATGGATTCAGGTTGGGCGTGTCTCCCAGGTGTCTCTGTGGCGCCAATGTCTTTCCTTTCCGTTTGGAGCTGTCTTGTTGGCTCTTCCGGTCCGTTCCTTGCATTATTAATGCACTACGGACCTTGTTGGAGCATAGACTCCCTTTTTTTTCGGTTACGTTCTGGCCTGGGTGTCGAATGCATTATTTTCCTGCTCTCCTTTTTTGTTGTGCATTTTCCGGACATCACTTTTTCGCTTTTCGATCCTCCAGTTCATGGTAGGCCATTGCTCATTTTTCTCTTCTGCACCTGTCGCTTTCATATCCCGGTTCCCATGTTTTGGATAAAACTAAATCAGGGGAGTTGGAGGATATGGCGGCCTTGGACAGCGTCCGGAAGGCCTTTTCATTCGGTTTTCGCTCAACCTCGACCTGGGTTCTGATTGTTGATTAATGTATGGGCATGTGCTGTATATGTAGATAGCTCCATGTGCGAGTGTTGTCAATTAAAAGAGCTTATGTCCGGTTGGGTTGAATGTGCTTGAAGGACCGGAGAATTTTTTTTTATCAGGCTCTGGGAAGCAAATGAGCGTGCCATGTTGTCGTTCTTGCTGAGCGAAGTTAATGTATTATTTTCAATTCTTGGTTCATTCTCGATTGATCTTGCTCTGGTCCTCGTAGGTATTTGTCAGCAATAAGTACCTGTACTGTACATTGGGCACTGTGGGGTGACAGCAGACAGCGCAGTTTCTGACATTAACAAAGTTATCCTTCACCAGTTGAGGGGTCACACCCCTTTTGGTTGGTATTGTGGTGCGCTACCTAGTAGTAGCACGGAGTAGTAGGGAATGATTCCCTACTATCTATCATTCACATAGGCATTTAGGTAGGTCACTACCTGTTCCGGCCCCGGCATTGCCTTTGAATGTACTGTACGAGTGACAGAGAAATGTGCATGTATGCCTTCACTAGGAGGTCATGGAGGACTTGGATTATCTTCACCATCGCCTATCCTAGAACACCGGTCCTACGTACTATATATATTGCAAGAAATATATATATACCCTGCCAGCTGAGATGGTAATATAAGCTACTATATCCTTGGGCAATTCGTACTGCCAATATACCTATATATGCATATCTTCCTATTGCAACGAGGCGCTCGAGAGTTCCTTGCTTCACCGCAAGCCTAGTATATACTAGGTAGTACTCGACTTGTGATAAGGAAACAGGAATTCACCTTTCGAGCTCACTGGGCACATAAACTATACATTAAGATTACTCAACTACTAAACGCTAGAACCATAACCATACCTTTTCTAATCTTTTCAAGAATCCGATAATATATTATACAACCTGGGGACAGTAATCATAATGGACGAGCATCACCACTACTGTGGAGTTTATATACCGCTGTTCCATGTGACAATCTTTTTTTCTTTCCTGTGCCCAACGCTGGTCAGAATGAAGCACTTCACAAGGAATAGAAAAATGGCTACGGTTCCCCTACCCTCTCTGATTCCGCCTGAGAGTATCGACCATTACGAACAGCTTCCAGTTGAATCCCTGCCAATGCTCAGGGATCTTACTTTTACTTTTTGTCTGGTGTTACTTAGTAATATTTTCAGACTTGTCTGAAATCAATGTCGATCGAGATTACTTACTTGTTTTGTTTGTAGAGACTGGCTCTTCCGAGTGGAGTCAGAATGGCATCGCTTCCCTTCTTCAATCAGCAACAAGATGTAAGTGGGAGAAATTTCCAGTTGCTCTGCTTGATTGAAGGAGACAGATCCCTGTTAGTTCTTTCTCAGACTGACCATATTTGCTCCATTGAACCTTAAAGGTGCATCAAATACTATTTTGTTTACGCCTGCGGCTGCACGCAGCAGAATGGTGTGCATGCAGGAACAATTGCCCTTCTGTGCTGAAATTTCAAATACCTGTGGACCCGATGCGTGGAATCACAGGACAAGAAGAGCCACGCAGGCATGCATGACTTCTTCCGTAGTCTTATTCACATTCGAAACAAGATAATATACAGTACATGGAATTTTGTTCCGAGATTTTTATTATATCTACAGATTGATCTCTTGGTTCAGCCTATCTTGTTATAGGCCCATCTGTATATTCTGTATATCTCACATCTCCACTTCCTATTTTCGCCGAATGGTTCTGGAGAGGAAAAAAAATCCTGACCCCAATCCCGTTTCTCCTGTAGGACTTTCTGGCCTCTCACTGTTCTTTTGTGCGAATCACACCAAAGATACGTCATCTGAGTTCGTACATACATTCCCCTCGCTGGGGAAGCTACCGCAAATTAGCCACCTCATTGATTCAAAGCAGTCGACAGCTGTGTTACAGTTGAAAGGCTTTTATTCATCTAATCTACTGTTGACAGCAACTCTCTCTTTTTCAACTCTGTAGAGAGAATTTTTAAGAGCTTGATGCCTCTTCTGTTGAACTCTTAAAATTTTATGTGGCAGAGAAGCTTGGCTTTAAAGCTCAAATACTTTTGAAATGATCTTATTGGAACATATATACAGGTTAAGTGGGCACAGATCGGAACACATATATCTTGTGGAATCCACTAGACAAGATACTCGAGGAAAGGAGACGACAAGCGGTTTTTTTGGTGTTTTGCTGGATACCACGTCACGGATCTCGGCCTTTTTTCCTCCACAAGCTTGAAGAAATGACATGGCAACGGCGCTTCTGGGGGAAGATCAGTTCTCCTTATCCGGACCAGGACTGTCCCTGGGGCCGGCGACCGTTGTCAGTTCGTTTCGGTGGCAGATTACTTTTGCTGTTATCTACTTTAGTGTCAAGCTACTTTTGTCTCCCTTATATCTTCGTTTTTTGAGATCAATACAGCAGCAGTGAAAAGTTATACAGTATAAAAACCAGAATTCAGCCTGGCGACCACGGAGACAACAGCTGGAGCGCTATTTGAAGGGAATCCATCAGGGCAGGACCTATATTTATTATGAAGCATATTGTGCAGTCGCCGTGGGGCGATACGTGAATTTCTACCGGTATAATGACACAGGAATGAGTTCGATAGTTATTGAGCAAGATTAAAGGTTGTTTCTAATGAAGCCTCATTGCATACTGTCGAATCAAATCTCAGGGATAATAAATTTACAGAGGCCGAGGCAATGATATTCAAATCTGATAAGACGCATATATATTGATTTGTCTGATGGGTTGTCGATAACCCAGTGTGGATAGTGGCTCTCTTTGAGCCTTTTCAGGATGCCAGTTGCAATAACTTAGCCCTGTAGACCGTTTTCTAATTTCTAGAGGTCACTATCGCCCTCCGCTTTTTTGTGGAGATACCGCGGAGATTCCACAGTGCCAGAATCAATGTTAACTTGATCTTAAGTTCGAAAGACTCAGTTTTACAGCTACCAGAACGAGAAACGAATGCTATAGTTGCAGATATGTATATTTTTTATCAGTATATCATGTCATTTCGATATCTTCCGTGGCGGCAGGGGTAATGTGGAGAGCCATATGGAGGGACTTGCTCGATTGATCCGGGACACCGCCCCCGGACAACACGCAGTCCCGTTTGTATCCAGCTTGGGGACTGCCTGCCTCCCTCTTCTACAGGCCAATTCATTTGCATTCAAAGCTAAGTTTGAAAATGATCAATTTGTCTACATCGTCTTTTCCACATCCAGTCCCGCTACAGGTAGGCCAGACCCCGCTGGTGTCTTGATCTCAAGAGGACTGCTTGCGATGATGTCCCGTGTGGCAGGTTCTGATGTGAGGTTTTCAACATAGACAGTCTCGCGGTCGACATGGCATGACAAATCCCGGTGAGGGGGTCTAATAATCCACGCGCGGATGAACGTGATCTTAGGCGCAGAAAGAATTTAAATGAGCAGAAATCTACATTGGCGGCCGCGCTGTTTTGATTTAGTAAAAAAATCGTATCCTAGTCACTCTTTTCAGTTTTACAAAATTTAATTCAACCCAGATTCTTGGCACAGATCAGATCGTAATTGAATAATAGTAAGGAGCTAGTTGTATTATTTCCTACGGTTGTGTCTCTGGTTATTGTAGTTACCTAAAGAACTGACTAATCTGATTATGCACATCTGATCCAATTATTACAGACGATGGAGGATAAAGGATGAAGTCTTACTTTGCCACACTCTTGGGATTCGTAAACAGTACCATGTAAAGTAGTTTGGGTGCTTCTTGGCAATTCAGTCTGGTGGCTTAACAGTCGTTCTAAAACAAAAATAAGATTAAGTAAAATTCCGGAGAAACTCCGCACAATGTTTCACATATGGCTGGATACTTGCTAAATTAGCTAGTTTGTCTTTTGATTGGTCGTTTCTATCCGATCTCCCCATCAATGTGGTCGGGGTAGGTCGTCGGGCAGTTATGGGGCCAGGATTACGTATACTTTCGTATTCGTATGCACATACAAGTACGACCACGACTCCGATTACGTGGTAATTTTGGCTCCTATGCAGACTAATCACGAGTCTACAGACCCCAGTAAGGGTGTGCTATTTTTAATATTGAAGAATCCACTTTCTGCAAACACAAGAGCCTTCCCCCATTCCATCCTGGGCGATTTGGCAAATCAGTGCGGGAACACACGGCAAGCGGAAGAGTGCCAAAATAAAAATTTTAGAGCAAGTGAGCAAGGAGCCATGGAAAAAAAGGAGAGGAAAGGAGGGATGGGGACAAAGAACCGCGCTGCTTACAGTATTTATTTAAATGGGACGAGGCGGACGGCGCAAAGAGCCACGACAGCGCGGAGAAAATGATGTAGTACAGGGGCGCCTCTCACGCTTCCATGAAGGACAAAAAAATTCAGTAGTTACTCCGTAGATAATCTGGAGTATATCGATCGATAGATGAGATCGTGTTCGGCGGTTACTATCCTGCGGCAGAGTCAGTCATCCCCTTGCAGGATGCATCCATCTATCCACATAAGGATTTGAAACGAGTCAATGCCTCCATCAAATCTGAAACGGAAGATCATGTGAGAGAGTCTTCCAGAAAGAATGTGGAAGAATCTGATGCATCTGATGCATCATATCTTGCTTCCACGCTTCCGATACATGCGTACGGAGTGCTGTATGCGCAGTACGCCAGTTAGCTTGATCTTCAGTGGTATTCGAGTCATCTTGAATACTTGTTTATTTATTTCTTTCTTAGTTCCCAGACCCAGAAACCGTGATGTGAACAAAGTACTGTACTATGTACTGTACAGTCCATACAATACATCCTGTACTCTGCTGTGCAGCCGACTGGTGATGACAAAGATATGGCGTTCGGACGTTTGAGCCAACAGCCAATAAAAAGAATAGTACAGCATGTATGAACACAGGGACTTCAAGAAGAATAGAACTGTTCATTCGTCTAAATGCCTAGAAACGAAGGAACAAGGAGTAGCGAGGACTCGAAGCATTCTGGAAGACTACAGGGCCTTTGTTTATAGATAATCCCCTCCTCTGAACTGCCTATGATTATTTGAGAAGCCTTCGCTAATAATCCTTTTTCCTTTATCGCAGCTTTGACTGCTATCCGAGACCTTCAAACAGCCCTAATAAAAAAGCGGGTATAATGACCCTTTGACGGAGCTGAACAAGACAATGGATCTGGTCAAATGAGACCCTGCAGGTAGTGATCAATGAGTGGTCTAAGACTGCCCCGTTCAACAATGTTGTTCTCATCTCTACTTATTGGCAGCAGTTTTTATTATTGATCCAGTCTCTCTGTTAGACTTAAGGGTACTATTAAACTACTTTGATGTAAGCAGACATATTTAGCAAGACAGCAAACTAGCAAGGTATACTCTGCGCCTGTAAAGTACCTATATATATATATAGACTATGTGTTTGGTGCTTCTATTTCTTCGTAGAGTAGTTTAGCCGTCTGGTATGTACCTGGCAACTACACTTCTTTGATGTCTTCTGGCTTCAGAATTTTATCAGCTCTTTGACACACTCGACATATACCTGCGCCTCGGATCTTTAGTGGCTTCCTAGGATATTCAAACAGCCCAATAAAAGTGTATTTCATTTATGGAGAAACTGATTCAGATCCCAAATTCAGCATGTCCTGGCTCATCTGACCTACGCAGATAAAAGTCTTTCGGCCGTTTAGGACTGCCAGATTCAACAGAGACCTTGAATGTATTTGGACAAAGGACTATGTCTGCACAAAGAATGTTACAGCCAAAGGGACAAAGTACTGGGAAGATAAGAAGGCCAGGCACGCCCATAGTAGTAACTGAAAGCCTCCACCCGTGAACCCATTATTGCTAACCTGACTGGCGATCGTATCTATTGTGGCATTGTCAATCCTCTTGTGAGGACACTATAAGCTCGTACCATAGTCTAAAATGGGCATAGTATACGAGGGTTGTATTCGTCTTCTTGGCGTGTCAACAGTCATTAGATTCTTCAGCTTGACCAGAAAGATGAAGGCTGTCATGGCTGGTAAGTGCAAATTAAATAGTTGTCTGGAAACGCTGCTATGTCGTGCCGGTTGGTATCGGGCATATCCTCTCAACCAAATTTCATCAATTCTCTTTCAGGCCATCCAGAGACAGAGGGATCATTCTACTTACAATGCTTAAGCCTGAGCAGTCTCAGAAAGGATTCAGAGATGCTCATACATCCTCTCATCCCATGAACGACGAATCTCACGACGTGCTTCTCGACCAGCAGTCGCGCTTCAAAACGTCCTTTTATTTAGCGCCTCCTCCGCCGACATCTCTTCCACGAATTTTGAGATCCCGCCCGAGACTACTTCTCCAACTTCAGCAGATCGACCATACCGCTCGACCGGAACCGGTACTTGACGTAGTGCAGACAAGTGGCTTCGGACTCAGGTTGGACAAAATAATTTCCGCAGCATTCAGAGGAAAGGGTGCAGTGGGTCACTGCCATCCAAGAGCGGGCTTGAACGATTCGTACGCTAGAATCGAGGTAATTGGCCATGACAGCGCCAAGGCGAGGAAAGATGGATGCAACGAGGATGGAGAGGTAATCGCAACTATCTGTCAGGCCCAGGAGGAGGCAAGAAGGAACGGGAACGGAAAAGTAATCCTCAGATTTGGTCCTTCCTGGGATGCAATCCATCATCCTAACGGTCGCTATGAATTTGTTGCGGCAAATGAGAGTGTGCAGAACAGGATAGTTGAATGGATGCCATGTGAAAAAGGGAGTCGTTCCATGTCGGCAGCGTCACTGCCGTTGGGACCTGTGGCAGATCAAGACAAGAGATTCATCTTCTGCGTGATTGACCCAATCACCGGTCACCGTTCGGCAATCGCTTCGATGACAAGACGCAGCATCGATGTGATCGATCGATACTCCGATGTTTCCAGGACTAGGAGTAACCAATTTCTACGCCCAGACAGAGCCCTTTCAGACACTTCGGAGGGCAACTCAGCACCGGGACTAAACGTGAAAGCCATTGGTGATGATCTGCAGTTGGTCCTTCTGATAACAGGTATCTGTGTAGCACTCTGGGAAGGTTGGTTAGAGAAACGGTCCAATCTTTTCTAGGGGCCACCTTATTGACTGTTTCCACGGCCGGTCAAGGACGCTCCAAATAGTTCGCAGGACCCTCATGCTCCATCCATTGAGCCACCAGACATGTCTAAAATGATGTAGAACAAAACAGAAATTAGCCGAGATAACAAGAGCCAACGGCTTATGTCTTTGGAGCAGGTGAATATATTCTTCTGGGATCATAACAGCCCACATGAGAACGAGATTAATCCCCGATGGGAACCTTTCAACAGGGACTTGAAGGATACCTTTCATCATCTTCTTTAACAATAGTTCTTTACGTCAATTAGGTCTCTATTCTCTACGTCATGGAGTGGATCGTTACTCGCAGGCTTTTCCACCGGTTACGTCCAGTCTTAGGTCTAAGTTGAGCTTTAAGGAATTCATTCGATGTTGTATAGGGAGTTATTGAGCCTATATGTTGGGTTCTAGTCATTCATTATGACTGCCTGCCAAGTCATATCTTCTCTAAATTATTCGTCAAAGAAAGAGCAGTAGATAAATCCTGACAATATACAGAAGAAAATAAATTAAGAAAACTGGACGCTGGATAATTATCGCAGCAAATAATTACCTGGCCTAGGTGTTGACCCTATCTAATCGTCGTCCTCATCGCAACCCCACTCGTGATAATGTGTTGTCTTCATCAGCCCTGAATCTCTGCTCATGCCCCCTTGCAAAGGTGACATATCCAGCGCAACTATTGGTCTCTGATTGTAAGCCACCCTTTCCGCCTATCTGTCATTGCGTTTTTAACGAGTTGGGCCCATGGAGAAGTTTCCCAAATGCCCCTCACGCACACTGGGACTGTAGTGCTCAAATGGCCATCGAAAACGCCAGTCACTTCCTAGCTCATAATAATTGTGGCTGTAGTCATTGTTAGTATAGTATTAGATCCATCAAGGGACGGTACATCAACTTGCAACCCGGGATTGTGGAATTCCACAGTCGTAGTGCCTCCGTAGGCGACTTGATTGGCGACGAGATGTTGTACACAGGCGGATATAGTGGTACGGTGGCATGGTGCGGCTTCTTTGCGGATAGTAAAGCTTTTCAGAGAAGGAAGTAGTCTCAGTAGAAAATAAGTCCGTTACAATATTTGTGTTTGTATATAAAATGACATACCTCTTTGTTTGCGAGGTTTCTCTCACATGCTTCGCGCACCATCCACGGAGCAGACCTTCAATTCCACGTCGAGTTTCAAGATAACTCAGTTCCGATCATGACGGTGCCGCTCTCATCCTTGAACCGTACACCGTCGAGCTGACCATCCAGCGAGCAATCAATCCAGATATCGAAATCCACGACTGTCTCTGTCTCCTGGCCGCATTCTTTTCCACCAGGTGCATACCGATGATCTGGAGATAAGCCTTGGGAGGTGTCCAAAGCTTCTGCCTCGTACAGTTCCACAGTGCCTGCTCCAATGCTGAGATGGAGAGGACTTCTGATTTGAGAAGCAGAGCCTGCCTTCTGGAGGAGATGGAGATGCGATTGACGCGGAAATATATTGGGTTTCTTGGAGACTAAGTTAGCCAACTTAGACAGTTACTTGGAGACAAAGCCATCACTGGTTTGCAGCAAGAAATGTGCAAACTACTACGCATTCACCTTGCAACGGACAGCGCTCATAAGAACAGGCAGTTACTACCCCAACTAGCCTCCAACAGGCGGATGGAGGTAAGTAGTGAATTGGATATTGGCAATCACCGTCCAAATTCAAACAGGTGAGTCCTTCCTTAACCTTGTTGCTGTTTTGGAAAGTGATAACATAGCCTTAACTAGATGCCCTGCTTAACTTATGGGCTGTACAGTACATACTACAGTTAGTTATACATGTAGGTGTGTAAATTTGGCTTTTATAAAAGAAATGTGGACAAAATAGACCTCAGTTAGAAACGAATAACCCGTAATATAATCTGCTTTTTTTGACCAGGAGAAAAGCTCTTAAGTTATTCATGGATGGGTAGTTGTGGTTAAGTATGTATACATTCCGAGGGCCATTTCTCAGCTCTCAGAGCCGTATGATGGCCTTGCCGCACCACGGGGCACACCAAGGTAGTAGTGGCCAATTGAAAATCAAGAAACGCATCGTGGGGCCATCAAATGTGAGCTCACACAAAAACATCATCATCATCATCCCTCCGCGCATATGAGAATCGCTGCCAGAAGTCAGAAACAGAATCAGAGTCATCCGTCTGAAACTTCGTTCGACTCTAGAGAGTTTAAAACGAAAAGTCATCTCATCTTGTCTCGTGTCGTCTTTCCCTACCCAGCCGCAGCAAACAATAATCTTCATCCACATCTGCACAGCCGTTTAGCGCTAGTACCTGATCTATCCCCGAGTGAGTCAAAGACGATGCACCCGGACTACTAATGCCGCTCCAGAGTGGAGAAGAGAGAGTGAAGCTAAACTAGTCCCTTGGTACTAGCAGCCAGGACGGCCAGATCAAGAACAAAAACTTAGGGCTCGACATGATTGATGGCCATGCAAGGTTCGCCTTTTTCTTTTTCCCGCGTTGGGTTGGTGTTTAGTTTTTTTCGAGGACCCCTTTCAGTTTCCCCCTGATCACCGGACTTCGCGGAGTTTTTATTTTTAGTTAGATTTAAATCCACTCGCCGACGTCACGAAAAAGGATGAACGGTAACTGCAGGCGGATGGTAGATTGCGATTCGGAAAGTTTAAACGGTGTTCACTCTGTTTTAGGGCTGTCGGTAGCGGAGATACTACGGAGTAGGGAGTAGATGCGGTATTGTGCAGTTCGTTTCCAAGAAAAGGATATGGTCCGTGGATCTGCAGAATAAACATTTCTTGTTAACGAACGCCTTGCGGCTCCGCAGGGCAAGGTGCACCCGTGCTGAAGTTCAAGGCGGAAATTCTTCTTACTACTGCGTATTGAATAACGAAATAGGATTTCCGGATCTCTTCAGGTTGATGCCCTGGATTCGGATGTCCTTTACTGGACAGGGCCTAACTAAGACCCGACCGTAATTCAAACAACTGCCGGGGAAAGACACCGCCAGCCAGGGTCCCGAACCTAGATATGCCGGAGCATCCAGTCCAATGGATACTCCGCAGTTTTGCCGTGCTACGATGATCCCTGGACTCCTTAAGTTCACAGGGGTTCACCATTTAAAACTGGGGAGGTCTGGGAGGTCAATTGGAATCTGCTCCGTATTGGGAACTCATTGATTGCGGAGTATAGCTAATTATCGAATATATTATATTTGATTTAAGGTAGGCTATGTGGTTATCTAGGTCTCTACATACCTAGATATAAAACTATAGAATAATAATAATAGCTCAAGATGGAAAGGAAAAGAGGGGAAAAAGTCTGTTTGAGCAAAGTCCTCCTCCTCGTTCCTGCTTACCATACATAGCTAAAAAGCGGGTATCCCAGAAATAAGCATGGAACAGGCTCATGGCTCTTCCCCTTGCTTGCGCATGTCGGTGGGCTGGGAGAAGAAAGCATCGAGGATCAAGTCCTGATCTGGTCTAATCTGGTCTGATCCACTCTGGCTCCCCAATAAACTACGAACAGATAGATGATTACCTACCAAACTACCTCCCTATTGAGTAGGGAGCAGAAGCGGAGGCAGCTCTCATCAAGGAGATGCCTACCTAACAGTTCTCAGTTTCCAACCTTCTACGTGGAGCGGACCCTGGAGCTGTGGGTCGAAATTCAAAGCGTTTCGACGCGCTGTACCAGTGAACGCCCCACCACTACAAATATGGCGCCTGTATTTGTCTATATGTCTATTTATTATTCTGTCGATAGACGTCCTCCATGGGACTATAATGCCGTGACCACTTTCCGATCAGCTGGTTTAAAATCGAAATAGAAATCTGGGAAGGTTGGGTAGCTTGCAGTACTCTTGTGGCAGGGGTAACTTACATGTGTTGTGAAGTTAATTACAACAGGACGGACTAAGGAGTGCAAGTGTCAACAAGTGCCGCAGCCCTAGGGATCCGAGGTGCCCGATCCGATGCGGATCCAGATGACTCAGGATCGATGCGGATGAGTCGTCTGCACCTGTCTAGGAGATAGTTATACTGCACTCTGCTCCGTACTTAGCCGCAACAGCATCTAGGTCCTGAGATCTGTTTCGTACTTCGTACACATGTCTCCATCCTCCCGAGTTGAAACTCAAAAACGGACCTCAATCATTTAGGCACTTTTCAGAATACGGAATAGATCAGCGGTGACGACAGCGATCCCGATTGAGCAAAGGGACTGGGTCCTCATATCAAAATACGCTCAGGAGGCAGACCGGAATGACGGGTCACGCCGTCACGGAGTAAGTCCATGATAGCGTAAACAACTTCAAGAGTTCAGCTAGCCGCTACAAATGATCTGCAACGGGTCGTGATAGTCGCTTCGGTTTAAAGTTAGGGTGCGCTGATCTGGGTCAGTGTCGGTGGCCTCTCCTGACTAGTACGGAGTAGTCCATAGGGAGCACTTATTATTATCGTCTGGCCAGGTGTCAAGATGTCCAAGGGCCAAATGCGATCGAAGCGCGGTCCATGCTCCAGTGCCATGTGCAAAGTCCGTAGCACACACGTCACACCATACGCACTCTAGCCTTCTTCAGGCGGAGTTAGGGCTTCGGAAAGGGTGCCTGAATCCGACGAAATCCACCGTAGACTGTAGCCATCCATCTGATTTAGGTCCCTGGTTAAGCGCATTGGCATTTCAGGGCGCATTACTCCGTAGAGAGCGGATGTACGAAGTACTCCGTAGACGAAGGTACAGTACTTTTGCAGACAGAGAAGTTAGCGATGTGGCTGATTGCGGATCGTTCCGTGTGAAGTATATCGCCATTATCCTTCACGCAGCAGCAAGGAGTATAATAATACTGTAGTGAAGATCAGGAAACACCCGCTGGCATTTGCAGACAGTAAGGGAGGCTGTTCGTCGACGTTGTGAAAGCTTACCTCGGAATAAGCCCATCTGGTTTGGGAAAACTACTCCGTAGATACAAACCAACACTGAAACAAATTGCCGAACCTTTCGAGACGAGCTTCGATTATTCTCCGTACGGTAGACTAAACAGTATATCCCGACCGAGCTCGTCGGGCACTGATGAGCCAACCGGAAGCGTGGAGACTCAAGCCGAGCCTCTGAGAGGCGTGTGCAGAGCTTATCCCTCCAGATTGGTCAGAAACAAGGGTCGAGACCAAGAAGTGACTTGACTGGTGTTTGGGACGGAGCTGGCATTTTGTCTCACGAAGTCCGTCACGGACTCACGGTCCACAACTTTACGGTCCGGACTCGATCACAACGGAGTCGGCTGAGACTGCGGAGGGGAAGGATTGAACGAGATCTGAAGTTGGGCACGGGTGGAGAATGATGTGCAATATCGTCCTTCGCCTCCGAGCCCTCTGGTGGTCCTCATATCTTGGTTTCAGCCGTTTGAGACAAAGTCCGGAGCAGGGAGGGGCGAGGATCATGCGAATCGTGTGCATGGAGTCGCAGGGCGCATTATTTTTGAAAGAAGTCTCGTGCCTGCTGGAGTAGTACTTTCACTATGCCCACAAAGGAGACTTTGGAAGTAGTATCCATAGACAATACTCCGTGGATAATGGCATGGAGATCACCCGTCGGCAGGCAGCATGCCTTACAGGCATCTGTGTCCATTTCGAAGAGAGCTATTAGTCACTTGTTCAAGGTCCTAGCGGCCGTCGGGATGAAGGTTGAACCCTTGGACTGGTAAAGACTGCCCGGTACTACTGTGTATACCTTGTGCTTATAGTGATGTACACAGCATGTTTGGAACTTTGGCATGCTTCAAGCCTCGACGGACCATCTCCGCGGCAGAGATCGTGGGTCTTGATCCCCTGGTCGCCGGTCCCCTGGACCCTGCAGACAAAAAAAGGTTTTCACCGTAAGGAAAATGCTGATGGCGGTCCGCTGCACGGTGCAAACGAAGCGCCGCATAGCTGTCCGGAGAGATGCCATGATGCGCAATCTGCCACGGACAGTCGCACGAGATGGCAGCTCGACGCGCACTGTGGCCTGCACACAAGCAGCACTGGCAGGCCGCGTGGTAGTTTGCTGTTGTTGAGATGGATCTCGAGGATCCGAGGTCTTCAGGCGCTCCACAGTGCTATGCGCAACTATGGGAAGCCAAAACCGCCAAGAGCGCCCAGCTCGACGCTGCAAAGGCAGTCCACAACTCCATGATCCTATTTTTCTGACAAGAACAAGACGTTGAAAACAAAAATAACAGACGTTCAACAGGTCCACACGGCGGGTGCAACCTCTAGGGATGAGGCAACGGTAGCGCGGCGTTGCTGCGCTCGGAGGTGCTCTTCCTCCGAACGTACAGCCGCAGAGCTTCTGGAAAGCTGGAGAGTTCCACAAGCACGATGCAGAAAAAACTCCGCTGCCATGCTTCTCCTCTGTACGCCTTGGTACTGTGTACAATGACGGCCAGGATGTCGTCCGACCGGGACGGCTCTCCAGATCCGCATCTCACCTGGAGCAGATACGTGAAGGGCTAGGGCGAGCCCATCGTCGGTGCGCTGACCGAGCATGAACAGGGAGAACATGGACTACGTACTACTGCGTATGGTATGGACATCCGCCGTCGCGGAGCATGAAGTTAACTAAGCGAGCAGGGGTCAAGAGTCGAGACGGGCTGGATCGAATCCACAAGCCCAAAGTTGGTATACCAGGTCCCAGGGGAGCAGGACGATCTGCCCGGACGCGCTGCTCTAAGCCTCTTCCTCGCAAGCCCAAGATCTGCTGTTACGGAGTTTACAGCGTCCGGAATATTAATAAATGCTGACTACGACGCTCGTCAGGTTCGACTGCGGTGATCACAGGCTAACGGTGGATCTGATGGACCGACGCTGAGCTTCGAGGCCATGCCGCGACAGCCCAGGGTCTGGATCCGCCGCGCAAAGCTTCTGCGCTCCAGCAGAGGCTAAAAAGTCAAGAATCCATTGTCTGCGGGGCAGGGGGTTCACTTCAGTCTTCCCCTAGAGCCGACGGCCGACGGCAGCAGTGCGATACAGAGCCCCAGCCTGTACGGTCCGGACGTCTGATGGAGCCGGCCGTTGTCCGCAGCGTCAGCCTCGCGGGAACGTCCCAGCAGGGACCCAGGACCCCAGACGCCTGTTGTCGACGGCATGCGCTGCATCCTAGCCACAGACGCCATGTTCGACGCCGGGCCCGGTGCGGATGCCGCTGCAGCCCTGTCAGAGATGCCGTGCACGGGGTGGCATCAACCATCCTAGAGCCCTGTGGATAGCAGTCATCATGATGGGCTCGTCCCGGACAAGCGTAGCAGACCAAGGCTGGGCTTGTGCAGTCTCCGGCCCAATTGTTTACTCCCTGACATCGAGTGCTTAACATCCTCTTCTCCTCCACTTCCAGCTGTCTTGCTCTTGCTCTTTCTCTTCTCCGGTCCCGAAACTTTTATTATTATATAGTCCTTCCCTCTTTTCTTTTTTTCACAATCAACTACTTGCTCGTCTGTTTTTCGTGCCTTGTCGCTGCCAATCGCTTACTATAACTTCACTTCTCTGCACTTCTCCGTGAGATTGTGGTCAGAGCTACATACATTTGCTTTGCCAGCTTGTTCGATTCCTTGCGCTGCAGGAGCGCTGGACCAGTTTGCAACTGCGGCCGCGGACGCGTCTCCCCAGATCGACGACCGTTGCTTTTGACAGGCTTGAGATCATTCCCATACATCCAGCTTCTCACCCGCGCGGCGTAGCCAGGACCCTGGTATTTCTGCACCTAGCCACTTGCCGCGAAGCCTCGTTGGACAGCAGGGCTTGACCAGCAGTCCGGTGAAGGATTGTAGTGATTTTGAGGCTGCAGTCACAATACGGTTCTGCCGTCATCACCTTGCAGGCATTGTTGCACGAGGTAGGAGACGTCTTGGACCATCTTGCATGCCCGTTTTCCCTTTTGTCCCGGTGGTTTACTCTTGCTCGAGCACCTGGGGCTCAATGCTTCTGCGCTGTTCTCCAATCTGACTTCGTCGATTCAAGGTTCTCCTCCACGTCACGGGATATTGCTTGCCCTCGAACTTCGAGTAATGGCCGGCTGTAGAACAGGCATAGTCTCAATTTTGAACAATGACGATAATCCTTCCTTTGCAATTCGCCCACCGCCGAGGTTATCTCAGCACCATTCCTCAACTCCATCATACACATATCAAGCTACGCACCAGCGAGAATCACCCTCAGAACCCCACGGCAACTCCTCTCGAGATTCCTCCGTCGTATCCCCGATGTCACCGCCTCCTCAACTAGCTCCGCTTTCGTCAGTCGAAGCCAAACAGATTCCGTCCGCTACGTCAGAATACGTGTACAATTGTATGACGGAGAATCGAATTGCCCCTCCACATGCCACTTATGCTCAGCTTGCTCCATGCTTGTACCCCCAAGCAAGCCCCTCGAATAGTGTCGTTGGCGGGGTGACATCCTCAGTCGAGCCCGCCTCTTCACAGCCGGTGCTGGGCGGGCCGGTGGATCTATCTGCACCGAGGGCGAACAAGAAGAATAAATACCCGTGCCCCTACGCAGCTACCCACGCGTGTACAGCAACGTTTACGACGTCGGGGCATGCTGCACGACATGGCAAGAAACATACGGGGGAAAAGAGCGTCCACTGTCCTATCTGCAACAAAGCGTTTACGCGGAAAGACAACATGAAGCAGCACCGACGGACACATCGGACCTTCTCTGAGGACATGACATCGAGGCTAGACAAAGGAGGTGAACGGAAGACGTGGGCGAAGAGCATGGACCAACTCCGCGGCCATGTCCGATCGCGGAGTCAGTCTCAGTCTGACGGGGACGGATACTCCAGCGCCAGCGGATTGAATTCCCCAACTACGGAGGAGAATCCATACCTCGCGGGAGACTTGCATCAACGCCGGCAATCCCAACTTCTATACCTGAACGGTGCCAACATGCGGCTGGACGAGCATGACCCTGCGGGCCAATACGCAGTATCTCGATCTGGCAGCATAGCTGGGAGCCTGAATGCTCTGTTGATAGCGGCCAATTCTGCTCCTTATCAACGGTGAACAGCGACTGGGAAGCGACCAAAGCTGTCAAAGTGTGCCGCAGCGCGGTCCAGCTTCACAACTTTTTATTTCATAGAATGGCCGATCCCAGCGTTGGACAGCGGGACAGCAGGATCTGGAAGTTGACTCCTGGGATCGCGCTTGCTTTTGCCTTTTTGACTGAGTCCTTTTTTCCAATGGAATCGCGAGCCCACTGGTTGGGAGATCTCGTGCACAAAACTTAGATTCGGGGTCCACTGCGAAGCAAGGCGTCTGCGGAATGTCAAAGTTGAGTCCTTTGGAAAGGTTGGGTTAATTGCGATCCTGATACACAGGAAGGATGTAGTTCCTTTACCTGTGTATCTGCTCTTTTCGCTTCTTGATTGTATTTTTGAGAGGCATTGTATATTATTATGGTGATCTTCCCCATTGCATTCGTTAGCCTTTTCTTTTGTTTTTGCTTTTTACTTGTACGTATTCTTTCGTCACGGGGTATGGCTTGACGATGCCACGTGAGAAAAAAAGAAAAAAGAGTTGATTGAAGAGAAGGAAATGTGCCAACGACGGGCAAGAACGATGGAAGATGCTTCTCGGAAAATATATGGCATGTTAGGACCCGATGGAGAAACCAGGGTCTGGAGGCATTTTTGGCTTTGAGATGCTTAGGTTATTTTTAATATGAAGCAAGGGAAGACCGTTGGGTCTGTGCTTTTAACACCCTTCGTTTATGTCTATCTATTTTCCATTGAATATGCTATGCAAGCTCTGGAGACATGGCAGATGATACGTAGTAGGTACATACGCCGCATACCGGAAACGATCTCGCCAGTTGGTGAGTATGACAGCCTGTAGGTCGGATAGGCCACGGAAACACAATGCCATTGTACTCATGATACTGTGTCCCACGGTCATTCACCGTAGACTACACCATGGAACGCGCAATGGATACAAACCCGGAATACAGTAAGCGACAGGCACAAAGCTTCCCCCGATCAACCACTGTGCGTTTCGTCCCGCAGCGATGGCATGCGATGCGGTCATCTCACAGGCCGAGCAGTCGACGAGTTGAGACCCTCCTGTGATCTCTGAGATCACGGCTTCAGGATGTTGTTAAGTGATATCAGAGAGAGTCAAAGAGGAAGAGGTGTGACGTTGCACGAGGGGCGTTGTTCTCGATGCTGCCTGTCCCACCTTGTGAAGCTCTCTCCCCATGTTTCTTTCTTTCTTTACTTCCCATGCTTGACTTCACCGACTCAATTCAGCTCTCTCTCTCTTCTCATTACAGCCATTAATAATAGTTTCTTTTCCTTTTTTTTCTTTCCTTCCTAGCTGAATCTTGGAGGATCGAGACGAATTGACAGTCCGTTGACGTTGTCTGCTCAGCCACACAACACAGCCCCATCCTTGGGCTCCATCAGCCTTCCTCGTCCAACACTGCGCTCCACCGCGACGATCGGATTTGCAGAACACGCAAGTTATAGGTAGTGACCGGTCCTTCAGGCTCAGGACTGGGCTGCAGCCAAGGGCACCAAAACTCACGATGAGACGAGGCGCAGTTGCGCGCCACTTTAGAGTCTCGACAGCACAGTCTGGCAGGTAAATCTGCTTAGTGCTGTCCATACAGATGCAGTGCGGAGGATTAGCTGACAACATCTGTTTCCAGAAGCACTCCTGACCGAACTTCTCTCTACATTGTTGGTTCACTGCATGACGGCAAAGATTAACTTGCATACGAGTCGCCGTCCTGCTGAAAGCACAGGGATACAATCTCGTCAGCTCGATCAATCAGTTGTCCAGGGCTGTTCATGCCAATAGCCTGAGGCTCCCACCCAACACACGTCACAAGACACCATTGCGCGGGCTCAGGTGAAGGGTAGGAGAGCATCGGAGCTGATCTTCTTGAGATTACTCTCATATCCATCGTCTTTCTTTTTATTCAGCATCCTGTGTCGGGGTACCTGTTTCTTTTCCATCTCCTTACACATCATCTCGTTATCTGTTCTTGACCCCACCACAATGTCGTACTACGACGATCGCCGCTATCATCGCCCATCCCGCGACAGAGATAGATACGCTCGTCCCAGCTACATCGACGAGCCATACGTCGGCTACAAGGGCCGCGATCGCGACACGGACTTTGTCCGTCGTCGTTACGACGACAGCGACGACTCTCTCGTCGAAGAGGCGCATCGCGACTTTGCACCCGGCGAGTACGGCCCTGGTTATTACCGCTATGGTCATGGCCGACCGCGGCACAGCAGGACGGTCCTCGAGGGCAGACCACACTCGACCGGTGGCCGCGATCCGTATTATGGTGACGGCTATTATTATTATCGCCCCGATAGCCGTTGTCGATCCAAGCGTTACGATGACAGACGTATGTTACTGTCCAGCTTTGTAGCTGCATTCTGAAACAAAGATATAATGGCTAGTATGTTCAAGGCTGACGACCAGAGCAGGGGACCGTCCCTCGAAGTACTCGGGCCGTTCCCCGTCCCGCAGCCCTTCTCCTCTTCCCAGACGTCGCAAGTCCCTGAGCGAACAGGCTCTTAGTGCTCTGGGAGGCGCGCTGGGATCTTCTGCCAGCAAGCAAAATGGGAGCGGCGACACCAGCAAGCGTCGCGATCGCGATCGCAGTCGCTCCCGGGAGGATCACCACCATCTCCGTCCCTCATCTTCCTCTCCATCCCGTCGCAGAAACCGCGAACATCATGACAAGAGCGAGGACCGGATTGCTCAGGCTGTCAAGGCAGCGTTGGCTGCCGGAGCCGCTGAGGCCTGGCGTGTTCGCAAGGAGCCAGGCGGCTGGACGGGTGAGAAGGGCAAGCGCATCCTCACAGCGGCCATCACCGCAGGAAGCGCTGATGGGCTCCTCGATCGTAACCCGGACAAGCACGCAAAGCGGCACATTATCGAGTCTGTGCTTGCCGGACTGGCCACGGACCGCGTCGTCAACGGGCCATGGTCTCGATCGAGGTCTCGTGCTCGTTCTCATACAAGGTCCCACGGTCGCAGTCGCTCTGAGAGCCGCGGCGCCGGCCTGAAGGATCTCGCAGCCACCAGTGTCCCCGCGGCAGCTGGCAACGAGAACAAAGACCGTGTCCGCTCCAAGTCTCGTGGCCGTCAACGCTCGAGCTCTCGCGACAGCTATGATAGCAGGAGCCCGCCGCCTTATCACGGATCGAAGAAGCGCAGTCAAAGCGTGTCCGAATACATCACCAAGGGGCTGGGCGCGATGGGATTGAGTGACGAAGCGGATAATGCCAACAGGGGTCGCCGCGGGCGGTCATCACGCTACCCGGACGATTCCTATGATGACTCTGACTCTGATGACGACGGCCACCGTTTCAGGCGCCACGGTCGTCCGTAACCTCAAGGACATTCTCAAGCTGCTCGACTCAAGCGTCGGGGTTTGCAGCCCTGGGGATCGAGCGTGTTATTTCAGATTGGAAGGAGGCCAACACGAAGCGCGAGTAGAACAAAGTGTTCCAGAAGGAGTGCCGGGTGCGCTCGGAGGCGAGTGTCCGGGCTGGCGAGAAGTCAGAGCGACGCTATCCACGAAGCCGTATGTGTAAACGGAAAGACGGACCAGATATCTCGAGGGCCCCCATACGCTTCCGAACGTCTCTGCCCGCGTCTCCTACCGGCCAGGGGTAGTATTTCTCCTCCCTTTCGCCCTACGACACTTGGTCGCTATCTGGAATCGGGAATTCCTTTTTGTTAAGTCTCTATGGACTACTTTTTCGGTTGCCAGAGTCCCCTGTTATGCTTATTCGGCTGTTTACTCCGTTAACCCCTCTCCGTCTCTCCTTATGTTTCTTTTTTGGACCGTTTATGAAGCGTGCAGTTATGATTATTCATGAGGTACGAATGATATGAGGACACGATGGCAATTTGTTTTGAAACGATTCCTACGGCGGAGCTACGCGATGAGCACGAGATTAATATGGCGCGAAGATTTGCTTCACCGCGCTTGTGATTTCTTTATGGACCGAATAACCAGAATGTATTGGCATTTTTCTTTTCTTTGAGGACTTTTTTTATCCGTGCAAAGCCAACGAAATGCCTGCTCGGGTTCCCCGCGCTTCCCCAATACCCCGACATGAGTCCCCACGTGGGGATGCAGTTCTTCATGTGGTTTCAACTGAGGCATGACAAATTGTATATACATATCCTGGATATCAATTTCCTGTTATTTAGACATTCTCTGTCCACTGCACCAAACCATGGCTCCAAATGCAAACGGTACTCTCTCACTCCCACCACCCTCCGCCGACCAGGCCTATGTCACAATATCCGCGCTCGAAGGAGGACATCTCACCCTCCCAGAGCGCCTGTTCATCACGGACGCAGACCCTGAAAAACGCACCACCGTCCCATCACTCTCCTTCTTGATTCAACACCCTTCCAAGGATGCCAGCCAGCCACCGACAAGAATCGTCTTCGACCTCGGTCTCAAACGCAACCTCTCGCGGTACCCGCCCGCCATGCAGTCGCACATCTCGCAGCGCCAACCCGTCATCACCAGCCCGGACGTAGCGGAGAGCCTCCGCGCCGGAGGGCTCGATCCCGCGCGGGATATCGACTATGTCATCCTGAGCCACGTCCACTGGGACCACGTCGGCACGCCGGATGACTTCCCACACTCGACGTTCATCGTCGGCCCAGGCACGCTGCATCTCCTCGAGCACGGCGCGCCGCTGTACTATCCCGCCGAGATCTTTGACAAAGACCTTCTCCCGCGGGACCGGACGTGCGAGCTGCCTCCGGTATCATCACCCCAGACAACAAGGACAGCTGGCGCTCTTCGAATTCCCCCATGGCAACCCCTAGGCGACATCTTCCCGCACGCCGTCGACCTCTTCTCCGACGGCAGCATCTACCTCATCGACAGCCCGGGCCATCTCTACGGACACCTCAACCTCCTTGCGCGCGTGGGCCCCAACCGCTGGGTCTACCTGGGCGGGGACTGCTGCCACGACGTGCGCATCTTGACTGGCGAGAAGGGGATCGGTATGTACGACGACGGGAGCGGGACGGGGAGGTTGCGGAGCGTGCATGTTGACACGGACCGGGCGAGGGAGACGTTGAAGAAGATCGGAAAGTTGTTGAGGAAGGGACAGGGGCAGGATGTGGAAGGTGAGGACCAGGTGGAGGTGATTGTCGCGCATGATGTGGCGTGGAGGGAGGCGAATCGGGGGCGGTTTTGGCCGGGGAAGTTGTAGTCTGTGTGTATGGTCTATATTAGGTGTTTAGCATGTTTTTATTTTCATTAGATATGTAATGTTGTCAGTTGCTTATGCGAGGAAGATAGGCTCGATGCCTGCCTGCGTAGGCGGCAATCAGGTTTTCCATCTAATTAATTGACCAGTTGATTCAGTTGTTACCATTATCTGCTGATATTATCTACTAAGATACTGTACGTGGCGCACGTGAAATCAAATGTGTGCATGAACAAGTCGACAAAAATGATGCAGACCTGCGATTTGCTAGCACCTAGACATGTCATTATCTATTCCATTTGATTCCATGTCTGATCTGAATAGCTCTCCATCTAGCCAATGAAGATCAGTTATCCAGTACGTCAGTCGAACAGATGACAGCCGCTGGCAGTCCGGGACTGGACTGGACTAGATGAGAAGAGACGAAGTGAGATAGATGAGAGCAGATAGATGGTCGCCGCCGGCTATCCGCTCATCCCCGCGGGATTTATTTCGACCCCAGATTTCTTTCTCCAACTGCTGTCGGGTTCCTCGGGACGGGCATATGTGGGGGTAACCTCCTCCCCTCCCGGTCATCTTTCTCCAACATGACTTGGAGGTAGTTTTACGAGGTTGGCGCTGCGGGTAATTTAGTATCTTACTGCGGGAACAAGAACGGAAGAAAAGTACTTCATTTCAAGCTTTGGAAAAAACTAGTTGAACACCTCCCGTCTTGTCTCCGTCTCCCAATCTGTCTTCTGGGCACGTCTTGTGTTGAAGTTGGGGGATATATACATACAGAATAGAGCATTTACTCCAAGTCTATGTTACATACTACCTAACTAGCTTTCTATCATAGCCGCGGCTCCTATTTCATCTACTATATCTTTTATTTGACACGATTACTGTCCCATATCAATTAACCTTGTATACTACTTACTCGGCTCTACTAATCCCATTTACTCGTTCATCCACAACGAGCACTTATCACTATTATTATATATCCTACATCCCAACAGAATCGAGCGGTTTGATCTACTTCTTAATTTGATTCGACACCACCTCCATCCAGAGTCCATCGAGAGAAGCCCATCATGGCATCCCCGGACAAGACAATTGCCTTTATCGGTATCCGAGCGACCATCCATCCATGTCTTAAACACACGTCCATGCTGATCAGCTACAGGCCTCGGCGTCATGGGCTACCCCATGGCCGCGAACCTGCGCTCCAAGATCGGGCTCGAGTACACCCTGCTCGTCTGCGACGTGAGCGAGGCGGTGATCGAGAAGTTCCGGACAGAGATGGACGGGAAGGGCCCGGTCGAGGTGATCCGGAACGGATATGAGGCTGTGAAGAGGGCGGTATGTCCGTCCAAACTGCCACATAGATAATATCATCAACCAGGACGTAAAGAAAGAAGGATCATACTGATGAGGACTAAGAATATGGTCATCTCCATGCTCCCCGACACGCCTGCCGTCAAGGCCGTCTACCTGGACCCGACGAGAGGCATCCTCGCCGGCGCCAGAGATGCTGCTTCTTCCTCCCCACAGGACAAGATCATCGTCGAATGCGGCACCATCGAGACGGCAACCATCCTCGAGGTCGCGCGCGCGACGAAAGAAGCCGCCGCGACGCTCCCCAGCTCGCTGACCTTCGTCGACGCCCCCGTCTCCGGTGGCCCCATGGGCGCACAAGCGGGAACCCTCGCCTTCATGGTCGGCTGCGACTCCGCCGACACCGTCTTCCCCAAGGTCAAGGAGATCCTCACGCACATGGGCAACCGGGACAGCATCTTCCACTGCGGGCCCGTCAGCTCCGGCACCGCATTCAAGATCATCAACAACTATTTATCCGCAATCACCTCCCTCGCCGCGTCCGAGGCGCTCAACATCGGCGTCAAGATGGGCCTGGACCCGAAGCTGCTCACGGACGTGATCAACGCCTCGGGCGGCCAGTGCTGGGTCACGTCCAAGAGCAACCCGGTCCCCGGCGTGCATCCCAACGCGCCCGCGAGCCGCGGCTACGAGGGCGGGTTCCGCATTGAGCTGTGCAAGAAGGTGCTGAAGATGGGGTCCGACCTGGCGGCCATGGTGGGCGCGCGCACGGTGCTGGATAGGCCGACGCTGGCGGCGTTTGAGGAGGCGGCGGCGGACGAGAGGTACAGGGGGAAGGATGCGCGGGTGGTGTATAAGTGGTTGAGTGAGAGTGAGAGGAGGGAGTAAAGAGAAAAATTCTGTGCTGTTTATCATGGATCAAAAATAAAAGAGATGGATTGGGTTATGTAGTGAGTTAGGTACCATTGTAGGAAATCGTGAATGGATGTATGTATTCATCAAGGATCTATCCAAAAATCGACAGAGGAATGGCTGTTTGTACAGTATGTATATCCATATATAATGCGTACAGTTCTTAATCAATATATCTCTCTATATACATCAACTGGACCTGCCCTTTCCATCTAAAAAAAGGAGCGGGATACACTACAGAGATTTTCTTACAACTATAAAAGTGACAGTAAAAAAAGCCTACAGGAAGGGTTATGTTTAGATAGATACATACATCTAGTCAACCCATTTATGAATTTAATAGAAAAGCGCATCCGAAGCAAATCCAGTCAACCGTTTCGACTTGTGGCGTTCTCGATGACCACAGACCTCATCGTGTTAGTCGAAAGAGATGGAATATGTTCTCCAATGCGGAGTGGGGACTATGGTTGAGTTTCCCCGCACGAGTGGCTAAACCCCGCCCATTATTAGTAATGAATGCGAGCTGCCGGAACACGAATTGGAGATGCTCTTTCGTCTGCGAAGCTTAATAGTCTATCTGCGCTTATAGATCGGAAGATTAACAAGGTGTGATTCTTGGCAGACTTGAGTTGTTTTCTGGAATATAATATCTGTCCGGGTCTTATATACTACACTTCACCATACCACCCGATATACTTTTGCCGGACATACTACATACTACATACATACTACTACTGTACAAAAGACAAAGACAACCAACATGGCCGCATCAAGTCCTCCCCTTCCAAGCACCATGAAAGCGCAGTGCCTCGAGGCGTTCAACACGCCGTACGTCTTACGCGAACAGCCCCTCCCCAGCTTCACCTCGCCATACGATCTCCTGATCAAGGTCGATGCCGCGTCGTACTGCCACACAGACGCGGTCCTGGCCGCGGGTGAGATGCTCCCCAACCCGCCGTCCTTCCCCCACGTCGGTTGCCACGAGTTCGCGGGGACAGTAGTCGCGATAGCCCCCGATGCCGTGCCCCCAGCGACTGGCTTTCGTCCCGGTGACCGTGTCGGGGTGAGCAGCCGCGCGTTCCATCCCTGCGGAGTCTGCGACGAGTGTCTCGATGATAGCAGCCCGGACAGTGACCCTCCAGGTTATTCAGCGTATTGTCCAGCGCAGAAAAGCAACGGGATCAGCATGGACGGCGGGTTCAGAGAGTATGCCGTTGTCGACTCAAGACAGGTTGCGCCGATACCAGACGGGCTGACCGCCGTGGAGACGGCGCCTCTGATGTGTGCGGGCGTGACCATATACGCGGCGCTGAAGAAGTGCGGCTTGAAGCCGGGACAGCGGGTCGGTATTGTTGGATGCGGTGGCGGCTTAGGACATCTCGGTTTGCAGTTTGCCGTGAAGATGGGATATGAGGTCTTTGGGATAGATAACGGGAATGGGCCGCTGGCGCTAGCTCGCGGGTTAAATACGGGAGCCAGAATTATCGATGCGAGAGTCGAGGATGCGGAGGAGATCGCGAGACAAGTTGGTCTGAGCGATGGGAAGAACCACCGGGGAGAGATGGGTCTTGATGCCGTCATAATCTTGCCGGAGAGTCAGAAGGCGTTCGATTACGGGATAAATCTGCTCAAGAATCATGGAAAATGCGTCGTCGTCTCGTTCCCAAAAGCTGGTTTTCATCTGTCATCGCGCGACCTTGTTTTCCGCGACATCACCGTCGTCGGCAGCTTGGTCGGGAGCAATAAAACCACGAAAGAGATGTTGGAGTTCTGTGATCGGCATAATATCAGGGCGATAGTGAAACGGTATCCACTGTCGAAGTTGAATGACCTCGTCGCAGACTACCATCAGGGAGGTGGAGGAAAGCTGGTTGTGGATATGTCTCTGGAAGACTCGTCCTGAGCCAAGAACGATGAGTTAAATCCAAATTTCCCTAGTGCATCACTTCGAATGTACCATTTTATTGTCTAAGACTACCCCGTCTCGAGCATATCTGCGTAGATGTTTAGTGAAGTCCCGATTACATCCACGATGGCCCATGTCTGAGCACCCTTGAATATCCTGGCCCAAACCCGTAGGACGCCTGCACTTAACTGCTTCAGTGTGACTGGAGATTCCAGTGGCAGATCAGACTGCACAGCAAATTCCGTCTCATCCAGCATGGTCTTGACTAGCGAACAGATCCGTCGTTCGTCGTCTGAAACCTCCGGCTCCGGATTTGGCAATGAGAGCGCCTCGAGCCACTTGCTTAGCAAGAAAGCGCATTCAAGGGAACACAGGGAATGCTGTATAGACCAGATAAATGTCTGTGTCTGAGCGACGAGCCGGATTCCAATTTTTATTGGGATGCTGAGGGCATGAGCGGAATGCAGCACTGCTCTAACAAGTTTGGGAGTCCGCTTGATTGCACGACTCTCGCGGAATGAATTCGCAATCTGGATTGGATCCCGAGTGTCAAGAGCACGGCAGGGTCCGATGTCGATGTTGAGTCGGATGTAGGCAAGTCGTAAGAGCGCCGTAGAGTTGAAGGCAACCGGTCCGTTTGGATCCATCGGGTCAAGAGAAGACTCCGGGTTCCTCTTCCACCCCAGCTGCCAGTTACGGAGCGCTTGCTCAAGGGCAGAAACGTCGTCCGATGCAAGCTCCCCGTCGCTATCCGAGCGGCATCGGGTGATCTGCCGAACAAAGAAGATGTGCTGAATCAAAGCGTGGATCAAGACATAGTTGCCTAGAGATGAGTTCCATTCCGTCGTATTCCTCACACCTCTGGAAAAGAGGCGGTGAAATGCAACCTGGAAGTCTGGTTCTGGTGGTGCTCGCCTCCTTACTTCCCGCCACTTTGCTGCCGTTGGTGCTTTGAACTCTGCTGCGCTACATGGTAAGGTCATTTTCAACTCGGAGCTGAGGATAAGCGATGGAATGTTGTAGACGATACAGTGGAGGTTGAAGAAGCAGAAAACGATGAACTTTGTCCGTTTGACTGTCTCAGCGCGTATCCATTCCTCCCAGGATGGGTCTTCCGGTAGAGGCTTATTTTTCAGGCCATCGTCCCTGACCAGAGTGGCGAGGATACTTTGGATAGCTAGCGCTTCCCGGAGGATCTCTTTGTGCTTAGCCCACGTTGCCATCGCCATCAATAAAAATAGCGCTTGCGCGGTTTGCATGAGATCATCAGTCCCGGAATGAGTGCTATCTGCTGGCTCGGGCTCAGGTGGCAGACCAAGCGGCCCCGACACAGATCGACTGCGCTGATGTTCTGTATGAAGTATGCCTGGTGGGCTTCCTAGTCCATCATTCGTTTGCGCGTGACTCTCGCTATGTCGGTGTGCAGCAGCAAGGCGGGCATCCCTTCGCCGTATCCGGTGCATGGCTATCGCTTGACTGACATGGAAAAGCTCGACTCCCTTTTCGCCCTCGAAGCAATACTGTGCCCCAACTGCTGCCATTGCAAGGATAAGCTCAATAGAGGAACGCTCGATTGTCATCGTTTGGACATGAAGACATGGCATGTGTTCATGGAATCCATTCACATAGCCGGCAAGATATCGGGACATCGCCAGACGCGATGGCAATTTAAAGCTCGGTGGTAGAACACAAGCGAACTCTCCAAGCTTTGCAGCTATTAGCTGCATATCCTCGACGGAAATATCAGACAGTGGCCGTGGAGACGGTGCCTGCTCGGGAGCAACAGGAGGAGATTCTTCCGGCTGAAGCGATGGGAGTCGTGACCCAAAACGGGAAAAGGAACTCGACTCTTCAAGATGGGAGGTTTGTGGCATTTGTGAATTATGTATTCCAGGAGCTTCATGGCCGTGGACAAAGTCTGCAGGTTGGCTTACGGACTCGGGAGAAAAGAAAGGTATGGGCTGTTCGGCACTGATGAAAGATGAAAAGTGGTGCGAGGAGACAGGGCCGTTATCCAGGAAAGCGGCTAAGCTGTCGAGAGAATTTTCAAGCTCGAAGCTTGGTAGAGCTCCGTCAACAGGCGGTGCCAGTTGGTCGGTGGCCCTGTCTAGTCGAACTGCTTCAGAGGGGTCCAGCGGAATGTCTGCAGTAATATCACGTGCATGAGCTGATGTCGAACTTAACACGCCTTGTAGAGCAGCTTGCTCTGCGGCAATGGAGAGAGTGGCCAGTGGAAGTTCATGGTTACGGTCGCCTCCCAATTCAACCGGCTGACTGGATGCGGCGTGCAGAGAAGGTGCTTGCTGGCCATCGAAAGTTGCCGACGATGATGCTGATATCATGGATGGATCCTGGCCATTGAGTTCAGCCTCAGTAGCTGTTCGTTTGCGCCTAGTCACTCTTCCACCACGGCCTCGACCTCCTCCACTACCTTGATGTCTTCCAGCGCCGTCTCTGTTGTGCGACAGACGCTCATGCCGTATCAAAAGATCGCTCAAAAAGAGTCAGTAAGTTGCGGATTACGAAACGTGATGTATGGGTGTCTTACCTTCTTGTAAAGCGATTGTCGCACTGGTGGCATGCGAAAGGCTTTTCATGTGTGTCTATCTCCGGTGGTCAGTAGCATGTTCCCTGTGAACGATAGTTCTTGACCTTACGTGTCCTCTCATGGCGTTGTAGATGCTCTAGACGAGTGAATAGCCTCTGACAATGCTGGCATTGGAAGCGCTTCTGTTTCTTCTGTGTCCATCCGGTTCCAGATGGAGTCGCCGCGGTCTGGCCATTGTCATTGGTCACGATCTCCAGCATCTACTGCGTGGAAGGACGAAGCTTGAAGTGGGGTTAATGGGAGCAGAGGATATTTGGGATATGTAGTTGGGGAAGAAATGTGAAATCGATGACTTTTCCTGAATTGTGTATCGATATGCAGTCGATATGTTCAAAGCACTGCGGAGCTCGTGCTTCGTGGAGTAGCACAATGCGGAGGTGTGGGGATGCGGAGGCGCGTCCGAAAGAGGAAAGAAACGCCCGGGCCTGGCCGGTGGTTCCGCTTAGTCAGCCCCCGCTTTTCAGATAACGTAATCAACCACCGAGCGGGCCACACCACCGAACGGGCCACCCAACCACTACCAAATATTTTCAAATTGCAATTAGACTATCAACGCTGCAAGTATTGAAGCTATATACACTATATATCAATTGCTTAGCG
>Ga0207841_1000043_pt1 | contig 222476 bp, 154 predicted proteins | sample HigsolmetaGSP18D_FD_184846 | JGI IMG/M metagenome (GOLD analysis project Ga0207841, IMG submission 184846) | High solid enriched microbial communities from the Joint BioEnergy Institute, USA - SP1-8-D (SPAdes) | ecosystem: Engineered > Bioreactor > SSF (Solid state fermentation) > Aerobic >...
CCCCCCCCCGAAAACAAGAACGAGTCTGGCTGCAGAGAAGTACAACTCCAAACAAGAAAGACAAGAAAAAGGATAAAATGAAAAAAAGGAAAGGCGGCAGAAGGAAGGGAGCAGAGAAGAGGAATCCTTACCTGAAATACACGTGTGTCCACCCATCGCATGGTTGGTGGTGGTACAGAGGTACAGGTGCCGTACGGTGCAAGTATTGATGGAGGAGGGAGGGTGTGGGAAGCAAACAAGGACCTCAAGACCTAGCTCTCTCTCAACGGACCTACGGTTACAGTACTGTACACACGTTCAAGCAGCAGCAGGCCACGCGTCTCCTTCTGCTCTTACAATAACTTCTTTTCTCATTGCATTGATCCATGCCAACGGGCTCTACTTCACAAAGACCAGGGACATACACGAACGAACACCGCACAACAGACTTTTTTTTCCCTCCGAAAAGATTATCGTTCCGGGTCAAGACGGATGTAAGTAGTAAGGTACGTTAAGTTTGAATCGCATCGAGTCTATACCTGAAGCAGGTGGAACGCCAGAACCAGTCTATCTATCTCATGTTGAATCAGGGCATTAATCACACAGTAGTCACAGCAATCGATTAGGTGTTGAACACTCGAATCAGAACAAGTTCGAAAGGTTGACAGTAATGTCAGTAGTCATAACACAGCAAAGAAAGAAAACGGGGTATCAAATCACGGCGTCTCCTCCACCGGCCCGCACGTGCAGAACAGGTTCTGGTCGCCGTACGCTGTGTAGAGTTAGCTCGTCATCCCTTCCTCACTCTTGCCACGAGTAGGGAAAACTTACCATCATCCACCCGCGTCACGCTGGGCCAGAACTTCTTCTCCAGCAGCCACGGCAGCGGGTACGCCGCCTTCTCGCGCGAGTACGGCCGGTCCCAGTGGCTGGTCAGCAGGTCGCGCTGCGTGTGCGGCGCGTTCTTGAGCACGTTGCCCTCGCGCGGCTGCGCGCCGATCTCGATCTCGGCGATCTCGGCGCGGATCGCGATGAGCGCGTCGCAGAAGCGGTCCAGCTCGGCCTTGCTCTCCGACTCGGTCGGCTCGATCATCAGCGTGCCCGCGACGGGCCACGACATGGTCGGCGCGTGGAAGCCGTAGTCCTGCAGCCGCTTGGCGATGTCGATCGCCTCGATGCCCGCCGTCTCCTTGAACCCGCGCACGTCCAGGATGAACTCGTGCGCGCAGCGGCCGTTCGCGTTGGTGTACAGGATCGGGTAGTGCTTCTTCAGGCGGGAGAGGATGTAGTTGGCGTTGAGCAGGGTCATCTTGGTCGCGTGCGTCAGCCCCCGGGCGCCCATCATGTTGATGTAGTTGAAGGTGATCGGCAGCAGGCTGGCGCTGCCCCACGGAGCAGCGCTGACGGGCGGAGATGCGGTCTCGGCGCGTTTGGCGCGGAGATACTCGCTGGCAGGGTGCGACGGCAGGAATGGACGCAGATGCTCCGCGACACCAATGGGACCGACACCGGGACCACCGCCGCCGTGCGGGATGCAGAAGGTCTTGTGCAGGTTCAGATGGCAGACGTCGGCTCCAATTTCGCCGGGCGAGCAGAGTCCGATCTGGGCGTTCATGTTCGCGCCGTCCATGTAGACCTGGCCGCCGTATTCATGCACGATGCGGCAGACCTCCTTGATCCCGGGCTCGTAGACACCGAACGTGCTGGGGTAGGTGACCATGATCGCAGCCAGCTCGTCCCTGTGCTTCTCGCACTTGGCCTTGAGATCCTCGAGGTCGAGGTTTCCGGTCTGGGTGTCGCACTTGATCGAGACGACGCGCATGCCGGCCATGGCCGCGCTGGCCGGGTTCGTGCCGTGGGCGGAGACCGGGATCAGACAGACGTTCCTGTTCGCTCCGCCGTTCGCCTCGTGGTACTTCTTGATGACGCGGAGACCGGTGAACTCGCCCTGGGCGCCCGAGTTCGGCTGCACGGTCACCTCCGCCATGCCCGTGATGTCCGCCAGCTGCCGCTCGACGTCCTCGATGAGCTGCGTGTACCCGGTCACCACCTCGGGCGGCGTGAACGGATGGATCTGGGAGAACTCGGGCCACGAGATCGGGATCATCTCCGTGGTGGCGTTGAGCTTCATGGTGCACGAGCCCAGGGGGATCATGGAGTGCGCGAGCGACAGGTCCTTGGACTCGAGGTGGTGGATGTACCGCAGCATCTCCGTCTCCGAGTGATAGGTGTTGAAGACGGGGTGCGTGAGGTAAGGCGACGTGCGCTCCAAGCTCGCCGGAACATCAACGAGACCGAGTTCATCTGGCACCTTGACGTCACCCTTGGAGGAGCGTGCCCCAAACAGCTTCAGGATGGTGACGATGTCGTCGCGTCCGACCGTCTCATCCAGGGAGATACCGATAGTCGTAGGGTTCAGCCGGCGGAAGTACAGACCGTCCTTGAAGCCAGCATCCATGACGGCGTCGGCGTCTTCCTTGCTGGGCATCTTCACCGTAATCGTATCGAACAGTACCCCACCGTCGGGCGTGTTGCTCCGGACGGGGACCTCGCAGCCCAGCTCGACCAGCTTCTCCCGCAGCAGGGCCGTCATGGACATGATCCGCTGGGCGATGTTCCTCAGCCCCTTGGGACCGTGGTACACAGCGTACATGGCACTCATGTTGGCCAGCAGGGCCTGCGCCGTGCAGATGTTGCTGGTCGCCTTCTCGCGGCGGATGTGCTGCTCGCGCGTCTGCAGGGCCAGTCGCAGGGCACGGTTGCCCAGCCGGTCCTTGGAGACACCGACGATGCGGCCGGGGATCTTGCGCTTGTACTTGTCCGCGCAGGCGAAGAAGGCGGCGTGCGGTCCGCCAAAGCCCATCGGGACACCCAGGCGCTGGGCGCTTCCGAACGCGATATCAGCGCCGAACTCGCCGGGGGCCTTCAGCACCGTCAGGGCCAGCAGATCCGTCGCCACGCAGAACGTACCGCCCAGCTCGTGGACGGTCCTGCCCAGACCCGTGAAATCGAAAACACCGCCCTCCGTGTCCGGGTACTGCACCAGGACGCCGATCAGGTTGTCACCCTGTTCCCGGACGAGCTTGCAGTCGTCGGCCAGGATATCGCCGATCTCCAGCTTGATGCCGAACCCTTCCGCGCGCGAGCGCATGACGGCGATGGTCTGCGGGTGGCACAGGTGCGACACGACGAACACCTTCCCGGGCTTCTTCTGCCTCACCGCGGGGAGAACGGCCAGGGCCATGGTCATGGCCTCCGCGGCGGCGGTGGCCTCGTCCAGCACCGAGGCATTGGCGACGGGCAGGCCCGTCAGGTCGGCGGTCAGGGTCTGGAAGTTGAGCAGCGACTCGAGGCGGCCCTGGCTGATCTCGGGCTGGTAGGGGGTGTAGCTGGTGTACCAGGCGGGGTTCTCGAGGATGTTGCGCAGGATGACGGGCGGCACGACGGTCCCGTAGTAGCCGCAGCCGATGTACGGCTTGCCCGTCGCCTTGATCTGCTGGCGGTAGGTGTCGAGCAGCTTCAGCACGTCCGTCTCGCCCAGCCCGCCGTGCACCCGGTCGCGGTACAGCCGGGTGGCCGCGCGGGGCGCCGTCACGGTCAGGTCCTTCTTGGACATGATGTCCGCGGGCACGACCTGCTGGACGAACTCGTCCAGGGTCTTCGCAGGGGGGTCGAGGGCGGCCAGCATCTGCTCCGCCGCCTCCGGGGACGGGCCAATGTGCCGGCGGGGGAAGGTGTCGAGGGGCTGGAAGAGGTCGCGAGGCCGTGTCTCTCCATGTTCAGCGGGAGAGCTCGTGTAGACGGTGCGGCGGGAGGAGGGGATCTGCTGCTGCTGCGCCAACTGCAGGTATCGGCCAGATGAACCTCGAAGAGCTGCAACCGGAGCAGCTCGCAGTCTGGGAAGACGGGACAGCTGGCGGCCGCCCGCTCTCAGAGCGGACAACGATGCTGCCATGCTGCCAGTGGTGAGGATGTAGTAGCGAGCTAGGTGATGATGCCAATGACGACAGCGGACGACGCAGCGCAGCACCTAGCGGCCGCAGCACATCGAGGGCAGAACACCCAGGAAAGGGTACAGAAGGTGAACTGGGAGACACAGAGAGAAGAGACGAGCGGGCAGACGGACGACAGACGTTGTGCGACGCCGTGAGCCTCGACCGGTCGCCCGTACGCTGCATCCCGCCTGCTCTGAGTCCGAGGAGATCAAGCCCGCCGGCTTACGGTATTGTCACGGAAGAGCGGAGCACGTGATATCGCCGCGATAACGTCGCCCGCGGGCCAATCAGAGTCCGCATCTTCCGTCTGATCTGGCAGGCGGGGCCCTGGCGGTACGGCGCGTTACAGGACGATACCGCGCCCGCCTTCGAGCTGCGCGCTGATAACGATAAGCGGCCGGGTTTCCCGCGGGAAACGCACCCGTCTGAGGGAGGACCACGAGACGCCGCCGGGAAGCTTTTTTTCTTTTGCGTCTGGTGGACGTATCGACTTGTTGTCTGGAACATTCGAGGCTTTCCCTGGCTCCGTTTTGACGTTCGCTCGTGTATCTTGTTTTGATTGGATGTGGTCTTCGGGCGTTCTCCTTCGAAGATAGAAGTATATGCTTACTCCGTGTCCTCCGTCCCGAAGCTTAAGCTGATGGTCCCAGTCTACTAATAATATTATACAGTGAAGCTGTACTTTGCTCACATCTTGCTCAGGGCACACAGGAGTCAAGGACCGTCCGACAACGTCATCAGTTTCTCCAGTACAGTGCATAGCCTCGAGCTTACCCCGTACCCCGGGTCTCCGTGGACCGTCCGTGCACCGGCGGGGACAACGCATGCGGACAGCTGGCCGCATTCATAGCTGGCCTCTGCTCAAACAACACCGCCATTTGGACATTGTTCGGCATTTCGGCTGTGGGAATATTTTTAGAGACGAATGTATTTGGTAATTGGCCTCGACAGGCCCTTTTCTTAACATACAATGTCGACAGATATAAACATGGCTTTTTCTGCATCCATCAAGAGATGTCTCCTATCCTGATTCATTCCATGCATACATGCATGTATAACATATGCATAACCATGAGATCACATCATTCATGACAGGAGAGTAGAGAGATAGGTGGACCGATAAGATATGTAGATATATAGATGGTATAGGCATGCATCATCTCACTCAAATCGTAAAGGAAAAGAAATCACACACTCTCCACGGCTGCAGTCCCAGCCCTGGTCTCAACAGGCCCGCAGTCTGCAGAAGAGTACAGCCGGACCAACACGCCGCGGTCATGCGACATGGTCAGGCTCGACACCAGCACCGGGTCGCCGGCATGCGGGTCCGCGTTCTCCAGCGTGTCGAAGCGCTGCATCAGCTTGACCAGCGTGTAGCTGGCCTCCGTGAGGGCGTATTGCTCTGTTCCGTCGTCAGTCGCAAACTTCCCAAGATGCCAATGCCAGAAAGACGGGTGACATACGCCCCAAACAGATCCGCGGCCCGCCGTTGAAAGGGAGGTACTCCCACCCACGCTTCGCGTTCTCCTCCCATCGCTCGGGCCGGAACACGTCCGCGTCGTCCCCCCACAGGTCCTTGCGCCGGTGCATGGCAAAGACGTTGTAGGCGACCAGCGCGCCCTTCTTCACGTACACGGGCGCTCTCTGGTCCGGCCCGCCGCCGACGGGCAGCGAGGTGTTGACCATCGCCACGCGGAAGTTCAGCGGCACGGGCGGGTAGAGCCGGAGGGCTGTGTCTCTGGTCAGCGGGGTTCAACCGATTTCCAGCGATAGATTTGGATTCCTAGACGGTTGGCTCTACCTTCGTTCAGAACGTAGCGCAGGTACGGGATGTCCTTGAGCTTGGCGTGCGTGATGTCTGCGACCTTGTGCCTGCTGTCGCCGAACTCGCTGATGACGATCTGCCGAAGCTTGTGCCACACGTGGGGATGACGCGCCAATAAGTAGAAGACCGAGCTGAGCAGGCTGGCCGTCGTGTCCCGGCCCGCGAGCAGGATGTTGAGCAGGTTGTCCCGGAGCACCTTCGGATCCTGCGTCTCCGCCGCCAGCGCCTGGAGGAAGATGTACCGGTCCCCCTGCTTCTCCTGCCGGTGTCGGGACTCGAGGGCCAGGCGCACATAGTTGTCGACCAGACTGTGCACCTTGTTGATGGCTTCGCGGGCCGCGCGGGAATTGACCATCCAGTAGAGGTCCGCCGCGCGCGATCGCGCAGCAATGTACTCCTGCGCGAGATTGAACGCCTCTGCGAAGCCCTGCGCGCCGCCCGCGGACTTCTCCAGCACGCCCGGGTTGGACGACGGGGGCAGCATGGACCCGACCGACTCCCCAAACAGGAAATGGGTCGCGGAGTCGATCGTCAGGAGGTAGAACAGCCTCTGGATGTCGAAGGCCGAGCGGTCCTTCGGCAGCAGGTCGATCAGCCGAGAGACATGGCCATCCAGCAGGGCCAGATCGGCCACCTAACAGGATAGAAGTTCAGCCATTGATACCTTTAGATCACAGGGGTCTGGGCTTGAAGCACACCTGGTCCCTGGTGAACTGCGGCCGCAGCAGCGCGCGCGCATGCGACCAGCCGGCCCCGTCCAGCGTGAAGATGCCGTCGCCCAGCAGCGGGTAGAACTCGCGGTGGCGGGTGCCCAGGCCAAAGTCGGTGAACTGCGTGGCCAGCAGCGCCTTGAGGTTCTCGGGCTCGATGGTCAGGATCATGGTGCGGCTGAAGAACTTGATCATGAAGGTCGGGCCGTATTGCTGGTACTGCTCCAGCATGTAGTAGAGCCATCGCTTCTCGCGGACGGACTGGGCCATGCGCAGGAAGCCCGGGATGCCGAGAAAGCCGTTGGCGCCCCTCCGCGGGGGTTGACAGCCTAATGCTTTTGCATTCTTGCGATGTTGATAGGACTGCTGGAGGGCTCGTACGGCGGCGAACGTCGCGTAGAGCGCGACGGCGACGAGAAGCACGGCAGCGAGCATGGTCGACGGTCGACCGCTGCGGTCTAGTCGATATCCCTAGACGGTAGGTATATATATATATACAGTAGATGAGAGGTATTCCTGACTCACAGACGTCCCGCATCCCCAGATGCTCCGCGGTGGGGAAGAGGGACGCTATATCGCAGCCGAGAGCCTAGGCTCCGATAGGGCTGCATGTGACGCTGCTCCACCCGGAACGTTGCGGCCCGTTCCCTCCGCCGTCCCCGCGATCGTCCTTCCAAGTGAACAGAAGTGATTCCCACCGTCGGGGGAAAAGATCCCCCGTCGGACGGACTCTCCTCCGTGACGCGCAAGCAGGCATGTAATTAGAGGCTATGGCAGAAACATGCGAACAGCTCAGCCCTTCCTCTGCCACTGGAGCAAGGTGAACTGGACTTGATGGGAGGACAGTGGAAGGAGGCAAGGAAAACACGTATTTCTTGAACTTGGCTGCTGCCACCTCATTTCCGGCAGTGTGAATTACATATATACATCCTTAGAATTGCGCAGTATGACTGATTGGATCAGAGAGACCGAAATATATATATATATCAATATAGCAGGTCGAGAGCATGTATATCATTTTCTTCAGAGTGAATATATCTTTATTACTGAGTACTGCAAGACGTTATAACATCTTCATTATCTTCATGTCTACGGCAAGGGAACGATTGGTTAGTCCTAAGAGGATTGGATGGTCTGAGCCCAGTCCTAGACGGCGGTAATATATGGTTAAAATATATCTACTTATCTATGTATATCTTCGGACATCCATCTATCGGTTTATTCTTCTCTGTTACTGTGTTGAGTAGAGATTGATCACCAAGGGATTAAGTTGTAAATAGGCCCGGGTACCTTGCTTCCAGTCCTTCCCCTCCTTCCAGTCTCGTCCGGTCTGTCTAGTCTTGTTCGATGCACTACCTAAGTACTTAAGTACTGCACAGCGCTGACCTAGCTAAGTTGGTTGCAGGCCCGACTAAACAGCAGCCCACAACCGCCTCTCCTGCGCCAGCCGCGCCGCGACCAGGATCACCGTCCCGACCAGCATGCTCACCCCCGCATAGATCGACAGCGTCAGGAAGCCGTACTTGCCCGCGAGTTCGCCGCTGATGGGGGTGCCAGCTAACGCCCTGCTTGCGTTAGCTTTCTGCGCGGTACATATATATAATGCGGTGAGTAGATCGGGTGGGGGAGGGACGAGGGACGTACGAAAAAGAGGTTGAAGCTATGACGGTCCCGATGACCGTGCCCATGGTCGATGGGGTCGCGATCTGCGCAGCGCAGGCCTGTTGGAGGGAGAGGATCGCCTAGTAGCACAGTCAGTATTCATATTATTCGGATGGGATTTCATCTTTACTTGATATTCCTGGGGGAGAAGAAAACAGGGATACTCACCCCCGAACTAAATCCATACGCTGCCGCGAACACCACCAACCCCGCCACGCTCTCCACGCTCGTCCAGCACAGCGCGATGATCCCCGAGAACCCCGTCGCCAGGATGCAGCAGTTGAACTTCCCGTACCGGTCCGCGACGATCCCGGGGATGATCCGCCCGAACAGGCTCGCCCCGTTGAGGATGGAGATGGAGTAGAACGAGAGATTCGAGGAGAAGCCCTTGGAGATGGCGTACGAGGTCGTGAAGAAGAAGGGCGCGAACATGCCAAAGTAGATGATGAAGAAGGCGAGGCAGGTGAGGTGCAGGACGGGGTTGCGGAGGATGGACCAATCGATCTTTTGCGCGCTTTTCTTCTGGTTATTTCTGTTTTCCTTGTCGGTCGACTCTGACGACTCTGGCGGACGAGCCGAAATGCACGACACCCCCAGGATCGGCAGCATGATGAACCCAACGATCCGCATCGTCCACCCGAAGCGGATGTTCGGCTTCTGCAGCAGCTCGTGCACGACAATGGGCCAGATGACGCCGCCGAGGGACGACCCTGCGATGACCATCCCCACTGCAGCGGCGCGCTGCCGCTTGAAGTGCTGGCTGATGATAGTGACCATGGGGCAGCAGATCATGGCCATAGAGATTCCCAGGAGGATGCCCTGCGCGAGGATGAACTGGTACAGCTCCTTGCAGAGGGAGGTCATCATGATGGAGAAGACGGTGCTGAGGGAACCGGTGTAGAACATTATCTGTATATCATCTGTCAGTTATGAAGATACTATATGATATGTGGAATTTGAGGATGCCAATGAGGCATATCCATTTTCTCCTGCGTAGAGGGAACGTAGGTCCTGTGCTAACCTGCGGCCCAGAAATATCCATCAGCGGACCCGTCAGTATCGACCCGGAGAAGATGCAGAAGAAATTGATCGCTCCGATCCAGGATATCGTAAACTCAGACTTGTCCGCCAGCTGATACTCCTTGTAATACGTCTCAAAGACGCCAAAGGCGTTCAGGAAGCCGACCGTGCAGAACATCGACCCGAAGGCGCCCACGAGAGCGAGACGTGCTCGGGGACTAAACATGTCAGCTGGGAACTGAGAAACGATGGATTGGATGGGTCCGGCATACGTGAGTTCGCTGGGAGGGTTTTCCTCTTCCCCCTTGGGCTCTGCCTTCTCCTGGTTCGGAGTCTTCTGACTCCCGCCCGAGTTCATCATGGGGGAGCTCATCCTGGCCCATGGTGACGAGGCTTGGATGCAAAAAGGAACTAAATTGTAAACCAGACAATTAAAAAAATAAACGGAATCAAAAGCAGATATTAAATTTTAACAGAAATAACCGAATCAAACAGACAGTTGAAAGAGAAACATCAAGTGATCGACTGAACGGATCTGCAAACACTGGGTGATCAAGAGGATTTATATCATGGCTGTTAGCCTGGAACTTCGCCATAGCTGCAAAAATCTGAGCTTCCAGGCTCCGACAGTCCGCGGACATCAACATCATGGAAACTGGAAGTATTGGAGACCGGAAGAGAGCTGACATGCTTCTCCCTGCTCATTCACTGTCATCCTTGATGCGGCTCGGAGTGTCCGCGGAAGCTCCGAGAGGGATTCTCGGAGAAATTAGATCTGATAAGACCTCCACCATGCTCCGATTCATATCTCTGACCGGCAAACGTTCACGGATATCCATCTTCAATGTTTTTTTCAGCTCTGGATGCGCGTCTGAGCGCTTCTTCTGGGGTTGCTGTGTCTATCCACGTCGTCTGTGCTGCCAGATCCAAGGCAAAAAGGAGGGCTGCACGTGATCCATATCTTATCAATCATATCGGCATCGCGCTGGCATCTCTTGTCGACAAGCATGAAGAGACGGGCAGACTTCGAAGACAAGGCCGATACCAAGGGCACAGACGCCCTGACTAAACGTCCGTCCCGACAGGACCCTGTGTCCTGCCAGAGATGCCGTGCAAAGAAGCTCAAGTGCGACCGCAACCGTCCATGCTCCAACTGCAGCACTCGCAGCGTGCCCTGCGAATACTACGGAACTGGCCCTGTGCAACCATACGAGTATCGGACCTTGCCGAATCCAAGGAGTCTGGGCCCAGTTACAGTCTTATTTCCCAGGGATAGCCATGTTAGACCTCCAGCGCTGACCACCACCGCTGGTCAATCCGCTTCTCACGGCGTCCGGCCGTCGCCCGAGAGCAGCGAACAATGGATGACGGCGGACTTGCTTGAGAACATTGTCATGGGCCACAAGGTGCCTGGCACGCTGCCAGCGACGTTGGGGGACAGGCTGATGCCAGCGCAACAGGCCAGGGATGCCTCGAATTCTGGCCAGCGGAACACGACAGCATGCACGGGAAACAATCAGTGCCCCGGGCCATTTGGTGGAAACCATCATACAGACCTTATCAATGGCCTCTCCAATGTCAAACTGACGTCTTTCCTGCCTGAGAAATCAGAGGCGATCAGCCTGTTCAGGTACTATGAGCTCTACATCGACTATCTCTACCACATCATCGTGCCCCGCCGCGTCGCGGAGCAGATCAACAACATTTACCGGTGCATCAACAGCAATTCTCCGATAAACCTGAACCATCTGGCGCTGCTGTTTAGCATCCTCGCTGTGGCTTCCTACTTCCGGCCTCCACCTGGGGGCTCTGTGGAATCTCATGACTATGCAGCGTCGCGTTGTCGGGAGTTTACATCCTTGGTGGGTGCCGCATTGGTGCAGAGCGATTACATCGCGCATCCGACCATCGAGGGCCTTCAGGCGACGATCATCATCTCCAACTATCTTCCGAATATTAATGCTGACCCGTCCGTCCGTTCGTTCTTTCTGCATGGGACGATGGTCAGTCAGGCGAAGAGTCTCATGCTGCACTGTATCGACTCCCCCCGCTTGTGGGAGGAGAGACGGACAAACGGTTTCGATGCGGTGGAGCTGGAAACCAAGAGGAGGATATGGTGGGATCTTGCCTCGTATGACTGGTAAGCACCAGAGTCTCACCCGCAATGTCCAATGCTGATCCCTAGGTTAGGCTATTGGGTTTTCTGAGCGGTCCCCAGGAGAGAACCTATCTAATCAATCCTAAACACATGCGGGTCGATTTCCCGTTGAATATAGACGACGATGAGATCCAACCGCAAGGAAACGATATTTGCAGGCCGCCTTCCGTTCCGACGATCATGTCCTACTCCATCGAGCGTGTGAAGCTGGCCATCGTGTGCCGCGAGATAGTAGACGAGACGGCAATGGAGCATTTCGAGGGCCTGGAGGTCAACTACGACAAGATCCTCGCCCTGGACCGCAGGCTGCACCAGGCATACAAGGGGATTCCGGACTTCTTCCACCTTGATCCGGTGAATAGACGACGACACGCACAGCTCTATCGAGAAAGACCCGCGCTCGCCTGGCAAAGATGCATGGTCCAACAGGGCTTCTACTCCCGCCTCTGCAGGCTGCACCGCGAGTACTTCATCCGCGGCGCCCGCGATCCACAGTACTCATATTCACACGTCATCTGCCTGCAATCGGCGCGCAAAGTGCTCGAGATCAAGCGCATCATGGACGAGGAGGAGCCGATCTTCATGCCCAACAGCTCCATCGTGTGGTCCGTCATGCATCACGTCTTCATGGCTGCCGTGATGCTCCTCATGGACGTCTGCTTCAACTGGGATGACATCCTGGCCGACAAGCGCAGGGAGGAAGTGCTGGACGCGTGCCGCATGCTGAGCAAGGCGCAGCAGGCATCTTCCATTGTCAGAGACGGCATCAACGCGATGATGGGGATCCTGCAGAAATATTGGCCATCGGGAAGACAGTCATCATCGTCTGCACAAGAAGATGCCGCCACAATCTCAGATCCCCCGCTTGCGTCTGCTGCTGGTAGCACCAGCGCCGCTGCACCCCTCGTAGAAGGCTCGCGATCAACTGGTTTTCCGACTCCAGAAACAGGTCCAACCTCCCCGGTTCAAAGCAAGGCTCTAGCCGCCCCTCTAGCTAGCAACAACACGGCCGTTGATCAAAGCGCAAATAAAGAGCTCGAGGACATATGGTCCGAGCTGTTGGACAGCGGCGTGAACCTCGCCTCCGAACCGCCGGACTGGACGGATCTGCTGACGGAGCTCACCAACGCGAGGATGCCCTGTGAATAGTCATGTTTTATATCATGAACCAAGACTTCTTTTTCTGTTGCCTATTCCTCATGATCAGGATCAGAGAAACATGCTTATGCGGTTTTGATGGATATCTACATGAAAAGTCATGTGACGGCAGTCGTTTGAAGTGACGAAGGCATGATATATAGAACCAGTGAACCTCGGAGCTTTGGATACAGACACCCGAAACTCAATCTGGCGCGCTATCGACCAAGTTTTTGATCCTCTGGGCGCGGTGCTTAGATACCATTGTACAGTTGTTCAATTCAAAAGAGGCTATCTGAGTTTCCTGTAGTTGGCCCCAAGTGGACTATCTTCATACGTGTGGCTGTTGATAAGGACACGAAACATGCAGTGTGGAATATTGTGCCGGGATGACATTCTTAATATACTACCGAAGCGGATAAATCACACGCAGACGTCATAAGCCCATTATTGCTGCTGGCCAGCCATCGTACACTACTGCCGGGGAGAGAGCCTCGATATTGATATCCATCTCTAAGAGACAACACATCGGGGTCCATAACACTACCTACTCTGTCAAATAGAATCTCTGATTCCCTTCTTTAGTGAGCAATTGATTTCTAAAATCAATCCTCCCCCGCGGACCTCTCCATCCGTCCGTCTGTCAATCCATAACATACCACTCCCACTCCACCTCCACACCAAAACAACAAGACCAAGACCAAAGAAAGATGGTCACAAGAAACACCCTCCCCCCAATCCGTCGCTACATCACGACACACACCAAAGACGGCGAAGCCGTCTTCCTCTCTCCAAACCAAATCCCCGAATGCGTCCCCTCCCGGCCCGCCGGCGACGACGGGGACCTCGCCCTCCTCTACGCGACCGCGACCTTCCCCGTCCAAGCGCACGACGAAGCCGACGTCGCCATCTATGACGACTACCTGCACACTCCACCGGGCTTGACCGCGCCCACGGGGACCGTGATGCGCGTGATCGACATGAAACCGGGCAAGATCACGCCCATGCACCGCACCGTGAGCCTCGACTACGGCGTCGTGATCGAGGGCGAGGCGGAGTTGATCCTGGATTCGGGCGAGAAGAGGGTGATGAAGCGCGGGGATGTGAGTATCCAGCGCGGGACGAGCCATTCGTTCCGCAACACGAGCGACTCGGAGTGGTGTCGGCTGCTGTTTGTGTTTCTGCCCATGGAGCAGTTGACGGTCGCGGGGAAGCAGTTGGGGGAGGAGTGGTATGAGGAGCAGTATGACAGCGGGAGTGAGAGTCAGGGGCAGGGCGGGGAGCCGGAGTCGAAGGAGAGATGAGATGGCACCAGGCTTATTATCTGGTTGATAGCGGTGTAGAGAGAAATGTGTTGTTTCTTTCCTTTCTGAAACAAAGACTCTCTTTTTGGATATGAATATGTATTTTAATTTTTTTATCGCCACACTATTCGGAGCTAGTCGTGGAGTACCTCGGTGTTCATTCATGGTTCGTCCACGGATTGTTGAATTAGCTGGTCCTTCATTCCCAAGCCTTCATGCAGTTTTAACCAACCACTGAATGATGTGGCAGGCACGATATCATGCTCTTCCCCCTCCATTGCTGCCTGGACCTCCAGGACGACGGCTTGTGCTCCTGTTCGGAAAGTCGCTATCGGGTGCCCATGGTGAACCCTGGAGGCGAAAAGGCTCCTATGACCCTTTCCGGGGATGGAGAAGGCACTAGACAGGCAAAGCATCGTCCGGGACAATGCTGGTGCCGTACGGGCAGGTTTCTAGACCTTGGAAGACCCGTGCAGGGGATCACTATGACAAAAAAGGATTCATTGTCGCCGTGTTCGCACTAGACACAGGGGCATATGGATTAGAGGTAGAAGGAGGGGATAAACAGAGGATGACTCGTAGGGACCCATTTGGGATGAATGCGGGAATTGCATCTGCCCCCATAGGTAATGTCGACTCCTCTCTTGTTCAGTCAGGCCATCCCTATCTTCCTTGGTCAGCAGACCAGCGTCACCACACACACTCAGGTCAGTTCTGTTGCAACCTCTTTGTCTCCTCCCCTCCTTCCTTGAACAAATGGCAAAGCGATGCCTTCTGCGCAGGAAACATGAACCTAAGTATCCAGACTGCAGGCATAAAGTGCCACATTTGCTGTGTTTTCTGCATCATGGACTCTTCCTCCAGGATTGTTTAAATTTACTTATGTCAAGCCCCTGCGCGGCTTCAGAGCTGGCCATCTTTTTAATCCAACATCTAAGAATGTCTGGAATGTTGCACCTCAGACCAGTGAGATAACTGACTCACTGATATCTTGACCCATCCAGAGAATGCTCCAAGGGCAGGTCCATCTTGCAAAACTTGTTAAAAACACTCAGTACTGCTGAGTTCGCATGGGACTCAGGGGTTGGCCCATCAACTGTTGGATCCAACTCTTCCACAGTCATTACAAGAGAGAGTGCCACTGGCATGTTGCAATGTCTAGTACATTTCAGGGTTTTGTCTTTGATGTAGTGATCTATTGTAACGACAGGCCTAGATAACTAGACCTAAAGGGGTCGTTGGTTTATCTTGAAGACAAGAAACAAGGGGGTGAGCAATATAAGAGCAAGAATAGACCTGTGTTACTAGCAATGCCTATATGACAGGTTGCTATGTGAGTCGACCACGGGGGTCGGAATCTGTCTGAAAGGAGCGTCATTATATACATGCTGCCTGTCCTGGGTCCTTGGGGATCATAGAATGGGATCATAGTTTTGGATCATAGGTTTGGATCATGGGTTTGGATCGTGGAATTGGATCGTAGTGTTGGATCATGGAAATGGATCGTAGACGATCCATCACGTGACCTCCTTCCTAGTCCGTAACATCTATCATGTCAATAACTGTGTTGAAGAGTGTGGTTAAGAGGTTGGTTCTGCTGCTTCCGCATTCATTGATCGCATCTTGATTTTTTAGATTACATATTAGTTAGAATTTGCTGAGACATTTTACTAAGCTTCAATCTCTGCTGAACGAGGCAATTCTGCAGCATCAATTTTGCCAATGTTTCTCCAAACAAGTAGCAAAGTCACGGTTTTGAACAGCTCTGGATCTTAAAGTGTCCAGGCAATATAGAGGACAGACCTGCAACACTTGTCACTACATCTTGATTGACCTGAGATACCCAGCTGATTAATCCATGTCTTGGCAAAGGGCCTGATAATCCTCAAGACCTGGTACTTGTTAGCTAGTGCCATGGCCTGCCTCAATTTCCCCCCACTCAAGGGACTCAGGTGTGACGGCGTGGCGGACAAGTAGGCGGTGGGAGATACTGCCGGGACTACTTGGCTATATCAACCACCTCACGATGCCATGATTTCTCTCTTTTTCTTCTCCATGCTTTTGATTCTGTATGACAAGCTACCATAGGTTCAGCTAATAATACTATGACTGGGCGCCGTCACATCAGGGAGACTTCTAAATTTCCCATGGATGACTCTCATGAGAATCAGCATGGCTCCAAGATTAGCATTAAGACATAGAGTAGTTGTTGTCTTCCACACATCATTCCTTGCACACCTCTCATTGAGCATCTCTCTGAAAACAGGAGAGGGAAGAGTCAGATGACAGTACAAAACAGAGAGCCATGTCGGAGAAGTCATTTTTCAGTGACAAATAACATCTCCATCCAGATCAATACTATAGATTGCAGGTTTCATGTGCTCACCATCAACTAGGGCATTTTCTGAAACCAATCACACAGCATCAGCAATGTCTCTTGGATTATTGCCAGTCAACTTACAGTTGGAGCTGATTGGTGTGCTTTCAGCAGTTTCACTAGAAGAATCAACAGAGGTAATGTTGTGCCGCATAATGGCATTCTGAAAGTCAGCTCAAGCATCAGGTTTAGAAATCTGCAAAGGGCCATGATTCAGGACACTGTAGACTTCACTGCAGGGCAGTGCTAACTTAAGCTGAAGTGCGTGACACTTGAATTGGTACCAGCTCAACAGGATGGTGACATCAGTTTAGCCAAAGCAGAGAGTGTGGAAGAGAGAGAAGCAAAAACATCTTGATGAGGAACAAGACAAGGAGGTTTATTTATTTATATTGTGAACTGAGGTGTGGTATCCTGCATACACTCACATTCCTCTAGGCATTTTATTAGTATACTGTAGACCTGCATGGGAGCAGACAGAAGTTGCAGAACCCATGTCAGGGGAGCATTGATAGCACTTGAGATAGGTCAAACAATCAAAGAACACCATTAGTTTATGGGGTGAGGAGGGAGTATCAAAATGAACACAGCATGCCATTTTTTGGCCTGACTAAATGATTCCAGTTCCCAGCATGGCATACTAGAGAAACTCGTAGAGAGCTGGCACATACGGAATACCACAGGAACGTTGTCAAGGAATGGTCTGTCGGCGATGGATGACAGCCATTGGACATGTCAACTTGTCAACACCCTAGCTCCATGTTTGGATCTCTTAGCGCTTGTGGGCAAAGGGCGCTGCGCATCTTAGCAGGCAACCTGCCTCCGAGAAGATGCGCGTCCTTCACCTTCTAGTTCAGTTTCCGTCGTCACATTAGCTTGACGCGCTCTGCCGCTGGAGAAGAAGGCTCAATTGCGCTCGTGTGCGGAACTCAAGATGATCGTGAAAGACTTCGAGTCCCGACTCCAGAATCGCGCACCAGCGTCCTTCGATCTCCAGAAAGGAAGATGAACGTTGCATCAGTACTTGGAAGGCGTTCTGGAAGACTAGAACAATGCCGCTGGTGGCGAAGAGCCAGGACTCGTCTAGTTTTATCGGGATTTGTCCTACCCCGTAAAAGATTATCCCCAATCTGGGTTTCCGCGGCCCACGTCAGACTCCGCGTCTGTCGTCTCTGTCCCGCTCGCCCTCACAGCGCTCTTCCTCCCATCTGCGACCCATTGCTTATCCAGTTGCCGGTTTTTGAACCGGGTTCTCGGGCTTTGCAATAGACTGAGAAATAGCCCGATTAATTTCGCGACTGTTCGAGCATAGAGTAGTCTTTGACGTCGTGCCCCTCCGGAGTCATCGGTCTTACCCCGCAGGAGCACAAATCGAGCAGATACAGATCTACAGCGCAAAAGGGAGACAAAATGGACAAAGAGCAGTTCAGAGCAGCTGCGCATGCAGCTATTGATGACAGTACGTCTTATCCATGAGGCTTTCTGCAGAGTATACAACGGTTGCGTCTTGACTAGTACACTCCTATCGCGAACTGTGCTGACGCAGTTGGCCGATAACAGTAATCGATTACTTCGACAGCCTCCCCTCCCAGCGCGTCCTGCCTAGCATTGAACCCGGATACCTGCGCCCGCAGATCCCCGAGAACCCTCCCACGGAGCCGGAAGAATGGTCGCAGATACAGGCGGACATTGAATCCAAGATCAAACCGGGCCTGACGCACTGGCAGTCGCCCAATTTCATGGCTTTCTTCCCGGCCAGCGTCACGTACCCCAGCATCCTGGGCGAGATGTACTCTGCGGCGTTCACGGCCCCCGCGTTCAATTGGCTCTGCTCGCCCGCCTGCACGGAGCTGGAGACGATCGTGATGGACTGGGTAGCCAAGGCTCTGGGACTCCCCGAATGCTTCCTCAGCACTTCTGAGAACCATGGCGGCGGTGTGATACAAGGCAGCGCCAGTGAATCGATAGCGACGATGATGGTCGCGGCGAGAGAAAGGCGTGTACGGGAGAGGGCGCTGGCGGAAGGCCTGAAAGAAGGCACAAAGGAGTACGAGGACCGGACAATGGAGCTGAGATCAAAGCTCGTCGCGCTGGGGAGCGACCAGACTCACAGCAGTACGGCCAAGGGAGCTCTCATTGCGGGAACGCGCTATCGGAGCATTCCTACGCGGCTGGAGGATAATATGGAACTGACCGGGGAGGCTTTGAGAGCTGTTCTGGAGGAGTGCGAAGGAGACGGGCTGGACCCTTACTATATCACGCTCAACATGGGGACCACTAATTCCTGCGCGGTGGATCGCTTCTCGGAGATCAAGGCGGTTTTGAAGGAGAAGGAGTCGTGGAGGAGAATATGGGTTCACATCGACGCTGCCTACGCGGGCGCTGCCCTCGTCGCAGACGAGTACCAGTCGATAACGAAGGAGTGGGCGGAGGGCATCGACAGCTTCGACATGAACATGCACAAGTGGCTGCTTGTTAATTTTGATGCCAGGTATGGACTCAATGACATTACTCTTCGCAAAACTTTTGTAGCAGCTTGCTGATTATCCACAGCTGCCTGTTCGTGCGCAACCGGTTCGACCTCACAAACGCTTTGGACATCACACCATCCTACCTGCGCAACCCCTACTCCGAGATGGGCAAGGTGATCGACTACCGTAACTGGCAGATCTCCCTGGGACGCCGTTTCCGCGCACTGAAGATTTGGTTCGTCATGCGCAGCTACGGTTTGAACGGCATGAAAGACCACATCAGAAAGTGCGTCGCCTTTGGAGACATCTTCGCGGATCTGGTGCGCAGCAGACAGGACCTCTTCGAGATCATAATGAAGCCTGCCTTCTGCCTGACTGTCCTAAGAGTCCGGAACCCGAAGGCGGCGGCAGCACAGAACGGCGCGCTGGCCAACGGAGCCGCTGTTGTTCCACAGCCGGACGAGGAGTGCAATGCATTGACGAAGGAGGTCTATGAAACGATCAACTCTCGCGGTGAGATCTTCCTTACCTCGACCGTCATCAAGGGCATCTACGCGATCCGCGTTGTTAGCGCGAACCCGGCTGCAGAGGAGAAGTATGTCAGGCGTGCGTTTGAGATCTTGGTCGAGGTGACGGAGGAGGTGCTTCGAAAGAAGGCCGGCACTGCGTGAAAAATATACAAGTTCTTTTGCGCATCAGCCTTGGGTCTTGTTATTTTCTTGGCTTAAAGATCATTGGATCGAGGTTACAGTCTGGATTCTTCATCCAGCTGTTTACAAGCTTTTATTTTATGACCCTGTGAAACCTCCATCCCATTTCACCTCGACTCCTACTACAGAATCTCCCCTCAGAACACGTCCTCGAATTGTTGCTCGCCACGCGTGTACATATACATATCCTCGGTGACACAGTATACCTCTTTGTATCATTATGGGCTCACCCAGCAGCTCCAAGTTCTTTGTCTGTCGGAGGAAACACGCCTTTCAGTCATGGCTTGCCGAGTTCGTACATGCTGATGATCTGCATATGAGCTTTTCGGCGGTTCTCCTGCTGAGATATTTGCGGTAGAAAATACAGGAATCCGCGAGGTATATAGACTTCCGATATACTCGGTACCTACTTTCCGATATCTTCTGCAAGCTGCGCTGACGGACTAAACCCACAAAAAATAAATTGCTCTGAAAGTCCATGGCATCAAATAAAGAAAGTGATTTGAATTACCTCCCGATTGAATCGAGCAATCAAATCAAGATACGCTACCGAGGTTAACCATCCACATTGGTAGAGTTTATCAGTCTGTGGGGACTCTGGGGAAGCCCCGTCCCGGCACAACCCCGCAAAGTCAATCAGATCGGATTACTTAGCTACCTAATATAGGTAGTTTAGCTTTCTGGATGTGTGTCGGCTTGATGGCTCGGGAGTTACGCGACGCTTTCTGCTTAACCTACCTAGGTAGCTATGTGATACGTACAGTACCTACGCTGTTGAGTGCGGGTATCTCTCTTGAACAGTCAGTCTACCTGCTGGCTGGCTGGCTGGCTCGTTCAGCTTTCATGACCGGCTCGGTGCCTATACAAGGGTACCTAGAATGAGTTTCGGGAGTTCTGTATGTGGGGTTTGGGTCTCCTTATTTGATGGGATTCCATAGTTATATATATATACACTGCTTCGGACCTGGTTTATGCATGTCCTGTACTATACGTATGTACGTACAGTACGTACTACTTTACAATTGCAACATACCCATATACTGTAACAAGACCAGTTCCATTCTTTATATCATATAGGGTACTCTGAATTCAGGCCACCCGTCTTATATATATATATAGTATCCTATCCATCCATTTGAACCAACCCCTCCTCCCCCCTCTACCTACACACACAGAGACACATAGACACACATATAGACATCAGCCACGGCCATGGACCCCGCCCGCCAGGAGCACCTCCTGACCGAGTACGAGATCAAGTCGCTGCTCGTCCGCGAGCGCTACTACCGCGATACCTTCCAGTGGGACAAGCTGCGCGAGTGCTACCACCCGGATGCGTCCAGGACGTGGGTGAATATTTCGTGGTAAGTCTCCATCTTGCCGCATATATCCCATACCTAATATATATGATATATATATATATATATATATATCAAATAATGACGATGACGACTTGCTGCTGCAAAAAAAAGGTTCTCCGGACCCGCCGACGCCTTCGTCTCCCTGTCCAGAGAGATGTCCACGACGCGCGGCACGCCGGCCGCGCACACCCTCACGCCCGTCGTCGTGCACTTCAACGCCTCGCGCACGCGCGCGCTGACCGAGTCCGTAGGGAGCATCCGCATCCGCATGAGCACGCCCGACAGTCACGGCGAGAATCAATACGACGTCGTGGCCTGGAGCCGGTTCGTGTCGCGCGTGGAGCGCGTCGACAGCCCGACAGGCGGCGAGTGGAAGATGCTCACGCTCGAGGCCATCTACGACCGGGACAGTATCTCGCCTGTGGTTCCTGGAAGTGGGCCGCCGGAGGGGTTTGAGGAGCAGACGAAGGGGATGAGGGAGAGTTATAAGTGTCTGGGGTGGTGTTGGCGTCGAGGGGGTACAAGATCGATCAGGAGCTGCCGGGGACGGATCGCCCGGAGACGGTGGAGAGGGTGATGAGGGAAGGGTTTGCGTGGTTGGCGGAGAAGGAATAGGGAATGTGATCGTGATGTACTGTACAGTATATATACAAACACACAGCGCTGTATACTGGACAGTATGTACATGCGTTGTTGCGTGGGATAAGTGGGTTTTCGCCGTCATGGCTCAATGAGACTTCTGTTCGGCTGATTGGGTATACATCTCATATGTCACCGTGCTGAGCAATCGAGCGTTTGAGCAGTACATGGCTTGCTTGGGACCTACGTCTATTAATTCAAGTGTTACTGCAATTATTACTATCCATTATCATCCCCCTTTTACTCGTTTCCTGATATGTTCCGTTCTGCCTTTCTATTCTTATACAAGTTGGATAATAGCTAGCTAGATATGGGAAAGATAGATATAGATATAGATATAGACATACAATTTGGATAATCTGCTAAATATTAATTTATGAAATTGAAGCCTACGATCAATGTCCCTGTAGATTAGAACTCTCAACGCTGACCCAATATTTGAGGATAAAAATTTAAGGTGAGAATGCGTGCCACATTCAAACCGGTCAATCTATGACATAAAACAACTCCCTAGACGAACGATGACTTGTCATCATCATCAGTCGGGAAAGCCAGTTGTCAAAGGATATACGATGGCAAAATGGCAACAACGACTGACTACAGCCTACACCAACTCCCCCATCCCCCCCTCCATGACCCTTCTCCCCTCCTCCGACGCCCAAAACGCTCCTGTCGGGTACGTGTATTTCTCCAGCGCCTCGTCCGTGTACCCCGTCGAGTAACCCGGTTCCAGCGGGGTGACGTAGTGCGCGCCCTCGACGCGCGACGGGTGCCGCAGGTTGTTCTCGCGGCGCGAGTCGGCGAACTCGAGCATCGACTTCCGCCCGCTGACGACGATGTAGTCGATCAGGGCGAGGTGCGAGGTCAGCTCGGTGAGGCCCATGGCGCCGTTGTGCGGGACGCAGGGGACGTGGAATTTGTGGGCCATGAGCATGACGGCCTGGTCATCAACATCAGTTAGACGCTTTTCTTCAGGATATACGTATGTTTGGGGTGGGCGAGAGGTTGATATACCAGGCACTCGTTCACACTTCCCAGCCGCACGGCGTCGATCTGGCAGACATCCGTGGCCTCCGCCTGCAGGAGCTGTTTGAACGTGACTCGGTTCTGGGCCATTTCGCCCGTGGCGACTCCGACGCCGTAGGGTTTGAGCGCTTTGCGGATCGCCGCGTGGCCGAGGACGTCGTCGGGGTTGGTAGGCTCTGTAGAACATCTAGTATACACTTCCCCCCCCCCCTTGACACGTAATGTAGCGAATTGGTGTACATGGACTAACCTTCGATAAAGACAGGCTTGAATTCAACAAGATGCTTCATGTACTCGATTGCCTCGGGAACGCTCCAGACCTGACGAAAGTAAGATAGGCAAGCAGCCCAGAGCCTGGCAGCAGCAGCAGCGGAAAATGAACTCACCTGATTCGCATCGATCATCACGGTATACCCGTTATCATATCCCAAGACCTTGCGCACAGCGGCTAATCGCTCGCGATCAGCCTCGATGCTGCTTCCAACCTTGAACTTGAAAACGGTGAAGCCCTCCGCGATGGTCTGTCGGAGTACTTCCTCCATCTTCTCCCCGGAGAAGGCGAGCCAGCCGGGAGATGTGGAGTATGCCTAGGACGACGTCAGCTTGTTTCCTTTAACCAATAATGGTCTTTTTAAAGGCAAGACTGTATGTAAACGTACAGGAACAGCCCGATTCTCCAACGCCTCCTGGATTCTCTTCTCCTTATTGACCTGCGTCCTCTTCAACATCTCCACCGCCTCCTCCGGCGTGATCACGTCGATGATGTACCGGAAATCGATGCACCGGACAACCTCTTCAGGCGTCATATCCGCGACGATCCTCCAGACGGGCTTCCGGAGGATCTTCCCCCAGAGGTCCCAGACGGCGTTCAGCACGCCCGCGACGGCGAGGTGCGTGACCGACTTCTCCGGGCCGATCCAGCGGTACTGCGAGTCGTTGACCATGTGGCGCCAGGTCTTGCCCATGTCGCGCGTCAGGTCGGCCATGGTGCGTCCGACGACGCGCTTGGCGAAGATGTCGAGGGTGAAGCAGATGATTTCGCTGCCGCGGCCGTTGCTGAAGGCCTTGGATTCTGTGAGCGTTTTATCCCCCAAAGCATTCTTTTATTTGAGGATCAGTGTCTTACAATCCCCTCACCAATAAGTCCCGGTATGTTTGTCTCCAGCTGAATGTACGGATGGGAGCCATTGGTCCCAACGTGCATCGCATCTGAGCCCACTCCATCGAGACTTGTGGGAAACCGGAGGTCAATCACTTTGTACCCGGTGATTCTAACATCCGCGACGTCAAGCACTTCCTTGGAGGCCATCTCTAGATAAAGGTGAAGAAAACACAGTAGAAGATGATTCTATGGACTAGAGCGGAGGCGAGTGGTAGAGCGTTGGTAACCTCTTTATCATAGGAATGAACTTTGTTCCTTTTTTTAAATATGAGAACGTCTGAAGATCGAAAACAAAATGAAGGCCAGGAACCTGCCCGACCTTATAGAATCTCCTGAGCTCCATTGTCAAACCAGCTCTCTGGCCTTAAATCTTCCATCACGTGTACCGGTTAACTGCCCCACGAATCAACCATTATCTTTGGACTACGCAGTAGTCATCTTGGCTCATTCGCATATTGGTATGTGGATGGGAGCCCCATCTAGAGTGCGTGGAGCATCTGAACCATCCATTATGGAGATTCTCCGAGATTGACAGCCAGTAGGAGGTGTAAGTAAGACGCATGATCCTCCTCGGCAGACTGCAAGTCATAGTAGGGATTGCCGGACTTAATTAGTCCTCCATAAGTGCCGGGCTTCTCTCCGGCCGGTCCAGTCAGGCTCACATTTCCCACGGCATCAAGTGGGGTGAGAAAGGAACGAAGCTACGGCGGAGATGAACGGTGCGCCAGCAGGGTGATCCCCGCAGAGCCTAGCTAGCGGCGCGGATGGGCGGGGAATCCGGGGATAGGCGGAAGACAAGCCGCTGCTGTTGTCATTGTTGTTTATCGGTATTATTTCCGCCCGGACCACCCCACGCCTCCATCACGATGTCGGCAAGAGACAGATTAACATATCAATCTTGGCGCTTTTCCCTGGATAGTAGCCGGTTCTACAGAAATGGTATGTAAAATCGACGGATAGAAACCGCGAAACTCCCGAGGCTGGAGATGATGATATGATGTTTCGCTCTTGCGACATATCTATTAATTTGGACCAGAGAATATACCAATTTCAGCTTTAATTAGCGGTCATGGCCTCTTTTCGTAGTCGGGCGGTATTTTGGTCAATAATTAGGTATAGCTGCAGCGATATGAGTACTAAGTATGTACATACGTGCCTATACAGCACTATTGCCGGTACTGTTCATCAAAAGGTAAGTATTATCACTGGCGCAGGAATTAATACTTCCACAACTAACGAAACCGGGTCTTCTTTTTAATAGTTTCCAAGATCAGGATGGCAGACTCAAAGCTAGAGTCCGGCGCAGCCCATTTCTCTACATTACGCACAACAAGCTGCTGTAGATCGTGGATATCGGGGACCAGATGCTTGAGATGGTTGGACAAGGAGGCTACAGTCAAGACTAGAATTGCTCCGAGGGACCTGGAGGTATCTACCGTCAGCAAGTCCCTCAAAACTGACTTGATCACAGAACGGAATGCAGTGGAAGTTAGTATATAGGTATCTTACGAGAGACAGAACGTCCAAGTATACTGCGATGGTCGTTTGATGATCTCGCCAGTGTTTTGCAGATACGAGCGGCAGCTTTCCACGCAAATCTGGGCCTTCTCAAGAATGGGCGGGGCCGGAGGCTGTGTGTCTGGCAAGGACGCAATATAGATCACAAACGGCCGATGGATGATGTGTCTCGTGGCGAAGTAACGGATGCGCAGGATCCTCTGGCGGTAGCTGCCTAAGGGTTCCGAGTTCAAACCCGGTTTGATCGTCTCAGGCAGTGAGCCGTACCAGTCCAGGAGCTGTCTGTTCAATTCATGGACTACGGAAACAAGCGAGCTGACCTGCGTCGACAGGGCCGGGATGTCTTGAGGGGTATTAACGGCTGTCCCCCATTTAGCACTGTAGATGGAGTCGTGGACGCGGTTCAGAAGGCGTCGGATCGAAAGTTCCGCCAGGTAGCATAGTCGGTCGTGGCCGGGAGGACGTCCTGCTTTGGGAAACGTCATCCCATCGACTACCTGTTCGATACCACTTCGTGGAAGGTCCAGCTCCGCGAGACGGTCACTGAGCCGTTGTTAGCCATACATTTAGTTTCAGGATCCAGGTGAACACACCATTCAATTAAGTAACAACTCCAACAGGCCATTTTCACATATTCTGTAAATTTCTCGTCCGCATTCGGATCCTGACACCTGGAACTTCTGTGAGGATGAAGGTGTAAGTACACATGGACCCATCGCATAAAGGCTTACTCATAGAGCAGAAGCTGCGCGTTCATAGAAGCCATATGAATGAGCTTCCAGCTATGGAAAGGCTGCGCCAAATACGCAGAATAGACGCCTCCAAAGATGAGCCCCTGCACGAGAGGCAGGCTCGGCTTCGAGAACCACGTCGCCTCACGGATGAGGATCTCGAGAGCAGGTCTAAACAGATCCATCCCAGGAGCCCACGAGCCATCCTTGGGGCAGAAATCTGCGGGCTGGGATGCCACAGCCCCCAGGGCCAGGATGACCATACACAGTGCGGACTCTACATCTGGTTTCAGACCGCGCACGAGTATGTCCTCGTAGCTTGCCAGAAATGCCTCCCTGTCGAGAATCGGGTGACATGGATAGACGGCGGAAAAGAAGGTGGTCACAAGGAGATCTGTGACATCACGCTTCAGGAGCGGCAGGGCCCTTTGACTCAGGGACTGTCCACAGAGTACGGGTACGGAGCGGTGGGACTCGAGTCGAAGAAAGTAGTCACATGGAAAGTCCCCGACCAGTGATCTGATGACTGGTAAACGCAACAACGCGTTCGTCGACGTTTGGTGTTTGGAGGGTATTGTCAGTGGAGGCAGCTCCACATCAGGAGTAGTAGTGTCTACCACGACCGGAGACGCTGTGGAGATCGAACGGCTCGAGTAGTAATGACTATCGGACCGAGGGGTGCCTGAATAATGTTGCAATCTCTCTGCTACAGAATCTAAACGGCCGTGAGAGACGGTACTGTTCGACGGGACAGGAGGCAATGCTGCAGTCGCAGTACCTGCAGCCCGGGGTACAGCGGACGCAGCTTGGATGCTCCGGATCGCTTCAGAGTGAACTTCTAGCAATGACTCTATTCTCTCAAGGCGTCTCAACGTCGTCAGGTCTGGTATCTGCACGGAATTGATTCTGCAATATCCAGTGTGAGAAAAGAGGAATTCCCATAGTCAACCTTCTGCAGATACAGCCGTACCGCTGGATCGGGAGCTCCTGCCACTGGCATTCAGCTCCTGACTCGGCACACTTGCCGCAGACGGGCTTGTGGCCATCGCAACGACGTTTCCTGCATAGTGGGACAAGTTAGCCGTGCCGATCATGGATCTGTGGTGTTAAAGGAAACTAACTTTTGACGACACAGGTCACACGCCAGAGCCGTGCGTTTGCGTGGGAAGCTCATGTTGGTTTCGTGGAGTTGGAAATCCGGGGCAAAGCGGAGGATGTGGAGGCGGATAGGAGGCGAAGATCCGGCGTGAGAAACGCCAATAATAATACCGTCAGACGGCTGCTACCGAATTACCGAGGGGTCCTGAAAATTCTACCCAGTAATATTGATAATTCTTAGAGGAGTTTAAATTCATATTTCTTTTGCCGGCTAGCATGTTTGGGTAGAATCCGGCTATGTGATCCATTATGGTATATACTTCTGAGTAACCACTTTATTTACACTTAGTAGAAGAGCCTAAAGGTCCATTCCGGCCTGAACAATAAATTATTACCTTGGTGTCAAAGTATGGAGGCTTAATACCAGACGAATACTCAGAGCTGTTTCCGTTGAGAGCTTGGCCAACCCCAGGTTAAAAGGGTAGTCTATTGAACAAAAAGGCAACGTTACCTCTTTGTCTTTCAAATTGTCGACCGTTATATACTCCAACGGATTCTCCTATTAATGAGATAGACGCCGAGATGTACAGTAACTGTGCTACAGCTTATGCCTTTTCCAAATACTGCTGGGAGGCGACACCACTCTTCTGACTGCCCTCAGAAATACCCCGCTTCAATTGATTGGTGCCCTCTTCGATTCTCGCAGTCTCTGCATCGATAAAGGCCTGGGGGCGAGCGCGCTGCGTGAGATTCTTATTCCTGAAGACGAAGACCGATGGATTCGTGCGGAATATCACATCCATGTCCTCGAGGGTACGCTGGGTTGTCTCGGGATAGATCATCCAGACAATTGGGAAATACGCGTACAGGAAGCAGGCAAACACTTCATTCTACGTTAGTGATGCAGTTCTTCTCTGGGGGCTGTAGGATCAGCTTACTGAGATAAAAGCGCCAGTGAAGGTGGTCGACTCCCACTTTCGTGAACTGGGTCACAATGAAGCTGCCCATCCAGTTCGTGGCAGTTGCGGCGGCTGCGCCTCGTGTACGCCAGCCAAGCGAGTTGATTTCTGAGCCGTACACCCATGGGACCTGCAGGATTGCGTGAGTATTAGACCCATAGGTCTATTTGCATTGTTTATCACGCATACCTTGGCAAAGCTTGTTCCATAAAACACGTAATAGAGGAAGAACATGGCCGTCGTTGCGGAACCCAACTATGAAACGAGAAATTGGCATCCAAACGGCTATCTCTGCAAAGCGATAGACATACCTGGTACTTCTTGTCGGGGTGCAGGTCCGCCATTTTCAGGCAGATAGAGGCCACGAGATAGCAGCTTCCCGCAGAGATAGCGCCGTATAACATCAACCTTTAAACATTGAGTCAGTATGAGTTCAAGAAGGGGAATTGGGAAACATACTTCCTACGGCCGACCATATCTATGATGAAGAGGCAGACAAAAGCAGCTCCCAAGTATGAAGTAGAATTACATGCTGTCAGCAGCCTGCTCATCTGCTGGTTGAATCCAACACTCTGTTGCAGAAGAGTAGGAAGATAGTAACCTGAAATATATTTGTCAGTTTTACTACAGACTCCATGCGCAGGCATGGATACTTGCCTAGAGCGTTCACACCGCTAAACTGCTGCATCAGCTGTGTACCACACGAAAGCAGCAGTCGCCGGAAGTTCTGAGTCTCATCACGGAAAAGGAACACATCCTTTGCTGGAACCACTGCCTGGCGCTCCTCCCGGATAGCTACCATGATGGACTTGTGGGCATTGACCACAGCCGGATCGTCGACGCTCACGTTCTTGCCCTCGAGCCTCGCAAGCACAACGAGCGCTTCATCGGACCGATCTTTCAGCAAGAGCCATCTCGGGCTTTCTGGAAGGAATATCATGATGGGAATCGCGATGGCAGCGAACACAAGCTGAAAGGCCAGCGGAAACCTCCACTGGAATGCGCCGCCGCGGAAATAGAGACCGTAGTTCATCCAGTTCGCCAGGCAAAAGGCGACCGTGTTGCTGATGTTCGCGAGAATCACGAGCCTTCCGCGGTATTGCGGCTTCGCGCACTCGCTTTGGTACACCGGCACGACCGCAGTGACGACACCTCCATGGCGATCAGCATGTACATGTACAACTACAGTTAGGATGTCCCCTCCCTCTTACCCATGCCAAAACCATTGATGATGCGTCCGATGATCATCTGCGGCAGATGAAAAGCCGTGATCTGCAGAATGGCTCCGACAGCATTGCACGCCAGCCCGATGAAATTGGACCTCCGCCTCCCGAAGTGATCACCGAAAGTGAAAGCGAAGATACAACCGAGAAAAGCACCAAGCTGTCAGCATGTCAGCTTCCTGTAAGCAAACCTCGATTCCTATTCCCACAAGAAGCGACATACAGAGAAGCAGCTGGATGTGATACCGTTGACATTGGCCCTCTTCACCTCCGGGAAATGTCTGATGAAGTCTTCGGAGATTAGAACACCAGAAAAGACACCTTGGTCGTAGCCGAACCAACACATGGTAGCTGTGCCATGTCATGGTCAATTGAACAGAACATCAGATCAAGGGGCGGATCAAGCAGCAGCAGCATATCAGAGCATACCGGCATTGCCAAGAGTGATGAAGAACACCAGCCAGAAGCCACTCAGCTTTCGTATGAACCACATCTTTTCTTCAGGGTGGATGACGACAAGTCAAGCACTTGAAGACACGGGGGGAGAATCCTGGATACATCTCTGCCAAAACAAAGACCTCACAGCCGCGGTGCGAGTCCTGCAATTTGTACTGTACGCGGGCGACGAGGGCTGGCCGGGGACCAAGTAAGCCATAGACATGGAGACATCCAAGACCGCGGTGCTAAAATCTGGGATCGATCTCGACACGAGCTTCTAGTGCAAAAGTCTGGGGAAGGGGGCCAGCGAGGACGCGGGGGGTGTGAACGATATCAGCAGGGAAGGTCAAGCGGTCTTCACGCTGGAGCTTAGCTGGTCCTGGATAGCACTCCCAAGACCGCGGGCTTCGACGCCGTCCCATCCCTCAGGAGAAAGGCGCAATCTGGTTCGCGGTTTGGAGTCTCCCGATGTCTTGGTATAAGTGACTATATCCCTAGCTCCCGCCTATCCCCGCTGCCGCCTTTCCCCGGCGCAGCGATGAAGCTCGTCCTCGTGCGGGGAGGAGAGGAGAAGTCGAGACCAGAGCAGAACCGGATAACTAAATCGAGCAATCATGCCACGGGGATTTGCCGACGGTGCGTCCAGGGACCGGATCGGTCAGATCGCAGACCAGCGCGGGGTAAGTGATAATGTGCGAAACTTCTACCGTGTGCAATTCTCATCAACAGCAGCAGCGCAGGGTTATATAATAGACCACCTTCTCGTATCCATATATTTAATATCTAATTTCATTCCACTCAGTTTCTCAATCAGAAAACTAGACTTCCTTTTGCGCCTTTCATCTCTCCAACCTGAAAGGAAAAGAAAAAAAAATGACATACAAAACCCCATCGTCAGTTAACCCCCGCAGCACTTACCCTTCTTTCTTTATAATATTATATTTCACTGACATTACCTGTCAACCAGATACGTCCTCGTCACCGGCGCCACGGGCTTCATCGGCGCCCACGTCGTGGACAACCTCCTGGCCCGCGGCATCGCCGTCCGCGGCGCGACGCGGTCCCTGGAGAAGGGAGAGCAGATGAAGGCCGCGCGGCCGCAGTACGCCTCGAAGCTGGATTTCGTGCAGATCGAGGATTTCGCCAAAGTGGGTGTTTTTGATAAAGCAGTCGAGGGGGTGGATGCGGTTATACACGTTGCGAGCGTAAGTCTACGGTTACTTTTTCCCTTGGACATATGAAATATTTTTACTGTTTTGAACTCTGTTTTAACTCGAATATGTATATATCCCGCCTAAGTAGCCATTCACCTACAACACGACCAACAACGAGCAAGAACTCGTCATCCCCGCCATCAACGGGGTCAAATCCATCCTCTCCGCCGCCGCCAAACCGGGAAGCAAGATCACCCGCATCGTGCTGACCTCCTCCTTCGCCTCCGTCGTCGACATCTCCAAGTCCCCGGGCCCGGAATTCACCTACACCGGCGCGCACTGGAACCCGCTGACCTACGAGGAGGCCGTCAATCCCACGACCAGCGCTGTCGTCGCCTACCGCGGGTCCAAGAAGTTCGCGGAGCTCGAGGCGTGGAAGTTCGTCGAGCGCGAGAAGCCACAGTTCGACCTCGTCACGCTCTGCCCACCCATGGTCTTCGGCCCCGTCGTGCACCCCGTGCCGAACGTCGCGCGGCTGAACGAGTCCAACGCGACGCTGTGGAGCGTCGCGGCGGGGGCGGATCCGCTCCCGACGGCGCGGGTCCCCGCGTGGATCGACGTCCGGGATCTGGCGGAGGCGCATGTGCAGGCGCTGCTGAACCCGGCGGCCGGCGGGAAGAGGTACGTGCCGGCGGCGGGGGAGCCGTTCTCGTACGAGCTGGCGGCGGATATCATCAAGGAGGAGTTTGAGTGGGCGCGGAAGACCGTGACGGGCAATTATGAGAGTGGGAAGAAGATGCCTCCGACGTACAGGTTGGACGGGGAGACGGTGTCGAAGGAGTTGGGAGTGACCTATCGCAGTTTCAGGGAGACGGTGGTGGATTTTGTCAGGCAGGTCAAGGAGACCATCGCGCGGGATTGACAGGGGCGGAGATTTCTTCAGCTCTAGAAAAGTTGATACGTTTAGAGATGGAATCCATATGGCTAAATGACGGGATCGGCCCAGCAAGGAATTACTGCGCAGCATGCACATGTACGTCGGTATCGTAGAGATAGAAAGGTTCTCGCCATCGTCATTGAAGATGGGTTTTACATGCCGGACTAAATCATCATATTATGTAGCAGCAGAACCATATGCGTAATATTATCCGCATTATATTTAGATCATATTATATATTCAGGACCAAGTGCATGACCGTCGTTCCATGATTACAGCGCAGACACCTACGCCTATAACAAGTAATATCTGCAGGGTAACGTAGCTACCAATAAGTAGCGTACTTAGAGCGACCCTTAACGATGTCGATAAAGTTCTCCGCAATAATCTGGTCGACTCGCTCGCTGGGGTGCAATTCGTCGTACCTGCGTGAACATGCGAGTTAGAATCCGCTCTACATAAGACAAAAAACAAGATCAAACTTTGCGGCTATCAGAACGGATGAACTAAGCTCACCAGAGGAACGAGTCCAGACTCGCACCGGGCAGGTCGTAGCAGTTGTTGCCGCTCAAATCGCAGTGGTGGTAATATCCAGTGACGTTCAGCGGGCTGGTGCCGTTGAGGTACTGGGACGGATTGTTGAAGATGTCGGTGATGAGGCTGTGGACGTCGTAGATGGCGAACGCGGCTCCGGGGTAGCGTCCCTTGACGTGCAGCTCGTACGGGACTTGGTAGGAGAACAGGCCGTTCACTAATGTCGTGTACTCCAGCATCTTGTATCCGACTTCCGTGCCGTTGCCCTAGATTAGATATATCTGTCAGCAAGATTCCGCGATTACTTCTGAGGTGGTGAAACGAAGAATGCATGTACACATCGTCACCCACCTTATCTGGGAAGTAATGGGTAGGCCCAGTTCCGTTGATATTGTACTGAGGACTCAATTGCAACGGAGCGAGATTCATCAGGACAAAGTTCCGACCACCAGCGGAGTATATCTCATCAAACGCCTTGAAGATACAGTCCGTATAGTTCGTAATGGTCGTGCCGGGAAAGTTACTGTCGGTCAAAAATGCGCCGTTTCCCAGGTCATTTGTACCGATCCAGAGAGCGTACACCGTGTTATCGGCCCTCCGATCGGTGTAGACGGTGTTGGTCCTCGTCTTCGGGTTTATATATTTGGTGTCGGCCAGGAAAGCGGGAATCTCGTACCCCATCACATCAGGGAACGGGAACTGGATGTTTCCATTACTGATGTATCGCAAGGCGTACGAGTTATCGCAGAACGCCCCCGAGACGGCGTAATCGTAGTACTTGGCTTTTGAGTAGATTGAGACCCAGCGACCCCAGGTGACGCCTCCACTGGCTGTCGAGAATGACATTGGCAGGACCGTGCCCACTGGAGGCGCCTGGCCATCGTGCTGGAGGAAGTAGTTGAGACGGTTTTCGTCTGTGTAGCTATGGAAGATGTTAAGCATGATCATTATTCTAGTGGATTTACAGTACGGACCTATCCCCAAATGTGATCAAGTTGGAGAACTTCCTGACATTCCATGCCGTCCCGACTGATGATGTCCTGTCTTTGGGAAAGTTGAGCAAAGGTAGACCCAGAGCTGACGCGCTCGCTGCGAGGGAGGCAACGGTGAGCAACTTCATCTCGAACTCGGCCAGTCCAACAGACTAGGTGTTGGCAATCACAATGGCTGAGGAAGAGGCTTGACTCCGCGAAAGGAGCAGCAAACTCAATGTCGGACTGGGCGAACCTAGTAATCCGAAGGTATGATGATGGAGCTCTGATTTTCTTAATCTACCTATTTGACTGGCTATATATTTCATGAATTAGGGGGCCATAGCAAAGGAAATTGTGCGATTATAAGCGAATATAGACCGAGGTAGTACGATGTTGCAGGGCTTATGACCTATGATAGTCCGGATCGGCTGGTGCTGACTAGGCTGATAAAATTGTTGGCATACCGATAGGTCATAGTGGTAATATTCGGCTGACACTCAATTTATACAGATCCATGGCAGCGGCTGTCTTTAAAATGATCCAGCACCCCTCTTCCCCTTCTTCTGTCGCTTTCTTCGCCCTTGCAGATGCGAGCTGACATTCTCCAGACGGACCAATTAGCCGCTGACAGGAACATGGGCTAAATGCGGAGGGGATAAAAAGCCGGGCGGCCTGAGCAGGCTGCGGGGAATGGGGACGCTTAAATGGATAATCATGGCCATGCCACTGCCGAATATTCTCGCAAAAAGACCTCCCTGCGTCCTGGGGATGCAGTGCCACATCTTCCGGTAGATCATATCACAGTGCAAGACAGTCCAACAAGCTTAGCATCGATGATAACTGAGGATGCGAAGAAAGTGACGCTCCGGCTCCGCGACTGGTTGTGCCCCAGAAAAAAAGCGCGGAGAAACCCCACACGGCGTGACTGGCCGATGCTGAGTTAGCCCGCATTCTGCTCCTGATAGCTTCGCTGAATTTATCCGCAAAGACCCGCAGGGACTTAAAAGAGGCTTTATAGTAGCAAACAGACGATGCCGGTATCCGGCACTCGGAAACAAGGAACTTGACTCCGCCCGGGAAGGGGCATGACGGCCATAGATCTCAGCGAGCAAAGGTTCAGGTCAGCTTTCTGCCGCCTAAAGGATCCTACACAGCGTGTATAGAGTGCTCCGCATTTGCTGGACTGCTTACAAGCTCATGTCCCTTGATGGCACAGATCTGTGAGAAATGGTATGAGCCCTTTGCTTGTCTTACATGGTATCTGTAGTATCCAATTTCTCTCAATGTACTAAATAGAATTTACATGGCGGAGATGTCGGAGTGCTAGCCCCTTATTCAGAGGACCTCATTCAGAGGGTGTAGCCTTCAAATTTTTTTCTACGTACGCCTACTGTACCTGTCGTATTACTAGGGGGTAGGAACTCGTGACCTACTAATACAGAGAGATCCTAAATTCGACCAGGCTTTTTACGAAAGTCCAGTGATCTAAGAGGGGTAAAATTTTCTCTCCGTAGAAGGACTTTTGACTGAAAGTCAAATGTACAGACGTTCATCCAGTTTCTTGCGCTGACCTTCCAACCGGACTTTTGCAATAACCGCTTTGTGGACAGGCCGATTGACTCCATACAATCCAAAGGTCCTATGTTCAGCACTCAAGCGAACAAGGAAATATTAACAATATCACATTCTCAGAATCCCTCGGTTATACAAAAGTACGCGCTGCTTCCCAGTTTATTCAATAATAATATTTGATCTTGATTATAGCTCGGCTGAACTTGCCTGGTTAAGTTCCGAACACCGCTGCGGCCCGCGAAACGGACGGACCGATCGATCGGTCTATCCATGGATAATGGTGGAATGGATCTCAGTTGATCTTCCCGACGTGGTAAACATACTGCACGATTGATATCAATCACCTAGGAGAATATACTACTAAGTAGGAGATGTGTATTACTCTCTTCGATGTTTGAGTGTCTCTTCGAGGTCTGTATTGCATATGCCACTATTCACGGCGAAAGCGCACAAATCGATTACCATTACTAAGCGGTGCATCAACCAGATCGATGCCCCGCTTGATCACAATAATAATTTCGCAGATACCACCCTTTTGTTTTCTCTTTTCGACCCCATTCATGGATGGCATCATCTGTGCTAAATTGCTAAGCTGCCCCTCACTCGAGCCTGCACTGCACTATGGATGTTGCATGGGGTTCTACTTCAGAGTTTCTACCAAGCAAAGTAGGAAACAAGTAATGAATCTGGTGCCTGCGCACTCTACGGTACCACTGTAGAATGGCAGTACTACTCCGTATATGTGATGAGACTCGATGGCACCGCTTCCCTGATACGGGCGTCGACACGACAGTAGCAAGACAGAGAATGCGACGATCAGCTGACTAAGACATGAGCGCGATGATGCGATAAAGGCCAGCGAGCTTAGAACCATAGATACCTCTTTCTAGTTGGCCCGACGAGAAATCAGATCAGATCAGAGCTGACCCTTGGAGAGTCAGTCACGTGTCAGGTGGGTGACGGGAAGTTCTTGATTAAAAAGAATTCAGGTACTACTCACCATCCCAGAATCCACTTTCTGCTGTATATACGATTATAGTGTACATACGGAAAGGGACTTCCGCACGATTCTGTATATATATATATATATATACAAGATAAGAAAACAAGTGTGAGTTAGTGCGCTTTTGTCGATTCGATTCTCGTAAAGATCTTTCTATTCAATGTTGGTAACCGCTGATATATAGCTTTGATACTCGTGGACGGGGAACGCTCGTGATTGTCTGAAAAAGAAAATTCGAATCGAAAGGGGAAAATGGCCACCAACAACGATACCAAGCCCACCACCACGCTCAAACTCGAGCCCGTCACCCCCGACGACATCTCCGACATCACCAACCTCTGGTACGCCGCGTTCGGCACGCCCGAGATGCTGCGCATCTTCCCCGACACGCCCGGCGTGCGGCGGTGGTGGGACGAGGCGAACCGCAACGATCTCCTGCATAAGCCCTCGACCCGGCGGTACCTGAAGGTCGTCGACACGGCCGCGGACAACCGGCTGGTCGCGTACGGCAAGTGGGTGCTGGCCGGGGTGGACGAGGACGGGAGTCGGTTCCCGCCGTGGCCGGCGGACTGCGATGCGCGGCTGTGCGACGACTTCTTTGGCGCGATGGCCAGGGAGAGGAAGAAGTTGTTGGGGGAGAGGAAGAATTGGTGTATGTTTTATCCTTTTGTTTTTCCGATCTGTGGTGTTTATACGCCGTATCCCCTTGATTAGACCATGTGACTAAGTAACGACCAACAGACCTCGACATGCTCGCGACGCACCCCGACTACCAGGGCAAAGGCGCCGGCTCCATGCTGGTCAAATGGGGCTGCGACCTGGCCGACGAGGAGGGCGTCGCGCTGTACATCGACGCGACCCCCGCGGGCGCCAGGCTCTACAAGAAGTTTGGCTTCGAGGACCGCAGCAACCCCAACTACACCCTGGAGGGGCTCGTGCCGATGGTGCGGGAGGCGAGGAACTAAAGTACAGTACAGCGGGCTGCGATTGGCAAAGCGTTGTTTTGTCCAGGTTAATAGCTGATATATATATATATGTATTCTATATATGGCTTTGTTGGAAGAGTACATATATGTGGTTAGGTAGTTATGGAGGTTATCGAATCATGCAATCCAAATTCTTCTCTGCATTCAATGCCGTGCTGTCCTCTCACTTACATACACCGGAGAAATGCCCCAAAAAAGCCATTGCGATCGCCATCTCCGTCACCAGACGGATAGGCAGATTGATAAATAAATGGTTGTAAACAGAATCCAGATCCATCACATGTCAGTCAGATTTAGTAACCTAAGCAGAAAAGAATATTTAACCACCGGTATATAGCAACACCTGAAACAAGAATAAAAACAAGTGCATCCTAGCACCAGTTAGGTACCTAGTTTGCGATATTGCTTAATTAGGTATGTGCTAAGTATGCAAGGCGTCCAGTCCATGTCATTAGATTTACCGCTATGCATATGTACTTCTCAATCAGGAGCCGGTTTGTCTGCGTAGGTACAGTAGATACTAGTAGTAGGTAAGCGAGTCCTTTCTCCAAAATGAGTAAGTACAGTACATACTTGATGACATGGCATACGAGCACGTGAGCTCCGGGGACCAGCTTGATTGCATGGATGAGATTTTCTGCAAATCCTTTAAAAAAAAGCACTGCACGGTCGAATTCACGGAAGAGCGGTGACGATGTAAAGTAAGTATGTGCACATGCCTCATCCGAAAGTAGGTAGATACATATAAGCATTTAGCTACAAGCTTAGATATTATAAGCAGCGGATTACCTGAACAGGTGATAGCTAAGGTAAGCTTAGGCTGTGCTGTACGGGGTAGAGCCAGCTTACCGCGTGCGGGGATTCGTAATGGGTGGGATCTGACTGGACTTGGAGAACGATGCATGCATACTACATACCTCATACTCTGTACTTCAATCGTGGGGCATGTCTCTGAGGTACGGAGAAGAGAAGACTTCGAGTTCAGCAAAATGCAGTCAGCACAGAACAAGATCTAAACTCTCACGCGTGCGGTAGGTTACGAAAACTTTTTTTGTTACCCAGAGTCCCGGCCCCAGCTGCTTATATCGCTGCTTTTGCTTTATTATTCCGTGCTGCGTATGATCCGGACTGGCTTTGCTTATGGTCTGCTAGCTATCACAGTCTCACTACCTTTCAATGGCTTCAAAATCACGTGGGTATAAAATAGCAATCTACCAATGCAACGCAGGGGACCCTGGGTAAGGAAAGCATTGGCAATCTGCTGTACCGTCTGTACGCAGTAGGTACCTAACTTGAGCAGGGATGAGAGATCATCTTAGATAGCCAATCCAATTTCATCATGCATGCAGGTACTACTGTACCTACTTACAGCACCGGACCACCCCCAAAGCAGCAGCACCCATCGCAGATCCCTTTCAGCCAACCGCTGCAGCGACTAATAATAGCCATCCAGGGATGAATTAAGGTTCGATCCCGTCTGGCACGGTATGTCGTTTGCCTCGGTCGGCTCGCTTAGAATCAAAGCAAAATAATGGCACAGCAACTCGCAGGTGATCATCATCGGCAGGCAGGCAGCTAGGTAGCTACGTGCGTACTCCGTACAGCGTGCGCAGTACTCTGAGGCCAGTTAGGCACGAAAGTTCCTTTCTTTCAACTTGCCAAGACCTGGAGGGCTGGGGTATTGCGTAGGCTGCAGTTATACTGCGTCGTAAAGACGAATAAGGGTTCGTGTGATCGTCATCTGGCACCCAAGCACTCCAATAGAAAACATGTCAGCTGATAATCATGTCAATTAATATATTAATAGAAGAAAGAAACCAGGAACTGTGGCAAGAACATGATCGTTCCAGAATGCATCGTGCATTCATGCCGCAGCGAGCTCTGCTAGTCGACTGCAATCGACAGTCAAAGGGACGAAGCCCGCAGGTCGAAACAAAGCAACTGATGAAAGACCCAGACCGGCACTCCTTGGCAGCGGTTAAAGCATCTGGACATGTGGCGTGGTCTCCTTCGAATTATTGAATTTCACAGGTGTCCTATAGCCAAGAGAAGATCCTTCCACCCGGGAGTCACATTGTATCACAGCTTGGCTCGCAGGGCCGGCACCAACGACTCCCCTTCCTCCACGCGGCATAAGCTTGGCTAATGATAATAATATCCTTGGCTTCCGGCCGAGGATGTGGCGTGATGTGATGTAGCACAGCAGAGCCATGAACAGAGGACAGAATTGGAGAGATCCAACAAGATCTTGGCCATGTTGCCCCTCCCACAGGAAGATCCCTGGGACTTCCTGAAAGCGCATGGTGGAGTTCCTAAATATATTCACATGTCACCAATGGAGAGGGAGCATAGAGAGAAATTGCTTTTTCCCAGAGGAAAGAGACAGTTGTACAGCTGCCACGGCATGATGCCATAACAGACGTCGCTGTAGAGGTGCATCCCTGCACGGCACTTGGGCGGGCGAGATCTCCGAGGGCCGTCGCCACAAGGGCTTCCAGGCCGTGGCGGGAGCGGTCTTGGCAGAGAGCCGCAACGCCGTTGGCTGGAGGGGTGCCGTGCTGCGCTGCGCAGCCTAATGCCACACGGTTCGGCGAAGGCCCGGCCGGCGACTCTCCTGATGTCGGCCATCTCAACCCAACCTCATCTCACAGACTCTCACCAGGATGACTTCGCTTGCCAGCCCGGATGGGACCATGGTACGTCACCGGCCACTCGTCTGCGTCCGTTTAGAAACCCTGAGGCTATCGGAAAGAAGGTTCGGAAACGGGTGCAGAAACAAATCGTGCGGGGACGGCGAGGATCTCTGCTCCAGACCGGCGTTATTACCAAGCAGCTCGGCCTCGACCCTCTGATCGGGAGGCCGTCTAACTAAGCACAATTGCGATCATACGCATTGGCAACTCAGCAGGCCTGTCTCGCCCGCTGGACATCTCGTGCCAAGTGGTTCTCCTTTGTTCCCCTCAGCTCCATCCCTCGGAGGCGTTGCCGTCAATTGATGCTTGTCCGACCTGTGTTCCTCGTCATCGCCAAGGCTCCATTTCCAACAGCGGACAAGTTCGAGCTCTCCGCTGCTCAGCGAGACCAAACGGCCATGCCATTGATGATGTCCTGTTTTCTGCTCCCCTGATGGCCCCCGGCATCACCGGCCGTGCAGTCTTGGGCAGTAATGATCCACCGAGCCTGATAGACTGTGCAGACAGATGCCTGCTGACTCCCGTCTTGGGACGGGAGGCTCTGGGGATCCCTACTGCTGAGCTCCGGGCTCGGTGGACTGCAGTGTGACCGGCGATGGCCATGGGTGGAGGCAGTGGAGGGTGTCTGTGCTGGGAGAACCCATTGAGCTCTCAGAGAATTGCCCTTATGCCGAAACACCATGCGGTCCTCCATTCGTCCATGCCGGGTGACGGTGATCCTCTGTGGTGCTTGGAAAGTTCCATGGCCTGCGGTGCCACCCGGACTCATGTCATGCCATAAGCATTCAGGTCTCGATCGTTTACGGGGACTGTCACTGGTCGCCCTTTGATGCCCTTCGTCCGGGGGGTATCCAGTGTTGAGGATCCTCTTGCATGCTCCCGCAGCTACCTTAAATAAAGCTCAATCCCTCCCCCTTCGACGGGTCAGGAGCCCGCCGCTCAAAGCTCTGCTTTCACCTGCTTGTCCTCTTGTCCGTTTCTGGCTGCCTCAGGTTCAAGAATACCACCAGGACTGGCAAGATGCGCGCAATTGGACTTCTGCCAGGCATCATCGGCATTGCTGGTGCTGCCTGTCCTTACATGACAGGCGAGCTGCCGCGCTCCTTCGCCGAGAACCCTCATGCTATCAACCGTCGTGCTGAGGGTGGTGGTGGTGCCGCTGCCGAGACGGAGAAGTTCCTGTCTCAGTTCTACCTGAACGACAACGACACCTTCATGACCACCGATGTTGGCGGTCCAATTGAGGATCAGAACAGTCTCAGCGCTGGTGACAGAGGTCCTACCCTGCTGGAGGACTTCATCTTCCGTCAAAAGATCCAGCGCTTTGACCATGAGCGGGTAGGTTGATCTTTACTTTCGGCCTTCTTCGAGCGGGGTGATATTAAAACAGGTAATAGGTGCCCGAGCGTGCTGTCCATGCCCGAGGAGCGGGAGCGCATGGCGTGTTCACATCCTACGCAGACTGGTCCAACATCACTGCCGCTTCCTTCCTGTCTGCTGCAGGAAAGGAGACACCTGTCTTTGTCCGGTTCTCCACTGTAGCAGGAAGCAGAGGAAGCGCAGACACGGCGCGTGACGTGCACGGTTTCGCGACGAGGTTCTACACGGATGAAGGGAACTTCGGTAGGCAACTATCATGCTCTCTTTAAATGTTCTCGATCTGACAGCCAGCAGACATTGTCGGCAACAACATCCCTGTCTTCTTCATTCAAGATGCGATCCAGTTCCCCGACCTGATCCATGCTGTCAAGCCCAGCCCGAACAACGAGATCCCTCAGGCCGCAACCGCCCATGACTCTGCCTGGGACTTTTTCAGCCAGCAGCCGAGCTCTTTGCATACTCTGTTCTGGGCTATGGCCGGTCATGGCATTCCTCGTTCCTACAGGAACATGGATGGCTTCGGCATCCACACCTTCCGCTTTGTGACGGACGATGGAGCTTCCAAGCTCGTCAAGTTCCACTGGACGTCGCTGCAGGGCAAGGCGAGCCTTGTGTGGGAAGAGGCACAGGCCGTGGCTGGAAAGAACGCGGACTATCACCGCCAGGACTTGTGGGACGCAATCGAGGCTGGAAGGTACCCTGAGTGGGAGGTAGGCTCTCCCTGCTATGTATGGATGTGCCAGATGCTAAATAATGGCCTAGCTCGGCGTGCAAATCATGGATGAGGAAGACCAGCTGCGCTTTGGCTTCGATCTGTTGGACCCGACCAAGATCGTTCCCGAGGAATACGTGCCCATCACGAAGCTCGGAAAGATGCAGCTCAACCGCAACCCGCTGAACTACTTCGCCGAGACTGAACAGATCATGGTCAGTTCGCCACCGTGTTCGGTTGCTCGTTGCTGAAGTGCTAACTTGCAACAGTTCCAACCGGGTCACGTTGTCCGTGGCATTGATTTCACCGAGGACCCTCTGCTCCAGGGACGTCTCTTCTCTTACCTCGACACCCAGCTCAACCGCCACGGAGGTCCGAACTTCGAGCAGATCCCCATCAACCGGCCACGCACTCCAATTCACAACAACAACCGTGACGGAGCCGGTATGCTAGCCCATGTATTCCTTTCTTTATGCATTTTTATATGATGCGTTCTAACGGCAACAGCGCAAATGTACATCCCCCTGAACAAGGCGGCGTACACCCCCAACACTCTGAACAACGGCTCCCCCAAGCAGGCCAACCAGACGGTCGGAAAGGGCTTCTTCACGACTCCAGGCCGGACGGCAAGCGGCAGGCTTGTGCGCGCCGTCAGCTCAACCTTCGCCGACGTCTGGTCGCAGCCTCGTCTGTTCTACAACTCCCTCGTGCCGGCGGAGCAGCAGTTCCTGATCAACGCGATCCGCTTTGAGACGGCCCACATCACGAGCGACGTCGTGAAGAACAACGTCATCATCCAGCTGAACCGCGTGAGCAACAACCTCGCCAAGAGAGTCGCCCGGGCCATCGGTGTCGCGGAGCCCGAGCCAGACCCAACCTTCTACCACAACAACAAGACCGCCAACGTCGGGGTGTTCGGCAAGCCGCTCGCCAGACTCGACGGCCTGCAGGTCGGGGTCCTCGCCACCGTCAACAAGCCCGACTCGATCAAGCAGGCCGCCAGCCTGAAGGCCAGCTTCGCGGCGGACAACGTCGACGTCAAGGTCGTCGCGGAGCGCCTCGCCGACGGCGTCGACGAGACCTACTCGGCCGCCGACGCGGTCAACTTCGACGCCATCCTGGTCGCCAACGGCGCTGAGGGCCTCTTCGCGCGCGACAGCTTCACCGCCAGGCCGGCCAACTCGACCACCGCGACGCTCTACCCCGCGGGCCGCCCGCTCCAGATCCTGGTCGACGGGTTCCGCTACGGCAAGCCGGTCGGGGCGCTCGGCAGCGGCGCCAAGGCGCTCGACGCAGCGGAGATTTCGACGACCCGGGCCGGCGTGTACGTCGCCAACTCGACGACCGACAGCTTCATCAATGGCGTCAGGGACGGTCTGCGGACGTTCAAGTTCCTGGACCGGTTCGCGATTGACGAGGATGCTGAGTGATCTGCCTACATTTGGTACCTAGGATAGGTGCAGTTTGTACATACATGCAAAGCATGAATTCGATAACTTCTCTCTCTCTGTACTCGATTCTTCATCGATTCATTAAATCGTCAAATTTATAATTCAACTACTTTCGTTTTATGTACTTTTTTCTTCTCTTTTTCTTCATGTACTTAATTTCCTTGCTCCAATTAATTAACCAACATAGTGAAAAAAAATTAATAATCCTGTTTTCATTTCGTTCTTTGTGCTTTTTTAATAGTAGTAGTAGCAATGTTAATTCCTTAATTTAATGCGAGATCAGAAAATATATATATACATATATATTTCCATTTCTCTTTCTCTCTATCTGCTCTGCTCTGCTCTATGCCTTCTTCCGCGATCCGATGGATGCCAGCCATTCCATGCAATACTACTGTATCGGGGAATTCCGCGGACAGGCTTCAGGACCACCGGAGGACTGACCTTGACAATATATGTTTTCCCCTACTTAGAGAGAAAACAGGAGGAACAACAACATCACCTACGTTCTTGTGAGTTGGTTTTTGGGAGGCTTCTCGGGAGATGTTCGCTGAGCATACGGCAGGCTCAGGTCATCTTTGAGGCCTCACTCTACTCTATCGCTTGGATCTTTGTGTATGAAACTTGAGTTAATAATTGTTTCTCCTACTCGCCGCATTACAGCCGCTTCAGTCTAGGTTCTCTGCCCAACAAATCCCTTTTGTCCAGTCCGCCTCCCTAATTAGAGGCTTAATAGAGTCCGCCAATTCACTACCACAGCAACAGATGCCCGAACGCCGCCCTCCCGGACAGGAAGACAGACAGACAAGACAGAACCATGATCAGATCATCACCCTGTCTAAGCCTGTCCAAGTCTGTCTGCCATTCTAGCTAGCTATCTATCTACCTATTCTTACCTGTTCTTACCTATTCTTTCTTTACCTTAACCTGGCACACAATGGAGCTCAGCAGAACTAGCAGTAGCTGAGCTGTAATGCACATACATGTATACATGTATCCTTGTATATGTATACATGTCGGATCTGGTCTGGTCTGCAGAGTCCGGAGATTCTGAATCTGAATCTTGGAATCCTAGATTGAGTGAGTGGAGAAGGCAAAGCGGAAGGAAGGGAGGAAGGGGGAAGCATCAGGATGAGGAGTCAGGTCAGAATCAGGATCATTTTAAAAGGCTATCTATCTATCTATTGAATCGGCATACCCTCCAAAGCTCCCTGAGTAGTATAGGAGGGAAAAGCTAGCTGAAGGGGATTTTTTTTTCTTAAAAAAAATAATAATAAGTCGGATGAGTCTAAAAAAATCAGAATCAGAATTAGAATTTACGTACCTGGTGCACCCCCTCCCCCTTTCTTCCTTCCTGTCCCGTCCACAGACAGACACAATCACATAGATAGAACTTCGACAGGGCCCGAGGGAGGGGGGGGGGGTAAACAGCCTTGTGGATTTCATTCGATTCGATTTGATGCTGCTTTTTTGGTATTATATCTATTTTGTCAAATTTGGAATTGCAAAATAGTTTTAATTTACATTAACTGAGCTAAGTAATTATAAATTATATAAATACCTAGCTGTTCATCTGATATACATGTGCACTTGTACATACATGTACATTACATGCCATATTATATCATGGTCCATCAATCAATCCATCTCCTGAACCTCATCATTCCTTCGTCTCCGTGGCTCATGGCTCATGGATCATGCTCATGCTCACGCTCACGCCCACGCCACAGTCGAACCGCGACGCGGCGTCCAGACCCGCCGGTCATAGCGTCCGGCCAGAGCGCCGAGCTTCCTCGAGTTGATCTTCCGCTTGGCGAACTCGCTGCTGTCAGACGCGGCTGACGCCTCCAGGATCGCCCACTCGGCGACGGTTGCGCCCGTGCCGTTCTTGGCGCGCACTTCGGCCTCGCCGAGCGCCTGGTTACCCGCGATCAGGAGCGTCGCGAAGCGCGGGGCAGGCACGGGCTCGGAGAGGGTCACGTTGGTGGTGTTGCCGCGCGGGACCTGGATCTTGTCCAGGTCCGTGGTCTCGGGGTCGTACGGGTCCGAGAGGCGGATGTTGTACAGAGTCGTGACGACCGAGTAGCTGGAGCTGGACGAGTTGGACGAGAAGGAGAACGAGGCGGCCGGGTCGTCCAGCGAGACGTTGTGGAAGATGACGCTGGCGTTCACCGGAGGCGCCTGGGCCCAGTCGAAGTAGAAGCCGGAGATCGCGGTGCCGAGCTTGGACTCGGGCAGAGACACCGTCACAGAGCTGACCTGGTCCGCAGACGAGGGCTGCCACTTGGTCGACGAGGCGCCGTCCACCACGGCAATGGGGAACTGGCCTGGCTCGAACTCCGCCCTGGACCGGACGGGCTGGCACTGGGCGACGTTGCCCGCGACGGTGTTGATAGACGCGATCTGGCGGTTCGGAACAGTCAGGGTTCCATTGACCGGCAGCTGGTAAACCGTCACGTTCGCCTCGGAGCCGACGTGCACGGGGATCGAGACGTTCGCAAACCGCGGGTCCGCCGTGTCGAGCTTAGGCACCTCCGTCGCCCGGCGGAGCGTGGTGTGCGTGTAGTTGGAGGTCGCGGCGATGGGCCATCCGCGCCAGTAGAAGGTGCGGTACCTGACATACGGGATCTGCGGCGGCAGGTTGGGGTCGACGTGGATGACGTTGTCGGGAAGCAGACGCAGACCAAGGTATCCGAACAGGACGACCTGGTTAGCACCGCCGCTGCCGGTCAGGAAGGGATACGCGGGGTGCGTGCCACCGTTGATGGAAGCATTATCGATCATCTGCTCGGAGAACTGGAAGAACGGCGCACGGATGTACGGGTCGTAGGAGTACTGGGCGTATGTGTACCCCGAGCAGCCGGAGGGCGAGACCTCGTTGGCCACGATAGAGAAGATTGCCCATGTCATGGCGGGCCCGTCAGGAGATTGCTTTCCGGCATACTATCTCTTATTAGCACTCTTGATCCCCCTTCGATGCTGTGAAATGACGGTTTCACTCACGTAGTCCAGATCAGTCAGCGCATCCTGCTGGGTGTAGTCGTTGTTGTAGTCCAACGGGAAGGTGTTCAGCACGATATCGGCCTGCTTGACGACCGCGCTGCCGTTCATGGTCGTGTACTCGAGCGTGACACCCTGCTCGCGCAGGATCAGCACGTTGGCCGCCATCTCGTTCCAGGTGCTGTTCTGCTCGAGCCCAAACTCCTTCCGGAACGCGTTGGCGTACAGCAGCGTCTCCGCGATCATCGCCATCGTGTAACCACCCGCATTGACGTGGTTGGCATATTCGTCCTGAAGCAAATGTCAGCTTGAGTCCAATCTGCCGGCAAGGCCCAGCTTACCGGATCGGTCATGTTCGTCAGCGTCCACTTGGTTCCGTTGCGCTCCAGCAGGTTGGAGTACAGCGTCGCGATCGAGTCGTAGATGGGGAACATCTTCTCGCGGAACGTCTCGGTGTCTCCGCTGGTCACCCACTGGTTGATCAACGACAGCCCGATGTCGCCGTTCAGGTGGTACTGGTAGTCCCAGCAGGGGCCCGTGCCCGTGCAGTTGCCGAACCGGCCGCTCGTCCAGGGGTAGATCGCGGCCTCAGGAGAGAAGTATGTCTTGTTCTTGGAACCGGCGAACGAAGTCTTCGCGTTCAAGAGGGCCTGTGGGTATTTGGCGATGCGGTAGTTGGTATAGCACTGAGCAGCTTCCGGATGCGAGGCAGCAAGGCCGGGCTGCATCCAGATGTCCGCGTCCCAGAAGATCAGACCGGCATACGAGTCGGAGGTAAGACCACCAACCGACATACTGTTCTCGTTGAGCGGAGCGTTGGAGGCCTCACGGATGGCGTTCTTGCCGACCGTGTTCTGCAGGAGATAGTACGGGTTGGTGACAGCCGTGATGGCGGACTCCACGATGTAGTCATCCGCGGGAAGGTTGCCATCCTCCGGGGAGGTGAAGTCGTCGACGGACCAGTCAGGCATGACCGAAGCCCACTCCGAGACGTGCGAGCGGAGCAGCGCTTCATAGCCGCTCTTCAGGCCCCTTTTGGCCGCCTCCTTGGCGGTCTTCTTCGGGTTCGGGAACGCGTCGGACGAGGCCGCGCCGACGAATTTGGTGATGGTGACGGTCTTCCCGGGTGTGAAGCTGACATCGACGGCCTGCGCGATGGACGACTCGTTCGAGTGGATATACGGCTTGTCCTTGACGAGGGTAGTCTTGTGCATATTGACGCCGTCGGAGCCGCCCATGATGGCGTAGATGTAGGCCGTCACATTGCTGATCCCCCAAGGACTCACGGCGGAGAAGATGGCACCGCCTTCCTCGCCCGAGTCCCGGAAGTCGGTGCGCACGGCGGAATATCCATCGAGCACGTTGACGACCTTGGCCTCTGTTGTCTTGGCCGTCGGCGTGATCTCCATGCGCACCACCGCCTGGTTGACATGGAGCTTGTGGGCGAACAGGCGATACGTGATCTTGAAGGAGCCCTTGTCGTTCTTGGGAGTCCAGGTGTACGACCAGGACAGCACACCGGCCTTGTAGTCGTACGTCGAGCTGTAGTCCGAGATGGTCTCGTGGTCGACCGTCGCGTCCAGGTAGGTGTCATCCCCCAGATCGAGAATCAGGCCGCTCCAGTGCGGCACACCGCTGATGACGCTCTCGCCGCCATACTGGTTCATCCACGGGAAGTTGGTGCCGTTGGTCTCAGGCTGCAGGTCGTAGAAGCCGCTGATGGTCGCGAACGTCTGGCGCCTCGAGTAGAGCGGCCAGCCGTTGATGACATCACCGGCCACGGGGACATCGAGCTCGAAGAAGGGACCGGCGCTGGCGACATTGATGCCAAGGTACCCGTTGGCGACGGAACCGCGGGACTGGTAGTGGCCCTGGTCGAGGGTGGTGGTCGTGATGCGCCAGTTTTCCTGGTCCCAGGTCACGCCGGGGAACTTGGTCTCGTAGATGCCGGTCGCGTTTCCATCACGCCTCTCGAGGGCGCCTGGGGCCGTGTATGCTCTGAGGACCTTGGCGACGCGGGCATCGTGCGGCAGGCCGGATGCGGGTGAAAGGTGCAGCAGGCCTGTCAGCAGGCTGCAAGCCAGAAGCTGTTGCGAGAGTCAGCCTTTTGCCTGGTAGAAGCTAGGAGAAAGCCTTGACACCGACCTTGGGCTGCATCTTGCACAGCAGTCCAGGCTAGAGGGCGCTCTTCACGTGGTCAATCCCTGATCTCAGTGCTCATGCAGCTCCAACTCTCCAAAAACGAACGTCTTCCTGGACCAACCTTCTTCACCCAGACCAGCAACGCAAGGCTGGAGGAACAAGAGACCAGGGGGAAACCGGCGCAGCACTCCCCCATTAAGTACTTATGCGGCCGGGGATGCGCGCTGGGGAACGCTCCGGACCCCTGCCGCGGCCGGCCCGGGTAACGAGGCATCGAGACGGGCATGGCGCCGCGCCGAGATCGTCAGGACCTGCCTCTCCAAGGACGAATGGGAGGAAGGTTCTGGAAGAGCCCCAGCACGATCCACGCGTGGAAGACGCAAGGAACGGGCCTGGCGATGCTCAGCGCCAGCCGTTGCGGGGAAAACGCCGCCCCCACACGGCAGCGCGATGCCGACGCGCACGCTTGGCGGGGAGCGATACGGGGTCTGGAGAAGCCGACTTATTTCCGCTCAGCCGGCAGACACGGCATCCTGGCGAGCTGGAAGAGAGAGCCGATGCTCTTGGCCGGTCGATAGTATGGCTAGCCCGCAGGGGCCGCTGGGGCGCTCGAGGACCCGCCGTCTGTCTGTCCCCCGGGAAGCCGGTTGATGTCTGAGCGGACTCCTCAGAATATGAGATTGCCATTGAGCCATGAGAGCCTGCGAGAAACCTGACCAGTGCAGAAGATGACGATCGGCATGGAGATGACAGAGAACAAACGGGGAGACGCGAGGGAAACTGATGGAGGCTGAGTCAGACGACCGCGCCCGTGGGGTGGTCAAAGTTTTGGCGCCGCGCTCACGAGTCGCGGCTCGGGGCTAGCGCGGCTACGCTCGGCGCTTGTCCGCTCCGTCCGCACCTAGCATACGACGTATATGCCTCTTTGTGGTATTGGACGCTGGAATAATATTGCGCGTCATTTTCTTTTTCTTTCTCTCTGTGAAGTGAAAAGCTGCGTTCATCATTCCCCTCCTGTCCTGAATTTCGTCTCATTTTTTTCTTTTCTCTCGGCCTAGGCAGGGCAGTCGTCCCTCGTGTTCCTCCATCCCAATCCAATCCCGTGGGGATCTTTCCCATGATTTGTACGGACTCTACAGAGCACTCCACAAGTCCATATGGACTGTCCAGACGACCCTACGCAGACCCCTGTCAGGGTCTAGATCAGTGCTTCGATGTCCGTGCTTTTGCCGGATCTCACACCAGGTCCCACCCATCATCCACCGCGGAGTATGGCAGGGACATTTCACCCGACAATCCGCATCCTATTCAACCGTAATTTGCAGAATAAGCAACGTAGATAAGCCATATGAAGTATCCTCAAAGTCTTCCAAATCTCAGGACTTGAGCAATTATAATGGAAGATACCGAACCTCCATCGTCGCGTCGGTTCTTGCAAGACTGCGGAATTTTGGGACTGTCTAGGGACTTTTTTTAAAAAAAAAAATGTTGTATTGTGATGTTTCATCAGCTCCCGCTGGCGTCAGATGGATCCGAAGTTTATTTTCTTCGTCTATCTACACAGAGTGCAGATTCTAATGAGACACGGCACGGATGGCTCAGCCACGAGCCCTTGGTATTATTGCATTTGACAGATCATCCTAGTATGTCTGGAATAATCACAAGAGTTGTAATTGTATGTTCTTCCAGCAATGGGGTATATTCTTTTCAAGTAACCTCCTGGAACCTCTGCCGTGGTTCTGTAGAAAATGCTCTTCCTCGAAGAGAGCAGTCCCAGCTGTCGGAGGATTGCCGGGCGAGATTCCATCACCAGCTCTTCGCTAGTAGACGCGAGTCTCTGACGCGGTGTGCGCGGTTATCACGAGCTACCCTGCCCTGCTTTGAGTCGAATTACGGCATCCCCTGTCTGAATCCATCCAGGACAATGGCGCAAGGCGGGCGTAGACAGGTAACCCAATCGGGACAGGCAACACGACGTACGGAAGATCACGCCGCCGGAGAATAATACCGTAGAATTACCATCGCTCCCTCAGCAAACCCATACCTCAGCCAGCCGCATCCTCGTCCGCATTATCGTCTTCGACAGCCCGCGCGCTCGGCCCGACTCCGCTGTCCCGTTGTTGGGTGTTTCCGCTCCGCCGCCTTCCCTGCATGTGCCGCTCCGTGGTGGTGACGGCCCGCTCCCCGACGAACTTGTCCCCGGGCCAGGGGGCCTTGCAGACGGGGCACCTCTCCGCCTGCTGCATGCGGAAGAAGTTGCGGATGCAGATGTCGTGCAGCCGGCCGGGACAGTCGCGGTTGGCACAGCGTTGGCCCTATTTTAACACCCACATGAGTAAATTTTCACGCTTTCCGGGATCGTCATGAAAATCCTAGGAGATTGTAACTCACCACCGTGATGATATCCTTGCACGCCGCGCAGAACTTGATCCGATTGACCCTCCGCCCGTCCTCATCCTCCTCGTTGTACGTCGCGACCAGCCACCCCCGCAGCTCCATCAGCGCCCGCGGACTCAGGCTGTAGAACCCCCTCCGGCTCTTCTCGAACCACCCCTCCTCCACCAGCCGGTTCATGACGCTCTCCGCCTGCGTCATGCTCAGCGACTGCGCCGCCCCTCCTCCTTGACCCTGACTCTGCTGCTGCGTGGCCGCGCCGCTCGACTCCCGCCGGCTCGCGTCCGATGGGACCTTTGCGAGCTGCATCGCCTGCATCGCCGAGACCACCATGGCCTCGCACCGCCGCGTGTTGTACGTCTCGAACATGGCGTCCAGCACGCGCTTCACGAACGCGATCTCGTCCGCGGTGTACGTCGTCGCGAGCTGCGTGAGCGGGTCGTCGGTCGTGTTGACGAGGGCGTAGACGCGCTCGGCGCCGCCGCTCGGGTCCCCGCCCTTGGGCACCTGGTGCAGAGTGCTGCGGATCTCGAGGTCGAAGGGGGAGATGGCGGTGTTGGCGGCGGCGATGTACGAGGAGAAGTCTGCCTGCGTGATGTCTTCGGGGAGGACGGGGCGGCCTTCTGTTCCAAGTCACTAAGTTAGTCTCAAAAATTTTTGGAATAAGAAGGTAAGGAAAAGCGCACCATGAGCCGAAAATATCGCCGCCAGCACAGGCTTGGCCTCCTCAAAGGTCATGGTCGAGCGCGCCATGAAGGCCTGCAGAAACGCGCGGTTGCTGTCATTGTAGCCGTCCTCGTCCAGGTCGTAGGACATCGCGGGTATAATACCATCAAAGATAGTTTGAAATTTGAGTAGTATCTAAACTACTTCAAATATTGAAAGAATTTCAGAAGCGGGTGTTTAGGTGTTACGAGCAGAATTGCTCGTTGGTGCTTTGTCCGTCTGCCGACGCGACGGACTCGGCGGACGCGACCCGCGTAAATGGGTGCCAAGAGTCTACAACACCCATGTCGAACACATCCATGGATTCTTCTCCGCCACGTCTATCGTGGCTTTACAGTTTTCTTAATCTGTAAACTAACAATTGAAATGGGTACACCAAGTTATAGAAGAACAAGGCAACCAATTGCAGCCTGAAGACGAGGTTACAATAAACTGATGACAGTGTTTTCCGTGCTTGATTTTAGTACTTGAGATAATCCAAGCGCATGTCTATTTGGCAATGGCACAGAGAGCCAGATCATATGACGATGGCTTGAGCTTTTCGTGCTGGGCCTCGATTCTAGGATTCAGACAAAGTTTGCGAATCATGAAACAGGACACATACACGCTATCAGAAAAGGTAGATAGTTCAAATTAGCTACTAAAGCTAGACTGCCACATAAGGAATCTGTATATAATTCTGGAGATCTCCCACCGTCTTCATCTCAGACCCCCAGCCCCGTGATATCCGCCGACGTCTCAACATCATCAATCATCTCCGCTACAACCTTCCCGGTCCCCAGCGACAGCGAAATCCCCCACGGCCCATGGCCCGAGGCGATGAAGACGCCGCCCTTCTTTCTCCCCTCGCCCGGACCGTCCTCAAATCCAGTCCTCACGTCCCCACCTAGCAGGTCATCCCTGACCCGCGAGACGATCGGCGTGCCCCTGTTCGTCACGGGCCGGAAACACAGCGCCTCCCGCACGACTTCCAGGTCATCCACGTTCGGGACGTCGTCGGACGACTCCGTCCTCCCCTCTGCGGGCTTTCCCAGCAGGCGGACCGCCACCTGTTTCAGTTTGTCCATCTGTTCCCTCTGCACGGCTGCGGGGTAGTCCTCCGCGCGTGCGGGCAGCGGGATCTGCGAGCTGTTCAGGCCCGCGATGTAGATCTCGGCGCCCTGGCGGGAGAAGATCTCCGGGCTGAAGCCGCACGACGTGGGGTGGGTCGTGAAGACGGCGTGGCTTCGGCCGCCGTATTGCTCGCGCTCGTGGTCGAGCGTGTGTCGCGGGGAACGCAGGAGGAGGGAGTAGCCCGCCAGTGGGGAGATCGGGATACGGGCTCCCGAGGAAGGGAAGAGGGTCTTGAAGACGTGGGGCGTCCAGGGTCCGGCGCAGATGACGAGGTTCCTGCAGGGGACGATGGACTCGGTCTTGGTGTTCAGGTCTTGGATCTTGATGCCGTCGAGAGTCCCTGTCCTTGGGTCGGTGATGATGGACGTTGCTTGTGCGGGTTGGTGGAGTTTGACGCCACGGGCCACGGCGGTGTCCATGAGGAATCTGCAGAGCCGGAGAGGGTCTCTGGAGTTATCGTTAGCCAGATGCGTATGACGGATGATCAAACTTATAGGAAGATATATCCAAGACAGAGAAATGTAGGAACAGGTTGAACTAACACTTGCGCAGCCGTCTCCCCATGGCTGATATTCTCGACCCTGCCTCCCTCCTGCCTTGTCAACCAAGCCGGGGACTCATCATGCTTGACGGTCATGGACGGATCCTGCAACCTCGCCGCGGCCTCTCTCCTGCTCGTCCCCTGCCGCAACCAGTCGTCGCCCCGAGCGCCCTTCCGCGCCCCTAAATGCTCGTGGCCAACATCCAGACCGAGCGCTGTGCTCTTCATGTACCCCCACTTCTCCGCGCCGCCGTGCTCAGCAGCCAGCTCACGGTGCAGGTTGAACGACAGGGCGCCCAGGGGCGCGACGGAGGACGCGAACCAGTCCTTGGCGAGGAAGCCGGCCGCGTAGCCCGATGCGGCGCTGAAGAGCTGGGAGGAGGATTCGACTATGTGGACCTCCTCCGTCTTGTGGGGGGACGAGTCGCTCGTGAGGTAGTAGGCGATTGAGCAGCCGATGATCCCTCCGCCGAGAATTACAGTCGACATGTTGATGTTATATTGTGATTGGAATGGGATCAACAGGACTAAATATAAAGCACACACGAGGCCGACAGCGCAAAACTCCAAAACTCTATCAGAGCTCTCAATCAAGCTGCTTCATAACAGCAGTCAGCAGTTTTGGATTTGCTGCACAAGGTAATAGAAAGGCAGATTGCAGGATATAGCGGAACATGCAGTTTAAGATAGAAAACAACCCAAATGCCACCCACAGGGCGTGTATGAAGTAAGAAGATGAATCTAGACCCTAAAGCAGCCTATCATACGCCAGAAAATTAGTCACGGAACGTCCTTATCTAGTTTAAATCAAGTCGAATCATAGATCCCATCGGCCACCAAGCCAAGCCATTATCTGCTTTCTCGTGTTCGTACTCGTCCGCGTTCCCCGCACTCTGTCGGGCAGTGTCGGCTCGGCAAAACAATAATAAGTGGTACTCCGGCGCCGAACGGGCAACTTGAGCGCGAGGCCGTTGAGCGCACGATGATGCAAGTAAGCGAGGGGTGGGGGTCCCCCGGGCCGAGACTCGGCCTTTTTTTCCCTTCGTCGTTCTTGGTGTGGAGGTACCCGAGTCTTCTGGGACGCAAAAACCTTCTGACTTAAGAGTTCCGCCGACGGGGTGATTCGAGTCGTGTTGAGGATTTAATCCAGAGATTATCATTATTGTCACGGGAAAGTTCCGTATATCAATTGACCACGGTATGTATTGATCACCCCTTTTATTTTTAATTTTGTTTCGAGTACATTGTGGGGGTTTGTTATATAAATCGATTGCAGCGGGCAAGCATGCCATTGAAGAACAGCATTATATGTTTATCTGGATGCGTATGAGTCGATTTGGACGCGCGAAGGGGTTTGTCTATATTTCTACATCTGATTTCTCTGCTTCTGTTTTGGTCATATGTCATCGTCTCCTTTTGACGATTGGCTGCTATCGTGCCCAATCCAGGCGGGTGTCGCTGTTTCGGGACTTTGACAGCTGCTGCGATCCCTTGGCTGCATTAATGCAGAAGAGAGATCTTCCAGGAATCCCGGGAAGACGAGACAGGCAGACGTTCCTGGTTTGAGAGCAGATCGATCTACGTTTGAGGGACTTTTCTATATGGCTCATGTTCAACTTATGTTGTCCGTCCTGTTGGAAATATGCACTGCATTCCGGGCTACCATTAACAGGCAAGCTGACAAATAATAAAGACCAGGAGTTGAATCAAGATGGGCGGCAAGACGATCATTGTTACAGGCGCCTCGAGAGGTAAGCAACGACATATCCTGCTCAAGACCAGGCTGCTGACTTCCTACGTGTTTTAGGGATCGGCTGGGCCGTCGCACAGTACCTGCTCAGGGCCCCGCAATCGAACAATGTGGTCGTCCTGGCCCGCAGCCAGGAGCCTCTCCAAAAGCTCAAGGAGCAGTACGGCGGCCGGGTGGAAGTGCTGGCCGGCGACCTGTCGGACATGTCATTCGGTCAGAAGGCCGTCGACCTGGCACTTGCATCCTTTGGTCGGCTGGATGGTCTAGTCCTCAATCATGGGGTCCTGGGGCAAGTGGGCAAGATCGCCGATGCCGACCCGGAGCAGTGGAAGAAAGGTTTCGACGTCAACTTCATCAGTCTTGTCGCATTCGTAAGTTGTCTTCTGACACCATAATCACCCACGCAGCACACTGAAGGAAAACTACATTTATAGGTCAAGGCAGCTCTCCCTTCTCTTCGAGAATCGAAAGGGAAAATCATTTTCACCTCGTCAGGAGCTGCAGTGTCAGCCTACAGGGGATGGGGTTTGTACGGCGCCACAAAGGCTGCCATGAACCACCTCGCCTTGACACTGGGCGCAGAGGAACCCGACGTGACATCCGTCTCAATCAGACCAGGGATGGTCGACACGGAGATGCAGCGGGAACTGAGAGAGGACCATCTCAATAACCTCGATGAGCAAATGCTCTCCAAATTCGTCAATGCTCATAAGGACCGCAAGCTTCTGAAGCCCGAGCAGCCTGGCGATGTAATCGCGAAGCTTGTGCTCGATGCGCCCAACTCGCTGAGTGGGCGGTTCCTATCGTAAGCTCACATCCCAGCTTTGCAGAACCATACTGACGCAAGGCAGATGGAACGACAAGGAGCTGGAGGCCTTCCAGTCGTGAATTTACGATCTATTTACTATTTAACGTCAGCACCCAATATCCCAGAGAAGGCAATGGGAGTCAGTATAGAGACTTGAATAGACGTCAGGCGAAAGATGAAAAGCAATACATAGTGTTAAGCATTAGATGCAGAGGCATCTTCATACTTAGCATGGAATGTATTGGTGTTCATCATGTGTCTGTTGGGAGAACCGGAAGCAAAAGTAAACGTACCTTGTAATTTTTCCTACTATGGACCGACAGAAACCTGCAGATCCATGCTGTCCTTCAGTCAGTTGCTGTTCTTAACAACATCTGCCGAGGTACCTAAAATAAGCTATATCCTGGACAACATCAGAAAGAGCGTAGCGTTTTCGGTCATTTGCTGATCCGAATTTGATAGTACATATTTTCGAACATCATGTGCCAAGGGGAGAAACCATCCAGCATACTCCACCGTGACGTACATTATCAGGAAACCTCGAATAGGTAGATGACCGAAAGCATGTGTCTCTACGTAACCGTAAGGTCTCGATTACAACCTGGAGCTCTTCGAAAATGTCAGCAATGGACTCTGATAGCTGAGCGACAAACATAAAAATAAGAGAATAATGAGATTCAGATGGTCCGTTTGGCAAGGACAGGTAATCACCACTGGAGCTTCGCTCGTTTGTATGCTAGGGGCGACACTGGAATTCATCATGGTAATAGGAAATCGGGACGGCAAGTGCAAACGTACCATTTACAGGGTTAGTAGAAGATAACTCATAGACGACATTCATCAGATAGTGTATCAGGCGTCGTGAAGGGATGAAGTCTGTGTTCGTTGTCGACTGGAAGAAAGAAGGAAAAAAAGAAAATCTCGAGGTGAAAAAAAGTGGTGCACCTAAAGTGGGTGGGAGTGGAGCCCGACGGGAGACAAGTTCTGCCATTCCGGCCACGCGCGTCACAAGCTGTATTTAAGAGGAAAGCTCCCTCGGCCGGCCCCACGCAGGGAGCTGAAGTGACCGGGAGCTTCCTTGATACTTTCGTACAGTCCGTTTGCAGTCAACCTTGAATGGAAAACCCTCCTAATTCACCACAATATTTTTCACAATAATATATGACCCACCATGTCGGATAGGGAATTCAGTTGTAAGTCTATACTCATTTGACTGTGTCTCTTGACTATCTGCGTGGTACAAAGCTGACGATGGTCATCTATGTAGCGAACGACGATCTATCGCTTCCCAAAGGTACGTCGCATGGGAATCCACAGTCTTCTTTTTCCTCGCCCTATGCCAGCTTATTGCGCCTCTCGCGCATCTCCAGTCTCTTGAGCATATCCTAATTTCCCTCCATATTCCGCCTTTTTGTTGATACTATGATCGAGTTTACATATATGTCGCGTGAGGCTAGGCTAATTTGATCTGTGAAGCGACTGTCCAAAAGATCATCTCCGAGATCCTTCCACCATCCTCCGGCCAGACCTTTTCCAAGGATGCGCGCGACCTGCTGATGGAATGCTGCGTCGAGTTCATCACGCTGATCTCCTCTGAGGCCAACGATATCAGTGAGAAGGAAGCTAAGAAGACGATCGCATGCGAACACGTGGAGAAGGCGCTGCGCGACCTTGGATTCGCCGACTATATTCCTGACGTGCTCGCCGTCGCGGAGGAGCACAAGGAGCAGTTGAAAGTACGTTCTTGTCTGCCGCTTCGGTACGCTGGTAGGGAATGCATTTACTGATCCTATTCCAATGCAGACACGCGAGAAGAAGCAAAGCAAGATGGAACAGAGCGGTCTAACGGAGGAAGAGCTTCTGCGACAGCAGCAGGAACTCTTCCGTTCTGCAACGGAGAAGTACAACGCCGCCGTGGAATGACGTTTCGGCGGGGCCGTTCAGCGATAATATTATGTTGAATATGCTGGTCATAAACGGGGCTTTGGGAGTTTTTGGGGTTTCTGGAGTTCTCAGGAAATGGCCGGTGTGGTGCATTTCATTTGATACAGGAAGATGGGCTGGTCCTTTCGATTTGAGGCATCACACTTCGGTGGCATCTTAATGCATGAGTAATATGTGTGCATCTTTGTGTTTCAGGAAAAGTTGAATTTCCTTTCATTTTCCAAAATGCGGGCAGAGAATGCCCAGGTTCGTAAACTGGGCTATCTCACCCGGAGTCACCCACCCTATGAGCAATAGTGGATGCAGTAAATATGCCTCAGTTGTCATATTTTATTGCCGGGAATTCGTAGATGGTATGAGCAGTGCAGCATCAGATCCTTCTGGGAAGCTTGATCAGCGACTATGAGGTCCGTCTAAAATCTTAGTCCCTCAAATTTGGGGGCGATGCTTCCTAGTTCTAGAAGGTACATATAGTGATGTCAGTGCCAAAGTCCCTATTAAAATAGGCTCTATAATGTTTAGAAGCTCTAGATTGCTGCCTGCAATAGGCACCATAAAATCTAGTAGATCTTTCAAGAAGAGTATATTCATTAGATCTCTGATGGGCTATTAAAACCTGACATGAATCAGTTAAAACTTCTATGAGCCCTCTTATATAGTCGGATGGTAAATAGGCATTCGTTATAGAGACTTCTGAAAGCCAGCTGTTAATAGCAGTAGTTTTAGAATGAAGACAGGTATAAGCTCTCCAAATCTGACTAGCACAATCGACTCCGCCCCCCTTATATAACAGTTATAGTTATTAATAGCCGCTGGAATAGACAGAGCTCTTTAGCTGGGAAGTGTAAGGCCCTTTGCTGGAGGATATGGCGAAGGACCGAAGAGAAGTCAACAGTACAATAGACTGCTAGCTAGGTAGATCGAAAGAATCAAAGCTTCACCGTGATATCTTCGGATTACTAGGTTCGCTCAGTCTGACACCATCTAACGAGTCCCGTGCCTACACGTGCCCGCCACGAGTGTTGTAGTCACCAGGTGCGACCTGGCGAGCCACCTCCTCGCCCGGCACTTCTGCAACTTCTACATACCACAATTTCTCCCGAAATCTGAACAGCCTCATCAACTTCTCTTATGAGAGCCAAGAGACCAGACAGTCGCACACACGAGCTGGGTGGACGCCTCTTCGGCGTCAGCCATACCATCTTCCCCGACTACCGTGCCTTCGCTGCCTGGTGATACGCCAACTCTCAAACTTCGAGTTCATTGTTATCTATCCATCAGCGCGATCCGTTCATAACATATGAACCAGTCTTGACACCGTGGCACCTATACGAAAATGTTTTAGACGGCTCGTCCTTAGCTTAGCTGCCACGAGAAACTGCAGCAAGGTCACTAGGCATGTCGTGTCCTTGAGACCCAGTATCGTCGCTAGATCTTACCACACCAACCCTCCATATCTCGCCAATTGCGACTGGGGTAGGCCTTGCGACTGCCCCGAGTGTAGGGAAAGCGCAAGGAGTCCTATCTGTGATATTTGCAAAGTCCTCCCGACCGAGCATCTGGATTCTAAACTATCCCACGATCGCAAGGGTGTCCGTTCCTACATCGTTACCTCTTTCTGCGGACCGTGCTTGGATGAGCGTCTAGGGTTACAGAGAAAGAGAGATAGTGAGAAAGAGCAGAAACTAGCATTCCGCCGAAGGAAACTGGACGAGATGATGAATCATGTGAGGGGAATCCACTCCACGGAGCAAGTGCCCATCAAGTATGCCGTCGAGAAGCTTCTGGGTGATATAAGATCCGGGAAGGGCTTCAGCAACTCACGGCAGTGGTACCAGCAGCATCTTATACAGCGCTTGTCCCGACAACTACAAATTGTGAAAGTGCGGAACAGATACATGTGCAACAAACAGCGCGTTGACGCTATGGACTTAAAACTGTGGTTCTTACATCGGTCGACAGACATTGATGTTTGATCTTTGATACGCTCAACTGCTTCTACACGTGGACTTCATGGCCGAAGAATCACACCTCTTTGCAATGACCTGCCATGACTGGGACATGATGACTTGCTTGGGCTTTTCGGTATTGGGCTTAGCGAGCCCTTTTAAATCAAAATACGGGAAGCTTTCTCAACAACAAGCGCGCCTAACTGTTACTCGAGGCAACTCAAGGCTAGAATCAGGAGGTTGACAGTCTGCCCGAGGACGATAACTTTGCCTTTCTCTTGATCAAAGAGCAGTTACTGCTGTTTCACTTTTCATCGTTTTTCTTTGATAAAACATACAAATAAGAAACAGGATGACTTGTCAATTTTAGCAATCTCGAATATAAAATAATTCCAGATGCTAGGAACAATATTCTTGCATAGATCTCAGCATCTCATTTTATTGGAGAACCAGCAACTCAGTGTGGCAACTGGGAGCGGGCGATCTCTGCGTTAGGGCCGAGAGGCGCCGATGGCGCTAAACCCGACTGGGCGGGGCGCCAGGGACGCAAACCTCGCGGCGCGCAGAAGGTTGAGCTCCAACACCGCGGAGCTCCAGGTATCTTCATCGCGACACTCCAGACAACCACAAAGTCGTGGTCCTCAGGATGCCGCCCTTTAAGGACGAGCACATCTTGGTAAGTCCTGCACATGCTGGCGCAATTTCTGCTCCACATCCCCTGTTCCCTGAGTTTTGAATCGCTAACTTCCTCCAGATAATTGCGCCAGGATCGCAAACGACCCTGGCGCAATTGGGTCTGCCCGAGTCCTTCACTCCGGCTCGGTTTCGCTTCCCCACGCGCATGTTCCCCGCAGAGAAAAAGGGAGAATTCGAACCCTATAAGATCCGTGAGAAGCGACATGTGGTCGTCAAGGAAACTAACGGCGCCACCGCGCCTAAGGAGGACGTGGAAATGAAGGATGCCCCGTCTACCGAGCCACAGGAGGCAGAGAAGCCACAAGAAGCAGAGAAGACAGAAGACAAGACGGAGGACGCACAGATGACTGAGGCCGCGGAGGGAGCGGAGGGAGCAGAGAAAGCCGAGGGGGCAGACAAAGCAGAGGGGGCAGACAAAGCAGGGGAAACAGAGAAAGCAGAGGGCGCAGAAGGCGCAGAAGGCACGGAAGGGAAAGAGGAGTCAAAACAGGAAACGGTCGAGGAGATCGTGTACGAGGAGGATATTACTTCGGATGAGGGCGCGGTGTATCCGATACAGAACGGACGTATTGTCGACTGGCCTTGCTTCTTGTCTCTCCTGACGCACATCTACAACACCTTGAGTCCACCGTTCCACACACCTATCATGCTCATAGCCGAGCCCGTCTGGTCAGCACGGGATCGCGAGATCATCACCCAGTTTGTCTTCGAAAAGTTCAAGACCCCTGCCTTCTGTCTCATGGACGCTGCGCTCGCCGCCTGCTATGCGTACGGGACCGCGACAGCCACGGTGGTAGATGTCGGACATGGGAAGGTGGATGTCACCGCTGTGACAGACTTCATCGTTAATGAACATGGAAGGGGCGTCGCGGTGGAAGGGTGTGGTGGAGAGGCTATGACTGATCGGCTAGTGGAGCTTCTGGGACCCAAGGGCTTCACACGGGAAATGTGTGAACAGCTCAAGCGAAGCAATATCACCGAAATTCTGCCTCCTGGAACGCCATTGCCTGGAGAAGCTGCTCAGCAGGATGGCAATCCCGCTGCTTCAGCATCAACAGGCGCTTCCAACGGTTTGCCGAACAATACGATTCCCCGTGGGCCTGGGTACAACACTCAAACGGGAACCGAAGGTGGAAATTTGGAGGATGATGAGGGCGTGCTGAACGTGGCTGCCATCGTCACCGGCAACACAAGTGAATATCTTGCGAGGAGGGAGAGGGAGAAGGCAGAGAGGGAGAAGGCTAAGAAAGGAGGTGCGGGAGAGAAAGACGCGAATAAGCCAGCCCGTCTTCCAAACTCAAAGAAGGAGAAAGCGACGTTCCAGTTCCAGGAGTATGTTAAAATCGAACCCGAAAATGGGACAGATGGCACTTCCGCGAGATACATTCGTCAAAAGCGTGATATCGAGGTCGGCGTTGAGCGTTTCCTCTTGACGACCCCGAGCAAGGAAAAGTCGGACCGCTTAAGCGGCGGTATTCTCGACGACATTGCGGCCCAGATCCATCACACCATCCTCTCTGTACCAGATCCCGCGAAGCGGAAAGAGCTTTGGGAGTCTCTGATCGTCCTTGGAAACGGCAGCAAGATAAAAGGTGAGTCTGTCGCATCCAAAGTATATGTGGAGCTTATGCTGACCATGATATGCAGGCTTTACCCAAGCGCTCGTCGCTACTCTCATGCAGAAATACATGATTTCTCCCTCCGCTACGATGTTCACCTCCGAATTACCCTCCAATCTTTCCACCCCTCTCCCTACCGGCGGGACGAACACTCCTGCCAATCCCGGTCAGACCCCGGGACCTGCCCATCATCCTGCCGCCCACGGCGTCAACCCCCTTCTCGTCGCCGCGACCCATGCCAATACCCCCACCAACCAGAATGCAAATCCTGCAACAGCTAACAATGACCCAAATGCCCCTTCGTACCATAGCTCAACGGCTCACTCACAGACCCCAACGTCTGTCAAGGCGCTCAAGCCACCCGAGTACTTCCCCGAATGGAAGGACCAGGGCAACAGCAACGCACCCGGTGCCACAGGAGCGGGCGGGAGCAACACTGCCGATGGTACTTCTGGCGGCCGGGGTCATGGAATGGAGGAAGCAATCTTCCTGGGTGCACAGGTTGCCGCTAAGGTCATCTTTGTGCTCGATCAGGGACTGAGTAAGGGCTTCCTCAGCCGCGTCGAGTACAACGAGAGCGGACCGGCAGCAATCCATGACTATGCTTTGTGATGGCTGGACACAGCCATATCGACCAAGCAAGCCTAGGGAGCTGGAAGGTGAGAAAAATAACGATAAAAATCTTTCTGGTTTTGGAGATTTTAGAGTTATTCAGAACCGCTGAAGTTACACCCTTGATGCTTCATTTTAATCTGCTTGACGTATGTATTCTTTGCTGGGTAGGTGAGGATGTCATTCTCGTAACATCCTATCAAATCAGAAGCAGAGCAGGGAGGATCGATGGAGTCAGGCGATGACGTGCTTGCTACGCTGTGGCATTATTTAAATGTGTGAATCTATTGAGCATTGTGATGGGATAAGGATTTGTTTCATCTCTCTATTGTTCGCTTGCTTTCCTCACACTGTACAAATTTATGATTTCAATATGAGGTCTAGTCGTAGTATAGAGTAACCGGACCAAGTGGAATGTGCAAGTATTGCTCAGAAACTACTATATGCACTCCGTATGCCGCGGTCGTTCGTACTGTAGTTACCCTCGATGACGGATGGGTAAGCCACGACTGAAGGTCACGTGACACTTTATATAAGCTGCGCTCCATGAATCGCGAGTCTCCCAGTGTCGATAGGCGCTCCTCCATCGCCACATTTCACAGGAGCCGTCAACGCCCTGGTTTCACCTTCTCTCACACAACCTTTACATCCTAAATAGCTATTCCTCGCAGTCGCCACGATGCCTCGGGCGGAGGCGGGAACAACCAAGGCGATTAGCAAACAGCTCAAGGCCGTATGTGATCTCCTGCCATATTCCCTAGACGAGACATGGAACTAACACTGTGGTGCAGAAAGGCCTAGGGCGGCTACGATGGTACTGCCAGGCGTGTCAGAAACAGATGCGTGATGAGAATGGCTTCAAGTGGTAAGTACTACGAAACGACCTTAGTTACAGGCAGAACCCGCATATACTGACTCGATCGCCACTACAGCCATGTCCAAAGCGAGGGCCACGTTCGGCAGATGCTGCTGATCGGCGAAGATCCCAAGAAGCACATCGACGAGTACAGCCGGCAGTTCGTGCGCGATTTTATCAACCTCCTCAAGACGACCCATGGCGAGAAGAAGATCCACGTCAACCAGTTCTATCAGGAGTATATCGCCGATCGGCACCACTTGCACATGAATGCCACGCGATGGACGAGCCTCACGCAATTCGCAGCGTGGTTGGGACGGGAAGGAATCTGTCGCGTGGAGGAGACCGAGAAGGGCCTTTTCATTTCCTGGATCGATAACAGCCCGGAAACGCTCAGACGGCGGGAGGCGATCATGAAGAAAGAGCGCCAGGATAAGGGTGACGAAGAGCGAGAGAAGCGACAGATACAGGAGCAGATTGAGAGAGCGCAGCGTGCTGCTGCCGAGGCGAATGAAGAGGTGCCCCCGGAGGCTAGAGAACTACAGCGGAAGGAGGGCGAGAAGGTGAAGCTGAACATCGGCTTTGGCTCGAAGCAGACTGCCGAGGAGAGGTCGGAATCTCCGCCGAAGGAGTCGTCTGGCGAGGGTGAAGCTGCCGCCTCGACTCCTGATGCTGCTACGAGTCAATCCACTACACCCGCTCCCCAGGCCGAGTCCAAGCCGGCAGTCAAAGTATCCATGTCGCTGGGCGAGAAGAAACCGAAGAATGTCTTCGCCGAGGCGGCGAAGAAGAACCCGCTTGCTGGGAAGAAGGGCCCTGTTGTGGAACCTCCGAAGAAGATGACCGAGCAGGAAAGGATCATGAGGGCGGAGATGGAAGCCATGGAGCGGAAACGCATGCGCGCGCAGTCTGGACCTGATAGTGCCAAACGGCAGAAGGTCTCGTGAATCATGGAGACCGGGCTGATTACACAGTATGTTTCGGTTTTCGATTACCTACTTCTTCGTTGTCGCTCTGTCCTCCTTGACCGAACTCTAAGCATGCTGTGAAAGCATGTGCGAGTCATCTTGATACACATTTATGACGGTACCGAAAGTGGCGGAAAATGTGCATGGTAGAGCGTTTGAGCGCTCTCGAGAGCCAGGCTGATACTTAGCGCTGAGCTTCTCTAAATGCTGCCTACCTGGAGATAATTCCAGCGCCCGCGTCACGGGCACATCAGCTGTTATGTTGTGCTGAAGTTTGAGTCTATTGAAGCTCCCCCGTTTGAACGGTTTTCGCGTGGAGCTGATTGGAACTCGCTACAACATCCGTCCCCAGAATCTTGTGAAATGAGGTGGATGGTCACCGGAAGGGTGTTACCAGTACGGGATTGATAGATGAGGAAGAAAGTCTACATTATCTTAACAGGCTTCGCGCACAACGGAGCCTTGTGTACAGAGATACCCATCTTAGAGTCTCATTTTAATCATGCCGTTTACAGATAGATTGATTCACAGGTTATAACTCGAGTTGGCATATTTGTAATTCTAGATGCATATCCCCCGTCCATGAACTGTACAGTACTGTAGTGCTAGCACTTCGCACCAGGAAAATCGTTCCACTTTTACAGTAGAACTCGAAACGGCAATAAGATCTCCCTCTATTCTTAATTCTGAAGACTGAAGCTGTGCTATACACCAGGGTAATTTCATCGGCGCCACGCCTTCTTTGAATAGAAAGAGTTTCTTTCTACAGTACTCGAGTCCCCTTCAAGTAGTTCGAAGTTCCAAACTTCAAACTGGAAAGGAGAGAGAGTGCCACAGACGCAGTTCAGCCTACTCGTCCAAGCCCCAGACATAGTGGATAATAACATGAAAGGTATATTATTCAAATTTTGGAGCTTGAACTCTGTCGACGTCTAGAAGTTCTGAGTACATACAAACGAAGCACCTATCATCATTTCTCAAAAAGAAAAAAAACATGGCAATAGTAGTAAATACTTGAAAAAATATCAAGAATGTTATCCAAAAAAATCAAATCATATCAAGGTCCGATTTGATCTGGCTGAACTTCGATCGAAAAAGTACCCCTCTCTCCTCTCCGGCTCTGATATTCTGAAGCTGTGGATCTGATGAGAGTTCAGTTTGGTTTATTTTAACCCTGCTCGTTTGTTTTGACGCAGACAGGCGCTGGAGGCTCCCCACCCAGCATCCTCATCTTCAATTCTCTAATAGAATGGAGTCAGCCGGACTCGATAAGAACGGCGAATCTGATTGACTGCCAGGTACAATACTATCTATAAGGTTACCTTAGAACTATACATTCCACGTCTCATGTCTCATCATGATCCATGGATCTGTGTATATGGTTATTCTGAGTTAGAAGGAAGGTGGAAGGTTTCGGCACGAGCCGGCCGGAACTAAACCGAATTTCTTAAAGATACTGGACCTGGGACGTTGTTTTGACTATTTGGTCCGTTGTCTCAGAAAGTTATCAACAAATACAATAATGATAAGAATTAATATGAATGATGATAGAACTTCAGTTTGTGGCAAACACACTAGTATCTACATACCTACCTAGGTATGTAGCTACTACTACCTCTACCAAAATTATCTGATCTAATTCATCCAGTACCAAGGGAATTGATTTCATCTTTTTATAGCAGTCTGTGGCGGCGACACTGGTTCTACACCCAGCAGAAGTTCGACCAGAGATCGCAGTAAAAAAAAGGCCATCATGGATGCATCTTTTATCATAGACATAGAACAGGACCCAGGGCACAGACAGAACTAGCTTTGTTAACGATCATTCATGGCGAAGAATAGAACCGTCCTGGTGGCATGCTTATCGATATTGGTACAACGGCTGATGATTTTGAAGTGCGGACGGTCATATCCCAGTCGGACTGTCGCATAGACTACTAATAAGAGAAAGAACAAGAACAAGAAAAAGAAGGACGGGGAGAAGAGGCCCAGGGAACGTGAGCTCGACACCTCACAGTACATCCATAACATGTATGCAGTTGTCAGGTCACACGCTAGGGTCACTTCCCGGGAGCCATATATGCAGTGTACATGTATAACATCTGCAGGGGGGGCTTATCGGTTCTAACATTCATGAGTCTTGCTGCTGACTCAGTCCATTGTGCGTATCAGGACAGCCAGTTGGATATTCGAATTAAGTAGCAACCTGGAAAAGGTCTAGTTGCAAGATGGTAGCAAGGCCTTGCATCCTTCCTACCTCAGACAGACCAGAAGGACAGTTCCCCAAGGGTTAACAATGTAGATATCTCCATTCTGCAGCCCGGAAAATATACACGAACTCCCCTGCTGATACCTGGATTTCTGTCGCCGCCGGGCCAAAATTGGGGCTCTCGCCAAAGATGAAGATGCATATTGCTATCTGAAAAACCACATTTCCTCATCGGCGATGGGGAGATATCCGAGCTCAGCGAACTGGCGGAAGTGGGGGTTGTTAGGGCCAGAGGCGTGTCCATGGTTCTTGATTGTTCCTGATTGACGCACATAGTCTGACAGATAGTCTCGTCCTAACAGTCTTGTACTGACAAAGCCTACTGCAAACGGAGACTCTGGCCGCCTGCTCCTCCTTCATACGCTCGAACGCCATGGCCAGACTGGAAAAAAAAAAATCACTGTTGACCGTGAAAAAGGGGCTTCCAATTGATGGGAATTTGACAGACAAGACATTCTCTTGCACTCACAGCATCACAGCATCTGATTTCCTTTTCGCCCCTTCAAGTGTGGCTAAAGGCGCCAGTTCAGTGCGGGCTGCGCCTTAATACGCAAGGGCGCAGCCTATTGAGGCTTCATGGCGTAGCAGAGGACGAACTCGGGGAGAACGAAGCGCTACAATGGCCAATCCTCAATTTTTCGGGCTTCGATCCTTCGACCCAAGTTCAGGGTCGAGAATCCACATGCACGACACCCCCAGCATCCTGAATCACTCAGTACCGATATACGAGGCAATCCGACGCTGCATGGGAGTCTTGCGCCGGAAGATCGTTCTGCTGCGATTCATAAAGCTGTCAGCTAGCTCATTCTGTGTCAGGATGTGCATATCTCTGCCACAGGAAAAACTCGCCTTCCGAGTTTATGCAGGAGAGCAACTAGAAAAGCTGTATTATTACTCCATAGACTTTGTACAGTTCCCCATCCGTGCAGCCTGCCTAGTCATGCCGTCCGAGACCCCAAGTGGAAAACCTATCGTCGTCATTATCCCCGCTGCCTAGCATCTCGCACTCGTCCATTCTGAGCATCCCGCGCAAAACAGCGGAGGCGACTGAGAAGGTGATTACTGAGGTTGGGTAGGAGAGAACCTGATACCCAATTGTCTCTTCGATAATTCTGTCGATATGGTCGGGGGATTCAATGTCGGCATTAGCTCACGCGGGCTTGACCAGACTGTCCATCATGTATTCATCTACCAAGCCAACTGAGATAATGGCACTAGCTATGTTCCTATGTGTCTGTACCCTGTATAGCATATGGACAGTAATTTCTTGGTAATAAATATTTTTATAGTAATAATGTGCAGCTTTCCGCAACCATTATTATTATCACGCATTTCTAACCACCTTATTCGCAAAGGTGTCAGACTATGTCCACGTTGGATATGTAACGACAGGCCCAAATGACTAGGCCGAAGGGTCGCTGGGTTTATCTTGAAGACAAGAAACAAGGGGGTGAGCGATATGAATAGGCCTGGGTTACTAGCAACTGTATACTGTCGAATTGCTACGTGAGTCGACCACAAGGGTCCAATTCTATCTGAAAGGAGCGTCATTATATACATGCTTGCCTGTCTGGATCAGTAGGTCGTTTGGATCATTCCGGGTGTTGGATCAGAGGTCTTGTTGGATCGAGATGTTAGATGGATCATTTCGATCCGTGTCACGTGATCCTCATCCATATGCCATACCCCTCCTTTATGCCAGGTTCGTAACAGGATACTATCCATCAATTCTGGGGCTTCTGAACGCTGCCTTGGCCGTACTCTATGAGGTGGTGACTTGGAGAGACTGGCTTGCTACTGGTTTCTCTAGTGTAGGAGAGGCTGGAAGGATTGTTGATGGCGATATGCTCACTGTAAGCAGTTCGTACTGCTATAAAAATCTACATAGTCAGCAGAACATCTCTCTGATTATACGTGGAGTAAATTCAAGGGTACCATGGTCTCTGACCCGCATTTTATTGTCTTGGGTATCCATCCCTGCGAAGATTCCTTGTCGCTGGACCTATTTCTCTGGCCACACACGCTGAGGGATCGCTGATGTTTAATGGAGGTAGGACCGTACACGGCCCGAGGTGTGCCTCTCGATACAAAAAGGCCGACGCGGATTGGATGGATGTTCGGATCACCGTGCGTTCCTGGCTAGCGCGCTTCGGGCCTAGCGCGAGGACAAGCTTTTCTCGGCGGCCAACCGGCGTGCGGGGCACCACGCCATCGCGTGCCCGTGCTCGTCATCTCGTTGATATATAACGACGTCCGCCGGGATCTGAACGCGTCAATTGAGCACAGCTGCCTGCGGCGGGATAGTATGCAGATAGAACATCCAGTTCCTCCCTCTCCTTCGACCCTCACGCCCGTCAATTGATGCGTACAACCTGAAAACAAAGCCATGTCACCCACGCAGGCCTCTAATTCCCCCCACGGGCCCTCCGGGCTCCGACTTCTCGTCCGCATCCTCGACGAGCTCGGCCTCGTCTCCGTCTGGCGCTCCTCGCGCGACGCCAAGCTGCTCTGCGCGCAGCGCTTCGTGCGCCTATTCGCGTACGGCGGCTCGACGCTGATCCTGGCCTCGTATCTGTCGGTCTTGGGCATCTCCGACGACCGCATCGGGCTCTTCATGACCCTGACGCTGGCGGGCGACGTCGTCATCAGCTTCTTCCTGACGCTCTTCGCGGACGCCATGGGCCGCAAGGCCGTGCTGGCGCTGGGGTCGGCGCTGATGGCCGCCAGCGGGGTCGTGTTTGCGCTGTGCGGGAACTACTGGGTGCTGCTGGCGGCGGCGGTGTTTGGGGTGATCAGTCCGAGGTATACATCCTTTTCTCCCTTTCAAGTGATGCAAGAGTGGTATATACATACGAATTACTTGGTTACAGTGGCAACGAGATCGGCCCCTTCCGCGCCGTCGAGGAGTCGACCCTAGCGCACCTCACCCCCCACGAGCTCCTCAGCGACATCTTCGCCTGGTACTCGCTCATCGGCACCGCGGGTACGGCCTTTGGCATGATGGCCTGCGGATGGGTCGTCAACGCGCTGCAGGCGTTCCGGGGATGGGCCTTTGTCCCGGCCTGCCGCGCCATCTTCTTCGCGTACGCCGCCGTCGGGGGGATCAAGTTTGCGCTGACCCTCGCGCTGAGTCAGCGGGTTGAGGCTACGAAGGAGAAAAAGAAGAAAGATGCGTCGCAGCAGGAGCAGCTTCAGCAGCAGCAGACCTCCGAGACGGAGCCACTGCTGGGCAGCGCCAATGTCGAAGGAGCGCAGGCGCAGAAGAAGCGAAGAATCCCCTTCCTGCCGTCGCTGGAGATGGAGCTGTTGGGGCTGGTGCTGAAACTTTCCGTGCTGTTTGCGCTGGACTCGTTTGCGTCGGGGTTGGCGCCGCTGTATGTCACCCTTAGCCGAACCTGCTACCTACTACGGCAAATTGCATTCTAACGACAGGGGGCAAGATCATGGATAACATACTTCTTCAAGCGCAAGTTCGACCTCCCCGAGGGCAAACTCGGCTCGATCTTCTTCACGACGAGCATCATCTCCTCGGCCTCGATGCTCGTCGCGTCCTCGATCGCTAAGCGGATCGGTAACGTCAAGGCGAGATCCACCCCGATACCCCAATATCTCCCCGATCCTCGAGGGGTAAATATGTATATATATATATATATATATATATGCTAACGAAAGGAACGAAAACAGACAATGGCCTTCACACACCTCCCCTCGGCCCTCTGCCTCGCGCTGATCCCCATCCCCCCCACCCTCCCCCTCGCACTCACATTCCTCATCCTCCGCGCCTGCTCGCAGAACATGGACGTCGCGCCGCGCTCGGCCTTTCTGGCCTCGGCGCTCCCGCCCCACCGCCGCACCGCCATCATGGGCGCCATCAACGTCGTCAAGACGTGCAGCCAGAGCCTGGGGCCCGTCATCACGGGCGTGTTGGCGGGCAAGGGGATGTTCTGGGTGTCGTTCGTCATGGCGGGGTCGTTGAAGGCGACGTACGATGTGGGGATCTTGGTCAGTTTTGCGGGGAGGGATCGGTCGAGGCGGAAGTTGAATGGAGGGGGTGATTCCGAGTCGCCTTCGGCTTCGACTTCTTATGGGACGGCTACGGAGGGGGGTGAGCGGGAGCAGCAGCAGCAGCAGCAGGGGTAGGCATCCGTTGTACAGTACGGTGACTGTCAGTCATACGGTTTCTGCTTGGATTGGGACCTCTTATGACGGGATGGACTGAACTGAAAAGGGATATAAATATATAGACTACCACCTTTGTCCATTTGCTCATTTAGAAGGTTTACAGATCTTTGAGCAGAGGTTTGTACAGTACATACTTAGAACTCAGTACAGGGATCGAGTCTTATATTCCATTTCTTCCATTCGAGCGTATACACACCATATGCATGTATTTACAGAGAGAGCTCTGAGTGGAGAGGTATCAACCATCTCGGACGCCATCGATGCGATCAACACATCTGCGGCCAGTCCAACGTCATCCGTCCACCCCAGAACACAGGGCCAACTGAGCGAAAAGCTTATTTTCCAGCCTTCGCCTTGCCCTCCTTCCACCAAGAGTCCGCACACGGATGGATCCCCGGACACTGGATCCCAGCCCTCCGCTTCGCCTTCTCATTGTGGTCGATACCGAACCGGGCATCCCTGTCCGCCAGCGACTTCTCCAGATCGATCTGGCTCGCGTCCGTCAGGGACCCCATCAGGGTCGGGTACCCCATCGGCACGGGGTCGCCGCGGTCGATCTGCCAGAAGTGCCAGGTCTTGCCGTACAGGCCGATCACCTCCTTCATGGCCTCCGTCTCGGCCCGCTCCCACTCCTCCGGGTCCACGCCCTCGGGGCGGGGCAGGACGAGCATGCCGGACTTGACCTCGAACTCGTGCGAGTGCCACAGCTTCTTCTCCTCGTCGGGCAGCGTCTCGTAGACGTGTCGCGGGATCATGTACTCGACGCCGATGAGGCGCGCGTCTTTCTTGGGAGAGTCGTAGATGAGGCACTGGCGCAGGTCCTTGCGCACGTGCGAGCAGTAGTGGTTGGCCTCGACGTAGCGGGTCACGTTGTGACGCGCCTCGTCGGTGTAGATGTGCAGCGCGTTGAGGAACTCGCAGATGCGGTGCAGAGGCTTGAATTCGGGGTTGGGGGCAGATTCCTCCGCTCCGCAAGAGGCCATGGCGACGGCGCTTAGAGTCGTGGCAGTGAAGGAGGTAGAAATGGAGTTAACTGATACGCGATGATCTGGTGATGGGTGTTGTAGCGCTGGCGATCAAAGTCTGCTCCTCGACGATCTCGCCGAGGGTATTTATATCCATGGGTCGCAGCGCTCAGATGATGAGAATCCCCGAAAGACCAAGCTGTAGAGCACTCGTCCGATGCGATACCATGCACCTGTCGCCTGAATCAGCCACCCCGCAGACACAGCGAATCCACAGTTGCGCGGGCTTCCCCAGAATATGGTCGCCGATCTGGTCCCCGATCTGGCCTGCCTATCAGCAACGAACCGCACTGCAACGCCACTACCCTCGGGGAATCATGTTTGGCCCGGATGGACCTGGAGTCGCCATTCAGGATGGTGGATGCATGAATGGCAGTGTTTGCTGCCTCAGCTCGAGCTGAATGGTCGATGAAGTGAGAATGCCCTTATGGAATCAAGATGCCTCGAAAGCCAAAGGCCTTCCTTGTTTCAGTTCGGCTCGGTCAAGAAAGCATCTCCGTCGCTCGCGTCGGGCGAAAGAGAGGTTCCAACAGCCCCGTCTCTCGCCCGCAGGCCCAATCATCGCTCCAACATCCGATGACGTCAACTCTCGAAAGCCCGATCTGGATAAGACATCCTTCCGAGCCGTCAGTGTCCCATGGTCTAGCTTGTTCGGGCAGCTTAATTCGCCAAGAATCATGGTCCCGCGCGCGCTGGCTTCACCTGGTTTCCAGGACGGGTTTCCAGCGTCTCGGGCGTAACGGATGAATCTGCAGTTCTCGGTCGACTGCCAGCGTCGGGATCCTCGGGCTCTGTCTCTCGTCCGCTCCTCTCGTACGAGTGATGCTCCCTCTTGCGGCGAAACCTGACAATCCTGGCAACACCCCTGTCGCAGCAGCGGGCCTGTCGTTTCCTCCTAGGCCCTCAGAGGGGGGATAGGCCCGGTAGGCCGTCACTCATGGCCAGGACGACAGGCAGGGAAGTTTGCTGGGAGGTAGCGATCGATCCAAGGTCTGACCGTCGAGAAGCTGTGGGAATTAAGGATCAGAGGGAAGAAAGAGTACCGCGGGCGATGGGCGACGTTTAAATACACGCTGCAACGGGCTCTGCCTCGATCACGCAATCGCCCTTGCCTGTGCTTGGCTCGAGCATCTGTGAGCTCATTCGGGATGAGCAGAGCGAGTTTCCTGTTCGGGAACCCAGGCCTCTCCGGCTGATGATCGTGGCGCGGGCCTGCCGCTCCCGGAAGAGCCAATCACGATGGACCTTGCGACATTGGGACCAGTGGCGATCGGCATATTGCTTCTGCGAGAGTGCCTCTTGGATGGAATTACCCTATCGCTCTCGTTCTCTTTATTGTGACTTTCTGAAGAATGATCTCTAAAAGTTAAACAAGTCGTATCGTCGTGTCGTGGCTATTTGTTGTAAGGATTTGCGGTGTAGGCCGATGGAAATGGGAGAGTAGGACGGCACTGGTCATGGAAGCTTTCAGTTGCTACGTTTCACCGAATACAATACAACTAATAGTACGGGTATGGACTTGGTAGGTTTGACGCTCACTTTCCGCATGGGGTGATGCAGACGAGTCACTATTCACGGCATCTGGTTTCTCGGTACTTGTCATACGAGTGGTCAACAGAGACAATGAGATGGTTTATAATCCTAATGGACGTTTGCAAAACTTCCAAATCGACTGGAAACAAGACAAAAGATGTCACCGCCAGAGGCCTCCAGGAATCCATTGCCCCTATGTTTGATAGCTGCCAGAGGGCTTGATGCGGTCACGTGATATTTAGATCTATATCCACACGACGCGTCAGAGTCTTCCACTCAGCCATGAAGAAAAAAAAAATGAATGGAAAATGAATCAAAAGTCAGACATATCATTAGTAAGATTGACAAAAAGCTCACGCCCCCGGCCCACCGGGGCCATACTGGGGTGCTGCGAAAACCCCCGCCTATGCTTGTCGCGGGCAGGGAATTTTCATTCAGGTAACCTGGATTCCTCACCAAGGATTCATCAGATGTTAGCAAGTATTGATTAATATCAAACCGCTGCACCTCGACCAAGGCGAGAATCGAACCCGGGGCTTGGGGTCCGGTGACAGGGAAGGTCATTGACTGTTTGTACTACATACAGTCATTGACCTTGACCGCTGCACTGTGTCCCGGATTCTGGTTGCTAGGGAAAGGTGATCTTGAAATAAACATAAGGGATTTCCTGGGAAACGGTTCTACTTGGTCACTACGAGCTCTGGCCTCAGGGAATGGGGCAAAAGAGCCCTCGCGCCTACCTAGTAAAGAGCTCCTGAATCCTAGCTCTTTGAGTCATTTTTTTCTAATACTTCCCCTGTTATCAAATATCGATTATAGATTTGCCTAGGATGTAGGAATTGCTCTTTCAAGTTGTTGGCGCTGCTTGTGGAGATCGTTCTTCTACCATGCAGGATGCGAATCTCTCCGATCTAGACGAAGAGTACGCAGATGTGGTCACGGTGGAAGAGGCAGTCGAGAAGCTGAAACAAGCATGAGTGGGCAAGGAGGTCGAAGATAGTACTTGCATAGGGAATTAAAGTACATTTTCCGCCTTATGCATTCCATTCCTCTGGCAATACCCATAGTGTGCTCCTGCTTCTCCAGGTATTAGAGAGGGTGAGATATTTAGTTCATGAGGAACTTAATAATTGCGTTTTGGTACTATCAGCCGGATCCATTGATGACAAAAACTCTAATTGAGCAGTAGCTAATCTTTCTCTCGAAGTCGTCAGTAAGTGAGTGCTTCCTCTGGACTTCCCCTTGGTCATTCCAGCGCAGTTATGAGGCTGAAGAAAATATTTAATGTCATTAGAGGAAAAGCGGGTATGATGCAAAGATATTGTCGTGTGTGATCTGACCGTGTGGCGGCCCCCAGGGTTCCCTCTTCCAGAACGTCTTCCGTTAATGGTATATGTCATCCGTCTGTGTCCTTTTCTCCAATTTTGTCTTGTTCGGCTTTTGCCTCGACGGCCAGCGTCTCTGCGGCAGCTTCTTTAACTTTCTTCTCGCTCGAACATATTTCACAGAAGGCATAATGTAATGCAAGCAACATCCTTCTCTTTCCCGTCCCTTGAACAGCCTCCGGAATTGTGCTTTCGCATGTCATAAAACATTCTATGCCGCCAATCATCGCATGAGTAACAGCCTTTCCGTGGTTCGGGAATCAATTCCTTTTTTGCATTAACTCAACACTGCCGCTCAAGAATCGAATAGCAAGGGTGGAATTTGTGATTGAAAGAAGGGCGTGCCACAAAAGTAGATGTTCCTCCAACAAGCAAGATAATTGATCAAACTTAAGGCGTCAATTCCTCTGCAGAGAGTTGGAGCGGCGGAAGGACTGGTGATAAAGGTATCTCTCAGAATGCTGCAAGCTGACTCCAGCGAGGGTTACTGCTTGATGGGTCCACTGCACAACTGAGTCCCATCGTCATTCAAGAGCTGCTTTAAAGAAGCGAAAAGCCCGTTGTCGTAACTGAAGACGTAGTAGCAAGTGGCGAATAGGACTCGTGATTGCGGATGCATCTGGTATCTTTATGATGAATGATGTGTTGATTCAGGATAGCTCAAAGTCGTGAAAACGAGCTGCTTGCTGGAAAATAACTCTGGAAAAGAAATAACCCAGTGCATTATATCATTCAGCAGATAGACATATTAAAATTCTTGAGGACTTGTAATAGGGTAACAAAATCTCGGGTGGCAAATACAAAAGCCATGGAAGTATAAAAGACCATTATAATGAAAATCATAAGTTAACACGAGAAATTGTTCACCGAAACGCGTGAGCATCAAGAAATCAAGATGACCGTAGTTTGAATTCCATGAAGCACACTAGACAGCAGTTTACCTCAAGTCCTGCAAACAAAGGGGGCTGATGTCTTAAGAAAGATGCCAAGAGTAACAATTCTGTGCGGGAGGACGGAGTTTGAAACTCCAGTCGTCGAGGATCTTAGTCTGCAGGTCTTATCGCAGTTCGAGTTGCCATTGCACTTCGCGTCACCCGTGCGTGTGAGAATGTTGAGCGGTTGTAGAACAATTATGAAACTGACGTCCCAGATAGTGGGTCTTAGGTGGTGATATTGACTGTTTTGGGTGCCATCAAAATCTCTCCCACACATATACACACATAGAACTGCATAAGACAGATTTCAAGTCCAAATCAATAGTTCCTGAATTATATTTAACAACATAGAATACGGGAAAAGGAAGAGGAAGAAAAATCAAAAAAGCTAATAAACCTACAACAGACGGGATTCGCTGGTGGTCACCCACCCAACTACTAACCGCCCGGCGTGTGGCTTAAGTACGGCTGAGCGGACGGGAAGCCCTGCTTTCCACACCCTATGGTCGTAGGTGTTATAAAAAGTTTTCGAGTGACCTTTAATGCAATTTCAAATCAGCATGTGTAAACATCACTCCCCAAGTACATGGATCCGTTCTAGGAATCCCAACTGGGGGTCACCTCTGTACTCCACATGTTCTGGGATGCGTTAATTAGAGAATGCTATATGTTTACCTCATGCATGCTGTCAGCTTCTCTAGAGTTTTTTTTAGCGCTTTTTACCTTTTACATAAATGTGAGAGGACTACTGCTCTGACATATACCCGACCCGTGAGCTTGATACGAGAATAACAGGACTGAGAGGAACGGCACATATGTGTCTTGTCCAGTTTTTAACAATCTCAGTGGCTAATTAATCATTCATGATCATGATCAGAACAATGGTCTTTCTGAGCATCAGAGTCTTCAAGGAGCCCTTGCTGAAACAAGAGAACAGCTTCAAACCCTTTTTGCTCCTTGTTTAGGCAGTAAGCTGTGTTCGAGTAATGGGGTTTCGAAGATCACAGATGGCGTGACATTGGATAAAGATTCCTCTTCTCAAAGAGGTACCACATACCTACACCTAAATTAATCTCCCCCCCCCTCCCCCTTGTCCAGCTCTTTTCTCCCTACGATATGCGCGAAGGATATTTGTCACTACCTACATAACGCACGGAAGACCTCACCGTTGGCGTCTGATCGATTTTTATCTTTTCATTCTTAAACAGACTACGTTTCGAACGCCGATGATTGTCTGTAGTCATGCGTGATGTTGGAATAAACCTGTTTCAATGAGGGCCATGGCGGACAAGTTGCATAAGGTACCTAATCGCTTCAAATTTGTAACTGTATCTGTCTGCGAATCTGCCACGAATATTAGTTGAAAAATCCATGACAAGCTTCTTTTCTTTCAGGCGATCTCCGCGCACAATGTTCGGAGCCTTGGAATCGAAAAGTTCGGGCTCTAAATCGGATTTCTCTCCCTTTGAGCACCTCAATCAAATTACCATTACATGACAATAGAATGAGGTTGTAGCGCCTCAAACTTGAAAGTCCAAATTACTTAATCAGTATCTGAATAATTGTTACGGCGAAGGTTACATATTCCGCTAGACGTGTTACAATATTGACGGGAAAGAAAGCATCTCTCAGGGGTGAACTTGGCGATTATAATGAACTGTCCGATATGACGCCCAAACTCTCAGGAAAGAACAGACTACAAAGGAGCTACCGCAGAAGAATGTATTGAAAGCGATATCATCGAAAGGAAAAGGTAAAGGTATTCTGGATCTAATCAGCTTCCAGTGAGCAAATGGAGAAAGCCTATGACCACGTGCTGAACGCGTTGAAATCGCAACAAGACACATTAAATGATGCGACCCGAACTCTTCCTACTGTCTCAAATGAGGTTGCAAGCCTTGTGCAGCAGATCAAATCCCTGCTCCTGGTAACTGCACAGTCATCAGATAATTCACCTGAGATTTCTTCTGCTATTCAAGCTCTTCACCTAGAGTTGGAACGTAAGCGTATGAGAACCCAGGTCCTTCCGACGAATCACTGACATTTCCAAGGAAAGAGAGGAGATTCTTGGATGGTTATCTCCTCTGGAGCCATCTAAGCGACACCAGGATGTCCGTTCAATGCGTCTACAGGGTACAAGCCAATGGATTCTTGAGGAACCCGCGTTTTTAAATTGGCCTTCGAATACTGAGAGTAGAATTCTCTGCTGTTTTGGTGACCCCGGGGCGGGAAAGACTATCATCAGGTAGGTGTAAGCATCTAATGTTCTCAAGAAAATAGTAGAGACTCACAGTACGTAGTTCTCTCGTGATCGACGAATTGCATTGCAGAGTCGAAAAGCTGGGACCCAGAGAGTTGGCCTTGCCTATGTATATTGCGATTACCGGGACAAAGCCCAACAAACCGTCAAAAATATAGTCGGAGTGATTCTCAAGCAATTATTTGCAGTTTTGCCACTCCTTCCTCAGAAATGATCGCGCTCTACGAGCAAAAGTCTAAACGGGAACAAAGGTCATTCGAGCTTTCAGATGCTACCGAATTATCTCGTTTAGCCTGCAAAATTTTCAGTCCTATATATATATCTGCATTGACGCGCTTGATGAATGCAGTGAGATGATCCCAATCATTGCGTGACCTGCCGTCTTCTTTTAAAATTTTGTAACCGGTCGAAAACATATCAGGGCAGCCGTGGAACGCTATCTACGAGGCACATTAATCGTGCCAATCAAGGCACAAGAAAGAGATATACGCGCGTTCATCAAGACTAAGATTGATGAGGACCGAGATGACAACCCTGAGATAATGACCCAAGATCTAGAGGGGGAAATAGTGAAAAAGATCACGAGTCTCTCGAATGGAATGTAAGTTGCAGCACCTTTGGCCAGTTTTACATGTCTTAACAAGAATATATAGATTTCTACTGCCTGCGCTGCACGTACAAATTGTTCTGGGAGCGCTTACTATTTCCAAACGGCGTTCCGCTTTGGACTCCTTATCAACCAAGCTCAGTGATGCATTGACGGCACGATGGAGAGAATCAAAGCCAGCAAAGAGGATATGTGGACCAAGCTATGCGGATCCTGATGTGGGTACATCTGGCAGAACGGCCTCTGTCTGTTGACGAGCTGCTCCATGCACTCGCTACAAGAGTTGGAGATCGAGACCTTGATCGTAACAACTTCCCAAGTCGGCATACCTTCCTGAATTGTTGTCCGGGCTTGGTTCTTGTTGACGATGAAACTTCAACTGTCCGCCTGGTTCATTACTCTCTTCACGAATATCTCTTTAATAGCCAGGATCCGATCTTCCAGAGCATTACCCAAACATGTCTTACATACATTATGTTTGAATCGGCAGCTTTCGAACAGATATATGCTAAATTCGTGGACTTTTGTAATCATACAGTCGATTCCGGCTTCCTCTTCAGCTTCCAATTCAGAGCACTACGCGCTAGACTGCCTACTTGGTTAAGGTCTTCTGCTCTTGACAGTATCAACAATAAATCTGGCCTCCTCAAACCATCCAAATTCAGGGAGAATTCAGGGAGAACCTACTTTCATTGCTATCACAGTTTGCCTTGCTGAGATATGCCATTTGTGAGTGGGGCAATCATGCGCGAAAAGCTTGTCCTATGGAAGATGATACAATTTGCCTGACGCAAAGGTACTTCATGAATCCACAAAAGCTTGATGCCTGCCTACATAAGGCTCTATCACAAACGGTATGTCCCCAACGACGTGATATGGCTTCCGATAAGAGGATTCTCGCCATTGCACATCACTGCTTACTTTGGAATTTATCAAATGTTACCCTCTAAAAGGTCGAATTTTGTTTCATCAAAAGGATTCGCTTGGCCGGACGCCGCTTCTCTGGGCTACACTCAATGGGCACGAGAAGGCAGTGACATCACTGATCGACAATGGGGCCCGTGTGAGCTCGAAAGACTCGCAGGGAATGACACCGCTTTTCTGTGCCGCGAGGCTTGGCCACAAGGCAGTTGTGAAACTGCTCATTGACAAGGGAGCCGATGTCAATTCCAGAGATTCAGATGGTAGCACACCTCTATGTCATGCTGCAATGCAAGGAGATGAAGCAATCGCCAAGCTTCTCATTGACAAGGAAGCTGATGTCAATTGTAAAACTGCTACGGGATACATACCTCTACATTTATCTGCATTTTTTGGGCATATGGCAATTGCCAAGCTTCTAATTGACAAGGGAGTTGATGTCAATTCTGAAGATTCTGCAGGATTTATGCCATTATATTTCGCTATACTAAAGAACCACCAGGGAATCGTTGAGATTCTGGAGCGCGCCGGCGCGAGCCGTCGACACAAGTTCATAAAGAGAGCATTGGAACAGGCGCAGAAGCAAGGCATAATAATTTCTCATCCGTCCGGACACGCAAGGCCAGGGACGTCAGGAGGGTCTTCGGTTTGAGAATGTCATACCTCTTCTCTTACCTTTTATTGGTTATGTTGAACTTCAGTATACGTTATACAAGGTGTACATACACAGCATTCCTCTCATCAAGTTCTCCAACAAACTGCGACTTGTGAATTTCATCCAGCAATGGTCGCCCTCGACTCTATCCGTTTATCAGAAACACTTTTCTGAAACCTGTCTTGAATTCCGATAGAAAGAAGAAAGGAGGTACTGTACAGTGCATACAAGCATTATGGAGAAAAAATATCTCTTCAACAATTCTCACAGATTCAGATAGGACACCCAGCCTACCTATATCAGGTAAATGATTTTTTTAAAGTCAGCTACACAACTGTACCCACATACCTGCCTAGGTAGCTATTTAATTTAGATAAATAAAGATGATCAGGAGAACAGACCAGGGAACAGCAGTGATTCTGTCCTCTATGTGTGTGCACTGTATGAATGGAAAGCAGGATAGTCATGCCAGCAGTGCCATGGTCTATCCAACAATATCGATTGAAGTTTCAGTTTTCAACGAGCTAGCTTGTTGGCTGACTACATAGTGACTACATACCTCGTCCATACATAACATGCAGTACAACACCAACCCATTCATTCTTTCATCCGTCCATTCATCAATGTAAATCTGACTCTGTAGATATGGATTCCGAATGCATGCACACGACATGACCTAGGGAGATCTCTTTCTACTAGGTACAGGACCTAGGTACAGTACTTACGTCTAGATACACACGATGCATGTATGTACTGTACATATACATGCATACATATAGATCAATCAGCACGTCAGAATAAGATTTATCATCCCCGTCGATGAAATAAGAATAAAATAAAAGAAGAGAAAGTGCTTGTTATGAGTACGCATACGAGTTACGAGTATTACTTGATAAGGTAAGGAAGGAAGGAATGAAGGAAAGGCTGTTTCCCTGGATATAAAGTATATCATAAGGAACGGGATAAGGCTAGTTTTATACATACATACCTGTGTACTGCGTCTGTCTTCTCTATCCGACTGTCTGTCCTCCGACTGTCTGCTAAATAATAGTAGACTACATGCCATTGCAGAAACTGGTCAAGGTGGAAGTGGTACACGTTCGGATAGAACTTAAGATGATTGTATGTACAGTACAGTGATTCGTTGAAAGATGGTATAGGCTCACGAGGGACTTTGAATGAATTAATCAAAGAACAAGAAACACGATGCAGAATATGACTAATTATAGGGTATCTCAATGTTATTTTTTTTCCTATACTTAAGAACTAGGTAAGTACTGTACATGAATAGATAAAATTATTGTACACGTACAACTGTATCTGTCACTGTCATCAGGTAGGTACAGTACATATGTATTACATACTACTCTTTTGCTGCTCGTACCGAGAGGCGGGTATCAATTATCATCTAAACAGGGCAGAATGAACAAGGTTTTCACTTTCAGCAGGATGCTTGATACCACAATGCATTCTGAGGTATCTTGTGTCCCAGTCATACATAAAGAGTGATGAGTTGTATTAAGAGCATGAAAGCAAGCAATCAATTATTCGCTCCTCATGCTGCCGCTCTTGTTTGCACTAGCAAGATCGCAGAGTATGGCTCTCATTTGTTTTGCTGATATCAAGAGGTTGGGATCACAGTGATCTCATTGTCTTGCTCTTGCTGGTCTGCGGGATGAGGAGTAGTTGCTGGCGCATGCGCTTCAGGAGGAGGAGAAGAAGGAGGCCTAGCAGGAGACAATTCCTGAGGAGCCGCCCTGGTGGTGGGAGTCGGAACTTGGAGGAATGCCTGCGGCTGCGGCTGCGGCTGCGACTGCAGCTGGGACATCTCACACTGGACAGGAGCGTTCTCCAGAGCTCCGCTCATTGTTGATGGCAGGTTGTTGCTAGACGCGACGCTGCTGCGAGGTGGGGACACTTGCAGCAAGGGCGGCACCGCACCAGCAGGACCAGGAACAGGCTTCTTGCTCCTGCGTCTGACCTTTTCCGGCACAGGACCCAACATGGGCAGATACTTCCAGCAGAATCCCCAGTGGAGCCAGAGGGCGAACTTCTTCCTGCTGCCCATCTCCATCCATTTCTTCTGGAGCTCTGCAGCCTCCTCCGCCGTCCTGGCCCGGTAGCCTTTGTGGGAGAAGCAGAGCAGGAAACACAAGAGGACAGGCACCAGCATAGCCCATGAGAGGGGGAGCCCGCGCCGGGCTTGCCATCCCATCATCAGATGCTAGAATTGGAACCGGCTCTCCATGAGGCCGATGATAAACCACAGGCCGAACCAGCTGAAGATGACAATGAGGATAACGGCCAGAGGGGAGACGCTGTACCAGTAGTCATCATATATCCAGTCTTTGTTGCTGTTGTCACTTGAGGCATCACTGCTATAGCTTCCAGTATTGTAGCTTGTGCCGCTACCGGAACTGCCGCTATTGGAACTTGTGCCATCGTTGGTATCGTCCCTGTCAAAGCTATTGGTATCGTACGGGCAGCCAGCACCGTACAACATGGTGACCGGTGCATAGAGGTTTTCGGAGGAAGGAGAGACTCAACACGGGTAGCTGTGTGGGATCAATCCACACAATTGCCTGCATGATGGTGGTTGGCTGAAAGGGTTTATAATTGTCGACTGAGTATGATATCGACGTCGAGGTAGGCTGCACGAAGCCCGGGCACATAAAGCAATACCGCGGTAGTAGTGGTCCAGTGAGACGGACAGCCTGTCAGCGCGGTATAAATAAGATCGGCATAGTAATTGGTGGTTATGAAGTCATTGTTGTTGTAGAAACTGTTATCTGTGGCAACCAGGGCACCGGACAGCAGTAGTACCTGCACCACAGTGACAATGTTGTCAAAGTTGTAGTCACTGTGGTTGTAGAAAGCGCCGCAGGCATTGATGATGCTGTTGGGGTCACTTTGATAATGTCAATTGTCACTGTTGGCGTGATTGTCATGTAGGTGTTTGTGTAGCCATCGTCAGAATATACCCCCGGCTCATAGTAGCGAGTCACAATCCATGGGGCAGCACAAGCGAGCGAGGAGAAATAAAAAACAAATGTGAGAAACAAGACAAGAAACAAGTGCGAAGGTGCCATGATGCCTGGCCCTCTGGGTATCAACTGGAGTCAAAAACACGCGCGCGCTCTCCCTCCCCAGAAGGAAGAAGGCCAGCATTTTATGGGCCATGATTCTTTGCAGTCTGATTAGGCTCCAATGCTGGCTCTCATGAGGGTCTTTGATGTGAGGACTCTAATTCAGAAGTAATGCCGACACGCCGACACACCAGTGGACATATTAGGAATTCCAAGTCTGGTAATTGGGGTGTGATAGCAGACTAGTGTGAGATTTTGGCCTGCGCCGCAGAAGAAACCCGGCAGTGATTGGAGATCCACGCGATCCTTGACCTGTTCCTGGAGTAGCGAGATGGAAGGGGAAAAGGAAAATGGAAGCTAGGCAGGCAACAACCATGGAGGAAATGAGTCTGGCCATGCCTGGTTTCATTGTCAGCATTCGGATAATTTAGCGGACGCTTCAAGGCATAAAGAGCTGCGGCAAATGGAGTACTTGCCTGGTAGGCTTCAGGCTCACTGTGGAAACGACCTTGACTGTTGCAATGAGAGGCCTGTTGAACACATCGCCGGCAAGGCCCCTCACATTGTTGATATCCATATCAATAGCATGCTCAGTGCTCTTTGCGATCTCGTGCCGGCGGGGCAAGGGAAAAGGCCGAAGCACCATTCAAACTCTCCCCCAGTGCAACACTGCTATTTTGATCCAAAGGAGTAGCGTTACTCTTCATGCCTCCAAACTACAGCACATGAGTCAGTATCTCGGCTATGTCCGAGGGCATAACAAGGAGGTTCAAAAAACAGAGCAGTCATTTTGCATTTGCACATTCTTGGCGGACAGAATCGACTCCATACTTCCGGCAGGAAGGAAAAGCAATACTGGGTTACTGCCTGTATTTTCACAGCAACTTTTTTTTCATCTTTAGAAATGTGGACATGGTCGACTGGAGTATCCACTTGATCGAATCCCAGTCACATCCCAAATGTAGTAGTTAAAGGGATCTCTTCTTTTGGTGAATAGCAATGTCCCTTCAACCAGTGCTGCGCTCTGTTCTCGGACCTGCAGGTATAGAACTATCTAATTATTGTCGCGCTAAGCGTTTAAAATATCGTCCCCGGAGCATTTCTTTAGTAGATGAAGATTTATTTATCTGTGCACCTGTTAGACCAGCCTATTGGCATCGTAGAAACATTGACTGTTCCCTCATTTCAATCACACAAGCGAAATGCATTTCACCCATAGTGAGATTAACGCTGTGTTGCACATGTCATCAGTATTTCTGTAATTGTATTTATCAGTCTCCAGTAGTTGAAAGAGCGTCCCTACGTAGTGAATAGCCAACCAACAGAAGACAAGCGGAGATAGCATGTATGCAAGGCACAGTAGCTTCGTTCCTCATATTAATAAGACAGCATCCAAGTTCGAGCTGCACAAGGCCCTCGGACTAGAAACAAGGAAACAGGAAGACACTCCGTTTCTGCGCCAGATCACCGCGAACGCCACACCGTTACGTAGTCGGTAAAGTAACAACAAGGCGCGCACAACAAGAGGGGCTTGTATCAATTCCTGGGAATATGGACATACGGCACAAGACTTGAATAACAAAAGTGAGAAGCATCAGAGACATAGAGGCAAAGTGGCGTAAACATGAAATGCGTCATGATCATCCACAGGACGGATGTGGATAGAGTCAGTACGGGACATAAGTTCCAAGTGCACCCTGCGAAGTAGGAACAACAGACGACAGACAAAAGGCAAAAAGGGAATTCCCCACCATTAGTCCACCTCTTTGCGTAGTTCTTAGGCTTTGACTTCGAGGACAGGCAATGTGATGGCAACGACCGCCTCAGGTCCCAGCCCTGAGAGCACGCAACCTCGCGCCCAGCGCATCCTCGACTTCTGCATCGGTCTGCTTTTGAACCTTGATGTCCTCTTTCGGCGCCGAGTCCTGCTCGAGCGCCATGCGCAAATCCACGCCGGCCTTGTCTGCTAGCTTCTGCATGAGCCTGTCAACCTCCTCTTGGCCTTCGGGCCCATTTTCTTGCATGGTGACGCCCTGCGCAACGCCTTCGATGGCGCTGCTCGCAATCCTAAAGTCCTCGGAGCGCGCAAGGAAGTTGTTCGCATGGGCAAGCAGGTTCTCAAGATTGACGCTCCTCGAGGCGGCCTCGAGCCCCTTGGAGGCGACAGACAGTGTGTAGGCGGTGTCGCGTGTGCTCTGGACGGCCTTGAGCTCGTTGATGATCACTTCCGCCTGGGCAGCCTCGTATTTGAGCTTTATCTGGCGTTTCTTCTCGCGAACTGCAGAGCCTGCATGGATGCGGGCGATATCGAACTCGCGGTTTGCGATCGCCTTGTCAGCTTTCCTCTCTTCCGCTTCCGCGGTCTTTCCAGCGCGGATAGCCTCCTTCTTGAGGCGATTCATGTGAAACTATCACAAAGGAAAAGCCGTTTGTTAGTAAAGTCTACAAAAGGGTGCGATGAAAGTGGGAGATATCAGACGAAAGGCGTCTTCTGCCGTCGGGTCTACGAGCGTGCGGTGAGGGGTCTAGATGAGGGGACGAGGATAACACCTACTTGCACCTTCGCGCGGGCTTCGAATATCGGATCTTGCCGCACCATCTCGAATCACTGTCGTCACTCACCGGTGATAGAATGGAAGAAGACAGCATGGGATGAAAGGTTGAATGAGATGGATAACGGCGATGTCCAGTCGGAGGCGGCCTGGAATAGGCGTCGGTCTTGGCATCGTCATCTGGTCGGTTCACATCCACGTTAGGAAGCCCACGACAGTCGGAGATCCAAACAGCATGAACTATTGCCGCCGACGCTCCTGCCATACCATCGAACCCTCAGATACTACTTGGGAATCCCAAGAGAACAGTTACGGGTTGTTACTGGCTATCCTAATTCGGTGATCTTCCTCTGAAGGTACTCTACGTGTGCCTTTTAGATCCCTTAGATCACACATCGACGAATAATCACTAATTTCGCATTGATCTTGACCCCGCATGTCTGGCCGTTAGAAGAGCATGCTTAATTAGATAAATCGATTTAACATTAGTGTATAGTACACCGTACATTTAACATGGCTTCCCCGTCAATAGATATGTAAGGCTCTCGCCAGGTCTCAAACTCCCTGAACTCCTTGAACTCCCGTAACAGTTATCATAATTACTCCAGTAATCTTTCCGGACTCGTCTCTGACCGTTCGAAGGCTGCCTTCGATGTTTTCTTCCAAGAGAATCAATAGCCCATGCCAAAGTCAATAACAACTCCCAACTCTGTCGCTCAGTTTGGCCACCGACAGCCGACCCAGTCTGCTGGGAGAAGCGCTCCCTAGCCGCTAGCTGCAATGCTCTGCCCGTCGCATCGCGAAGTGGACGCGCCAAGGCTGGGCTGCACGCCAGGAGCCTGGTGAGAAGCTTCATCCGGAAGACCGATCGACGAGTCGACGCCGTCGAGGGCGACAGGCTCGGGGTCGAAATCAACCAGAGAATCAAAGGGAAATGCTGATAGATCTCCTCCGTTGAGAATGTCAAAGGAGAGCCCGTCTTCAACGAGTGAAGAATCTGGCTCAACGGCTGAATCACTGTGGAATAGGCGGCGGAAGTCATCGTCAGAAAGAGGAGCTGCAGCATTGCTTGCAGCGTGAGACTCAAGGCTCGATCCGAGGTCAAAGAGAAGCGCGCTCCCAGATCCTTCGAGTCCACCGACTGACACTGCAGGTCACACAACACCGCTGCAGGATGTTGTGCCACGTCGGAGGACTCAGCCAGATCGGAAGGCTGCGTGCCGGAAGAGTACTCGGTGATGGACGGAGTCGGGAAGGGAATTCGGTCAAGAGCGACCTCATCACCTTCCTGTTTGAACAACATGGGAGTGAGAGTGGGCGAGGCCGTGTTGGAAGGTACAGACTTGGGAGAGTTGCTTCGAGACCCGCGAAGCTCAGCAGATAGCTGGGCGACTTGCCGGCTTAGACGGCTGTTCTCCGCCTCCATCTGCGCCAGGCGCTGAAGGAGGAACTCGTTCTGCTGTTCCATTCTCTTCTTTTCGCTCTCGAGTCTCTCTACCTCGAGCCGCTTGCGTTCCCGAGAGGTTTGTGCCGCGGCACGGTTGCGAAGAACTCTCTCAATGCGACGTTGCTCTTTCTCATCTTCTGTCTTAGCTCGTTTCCTGAAGCAGGCTGTCAGTACGCGACATCATTAGAATCAGCGTTTAAGCCAGACATACCGTGGTGGGAGGTTGGTCTTGGGAATCGGGAGTTCCTGGCCCCACGACTTCCTCTTCTTAACCGGCTTCTTCTCCTCCGGCTTTGTCCCGTCGAGCCTCACCTCTGGTGGTTTCAAAGAGGTTGCCGTGGGAGCGATAGTCAGCTGGGGCATCTCCGTGCTCGGGGGCGCTGCCATGGCGCCCAGCGAAGAGAGGGAAGCGAGTAGGTTATCCATCATGAACAGTGGACAGGATGTACACTGACACTGTCCTCGGTCGCACTCTTGATCGTGGTTCTCTTGGGATATTCCTCAGAATGTGGTTTGCAGAGAAGGGGTACCGATCGAGGATGTCCACTTGATGAAGCGTCAAGGCGACAGAGGCCACGGTGTCATCACGGTGGGATCCAGAGCATGGCTCCGACGGCCAGGACAAGCGAGGCAAATTAGTCGAAAAAAATGAAAAGGACAGCTGTTCAGAAGAGGGCGAGGGAAAGCCTGAGGGTCGAGGGGAAGCCGGGCCCGGGGGACTCTTTAAAGGCCAGCGTGGTCACATCGGCCCCAAGGAGGCGCGGCTCGGCCTGTCGGCGCCGGTACGGTACGCTGCATACACAGTAACGTGCTTACCGCCAGACACGCACCGGTGGACTGCTATTTTTACCGACTCTTGGCAGGCTGCGGCGGCGGAACACCGAGCGAGGTCGCCCTTTGTTACCGTCCAAGACGCGTCTGTACGATACACTCCGCGCTCCGAGGGGCATGCTCCCCCAAGCCGTCATCCCGTTGGTGACGCGCCCGCCGTCGAGCCCACCTGAAACTCCGCTCTGGATCCGCCGTTTCATCCATGCCAGCTCCTCGCCGTGATTCTTTGTGTGACGTGCGCCAACGACGCTGCCGTAAGACGAGGCAATGAAAGGATCATTGGCCCCTCGTGCCCCGCAGGGCTGGCATACAAAAGTGCAAGGTTTCTGCATTAGCCTCAGGCGCATGATTCGCCATGAGAGCGGCCCAGATCTACTTCGGCTGAGTACGAGTTGCACCAACAATACGCTGCATGTACAGTACATACAACCCGCGGAGGTTGTCCGTTGTAATTCGCTTCGCCAATGCTGCCAACATACCTGCAGCAAGCAGGTCGTCTTAGCATTTTCTCCGGATGCCGTTTGAGGCTTGGCGACTATGCCCTACATGTCCCAGGATATCAATGATACTGTTCAAGTATAGGCGTTGACATGTTGAATGGGCCCCAGCGCCTGCGAACCCCGCCTACTCATCTGCATAATTTCTGTGATATCTAATCACAGTGGATCTATGCCAATGATGGAGAAATACGCTGTATCGAGGGATAGAACATGATGGGTGCGTTCCCGGTTGAATGTTTGTGAGCAGTCATCATACTGCCATCTCATTCATCTTGTTGGCTTTGCACCGGACGTTAGACTTGCGCGTTTGATGTGCTCCCCTGTCAGGCTGACTCAGGCATGGACTACGAGGAACTACCATCCAATGTCTGCCGGCAGTCGATGTGTCTTCGCCAGATTAGCGCTTCATCATGATCAGCCATTGGTTCCAGGACGGATTGCCGCAGCATCTGCAGGTTCACTGCCCCGCCATGCTGTGCCTTGGAAGCATGCAGTGTAGCCTTTGACAAAAGTCGAGAGGACAGATGTCCACGATTTGCAAACTGCAAATGCCATATTGTTCAGGGACTCTCGTCTTTTCTTGACTCCAGAAGCGTATCTCTTCCAAGGTCAATAATGGCGGACATCCTGGGAACTGCAGTCGGGGTGATATCGCTGGGAATTCAGCTTTGCGATGGGTTGCTCAAGTATTATCACTCTTTCAGCCATTTCCGGGAAGAAACGCAGGCGACTTGCACTCAGATAGAGGATCTGCAGATCACGTTGCATGCGTTGGATGACACTCTAAAGAAATACGACTTCAGCCCGGAAGCAGTGAAACGAATCGAGAGCAGCGTACGTTCATGCAGCATGGGTAATGATGCCCTGAAGAAGGAACTGGAGAAGTTCATGGACGTCTCTCCTCCAGACGGCCTACGGCAGCGGCTGGTGGTACAAGGAAAGCGACTCCGATACCCATTCAAGGAGAGTACGCTTTCAAAATTGCAGGCAACGGTTGCTGATATGAGAGAGAACATATTGTTAGCGATCCAGATCCTGCTGCTCGACAGTTCTGGTACCACACAGACGCAGGTCTCTGAACTTGGAAAGCAGCTATCCATCTTGGCCCATCGATCGAACGCTATCGAAGTATCTGTCTCCCAAACTGGGTCTGACGTGAAGCTTCTCCTGCAGGGCCGTGTCGATGACCTCCGTCGGCAAATCAGAAACTGGCTCGATCCTGTCGATGTATCTTCTTTTCACAAACTCCTGCAGAAACAGCGGCAACAAGGCACAGGCAAATGGTTCCTCAACAGCCCGAATTTTATGCAATGGAAGACTCAACCGTCATCCTTGCTGTGGGTGCACGGGATACCGGGTGCTGGAAAATCTGTTTTGTGCTCTACCGTTGTTGACAGCCTGGTCGAGTGTTGCAGAGTTGACGAGAACCTCGGTCTTGGTTATTTTTACTTCTCATTTGATGATCGCAAGCGCAGGCACGTACGCGATAGTTTGTTACGTACCTTGATTTGCCAGTTGTGGGCAAGACTTGGTCAGGAATCTGATGAGCTAGAGAAGCTGTACAATCTCTGCAAACGCGAGGATAGAAGTCCTGCGTTAGATGAGTTGGGAGGACTCCTGCAAAATCTAGTGTCGGAGTTCTCAGAGACTTTTATTGTCATCGACGCCCTTGATGAATGCGCAGAAAGAGAGGATCTGCTGGAAATGATCGCGGAGATTGTCGACTGGCAGTTGAGTAACCTCCATGTCATGGTCTTCAGTCGAACGGAAGATTACATTGAAGAGATCCTGGGACCATTTCTGACCTGTAAAGTGCGTGTGGAGAACGAGATAAATCAGGATATCCGTCTGTACGTCCAGGAACAGCTTAAGAAAGATATTAGGCTGAAAAAGTGGCCAGAAGACGTGAGGCAAGAAATCGAAACGCGTCTTCTGGAGAAGGCGGATGGAATGTGAGTACGTACTCGTATGTTCCAAATATTGGAGTCACCATCTAAACAGGACCAAGGTTTCTCCTTGTTGCCCGCCAGCTCGAGCTGGTTCGCAAAAGCCGTCGGACGAAGGACCTTCAGGAGACTCTTGCCTCCTTACCTGGGAAGCTTTTTGAGGTGTATCAGCGGATTCTGGAATCAGTCGATGAAAATGATGAAAAAGACTTGTACAAGATCCTTTACTGGCTGGCCTACTCTGAGCGACCATTGACACTTAAAGAAGTTGCAGAAGTTGTGGTCATAGAGCATGGTGACGAAGAGCAGCTTCCCTCTGTCGATACAGGTCTGCGATTTCGAGACCACAGAGAGGTACTTGGCATCTGCTCAAGCCTTGTCAGCACGCGAGAAACGCTGTGGTCGTGTGATACCCAGTATAATTACCAGGTTGTTAAGGTAATTGTGCTCGCCCACGCGACAGTGAAGGAATACTTGATTTCCGAAGAAATCCGCAGAAGCGCGGTATCCAGATTTTGGCTTTCTGCGGAGGTTTCACATAAGCTGATAAGTGAGGCCTGTGTTGCTTATCTTCTCCAATTCGATAAAGAGTCTTCCTTGACCGAAAGCACTTTCGACGACTGGCCACTGGCTCAGTATGCTGCACAGCATTGGCCGTTGCATGCAAGAGTCATCGACCCAAGGAACTGGTCGAAGCGTCTGGAAGCGCTGTGTATGATGCTTTTCCATTCCTCACCGGTCTGCTTTGCCAATTCACTCCGTATCTGGGATGCTTCGCGCGAGACATATATTGACATGGTAAGCTCACCGGCGGCCAAACTTCCGCACCCGCCGTCTCCAATCTGCTTTGCCGCCAAACTAGGCCTGCTTCGCGCTGTGGAGCTGTTGCTGCTTGAAGAACCGAATTCGCCTACCAATCCAGATGGTAAAGGGCCGTCGGCTTTACATCACGCTGCAGACAGCGACTTTGATATGCCCACACTTGTGTCGATGCTAATTGATAGAGGCCTGGATGTAAATTTGCGAGACGATATCGGTAGCACGCCTCTGCATAACGCAGCCCTTGCGGAGAACCTCGAAACGGTCCGACTCCTGCTTGGTCGCGGTGCGGACATAAACGCGAAAGATTCAATGGGGTTAACGGCTCTACATAAGGCCGTCGCAGGTGGTCGCCTCTCTGCTATTCGATTGCTTCTGGACAGTGGTGCCGATATCGAAGCAAAGGATGCTGTGGGCCGAACGCCTATGCACTTGCTGGTTTGCTTTGCGGAGCATGGAGCTGCAGTTATGGATATCCTACTACAGTGCGGTGCGAATATTGACTCAAGAGACGACACAGGAGAGACACCACTTGCTTCTGCTGTACAAAATAGCTTTGAATCAATCGATATTGTCAAACTTCTGCTCCAAAAGTCGGCAAATGTTAACCTAGCTGATGACGACGGCTACTCCCCATTACATCGCGTATGCCTCCACCAGAACAGTCCTGAGATGATCGAAATTCTTCTTCATTACGGAGCAGACGTCAATGCTCGCACCAATGATGGACAGACACCTCTCCACCTCGTGCTCAGTAACTCTGAGCCTTCGACGAGGTCTGTGGAGCTTCTCCTGAACCATGGCGCTCGTGTTGACCTTACCACGGAAAATGGCGATACTCCCCTTCATATAGCAGCACAGATCGCCGACACCGTCATTGGACCTGCGGTAATTGAGTTGTTGCTCTCTAATGGAGCTGACATTGACGCGGAGGATGACCAGTCCACTACTCCTCTGGATACAGCACGTCTTCACAATTGTGAAACGAACGCTGCGCTGCTCCTCGCGAAAGGTGCACGTCCTACGCCTAAGGAGCGAATCGAGCAATACAACAAGTTCAACTTCAGTGATCTGCTCCTCGAAGCCCAAGCTGAAGTTATGAAGGAGATCAAGGTATCAGAAAGTGCGAACGTGAGCAGGCAGGAAATGAGCAACTTTGCCCTTAACCGGGAGTTAGATGAGATTTCCGATACGCTGGCACGGAACGGACTCAATCCCCATACTGTGGATAGGCTCAATGCGCTTCTTCCGGAACTTTCGAGGGTCTCCGGCGTTTCATAAATTGTTAGATGCACAACTGACATATTGGCTGCGACTTGACCGGCTCTTCAGAATCTTTATAACGTCCTTGACTTGGAAATATCATTGCACCGGGACCTTTGAATATTATCTATTATGTCGATACTGGACGCTACATAAGACAGGACCATACACATCTTTATTACGACGACCTTAACTGCGTGCATCGATATACAGTACATTCTCAACATATATCCAGACGCTACCTATCCACACAGCTCAGTTCTATACACGACATCTACGATTTGTCGATCTTCGTGATGCGCACTGGCTATTTTTGGATGGTTGTTATATCATTTGACGTTTATAAACTCCATGACCGGATATATATTGACACCTTCACTATTTATCATCACTCTTCGTTTCGGTATCTAGTTGCGCCAGTGGGATCTAACATTTACGCTCTGGACTGAATCGATTTACTCGCTTTCTGCTTTTTGCTTGACTACTTCTGAAGATGGTGGAAACACATAAACTTGACAACATGTCGATAATTTGGATCATCGTTTCATTTTGTACAAGACTATAGCAAGTACAGTCACTGGAGGGATAATGGTTGCAGCACTATTCAATTTTGTTGAAAACCCCAAAGAACCGCCATTTTTACCTAACACCGCAAGAGGTATATGCAGAAAAGGTAAAAAGGTAAAAAGAAACATCCATGAAATAGGAAACGCCCAACCGGCCGCAAGCATGTACACATAAGAGCGGATCAAATAATACGCGTCGATATCCTTTGCACGAATCAAGGGTTGCACACTTTTCTTTTAGTGAAAGAGGCATCTACATTGTCACGTCCATCGTATCGTCGCCGGCATCGGCGGCACCTTGGTTCTCAGGGACGGGTATGCCTCTGCCTCTTCCGGCTAACAACTCCCGTCTTACCTCCGGTCCAATATCTTTGTGTCCACAGACGAGCAGCAAGTCGAGCAGGGCCTCACGCTGATCCTCAGTGATATCGTTGCGGTAGCGCTGCGCAAAGGCGAGCAACGACTGGTGCCAGAGCACGGGGAGCTTGAAGTTCTTGGCGGCGGTTGCAGAGGGGGGTTGGCCGGCCATTTGGGTGTCTTCAGTGTTGTTGGCTACGGCGCGGAAGCGCAGGAAGTGGAAAACAAGAGCGTCGATGACCTTGTACGGCAATGCGTACTTCTTCTCGAGGAAGACACGGATGAAGATGTTGAGGGCACCGGTCCCTTCGGACGATAGCGTCGCCGTGGTCATCTCGGCGGCGATGTCGCACAGGCGGAGCAGGGCGGCGGCAGAGTGCAGGACGGGAATGGATACGCGCGCGATAACCGAGGAAACGATGTGCGCTTCGCGCAGGGTACAGGTGCCGCTCGAGACGAGCGGGAAGAGCAGTCCCTTGAAGAAGCAAGCGGGCTTGTATAACGCTTTCTTGAGGGAGTTGTATAGGTGTACGTTGAGCTTCTTGTTTTCCCGGATGTCCTGACGGACGCGATCAAGCAAGACCGTATTGATGAACTCCTGCGCTACGGCTGGCTTGGAAGAGATGAAAATCCGGGTCGCTCCGTAGATGGCATTTGGGGTCCAGTTCTCGGGGCGGGTGATGTCAAGCAGGGTCGACCAGTGTGGGAGGGTGGGGAGGATCTTGAAGGGCTTAGGGAGAGGACCGGATTTGTAGCGGGAGAGGAGCATGCCAACTCTGACGTTGGTCAGTATATAACCTTGACAAGCTGGATAATAGACGGGATACATACTTCTCGAATACTTCCACCGCCTTCGCGGGTATCTGGACTGCATCTTCTGGCCTCCCTCCTCCCATGATCTTAGGTTGGTTCTCCCCCGCCTGCTTGGCTTCATATGCCGCTATCTTCTCGAGAATAAGATTGGCCAGGTTTGTGCCCTCGCCTCCTTCATTGCCGTCGGACTGACCGGAGTTGAATATGGGATCTTGGTCGCCGCCGGGCATGAACTTGTGAAACATATCAAGGTCATTGGGGTCAATTTCCTGGACTAAATCAGTATGTGCGTTCGCAATTACAAGTACTACTGCCTCTTTCTCCCAATAGATGTAGGACTCAAAGGAAAAGCGCTGCGGGGTAGAAAAGCATACCACATCCTCGACCTCCTCTTCATCACCCCACTGATCATCTCCAAACTTGTCTTCATCATCTGACATCTGCTCCTCATCCTCAAACCGCGACTCGAAATCGAATGCGGAGCTTGTTTTGCCCCCAGTCTCTCCCATCGCGGCTCTCCGCTCCGCCTCCTCTTCCTCCGCCAGATCCTGACCAATCTGCAGGATCTTGCGCGACATCTTCGCGTCAATGTAGTGTTCCCGATCTCCCTCATCGTCGCTGGAGCGCGATCTGTGTTTGTTTTTCTTGCTAGGCTTGGTGCGCAAATGGCCGGCATTAATAATATCGTCGGCGAGGGGATTGTGCCTGCGCGCAGCGGCGCCGGAGCGGGGAGTGGTTGCTTTGGGCATGTTGACCGTTTCTTTCTTTCTGACTTTTTAAGGGTATCTTAAAGAATTCATAAGATCGGGAATATTTTATCAAGAGAACCTTTTCCTCCTATTAACAGGGGAGGGAAATAGGAATCCGTAGTCCACTCCGCTGCTTCGCCCGAAGCCCGCAGACCTCGAAAGTTTTGTGTAAATTTCACGGTCACGTGACATTAGTTTTTCTGCCGTGCTGGCGGTGTGTGCCGCCGGATAACATGTCACTGGCGTGCTCCTGAGTATTTCACATGACGCCCTGCCTTTTCTGCCGTTGTTTTCGTTCTGCACCGCCACAAATGCCCCTCTTCTGGCTCACCGCCTTCCATCCTCAGCAAATCATCCAGCCATATCTGAGCACCTGCAGTGGTACCCTTCCAGGTTTAGCGGATATACTTCTCTCCTTCCGCCTATCAGAGCTCTAACAGGTCCTCCCTGTGTCTGTTGACTTCCCATCAACCTTGTCGTCATCTTTTCCAATCCTAGAGGATACAGAGATATACTATGCTGTAACTGTGCCGCATTCTGCCTCCACAGCCTCCCTGAGCATTGCAATTTGTACACTACAGTAGTTTGCCAAAAAAATTGTTACACTTACATCCCTGTCTAGCGGCTGGACAAATTGCTATTTTATGCACGTGTGCTTTTTGAAGCTACTGAAAGGTCATTAAAGACAATGATAGGTCAAGGACCCTAAGCGAACTTAGTAAAGTCAGTCCAGTTCACAATAAAGAAAAAGCAGCAAGGTATGCGACTTGGGCAGGGACCCATAGTAGCAAAATTTTGGCAACTTCCTCCTGTGCCTGCCGACTGATCGCGAGCCAGATCACCACTTTCACCTACAGACAAGTACAATAGAGGCATATGAGAGTAAGTAACTCTCCAGTGCAAATACAGGAAAATCCCCTAGCATTAGGGATTTAACAATAAAATCGAGAAGCCTCGCCTCATAACGAGGACTCAGCCGCCAAAATACAAGTTCTCGCTGGAATCAGCGGCCTTGGCCTCTTTTTGTAGTCGAGCGGTATTTTGGGTCTACAGTTTATCGTTTGCCCGGGCTAGCAGATATGTAATCCTGTCTTCCTAACATCGAGCATTCCGTCTTTATTTCCTTTCAAGCGCCAGATAGCGCTGCTTTGTTCCTGACTCTGTCAATTCGGTCTCTGCATCCTCGGTCTTGAGCATTTAATTTTGTCAACTCCGTTCATCTTCTCCTTGCGCCTAGAGGCCCTGCGCCGTGTGCTCACGATTCTCGCAGGCGGTACGGTCACTTTTCCAGCTCTTTCCCTACAAGTGAGAAGACATATTCTTGTCATGGAAGATTATTGGATTGGCGCTTGCTCTATCTTTGCAGATACGGAACCAAATGCCCCGAGGTACCGCCCGCCGCCCTATACTTTCTACCCCGTATACTTTCCACGTTGATTTCAATAATTGGACATGAACGAACAAAACAGTACGGTACTATAGTATTCTACCATACCCGCAGCAATTAGGCGATTCAGCTCCGATGCCGTGAAGGAAACAATGGGGTGAAGTAGGGGTCTACTATGCCGAGTAGACTGCGAATCTTGGCGCCGAGGTAGTTCGCCAGCAGCGCTGGCGGGAAAACACAGTCGATGTCCCCGCTCGCGGATGCGTAATTCAGCGTCAGCGCGCCTCGGGCGCCGGGAGTGGGAGAGGGGATTGGGAACAGTGTGGGGGATAGAGCAACGCCGACAACCTGTAATCTGACAGACTCTCGAGTAACGATACCTAGATTGAGATTGGCGAATAGAATTTCTGTTATCTGTATGTTTTAACTGCTCGCTTTGGATTGGATCATCTACATTTATTGGTAGGAGGAACTAGATGCCGTATAATAGTATTTTCGTGGGCTAGCAAAAACCGGATTGTATCTACCAACACTCTATAAAATGGGGAATTTTGTCGACTTTCCCTCTGAACCGAGTCTTAGAAACAAACATCTGCATATATTTAAAAGACAACAGCCACGCCACACTCTTTACCCATCCCTAAGTTGCAATGAACTTTCTTTGTCTCTTGCAGCTGTAAGATGGATGTTGAACAGTGAATTTCTCTGAGTTAGTTCTTCTTCATGAACCTGTTCTAGCAGATATTGAAAGCCCTTAGCAGTCCTGTCGCTGAAGTCATTGATTGCAATTCCCATCGTGAAGGAAAGAGTGAAGTCCGGAAAATAATGCTGGCAGAAAATATGTCACGTGAGGATGAATGGACCGTGATGCCGTGTTGACAAATGGGAACAACAAGGTGAAGGCGGTGTGAGGTGGGAGGTAAGGCGGTCAGTGTTCGGTCAAAAGATGATCCGGAACTGAGGGCTCACCGCCTTTGTATAGGCTTAGTGACAGGGAGGACAAGTAGTTAGGGAATATGTCCGTGCAGGATTCTTTGATGACCGTCACTGCGTTACTATCCGTGAAGGAAAAAGGTATAAGAGGGGGCATTTTTCCCAGGTTGCTTGCTCATCCTTTTATTCCTCACATCTATCTTTGTCTATTCGCGGTATGGCTTTCTACCCTTGTAATAGGGAACACCTTGCCTAGTGTATATTAGTACCTCTCTAGGTAGTACTTAGAACTCGAATAAACATGTACTTATGTACATACCCCATAGTTGACTATAATATACGTCCTTTGGCCATTTTCTATGCTTCACACTCTATAGTTCGCTTTATATATTTCCGGCCACAGCGTGCCTCGAACACTATAGGACCATTGTGCCTAAGACCGATTAGGACCTGGCCCCAATTTCCTTCCATTGGACAGCTCGCGGGTCCTTCGATCTCTCGTGCTATTTTCTTTCGGCTCCAGTATATCTGAAATAATCCCGTTTCCACCTTCTTCCAATTATACATTGATCCTGTCTATTTCGATCTCAAACGAGCTGAAAAGCGCATATATATAGGAACGCCGATACCCCACTTCATTGTTCTGTTTTGCCCTTTCCAATATATAATCGCCACATATCGCGCTCGAAGAGAACTTCTCTTGGGATATCTTACGGTCATGCCCAACTCCTATATATTGAAACATGTCGTCCTTTTCAATCGCCGGAAGAGTTCATCCAGAAGAGGCAGGTATTCTTTAATGTATAAGTCGCCGTTCGTCAATAGTGGTATGCATACCACTTTTATGAAACTTGTGGATCAAGATCTTCCAATCTCAGGTTTTGCATCTTTCTGAGATTGAAAACAATGGAAACATTCCCCTGAAAGGCAGACGGCCGCATGCCCCATATACCCTAATCTCTTCTCGTATAACCTGTACAGGGATGACGACAAGGGAAAGGATAACGAAACGATAATACGCCTAATAACAGCACTGCAAAAGGGATAGATAACCAGACCTGAGAAGACAAAGGACTGAAAGTTCAGCCGGAGATACGATTGGCAGAAGATATATATAAAAAAATCCCACAATCTTTTATTTACATGTTTGTCCTCCTCCATCCTTTATGCAGGCCCTCTTTCTGGGGCCGCAACAAATAGTTCTCCTATATATCAAACAGGTTCCTGCTTTCTCCTGTTCTTTGGAAACAAAAATGCAAAGGCAACTTCTCGTCATTGAGCTGTATCTGCAACAGTTACAAAAGGCCAAGAAACCTAAGATAGAACCACCGTCAGGTTATCCAAATGCCTACAAGCACCTAAACTTGTGAAGAAGCTGGGTGATAAAGTCAGACTGCCAGTCCCGCTCATTAACGGCCGCCGAAATACAACAGAACAGTCTTCTGTCATCTACCTTGAGAACCAAGAAGATTCTTTGTTTACCTCCTTGTTGCCGTCACCGCGACATTTGTGTGATGAGGGAGTCATAATGTCGGGACGAGACATGGCAGAGACACGCAGGCCGCGGGAGTTCAGAACAGATATTTTGCCAATTCAAAACTCTATGGCTTCCACACGTCAGGGAGACCAGAATTGAGAACTCAAACTTCTTATCTCTGACTGCCACTTGCATCCAACATGTCGGACACCGATTCTATCTTTGAATGGTTTGGCGATCTTGGTGGTCTACCTAATTCTGCCGATCCAGACATCCTCAATACAGACATCCAAGACCTTGATGCTCGGAGCAGCAAGATGCAGACTGATAGGCTTAAATCAGAGACCGTCTTCTGTGGTCCAAATGATTACGGGTCCTCTTTCTCCGAGCGCTCAGCGTGGCTAAAGAACCCCAAGGAAGCCGCTGTGGTTGATATGGAGCGACCGCTATTATCAACAAGTGACCTCAATCCCTTTGTCGTCAAGTTCGGTCAAGTGGCTGAGCTCCCTGAATTTCAAGGATATAAGAAAGGGGACGGCATGTTTTCCGTTTCCAATCCGCTGTCTTTTTCTCTCTTCCGATATTTGGCTTCCATTCCTAAAGCTAGGCCGACAAATTCATCTACTTCTGTCACGACGACAACAAGCGGCGCTGTTGGTTTCGGGAACCCTCCTTTTCTCGGCAAAGACTATACGACAGCAACAGAGAAAGCTCTTCCTCATATATCAGATTCGCCATTAGCGACCGTTTTGAAACAACCGGGTTTTGCAGGGCGCGGCCGACTTCCCCTGTATCCAAACAACGATGCTTCTGATTGCTCAAGGTCTTCAGAACCACCTTCCATTGATCTGGCGTCTAGCAACGAACTCTCTCAAAGCCAGAGGACGTGTTTCGATCCGCCGCCAGATCCACCTCTGCTCCTACTCAAGCAGGTTCCACCGCTGCCTCCACAGCTTGCAGCAGAGGTGATAAGGGTTGTATCTGCAAGTCCGCCGGCAGACCCCTCGACATTCCCAAGGAACAAGCTCCACCCGTGTGCGGATACCGGTGCCAGTCTCTGGCGGGACGAGGCGGATCTGTACGGCACAAAGCCACGATGGGGATGTACTCGGTGCGCGAAACACTTCTCCAGGCCCAAGACGCTGCAGCAGCATGTCAGGGACAAGCATAAAGATCTGAAGTGGGATTACTTCTCGACGTGCATCAACAATCCACATGTAAGTGGCCTTGACAGTGTCATAGCTCTCCGACCGGGTTCATCTTGCTTTCATGGATTTGGGCAAAGATAGTGGGACGCTTAGATATATATCTTGGTGCTAACGTCTATCACAGCTGCCTCACAAACGACCACTGACGGAGGAGATGGCGAACGAAATAGTCAAGGCGTCTCTCAGCAATAGATTGCTTCCTGTCACGATGACTAAAGAACATTTTTATGAGTTCTATTCTTTGCAGGTGCTGCCTTCTCAAACCTGATGCCCGTTCTCCCACGTCAGCCACGAACCTGCCAGATCCACATCCACCCTGCGGTGATCCTCATGCACCATAGTTTTGATTAAGGGGCAGGTCTTGAGGTTCTATAAGGCTGTGGTCGCCTGTTGGTTTATCTTTTATGTTATATCTTCATATTTTATCGACTCCCTTTCAATCCTTCCTTTGTTCTTCTTCGCGAATACTTGGGACGGATGGAGGACGAGGAAAGAAAACTGAGGGCAGGAACGGTGTCTGACTCTGGTGGAGCTAATTCCAAAAGTTCTGTTTTTACGGAAGGAATAACAGTTCCTTCTAAATTCCGTGGCGATGCTGCACTCTATACTTGCTCGAATTGGGACTTTCTATTTTATAATTCCCGCCAATATTTTGACTATAAGTCAATAATGTTTGACTGTGCCTGGTATATATATTCTTTGGCAGCGATGGCACCAATTAATAAGGAGGAAAGGCGCGCCTGCTCCGGATGAAAAACTTGGTCGTTGGGAAGGCTACCCTACAATCGAGGCTCCGCCCCCGGTTCATATGCCATGCATGCTGCATGCTCGAACATCAGTGTCGCCATTATATAAAATATAAAACTCTCGTTTTGGAGTATAGGGCCCATGTGGAGGACCTCAACTGCGAGCTTGATATTTCTGTCTTTAGATATTATATATACGGAGTATATTCCCAATACCTTGTTCGATCCTTGAACCAGCAGGTCACGGTCTTTATACTCGCAGCTACGACCCCATTATCCTCAGCGACATGGACAAGAAACCTTAACTAGGAATTCAGTACAGTGCCTGAGCTGATGACCTTAACTAGGAACTTACTATCTTCTCCCTTCGCGTATATCGAGTACCTATTCCATTCCTAAAATATCATCAATCCTAGAATCGACAGATGATTGCCCTATCTTGCGGCCTCTGCACGGAGGGAGAGCGATGAGTTATTATTTCCTACTTTGCGCATACATAAAAATATAAAAAAAAAGTGAACCTAGCTATCTGCGTGTATCGCCTGAACACGATGTAAGTCGACTTAGACAGTCCTCGTTGTTGGACATTGGGATGCTGATTTACTTCAGGGGATTCAACATGGCAGGGCTAACTAAACATATTGTATAGGTATACAGCGCTAAAGGAAAGCAGAGAGAAAGTCCTTCTACGAGAAGAACCACCTACTTGGGGCGAACTCGAGGGATTTAACATAAGGACTCGGGGCGAATACGACAATATCCAAGTCAGAGACTTTAATTTGCGATTGATATATGAGCACCCATGGCAAAATATAGTACCAGATGGATTCATTTTACATTCCTGGAATCGACAAGTCTAGAGCCGGATGCAGCGAGGTCGTGGAAGTTGTAAGTGCGGAACCAGCCGAAAGAAATGCCAGAAGCTCTTGCGCATGCTGCAGAAAAGGAAGTTGGAAAAGGGCATCAAAACTCGAAGAATATACCGCGATACCCATTGTTTTGAGCGGCGAATTTGAACAAAAGAAAGTCAGCGGCTATTATGACACCGATCCCCGTGGGTCAAGACGGCCATAAAGACCTTTCGTGAGCCTAGGAGGGAGGCTGGGAGATAGACTTGACGAAATGATCGGAGCTCAATCTCTGAGTTCGATAATTCCGTTTTCGATCGAATCTCGAGGGGATAATGACAGCCGTCAAATCGAGACAAAAAATGATATGGTCCAAAGACGGGTCAAAGATATACGGCGGACATGTCCGCAGGCGATATCGGCTAGAGCCATCCAAGTTACCTGCATCTTTATATAACAGGGATGGATTTCTTTGATCTTTACGGCAGCGATGGCCGAGATGACTTATAAAGCTGCTGGATCGACCAGATTGGTCGGATCTATAACGGAGGTGGACCTCGGAGGCATATCATTGCAGAGAAAAGCAAGATCCGAGGATAAAATCATATGTAGAAAATGCCATGGGTCTTTGCGACCTGGGTGTGAAGGACGCGGTGGTGAATGCCATCTACAAAGTTTCAAGACCACAACAATGGTTCTTTGGTCTTTATGGCGTCTATGGTCGACAGGGGTTATAAAATGGCCTGAACGCTCAGATGGATCAGATCCATGACGGGGGCGGGCCCCAGAGCCATATCATGGCAGGAAAAGGCAGGATCAGAGGGCGATGTTATATATAGAGAAAGATGGTGACTTCCTGCCATCTGCGCGTGAGGGCCGCGGTGGTGGACGGTGGTGGGCAGTGAAGGTGCGTGATCTGGGCGGCAGAACGCGGCGCCCTATGCTAAAAGAGGAATAGCCTGTTCACGTGCCACCGATGAATAGCGGGCACCGCCACACCGCCTGGTCCTTCCTACTCTCACCGCCTTCACAGCGTGCATGTTCACTGGCCAGAAGACTCACCGCCTTCCACTCTCCGTTTCGTGCGCTGTTTCTGCTGACACAATCCCTCACCGCCACCCTCACCGCCGACGCCATGGCCTCTCAAGCATCCGCTGCGCCTGGCCTGCGTAAGTTCTCTCTTGCTCTCTCTCCTCGAGGCTGAGAAGTGTTCCCTCCCCACCTCTCTCCTCGCCCCTATATACGCGCCGTTGGCTTTTTGCTTCTTTGTTTATATACTCCTTCGTCGATCTGCCGCCCTCTGCTTTATATATTTCTTTTCTTTTTTTATATATACTGACGTGCGGCAGCTGCTCCTGCCGCACCCCAGCCCGCGCCGGCTGCCCTCCCCGAGAGCGCGGGGACTCCGTGGCAGAGGCCAGACCCGCTGCACCCGTGCGCCGCCGGGCAGTCCAGCGTCTGGGCCCAGGAAGCGGCCCATTTCAATAACAGACAGCTGTGGGGTTGCGCCCACTGTGGAAGTACTGCAACCCGCTACAAGGGGTTGCGGGATCACCACAGTGGGAGGTCGGGCAACGCGGGGCAGCACCGGGACGCGTTTGAGGCGTTCCAGTGTTGCATAAACAACCCACACGTGAGTACCCTTCGCCTGTTCCAATATTCGCATGGTTTCCGTTCCAGGATCTGGTTGTTGTGTTGTGTTGGACAGGATGCAACACCAGATCTGGATCAGCGGTCATCTGTATATATGCAATGTGCTAACAGCGAGGTGCGCAAATACAGCTGCCGGTGCCACGGCCTCTCATCCCGGAGATACGGGCGGAGGCGATCCGCGCCATCAACCAGGGTAGGGTGCTGCCGTATTGCCTCCAGCACCACAACTTCCACCGGTTTTATACCGGCCCTGCTCTGCCGCCGTATCCGCCAGGGAGTGTGCCCGCTGGTTTTCTTCCGCCGCCCCCTCCCCCTCCTCTTATCACCACGGCTGCGCCTGTCGTTCCGCCCGCGGTTCTCTCTAATACTCCTGCGCAAAGCGCTCTTCCTGCACCGACTGCTCCGGCGGTTCCTGCCGCTGCAGCGTCCGGTCCCGGCCCTGTTGTCTACTACCCTGTGCCTGGCTTTGTTCCCTGGGTTCCGCCTGCTGGACCGATCTCCGGGCTTGGAGACCAGCAGCAGTCTGTCCTAGGGGACGATCAGCCCAGCCAAGAAGAGCAGGGCGACAACGGCTGGAGAGAGGAGACGCCGCCGCCCGAGAGTTTGCTTCCGCCCTACCCTTCACCGCCGGCTCGCCTGTCCTTGTAAGCCGGCTAGGATCTCCCGGAACTTCGACCCCCGCGAGGGCGATCCCAGTGAAGGGAACCCCAGTTGACTGGGCCTAGTTTGGTGACCTTGGCAAGCGCGACTGTGCACGCCGTTGGTTTTCATTCCGCTTTCCCCTTCCTCTCTTCTCTTATATCCTCGGACATACTCTCTCGGTCCTGTCGGGCATTCGGTTTCTGCGTGGTATCTCTGCTTTTCGACTTGTTTTCGCCATGGCGTCGCCGCAGCCTGCGGGGTCCTCCGGACCGTCCTCCAACCTCAACTCTCCGATCCTCCCCCCTAGCAACGCAGCCAACAACAACAACAACACCACCACCACCATGTCAGAGCCTCACGCCAAGTTGTCTCCCGCTCCACCTAGCAACGCTTCAGTGCAAGCCGACAGTGCCAGATCGAAACGAAACAAGCGTGACAGCCGCAAGAAGCGTGAAGCCAAGGGTCTCGATCAGGAAGCCATGCCTCCCAAGAAGAAAGCCGTCGTCGCTCACAACTCCGCTCTCCCCTCATCCGACTTGTCGATTCTCCGGCCTTTGCTGCTTGCAGACCCTCGTCCGTCCGATGTCTTCCCTCCCCAGCCGCGTCAGATGAACTTTGTCTGCCGGAAGACGTCAGATGTCCTTGGCAGCAGCTGGGACTTTTACGAGGTTGTTGACAAGCTCACCAACAAGAACGGTTTCCGTTACAGCTACGCGATTGCCGATCCGGCGTTTCCACACATCAAGTACCGCCAGACTGACGTTCCTCCTTATCACGCCCGCTTCAGTTTTGAGGATTCTCCTGCTGCGATCTGTTTCACCAAGGATGGTCTGGCTGTCACGACTAGCGAACCATGGCACTCCGCACGTGCCAATGTTTGCGCGCGCGAAGGAACTTACTATTACGAGGCACGTATCATCAGTGGCATCGTCAACGACCCGCAGGGAAACCCTCCTCCCGGTGGCAGCACGAAATCTCCACGAGGACACGTCCGTCTTGGATGGGCACGGCGCGAGGCAGATCTTGATGTGAACGTGGGCGTTGACTGCTACGGCTATGGAATCCGCGACGTCAACGGCGAGGTGATCAACAGGATGCGTTGCGAGTACTTCTTCCCCAAGGGTGAGGGTATCCGCGAAGGCGACGTGATAGGCATGCTGATCACCCTCCCACCCCTTTCTCTCCACAAGAAGGTCGTCGAAGGAACGTATGATCCTGCGGTTGATGGTGACGGCACAAACTATCATTCTGACGCTCCAACAACCATGAATCTCATCCGCGACCGTATTCCCTTCCACTTGAAGTCCGATTTTTGCTGGCAGCAGTCCAACGTGTTTCCCACCAAGCAGCTTCGTGATTACGCGTTCAACCTGAAAGAAACCCCTACCTACGGTCCACCCTCGCCGCTCAATACTGAAGACCCGTCTCTACGCACCTTGCCCGGCTCTAGCATCACGATCTACAAGAACGGCGTCAAGATGGGTACTCCATTCAAAGAACTCTTCGCCTTCCTTCCCCCGGCCAGCAGGCTCGCGAGCGGAAGCAACAACCTTGGTATCGGCGAGAGAGAAAACGCAGATGATGGCATGATCGGATACTATCCTACTGTGAGCTGTTACGGCGGTGGCGCTGTAGAATGTCGTTTCGAACCACCATGGTGGATTGGCCCTCCTGAGACAACTGAAAGCGGCCAAAAAGTCCGTCCAATAGGAGAGCGATACATTGAGCAGATCGTGGAAGATGTTCTAGCTGATATCGTTGACGAAGTCGAGGCGATGTTCCTTTGGGGTGGCGTCGACGGTGATGTCGTTGCTGGTGGTGCAGGCTTCTCTGCTTCTGGCGCTGGCGGCATTGGAGGTCCTGAAGTCGTGGATGGCGGCGTGGGAGCAATGTACGAAGCGGCGGCCTCATCCAGCGCTGGACCTGACACGCCAAATTTTGACAATTCTGCCGGTTCCGCTACTGCCAATCCTGGACCTGGAGGTATGGCTGCAATGGGCCCGGGCCACACTACCTTTGAGGATGCCATGAGTATTGGAGGAGCGAGCACGCCGAACGCGGGGCCACCTTCAGTAACGGGACTTGACGGCACGGGCGATGATGAGGATGTCGATATGTCCTGAATTCCGAGGTCTATCAACTGGACTGGTGATGAGGATTTACTCCATGAGCTGAGCATGACCGGGCTCTCCTGTTCGACGAGACTTTTGGAATATTCTGCATGATCTCTGGTTTGCAGATTGGCGGCGCTTCTCCGCTGGCTCCCACGACAGCGTTGACCACGACCTCTTCGCGTTCTACTCGTGCTCATACCTCAATCTTGATCCTTTACTACCCCTGCCATCGCAACGAACTCCAATGTGAGGCATGAATGGCTAGGAGACTTGACTCTGGTGGCTCCGCCTGCTTATCCTTTTTCTCATCTTCCACGCGTCAGGCTGTCTTACATCCTTCTTACTCTGTTATGTGGCTTCATGAAACGGCTGGCAATGGCATGGCACTGTGGTTACACGGTTTGCTGGGGCGGTACAAAAAAGTTGTGGTTTTTTGCCTCTCTTCCCTTCTAGCTCCGTGTAAAGAATAGCAAGGACTGCATGGTTCTCTGTACACTAGTGGATTTTCTCTTCTTTCTCTTTTTCTGATTTTACCGGTTCATGTATGTCCTAGAGATACCGATGAAACAATTCGAGTTTAATTTCACCTGTTAAATATTGTCTTTCTCTGTGCCTGCCAAGGGTTCCACTGTAGGAGGGAGTGGGATCTTGTTTTTCGCTACTCGACGTAGTATTCCTTTATGTAGTTGAAGGACCTAGTGTGGGTAATTATGGCTTCTGTCCCTAAGTATCTAGGTATACTTGTACAGTAAATCCCCGCACTCCATTGTAAGTCTTACGAAGTAGGGCTGCTGTGGCCCTCTAGTAACCAGGTTCTAAATGGCATGTATTATTACTGCGATGAATGTCATAATACGTACAGTGGTAGAATGGGCACGGATCCCGAAGATGGAATTCGAATAGAGTACTGCTACATATAAGAGCATATCATATCGTCCATGGATGATGCATACATACGTATATACATACATACGGTATCTACCTAGGTATCTACGTAGGTAGGTAGTGCAGAACATACATCATCACAAGAACATCCATTCCCATTAGATCTTCGCTCATTATTTGTATACGTAATACATACAAGTACACATCTACGAAGTGAAGCCAAAAAAAAACTCGCTAGTTCCAGTCTACTAGCCAAGCCTAACACCCTCCAGCATCTCCCCCGCCCTTAGGACCAGCTCGTCGTCGCCGAACTGGCCGATGATTTGGATCCCGACCGTTTCTGGCTCTCCGTCTGTCTCCTGGTCTCCAGGGGAGTGCGACACGGTGACGGGGACGGAGATGGCGGGGAGGCCAGCCAGGCTGGCGGGGATGGTGAAGACGTCGTTGACGTAGGCGTCGAGTGGGGATGAGGGTGTGTTTTTGTCTGGATATATCAGGGAGGAGAGAGTGGGAGGGGAAGAAGGGGCTGTTGGGGCGATGAGGATGTCGACTCCTTCGCCATCGTTTCTTCCTTGTTCCTCTGAGGCTGTCTCTGGGGCAGTAGTAGAAGAGGAGGAGGATGACGGGGCCAGCAGGTTCCGCGCGCGGAAGGCGGCGTCGAAGTTGGCCTGCACGAGACGCCGAACGCGCTGCGCCTGGATGAAGTAGTTGTCCATGGCGTCGGCGCTCAGGCTGAACGCGCCCAGCACGATCCGTCGTTTCACCTCCGCGCCGAAGCCCTCGCCGCGCGTCTTCGCGTATAGGTAGCCGCCCTCGCTGTCCGGGCCGTCGGCGCGCGTCCCGTACCGGACGCCGTCGTACTTGGCCAGGTTCGAGGAGGCCTCGGCGGGCGCGAGGACGTAGTACGCTGACAGGGCCAGCTTTGTGGCCGGGAGAGAGACCGGGTGGATCGTGTGCCCCTGTTTCTCGAGGTGGGCCAGGGAGAGGAGCCATGCGCGGCGGACGGAAGGGGTTAGTTCGGCGATGTTGTATTCAACGGGAACGCCAATGCGGAGGGAGCGTGCCGTCAGACGGTCTGACAGAGGAGGGGTCGTAAAGTATGAGGATAACCGGGAGCGGGAGGATGGGGAAAGGTTGGTTGGGTCGCGGGGGTCGTGCTGATTGATAATATCTCGAAATAGATGTCAGCCAAAACGGAGCAGCATTCTGGGAACGATGCGGGGAGGAATTGGCATACTGAAGACGTCGCGGACGATCGAGGTGTTTCTGCCTATGATTCCCACGGTGTCGAGGGAATTGGCATAGGCGATCACTCCCCATCTTGAGAGGAGTCCATAGGAGGGCTTGAAGCCAACGGTTCCCGTATAGGCAGCGGGCAGCCGCACTGAACCACCAGTATCTGTCCCCAATGCTCTGCAGACTGTTAGCTCATGCAATAAAGAAAACCTGCGCGCGCTCTCCAGGACGCTTACGCATAGCACTGGTCCGTGGCCACCGCAACGGCGCTCCCCCCGGAGCTCCCGCCGGCGGAGAGAGCTTCATCCCCACGCCGTCGAAAATTCCTGACCGGACCGAACCGCGAGTGTATCGAGTGCGATCCCATGCCAAACTCGTCGAGGTTCGTCTTGCCCGCCACGACAGCGCCCGCCTCCTCCAGCGCCTCCACCACCGTCGCGTTGAACGGGCTGGTGTACTTGTCCAGGATGCCGGAGGCGCATGTCGTCGGCAGCTCGCGCGTGCAGATGTTGTCTTTAACTGCGATCAATCGACCATCTATAGCAGACTTTGGGTTTCCTGCCCAATTGCACACGGAGTCAGCATCATCGTGCTCATGAAAAGGAAATGAGGAGTATGCGGATCGTCGTCCTACCGCTCTCTCTGCGGGCGTCGGCATCCCGCACGCGCTCGAGCCACTGCTTTGAGGCGTGGAGCGGGGTGATGAAGGCATTGAGACCCGCATAGGTCTTCTGGCTAGCGAGGCATCTCTCCGCCTCGCGCAGCAGGGACATTGATCTCCGATCTGTGAGGGACCAGCGGGGTGGAGGGGTTCGTTGGACGACGCCGGCCGTCGACGTTCTCCGCGCCCAAGGCCGTCCGCGTGTGGCCCGTGCGTCCATCTCCAAGACCTTGTATATCAGATCAATCATCAAGTTGCAACGGTTTGGTCAAGTCTTGAGGTCTTTCCTGAGATTGGGCAGCAAATGCGTGATAACGTCCAATCATAACCAAATATCATCTATGTCTCCAAGTGAGCCTCCGATTCCCAAAATGTTGCAGGTTGGCTTCGAGAGGATAAGACCAACGGAGTGCTGACATGCCAAGGCTGCCTTGTCTCTTCAAACATTGCTGGCCAGCAGAAGACAGTGGTTGAGTGGCGCTGTGTGCGGCGGAAAGCCTTCATACAAAGCCCCTTATGCCCCGATCATTGGCGGCTCCTTTTGCTCTATGGGATGCAGGATGTGCATCCTGGCTCCTAAGCTTGGCGCAGATATGCAGCTCAATCAACTCCACCATGTCGCTCTGCGGGGAGTGAGACTGGCTCTGAGACGAGCCTTTACGCTGATTCGCGGCTCATCTGTCTCTGTACCGATCGCTAGCTCCAGCTGCTGCCCATGACCCTGCAGGAGGAGAGGCGTGGTCAAACCCCGCCTGCTCTTCCAGCGGGCTTGATTTCTCAGCAAGACGACGCCTGCCCGATATGATTGCTGACCTGCCCTCCAGATGAGGACTTAACCTCGCGGTTCGCCGGTGCCTCACCTGCAGCTCATAGCGTCCAGTCTCAGTTCCTTCACATCATCAGATCAAACCAACAAAAGGCATATTTTCTCAATGGCAACAGCATCTGCTCCCCCGTCTCTCATCTACGGTGCCTTCTCCTTCGCCCGCTTCGAGGGCGCCGAATCTCTCAGTTACAGTAACGACGAGATCCGCAAGGTCTTTGACATCCTCGTCGAGAATGACATTCCCGTCGACACTGCGCGGGCATATGCCGATGTAAGATCCGGAATCCTTTTTCGCTTATATGTGACGAGAGGGAGTGTCTGCTAACGCTCGTCGCGCAGAACGAGTTGACTCTTGGACGTCTCGACGCTGTTGAGAAGGGTGTCAAGATTCATACCAAGATCCCCGGGTTCTCCCCTGGATGTGGGAAGCGAGAGAAGATCTTGGAGAACTTCAAGGCCAGCTTAGAGGCGCTGAAGGCAAAACAGGTATTATGGTGAAATTGATTTCACAGAGACCATCTGCCACTAACATATGAATGCCAATTATCACAGGTTGAAGTGCTGTACCTTCACAGCCCGGACCCGGATCCAAACACTGATCTCCACGAGACTGTTGATGCAATCCAGGAGATTTACCTCTCTGGCGGCTTCAAGCAGGTATGTTGTCCAACCGCTTTACTTGCCCTGCCCCCATCCTGATATTCCTCTTTCCATTCAGTGGGGCTTCTCCAACTTCTCCGCGACCGAAGTCGAAGATGCCTACAACTATGCCAAATCAAAGGGCTACGTCCTGCCCACTATTTTCTCTGGCAACATGTCGCTATTTGTCCGTCGTCCGGAGACGGAACTGCTCCCAACTCTCCGCCGTCTTGGCATCTCCTACGCCGCCTACTCCCCGATTGCTGGCGGCTTTCTCCTTCTCACCCCCGAGAAATTCAAAGAACGCCTCACCGCCGAATACAGCCGCTGGAACACTGCCTACTGGGTCGGCCGCACCTACAACGCCGTCTTCCACAAGCCGGAGTATCTCCGGGCGCTCGAGGAATGGGATAGGATCGCGACCGACTCGGGTATCTCCAAGATTGAGCTGGCGTACAGGTGGATTTTATTCCATAGCGTGCTGGACGGGGCAAAGGGAGATGCGGTTGTCTTTGGGGCATCTAAATTCCACCAGTTTGAGCAGACGTTCAAGTTGTTGAAGGAGGTGAAGCCGTTGGATGAGGCGCTGGTGAAGAGGATCGATGCGCTGTGGGATATTGTGAAGGATGTCTCTCCTTTGGATAATTACCGTGCACAGTTTCAAAAGTAGTAAATGTGGCTGTGTACCGTACCATCTGGGTTGAGGGAATTTGGGCGGGAAGAACGGGTTAGCGGATCAACTTACCTGAGGTACCTGGCCTACAGTTGATTGATAGTCCGGAGCCCTGTAACAAGATCCCAGAGCTAAAACTTATTTCAACACTTATTACATTTTCTGTATATAGGAACAGAGTTTACAATATAGTACTACTATGAGGGTCCCCGGTTCGGCAAAATCCGCCATGGTGATAAGTCCTAGTCCGTCTTGCAGAGGAAATTACAGATCGTGTAGAACAGAAAGACAACGCTACTTATTTGTCCTTGAGCTTATATACTCCAACAGACTTACATACTGCAACCAAAAAAGGAAACGGAATACACCTAGATCAATATATAGCTAGTGACGCTATCTCAATAATAGAGGAGGGCCAGCAACTCTCGCAGGAAGCTAGTCGAATAGCCGAAAGGATTATGTATTTACCCAAGTTAAGCAGCCAATGCCGCAGCCAGAAAAGAGGGCACCACCAGAGGGAAGCAACTATAATATTCAATGTTCTAGATCATGCCATGGTCCAATGTCCCGGTTATTTAGTAGGTGATATATAGTGGATATGGCTTCGTCTTATTATTTGTTGGCATCCAATTAGTATTTTAAAAGGGTATCTGCACTATGATTCCAGAAATAATATCCACCGCCAAGAGGAAACAGCGCCACCTTCCACATATATCACCCTATCCAGTCCTCTAGGCGTTTTCTCGTCGAATCCGAGCTACTCCTGTGGGATTACCAAGAAGATAACGGTAACAGAGCTCGAAGAGCGCGGTGTCGCGTTGTATGAAGCTGTAGCGCTCACTGCAGTTGATGACGAGCTTCCGGCCATCTCCAAGGTAAGCGTGGAGAATGCGTCCATCCTTGGGTCCCGTGAGAGATACCATCAAGATCTGTTGGTCGAAATAGTTAGCGAAATGGCGATTTGGTTTTATTTTCTCCAGAAATGTGATAATAAAGCTTACTTACCGGAGCGATACCGCGCTTCTTGAACTCTTCGTGATGGAGGCGAATGTCCATGGCCTCGACGATTTGACTCACCTCCCCGTACAGGAGCCTCTCATCGCCCACGAGATAATGCTGCGTCACCATGATGATATGGGGCAGAGACTGGTCCTCCCACTCCAGAATGTGGCTCGTGGAACACGTTCTGCCATCCCCCCATATTATGTCTTGTACCAACGGGCTTGGATTATCGAGGCCTCTGAGAAATGAATATCCGTTAGCGCATGCCTGCAGGGACAGGATAGATGACTTGACTTTTTACCTACTGAACCGCAACCCAACCGGTGAGGGAGATGAGAGCCCACTCGTTTGGTGGCATGTCTATCCTGGGCACATGGTACAGGTGTTCCTCCAGAAATTCCCATATATGCAAGGTGCACTCGAACGGATCCAAAGCCTTCTCCTGCTCAAAGCTAAGGTTCTCGGAGTTCTTGACAGCATCTTCGTCAAAGTCCTCGAAGTACAGCACGCCTGGATTTTTCGCAAGCAGGTTTTTCAGTCCAGCCTCATCGGGGGGATGCTTCTGTATGAGTCTCCTGCTCCAGAGGCTCGAAACATGGTGTAAACATAGGTTTTCCGGGCTCGTCGACTGGAAATTGTCTGCGTTCAATGCCAATGCGCTGGAGGTCTTGCTCTTCGAGGTATGTCTGTTTCAACTGGCGAATCTTATTGCGCAGATCTCGTATCACAACCTGGGGAGAAGGCTGTTCTGTCGACTTCGGCGGCATTGCGAGATATCTGACCGATTGACTGGTTGCTGAAGACATGGTAAATTAAATATCCGCTGGAAAGATTAATGAGCTACAAAAAGCAAATCTAGACCCACAAAACAAGACTCTGAGGTCGTGAGTTCATTAGGCAGTGTCCTAAGACTAAATTTGGCAGCACACTGTCTATGGAAAGTTCTCACGCGTACCATGTTCTGATTCAGGAGCTAACTCTAGGCGACTCTGCACTTGTCTGGAGAAAAGTAAACATTCAGGTTTATAATACCTCAGGTTAATCCCCATCGTAGTGATCTACGGCCTACATATTAACTGCCAACTAAACTACCAGACGCACTGCACCTGTTAACGTTTCGCTCGCCACTTGTCTATGATTTTGTAAGACAGTCAGAGGTGCAGATATTAGAAATTTCAGCTTTTTGCGGATACTTTAAAGTTCTCCCCCATAACATAGGCAAGAAAGAAGCGAGATTAGAAGATGTCCGCCTTAATTTTGGGAAGAGCCTACCCCTGTTTAATGTTTGTAGTAGTAGTGAAGCGAGGAAAGGGAATGACTTCGTACTGCACTTTCCGCTTCAAAACGCATCTTGTTCATCTTTCCACATTTCACCGTTCGGAATCCTTGCGCTGCGTCTCCAAAAGCCAAAAAAAGGACAATCAAAGATCTCCGATTCTTCACAGAGTGCCAGCGACAGATGAAGAGTCATATATACAGCACGTATAAATTCATGGACTTCGGGAGCAACAACGCTGAACTACTAGTTACTTAAAAAGACATAGAGAGTGGTGAAGATTAGAAGCTTCCTAGAAGTCTACAGGGCCCTGATTTATATATATATATATATAGGTAATTTCCTCCTTTGACGTGCCCAGGACCTTCCTAGAAGCTTTAGCTAATCCTTTGACTTCTATCGTAAGTTTCACTGTCACAGACCTCGCAAAAGAGCTCTAATAAAGAAGCGGGTATAACCCTTTGATGAACTGAACGAGATCTCGGATGCGGGCATATAGAACCCTGCAGCGGACCTATGAGGATGGTCTAAGACCGCTCCATCAGCAACAGATCAGGAATGGAATTCTTACATGCTAAAAGCGAATTTAACGAACGACACGATCCACACATTGAAAACAATGAAATCAGGATCGGATATCAGTCAGAAACAGTTTCTCCTTCTGAGAGTGTCGTGGATAAAGCAAAAGAAATTCAATGCCGCCACATACAACCTCGTCCAGGAGAACATTAAGCAGCAACCCTGCATTTCAGAATTTCCTGAAAAGCGTACGGCAGAACGCACCATCAACACCGTCCGGGCCTAATGACCCAATGGATTTGGGAAGCTTCGAAGTAGCCAGATACACACAAAGGGAAATTACACACAACCCCGGGATAGCATATAGTCCAAAGATCACTGTGACTGGAGTTGCCGTCTCCGCAAACACCCGTGCTCAGCCAGCAATGCCAGCAAGCCAGAGCGGGAGCACTTTTGACGAGGAGACAGTCAACACTGCACTCATAGCCTGGCTCATGAGCTTTACTGAGAAGGAACCGACTGTACAAAGCATCTGGAAGCCAACGCGGCTCGCTTTCAAAGCTCAATTCGGCCAGGCTGAATATGAGGCCCGCGCCGATGGATGTCTGGAAGTTCAAAGCCCAGGGGGCAAGATTCAAGCAATTATCGAAGTAAAGGCCGCAAGAAGGATCAAAGTGATGCCTGACGTACAGATGCAAGAATCGGCGCAAATGGTTGGATGGGTGATGGATGACCAGAACAGGCCTGATTTGACTTCTGGGCCGGTATGTGCTGTTGATCTTTTGTGACTTAAATTATCCTTGCTTGGAATTGATACTGACATATATACCTAGTCACCTGATTATCTCGGAGGATGGGGATCGGATTTATCTCACTTTCGTTAGACATGACCAAAGCTATCTCGACTACTTGAAGAATGGCGCTCCTACTCGATGCTTCCTCGAGATGGAATGGTATGGCCCTCGGAGCATCTACAACGCTCCTCATATGAGGGAACTGGCAGAGATCGTTCTGGCGATTGTGCTGCGTGCAAGGGATGGAAGATAAAGGTACTTGAAGATGGGCAGCTGAATGGGGCAGCGGCCGGATGAAGTCATACAGACATTGCTATATAGTGCCGATGGTATCTTGTTGAACCGACCGGACCTAGGCGTTGGCTATCCTAGCAGTTCTTGCCATTGCTGTCTGGGTAACTTCAGCAGTTGTCATAGATAAAGTTCCGTCTTGCTGTAAACGGAGATAGATAGCTTTGTACAACCCTTGTCAAAAGTCTGTGGAGAAGAGAACGCGGAGGAGGGGCTTTTCCGCCCCGGCCAGACCTCGGCAGCCCGTCCCGACGACGTCATCCCGGCCGTCCGTGTAAATATTCCTGTACATACCTACGTGCAGAGACACACTCTCTCGTCCCTCTCCCAACACCACACCTCAACCCACGCCTGGCCAGTTCGATCCAATTGCATTGCGACGCAGCCGACCATGTTCTCTCGGGGTGTGCTGCGAGCGGCCTGCAGCCCGTCCGTGACTGCGCGAAGTGCCAGAGCTCCTTTGCTCCGGACATGTCTGGCGGAGTCGAGGGCAGCAGGCGCTGCCGTTGAGGGCCGGCGTTATATCTCCGTGTACGGGTATACGCAGGCCAAGGCGCTCGTGTACTCGCAGTACGGAGAGCCAAAGGATGTTTTGCGGTATGTGTTGATTGTCTGTGCTTCTTTTGCGGGGCGACCCAAGGCAGGAAAAAGATGGGACAATTGAGACTGATTCTGTTGATACAGCCTCCACACACACTCCATTTCCCATCCCCACGGGACGCAGGTCAACCTGCGCCTCCTCACCGCGCCCCTGAACCCCGCGGACATGAACCAGATCCAGGGCGTGTACCCTAGCAAGCCGCCATTCGAGACGACCCTCGGAACGACCGAGCCCTCCGCCGTCGGCGGCAACGAGGGCGCCTTCGAGGTCCTGTCCACCGGCTCGGAAGTCAAGAACCTCGCCAAGGGCGACTGGGTGATCATGAAGCGCACGGCGCAGGGCACCTGGCGCACGCACGCGCAGATGGACGAGTCGCAGCTGATCAAGATCGAGGACAAGACGGGCCTGACGCCGCTGCAGGCCGGCACCGTCAGCGTCAACCCGGTCACCGCGTACCGCATGATCAAGGACTTCTGCGACTGGGACTGGATGCGCCAGGGCGAGGAGTGGCTCATCCAGAACGGCGCCAACAGCGGCGTCGGCCGCGCCGCCATCCAGCTGGGGCGCGAGTGGGGGATCAAGACGCTCAACGTCATCCGCGAGCGCGCCACGCCCGAGGAGACGGAGGCGCTGAAGAAGGAGCTGCTCGACCTGGGCGCCACCGTCGTCATCACAGAGGCCGAGCTGCTCTCCGCCGGCTTCGCCGACATGGTCAAGGAGTTCACCCGCCAGGGCCGGGAGCCCATCCGGCTCGGCCTCAACTGCGTGGGCGGCAAGAGCGCGACTGCGCTGGCCAAGGTGCTCGCGCCGGGGTCGCACCTCGTCACGTACGGCGCCATGTCCAAGCAGCCCGTCTCGCTGCCGGCGGGCCTGCTGATCTTCAAGAACATCGTCTTCGACGGCTTCTGGGTCAGCAAGTGGGGGGACAAGCACCCGGAGGAGAAGGAGAACACGATCAGGGACGTCCTGCGCCTGACGCGGGCTGGCAAGTTCAAGGACATCCCCGTGCAGGAGGTCAAGTGGACCTGGGATACCGACGCCGCCGAGCTGGCGAACGCGGTTCAGGGCACGCTGAGCGGTTTCCGCGCTGGAAAGGGTGTCTTCGTCTATGAAGGAGATTAAGCCCTTTTTTCCCTTTCCAATGTATTGTTCTTAGACTACGCTACTATTTTTCACCTCATGTAACACCTGTTTTGACGATGGGAAGGGCTGTGCGATGATATTCACTGTATTTGTCACGCTATCTAATGGCTATCTTACCTACCTATTCGCCCAGGAAGCAGGGTATATGTATCTAAACATGCATCTCAAGTGTACCTAACTAAAAAAATCTCTAGAAAGAGGGGTACCTCAAAACATGGCACGTCGAGACATACAGATAGATAGATCAACAATGACATATATCGCAAAGAAAATGCAAAAAGAAAATAGAGGGCTTGCTGGTCTACTCGCATTTCCAATTCTTCTTCACCCAGTCTAAGATCAAGTCTGTCAGTGTCGTGCCCGGCATGTACGCTTCGGTCTCTTTCTCAAAGTCCGCATCGAGGCCGGCAAACTTGGCGGCTATGGCCACGTGCGGCTCGATAAAGTCGATGTAGACGAGATCCACCGTTTCCGGCGTCGCGTCGTCCCTTTTACGCAGTACTTCATGCGAAGAATTGGAGGAAGAGGCCGGTATCGATGCCATGATGCAGTTTGGTACACTGTAGTACGGGATGGGGGAGTGGATGGTGTCGTCGCCGTCGGTACCTGCATCGTCCTTGGTTATGTAGCCAGGAGTGAGTTTCGACTTTTGGCGGTTCGCGACACCGAGGGGTACCTGGCCAGGAAGGTTCCCGTATCCTCCCAGCTCACTGTCTGGGGTGGAGCCGCCCTCTGAAATGATACCATGAGGGAAAGGCCTTTGCTCAGGAGGCGCAAGCGAAAAGGTCTGCGGGTCGGCGGACAGGGCCTCGGTGAAGATCTGTGGTTGCTTATTCAGGACCTCGAGGACCCTTCTGGCTGTCTCAAATGGGACATCCTTCACGTATCGGAACCCACTGGTAAAAGGTGACACGATGAATGTTGTGTCCTGCGTGAAGGGCCCCTTAAAGATGTCGAAACGGATAGCCCCAGTGTTGATAATCGCAACCGCGGGCTTGTCGCCGCGTGACTCGTCCCTGAGAGAATCTGGAAGAACTTCCTCTTCCAGCCAGGAGTAGATGCTGTCGTTGCTCGGATACTGGACACGAGACATCCAAAGATCCCTGGGCGCGCAGCCGTGGACGCGGTCCAGCTGAAGGGCACGCCTAGATTCCTCGATCAGTCGAGACACGTTCCGTCCATGCTCGGTGTGAAACGTCTCCTCATCGAGGCCAGTGTGGTGATAGAAGGAGAAGAGGTTGTTGTCGATGTATCTTCGGTCGAAACTGGGTGAGGATCGACGGGCCTCGGTCTTCTTCTGACCGCCCGTAGTCAGTCCATCGATGGAGATGAAGCCGATAGTCTCCATGAACCGGCCACTGGCCAGGCCATACGCTTTGGAGTCATACTTGACGTAGTCTCGGATATGCTGGTGGCCCCCAAGGAATTGGATCGGCGTGTCCCACCGGATCCCTCTGATCTCCCGGAAGATAGCATTGTATTCTTTCGACCGGACAGGAACATGCCCGATCACCAGAAACAGGTCGACCTCCCTGTCCCGGATGGCTTCCTGGAACCAGTCCTCCTTGATGGTCTCCTCCACAGGCTTCACCACGGTATTGTTGGCGTTGCCGGTGAAGTCGAAGATGAAGCCAAACGCCACGATGCGGATCCCCTGCTTCTTGGTTGTGAACTTCTTGAACCGCGGAGCCAGCGGCACAAGCTCCCCGGTCCTGGGGTCTATGATGTCGATGTTCGAGGCGAGATAGTTGCCGTGGAAGTTGGGGACGGTCGTGAGGAATTCCGCCTGGGACGTGTTTTGCTTGTACAGCTCATGGTTCCCGGAACACAGCAAGTCGATGTGCTGCTGCTTGAGGATTTGCGCAGAATAGATCCCTTTGGGCTCAGAGGAGTCGTAGAGGCCGTTCCCTTCCACCCGGTCGCCCGTGTCTATGACGAGCAGATCCTGGCCCTGGGCCTCGGCCCTCTCGCGCATCCGGGTCGCGAACGAGACATAGTCACCCCAATCCGCGGAGTACGAAGGCCTGGTGATTGATCGTGTCCCGTCAGCGCGGAAATGACCACTGACAACGCACGGGAAGGACTCACTCCTGCAAATGGCCGGCCAGCCAGCCATGGGTGTCGGTGGTGTGAAGCAAGTTCAGCTGGCCCCATGTCAGGTCGCGCAGCGGCGCGGGGACGGGGTCGGGAGCGGAGCGTTGGACAGCATGGACGGAAGTGGAGATGAGAAGAAGGACTGGAAAAAGCATGCTCCTGGTAGATTAGATATTATACATATATGTGTACGCGTGGGAAGCTGGCATCAACATCGGCAAGCCGAAATGGCGCGGAGATAAACGCGGAGCGCGGCTCTGGATATACCCGGAAAGCCGCGGGGCGGTATTACCATTTCCGTACGGAGTGCTTTTGGTGCCTTATCACTTAGGCTCCTCAGCGTCTGCCACTCTGTGGATATGGAGCAGGAGACTCGGTGCAGCCCGTGCTGCCCCGGGTGGGACTCCCGACCCCGGCTCTTGCTGCGGCCAAGAGTGCTGGGCTGGCCGGAGCCCCTCCGATCTGAGATGCTCTGCTGCTGCTTGTCCGTGAAAATGTTGTGATCTTGGTATGCAGGACGGACTGCCTGCTCAGTCGTACGGCGTATCTGTATGTGCTGTACATGTATCTCTGAAATCCATCATGCCGGAAGGGCTGCCGGCGTCTCTCCGCTGTACGGTACGGTACGCGCCCGGCGGAGGGCAGGCCGGTGAACGTACAGAGTATACACACCCTCCGCAGCCCGCTTAGTCATGGCGCCCAACAGTCTCGATGCTCCTCACCAACAGACAGACCGAGCAGCGCTTCGTCTCGCCGGCCTTGCATCCCGGCCAGCTTCTTCCCTCCCTGCTCTGTCCCCCGCCCTTCGCACCAGGGTCAATCGCTCTCATCTGACTCTCCTCCTCCTCCCACTCCACTCCACACCCTTTTCCCTCCGTCATGGCGGCCCCCCGACTTTTCCGACCAGCAGCCCGCCTGCTCTCCTCGCGCTTCACCTCCACCCCTCTCCGACCGGCCTTCCAGCAGTCCGTCTGTGCTCCTTCGATCCTGCGCTCGCGGAGATATGCCACCGAGGCGGGCGTCAAGGAGGTCACCGTCCGAGATGCCTTAAACGAGGCCCTGGCGGAGGAGCTGGCCAGCAATGAAAAAGTGTTTATTCTGGGTGAAGAGGTTGCGCAGTACAATGGAGCGTACGCGAACCCATTCCCTGTTCCGGAAATAAGCTTTTTTATTTTCCTATTACGTCGTCGCATTCGCTGACGGGCCTTTGTGCTGCAGATACAAAGTGACGCGAGGTCTTCTGGACCGCTTTGGCCCGAAGCGCGTTATCGACACTCCCATCACGGAAGCCGGTTTCTGTGGTCTAGCCGTCGGAGCGGCCCTGGCTGGGCTACAGCCGGTCGTAAGTATCTACCATGGTCGAATCGACTCGTGCGATGGCCTACAATTGCTCACCAATCTCTCCCTTAACAGTGCGAGTTCATGACCTTCAACTTCGCCATGCAGGCCATCGACCAGATCATCAACTCCGCCGCAAAGACACACTATATGTCTGGAGGCATCCAGCCCTGCAGCATCACTTTCCGTGGACCCAATGGCTTCGCGGCAGGTGTCGCCGCCCAGCATTCGCAGGACTACTGCGCTTGGTACGGTAGCATTCCCGGTCTGAAGGTCCTGGTTCCCTGGAGCTCGGAGGATGCCAAGGGTCTGCTGAAGGCGGCTATCCGCGATCCCAACCCAGTTGTCTTTCTGGAGAACGAGTACGTGCAGCCTGGTGGACGACGTCAATTGGTTTCCAATGCACTAACAAATGTTTAGGCTCATGTACGGTGTGTCCTTCCCCATGAGCGAGGCTGCCCAGAAGGACGACTTTGTGCTGCCGATCGGCAAGGCCAAGATCGAGCGTTCCGGCAAGGATCTCACGATCGTATCCCTGTCGCGGTGTGTTGGCCTCTCGCTCGATGCTGCCGCGGAACTGAAGCAGAAGTACGGAGTCGAGGCCGAGGTCATCAACCTGCGATCCATCAAGCCTCTCGACGTCGAGACGATTATCAAGTCGCTCAAGAAGACCGGCCGCCTGATGGCTGTCGAGTCTGGCTTCCCCATGTTCGGTGTTGGGTCCGAGATCCTGGCCCTGGCCATGGAGTACGGCTTCGACTACCTGACCGCCCCCGCTGTCCGAGTCACCGGCGCGGAGGTCCCCACGCCCTACGCTATCAAGCTCGAGGAGATGAGCTTCCCGCAGGTGGACACGATTGTGAGCCAGGCCGTTAAGTTGTTGCGGTTGTAAACTACAGTTTGCATGACGATTGAGCGAGCGAAGTGGCGGTGGGGATGTTAAAAAATCTAATCCTGTCATGTGTCTAGTACCCTGAACTCTTGCACAATTTCTTTTTCCTTTTCCTCCTCCTTCCGAGTTAGACGTTGAGATTGTACGACTAGACGACCTACACGGTTGATTTTTCCGCCTTCTCAGCTCCTAGATATATCTCTCGTCCCGAAGCGGTGCTAGCAATGTCACATGGACTGATCGACTTGGCAGTATACATGGATATCCTATTTCGCTTCTGATGCCGGAGAGTTGCATCGTTGCCTTGTGGAGCTCCGTCTGACCCATGCGGCCGGTTCACGGTGAATGCAACGACCTAACATGTTCCCGGGAGGTCGATCTTATCTATAATCCTTACTCATGGGCGGGAGAGACTACCTCAGATGAAATTACATCGGTATGTTACTACATACCTGACGTAATTTACGTTTTCAGTAATATCGTTCACTATGCGGAGTAGCTATTGGAAACATCTTGTCCTCTCCTGGGCCTTGCCTTCCTGTCCTCTGATCCCTTCCTCTTTTTCCTTCCTTCCGCTTTTCGGAGGGAAATCCCATCTCCAACCGACGTGAATAATTTATTTAAATAAACCCGTGGTCAACGTAAATTATATCATATGCAGTAGAGCCTTCTCTGGCACAGTAAACCACATATATAGGGCAGTACGCAGTAGCGCGACCACATAGGAGTATCCTTTGTTTGCTGTCTCCGATGTAACTAACAATATTTATGTATCGTGGGAATGAGCTGACAATGAAACCCCCGTTGTGATTTTTTTAGCATTTCCCCTTTATCCATACCTTTTTCTGATTCCAAAAAGGAAAATCGAGAGACATTTTTTTAATCCTGTCAGCCCACCAGAATGGATTAAACCACAGCAGGAGATCAGACAGAACAGGACCCAAAAGCAAGTTCGTTTGAAGGCCTCCTACTAATTAATCAAACAATCAATGGCCAAGGAATCTTCTTCCGACCACGTTGGCTCGACTTGCTAGTGTAGTAGCCAGCAAGACGAACCCAAGACTTGGTACTTACTACTAGTTAGTTAGGCTGTTTTACGGAGTTAACCAGGCTTTGCGTCATCTGCTAGCTAGCTAGTAGTGTTAGTTACCCTAGTAGTTAGTAGTAGGCGCCCTGCCCATGCAACAGCCCAGGTGGCCGGTACCAGGTGTTAACGGGGTGGGTAAGCCTGCAGTAGTAGGTAGGTAGGTAGGCAGTAGACTTGAGCTTCGTAGCCGGTCCATTGGACTGCATGGCTCATATATAATCTCATTGTGCATTAACTCCGTATGTACGCGCTCACTACGTGCTGGCCGCAGAGCGTCCTCGAGGATGAATGACGGCCGGTGGGGGGTTTTCCGCTCGTTTGGAAGGAAAATCACATGAGATTGCAGTACTGCACATATGGAGCATATGTATGTATAGTATAGCGGGATGTCCATCGGAAGCCTGTCAGGCAGGCCATCGAGGATGCTGGATAATGTCCTTGTCGGAGTTGCTGAAAGTGCAAAGGACATGATACCATGACATAGAGGGAATGTCAAAGCAATCCCAGTCGGTATTAATATTATATTAGAGTCCTGCCTGACGGTCGAGAGTCTGAGCAGGTCTGCTGATCAGCAGAGGTGTTCCATTGGTTTGTCTTCAAACGGACATTGGAATATAATGGTCACGCTGGGATGGAGAGACTCCTCAGGAGGAATCCAAACCCTGAACTGGATCCGTGTGCAATGTGGAAACCGATGCCTGCTCCACCTCCTGACGAGAAGTGCGGTATGTTATCATTAAGACAGGGCCTCTCTCTCTCTGCCGCCCTTCCGAGAGGACGTCTCAGGACATAGGGTATCTATCTGATCTGTCCTGTTCTCGGGGCCAATTCCTCCGTTCAATTCCGCCGGGTTTCCGCCTATCAGGATCGTTCCATCAACTCTTAAAGTTTTCTCCTCCTGAAGAAACGAATGATGCTTGGCCATGCACCCGCATTTCTAATACCTCCTGGTCCAAGCTTATTGGTAGAAGGAATGGCCGTTGTGAGCGACACGTATGTACGCTTTCTCTCTCTTTCTTTCGATAACCAGCGTTGGATATCTGTTCCTTTGGGCCTTTCTGGGGTACGCAAATGCCATTTACTCCAGATGATTGCGGACATTCCCCTGCCACCAAAGTTGTCGTTTCTCATATTCGCTTTTTTTCTTCTGCCTTGAGTGAAAAAGAAAAAAGAAACAAACTTGAGATATTCCCATTCTCTCAGATGTGTTCCTTGATGTTACATGCGGGTTCTATTGTGACACCTTGGTGTTTTTAATATACTCATTGCCGGGGAAAGCCGAGAGAGATGTTGAGAGAAGCCGCAAGTGGCATGCGTCATCGAGCATAGCGGCATGGACCAGAGACTATCACTATCCATCTCGACCTTCTTTCTTTCTTGCTGGAATCCTTACCCTAGGCATTGGGCCGTCATCCGTGCAGCCATGTCCGGGCTTTCCACTGGACGACGGGGCGTCTTCTCTGGGTTTTGGGGGCGAGTTAACGGCTCTTTGTGTGGCCGCGTCGCAACCCGGCTGCCCGAGAAATTAGACAATTCGACGAGAGGAAAAATGACCCGCGCTGAATTCACGGGCAGATGGGTCTGGTCCCATGATGATGATGATGATGATGATGATGATGGACAGCGATTGCAATCCCGTCCCACGCTTATCATTTCGCTCCATGCTGTCCGCTTGGCAGTCACGGTGCCAACATCACCTGCCGTATAGACTTAAGTATACTTCACGGCTGACAGACTAACTAGTTAGTTACTCTGTCTCTCTCAAATCGTTTCTAGAACCGTCGTCGCGCATATAGCGTGGCCACGACGATCTCGTGCGGGGTCCGCGGGCTAACGACATTACTGCGGATATCTTTTGCGCCAGTGTGCCCTCTGGAAAGCGGTGCGATCGTGGTAATTTGCGTCTCTCTCTAACTGCCAGCAACCCTTCCAATCCATTATATAGCTGCGTGTTGATTCTTGCGATATCAGCAGAGTCTTTTTCACTGTTTAAAATTAAAATGGCAGTCTACACATTATATTTCTCTTCGTCCTTCCGGTTTCCGATGTATCGATAGCTCGGCCGCTGTCGAGACAGTATGGAGTACAGGTACAATCGCACAAAAGTGACGGTGAGAACTTTTTATTCTTTCTTTCCCTTCCGCATACTGAAATTCAGGTCGTTTTCTTTCTTTGTTTGCTAATGCTTCTAGAGCCCGGAGCCAGAAGAAGACGAGTCCATCTCTGCTCCCAGAGTCGGGCTGCTCGGAATCCCCGTCGAGCTGCGCGAGCAGGTCTATGCGGAGCTGCTGGACTCGTCGTCGTCTTCCGATCTGTGTCGCCTCCTGAGGACCTGCCGGCAGATATACGAGGAAGCTCGCAGATTCCTCTACAAGAGACCGCTCATTTTTGCATCGCAGAATGCGTTTTTCGACTGGGTTGACCGTGTCGCGGACCGGACGCTGCTATGCAACGTCCACACACTCAAGCTCAAGGTCGTCGCCCCGTCGGCGCAGTCGCTTGAAGCTTTTTTCCTACGCAGGCTTCACTCGGCGGATCATCACGATCCGGGGGAAACTCCAGAGTCGCAGGATGCACGACAGTTTATTTCCAGACTGCGGTTATTTTCCGGATTGAAGCACCTGGCGATCCTGAGGTATACGGAACGGGACATCGAGCCCAAGGACGAGATCATAGTATCTATCTTTGCCTTCATCAGGAAGAATATGGCGCTCTCGTTTGACAGCTTGACACTGCACGACCACAAGATGCCACTCACGTTTCTTCCGGACTTCCAGAACCTGCGGACCTTCAACTTCACCGGCTTCTCCGTGGCTGAACCAGAAGACGCCCTCGCGAAGCTCAGTCAGCTACCAAAACTCGAGGAGCTCATCCTTGTCGGTCCGCCTCCCGAGCTGCAGTTTCACCAGAGAACGGGTTGTCGGGGTAGGCGGGTCCTACAGTCCATCACTCCGGAGGTGATGGCCTCGCTGCGGCCACTTCGCGCCCTCAGCCTGCATGAGCTCCGAGATGATATGTTCCCGGGCCTCAAATTTTTCACGGCTGAGATGCTCAATGCCGTTAGGGACACACATGCCCGTTCCCTACGGCATCTCAGTCTTCAAACGAACCAATTCCTGGCACAACAGTCTCTATCGCCGTCCGGGACTTCTTATTACGGGTTCAACAACAGCAGCGGGACGGACGTGCTTAGGTCGATCAGGTCCCTGCTGCGCGAAGCGGCTCGTTCTCTCGAGACCGTTTCTCTGGCCTGGTACGACCTAGACGCAGACATCTTCCACTTCGTTCTCTCTTCTTCTTCTTCTTCCTCCCTGAAGCACCTCGAGGTCTCCCTGCCGGCGCACGACACGCGCCGCAGCCACGCCATCGTCAGCACCCTGGTTCAGCTCCAACGATTAAACTGCTTCCCTTCTCTCCGGTCCGTAGTGCTGAAGTATTATACTGCCAGAGATCCCGTCTCCACGCCCAAGGGTTTCATGCCCACCCCCTCTCGGGCCACGGGGCAGCGGACGAGACCTCCGCTGATGGATGTCGAGATCGAACCGGCTCTTGCAGCGTGGCTGGAGATGAATCGGCAGCGGTTGAGGGAGCTTGGTCTGCGGGTTGATGCCTGTCGTTGGGAGCTGGGATATGAAGACGTGTGAGAGACAAGATAGCTTTGTCGCTGTGCGGAAGCTGCCCTTTCCTGACTGTTCATATTGGAGGTAAGGTAAGGCCTGAAAGTTGTTTGTTGGTTTACGCGCTGCTTCGTTTGAGAAAGATATCCGAGGCTGGTGGAAAATGGATTCTAGGTTTGATTGGTTATTTTGGGTGAAAGATGCTAGATTTTTGGCATGGTTTGAGAAATTGAGAAATGTTATTTGAATATGCCTTTTCCGGATAAGACAGAACTCGTTCGTCGAGTGTTTATCTCTGTATATCCCCACGAACAGAAATACATGCACGTCAATGCGTACACAAGGGAACATTGGATACAGCTGCCTCCACTCAGCCAGATGGAATCATCCGAAGACGAACTTCGGTGTGCCGCGTAACGCATCCAGTCCATTTCAACACAGTATTCGTCCGGAATCCTCTGTTTTCTTGCTCACGGCAGATATTGCACCACATAGCAAGCTGAAGATTTGCCATGCTTAACCAGCCATCCTCTTTTTAAGCCACATCCAACTGCGGATAGACAACGAGGTGTCTGGCGGGTTACCGGCCGGAGGCGTAAGAGGCAAGAGACCAGTGTCGAAGCCCAAGTTGAAGCTTGTCTTTACCGAAGTTGAAGCCCGGAGACCAGTCCCGTGAGGCTTTCGTCTCAACGAGCTAGTACGGCAAAGTAAAACATTGCAAAGGGCTGCGTCCGATGACGTGGCAAGCGTCCCTATGGGTGCTCAGGAAGGGCCCTAACCTCCGTATGTTCTAATGAACCGCCTCAGGACGTCAGCCACTGTGTTGAAAAGGTGTAAACGGCTCGAAGACACGAGGAGGCTGTTCCACTCCAGCAGCCCAGTATCTAGGACCCGCGGACAGTGCAATGGGCTGAGCTTTTCAACTCTAGCCTTCGCAGCTGGCTACGCCACGACAACGTTCCTTGCACCCGCACAGCCGACGAAACAGTCGGTTGGTCTGCGCGGGTTATAGTAACCTGCGTCAGTGCCATCGGCGCCATATTCCCCATCTGTATCGCTTTCCGCATCAACCTTCGCCTCCCCTTCCTTTCCAGCTCGAGACTTGGTCGCGTCAGGCCGCTCCGTCGCCCCCGCGCCCTCGTCTTCATCATCGTCATCTCCGAGCACATTTTTCTTCGCCGGTGCCGCAGGAACCGACGGCCCCTTGACGGTCGTGAAGGAGCTCTTGAACCCTCCTTTCTTGAACCCGGCCCCGCCTGAGGTGCCGGTCCCTGAGCCAGCCTCGCTGCTCTCGACGACCCTCAACCCAGCTTCGGCATCTGCCTTCTTCTCCGCCCGTCTGGCTTTCTCTGCGGCGTTCGGATCGCGCGACAGCTGCTTCAGATCCCGCAGGCGCTTACGGTGCTGGTGGTCGTAGGAGGAGATGTGGGCTTCGTACTCTGGCTGGCGAGAATAGGACTTGTTGCAGAGAGTGCAAGTGAAGGAGCTGAGAGCGGAGCGCGCCGAGTCGGTCTAGATCACAACAAGTTAGCAACGGCAAGGAGCAAGGACAACGGGATCCGGAGTAAGATACGTACCTTCGGAGCAGGATTCGTGAAGTGACGCTGGAAAGAGAGAGTAACAAGTTAGCATTCCATGTCATCTAAAATATCATGGCACAGACGACGCTCTGGAGCGCTCAGAATAGATGTGGGGAACATACAGGAGCCATCTTTTCTAGCTGGTACGAGCCTCGAGCTTCTGCGGGGGTGTTGAGACAGGACGGTAGGTGGCAACTGAGACAGTCCAGACAGTCCAAAGGCCGACGGAATTTTGAGGGGACGCCACGGGAGAAGAAAGGAACTTTGCCTGTCGCGACGTTCAACGATACTCTTCGTGGAGAAGAACTGTGATGGGATGCAGGGAGACGCTCCGCCCAGGACCAGCGGAGGAGAGCCTTGACCGCCTTCCGGTCTCCGACAGCTGCCTGCGTTTCTCTACGGATTATGAGTCCCGTCCACAGTGTTGGAGATCTGTCAAGCCTTGAAACGAGACGCACGGACGAGATCCGATCAAGTTGGAGTCGGGATTGTGGAACTGGAAATAATAGAAATGAAATGGTTCGAGCGGATGACACGCTGCTGATTTCCCGCCGGGGAGCTGGCGGGCTGGCCTGTGCCCGTGCCCCAACAGCGCCAACGATCGTCCAACACCTCTCCCTCTCGCTGCCATTGAGCGCCATGGCCGCTGCGAGACCTCAAGACTATCGATAACATCTCTCGCGGAGACATCGCACTGCCGTTATCTTTCTCCACCGCTGGACACTCCCCTCGAATTCACCTCTCCCAGCCAGGGAACTCCGTGGCGGCCATGGACCCTCGCAAGGAACTCAACCTGTCTGTGCCCGACGACAGCGACGCGCGCTCTCTGCTGTCCATGCAGGAGCTGGAGCCCTCACCCGTCGAAGATGAACCTCCAGACCTGGAGACCGGCGAGTATTTCCCCAAGAGAGATGCAGCAGACTCCCCAGCGCAGGGAGGGCTGGCCGGAAAATTCTCCAGCCTGAAGCTTGGTCTCAGCGGCCATCAATGGGATCACTGGTGTATGTTTCTGATATTAACGCTCTTGTTATGACGACAAGAACAACTCTCAACTGACATCCTGGGCCTCAGTATCCGCTCTCCAGAGATACTCGACGTACCCCCCGACGCTCTTCTTCGCCCTACACCTTGCCAACACCTCGCTCATCCCGCTCGCAACCCGCTCCGTCCCCTCCAGCGAACCATACCTTCTGCTCACGAGACCGATCTACCAGGCCCCGTCCCTGGAACATGTCGTCCTGACCGTCCCCATCCTCACCCACGTCGTATCCGGCATCACCCTCCGCAGTATCCGTGCCAGACGGCGCGCACGGCTCTACGGCGCGGAGACCCGAGCACAGCGATACCTGCTCAAGTCCTGGCCCAAGCCAAGCGTGCAGGCCAGGCTCGGGTATGCCCTCATCCCGCTGCTGGGGGCGCATGTGCTCGTCAACCGGGTGGTGCCGTTGGCCGTGGAGGGCGGGAGCTCCGGCGTCGGGTTGGGCTATGTCGCGCACGGGTTCGCACGCAGCCCCGTGTTCTGGAATGTATACTATCTGGTGTTTGTCGCGGCCGGCGTGTGGCACATCGTGGGCGGATGGGCCACATGGATGGGGTGGAAGGTCACCAGCGCCCGGCAGACCCGAGGGCAGGGGAAGAGCCTCCACGGGGGCTACCTGGGCTACATGGAGAGCCCCGAACAGACCAAGCGCAAGAGGAAGATGTGGTGGATCGTCCACGGCATCGCCGCCATGGGCACGGCCATCTGGCTCGCGGGGGCCCTGGGTGTTGTCGGCCGCGGGGGACCGGGTGCGGGCTGGGAGGCAAAAAACTGGGACGCGTTGTACAGACACGTTCCTGTCGTCGGAAGCTGGCTATGATGTTGTTCTTCTGCATATTAATCCCTTATGTGTTGATGCCGGGTTCTAACGGAGTTGTTATATACTCATCATCATGCCCATACTGTGTGACTAATAGTTAATTTGTTCTATGTATGTACCTAATTACGATAATGAGAAGTCTGACTCTGAAGATTCCGCCATTGTGAGGAGCAACGAATTCAAGGAGAAAGCGTTTTCGATCTTACCGTGTATGGATATCCTATGGTGTCCGTCGGATCGCAGCTCCGCGCCGGGCTTGCGCGGGCGCCGAGATTTTCCACACGTCAAAGACAAAAGAGCTCCGCCCGACGGCCTCTCCTTTGCATCGCAGAACCCGGCCGGAGACATCGAACATGGTCTCTGTTCCCCGTCGCGCGGAACCGCGTTGATCTCGAGGGCCAATGCTTGTGGCTCGTCCGCTCTCCGTCTCCAGTTCGAGCGCACGATGGCCTGTCCCGCCTAGTTTTCTCTGCGCAACTCCACCACCTCCGCCCCGCGACAGACGCTTCGCAAGACCTCTGCTTCTCCGGACCAGAAGACCTGTCTCGAGCGCGTCTTCCTCTCCACAGCCGGCAGCCATGGCGACTCTCTCTGACCCTCCCGCGCCCGGCCAGATCGTGCAGCACGAGGGCCGGGAGTACGAGACCGTCAAGGAAGGGCTCGCGTACATCCTATACCCTCGTTCGGTCAAAGATCCCAAGAAGCCCGGAAGCGATGGGAAGCCGCAGTCCGTCTTTTACAATCCCGTCCAGCAGTTCAACCGTGACCTGAGCGTGCTGGCGATCAGGGCCTACGGCGAGCATCTGCTGGCCGTCAAGAAGCAAAAGGCCGAGAGGAGGAAGCAGATCGCCGTGGCCAAGGGCAAGAAACGGAAGAGAGACGATGAGGATGGCGTCGAGGCAGATGCGGCCTCTTCTGAGAAGAACAACAGCAACGCGACGAGCGACAATACCACTGCTGCTGATCCCTCAGCGGCTGCCTCCTCGAAGGTCCCTCCGGAGAAGAAGACTCCCCCGTCCTTTACGATCCTGGATGCATTGTCGGCGACGGGGCTGCGTGCAATACGATACGCAAAGGAGATCCCATTCGCAACGCGTGTCGTCGCGAACGACCTGTCGCATTCGGCTATCCAGTCCATGAAGCTGAACATCGAATACAACGACCTGGGCAACATCGTGCAGCCGAACAACGGCGACGCATGCGCATACATGTACAGCCTCCTCGGCCCGCAGAAACCGACCATCAACGGAACCTATTTTGGAAAGTTCGACGTGATTGATCTGGATCCTTACGGCACAGCGGCGCCGTTCATGGATGCTGCGGTCCAGGCCGTGAACGACGGGGGTCTTCTATGTGTCACCTGTACGGACGCTGGGGTTTTCGCCTCGACGGGGTACCCGGAGAAAACATATGCTCTTTACGGCGGCGTTCCACTTAAGGGTGCTCACTCCCACGAGGCCGGGCTCCGTCTCATCATCCACGGGATCGCCACTTCTGCAGCGAAATATGGTCTCGCAATCGAGCCATTGCTTTCTCTCTCCATCGACTTTTACGCCCGAGTCTTTGTTCGGGTCCACAAGTCTCCCGCGGAGGTGAAATTCATGTCGGGAAACACGATGCTGGTGTACAACTGTGACAATGGCTGCGGAGCATGGACGACGCAGCCTCTCACGCACACCAGGCAGAAGATAGGCAGGACGGGCGACCCATTCTATCACTTCGGTCTCGCACAAGGTCCCGTCGCCGGGCCGCACTGCGAGCACTGCGGCTTCAAGACGCACGTCGCCGGTCCCATGTGGGCTGGCCCGTTGCACAACCCCCATTTCATTCAAAAGATCCTGGATATGCTCCCCGGGGCAGACAGGAACATATATCAAACCGTGGACCGCATCGAAGGCATGTTGACCACGGCGCTGGAGGAAGACCTCGACCTGGGCGCGTCCTCCAAAGAAGCCACTCCTGAACTCGGTGCTGCTGCTACAGAACCAGCACAGCCGTCCGCAATCATCCCCCGTATGGATCCGGCCCGGCGTGACCATCACCCGTTCTTCGTTACCCTCAGCGCCCTCGCCAAGGTACTCCACACGCAGACGATGCCCATCGATGCGTTCCGCGGGGCCCTCCGCCATCTCGGCTACCGTTCCACGCGCAGCCACACCAAGCCAAACACCATCCGCACGGATGCGCCCTGGGACGTCATCTGGGAGATCATGCGGGAGTGGGTGAGGCAGAAGTCACCCATCAAGGAGGACGCCTTGAGCCCCGGCAGCGCAGGCGCGGCGATCATGAAGAAGAGCAGGGAGAATCTGCGGAAGCTTGGCGAGGAGAACCAGTGGCTGTCCTTGCTCAAGAAGGAGATCATGGCCGCCGTGGAGAGCGGCAAGGACGTCAGCGACCTGACGACCAAGATCGAGGCTGCTCTGTACCGCTCGGGGTCGAGACAGACGTTGGGTAAAGATACTACTACACTGACAACGGAACAACCACAACCGCAACAGGCTGAGCAACAGCAACAGGAGCAAGCAGAAAATGGCGCTACTGCTGGCCCCGGAGTTGTAAAAGAAAAGGCGCCGGAAAGACCCCACCCCAGCACGCTGGAAATCGTATTCGATGAGGGGCTCGGCAGGGAGGCCTCGGCGGCCCATACGAAGAAACGGCTCGTCCGTTATCAGATGAATCCAAGGCCGAATTGGGGCCCGCTGAGCCGGGCATCGGGTAGCTGATCAAGAAGATCAGCGCTCGCTGCCAGTTCAGTTGGGAATTCCATCCTTCCCTAGGTAGACAACTTCTAAAAGGTGGGCGGGCACTTTTGGTGTACGTACTGTACCGTACATTTTAGATTATTTAGCACCTTTTTTCTTCCTGTCCTACCTAGATCCAGGATAAAAAAAGCTGCGTGTTGTATGTATCCAGGTACATATATATATATATATATAACATTGCGGAAAAGATGGGACTGTATCCGTATCGAGGACGTCTGATCAATTATTATTATTAGGAATGTTCTACGTGGAAAGATGCTATCCTATCCTGGCGGTCAATGATGTCAAGGACGTATTGAAATGCGATTCATCGTACTGTACTATCCAAAAAAAGGCAGCACAACAGGCAGACAGATGATACAACATTCTATCTCATTATGAGACCAACATCCTTAACTGGTATGCGCAGCTACGGCTCGGTACAATATTCCTCTATGGAAACCTAGGTAATCAGACATCCTCTACACTCCGCCAGAAAGCCAATTTCAGAAACCCCTGTTAGACAAATATAGCACCTAGAACACAAAAAGACATATGTATGTAATGTACCATTGCACAAGTCCGCATATAATTTCCAGCAAGTCAAGTTGCGGATTCTGACTGGCGTGAGTCCGAATTTGAATCCTCATCATCTTCCGGCGAGCCCCTCATGAGCTGTATTTCAATGTCGAAGTCTCTCCGCTGCCACAAACTCAGTGGCACGGTATTAATAAATGTGGGAACTGCTCTTGCGGCCTGCATATCGTTATTACTCCTCCCAGTCCACCATGTCCATCCAATCCAATAGATCCCGCCGGATGCCAGCACTGCCAGCCCCGTTGCGGGATAAGCGAAGTACGGGAAAGAATCATCGCCCTTCCCTCCCACGGGACTGATCCACGGTAGGATAAGGAGGACGCAGTTTGCCACCAGGAAGATCAAGACGTAGCCGGTGCGAGCTCTGTAGTGTGCCGAGGAAGGAGACACCCAGAGTTCAGCGGGCAAACGGTGCAAGTAGAGCAGACCGGCAGCAATAGAGACACTGATCACGCTGACCGGATAGCCGCCGATGTCGACAAGAAATGCGTATATCTCCCCCGGCGGGACCAGGATCACGATGACCGAGACCAGCCAGTGGAGAAACAAACCGGCAACAGGTGGCTTGGGCTTCGCGGCATCCATGGCAGTATCTCGGTCAGCGCTCCAGAAAGAGCGAAAGGGTAGAAGTCCGTCTTTTCCTAGTTCCTCGTTGACACGTGCCTGCGCGAAGGACGTGGCAGCAATGTTGCCGTAAGCGCTAAGGATGATCAGGAGAGGCAGGATCCGTTCACCAAGAACAGGACCGAAGATGTTGCGGAAGAAATGCGCCCCGACAACAACACCCGACGCTTTGAAGTCCTCCCTCTCGACAACGAGGAAGTATGAGATATTTACCAGAATGTATGCCACGGAAACGAGAGCGAGGGCAATGGGCGCTGCTACTCGAAGAGTCCTGGTGGGATCTCGTACCTCGGACAACACTTGATTCGCTGTACTGTATCCGCGAAAACAGTAAAGAACCTTCAGTAGGGCCGTGGCATAGTCATAAGGCTGAGTAGATGAACCAGACCAGATATCAGCAAAGTTCCGCTGGGCAGTCGTCTCAGGTATTAAGCGAGTGCCCGATGTAGAGTGACGATTCGAGTGGCTGGGGTTCTGAAGTTGCTGCCTGTAGTCTTTGCCCATGAACATGCTGATAAACCCCAGAATGACGACAAGAACCATGATAAGCATCTTGGCGATTCCGAGGAGATTGATCGTCTTCATGCCGATTCTGGGCACTCGAGCATGAACAAAACACGACAGAGTGATGGCAGCAATTGCAACAGAACGAGTGTTCCAACCGTTAGGGGTGCTGCCCGCGATGTACACCGCATACTCGCCCAGGACGATGCAATTGGGAGCGCTGAATCCCAGAAGCACGACATACGCCGCAAACATGCATGTTGCGAGCATATATGGTCGGCGGAAGATTCGCTCCAGGTAGACCCTTTCACCGCCTGAGCGTGGAATTGCTGTACCCAGGTCAAGATAGACAGCAAGACCACAGAATGAAATCAGCCCCAGAACCCACATCAGGATAGACATGCCGATTGAACCAACCCCCACGAAGATGGACGCAGGCACTGAAAACACGCCCACGCCAACCGTTTTCCCAATAATAATATTGATAACTGAGAAAGCGCCCAGATGCGTCTTGTCCTCGTCAACGCTTGTGAGGAGGCATGGCGTGAGCGGCACATTGGCCCAGCTGCGCTCGTCCCAAGAGTCCCTCCGGGTGTCAACTTGGCCTCGTCCATTGACATCGTGTGTCGTGGAAGAAGCCAGCGCTTGCTTGACATCAGCACTGAGGTCATCCCTCACTGTCAAAGCCGACGAGGCCGGCTTCAGATAGCCGGGATCTGCGTGGTTCACTTCATCTTGTCTCCGTGCCCGTGGAGTTCTCGGGGACCGACAGATGACCTCGCCAAGGGTGGTTGAAAGCAAAGGAGAGGCTGCTGTTGATAGACTGTCGCCGTTGAACGTCCGAGACGTCCGCGGAATGTCATGCATGAAGGGTTCAACAAGTCCAGAGAAGTGCTAGAAGGAAGATGCTGGAGCAGCTACGGGAGAAGCCGCATGTAACGAACCAAGTGAAGCCAAGAAGTTCCCAAATCGAGCCTTGCGCACATTTGAGAAAGAAAACAACGCCAGATACATATGTAGCAACGTGCAGCTTGTCCAGACTCCCTTGCAGGCACTCTGCTGCCAGGCCAAAACACCGGCCAAACACCAGGCCACAGGCCACGCAACAAATAATAGCCAGCAACTGAATCGCCTAGAAATAGAGCTGATGCAGTGGCCTGAGGATCGGCAAGATCCAGGGCGACCGTGATCCAACCGTCGAGGCTTGTCGTTGCCATTCGTCAGCACTCAGAGACGGCGGCAAGACAAGCAAAATGCGCCTAATTCCTCGGGTGTCCCCCTTCACACTAAAAGTTCCTGCGGTGCACCCCTGTCGGTTTTATAAATCTCCACCTGTTTTGCATGGTAAACCCAGGTCCTGGCACTCTTGACAAAGGGATCTCACCACCATAGAGAGACAAAGTCCTCCATCTCTGAAGCTGTGTGAGGGCTCTCTATAGCATGTGTAACAGCAGTATATTCAGACTACTGTGGGTTCTATAGCTTCATAGGCAGTCTCATCTTTATAATGATGACTGATAATGATCTGTCAGATCATATAAGCATGCATCAATCTCTCTATTAAGAGATATATAGATTCTGAGTGAGTATCGCTTCATTATTTCTCTTTTAGGCAGAGAATCATCAGGATTGGAGACTGTGAGATTTCATTGGACTCTTGACTTACCATACAAAACTGGGGAGATCTGAAAAAGACCACTCAAACCCACAGGGGTGCAAGGCAGGAACTTTGATCGTAGAAGGGTGCACCTGAGGCATTAGGCGCAAGCAAATGTGGATGCAGGGGCGATGAGCTTGGCCCGACCCAACACGACACAAGACGCCAGACGCATCGGGTTCCATCGAGAGCCCCGCCTGAGAGCCACGTCGCCACGGGATCTCAAATCCCAAGGGATGGAACGTCGGTTCCTGTATCTATTTGATATTCTGGACCTTGTTCGGGAGAGCCAAATCGCGCGACGTCCTTATACATCGTGAGAATCGCAATTATAGCGGCACAGGAGAGAGTTCAACAGTGATCCATTACTGTGAATGTGTCAACGTAACAAAGTAAAGAATCTACGTTATCTAATTCATCAATTCATAATCACCGGAGAAAAAAAAGGCGACGGAACCACATGAAGGGATAAAGTCCAAGCCTTAGACATCATAAAATGTACATCTATTGTTTCCATCACAGCCCCTCAAGCGCGCTTGTATAGGCCGGTTATCATAACTCTCATCTATCTAGGCTAGACATATATCAGAACTTGGCGATCGCGATTGCAATGGCTTGCGAATCGTTGTGGCTAATGCTAACGTTGACTTGCTTGACGCCAGCTTGTTTGGCAGCCTCGGCGGCTTCGCCGTGAAGCTATACCAGCACGATTAGCAGAACGTCCGATGCAAGTGGCCTCTGAGCAACTACTTACCGTGACCACAGGCGCTCCGTTTGCGTCATTCGTAATCTCGATGTCCCTCATTGGGGCACCGGCACCCTTGCTGCAGACTCCGAGAGATTTGAACACGGCCTCCTTCGCACTCCACCGTCCAGCGAACGACGCTTGAGGAGAGGGGGCGTTGCGGCAATACTGCTGCTCTCTCTCGGTGAAGTTCCTCTCGATGAAAGTGTCGTTCTCGATGTTGATGGCCTGTATGCTCTCAATGTCGACTCCGACCTTCGAGTTCTCGCCCACAGTGGCCTTGGTAAGAGATTCGGCCATCTGTCGAGCGGTCTCCGCGTCTTTGTCGGAGGGCTTTGGTGGAACAGGAGGGTACTTGAGCTCAGATGTCTTCCTGTCCACCGTAACGCGGTAGTCGGGGTTCAGGAAGACCTTGCTCTGGAGCTCGTCCTCATACGGCGCTTTGTCCTTGGCCACGAAGAGGCTGTTGTTGATCAATCCGTTGTGGAAGTATCGGTATGCCTTCTTCTGACGCGCCGCCACCTTGACCTTGTAGGCCTCGAACTGCGCCTTGTCCAAGGTCGCGAAGAGGTACTTGGGGTGGATACCGATAACTTGAGCACCCTTTTGACCGAAGCCGAACGAGGTGAGAGAGAATGCCTTGACACCGTCGGTCTGGATGCTGCGATTTGGATACACAATGTAGTCAAATTGCTCCATGACCTTGTCAACATTGTCGGCGTTGCGGTTTCCAGGTACGAGACCGCTGTTGAGCACCTGCAGGCATCCGTTTAACATCCATGCACCAGCGGCGCCCTTCGGGTGCCCCGTGAGATACTTCTGGAAAATACCCAACACTGCATTTCCTTTCTTTCGTCCGAGATGCTTCAACTGCTGGCAGATGACATCCGACTCGTTCTTGTCGTTGGCGACAGTCGAAGTTCCATGGAACGAGGCCACGTCGATGTCGTCGATGGTGAGACCCCAGGTTGCGAGCGCGCCACGCAGGGGGGCGATACGAGGGTCCTGCCTCCAGAAGTTGTTTCCGAGACTGAATTGAGCATCTTTCTCCTGCCGAATAGCTTCGCGCTCGATGTGCTTTATCCGCTCCTGCATGTACGCGGATGCATCGAACGGCTCTGAAGCCTGAGCTTTCATAGCCTCAACCTCTTCCTGGAGATACAGGAGTTCCGACTCCTGCCATTGCTTGATCTGTTTCCTGCGCAGCTCCAGCTGTCGGCGACGGTAATTAATGTCGAGCAGCGGTGACGGGAATTTGCCAGGGTTCTCACGGGCTGTAGTGAGGATACCCTGACCAGGAGCGGGAACTGAGCGACCGATCTTATCCGTTGCCGTGGTGGTCAATCCGAGAATACCGTAAATAGGGACACCCATTTCCAGGGCAAGCTGAGCGCTCATGATCACTTGAATACCGCAACCCTGAGACTCCATGAAGCCATTGCGTGTTGTGGTGGTCGGGCGAGACATCTCCTGTGGGGTACGACCGTGGGCAAACTCGTCCTCAGCACTGCTGGTAGCCTTCATATTGGCGAACTCATAGGACCCTTCCTCCTGGAAGTCATCAAAACCTCCCACAAAACAGACGCGAGCTTTGCCTTCAACGATCGTCTCATAGCCGATATCGACTGATTCGACAGCGGTAGCACAGGCGCCGACAGGGGTCTTGATGGGACCGGTAGACGAGAGAAGCAACATGTTAACCCATGCGCTCATCGTATTGATGAACGATTCCTGCAGGATATCTTTCTGGAGAGGCTTGTCGAGGTACCGATCTTTGTACATGCCTCTCAAAGCATGAGTACCTCCAATACCGGAGCCAATGCAGTTGCCAACTTCGGAGACATGGACGTATTTGTAGAACTCGTACGGATCTGTGATACCGGATGCGAGCAGGGACTCGACCGTACAGACCAGCACAAACAGGGTAACTGGGTCGACCTGCTGGATGATATCGTCCGGGATACCGTACCTCTTCGGATCCCAGCCGGTTGGGATCTGACCGGCGACCAGACGGTCGAATTGTAGCGCTTTGGGAATGAAGAGAGTCGCCCCCTTCTTGAGACGCACAGTGTATTCTCCTGACTCCGGGATTTCAAAGATCTCAACCTTGTCACCGTGCTCACGCTTGAACTCTTCAGCAGTTTCCTTAGACGCCTCAAAGGGCTCGAGATCTTCCTGGATGACAACTTCCTGGAGAAGTTGTTTCCTCTTGGGGTCGTATCCCTTGAACAATTCGGGTTCGATAAGTCGGATACCGGAATGCTCAAGAATATACTTCTCGTACTTGGCCTTCACATCCTTGTCGTCCACGGGCTCCCCTGTCTTCGCGTCGACCCATCCGGAATACGGCTTGCCCTTGAGAGGACCGTTATGATGCTTGATGAGACCCATCATCCAGGCCATTTCAACACAGCCCTCCAGAGAGAATTTGCCATAAGCTTCCATCTCCCACCGAGTGCGAGAGTTACCCCACGGACCAATTTCCGCAAAACCGGTCACCACGACAACCTTGTCGAGGTTGACCATACCTTTGAGTTTCTCATTGAGGGGCTCGATCTCCTCCCACTTGGGCAGCTCGGGGAATTGGAACTTGATGTTTGCACGAGGCTGCGTGACGACCTTCTTGTAGAGCGCCTCGCTGTCTTCACCGTTGACAACTTTGTTTTCGATGGCGGTTTCCTTGATAACTGCCTGGCGAATAGTGCTCGTCTCCATGATGTCTTTGCGAAGTTTGGTCATCAAGTCTTTCAAGTCGGGGATAAACTGAAGGCCGCCATTCAGGTCGGCGAAGACGGGCTCGTTCTGGCAAAGGTCAACAATAGCCGGCGCCATGAGGCCAAGCAAGTTGAAAGCCATCTCCTGCTGCGAGAAGGTACGAACACCAAGTTTCTCCACGCCTTCAGCAACCATGTTGTTGCCGCTCATCAGGCCAGTACCACGGGTCCAGCCAATTACGGCACCGCAAATGGTGAGATAATTGCCCCAGCTCTCAGAATACCAGCGGTTGAACAGCGTTTCCAGTGCCAATTTGGACTCAGAATACAGTCCATCATTTCCGAAAGTGCCGTGATTGGGAGAGAGCGGCAAGATAACCTGAGCCGGACGAGTCTCAAAGCCCCGTTGCTGCTTTTGGGTCTTGATGCAGCCAAGAAGCCTGAGAAGGTTCGTGAGCATGATTCTGTGAGCAAGCTCCGACTTTGAATCAATGTTGTCAATCTCGCGGCCATTTTCTGGAATAGCGGCAAAGGGAACAACGTAGTCCAGATCCCAACCGAGACCCTTCTTCGGGTCATAAATGTATTCAACAAGAGCCTCCACATCTCGCTTGCTTCCTTGGTTAAAAGGAACAACAACAAGTTGTGAGCCGCGGGCACCGTAGCGTGCATACATAGACTGGTAGTATTCTGTGACTTCACGCGAATATCGGCTAGTTGTAACAATCACCTTGGCACCGCCGCTAATCAATCCCTGGAGGACTTCAGCTCCGATGGAGCCCGCTCCAGCTCCAGTCATCAGAGCATTCTTGCCCTGGAAGGTGACGCCGGATCGAGCTGCCGACTCAAGACCAGCAAGGTATATTCCCGTAAGCTTCTTATTATATTCCCAACCATGCTCCGTCTTCTTCTTGAGGTGCAGGAATGGGATAGTTTCTACCTTGCCGGCGCGATTGAGCTTGGAACCATTACGGCCATTCCTCTTGGAGGCACCATATTCCTGTGGAATGATCTGTCTTTCATTCATAGCGAGAGCGCGGAGTACGTCCTTGTACAGGGCATGGATCTGAAGCTGAGAAGACTTAGAGAGCCTGTGTTGTCTGCGGATAAGCTTGTAGACACTCTTCAGGTCGTTCTGGACTTTCGCCCGATTGCTGTACTCGGAGATCGGGCCGCCCTCGGCCATCTGCTTGACGTAGTGCTCCAGCTTGCGAACACTGGCCCTAGGGACTTCTTTGTACTCGATATTTCCTCGAGCATCGACGGTGGTCTGAGGCCCCGTTGGGATGGCAACATCCTTATACACTGGAGGCTTACCAAGAACTTCCTTGCAGTTCTCGATGAGCTGCTGGCCAAGCTCTTTGGCGAGCTGGTATGTCTCTCCACGCTCGGTCGGGCAGTTGTCGATGTGATACTGCATGAAATCCAAGAGCAGAGGGTTCGAACGGTTCATGATGCGGATGCACTGGCTGACAATTTCCCGGTCCACAACCTTGAGTCTTCCAAAGATGATGTCGTAGTACATGCTCAAGGCATCCTGGCGAGCCCAGTTCCAGGAGGAATCGTACACTCGCGCCTTGAGAGGGTCAAAAGCAGGCTCGATCCCAGAAGCATACACATCACCGTGTTCTGTCTGCCAGAGGTCCAATTGCGCCTGCAGCGCCTTCTGGGTCTCCTGGGAGGTGATGAAAGCCTTGTCGCCAGCTCGGAGGTCCATCCTGAGATACCGTGCGATGATCTCAAGCTGTTGTTTAAACAGTGCTCGCTGGTCCTTTGTCAATGCATCAAGTGCAGCTGGATCCACCAGCATGCCACCCGCCCCGGCGCCGCCGTCACCACCCGATGCTGGAGAAGAAAGGCTGATTCCAGCATGGGCGGCATACTTGTTCGCTACATCGTCAAGGTATGCTTTGGCGTCGGCTTCAGCAGCAAGACGAGAAGCGGGCTCCATCGTGAGGGCGAGCAAGAGGACACCATCTTGCCTTCCGGGACCCAATCCCCACCTAGTCTCGAGGTACTTCCTAACGGCGGTGATATTAAATCCACCAGGCATCTTTGATGACACCAAGCGAGCCACCAGGGAAGACGACTGCTTGCCCAACTGGCCATTGAACGTCGCCTGCAAGGAGGCACCCAGTTCGTCAAGAGGGGTATCCTCCGGTTTCTCAGGCGTCGAACCGAATTCTTTTCCCAGATCTCCAAGAATTTCATTCTGCAAGGTGGATTTGCCTATTCCAGCATTGTGTGAGTTGCTACTGTCAGTATCAAGCACTGGGGCGGGAAGACTTGCCTCCGACAAGATCCTTGATGGCTTTGTTCAAGGGGATATCCGACAGGCTCTTCTTCAATTTCTGCGCGACCAATGCTCTCAAGACATCGACCGCCGTGACGGGAGCATCCTCAACTGGAGGAGCCGGTCCTGAGCTCGGCGCAGGCGCAGCAACAGGAACAGGGGCGGCGGCGGCAGCGGGGGCCGCCGGAGCAGGAGTGTCACTGGCCGGGCCAGCAGCGGGCTCCGGTTCCTCCTCAATGGGGTCGACGTCGTAGTAGATTTCCTTCGCATCCTTGCTATAGCAGAGAATCTGTCGTTGGACTGAGGTGGCAGCATCGTAAGCCTCATACTTGGACGCCAGTGTCCGTCTTGCCATGCCACTCAGGGTATCGGCCGGGCCAATCTCCACAATCCGCTCTGTCCTCTTCTCCCCAAGGATGACATCTTGGGTCTCAATCCATCTAACTGGAGAGGCGAATTGGTATGCCAGAAGCTCGACCAGCAAGGTGTGGGCGAGCTCCTGCTCAACTTCGGGGCGCATTGTGTAGGAGACGGAAGGGTATCAAGAAAGACACAATGGGTAGGTGAACAGTTGTCCCCAGGAGAATCGTCCCCAATGCGCACGAGGGTGACCTCCTTCGTAAGAGGACAACAAGCGGAGAGGAAGGGCGCTGTCGCCTTGTCAGTAGCGGAGGGACTGCAAGTCGGGCCTGGACAGAAGCCCGAAAAGGTGGTGAACCAAAAAGAAAAAAAGTCGATCTCGGGTAAAGTGGACCAGACTTGTATTTACTCGAGGACCATGGCGTGGACTTAAGAGGACCGAGCGAGAATGCTGGGACCACAGCCCGCGCACCTACAGGCAGGACGATGGAGGACGAGATTGGTGGAGGGGCGAGGCGGGAGGAAGAGAGCGAGGGCGCCTGGGTGCTGGGCGAGCAAGCCGTGGGCTGTTGGGGCAGGCCCGGCGGTGGTTGACAACTGAGCCTGCGGCGGTGGAGCGGGAACCCTGCTGCGGTGCAGGGTTGAGACTGTGGGAAGCGGATGGCGGCGGTAATACTGTGACCGTCCAGCGCGAGCCTCTGCCTGCTCGGTACACGTCCAGTCGGTGGAGAGATGCTGCATGAGGGATGATCTCTGGCCGAGCCAGCTGGCTTGGGGTGTAGAAGCAACCGTTGTGAGCGTCCCTCCCCCTCCCCCTCTGGATCTCTCCGCTGTCCGCTGAGGCCCCCGCCGGAGCCTTGACACGTCGAGGGCGCTGGGAGATGTACCCGATCAGGGCAGGCCGTGCTGTCACGTACTGTCACGCCGGGCCCTGGGGCAGCGCGGCCCAGCCCAACCGTTTGGAGTTTTGGGGAGCCGCGGCCCCGCGCTATGCCCAATCGGAGATGTTCTTTATTCAACCAGCTCACAAAGTTAGGATTATTTTGCTGGCCCCGCCCCAGAGGGGCTCTCGCCGCCGCTGCTGTTGGTGATAATTCCACCATCCTTTGGATTCTGCCTCCTCTCGTCCGGACAAACGGCGCTGCACCCTAGCCTGCGGCCTGCAAGGAATTCGCTTATGTGGTGAACGGTCTTAGTTACCCTTCCACGTGTCTTCAATTCTTCTGTCCGTGTTCAACAAACACCTGGTGACCTCTCCCCTCACCTTTTTTTTGCTGGAGTGCAACTCCGCGTCGCTCGCAACCTCGCCTTGTCGAGGACTGCTGAAGGGCTTTCTGATCTGGTATGCCAATTGTGCCTTTTTCTGCCTCGATATCAATCTGCATTCAGCCATCAAGTCATTCATTTCACTGGGGAAAACAATTTGGTCGTCCACTAGTTCAATGTGCTAACTGCCGTTTTTCATTTTACAGGCCCTTCAATTCACCCACCTTTCTTTTTTGTTCCCCTCTAATAGGTATTCCTCCACGGAGAGATGTACGGAACATCAACGGCCCCTCAGACGGGCATTAATACCCCGCGCTCCTCGCAGTCGCTGCGTCCCCTGATCCTGAGCCATGGATCTCTCGAGTTTTCTTTCCTCGTCCCTACATCCCTCCATTTTCACGCCTCCCAGCTCAAGGAGACCTTTATTGCTTCATTACCGCAGCCGACAGATGAGCTTGCGCAGGATGACGAGCCTTCATCGGTAGCGGAGCTCGTTGCACGATACATTGGTCATGTTGCCCACATGGTGGAGGAGGGCGAGGATGATGCCCAGGGATTGTACGTTGAGGTCCTGAAACTGGCCCTGAACGAGTTCGAGCGGGCGTTCATGCGAGGCAATGACGTCCACGCGGTCGCTGCAAGCCTTCCCGGTATCACGGCCAAGAAGCTGTTGGTTGTGGAGGCATACTATGCTGGTCGCGCAGCGGCGGGTCGTCCAACCAAGCCGTATGATTCCGCACTCCTCCGCGCGGCTGCAGAAGAGAAGGTCAGAGTGTATACGGTCTTCGGTGGCCAAGGCAACATTGAAGAGTACTTTGAGGAGCTGAGAGAGATCTACACCACATACCCATCCTTTGTGGAAGATCTAATTTCTTCGTCGGCGGAATTGCTGCAATCTCTGTCCCGCGAACCGGAAGCCATCAAATCCTATTCTAAGGGCCTTGACATACTCCGATGGCTTCACGATCGCAGCTCGCAGCCTGACACCGACTATTTGGTGTCTGCTCCGGTCAGTCTACCTCTCATTGGTCTTGTTCAGTTGGCCCACTACACGGTCACTTGCAAAGTCATGGGAAGACAGCCTGGTGAGATTCTCGAAAGGTTCAGCGGCACCACAGGTCATTCCCAGGGTATCGTCACCGCAGCAGCCATCGCAACTGCCACTACCTGGGAATCCTTCGGGAAAGCAGCAAAGGATGCGTTGACTATGCTGTTTTGGATCGGTCTGCGCAGTCAACAGGCCTATCCCCGCACATCTCTTGCGCCGTCAACGCTTCAGGACTCCATAGAGAACGGAGAGGGCACCCCAACCCCTATGCTCTCTATACGAGACCTCCCGAGAGCAGCTGTTCAGGAACACATTGATGCCACGAATCAGCATCTCCCAGCTGACAGGCACATTGCAATTTCCCTGGTCAACAGCGCCCGTAACTTTGTCGTCACGGGGCCTCCAATGTCCCTATATGGTCTTAATCTCCGGCTGCGCAAGGTCAAGGCCCCGACCGGATTGGACCAGACCCGTGTGCCTTTCACGCAACGCAAGGTCCGCTTTGTCAACCGTTTCCTCCCTATTACTGCTCCGTTCCATAGCCAGTACTTGTCGGCGGCTTACGATCACATCCTGGAGGATCTGAAAGACATAAAGCTCACCGCCAACTCGTTGGCAATTCCGCTCTACGACACAAATACTGGTGAGGATATGAGAAAGTTGGGCGATGAGAACATCGTCCCAGCGTTGGTCCGTATGGTCACACAGGACCCGGTCAATTGGGAGAAAGCGACGGTCTTCCCAGGAGCCACCCACATTATTGATTTTGGCCCCGGCGGGGTCTCTGGTCTCGGGGTACTGACGAACCGTAACAAGGACGGGACTGGTGTCCGAGTCATCCTAGCGGGTGCCATGGATGGCACGAATGCTGAGGTTGGCTACAAGCCCGAGCTCTTCGACCGTGACGAGCACGCCGTGAAATATGCAGTCGACTGGGTTAAAGAGCATGGCCCGCGATTGGTAAAGACGTCTGTCGGGCAAACCTTCGTCGACACCAAGATGAGCAGACTACTTGGTGTTCCGCCAGTTATGGTTGCCGGAATGACCCCAACGACAGTGCCATGGGATTTCGTCGCCGCTACAATGAACGCGGGTTACCATATTGAACTAGCCGGCGGTGGTTACTACAATGCGCAATCGATGACCGAAGCCCTCCACAAGATCGAGAAGGCCATTACTCCAGGCCGCGGTATAACTGTGAACTTGATCTATGTCAACCCTCGGGCTATGGCATGGCAGATCCCTCTGATCGGAAAGCTCAGAGCGGACGGTGTCCCAATTGAAGGTCTGACCATTGGTGCGGGTGTGCCGTCTCTTGAAGTCGCAAATGAATACATTCGGACGCTTGGCATCAAGCACATCTCCTTTAAGCCTGGATCTGTAGATGCTATCCAGCAAGTTATCAACATCGCCAAGGCGAACCCGACATTCCCCATCATGCTTCAATGGACCGGTGGTCGTGGCGGTGGCCACCACTCCTTCGAAGACTTCCACCAGCCGATCCTGCAGATGTACAGCCGCATTCGCAAGTGTGATAATATCGTTCTGATTGCCGGCAGTGGCTTTGGCGGCTCCGAAGACACCTACCCATACCTAACGGGTACCTGGTCCTCTCGTTTCGGCTACCCCCCTATGCCCTTCGATGGATGCATGTTTGGCAGCCGTATGATGACGGCCAAGGAGGCGCACACGTCCAAGAAGGCGAAGCAAGCCATCGCTGATGCCCCCGGCGTGGACGATGATCAGTGGGAGAACACATATAAGGGCCCAGCCGGTGGTGTCATAACCGTCCTTTCTGAGATGGGCGAGCCAATTCACAAACTTGCCACGAGAGGTGTTTTGTTCTGGCACGAAATGGATCAAAAGATCTTCAGCCTCGACAGGGCCAAGCGCGTTCCAGAACTCAAAAAGAACCGAGACTATATCATCAAGAAGCTGAACGATGATTTTCAGAAAGTTTGGTTCGGCCGGAACTCTGCTGGAGAGGCCGTTGATCTTGAAGACATGACCTACGCCGAAGTGGTTCACCGCATGGTAGAGCTCATGTACGTCAAGCACGAGTCTCGGTGGATCGACGACTCCCTGAAGCGGCTGACGGGCGACTTCATTCGCCGTGTCGAAGAACGCTTCACCTCTGCTGAGGGTCAACCTTCGCTGCTGCAGAACTATTCGGAGCTTGATAACCCGTACCCAACGGTAGACAAGATCCTGTCGGCATACCCCGAAGCGGCTACTCAGTTGATCAATGCGCAGGATGTACAACACTTCCTTCTGCTTTGCCAGCGACGTGGACAGAAACCCGTTCCCTTTGTTCCTGCTCTTGACGAGAACTTTGAGTTCTGGTTCAAGAAGGATTCTCTCTGGCAATCTGAGGACCTGGAAGCTGTTGTAGGCCAGGATGTCGGTAGGACTTGTATCCTCCAGGGTCCAGTTGCTGCCAAATACACGACCACAATCGATCAGCCAATCAAGGAGATCTTGGACGGTATCCACAATGACCACATCAAAAACCTGATCAGGGACGTCTATGGTGGGGATGACGCCAACGTTCCAGTTGTTGAGTACTTCGGTGGTCGGCTGCTCAGCGAGTCTGAAGATGAGCCCGACATCGACGGACTCACTGTCTCCGAAGATACCAACAAGATCTCATACCGACTTTCATCGTCCCCTTCGGCAAGTCTGCCGGATCTTGAGCGCTGGTTACACCTTCTTGCTGGCAAGTCGTATTCCTGGAGACATGCCCTGTTCACCGCCGAGGTTTTCGTTCAGGGGCAGCGCTTCCAGACTAATCCAATGAAACGTATCGTTGCGCCGACCCGCGGTATGTACGTCGAGATCGCCTACCCTAACGAACCCTCGAAGACGGTAATCAATGTAAAAGAACCATGTTCGTCTGGCAAGCTCGTAAAGACGGTCGAGGTGAAAATGACTGGCAAGAACGAAATAACCTTGACCTTGTTCGAAGAAAGGACGGCCGAAGGTGGTGTCGTACCTCTCTCCTTCTTGTTCACCTACCATCCCGAGACTGGGTACGCCCCTATCAGGGAAGTCATGGAGGGACGCAACGACCGCATCAAGGAATTTTATTACCGCATCTGGTTTGGTGAGAAGGATGTTCCCTTCGATACACCAACAACGGCGATCTTCGACGGTGGGCGCGAGACGGTTACGTCTCGGGCCGTCGCAGACTTCGTTCATGCGGTTGGTAATACCTGCGAAGCCTTCGTGGATCGCCCAGGGAAGGAAGTCTTTGCTCCGATGGATTTCGCAATTGTTGTTGGATGGAAAGCCATTATTAAGCCGATCTTTCCTAGAGCCATTGACGGTGACCTGTTGAAGCTCGTCCATCTGTCCAACGAGTTCAGGATGGTGCCAGGAGCGGAACCTCTCAAGGTTGGCGACGTTGTGGATTCAACAGCTCAGATTAACGCTGTCATCAACCAGGATTCCGGAAAGATGGTTGAGGTCCGCGGCACCATCAAAAGGGATGGCAAGCCAATTATGCATGTTACCAGCCAGTTTCTTTACAGGGGAGTCTATACCGATTTTGAGAACACGTTCCAACGCAAAGAGGAGGTGCCCATGCAGGTCCACCTCGCCACCACGAAGGATGTTGCAGTCCTGCGCTCCAAGGAATGGTTCCACATGGATGATCCTGACGTGGAGCTCCTGGGCCAAACGCTTACGTTCCGTCTCCAAAGCCTTGTCCGGTTCAAGAACAAGTCCGTCTATAGCAGCGTTCAGACTATCGGCCAAGTTCTCCTCGAGTTGCCCACTAAGGAGATCATCCAGGTTGCATCTGTCGACTATGAGGCCGGAACTTCCCACGGAAACCCTGTGATCGACTATCTTCAGAGGAATGGCTCTGCCATCGAGCAGCCAGTTCATTTCGAGAAACCCATCCCACTCAGCGGCAAGACTCCTCTCGTCTTGCGGGCGCCTGCCTCAAATGAGACCTATGCCCGGGTGTCTGGAGATTACAACCCGATCCACGTCTCTCGCGTGTTCTCGAGCTACGCTAATCTTCCTGGTACAATAACTCACGGCATGTACACCAGCGCCGCTGTCCGAAGCTTAGTGGAGACATGGGCTGCTGAGAACAACATTGGTCGCGTTCGCAGCTTCCATGCTTCCCTCGTCGGAATGGTACTTCCAAATGATGACATTGCGGTCAAGCTGCAACACGTTGGCATGGTTGCCGGCCGGAAGATCATCAAGGTCGAGGCCAGCAACAAAGAAACCGAAGACAAGGTCCTTCTTGGCGAGGCAGAGGTCGAACAGCCCGTAACGGCGTATGTGTTTACCGGGCAGGGTTCGCAGGAACAGGGTATGGGTATGGACCTTTATGCCAGCAGTCCCGTCGCTAAAGAGGTCTGGGATCGGGCGGATCGACACTTCCTGGAGAACTACGGTTTCTCTATCATTGACATCGTGAAGAACAACCCCAAGGAGCTGACCGTCCACTTTGGTGGTCCCCGTGGCAAGGCCATCCGTCAAAACTATATGTCGATGACCTTTGAGACAGTCAATGCGGATGGCACAATCAAGACCGAGAAGATTTTCAAGGAGATTGACGAGAACACTACGTCCTATACCTACCGGTCGCCTACCGGTCTTCTGTCCGCCACTCAATTCACACAGCCTGCACTGACACTGATGGAGAAGGCAAGCTTCGAGGACATGCGCTCAAAGGGCCTTGTTCAGAGGGACAGCAGCTTCGCAGGACACTCGCTCGGCGAGTATTCTGCTTTGGCTGCCCTTGCGGATGTCATGCCAATCGAGAGCTTGGTGTCTGTTGTGTTCTATCGTGGCTTGACAATGCAGGTTGCGGTGGAGCGAGACGAGCAAGGTCGCTCGAACTACGGGATGTGCGCTGTCAACCCCAGCCGCATTTCAAAGACGTTCACTGAGCAGGCCCTACAATACGTTGTTGCGAATATCTCCGAACAAACAGGCTGGCTCTTGGAGATTGTCAACTATAACGTTGCGAACATGCAGTATGTTGCTGCTGGTGATGTGAGTATTCCCCCTCCTACCTTGCATGATTGTCCAGCTTCTCTAACGTTTGCCGCAGCTACGCGCGCTTGACTGCTTGACGAATCTCCTCAACGTGCTTAGGGCTCAGAACATCGACATCCAAGCTCTCATGCAGAAGATGTCTCTTGACGATGTCAAAGCCCATCTCGTGAACATCATCCATGAATGCGCCAAACAGACAGAGGCAAAGCCTAAGCCTCTCACGTTGGAGCGTGGTTTTGCAACCATCCCTCTCAAGGGAATCGATGTGCCTTTCCACAGCACGTTCCTCCGCTCCGGTGTCAAGCCCTTCCGGTCTTTCCTGCTCAAGAAGATCAACAAGACCACTATCGACCCTGCCAAGCTTATTGGGAAATATATTCCTAACGTCACTGCAAAACCGTTTGAGCTGACAAAGGAGTACTTTGAGGAGGTTTACAGGTTGACGAACTCGCCGCGGATTGCAAATGTGCTGGCGAATTGGGACAAGTATGAGGATGGAAATGAGAGTACGGCACGTGAGACCGGTACAACTGCTGCTTAAAATTGAATTAGACGCCGGCATCTTTTTCTTGTAATGCTTTTTCCATCGATGAGTATTTATCTCTCAGTATAATGCCCCTTATGTTAGCTTTCTGCATGGATATCAATCGCAATGAGATGATGTTTTGCACGGTTAGAATTACATACCTACGTATCTGATCCTATTGTCGTCTTAGCACGGTGATACAATATGATTGATTGGCGGATTGAGGTGGTTCCACCGTCATCTTAGCGGGTCGATCAATCAACTGCTGACTCCAAGACCTGCTGCCTCAACTTCCAAACTTGGCCCCTCCCCGGCACTATTGATGTAGGTTTTTCCAGCGTACAACAATTGGTCGAGCCTCCAATTGGTGAATTACATAAAAATAAAACAGTAAAGTTAACATGGTATTTAGTGAGGTCATGGAATAGAGCGACCTAGGCTCACTTGCATTCCCGTATAACCCGGTGAGAAGCCTTGGTATATCCGTGATCACGCGATCACGCCGTATAAAGGGAAAACATAACCACTCGCTTTGTAAGGGAGTAGCATCTCGGTTGCTCTGTGCTCTTATATGATTCTTCAGATCATGAGCCTGGATTCAGGCATCTACTGCCACGCAGCGGATATATGCAGGAGGTCTTTCAGTATCCTGAGATCACCATATTCGACAGTCCTTTGCATTTCATATAGGTCGGATGTCTGGCATTGTTCCCTGACTTTTTCAACTTGTTCATATTATCATACTGTTTTAAGGGTTGTACGTACTTATTCCAGTAGGTCTCGGAAAGGACAGGTTGATGATTCATATTCATGTAAAAATTGTAAGGCGCGCATTATTATGAATATCTTGCTATTCACATATTCTAAACCTACAACGCCCAAAGCTCATCCAGATGACAGATATTATGCTCTGCATGTTTCTTTGCCGCAATTGATACTCCCACAAAAAAGGTGGAAAATAGAGAACTTGAATGCACGGGTAATTAAGCACCGGAACCAGCACTGGAAGCAGGAGTCTGTAAGTTGCTGTGTTCCTGAAGGATACCAGCCTTCACTGACTGCTTTCCTTCAAAATGCCGGGCCGCAGTAAGCGGTCTTCCTTTCCGTAAACACCAACGTCCTTGACAATTGCGATGAATCTGCGATGGTTTTCCTTTGACTCGCCGATGCGGGGACGGAAGATCTTGAGTAAGTCGCTGCTGAGAATACCGGTCGGAGGGATGGCAGCGTGGATCTCCGCTGGGGTGGGGAAGTTGCTTGGCTGGCCCGCCGGCGCAGGAGTTGAGACTCGAGTTTGTTGGCCTAAGGAATCCAGGATTGATCAGTATACCAGACTTCTTGGAGCAGGACGCATATATTCTTTTATAGGAAGACCGCTGCTAATTCATAGTTGTAATACCAGATGAAACTTACCTTTCACGGCGGTACCGCCTTCTGGACTGCTCGCGCGACTTCCAGTAACCCCTTTACTGGCCAAAGGCGCAGGGCTGCCTGTCCTTGATCCTTGCGGGGTTCCATTCTGCGAGGAGGCCGCTGGTGGATTGAGTTTCAACTTCTTGCTCTTGCCACTCTCACTCATCTCTCCCCCTGACGCAGCACCACCTTCAACGTCGCTACCAGAACCTGCGCCTACGTTCCGCACACGTTTCGTACCAACCTGCAAAAGGTCAGCAAAATGTTCTGCTGGTCGGCACCACTGCTGCTGGGTTGAACTCACCGGAACCGAAGACGATGGAGCTGGCGACATCGGCCGTGAGCCCGGCTGTGGAGTAGGCTGAGACGAGACATGTTGGCTCTTAGCCTTCTTCCGAGAGGTATCAGTCCCACTCGCATCTGAGAGATTCGGAGAACCAGGCCGTTTCCGAGGAGGGCCGGTAGTTTTCTTTAGCGGATCCGTATGTTTTGGGCGACCGGAGGGCGTATTGCTGCCTTTTGTAGATGTCCCCGAGTTCTTATCGGACTCTTTGCCTTTCTCTTTTCTCAGTCTCTCTTCTTCGGCTCTTCGCTCCTCTTCCCTAAGCCGTTCCTCTTCTGTGTCATCGGAACTCTGCAGAAATGTGTGGTTAGCAATGAAGAGGGCGAGCAGAGGTTAACAGTAAAGCATACCTCGTCATCCGAGTACGGGTTGACATCGGAATCACTGCTATAATCGTAATTCTTCTCCCGCCGTTTGAGTGCTTTTCGCACTCGCCTGCCCAAGATCCTTCGAGCCTCTTTTTCTCTCTTTTCCCTCAGCTCCTCTTCCTCATAGTCTCTCTCATCTTTAAGATTGAAGACGTTCGCTTTCAATTGGTCTTGCTTGATTCTTTTCTCGGTCTCCTTTGCCTCCTCATCTTCGTCAAAAAGACCGTCGTGTTCCTCGTCGTCGGCGAACCGGTCTTCCTCAAAGTCCAACTCCTCGGCTTCCAAGCTTTCACCTGCGGCTGGAGTGCCCTGCTTGCCCCGATATACCTTCCGCTGCTTGGCGTATTCTTCCAATTCTTTCTTCTGGGCCAGTTCCTGTTGCTTCTCCATAAACCACCTTGGGTCCTTGATCTTTTTCGCCATGAATTTCTCCGCCTCTTCAATCGTCAGAGCCTTAAACTGGTTCTTTGCGTTGAATCTGTACCACTTGTCGATGGGAATCATCCTCATTTTGCCGGTGTCTTCAAGCACAAACATCGCATAGGTCTCTGACAGAGCAGCTTCATAGTTCCCAACCCACGTATTCTTATTGTCAAAGTCTTCCAGGTGCCAAGGCAAAGCTTCCTCATATTTGATCCGTGCTTTGGCAATCTCCTCTGGAGTCATGTCTGCTTTAGCAACGTGCTGGGTTTTCTGCTTGGGCACGTTTGTTCGCCGCTGGGTCGTTGTAATGGAGGGGGCTATCTGGGCAAGATTCTGTTCACGTTCCTTCTCGCGAGCAGCCTTCCTTGCCTCTATCTCTTCACGCTCAGCATCGTCTAACCCGTTGCCACCATCCGCTGCGGCCCTCTTGGCGCTTTCGCCCTTGTCACCATCTGGTTTCGCCCGAGGATCACGACGCTGGAGCCGGACAGGTCGAGTGAATTGTGACTCATCACGCGGATCTATAATCTTCTTGGAGGCAAATCTGGCAACGTGAAATTTCAATCCTTCCCGCAACGCTCGTTTCGTTGTCACTAGTGGATAGTCGACGTAGGTCTCGGAAAGGAGGGGACCACTGAACCCATTCACAGTCATGTCCTCTCCTACAGGAGCAGGCCTTGCTTTGCCCAGCTGCGATCCCTGCTGCGTATCTAAGACGGGCTGCGCGGATGGCACGGGCTTAGTAGGTGCCGTTCCATTTGTCGCTGGCCCGGACGGCGCAGTATCTGGAGGTCGTGGCACGGGCTTCTTCTTCGGACGCACCAGGGGATCTGCTGGCCTTGGACGGCGGATCCTCATCACCGGAGGCCCGTTCGGGCCTGCAGGGGTTTGAACAGCAGATGGGTTAGGGGGCGTCGCCATGGTCTTAGGCCAGGGGTAAAAGTGCTAGGAAAAGAGAGATGATGATGGTCCGCCGGTTAATGGGAGTATACAGCCACGCGCATCGAAGGCTCGCCGCGAAGGATATTGGATGCGCCTGAGGGCTCCGAGGACGAAGGCAAGATGCTCACTAGATGGTGTAGGTTCAAGGGGATCGACAACAAGGAAGCATTTGAAGAATGCAATGATAGATAGGGTGACCGGGTACACCGGCCCAGCAACACCAGCGATCGATGACCAAGTGTGGGACGAGGAAGCTTGAGCGTGTTGTTCTTTGTACTGTACGTCTCGCCGCGGCCATGAGAGACGTGATGATGCGGGATGCCAAAAGGCGCGGCTGCCACAGCTTATCTAATCACTCTTGACGCTCCGCGGCCGATAGACGAGATAGGCGGAGCAAGCGAGCGGCAAGCCTTCCACAAACGGCGTAGTCTCTCCGTCCCGCGCTTGATGCTTGGTGAATGGCTTCATATATTCCCAGACGGGCTCTCTCTGCTGCATTGCCTGCTCTATCCCCAGATCGCCGGCACCTCCCGCCAGGCTAACCTCTCCCACAGGCTGACCGGCGCTGCCACAGAGCGCATTCACTCAGTGTTGCGGAGAATGCCCCTTGCAGCCTCCTCTGGCTCTGTCCGTGTTCTTGCTGCCCACAAACATGTGCCGTGGCTATCGCATCTCTCTGTCATCAGCTGTCCACTTTCTTTCACTGTCTTCCTCTCACGCAATCTGTTCTTCTTCTGCTTCTCTCTTGCTACCTTCACATCCACCTGGCTGACCATCTGTCTTTGACCTGACTCACACTCTCATGCCTTCACCTCCCATTATTTGAGATTGAGATCCCAGGGCTTCTGCTTTGTCTGTATCTCCTCTTTATTTTGCTTTTTTTCACCCACATTTTAGACTCGACCCTATCTCCTGTGTACGACTTAGCCATGGAGCAACATGCTCGACTTGGCAGTGATTTCCCCCAGGCCACCGAGCCGTCTGAAGGGTGGATAACTTGGATTGCTCCTGCTCCTCCCATAGCCTCCAACCAAACTGTCGATGGACCAACGTATGGTGAATCCGCCAATGGCAACAGCTCTTCCACTCAAAGCTATGGCAACTTCCCCCCACATCTTCATCAGATGTTGCTTCGTGCCAGCGCACAGCTGCAGGCTCAGCAGCGGTTAGAGTATCCGCCCGCGAGTATGACCTTCGGCGGGCCAGTCGGTCCCGTGAGTTCCCCAGTCTGTTCGGAACTCCCCTTTTCTCGCGCAGATCTACACCAAGGCGTTCTGGACCGTCAGTTCGAGCCCGCTCACCTTTCTCAGGCGTTCAATAATAGCTCTAATCAGACGCCGACCCCGCCTGGAATCGTTGGGACTAGCGTTACACAGCCACGGCCGCACGCCCAGGAACATGGCCGAGGTGGATTCATCACTCCGCAAACCATTTCCCCAATTCACCCCCGGGCTATCCAGGGCCCGTCGACCACTCCTGCTGGCCCAGGATATTCTTATGCCTATGCCCCGAGAACCCGTTTTGGAGACCAGCAGTCGGATCCCAAGCGAAGGGTCCAGTTGCAGATCAACTATATGGACTCTTTGGCCATCGGCATTCCAACTCTCGAGTCCCTCACGCCCGAGCTTCAATCCAAAGAGGCTCTGAGGGCACGGCTTGCCGAAATAGCACAGGAAGCTATCATGTCTTGCGCGAGAAGCCGTGGTCTCTCTGCGGGTCCAAACTGCATTGACTTTAAATGCTTCGGCAGTTTGCGCAACGGCTTTGGTCTCCCTGGTGCGGACCTTGATTTGGCCATGACCACTCGTGCTTCGAGCTTTCCAAAGGAGCTAGAAGATGAATGCCCCCGCATTCTTGAGAAGGCATTTCTGGATGCCGGTTTCGGTGCTCGTTTGATAGAAAATGCCCGGGTCCCGATCATTAAGCTCTGCGAAAAGCCGTCTGAAGAGCTTCTGGAAACCCTCAGGGCGGAGCGCAGAGCCTGGGAGGCTAGGCAAGCGCGAGCAGACCCTGATAGCGATCAGGCTCCATCAAAAGCAGAGCGTCGCTCTCGAGATTCTTCTGGTGGTGATCGCAGTACTCGGCAGCATGATGGCAGTCTTGAGTTTCCCAAGTCAGGTGTCGGGATTCAATGCGACATCAGCTTCTCTGGCCGTCTTGCGATTTACAATACCGAACTGCTCCGTTGTTATGCGCTCTGCGATGAGCGTGTTCGCAAAGTGGGTGTTTTTGTGAAGAAATGGGCCAAGGCACGAAAGATCAATAGTCCCTACCATGGGACTATGTGTTCCTACGCATACATTCTCATGGTGATCCACTATCTTATAAATATCGTCAACCCACCACTTATTCCGAATCTGCAGATCAACTACCGACCTCCTCCTCCTGGACACAAAGAAGTCACCACTGTTGACGGTTATGATGTCAGATTTTTCAACGATGAGGCTGAGATCAAGGCAAGAGCCAAGCTTAATCCAGTGTTTGGCAATCGCCAGTCAGTTGGCGAGCTTCTCCGCGGTTTTTTTGCCTATTATGGAGGCCAGGGACGGAACGTACCTCACGGCGGTTTCAACTGGGCTAGGGACGTCATCTCGATCCGCACACGGGGCGGTATTCTCTCAAAAGCAGAAAAGGGTTGGACTGGAGCCAAACTTGACGAAAAAGGAAATCGACACAGATTCCTGGTGGCTATTGAAGATCCTTTCGAAATTGATCACAATGTGGCGAGGACCGTTCCTTACAACGGGCTTTTGGCAATCAGGGACGAGTTTCGTCGTGCCCATACCATCATCAACCGCATTCAAGAAATACCCGGAGCTGGTTGGCAGTGGCGCACCGATGAGGGCGAGATAGGTGAAGATTTCTTCGCAGAAGCAGAGGATCGGTTGAATCTGCAGGTTTCCCGTCATGATAACGAGAGATCAACACATGCTCATGCGAGGTCGCCGCCACATCGCGATGGAAACCGGCGGTCCTCGATTTCTGCAAGGCAGCCATCCGCTGAGGCAAAGGAAGGCATTACTACTCAGGCGCCGGTCGGGCCCTCCAACGTTTCGAGATCAGATCAGACTTATCGGAAAGGGGTCCACCCAGCAGAAAGTATATTGATTCCCTTGTCCCAGCAATCCGCTAGAGCCAAAGAAGCTGGCATGAATCAGCAATCTGTTCAAACTGATATCCCCAAGCAAAACCATACTGCCTCGAATGAAGGGCCACTCCGTGGCGAATTGCAGCGACCAGTGTCGAGCGAGGGAGTTAATGAAACAAGTGACAGTGCCAGTGGCGGATCTCCCTCACGAGCTGGCTCACACAGTAGCCTGACTTCAGGACCTCTAAATACCCCTGACCGAGTTGAAGGCGTTGGTGCTCAGGTTCCACATGTTGGTTCTAACGAGCAAAGTGGCACTCACGAGTTTGGTATTGACCGTTGCATTCCTGGTCATCGAGACCCGAGGTCTTCGCGCTTCGCACGAGCGTCTGTTCGAAATACCATTCAACACCCGCCAATTGAAGAGAAGCGTGCTTATCAAGTCAATCCTCTTATCCGTCCTCCAAAATCTCAAGCGATGCAGAAGCAGGAGTCATATAAACAACAGGTTACTAATGTGGCGAACGCTATGCGTCGTATCCTGAACAGGTCAGAGCCCAATAACGGGAGCACTGAAACTGCGGGTTATGTACCTGCAGACCCGACTGCTTCGGCTGCCATGAAGAGCGACCTGAATCCCGTTGTTGGTCAAGACTTCAAAAATATCGACAGAAATAAGATGGCTCCTAAGGACACCGACGACATTGCCCGTCACATCCGTAATTTCTCAATCAACAACCATTGTTCGAGACCGTTTAATGAGAATGTCGAATCCGAACTGACAGCAGTGAAAACACCCGGCATGGCCGATTTCTCTCCAGATAACGAAGCGAGTTTAGCTAGTAATCGGGATAGCGACAGCACCCTGTTGTCTGGTAATCCCGAGCCCGTTTCAACTTTCATTCCAGTATCTTCTGGAACACCTGCGACTATGCCTAGTGCAACCCATCCCGAAGCAAACAACCGGGCTGCAGGTATCGTTCCCCGTCGGCGTGGCCTAGTTGTTGACCAACAGCAATTACATCATCTAAGACGTCCAATCCCTCCTTCGAGCTCCACGCCTTTTGTTCCCGAGCCCAATGACTTCTACAATAACTACTCCAACTATGAGGATAGAAGCATTGGGAAGACTAACTATCCGGAGAGTGAGTTCTCTACACCAGATATTCAGCTTCTGGGTACACTTCCTTTTCACGAAGCAAGCGTCTCTTAATGCCCTGAAATGAAAGTATCGGATTACAGGAACAAGAAAGCGATCTAGCCGTTTCGTTTTAAAAAAAGGAAAGAGAGAAAAGAAAAAAAGGAAGTGGGGAGGGGCTATGGGTGAGATGGATCTCCAAGGTGTTCTACAGCCACGGCCGAACGATCAAATCAAGTGTTGACTCTTTGCCGCCAGCGGCAGTTCTGTCAGACTTGCTTTCACAGTCAGCGTCTGTCAGTCACCTCTATTGTCGTCTCTTCTGATGTCACTATGTTACCAAACCCCCAGATAATTTTTTTCTCTAATTTGCGTTAGATTAGGTACATAATTATCAATAATTGAGACATCAACTTTAGCACTCTAATATTAAGTTCTTAAGCTTCACTTTTCGATCCATTCTTAAGTCTCCTTACAGCCTCGGGATACTCGTCTAACAATACACCATCGACCCGCCGGACTGATTGGCCTACATTGAAGCTTCCCCAATGGTCTGGCTCCTGACTGTTGACAACAGGAGCGATGTCCTGATACGCCTGTGCTTTGGGTTCTCTTCTTTTCGGAATGCATCACGCTGGAGTGCACCGGGCGCATTTCTCATCCAACTGAGGAATGAATCTCTGTTCACATCTAAGCAAGAACGATTGTAAGTGGAAAGGAAGCAGTAAGACAGATTCCTCGCCCTGAAGCATTTTATAATTGACCTGCGAAGGCGGAAAAAGGTAGTTTAGGTACTCTGCGCCGTCACTATGTATTACTTGGACGATGCAATCATATCTGTAATTATTCTCTGTTTGCGTATCCTCACGTTGAGTTCTTGTTCAGGTGCGCATGTCTCTTGTATCGCTAGTCTAGCTTCGGCTTTAGGTGGAAGTATGGCAGCTAGCGTGGAGTATGGTACACTCATATGAACAAACCTCCTAACAGTCTAGTTAAGGGAACGGAACCTGTCTGGCTTAAATCGTCGTGGTTGGTGATAATACGTCACTCTACCTACCTCGCTCCTGTGGTGTATTTATGCATCAGATGAATACAAAAACTTAACAGATCCACAGCCAAGAAAACCCCTCAATAGATGAGCAAATGAAACTCGAAAGAGCTAATAAAAACAGAGATGAAACTGTTCACAGGAAGAGTTATCGAAGTTAAAGAACTTCATACGGTCTCAGAACACCTCAACTACCTTTTCATCATCATCATCCTCTTGCTGCTGCGTTTCTCCCATGACTTGGGCCCGGGCTTTCGCCATTGCCTCTGCTTCAGCATCTCCCTCGCCTTCTTCAGGCCGCATCAAAACTTGTACCAACCTATCACAGCCTTCCCGGACATCTTCATTATCCACGTGGAGATGGCACTCTCGGATTATTGGGTAGACGTTTACTGCCCTCATCTTATCCCTCCCTTCTCGAGTGGTGGTCAGCAGCAGCAGCGTTTCGAGATGCGTTGTGATAATCGTGTGGTCGGGATCTCTCTTCTTATCCGGTGGCAGTAATTGTAAATCGGGTAGCATCGCCGCCGTCTCTTCATCGGAATACTCCTCAGGTCCCGCGATTGGCAGCAGAATGTACGGGAGTAGGTTGACTTCATCCTCAGAGAACAGCATGGTGTGTGATTTGATATCAAATGCGACATTCTTAATTGTTGACGCAACGCCTTTTCTTCGGATATCACTCTTGTGTTCGGTGAAGACGGTAAGTTTCGTTATCGGGACCACAGAATCGTACTCTTGTCTCGTAAGAAAGTATGCGCGCCCCTCCTCTGATTTGGCGATATCCGCAAAGAGATAAGATAGATAGTCATAGTCGGCATTCTTGTTGAGTGTCCCCTCGGCACCCTTGACAAAACAATCCATCAGCTGGTCCATTGCTTTCGCCGATTCCGACACCGGTTTTGGCACCCTTCTCTTCAGGGTGAGAAGCCGTTTTAGACTATCGGATTTCGCGAGGTTTGCTAGAAGCATGCAAATTTCATTTGCATTTTCTTCTTTGACATTCTACAGAACAAGGCCGTTAGCAGAATACATCTCCTGAGAGCTCTCTCTCCTTCGAAACACGTACCGTCACTTTTGCCAAGAGCGTTTCCAAAAAGGCATCATCTTCGGCGAGGCATTTTAGTACTTCCTCGTCCGTGGAGAGGTTGATCAGGATGGTCAACGCGTTCTTCGCGATGGGCTGTTTCGTGATAATCGTAGCAGTCCGTCAGCAAGTCGATGTTCCGCAGGTTAAGACCTTGAACACGGGGTTCGAACTGACCGTATAATCGCGAACTAAGAGTTTCAAGTCTCGCACCGGAAGAAGTTGGTGCCTCTTGAACAACGATGGTTGTGCGGTGGAATACCCCAAGAGGTTTTCGCATGCTACAGAGAGGTAAGAATGTCAACACCAGTCACCCCTTTTTTTTTGTTTGCACATCCAGCCTGATACAAGACGCTAGACGTACCAATCTGCCTAATTTGCGTGTTCCCATGATGGAGGAACTCGACCAGCTGCAACATCGAAAGTCAGTCCCTTGGCTGAGATTGCGCAGGGAACGGTTGTCTTACTTCCTCCAATTCCGTTGGCATATCGAACTCAAAAGACCCAAAAGTTTCTCCTCTTCTGATTCGCTATTGTGCGACTGTGAGGATGGATGCACCACGAAGAGAATGAAGCTCTAAAGAAAGCTTGAATTTGCTGCCCGCGAGGGGAAATTTTTGGTGGGGAATGTCCCGACGTCATTGTCGGCACCGATGTACCTGGGCAGCAACAGATCGAACCAAGGTGCAAGATACCCCGTTTCCATCTACTGCCCTGCACTTGGAGAATCGACAACGAAGTTTCTGCCCTGATATTTTGTGTCCAAGAGCCTCCGTCCGGCGTCGGCAGGGCCTATCCCTCCCCCTCCCTTCCGCCGCGACACGCGAGGGCTCCGACATGGGCGGTGCGCCGGTTCGGGCTGCTGGTGGATCTCAGCCTCCCGAGTCCCGGCGGGGTCTCCGAGACGGACGGCTGCTCCCGGTCCAGCGGGAATCGCAACGACGGCGTCCTCCTACTGCTAGTACTGCTGCGTAGTGGATGGACTTCCACGTCCTGCCGGCGCCATGCTCAGGGCACAAGCAGCAGCTCCGGTCAAATTGTCGTGGCCGGTCCCTGGAGGCTGCAGGGGAAGCTCGAGTCTGGCGCGCCGTGGCCCACAGATGGTTCGAGAGACACGCCCCGTACCTCTCCCCGTCCCACTGTACTCCGGACTCCGGGTATACTGCGCGGCACGCCCCTCTCGACTCCCCCGCCACCAACCCCGCCATTGATAGACAGTTGTTGCTCTCATTTTTTTCCCATTGCTTCCTGAATTCTCGATACCCCCTGTGCGTGTTTCTTGCTGCTCTCTTCATTGCCAACTGTAATAATATCTGCGACTGCATTTACGACGTTCTCGCCGCTAGGGTGAGCAATGGGACTTTGTTAAACAAAGAAGTCCCCGGCCGCAGCCTGATTGTTCCTTTCTTTGTCTCCGGAAAACTTCTGCTCCTCTCAAGCCCCAGGTCAGCTCTTTTTGAGCTCCTTGGTTTCTTCCCAGACACTTCTACGTCCCCTCTAGATCTCCTTGCCGCGTTCGATTTGGACAAACAGAGCCGTTGCGTCAGGCATAACATCCAGGGTCATTGAGTATTCCCAGTCCAAAGAAGAAGCAATGGGTGCGAACAGTGTCGATGGCGGGAATAGCGTCGGCGGAGGGGCTCCTGATCTGAAGGAGATCCACGACTTTCTGATCGACCTAGCTTACAAGGCCGGTGAAATCATCTCCAGTGCCCTACCGCTAAACAACAGTGTTGATTCAAAGAAGAACAGTCAGTCTGAACTCATTCCATGGTCGCAGCGGTCTTCGCTCTCGGGCGACAAACTGATGGCGCTTTAGGCTCCGACCTGGTCACCGAGTATGACCGTGCCGTCGAACGAATGGTCTCCACTACTCTGAGAGAGAAGTATCCGCAGTACAAGTACGCACCTCTTAATAGTGACAAGTCTAATGTTTTATTTTGCTAACGGAGTGCCTTTGCATCGATTTTTCCTAGATTTTACGGAGAGGAGACCTACGATCCGGCGCACCCGCTCACGGATGCTCCAACATTCATTGTCGACCCCATCGACGGCACTGTCAATTTTGTGCACGGTTTCCCCAATTCATGTATTTCTCTCGGCTTCGCCGTTGAACGCACCCCAGTGGTCGGTGTGGTCTACAATCCATTTACTAAGACGCTTTATTCCGCGATACGTGGCCAGGGTGCATACTTGAATCGTGAGATCAAGCTTCCGTTCAAACGCGCCAAGATCGAGCCACTGCGCGGCCTTGGAAACGCTCTCATCGGCGTGGAGTGGGGTTCCGACCGTAGTGGAAAGAATTGGGAGACGAAAATCCGCACTTTCGAGAGCCTCGGAAAGGCGCGGGAAGACGGCGGCGCGATGGTCCATTCGATGCGCAGCATGGGATCTGCGGCCCTCAACCTCTGTGCTGTCGCATGCGGCACTCTCGATCTGTACTGGGAAGGCGGATGCTGGGCCTGGGATGTCTGCGCTGGCTGGGTCATCCTCACCGAAGCTGGCGGCATGATAGTGGACGGCAACCCCGGTAACTGGGATGCCAAGGTCGACGGACGCAAGTACCTTGCGGTCAGGGCCTCGCCGAATGGTGAGGGTCAGAAGGAAATAATTGAAGAACTCTGGAGCCATATACAGGGTACGTTCGAGTATTGACCGCTGCCATATGGAACTACGGTCAGAGAGTTTCTCATGGGTGCTGCGATACGGCCGGCACCTTGTCGACAGCGGCTCTGACTCGACCTTTCTTTCTCTACTATTTCTCCATAGAGATTTCACATACTACGATGATAGATGAAAACAATAAATAGACTTCATGGTCCATAATTAGATGACTGTCCAAAACATTTGATGTGCGTAGAACATTAGGTGGCTTAGAGACTTGTTTCTGGAGTACTGGCGCCTAGAGTGCATAACCTAGGTGAGTATCTATATATCTCTGCGGCAGGTACAACACAAATCCATACATACGGTACCTATGTACACCGGTGGTTTCGTCAACGACAACGGACCAGGCCGGGTGCCGTGCTACTGTCGCTCGGAGTGGGATGTCAAGCAGTGAGTGTAAGTAAGATGGCGGGTGAGTCGTGCTGCGCTGTCATGCTGCTGTTGGCGCACCGGGCTGTGCGGGCTGACGACAGGATCCGAGGCTGCGGGCACGACGCCTCGACGGCCTCCGCAGGCTGGCATCGTCTCTGCTCGCAGCAGATGGCTGCGGTGCGCGTGGTTCGGATGTCTTCTTCGCGATCCCATGGGCGCCTCGGCCTTGCCCTGCGTCCAATTAATTGACGGGAGACGCCAAACACGAGGGGTGCCCTGACAAGCCGTGACAAGTACGTAGGGTGATCAGCCACGTCGAGTTCACGGTCTCGCAACTTGAAGTCAAAAGCTCCTCCAGCGTCCCGGTCTATGTTCAGTTCAAACTATACCTGGCTATGCTTAGGGTCGTTCTGTTCAGAGACTCGTTTCTCTATGTCAGCATCGATATCTTCCAGTGGATATAAACACCGATATATGTTGCATCCGAGGACCGGTGCTGGTACAACGAGTGCGACAGCGGGCGAGAGCCATTGACGACTTTGAAGATGGCATACGTCAGTGAGTCCAGAGTCCGGGCCCCCATTTCAAAGTCGGCCCGCCATCGTACGGCGAGATCAAGCTCAACATCACGATCCAAGACGCAAGATGCGGAGCCTAGACATCGGCATCGAAGACAGCAGAGCGTGCGGGCGAACAGCATCCCGCGAGGTGATCAGCTTTCCGGTGGAGGTAACCAGCAGCATGGAACTTCTCATCGCAATCCAGAATATGAAGGAGACATACGCAGACGGTCACCCGGTATAGGGTCAGAGAGAAGTCCCATTGACAGAACAAAGAGAACACAGTCCGAAAACCCGAGAAAAGGAGGGACAACCAAGAGTGCAGTTTCTAGGCGAGCAGCAGATTCGACGGCGGGTGACCTAGTGCACGGCAGGGATTCTACAGAAAGAGCCTCTCGACAACGAAGTTCGAGCATCGGCGACTTCAAAGAGTACGAATATCTGTTCTACCAAAGACTAGCCAGTCACTAACACGACTACACAAGGGCCTCTCCCAGCACCAAGCCGCCGCGTGCTAGCCCCAAGCAATTGCTTCATGGGAGTAAGATCACAGGATCCGAGGCTACGGCGACCGCCGCAGCTGGATCCTCAACAGGCAAGGTGAAGAAGGCTGCAACTGCAAGCAAAGCTGCGCGAAAGCATCCTGGTCTTTTCTCTTCTCTATTTAAAGCCCCCAAGTCTGCAGCACTAGAGAAAAAGTATGTTGGCAATACAAGGTTGAGAAAGGGACGAACATTAACAGGTCAAACAGGGTGACATGCCTTACATGTTTATCGGACGATATCCCTATAAGCAAATCAGCGAAGCTCCCCTGCTCTCATCGGATGTGTCATGCTTGCCTGAAGCGTATATTCATCATGTCTGTGAATGACCCCCAGCATATGCCGCCACGATGTTGTACGTCTGACCATATACCTTTGAAACATGTTGAGAACCTCTTTGATACGAAATTCAAGATAAAATGGAACAAGAAGTATCAAGAATACACAACAAAAAATCGGATATATTGTCCGACAAAAGGCTGCGGGGAGTGGATAAAGCCCAGTCATATCTTTCTCGATACCAGCACCGGACCGACTGGGGGCCGCAAATACGGGAAATGCAGCAAGTGCAAAACCAAAGTCTGTTGCTTATGCAACGGGAAATGGCACTCAGGGAAGGACTGCCCAAAGGATGAAGAGACGAAGAGATTTGTGGAGATGGCAAAGCAAAAAGGGTGGCAACGGTGCTACAACTGCTCTGCCATGGTCGAGCTCAAGGAAGGTTGCAACCACATGACATGTCGCTGCACAGCTGAGTTCTGCATGATCTGCGGGTCAAAGTGGAAGACGTGCGATTGTCCATGGTTCAACTATGATTCCGGCCACGGCGATAGGTTAAATCATATGAACGTCCCTCAGGAAATACCGGCCATGCGAAATCCTATCCGTTATCAAGAAGAGCTCGACAGAAGGAGAGAGCAGGAGCAGCAAGACGAAGCTATTGCTCGACACCTGCAGCTGCTTGGCGTTGATGATGATGATGATGACGACCTCGCCGCCCGAGCTGCCAATGGGATATTTGAGTTTGGGAATTTCATGGCTTACCTTGTGAATGATCCCTTCGTTCGACAGCCGACTGGCCTCTTTGCCGATAATGGGCTACCTCGTGAGCATGATGCACAGACTTCCATGAGAAGACGCGCCAATACCCCTTCGCCTCCGCCTGATCGTATGAGGCAGCGGAATGGAAGAGGTCGAGAGATGGGGCTGCCTACATATCCTGGAGACTCTCCGATTCGAACACAAATGACAATGTCTCAAGCCTTTGACAACCTATCATCGACTCGTTCCTCAAGGCGTGTGGTTCCCAGACGGGCACATCGACTCCTATAATGTCGAGGCAGCACGTCATCGACCACTTGGCAATCCGCAGACATCTTACCCTTGCCCTAGGGGCCCTCGGCAGGAGGGCATAAACATTCTTCTACCATTCATGATCGAAAGGCTGGCGCCAAGTTACATCAGCCCAGGCACGCTTCAGTCTAATGCTTTGGACGATGCATGTTCCACGGCAGTCGCTCATGTACAGAAATGGGAGCACCAAGTCCCAATGATGATGAACGCTGTGGAAGCTTGAGTGCAGGCTACCTGGTCTTTCTTCTACCTCTGTCCCACCTTGGCACTTCTAACCGCTTTTCCTGATGATCGTGTCATTTATTTGCCATACTCCAGATCGATATATCCGAATCCCCATATGCTGTTATCTTTCAACTACTTCTGCTTCAACATGCTCGCATCTTTCTACGATATATCATGGGAATTTTCTTGGCCTCGCGACTTTTTTTTGACACAGATACCCTGCTTCTCTGCCTCATCTAGCACCTACTATTGACGGGTGTATTCAAAATGGTGGCTAATTGATGCACGCTGTATGGAAGCACAATTTTAAATGACTTACGATATACTTGTCAATGCAACGGTTTTATGGATATACTGTGCAATATGATGCTGCGGTTGACCCCGATAGAATTCCCTAGCGTACCACACAGACAGGGATTCTGGCCAATATCAGTGTTTTGATGCTGCCTTTTTAAGGTTGCTACTGGACAACCCTACTGTCTTTTAGATACTCCGGATCTCGAACATCATTCATACTATAACGATGATCCGTATGTGAGATCCACCGTGAGCAAGGTCGGCTCGTCTGTATCTAGCATCAAGGATCATGTATCGTACGGAGTACAGTATCTGTATAATCCCTGTGAACAAGGGCTATTCTACAGTTATTATATGCCCTTAACTGACCAATAGTCTCTGACTTGACTCGATTACCTGCTTACTCTTCTTCATATGCGACCCGTCTGTTATCGATCAAGTTACAGATATAACGTTGCACAGCGCCGCAGGAAATATTTACTGAATACGGGATTAAACAAAATAGTGGTAAAGTTAACGTATCTTTCAGTTGCCTAGACCTATCACGGGCCAGGATGGATCATGGAGGTATCTACTACTACTGTTCTAGGATATAGTTACTGGGTAGGTACCGTCTGGTTCTGATTAGTTCAATGGAAACTATCTCCGAGACGTATAAAGGGACATGAAACCCATTATATTAAGCTAAAATATATACTGGAAAAGAACTAATGAAACAACATCCCCGTTCATCTTAGAAGGGAAATAAGCCCAGTCCGGTACTGTACATTCAAACAGCTTCGAGTCCGAATGAAAAGTAGCAATGTGCATCATTTCACCTCCGGATGATGGTCGGTCCTAGGAGACAAAAGGGGTAGAGAGGAGGAATTAGAAGCTTGGCGATCACTCGCTGTCGGAGTCTGGCTTATGGCAGTCCATCCGCGCGGGCCGCAGTCACTATAGCCATCAAAGTGGTCATTACTGTCGTCATCAGATTCCGACTCGCGATCGTCATCGTCGAAATAACGATCGCGCCAGCTAGCCGAGTCTTGTTTTGCGATCTTAGAAGTGCTCGACTGTTCGCCCGAGCCACTCAGAGGCCTGTCAATGTCCTCATGCATGGACACAGCATGAGATAAGAGGTCCGGCACATGATCGTTAGCCTCAGGTGTCTCGCTGTGACTTTTCTCCAACGGCCGTGAAGACAATGCTTGAAGAGGATTCGGATGTTGGTCTTCCACCTCCCCGCCCGAGTCAGTCGCTGCTACATCGATCGGTTTCGCCCTTTCTGCATTCGGCTCAAGTGTGTCTGCAGTCTGCGCAGTAAGAGTATACCCAAAATGAGTGTCAACAAGATGCTTTACAACAGGCCAACCGTACGCATTTGCGAACATACGCCGCACAATGATGTTATTATGCGCGTCCGGCTCAAGGCGGACGAGAACCTTGCGCCAAGACAGATCTCGATGGTATGCCCTGGCGATCTTCTCCTCAACACTCATTCCGCTACCAGAGCCCGCCATTTGTTCTGAGTCTTGGTCAGGCCGCTGGTTTGTTCCTGAACACGACTCTAGCCCAGACTTGGACGGTGTATTATGAGAAGAGCCAAACCCAATCGTACGTCGCTTGGCAGGACGAGGCGGAGGGATATCCTCCGGATGATATACGCGGTCATGGAAAATGGTGCGAGGCCGGGAAGTTGGATCGACAATAAATTCCATTGGCGGTAGAGGAGGCCTGAGAAGATCACCAGCTGATTCAAATAATGTGGTCCGTGGAGGCGTATATAGACCCTCATCATCATGGTATACAGAGTCGCCGCGAACGGGCCCAGGACGCGATTGTTTTAAATCATCTGACGCAGATACTTCAACAGAGTCACCAGATGATGAGTTCACAGTTTGGCTCCGCTTGTAGATCTTTGCTTCTTTATTCTTCGGAGAATTCTTGGATTCCTTGGGCCGAAAAATTGAAAAAATATTGCTGAATGGAATTGGGGAGACAGGCGGTGATGAATTCTCCTTGGACTTAGACTCCCCCAGTGTATCAGAAATGCCCGATTGAATGGGCTGCTTCAAGAATTGGTTCGGTGTTGGAGACTGTAATTGTTCAATCGAAGATGGGCTCTCGATGGTTTCATCAGGCTTTCGGGGTACCTCGGCTCGAGGAGCGTGTTTTCCAGCGCTACTGCTCTCTTCCCCGCTATCATTAAAGGGCACGTCTGTGACGGGTCGTGTGAGTCGGGGTGAGTTCGAATTTGCTCCAGTCAACTCCGCCCAGCCCCATTCAGCCATAGTTCCTACGAGTCCGTTCTCTCTTCTGGCCTTTTCCACCCGATCCAGGCCTCTCCAGTCCAGAAAGAGGAGACATGATGTTCGCAGAGGAACAATCCCATCGTTGACCACGTTCGAGTAGACTGTGCGATTTCGGAATTTCAGAAGTGCCTGATGTGCCGGTCCACTAGGAAGAACCCTCAACAAAGGTTTGGATCCAGGATCAGACTGTTTCTGGGTGTTCCGCGGCTCATTTCCAAGGCCACCGATCATCGCTCCCCAACCACTTCTGAGCTTAGGCGCAGTCCAGCTAAGTCCAAGATCCTGACCTGTCCGGCCAACCAGACCGAAGTCCAGGGCAAAGCGTACATAGATCGGGTTCTCGTTGCTCAGACCGAGAAAAGGCGTAGCCAAGGCAATGAAGTTGATCGGCTTAATTCGGTCAAAGAACTCGGGAGAATGCTTCTGGATGTAAGCAATAGCATATGTCTGGACGAGACCTCCAAGGGAATGACCGATGAAACTGATACTTGTAATCTTGTAAGCATAATCCTTGTCATTCTGCCGCTCCTGCTGGAGGATAGATTTGCTAGATGAGGGAGTTTCTACAGCCGAACCAGGCGGTCCCTTCAGACCAGGGAAAGATCGAGAGAAGGGCTTCGCTTTTGAACTCTTGACAGGTAAATACGGCTGATCCGGGTACGTCATAAGGAGAACGTATTTTGCGAGACGTTTCCCCAGATACTGGATCCCCCTTTCAGTCCGAACAGCATTCCCAGGGAACCCCCGAACAATCACTTGTTCATCGTCATCCTCATCGTCATCGTCACGAGCCGTCTCCGTCTGAGTGGATACATGCGCCTCGCCGGGAGACGATGTTGACGAGAGTTCTGGCGTAGGGGACGGTCTCGGATCCATAGATCCGGAGCCCTGCCCAGAGGTAGAGTGGCTTTGGTGTTGTCCCGCTTTGCGTCTGTTTCGACTTTCTTTCGCTTGATCTCGAGCCTTCCTGGCGGCGGCATCGATACTTTCTTTCAAATACAGCATATCTGCACCCAAATTGCTGTGCAGGCCATGAGTCAAGACCACAAAATGGATTCGCTTTTTCTTCCTCTTTTGCTTTGCTTCCTCCTCCTTTACTGGAATACCGTTCGAGCCATCTGCATCCTTCTGGACATTTTTTAGATCGTTGAGATTCTCGATCCCCTTGTCGACTTCATTCCCAATGTTTTCTTTCTCCTCCCATGACGGAAAAGGTGGTGTACTCCAGAGGCTATCTGTATCATCCACAACCAACGTGATAGACTTAGAGTATACTCCTCCTTCGGGCGAGGTAACAAGAACACTATCACCTTTTTTCCTATGCATCCAGTGGTTATGAAGTTGGGCTGGCGGAGGAAGGCCACTCGCGGAAATCCCACCGCTAGACCCAAAATTGACCGACTTCTCGTCACGACCGACTAGAACCTCGAAGTGCACAGCTGCTGTAGTCGAGAATATTACTTGTGACATGATCTCAATTACCCAAGTCACGCTTTGAGAGTTCCCACAACCCACTTGATTCTCCGAAGATGATTGTGGCGCTTGTCGAATGCGCTGGGGCACTGTGATGACAGCATCCCAATTTCCACCAGCCCTGAGGTTTGGTTCAAACTGAGGCATGCCCTCTGACTCATATTGTTCATGCTTGTGGTTAGGATCGAAAGTCGATGGGTAGCAGGCGGTGTAGAGAGTATAGGGCCCATGAAGGTATGCCGCTCGCAGTGGAATTGCTGAAGTGTTCTTGATCTTTACATGCAGTTTCCCCGGGGTTGGAAGAATAGGGTCGGCCGCAGGAGTATAAGTCAACGTATACCTGTTTAAAAGAGCAATACCGATATCAGAATCTGACAGCCCAAATGCTAGAAATCAGGGCGTCACACGCAGAAGAGTATGAACGTAACTTAGACTTGCTGGATACGGACCTGACAACCTCACCTACGCGAACACTGCCTGCCTGGTGGACCAACAACATCTCCGCCGCCCGTCGTCTCTGTGTGGGATCAGCGCGCCAGCCGGTCAACGAATGGAATCTAGGGTGACTATTGCCGGTAGACGGTGGAAATCCGCGATCTGGAGTTTGGGAGAGAGTATAGCTGCGCGGAGTGATAAGCATCGAAACTAGGCGGCATCATCGCCGTCCTGAACGTCGACCAGAGGTAGCTTCTGCATCTAACGGACATGCAAAAATCAAGAAGTGCTACCGCTTTTGAGCTGTTCTATGAAGGCAGCCCGTTTCGACAAGCCCGAGTTCGCCGACGAGTCGGATGGAGAAAGAAAGCTGCATGCGGGAATGAAGATGAAGACGATCGAGCGGAGGACAAAGACACGGAACTGCGGTACCAAGCATTGATAATATCTGAAGGCTGTTGGCTATAAATGCTACGTGATGAACATGCTCGTAAGGTGGTGGAGGGCTAGTCGGGTTCTGGTATCGTAATCGGCGATCAGACGGCCGGCTGCGGTTGATGCTGGCACGAGCGCTCAGTCGGATAACTGGCCTAGGAGTGCCGAACCACTGACAGCATCGTATGTAAATACAGTACATACATGCTTCCTGTACATGCTACCAGGCGCATACTCTGTTGCGTAGGTGGCGCGGCTTAATTGCCTAGGCAGGTACGTAGAGAGATAAAATGACATATCCACTGTCGCCCATCTTCCAAGGTCCCAGCCCTGTTGTGCTAACTTCCTCGTGGCCGAGAATCCCAAATCCACATTCAAGCTTCCACCTTCGCGACGTGTGTCTCGGTGGAATTTCTGTATAGCACGTTGCTGATTCCCCGAGAATGCTAGCTCATCCTGAGGAAGCTGCAACTTGAACCTCGGCCCCTTTCTTAGATTCTTGGATTTTAGCGATAAGACGCCATTATCACTGCTTCCATTCTTTGGACTTTGAAGTGCATATCTCTGATAGCAAGCATCTAATATTAAAAGCCGCAGGTATCAGAAGAGAGATAACAAATAAATGCTAATTACAAATCTTCATCGGAAATATTGCACTAATGGACGCAGGCGATCAAATTTAGGGGTCGCCGCCGTTCTCTGCGCACCTCCACCCACCCACCTTGCTCCACGGCTACAATCTTGCCGTCGATGCAGACCCGTCTCCATTTTTCATCCTCTTCATCGAATTCAATCCTAATGCCCTCAATCTCCTCATACCCGACAGACTCATGATGGACGTGGCGACCTCCTTGGTACGCGAGCGCCATCAGGTTCATCGCTTCATCCGGCGGCATCGGACCAAAGTGTACCGCCCGCAACCGGCCATCCAGTGGTGCGGATGCTGGGGAGATTGTAAATTCCTTCTCCAGTTTCGACACCAGGGTTGCAAGGACATACATATGCTCTGTCCTGTCAACCATCTGAGTATCCTCCTTCCCAGTCCGACTATCCAGTTTGATCAGCTTGATCCTGCCCTTGTATTTGTGAGTCTCAGCGCCACTTGATGGATACAAAAGCTCCTTGGCTGCCATTTTAAACCTGTCTGCTCCGTACTTGCGATACTCAGCAGTGTCACTGTCTGCAACAAGCGCAGCATGCATTCCCCAGCTGGCGACGACAGCACCATGTATCTTGGGGTAGGATGCAGAAACTGTATTAATACTCTCCCGGCCTCGCCCTTCATCGGTGATATACTTTGCCCCTGGGGAGAAGGTTGCCACAAACGTCGGCAGCGGCTGAGGCCTTCCTCGCAGTAATGCAACCAGTCCAAAAGTCGATCGCGACAACAGTCCAATAGAATTTGCCATGGCGTTTCCCGTCCCTGTCGGTATCAAAGCAATGCTGGGGGGCGTGAAAACCGCCGTCTCTTCTTGCTCTGTGAAAAAGGCCCCAATTATGTCAACGAGGCCGCCATCTCCCGATAAGAGTATGATTGTCTGTGGGATTCCATTTCGAGCCTGTGGAAGAAAAATCGTACGGGACAGCTCGACAATGGTCTGATCAGATGTTGTCTCGTGTACTTGATAATCAACTTCAGGCATGTGAGATAGGAATGGTTTTAAAACATCTTCAAAGAAGGCCTTCCCCTTCCCTGTTCCTGAAAGTGTGGATATAATGACATGGACATTTGAGCAAGAACGTTTGAGATGGCAAGGGATGTGCCGGCACATATATCGTGACAGCAACGTTGACGGTAAGTTTGATGCATGGAAGGTCGCCAAGCGTGGGTATTCCTTCTCTAAACCCGACTCATCCGTCTTAATATATCTTTCGATGAATATCACTATGTAACTACCATCACGGTTGGTAAATTTTGGCAGAATACAGACAATATCATCAGCATGAATCGAGGTTTGTATCTCGGTCTGCAAATCTCGCCATCGGAGGCAGTCATCGCACACCTCAAACACAACTCCCTTACCACCAATAGAGCCTGACGATACCGACATCTGTTTGTTGCATGCTAATTATCAGTGTATGACCACAGATAGGTCCTGGGAAGCCTTCGCATCCATGTATCCAAGGGCACTGTCTTGACACTTACTGCAGCGCTATAGGATTTGAGAGGTAATAAATCTACCTGAGAAGGAGGTGTATGATTTAAGGTATGAGGCGAAAGATAGAATGACATCTGATATCGCATAGGATACAGTGTGTGTCAGTGCGAGCGGGAGGGGCATCCCACTCACATTATTGGTTGATTCTAATCTGCCGGAACTACACACAAACTCTTCCACTGCATTCTTATAGCGTGGGGTCAACACCCTTTAAAAAAATTCGAAGTTGATGCTCAGGACCTCCTTCCAGGAGTCCCGGCGGCCGGGGGCTCGGGGACTAATACTATTACCCAAATAGTACAGTTCATACCACTGCATGCAGTACAGTACAGACAGTTGAATTGGAAGCGGCAGGAGCGGCAGTGACGGGTATTTCCGACTCTTGTAAACACCAAATACCATTATACTCGTGAGTTACATGTGTACAGAATCAACAAGTATACACAGAATGTAATAGCCCTGAAAATTATTTATCAAAAGGTCGCCGACCATGACCATGTTGATTCCCTACCACAGCTATCAGACGCAGACGCCATGTAATAAAGAACAAGTATGTGCCGTGTGCAAAAGAATCTATGATAATGTGGAGGTCTGTTCTGATTTGCCCAGCTTGTCGCTCAAGTTCACTGCAATAAAAGTCTTTGGGAGTTTAACCCTGGACAGTGACCGTCAGTGTCTGGGACAAAGAGCAATCAGGAGAACTCTTACGTGTCAAACTTCGCTTTCAGCGTTTCAATCACCTCTTTCCAGTCCTGATGAGCCGTCAGACTCCTTCTAGGGGCGCAACCTATTGCATGTCTGGAGTCAAGCTGGACGTCGAGCGGATCGAAGGCGTGGCAGCCAGGGCTGATGGAAATGCGAATTGAGTAGGAATACGTAGATGACTCGCTGTCCTTAGCCTCGTAAAGCTCGAAGCAAATTTGGGACAAGTAATCCAGCTCTGGGATCGCACTTTTTGCGATCTTTGTCTGAATCCCGCCTTCGAGGATGCAATTCAGCAAAGTGTATATGTGCGACTCCTTTGTGAAGTAGAAAAAGGATTTCGCATCCGGTGAGGCTTGAACCTCTTCTAGGTCCGTAACAATTTCTTGAAGCAATGGCAGCGACGTTAGAAGTCCGATTTCCAGCTTCTCGCTGTCTTTGATACCATACTCCTGCGGAGTTATATAGTCAAAGAGAACCTTGGCCAATTTATACAGCTCTCTGAGTTTTGACAATCGTTCGTCCGTCTTCGCTTTCGTGGGGCTGGAACCACTGTACAGTTTGAAGTAATTTTTATAAGAATCTTCAAGGGTTCCGAAGTGCGGGATGGATTCCAGAGCAGTTTGTGTCCTTTTCTTAAGTCCAATTCGATGTGCAAAGGTGTTGTTATCTGTCTTTTCTTCAAACTTATCACGGTTAGCTCCCTCAGAGCTGGAGCAGTGATGTGCATGCCTGTTTTCGCAACCTTCGCTGTTGCTGTCATCGCTGAAATCGTCTGGAGGCGTGAACACCCACTCCAGGAACTGTCTATTATGAAGAGCATCAAATTTCATACTATCATAAAGCTCCGAAAACTTACTAGGATCGACTTTCTCTGTGTCGCAGAACTCAGCAAATAGTTTTTCCCATCTCTCCCTGAAGAGATCAGGGTCCTCTCCAGCACACCAACGGCTCTGAATGGAAGCCACCGCAGGGTTTGTGGATGACAGCTTGGACTGCGATTGTGCCGTAGGCTCCTCTGAGCTCTTCACAGATGTCGAATGGAGGGATGCGGATTTGTCGAGTTTCTTGAAATTGTGTCGCATAACCTTTCGATGGAACTTCATCAGCTCAACAACGGTGGCGAGCACAACTGAAGGCTCGGGGAAATTGTCTTTGGGCCATGTAAACTGCGAAGGTGCAGATCCTTCTCTCAGAAGCAGCTTCAGCTTCTTTTTGACCTTATCCATAAGGTCTTTTGCAGCGTTGGAATCATCCAGGAGATCCTTTCGAACTTGTATAAGGCCCTCTGGAAGCTCTTTTTGATCAAGAAATGAGCAGGCCCATATTTGAGCTTCGGCGCACGTCAGCAACATGCCAAGCAAACCAATATTATACACTTACCACTAGTGCTCACCCTGCGCTCTGAGCTTGTGAATATCCGAACGTTATTCAATGCTTCCTTATTCATCAACTTCAAATCATCCCTCATGTTCAGGCCGAGATCTTGTGACTGATAGCGTGCAGCATGAGTAGGTTCTCCTCCCCACTTTATTACAAGCTGCAGTTTGTCCAAGACCAGATCATTCTCAACGGCGGAAAATCGAGAAAACGTCGCGCCTGAAATAGAGTCGCTTCGCGTTTGCGACCGAACCGAGTTCTCTTTATCTGGGGAAGCTTCATTGGGCAGAGGTGAGGTAGGCTCTTCAGGAGCACATTGAGCGGTAGGTGTTGTCGGGTCGGTTGAGGAAGTCCTATCCCGCATCTCTTCTGGCCTCCGCTTGCGAAACATTGGTTTTATTTGGACCTTCGTGCCAGGCCAGCTACCCTTCTGTTCTAAGGACGTGCGAAGCAGCTTTAGCTTGTCCAAGTCCTCAAGTCCTTGTTCCATTGCAATTTTCACAGCGTTGGAGACGCTTGCTAATGCAGCCTCGCCTTTAATTACGACTTCCTCTTGATGTCCTTTCAACAGATCAACAAACGGCTGACTGTGAAAGGTAAATTTAAATTTCTGCTTGGGAGTACGGTCCGCATGTCGTATCACCGCTACCATGCCCTTCAACTTCCACGAATGTTTGGAAGCTGGAGGCGGCGGGGGCGCACCTTCATCATTGGGAGATGCTATCGAAAGAGGATCTTTGGCACTTGTCGGATCCATTCCCTGATACGTTTGAAATTCTTTTCCGGCATGGTAAGCATTTGGACCTTCTATCAGATTACCGCTCTCGGGACCGGAAAATGGTACCGGGGATCCAACGCCCGTGGACATGTCTGAGGTGATGTATCCCTGTGTCCTAGGTCCCTGCTGAGGACCATGAAGTCTCGATGTGCTTGGAGATTTCAACAACGTCTTCAATGCATTGCTGTGAGAGCCAGTATTTCCTCGCCTGGGATGACCCAAATCAGGAGGAGGTAGCTCGTATTGATTTAACATTGCCTCCCTCCTCCGCTTTTCGTTCAGAAACATTTCTCGAAGAATTTTCGCGCATTTGTCATAATAGTCGTTGTTGTCTTTAACAAAACTCCATCCGTTAACGTCAATAACGTAACTCCTGTCTCCCACACGAAGCATGTCAAAGCCACAGATTCTCTGTCCAAATCCCCTCGATATCTTTGAAGCCATAGCCGCCTCTTCCTTGCTCAGGTTCGTGATATACCTCAACTCCTTGCCATGTGTGTTCCGGCGAACTATCCCATCGACTGCAGGAGACTTGCGTGTTTCAGCATGGCAGAAATCTGGGCCGACTGTGTAAGCTTTGACATCTTCAGCATTATCAACTCTCAGAAACTGCTCGTAAAGATAGCTGCTATTCTCTTCGGTGACGGATCTTGGCACAACAAGATTTGGATCATATTCTGAACTTTTATTCCCAACCTTACGAAAAAGCCTCCTCCCACCCCCACCATATTGTTGGTCATTAGGAAAGAATATGTGAATATTGTGGTCCTCCCCATTTACCGGCTTCTCAACGAATGGCTTTCGGAAAGTTTTCCCGTCGACGATAAGCGTTTCTCCGTCGTCAGACAGGGACACTTTTTGAGTCCTGGCAGCCCCTCCACCAGTTCCATCCTCGGGTCCCTCAAGTTTCACTCCAGTTAGCCTGTAAACATGCTGAGCGAGTTCTGGCGAGTCCAGCCTCGGCCCACCATCACGATTGACCTCGAGCCTCTTCGGCGTCGGAACGCCCATTTTATCCAGGATCATCAGGCACAGTCGACGGTCCCAAAGAACCTTCTGCATGGGCAAATCATTGATACAGAACGGCTTTCGAAGTTTCGCGTAGGCTATGGCCTTGTCCAAAGGGAATCCATCAGAGAAAAAGGCGATGAGAAAATCGCAGACAGGCCAGTTTTCCACATCCTCGTCAAGAATCACCTTATCACCAAAGACGATAACCTCAAAGTCTCCCTTCGACTGAAGGCGTGTGAGAATATTCTGACTTGGTTTGCTGCGGGCTTTCACGTCTAGAGCACACACGCCGATCCTTCCAATGAGGGGAGGCTTGGGTTCCGCATCGCTAACGGAGCTAGCAGCTGTGCTCCCGCTCAATCTCCTCGGGGCCCGACTCGAAGAAAGTGTGGGATTGGGTGCCCTAGCAGTAGACAAACCCTCCGAAGTCGGTTCGTTCCTAGGGGGATGAGAGCTTTGAGCAATTTGTGTACGTGGCTGCAAGCTAGGTGGATTGGAAGCCGCAGTATCCGAGCAGTCGTTGGAAGATGCCGCCTCCACCTGGTTACCAGGGGCAAGTTTTGTATTTTCATCCATCACGCTCTTGAATGAGCCAGCATCAAGAGAAGATCCATTGCTGGAAATGTTTTGAAAACCAGTGTTGGCAGCAGGGCCCAGGGAATAAAGAGAAGAGGAAGAGAGGCGATTTGAATCTTTATCAGATAGACCAGCGTTGACTCTTGGATTAGAGGGCTGAGGAGAAGGTTGACTAGAAGAGTCGGGAACCGACGTCGTGGAAACCGACGCTGGACTATGACCTTCACAGGCAGGAATTTTGGGATCTTCCTCGGAAGGCCGCGAAAAGTCACTGCTGACAGAGGCAGCAGTGTTTGAGACAGTTGACTGTTCTTGGTGGTATAGACTGGCTTCGCTCGGCAATGAATTCCCCTGTGCCGAGCTTTTCGAAATGGTCAACAGGTTCCTGTCTGAGGTCTCACTGGAATCAGAGCTGGCAGGCATGCTGCTACTTGCTTGATCCACGCTGTCCAGATGATTCCGCAGAGATGGCTAGAGGCTTATCGACGACGGCAATTGAGTGCATAAAAGAAAAGGTTGCAGCTCAGTCTTCCCGCCCAGGTGGAAGGTGCTGCAGAATCCGGCCTGTCAGTCTGGCTCCGGCAGGCGCTTGGGAACAGGCGAACAAAACCCCCGCAGTTGATAATTCTAGATCATCTCTGCCTGCATTGAACACTATGTATTCCCCGCCTCTTTGTGCGCGACATTATGTTAGGTCCAGGCTGGAGATCCGACCCAAGCTTTATGAATTGCCACGGTGGTCCTCATGGTCTAGCTGTCCCGTTATGATTATTGTGCACATCCGGTGTGGGCCCTGCAACGCCGATTCCGTCCCCGTTATTGGAGGATGGTTCCAAGATACGCTATGGACAGAGGCATGCGACCGTTGGTAGACGCAATCATAATTGGCCTGTGCCACTGTGGGATGTGGCTGGCAAGCTTCTGGGCGCTGGGCGGTCGTTGTGCCGGCTAGCACGCGCCCGAAAACGGCCCAGACTCTGCGCCAAAATCTCCGCTAAGCTCGTGTAAATTATTCCACGAAATAATGGGCGATACAGTATCTTAAGCGAGTTCAACATTCAGCTTCACCCCCGCTTGTTTGGTAGAGAAACCTTACACTTGGCCAAGGGACTTTTGATACTGGCAGCGTAATGCCTTCCGTCGACGGGGAGGCGTTTGATCTGCCTCTTGCAAAAAGACAAAAGCGAACTCTTAGCGAAGATGCTCGGAAAGTCAGCCGGCCACCTGGCTCCAGAATTTTTTCTCCATTCAGAGTAGGTACAGGGATTGGATGCGACGCGCGCTTGCTGCATGACTGACTTGCCCTTCAAGACTCTAGGTCTAGTGTCGCCGACGGGAGTCCCGTTTACTTCAGTTCGCTTGGGGAAGTCTACTTTCCAGATCACGACATCTGTGGGACGCTCCTTACAGACTTATGACTTGCGACGCGGGCTGAATTTAGTTTTCCTCAGCCGACCACAGACTCCCGACATTATCACTGCAACATATGCTTGGAAAGACAGGGTTTTTGCAGCATGGGGAGGTCTGCGGCCCGGGAGCCCTGGAGGCGTGTGGGTTTTCAAGCGAGGCAAAAAGATCGCGGCACTGGAAGAACCGCCATCGGGGCTTGTTGAGCCGATTGAACAACTCCTTGTTTTTGGTTCCTGGGTGGTCGGTTGTTGCGGCAGAAGCATCCAGGTGTGGAAGTCGGCGTCTTATGAACATTATACCACCTTGACCCCGGCAAAACCCAAAGATTGCTCTGGGGAGCGGATTTTGACCGGCAAGATGTGCAACATGCCAACATATCTGAACAAGATCTTCGTTGGCAAGTATGATGGGAGCGTGGATATCTGGAACTTGAGTAGCGGCAAGCTCCTATATACTATTCTCCCGACGTCTCCTAATGCCGGAGCAGTAACTGCTCTTCAGCCAGCTCCTGTGCTATCTCTCCTCGCTATCGCTTACAGGAATGGCGCTCTGTCAATTCACAATGTGGACACAGACCAGATTGTCCTCTCCCTTAGATCAGCTTCCCACAGCAGTCCACCGATAACGTCAATTACTTTTCGAAATGATGGTCTAGGCGCAGGTGACGATGGAAGAAAATCCGGTGTCATGGCAACGGCTAGTATAGATAGCGGCGATATCACAATATGGGACCTAAATAATGGAGGCCGGGTGGCAGGTATCCTGCGAGGAGCTCACGACGTATCGGGTAATGACGGAGATTCCGGGATCAACCGGATTGAATTTCTTGACGGGCAGCCCGTGATAGTCTCATCCGGGAAGGACAATGCTCTCCGGTCGTGGATTTTCGACGAGACACCATTCTCACCGATCCCACGGCCCCTTCATTCGAGGAGCGGCCATGCCGCAGCTATCACTACCCTCGAGTTCCTTCCCTCTCCATCTGACGGGTCTGAATCTGTCGGGAAATGGCTGCTAAGTGCAAGCAAAGACCGTAGTCTATGGGCCTTTAGCTTGCGCAAGGATGGTCAGAACACCGAGCTATCACAAGGCAACATAAGAAGCAAAGCGAAGAAAGCTGGTGGATTCCGCGCCGGGATTGACCAGTCTGTGAGGTCTGAAGATCTCAAGGCGCCAGAGATAACTTGTATCGCCTGTTCCCTTAACCGCGACGGAGGAATGGGTGTTACAACTTCCGGTCCCATCTGGGCAAACTCAAGAGGCGCAAACACGGACGCCTCCAATGCAACCGGATGGGAGAGTGTGCTTACTGGCCACCGAGGAGACAAGTACGCTCGTACCTGGTTCTGGGGGAAGAAAAGGGCAGGTCGATGGACCTTTGAAACCGGCGACGCAACGGAAGTCAAGGTTGGTGGCTTGGGAGATCCTTGAACCGAGACCGTTCTAACTTAGTTATTCAGAGTGTGGCCATTTCACCATGTGGAACGTTTGCTTTGGTGGGATCTGCAGGTGGCAGCATTGACATGTTCAACCTGCAGTCCGGCATGCATCGGCAAACATTTCCTGCTCGTCTCTCTCCTTCTCAAGCTAGGAAATTGAAACTAGAGCGCGAATTTCCAAATTCGGATTCGGGGGGTCATCAAATGTTTCGAGTGGGCGAGGGCAGACATACAAAAGCAGTCACAGGACTGATGGTTGATAGCCTTAACAAAACTGTTGTAAGTTGTGGGCTGGACGGAAAAGTCAAGGTACCATTATAGGCCCTTTCTTCCATTAAGTTTACACAGCTAATAATGTGTTTTAGTTCTGGGATTTTCTATCCGGGCAATTGATGAAGGAGCTGAACTGGCATCCGATGACCGCTATTACTGGTCTACGCTATAGCAGTGCGAGCGACTTAGTAGCTTTCTCCTGCGACGACCTTTCGATTCGCGTTGTGGATATTGAAACCGCAAAAGTCGTCCGCGAATTTTGGGGTTGCGTAGGTCAAATTAATGACTTTACGTTTTCCAACGATGGTCGATGGATTATCGCTGCTTCTATGGATTCTGTCATCCGAGTGTGGGATCTACCGACAGGCCATCTTATCGACGCCTTTCGAGTGTCCAGCACGTGTACCTCCTTGGCCTTTTCCGGAACAGGGGAGTTTCTGGCCACCGCCCATGCCGATGGAGTGGGAATCAACCTCTGGAACAATAGAAGCTTATTCATGCATGTACCAGCGAAACAAATTGACGAGAACGATATCCCACAGATTATGATTCCCACGGCGTCTGGCGAGAGCGGTGCAGTGACGATCGAGGCTGCTTTTGCCGAAGACTATGAAGAACGCGAGCAGGAGGGACCCATATTTTCCACCGAACAGCTGAGTCAAGACATGATGACGCTTAGTGTTGTTCCTAAGAGTAGATGGCAGACACTGCTGCATCTCGATATCATCAAGGTATACATTCCTCTTATGGTAACAATGCTTCTTGATCTAGAAACTAACCTGTTGATAGGAGCGCAATCGGCCAAAGGAGCCGCCGAAGCCCCCAGAAAAGGCCCCATTTTTTCTTCCTTCTTTTCTTGGAAATTCAGATTCCACTGGCGGCACTGAGAACAAGGAAGGCCTTGACAAGATTGCGACGACTGAGACCACTGCAGCTGAACGTTCACGAATAGCAAAGATGCAGCGTACTCATGGTGCGGCTGTCAACGGTTCTCGCTTCAGCACTCTCCTCCAATCTGGCTCTCGGTCAGGCAACTTTGAGCCGTTCATCGAGTATCTGAAGTCTCTCTCCCCTGCGAAAGCAGACCTGGAGATCCGGTCACTCGATCCGCGGGTGCGAGAAGGTCGATGCGAACTCGCAGACTTCGTCATGGCCTTGACATGGCAGTTGAAGTCAAAGAGAGATTTTGAGCTCGTCAATGCTTGGATGGCAGTGTTCTTGAGACTGCACGCTGATATAGTAGGAGGCGGTGCAGAAATGACAGAGGGTGAATATGAGGGGCTGCAGGCACTGCACGATGCTCTGATGGATTGGAGAATTGAGCAGCAACGAGAAGGAAGGCGATTGGCAGAGCTTGTAGGATATTGTCGTGGAGTTGTTAGCTTTTTGCGCTCCGCACGTTAAAGCCCGGTCCCGGGGGCTAAGGGTAGAAAAAAGTTGCTCGCATTATCTGTAATATAATATTCAGCTCTGAAAACTTGACAGGCATATCAATTGCTTGCTACCAAAGCAGACAATGGAGTTCTCAAGTCTCCATTCATGAAGCATATCAGAACATTGTGTTGGTATAATTTCACTATTGAAGCTTGACACGGGATGCTCTTTGTGCATTAAATTATACGCAAACATATGCCGAGTCCCATCTACAAGCCGTCATTGCAGGGTGATTTCGAGGAAACTGGACGGTTCCTAAAAGCCAGCACATTGGTTGCTGCTGGACTAAGTTCTGGCCGGGATGTTCTAATCAGAGATACAGTGCCACAGGATATTTAACTGATGGTGTTCAATGAAGGCTCAAATTAGCACATGAAACTGTGAGAGTTCAGCGTGGCAGGGGAGGCAACCAAGCAATTAGAAATATTAGAAAAAGGAACAGTGCGCTAAGAACTAGGCGTGTTCTTTTAGGGTAGATATGCCTAGGTACCTATGTAGTTATTATCTCAACCAACAAGCCGGTCCACTCCGCTCGAGCAGCTTGGTACTGGAGGCCACCTTGGAGTTTCAAAATAGTTCTAATCAGTAAGGTGGTCAATATCCATCTCCCTGCAACTCATTATGCCTGCTTTCCATATTATCTGCAGTTGAATTTTCACTATGATCAGATGGCTCAAAGGGGGCAGACTTGCAGATGCCAAGCGCTCGCGCAGCCTTATCGTACTATATAAACGTAGGCTCACCTGGATTATATATAGATGGCTGATTGGAACCATTGCACGGCAGGAAAGAGGGGAGAAAGTATGAGGGCCCTAGGCAAGGCTAGGGAGGACACTTGTAACAATACATGACCGAAACATCTATGTCATAATACCCCCAAGGTTAATCAATAAAAAAAAAGCCAATAGCCCGAGCAGATCAGACTATCATTATTGCGCACTACTGCCTCAGCAGGATCGTGGTCTACACAAGCTCAGCATCCACCGTGTATGGTGTACCGTGTATGCGGTAAAGTTAACCAAATCTTATCTCTACCTACAGTGCAAGGCCTGGGCAGGTCAGCGATAGACAATAAATGATTAGATAGAGCCACACTTACATTTGGGCGGGCCACCTACATATACATAGTGCCGAATATTCTAGTAAGACATACTAAATAGACAGCCCTTCTTCTTCTGGAGTCCAGAACTGTGGTTGATCCTGGCACTATACTTCTTGGATGCTCCCACTGACCTCTAGAAGGTCTGACAGCCAGCAGCAGAAGTCAGACTTTGACGCTGCTTTTTTTTGCAACCGGCAACTTTTACTGCTCTTGCAGGACCTCTGAATCCCTTTAAGATGTATATATCTCAAATAAGAATAATAGAAAATATAAACCAATAAGACCTAATGAATATCAGATGGTTGTTAGGCAGTTCTAAGAGTTACTTAAAAGCCTTCTTTCTGTCGAAAGGACTTGGAAGTGAGATAACCGGCAATGGGGTTCAAGAGTAGTGTCGAAAAATCCGACCCCTGTCAAAGTCTGTGCTATCCGAATAGACTTCTTAAGTCCACTTAGATGTATTAGATCTGGTCTACCTATCTACCTAGATAGGTACCCAGGCAAGTACTACCTCTGGCCATCCACTACTGTACTACCAGATAGATACCTATATAGGTAGGCACATGTTTAGAGAGAGCTCACGAGTACATAAGTAAGTACTAGTGCATTCCTCACAAGCAATCAAGTGAAATCATTGAGAGGACTGTTGCGCGCAACAGATTATTGTCTGCCACGAACTCCCAACAGATCGACATTTCCTTGCCTTGCCGCAGTTTCAAACCCCTATATGGACTGTTTTGATCTGTTATTCGACATGGCATGCAACAGTATGCATGAAAGACAGCTTCACTCCTCACATCTGAGTAGCTCGTACATGTTAACCTTCTGCCTTTTTACCAACTTATCTTCACTGGAATCCAGCCGTGGACGGTTCTGTATAGCTTGTGTCATATTCCAAGCTTCTACATCTTCATCAATGTCTTGTTTCTGCCCAACAATGTCGTACTGGTTTTCGTCTGGCCCGTCGACGGTCCTCTGCTGCATTACTTGTTCCTGGATGTGGAAGAACTTGTTGACCAATTCGTTGATAGTAACCTCACAGTGCCTTTCCAGCATTATCTCATTTCTCGATTTCATCAGTGCATGGAGAGGCGGAAGGCCTGCAAGTACACCTCGTGCCTTTTCCGTGATGCTTGTGCCAAGCGCCGCGACATTGAGGAGCTGCGCCAAAATCCTCAGCGAGTAGAAAATCGCCTGCATCTGGGCGAGGAGGTGGATGTCTGTCCATTCAACTTTCTCTCCCATATGTCCAAAGGTCAAGAAGCGTCTCAGCTGCTCTCGACTGGGAATCAGGACCCTGTTTTTGTCCTTGGCGCTGTAGATCTTGTTCAATGCGAAGATTCTCCAGTGACTAATGGTGGTTGGAACATTGTTAGACGCAACGCATGCTTGAGCCAACCGATCCAAGAGAGCTTCTAGCTCTAATCCAATGACATTCTCATCGTGAAGAGATATTGCATCAAAACACATTCTCCCTCCTCTGCGCACGTACTCGAGAACAACTGTGGATCTGTGCGACTGCGGACGAGAAATATTAAGAACAGAGTATCCAAGACATCTGATATCTCTACCTTCAGACCACGCACATCGCCTGGCATGGTCTTCATTCAGAACTGCAAGATAAATAGACGGCGCTTCTTGAAGCGCATGGAGGTTCGGCAACTCATATTGCAAGAAGAGTTCCGACACCCTTGTGTCGAGGCATTGAAGAGCCGCTTGGTTCACCTGTTTCATGTCTGGCTCATCTGTAAGAGGTTGGTACTCCTCCATAAAGCGGTTGAAATCGGAACCATCTTCCACCGTCTTTGTAGTATCTCTTGAACGCCGTATCAGTTCTCTCAGCCCCGCGTGCGGATCTCTTTTCAGTTCATATGCAAGCCTTTGGATACTGCTCAGACCCAACTTTCTTGAAAGTGCAGCTGGACATAGTTCCATGGCCCAGATATCTGTATCCGTTTGGTTTTGAATGTCCCATTTGTTCAATTCAATCGAGTCAAGGAATATCACCGAGCCTTCTGGCCCAAGATCGTGAATTAAAAGATCTGAGTCGTTAGTCAACACAGCACAGCCTGTTTTCCTTGATATATAGCTACAGTAGATATCTGCTTCCCCTGGGACCATTTCGCTAATCCCTCCCCATGGAAATTCCTTGTCATCCGTGAAAGGCGGCAGATGAATACCTGTCGCGACCCTCTTGAGATTATACCAATTCCACCGGTTCCTCAAGTCTTCAAATACAGCTGCTACCATAAAAGGATTTTCGGGCAAGCCCTTATACCTCTGCGGTAGGCTGTGGCTGCGGAAGACCTTTCCAGGGTCTATGCGCAAGCGTCCCCTTGCAGGCCCAGCCTGAAAGCCTTCTCGATTGTTTAAGCAGAAAAGCTCGAGTTTTCTTCTTAATTTCTCCAGTCGAGCGAATCGCATTTCGCGCTTTGTAGTCGGCAGAGCTCCATCAAAAAAGATCTTGTTTCTAAAACCAGTAATAAAAGTCAATTTCAGTCACGGGAAATATGATGAAGAGAAAAAGAGCATATTGAGCATTCACTTTCGGGATTTACTTACATTTGAATATTCAGATTTCTCAGCTGCAAAAGGTATATCATCACACCGATACTCACTTCCTCACATGTGGGTTGCGCATCCAGTGCATTCAAATGAGTATCTGTCCAAGACAACAATCGGAAATAAACATGATAGACCAGGCTTGGCCCATCAATGACTACTGACTTTATGCACTTGATTCCAGATATGCTGTTGTCTCCTAAATGCACTGGTTCTGAAAATGGAAGCAAGTGTCGTGTTAGATGTGGTATACCCATTGTGTTAGGTATTATTCCACAAGTTCAGACAGTACCCTGTAGATATGTCCCAGGTGAGAGTGATTTGTTATTGGTTTTTCTGTGCTGCTCTAAATGCTTGTGTGTTCTGTAACTTCTGGGAAGAAACAGCTTGTAATTTGATCTTTCCACAAGGTTGTCACTGTAGAGCAAGGAACCAATTATAATAGTTTGACTCACACTGCAAAGCATTATCCTGTTGTTAGATTGTTCATTTCAGTAGCCCCACATGATTTATTTATTGGCAGTCAAATAACTAGTTAATAACTGAGTAAAAAATTTTAGCCTAAACACCGCCTAGTAATTTTTGTACCCTACTGAGCTGCAAACCTTGAAAGCATACCCATTTAAAGATATGTAATCATGTGCGGAAAGTTAGCCAGAGCCACTTGCCATGCTGCTTTTACTAGACTGACCTCGCTTAGAGAGTCTCATGACCCCAGATTAGTGATCATGTGACCAATCCAGATTACTGCTCACCACCATGATCAATAGCTTCAACGCCCTAGTTCTAGATCACCAAGATCACTCGCCTAGATCATGAGATCTAAAGATCTTATTGATTCTGACATCCAATTGGGGGTTCTACTAAATGGTAAGTAATCTAGATTCTGTATACTATTTTATATATCTCCACTCTGTAGATAATCATAATGTTTAATTACCTCTACATAGCTCCAAAGTCGCATGAATATGATATGGCAGCATGCCAAGCAATTAGTATATGCACTAAATTTAATGTAACTTTTGACACAGGACTGTAGTCTAGTACACCAACTAATCATATAGATCCATTCACAAATCTTACATCTTACTCAGCATCTATGTATTGTTATTATTACTTGTCACTATCCCATCTGATATTCTAACAGTTATGAGTGAAAGATAGTTCTCAACAGTAGGTATCCTGGATCAATGCTTCCTGGAGCCCTCATGCACTCATCCCATTCCCATTTGGAAAATCAGATATCAGGTTCGAATGCACTCAGATAGGGCAAACATTCAGTCAGTATTGGGTCTTATTCCTAGAGAAGCAACATAAAAATATCGAAATGTTGTCTATATTCACTACTTCATCTGCCTGTACATTTGGCAATGAAAAACACTCCAACGCTTTGAGACAGTATATTGGCTGAGAGTTGTGCTATACAGAGATCAATGTTGTTTTCATACTATCGGAGAGAGTTCTCAAGTGCCGCTTATTGTTTGTCGTAGACCTCCAAGGTGCGACCTTTTCTCATTAATTTTCCCTTTCCAACTCGAGTTTTATGAACTCCTGAGCTCGGATACCTACTCTCAGCGAGAGATCGAAAAGTTCTCTTCAAGCCCTCCACGCTACAATAGCAGTATCATACCACAGGAACGGTTGTAGCCGTCTTGTGGCCTTGGAAACAGCCATTACACCACCTTAAATATTTCTCCTGGGACTGATCTGTTTTACGACCACTCGTCGCGTATGTCGAAGCCCGAGTTGCAGATGCTGGGCTGCCGCAGCAGAGCAAGGTGGGCTGTTTTCCCCATACAAAGCGGGCTGATTTGGTTGGCCCCCTACATGGGCCACAAGAGTTATCAGATCGTCCCTTCTGTATGACGGAAGGGTCATGTGTCGCATATAAATTGTTGCGAGATTTGAGTCCAAGTATAGGTGGTGTTTATTTCTCTGGTGCATCAGGAAGTCGTTCAATAACGTACTTTCCCCGTGCGACACTCATAATGGGTACACCCGGAATTTTCCTATAGTCTCATCGTCAGGGACAAATGTTTTAGAACTTGGTCCCTCAGAAACAGAGCATCCTTACCGGATTCGCCTCTTCAGATCACGATCATTCGTTGCCACAATATAGACACGATGCTTAATAACCCGATCAACCAAACAGTCATCCGCATATGTACCCTTGTGGTCACACTTTATTCTCTCAAATCTTGGATCTTTCGCAATGCGCAGCGCCAGCCGATACTTCTGACCAAGTTTTTCTAATTCGGCGAGAACGCAGTCGGTAACGATTGGGATACATTTCGCATAAAGACAATCCATCATGGATGGAATGACTTCGAGTTTGTGCTGGATGGTATGGGATAGGAAATTGGTATCGACGAGGATTGAATAAGGCGGCGCAAGTGCGGTATTGTATTGGAAAAAAAGAGCAGAAGAGACCTGGGGCCTGTGCAGTAGAATTCAATTAGGTACGCCTCAGAATATTTCTCAGTGAAGATATAGGTATACATACACTTCTCTAACAAGATCATCTTTCTTCTCATTGTTTTTCTGGTCATTCTTTGCCTGGTTCTCCTTCCTGCTGTCCATGTCAGCGTATGTCTTGTCGAGAAAGATGAGAATACAAACAGGCGACTATCGCGTAAACTGATCGCTCTTTTGACTTGAGCGAATTTCCGTGTCTTCTTCTGAACACCCATCTTGGGCCACCCGGTCGCCTCAGCTTATGCAGGTGGGACAATTTACAATGACTGATCCGAATGACCGGGAACCCCATTACATTGAAATGCCAAGGTTTTTAATCACTCGAAGTCTCTTTACATTACCTAACCTCCCGAGGTCAATACTCTGACTAGCCAAACATGGAAAGGTCCAGGATCTACCTAGGTAGGTGCTCCGGCGGACACAAGCCACACCTAGCCTGGGCGGCTCCCTCGACCCCTTATGTAAAGCCGCCTTCACCTTGTTCATCGAATTAAGTCCTCCTCATCTACTCCGCGCCTGTTTGACCTTCGACCCCAGGCCGGCTCACCTTGTTGAGAGGGGTTCAGCCGGTAATTTATCATGGTCCATGGTTACCTTATTATGAGGACAGTCAGTGGCTGTGTTTAGGGGCCGAGAATATCTAATCCCCGGCCACTGCCGTTTGGGTATTGTTTATGGTATTATGGCATTCGTGAATCCCTGATTTCAAGAATTATTGCATATTTGTAAGGCCTTCTATTTTATTGTGTTCTTAAATTATATTCAAACATACTAGAAGCTACTATATATAGTCATTAGAAGATAGCCTTTATATTTAACTGATTTCTTTCTTTACTACTTACTATCTGACTAAAAAGTTCTTTATTTCTTAATTGTATGTAGAAATTTACGATGAGGAGTAATTGAATATTAGACAAATCTATTGCAGATTCAACTTTGCATGCATTTTTGGGTTGTATGTAGATTAAGTCATACTGTTTAAACAGTGGGTAAAGCAAGAAAGGGTTTAGACTGAAATTACTCTTTAGATGAAACATTAACAATAGCTGCTGTAAATCATCTACAAACATTAATTAAAACGGACATACTGCTTAGTAATGTACATCTTTTATTCCCACACCTAGAGCCAATTCAACCTTGTCTTCACATCTGACGACCTGGTAGGACTCAATGGTTCTTGCACTCCGAGTTCCTTATTCTGAGCCTTCTGGTGAATAGTTGCCACTGATGCCTCCACTGATGCCAAAATATCCTTGAACCAGACCTCAAGCTTGCCCTTTTCGACATAACGACGCAAGATCTCGGCCTCCTTATCGAGATCACGAAGTACCCGAGCGCTATGCTCTGGGTGGAACCGCGATTTAAGGAAACTGGAATGGGAAATGCAGTTGACAATTTCCGAAGGGGAATATCTGGTGTACATCGGAAGATCATCAAGCGCTCCCAGACGTTCTATGATCAAGTTAGCAACGTAAGGTGACAAGAATCTCTCTGTTTTACCTTCTTTGAGACACTCTGTTAGAGTACGAAACAGAGCTGTGTCGCGGACACGAGCCTCGACCTCATTGTCCAGCTTCTGAGCTGTTTCCCCAATGGCTTCCCAATTATCACGGATCATGCATCTCCGCCATACCAGCTTCTGCAACATCTCATAGTATGCTGGATCTGTATGAGCATAGCCACTAAGTCGAAGAACATGTAGGGCCAAATAGAACTCGCGTCCTACTAGTCCATTGTCTTCGCCCTCAAGGAACTGTACTGGATCCATCAGGGTCAGCAAATCGATCAGTTGCTCAACGCCAATTACTTCTCTGGCGACTAGTTTGGCAAGTGCGTCCTCAAGAATTTCATGGAGAGAAGGTTTGTCATTAACAATATGTTTGCCAAAATGGTCCATTGCCAGCTCGAGTTCAGCCTTCTGATCGATGGCGCCGCGCAATGCGGGTAAGACATGTTCATAAACCAGCTCCTGAATCATACTTATCTCCGCGTAGTCATCAAGGCGTTTTATTTCCTCACGAACATCTGATTGCTCGAACGCTGCGCTCTTTTCCCATGCTGCTAGCCTCGTAAGTTTCGCCAGGGAAATTTCGACGCGTTGACTCCATAAATCAGATTCATTCTCGATAGCTAGATTTTCCAGGGAGCGCGACGCGGTATTGTAATCGTTCTCGCCGATTATATCATTGATCCAACCCAGTCGTGAACGTGAAGGAGCCTTGCGCAAAAAGCGGGTGACATAGGGCTGGTAACTCCTCATCGCCAACAAGACTCCAGGTTGCCCAACAGATATCTGCCGAGAGAAGAATGCATCTGCCCAAGATTCACCAAATCTCTCGAAGTAGCCTGCGACTCTCTGCCCAAACCGCTTCAAATCTTCATCAACGTGAGAATCCTCTCCTGACACGCCTTGCTGGATATTCCCGCCTTTCGCTTGGTCCTGGAGTTCAACTATGAGCTCTACTAGCGCACTCATGTCACGAAATTCCTCAGCCAAGGAAATAGCATCCTTTAACTGCCCAATTCCCGCAATTTTGAACAGCTGCCATTTTCTCTGTTTTATGTGTGCTTCCTCGATGGCTAGGCTCTCGTCTGTCAGTTTGGAATCATCCTGCGCAGAGAGCCAACGAACTCGCTCACGGTGCATCTTCCCAAGAACTCGAAGCTGACGGGAGCTGTTACGTGCGATGTTCTTTATTGTAAGCGAATCCGGTGTATCGTTCCTTGGTACTGTTTGCTGCAACCAAGATCTGCAGCTATCAAGTTCCAGATCCAATAGATGTCCAGTTTCGGCGTATCCTACGCTCTGTGAAGTCCAAAATTCAGGTAATCCTTCATAGCCAGAGACAAGCACTCCATCCTCGAATGTCTCTTCACCGAGACCGTATAGTCCAGCATGCTCGTCTCTAAATCGGAAAGCTGTCTCCAGTACCGAAAGGGAAAGCTCGCTGGCTTCCAGAACTTGGTCCGAGAACAGTCGTCCTTGTCTTGAAATATTTCCTTTCGGATCTCGGATAGCATTGAAGATCCAGGGGATGATGTGCTCCATTCTATAGGTATCATGTATGAACCAATGTCGCACACGATCGCTTTCTCCGTTTTGGGGCTCAAATCTTGTCTTGAACTTCTCACTCATCAGCTCAATTACACGGGCCAGGAATGTTGGTTTTCCGTTCTTTTTCTTCCTAAATCCTTCTTCCACCTTCCACATAGCCCTCTGAGCAGCAAGTTTCTCGGCGCCCCATAACAGTTGCCAACGTGTTAATCTTGATGGCGGCTCACCGTGGCGAATCAGAAGAAGTGCTAAGTCATCAAGTGCTTTTGCTCGTAAACGCAAGTGTTGGTCAAGCGAAAGGGCTGCACTCGGTATGAACTTTGAGCTCGATTGGAGCAGCTCCTTGCAGATCTCCAGTGCGGCCTCTTCTAATTCTTGCGGTGGGAAGTTCAACTCGTTTCCGCTGACAAAGTCCAAAGGATTGTCTGACATATTTCCATAGAAAACGGCCTGTTCGAGCTTGAGCTTGGCAGTAATTTGGGCATCTTCGAAGTCACTGTCTGGAATCTGGCGAGGCAAGGCGGTGATGCGAATGACGCCAAATCCTCGAACCATGACAATGCATGCCGGATGTTTTTGTTCGACACTTTGGTCTTCAAGACCACTGCCTAGTATTTTATACTTTTCTTCATCTCGAAACCGGATACAGTCCTGGAAAGGAACAGGAATACGATTCGAATCCATCAGTAACTGCGATGACGGCGACTCTTTAATCCGCGTCAGAGACAACAGGACAACTGTCTGGCCCAACACAATGAAAGCGGTATCAAAAGGTTTCGGGATATGCAGTTTCGGTTTCAGCTTTCCGAGATTTGAAGGAAGTCTTTGACGTTCAACCGGATGAGTCGAAACAACCTGTACTTCTCTATTTGAAAGATTCATCCTGACAACGGCCAAGGTTGTTAAATCTTTTAAATCTTGGAGTCGATGCAGGGCAACCAAGAAGAAGAGCGACGTTTCGTGGTCAGTCGCTGGGCCGCATGCGTCGCTATCTTGCCTGGGCACACACACAAAATCCAAGATCCTAAGGTTCTGTTCACTGCCACTCTCAACATGATCCAGCCCAAGAGCCTTGTGGAGGTCATGTCTGACATCCATCTGTATTTTCAATGTATTCCCGCTATTCCAGTGCGTATCCCACATCTCCAAAAGGCCCGTAGAAGTAGCGATTATGATATCACGTTGGCCCCGTTGTAAAGACTCACCAGGTCTTGCAGCAGCTACCTCTTTTTTCCAGGAACTCCCTCCCAGAACACTCTTTATCCCACCAAAGAATCCCCCACTGGTGATTCTAGTCATACCACGAAGAAAATTAACGGTTACAGTGGGCTTTCCCTGAGGATCCCTCACAGTAACATGGGCTACTCGACCAGAGGAAAAGGTGATGATAATGCCCGAAGGTTCCGCATTTATAACTTCAGTGGCGTATTCTCCTGAGAGTAAACCTGGAACTGAGCCCTGTAGTCCGTTCTGCTTTTGCCTCACTAATCCCAGGACTGCAGCATGTGATACGGTTTCCCAGTAGATTATTTTCCCAGTAGAAGGTATTACAACCATCAATCCCGGGAGTTCAGTTGCGGTGTTCGACACAAAAACACCAAGAGGAGTCCCACCACTAGGGTCCCTGCAGGATTCCGGAATCATAACAGTGAAGACATCGGCCGGAGATGGCGAAGATTCGGATATCGCGTACGGCCAAATTATTGCATAACATTGCGTCAGGATAAGTGCGTAACCTTGATCAGTCGCAAAGAAGCTTTCGAGAGGAACTGAAACAGGTTAGTAACAGCATGTTGAAGAAAAAGCTGGCCGTTTTACCTGAGTCTGTCCCACGGATCTGGTCAGGCAACGAAGGAAGCTGGGAAACAATGTAATAGTCATTTTTGGACTGCAGTAGTAAAACCAAGTTAGCCCCTACTTATGATTTCCGCTGGAAGACAAACGTAAACATATGGCCTACCAGTATTACAGTTCCGTTGGCGTGATCGCCTTGTTTGTCTGATTTCTTCGGTCCCCTGAACACGAGCTGCTTCTGAGTTATATTGTCCTCTGAGACGAGACTTGAGCTAGCATAAGTGGTAGATGTTTGGACTTCGTGATGAACGTCGCACTCCGCTTCAGAAGCCCTGAGCGGTTCAAAGGTATCCTCTCGCAAAAGAGATCGTCGTCTCTTGGCTTTTGGATACTTGATGGAGTCGTCTGAATTTGTTCTCTGGCGCCTTCGAGGGTTCCGTAGAGAGGAAACCGTTGAGTGAACGGTCACACCAGGAGCAAACATTGCTGGAGTCAGATTATGAACCTAGAAAACCAAGTGCATTTGCGATTTGGTGGTTACTTATGCTAGGCAGTGATCAGAGCGGTTGGAAAGTGCCATCAAGGCATAGAGCAGGGGGAGTACTCTTGCTGCAGCCACAATATCTTTGGGTGTTGATTATTGTTGTCAAAGGCGGTGAGTACCTAGGTAGATCCATTACCTATTTAGGTTAGAATCAGTACAGAGCCCACAAAGAGGATACCGTACTTAGGTACTGTACTTAACTACACTCTCGATGAAAAGTTTTGTTACACCTGACCCACTCCCCCGCCTACTGCCATGCTGCTTTTACTAGGCTGACTTTGCTTAGGCCTATTATAGATCATGTGATCTTATGGATCACCGCCATGATTGTATCTTCAACACTCTAGTCTTAGATCACCAAGATCACAATTCATCTTCCATTAGCATCAAGACACTTGCCTGGATCATAAGATCTAGTGATCTTATTGATCTGATGTCTAATTAATTGATTTAGGTAAAGAAGGTGATTTTGGGGGTGCTCCAACTCTATATGGTTGTTAGATAGCTTCAAAATCATGTGTATTTAGCATGGAAATATGCCAAGCAATTAGTATGTGAGTAACTTTTTTTATTGAGAGTGTACTCTATGTTTCCCAAGTTATTGCAGCCATAATCTGTTATTGCCTAATAGCCAGGCTTTTTGACGTGCCCTGTTATCCCCTTGCTGCTCAAATTATGACACTGTATACTTTGAAATAGTGAAGCTCTACTTAGTGGTAATTTTGTAATTCTTAGTATTTTCCCTTAAAAATTAACGGTTTTGGAGGCAGCTTTAACTAAATATTAGATAAAATTTAGAAGCTTTTTTACCTAAACCTTTAACTAAACTATTACAGTATCTTGTAGTCACATGGATTTGATCAGCAAAGTGTTATAATTTAGGTAGCAAATATCAGATTATCCTCTTCATTGTTAAAATTTTGAAATTAGCACGTTTCGAAAAAAAAAAATAAGCTAGTGAAATTCTTTCCAGAAGAGTATAATATTGAGATTCAAAAATGCCAGGTAGTAATACTGATAGAGAGTATACAAGTATAGAGGTTGTATTAGTAGTAAACTGAAATGCTGATCTCTGGTAAAATACTTGAAGAGGCAGTAGCTATCACACCTACTAGAGTAGTAATTCTTAGTACATACTTAGTATCCTAATATTTTCAAGTAGTTAGCTAATAAGTTTAAAAGCAGATATTATTATTTATGTAAGAACAATCGAATTCATCAGTAAAATATATTATACTGAGATATTATATCAAGAGAGTTTCCAGTTTTATCAAAAAGGCGGATCTTTAGCAAATACCTTTTCTATTACAGAAACCTATTTTGAACTTTTATGTGTGTGCTATTATATATCATATATTCACCTTTTTATTCCCAAGAAGGATTTTTTTGGAATTTTCACTAAGTATATAGCAGATTTAAATGTTTTCTGAATTATTTTTTCTCTTATATTTTTGATAACTATGTAACAGCAGGCCCAATTGAGTAGGCTGAAGAGTCACCGGGTTTATCTTGAAGACAAAAAACAAGAGGGTGAGCAATATAAGTAGGCCTAAGTTACTAGCAATATATACTGCTAAATTACTATGTAAGTCAACTACAGAAGTCAGAATCTGTCTGAAAAGAATATTTTTATATATATAGTTAAAATCTTAAGGTTGTAATTAATATAATTGCCATAATCAATATAATTGCTATAACTAGTATGATCAACATGATCGCACATAATAATCAGTCTTCCAGATTTAAGTAGTTCTGTTGCTGAGCTATAATGACTTGGCAGCACTTTGTAACAAACTAGTTGCTAAGAAAAATTTTCCTAAATTGATTTCTTTATCCTGAGAATTAATTTATAGCTAATTTTTTAATTTGTTTCTCTTCTATTTATTAGCTTCTTATACTTTAATTTATTCTAAAAATAGATAAGAATATTATTAATAAATATAGTTAAATTAATTTAGATAGTCCAGAAAAAGATTATTAATATAATATTAAAAGATTGCAGCAGTACCAATCAATTTAAAGAGCATTATTTTATATTTATAGATTTTATATTGAGTTCTAAGATCATCAATTCTTCTAAGCTCAGATTTATTTATATCTTACAAAATATCTGTTAAATATTCAACTTTATAATATAGTCTATAAGCAAGAGCCACATATAACTAAGTGCTATACCATCCACTAGATGATATCTTTATCACCAATTTCAACCACCATTTCTGAATTAGAATATCTAATATTGACTAGATCCTAAATATTTAATGATTAGAGCATTATTTAATAGTATACTCTAGTATTCCACATTCACTGCATTTTGATGGTGCCTACTTTACTGACTGTAAATCTAACTGTTTAATCATCTCTTCATATATTTGATCAGCTTGTTGTGCATGTTAGAATTTTTCTGTAGCTGTTAAAATATTCTCAATAGCTATATAGAATCTAGATGTATTTCTCTTTTTTGATATTGATTAACAGCTTGCAGCCCTCTATTTTTCTGTGAAGAACAATATTATATATTGCAATCTAACAGTCTTTAACTAATTAATTAAAAGCTTGCTTTACTGGACTTAATAGGCTTTATAAATAATGCTTTAAAAGATGCTTAAGAGCCCAGATCTGAAGCTTCAATTTCTTAATATTATAAGAAGTTTCAGGGCTTAAGATGCTGATTGATTGCTGTAAGATAGAAAATAATATAGATGTCTTTATCTGAATATAAAGTTGTAAAAGCATTTAATCTAACTGATGTAAAATTAGTTCAGTAGCTTAAATCTACTGTAAACATAAATAGAGCTTTTTTATATGTTGGTATACAATCAGAAAATCCTATTTATCAATATAATTAATGCTTAGCTATATATTAAATTTAACCCTCTGACTATATATCTTCTTTAAAGCTGAAAAACAGCTAATATTAAGTGATTAAAGAAGATAAGAAGAATGCAATAACATATATAATAAAATAATTATATTCTGAATGCAGAACTGGTCAAATTCAGATGTAATATAGCTTTTATAATTGTTAAAGATCAATAATTAATTACACAAGCATAGATATGCTTATAGAATATATCTTTTATTTAAAGCAAGCCAAGTTAATTATTTGTTCAGTTATTCTTACTAATATTAATCACTCAATTAGATAGTATATCTTTATATTATAAAGCTTGATGTATCTTTTCTATAGATACGATTATGACAAATAAGGCATATTTAGATAAATTAATTAATCACAGTTATCTATTTATAATTTTTCTGATTATATAAATCTGGCACAGCTAGCTGATTAATCTGAGCTAGTAATAATTTTAGTAGTTGATATCACATCTACAGTCAACTCTTTTTATAACAATCTAATCCCGGCAACTCAAAATTATTGAAGCTTTATAGAATCCAGGAGTCTAGAGTGCTCTAAGTTCTACTATTAAGCTTCTTAGAAGCTAATTCTCTCTTCAACCTCTTCAAATCTCTTATATTCTTGATACTAATATTCTTGCAGTCCTTCTTATAGTAAAGAATTGTACAAAACTCTCTAAAGCCTGTCGTAGAGATGGCACCACTATAGATGCTGTTTTTACCTCAATATCAGACTGAAGCTTCTTTATAGTATTCCTGCTTTCATCACTTGTATGTATGCAATAATTGACTGCAGATATTCTTATTGCTCCCCTCTATAAGATCCTTATCAGAGAGGTTAAGAAAGTTGCTAAGGCTTATTATATCTATAATTTGACCTGCTCCCCAAGCTCTATTATAAAGGCTTGATATGTCTGGCTGTGGATTCATTGATAGAGTTGAGATTTAAGGCTGTATAACAATACTCTTTTAGAAACAGTTGTAGATTGTAGTATTAGAGATATTATAGTTCCAAATCTAAGAAACTTAATAAACCGCATGATATAATAAGACTGCTGTAAAGAGAACAGTATTATTCTTAAATCCTTAAATCATGAAGTGTAGCCAGTACTTTCAGTAGTAAATCTTGAGATTCTAAATGATTTCTTGATTAAGAGATTGATAAAGACTTGTAGAATTTGCCAGAAGCTACTAAATTCAAATATTAGATAAAGGAGGAGCTAACTCCACATCTTCAATAAAAATTTGATGTTATTCATCAATAAAAGAGCTGTACAACTTTCAATATGAGAATAAAAAGCAAGAAGCCACTCTCTTATAATAGTAAAGTTAATTTATGCATTTTTATTGGATTTTTAGATTTTTCAAGAGCTTCTATATTAAGCTCCTACAGAGAATAAAGTTATTTTACATTTTCAATAAACTAAATTGAAAGCAAATTAGAGCCAGTACAATTTATACAGCTATAATAGTAATCTGGCTTCTTTCCTTCTTTATTCCAGAACAACCAGAAAAAAACTTTTTGCTAAAATAAGTCAGTCTCATCTATATTGTATTATTTGTATATAGCTTTCTCACGATATTCACCATATAATGTTTTATATCCTTTATCTCTTCTGCTGTATTTGCAGAAGAGGCTTCTCTATATTGAGTCTGTTTTTAAAGATTGTAATGTTGTTTGAAGCCTGTAAGTCAATCTTGACTAAATTCATAAATAGACAAATCTAAGTATTGTGAAATTTGAGGAGATTTGATATACTTTCTCAATCAGAATATCATCAGTTATAATTCCACTCTGACACAATTAATTGCTGCTAGTTGAAGAGGATAGCTTCAAGAATTAGCTAATTAAAAGCTTATTAATAGAAGAGATCTCTTAAGAAGATTTGTGAAGCTGACTAACTAAGATAAACAAAATAATTAGAAAGGCTCTCTAAGACTATAAACTGATTTATCTGATAATTAAATTGCTTGTAGAACTTATACAGTCCTTTTAATAAAGTCTTAAATATTGGTGAAAATATCAGGCCTGTAGTATCTTCTGTTAACTCTTTAAGATTGGCTGATGAGGTATTTTATTAATGCTAAATTAACTTGATATAACAATATTTGAGCTAAAGGGTAACAATATTGCAAGTATTGAGAGATTGAGCAATTTGTATGCAAAAATAATTGAGGATAGCAGAAAATATTACTATTAAGAATACTGTTATAAGGAAGTTTGTTATAGAAAGAGTTGACTGCATTTAAAAGTTTGTTTTATTAAAGTTGTAGATATCTTGATCAATGTCAGAAGAATAAAGCCTTGAAGGAGATATAAAGTGACACAAAGTCTAATAAGAGGTAATAAAAAGACTAATAGAACAAAAAAGAAAAATATATTAATATAAAGACACTTTTTCTCAAATAAAGAGCTACTTCTCTTGATTATGTTTATTCTCATACAGGTCTTAAAATCTAGATATTTAATTGATTTATTTATTCTTAGTTTTTTGACTTCTATCAATTATCTCACTTTAAGAATAACAGTTCAACTGTCTAATAGTTGATATCTTTTGACAATAAGATGCCCTTATTGTGAGTACTAATGAGAGCTAAAAAATAACCATATCCACAGTAAGTCAATTGATGAAGTAACCTGCTGCTGCTGCCAAGCTATCTGCTGCAAGTACCAATACTGGAGAAGTTATCAGCATAGAAGCTGTGAAGAAGTTACAGAAATATATAACTTATCTAATAAGTTCAGGCAATGCAGTCACTTAAGTAAAAGACCTACCTTAAGAAAATATCTAATATTAATAAACATGCATATTTAAATCAACAATCTGTCTAATATAATTAAGAGCAACAAAGTCTTGTTTGCAGAAACCTATCTTTAAGAAGCAGCATTTAATTAGTTCAAGTCATATAAGAAATTTTAATAAGACACAATCAAGTAAGCAGAAGAAATTAAGAAATTATTCAGAAACTATACTGTTTCAAAGAAAACTTAAAAGCAATTTTTAAAAATTAATTAAAAAAAGGACTGCAGAACAAAAGCTTTGTATTTTATAACAGACAACTTTTATAACAAGCTATATATCTGAGTTTCATCAAATTGCATCTTATTTGAACTGAGATGAATCTGCTCTGATGGCAAATTTCTATTAAGAATTAAAAAGTGAGATCAAGAATAAAATATTATACATTGATAATTAACCAAAGACTCTTAATTCTAAACCCTAAAAATCAATAATTGCTTGTATAAATAAAAGCTTGAAAACCAATAAGATAACTAGAAGCCTCAAAAACCAGTTGATCAACAATAAAATTCCTGAGAGAAACAAGATCAAGATAATAATATAATCATAAAATTAAACACTACTGTGATTAAGTTGAAGAAAAATCTCAGAAAGAAGAATACTTGCTTTAAATATAAAAAACCTGAACATTATGCTAAGGCATGTTGATAAAGGAAACTAAGAACTGGACTAACTACTCAGAATTCAGAGACCTTGCCTTAGCAGCAACAATCACAAGATAAGAAGATAAGGACACCTTCAGCAAAATCAGTATAAACTTTCAAAAACTGAATAACAGTGAAGAATCTGAGTACTATAAAAGTGACTGAAAGAATAATTCAGAATTCTGAGAAGATTTCAGAATTGCTGCTTAAATAAAAGAAAAATAGCTCAAGAAATATGAAAACATGCATAAAGAAAATAAAAAGCTCAAGCAAAAAAAGAAGAAAGTTATAACTATAAAAAAGATTGCTGCAGCAAGAAAGATAAGAAATATCTTAGTATTTAAAAAAATCAGCATAAAAGACTGAGTACTCAAGAACTTGAGAAGAGATAAACCACTCATAGTAAAAATTTATTTATCAGAATACCTCAGGACAACTAAGAAAATGACTGCAGAGGCAAGAATCTGTATAATAGCGATATTAAATCTCTTTCAGACGGTGAGTTCCATAGCTGTCTAACAGCTCAGAACATGAATAAATAGGAGATAAAGCCATCTGAATTTGAGTTGAGAGCAAAAAAAACCCTGCTGGAACAAAAATAAGATCTAGAAGAATAAACCTTACAACTTCACTTTTTTAAAGCAGATTGCTAGAAAGAATTCTGCAAGTTGTGGCAAGATTATATTAATCAATTCAAGAAGTGCTAAATATAGATATTTTAAAAATGCTTAACATAAAAAGAATCTCTCAATGGCTGAAAATTTTGAGTAAGTCTTATAGATTTAAGAAATACACTTCTATAATGGAGTTCTTGAACATGTATCTGATTGCAGCCGTGATTAATATTCAGAATATTCAGAAAATCACTATTAGAAGAATTGAAGGACTTGCTATAATAATCAATACCTGCTTCATGAACTTCATAAATATTACCATGAATAATACTTCAAGAAACTGAAGATTGATATGATTAAACAGTTTAAATGTTCAATGAATATCTCAGCATGTGAATATGTGTGGGAAGAGCTAAAACATCTAAGTTATTCTAAAATTAATCCAGATAAATGCAGGGCAGAAAATATATTTGGCATCTTAAATAAAAATCACAGCCAGAAGACTGAGTCAAAAATGATGAAGTTGAGCAACAACATTATAAATAGCATTGGAAAGCAGTCACACTAGCAGCCACAAAAAATAAATTATCAATCTATATTCAAGAATAGATTGAGGGAAAGCCAGCCAGAATTATAATTAATTTAGAAGCATCTGAAAATTTCATCAGCCAAGAATATATTAAGAATTATGATTTGAAAACTCAAGAGGCAGAACCAAGTATTTGGATTAAAAAACTAAATAAAGAAATAATTTATAATGAATCAGAACTTCAGATTAGAAAAGTTATGTTAAGATCTGAGAGTTATATCTCTACTCTGATGTTTAAAGTTATATCTTTGAGGAAACAGTATGATGCTGTGCTAAAAATATTATAACTGCAAGAACAAAGTCCTTAGATTGACTAAAAAATAGAAAAGGTCTTAATCAATAAATGATCAGTCAGTCATGATATCTGTCAACAGAAGTTAAGCACTGTCAGAAAGATCAAAGAAACCCTAATGTGTGAGATTAGCACAAGAACCAATAAAAGAATAAACAAGGCAGAAATATTACACAGATCACATAAGGTATGAGTGTACTGTCCAAGTATATTGTTGGAAAATATGTAAAATAATACACTGAAAAGAGGGCATAAATAGAATAATTTATTTAGGCATGTATTTAGCTACTGCATCTTATTCAAGAAGATTTTAAAATTTATAGAAAATCAACTAAATTCTTTTATAGCTTCAATCTACTTTCTTATATTAAGAAGACTTCTATCAACTGTTACTTAGTTGATATCTCTATAATTTGATAATAAGACACCCTCATTATGAGTACTGGTGAGAGCTACAAAAATCAATCATGTCCACAGTAAGTTAATTGGCCAAACAACCTGCTCCTATAATAAAGACATCTGTTATGAGTATCTCTGAAATTGATATAGAAATTGTGAATAAGTTAAAGAGACAAATTGCCCAACTTGCAAGTTAGATTTAGACTGTGCAATTGCTAAGGGCATTAAAATTGCTAATGTAGAAATGTTTGATGATAAGTGTTCTATCCTGAGGAGATATCTGACATCAATAAATATACATATTTAGATCAACAATCTGTCTAATATAGTTGAAAGTGATAAAGTTATATTTCTGGGAACTTATCTTTAAGAAGCAGTGTTTGATTGGTCTAAGCTGTTTGTAAGAGACTTTAATAAACAATTATCTAAAAATCAAAAGACTGAGACCAAGAAGATGTTTGAGAGTTATGCAGAATTCAAAAAAGCTTAAAGCAACTTTTAGAGACCTTAATAAAAAAGAACTAGAGAATAAAAGCTATATTCTCTTTAATAGACAACTTCAGTGATAAGTTATATATCTGAGTTTTATCAGATTGCTTCTTACTTGAATTGGGATAAGTCTGCCCTAATGGCCAAGTTCTATCAAGGCCTGAAGAGTGAGATCAAGGATGAAATATTATATATTAATAACTGATCTGAGATATTGAATAAAATGATTGAGCAAGTAACTTGGATTGATAATCAATTATATAAATAAAAGCTTGAGAACTGACAAGATAACTGAAAACCTCAAAAACCAGTTAATCAACAATAAACATCTTAACCAAAGAAAGATTAGAATGGAGACATTATTATAAAAGTAGACACAACTATGATCAAGGAATTAAAGAATAAGCTACAAAAGAAGAATGCCTGTTTTAAATGTAGAAAGACAGAACATTATCCAAAAGCTTATTGTCAGAGAAAACTGAGGACTGAGCTAATCACCCAGAATTCAGAGATTAAAATACTAGCTGCTGCTTTCATGAAACAAAATAGAATCTGGAACAACCCACACTAATAAGTTTTATATAAATTAATTTACAATATCTTTTTAAATTCTATAGAATATTTAGATAAAATCTAAAAAGGAGATAAATCTAGCTTCTTAAGAGCTCTACTAATACATTTATTCTATTTATTTTAAAAAACAATAGGTTTATATAGTTATATATAAACTACTAAAGACTAAGATATATTTAATAGCAGTCAGATGCATAAAAATAAATATTTAATCTGAGAAGTGGAGTGCTCTAGGGATTGATTTCAGGTTCCAGAATAGCAGGTTTTAAGTGAAATCTTATAATCCATATCGAAGACTAAATATAATTAAAAATAGCAGTAAGTTTTCATTAGCATTTATAACAACTATAGCTATAGTGCTCTTCATCTTTATCATAATAGTTAGCATTGTTCTCTCAGTATCAAGTATTTTATTTAAAGATATCTTTACAAGATTAAGTATTTACAGATATTGAACAAATAAAGTGTTAAGCTTGTTTAAGATGGAATCTGTAATTAAGGTTTTATTGAGATAATAATCAAAGTAGAGGCTGTCTATAGCATGAAGATATTTATTATAAACATTAGAGTAGTTCTACTAATAAGTTATAATCATAAATATAATTAATACAGTCAGCTATTATCATATATTTATAAAGACAAATTGTTGTTAGTAAAGTTCTTTTCTAATTTATTATATGTTGTTTCATCTATAAAAAGTATTCTTTAATCTTAGCTTCTGATGAAGATGAATTAAAATAATGTATTAAGTATAATATTTTAATGCTGTATTCAGAGATACTATAAACTTGAATAAAATTGTAATGTAATCAGACACCAAGCCGGACAGGACACTGAGCCAGACACAGGCCCCCTATTTGCTCCCAACTACCACTCAACAGCTTCAACCTACTGTCAAGATGCCCTCTAAAACAGCAGATTCTTCAGCTTATACTGTATTTTACTTGCACTTAAAGCCTTTTAAACTGGTCAGATATCAAGCATACAGGCAGCTGCTAAGATATATTAGATGTCTAGATCTACACTTGCTGACTGTCTTAGAGGCTGTACTGCATGTGTAGATACAGCACTAAACAGTTAAAAGCTTACTATTACTGAAGAATCTTCACTTATCAAATGGATATTGAATTTGGATCAATAGAGCCTATCATCGCCAAGGCATTGTACGTAATATAGCCAATCGAATACTATCTAATCAGAAAGGTGTATCTTCAACAGTTAGTGAAAGATAAGTGACAAGATTTATTAAATATTATAAAAATTTTTTTAGTCTAAATACAATCACAAATATAATTAATTGTCAACAAGCTCAATATGAAGATTTAAAGATTATTATAAAATATTTCAGCTTGTTTATAATATTATATAAAAAAAATTAGTGTTCTGGAACAAGATATCTATAATGTTGATAAAACTAGCTTTTAAATAGATGTGACATCTACAGCAAAGACTCTTATTATACTACTAGTTGTGTTAGAGCTCTGCAGCCAGACAATCAAGAATAAATGACAGTTATTAAGATAATTAATGCAACTGACTGAGCCCTACCTCTAATAATTATCTTTACTGGTAAGATCCATCAATCTACATAGTATCAAGATATACCACATGATTGAGTGATTAGCGTGAGTAAAAAATATAGCAATAATAAGCTATATATAGCCTGATTAAAAAAGATGTTTAATAAGCATATAGCAGCATATACAATTGGAAAACATTGTCTACTGATTCTAGATGATTATGGAAGTCATGCAACTCCAGAGTTTGATCATTTCTGCAAGAAGCATCAAATTATATCTTTTTATATATTATCTTATTTATTACATTAGCTATAGCCTCTTGATGTTGGCTGCTTTGCACCATTAAAGCAAATATATAGCCAGCAGGTTCAGGCCAGCATGCAGCTTGGCATCAATCATATTGATAAGGCAGACTTTTCTGGCTATATATCAATATACATGTATGCAGGCATTATCTATATTTGATATACAAAATAGATTTACTGCTACTGGTTTAATACTATTAGCCAGATAAAGTGCTATCATATCTTAATGTTTAATTAAAGATATCTACACTATCAACTTCTTATGGCTCAGCTAGCTGGATTGTAAAGACATTATATTCAGCTTAGGATCTGCAGTATCAGATGCAGTTAATCAAATGCCTAGTTAACTGCAATTCTCAGAGCTCATTAAGTCAAGTAATCAGTCAACTAGCAAAAAATCTAAGATGATAAATGCATGAAGTTATCATGCTTCAGCGGTAAATTTAAAAGCTTTATGCAGCTAATCAATATCAGAAAAAAAAGTAAGAGGCAGCTAGATCTTATATTACTACTGAAGATATTCTAACAGGTGCTGAAGGCTAGAAAGATATACTCAGGAAGCTGAACAGATACAGATGAGAATGGTTAAGCAGCAGGATCTAGAGCCTAAAAACAAGCACCTGCACAATGCAGTAACTGCAATATAATTGACCATACTGGAATTAAATGTTCTAGGAAATAGCTTATAACGTATATAGCTTCACAATTTTGAGCAGTGCCGTTAGATGTCTAGTCTTTCAATATATTGGTGTTGATGAGTGGGTTTGCTGTCTGGCTTGGTGTCCAATTACATTAGTAATAATTATAAATTTAAGCCTATTAATTAATATTTTTAAAAAGAATGCTGAGCTAATTAAGCTATTTATCTAAGGTTTTACAAACATTAATATATTGTTTTAATTTTTCAGTACAAATATTTTATTGAAGACAGATATTATTATTAAGAAATTCAGCATACTAATAAATTAATAAGAATTACAAATTAACTGTGCTAAGAGTAGAAGTTAATATAGTTATAAACTTATAAACTTTTTGATCTTAAAGACTAGATATCTATATCATATTTATTTTAGTTTTAAGCTATTAAATTTATAATTAAGAGTTCTGATATTGCAGATTAATAAGAGCTATAATACTATTAATAGAACAATAAAGTTAAATTTTAGTAGCTATATTTACTTGAAACAGTAATAATAATGAAATTAAGACAGCAGCAACTATAAATATCTTAGCAGATATATTTAATATAGTGTTTAAAGAGAAACCTTTATTATTAAGATTTGTAACTTAAAGCAAATTAATAAAAAGAATTTAACAGTTAAATAATTAAGTAATTAAATAGTACAGTATAAAGTCATCAGTAAATAAAACAGCAATAAATAACAAATAATAAATAATAAATAATAAATAATAAACAGAATATGAAAAAGAGTCTTAAAAATCTATTTATATTTCCTTTAAGAATCCTTAATATCAATAATATTATTATAATAATAGCAAGATATTAAGGCAACTAAATATTTAAGAGAGATATATCTCATCAAGATTATCTCTTTCTATATTATTGATATAATTTTAAAGACCGAAAAAGACTGTAAAAATAATATATATTGTTTAGATGAAAAGAGATTATCTTATTAAAGAGTAATAATATAATCATGAATGCAATAATTATAATAATAAAACTTTAAATAGAGATGCAGTAGTTAAATACAATATTAATTTTATTAGATTATCAGACAGATCTTTTAGCTGATAGACTGGAGCCTATATCTTTACTGTGGAATTATTACTTTAATTTACTACCACTTTTGAGATATAACCAGGTTGATTATTTCTATCTATTAATCTGTATACAATATATAGGGGTAGAATAACATAATCTACAAGTGAGCAGATCACCTACCCAACACATAATGTCTTTAACAGCTTCAATCACTAAGATAGCACCAAAACAAGCAGATTCAAACGCTTATAAAGAAGGTAGAATTCTTCTAGCCATTGAAGCTATTCAAAAAGATTAAATATCAAGCATATAAGCAGCCGTGCAGGCATTTGATGTAAATTATTTAACATTTAATCATTATTTTTGTAATTATATTGCACATGCAGATTCAACATTAAATTATCAAAAGCTTGCATTTATTAAAGAATATTATATGTAAAACAAACATTATTTACAAATCAATATAATATCGTCTCAAACTGCTATCATGCAATAATTAATTTATTGCTATTTGAGTGATCAACATTTATATATTCTGTTGATAAGAACTAAGTATATAAATTTATTAATTATTATGAATTTAGTCAAAATATAACTGCTAATGTAAAGTTTCTTTCATATTTTAAAGTGTTATATTGTGATATTTGCAAGGTGCTGAACTAATTTAGAATCATTAAATACAGTTATATTATTAAGTAACTTAATCTTCTGAGTGTATAACCAACTTAGAGAAATAATTTTATAAAGAGTTTCCACACTTTATTGGTACTAGACCTGCTTTCATAAGCTATCTTTATTATATTTATTTTTAAAATGTGCCCCAATCTTGTCTATTTGTAGATCGTGACTGCTTTTTCAGAGAAATTAATTATATAAATATAAAATTAGCATCTACTATATAAATAAAAAGCAAGACTAGTATTTTTTCAGCTGGTATACTAGTATATATAAAACAGAAAGTGATAATATTACTGTGTTTTTAAAATAAGAATATTTATTAGATGCAAAAAGAATATATTACTATTATTAGAGATTATCTCTAAGATTTTAATAACGATCCAGCTTTAATTTTACTAATAGTTTAATCTCTGTTTTGACATGTCTAAATAAATATAATGTGCTTGTTAATACTAACAATAAATCCTTCAGATGCTATAAAATTAATTCTTAATATAGATTTACTTTAAGCTCTAAAATAATATGAGCTTCTTAGCAAATTTATATGATAATCTTTCTGCTGTCAAGCTATTAATATTTGTTATTTATTATATCTTTGTCAATGCTGAAAATTAGTATAAATATAATTTCTGAAACTTAGTGTATAAGAAAATTCTTATTAATGATACTTATATGTTCTATATTTAGATATATTAATTTAAGCCTTTTACTATTCTCTAAATATACTGTAGTAGAAATATATTTCTGGTTTCTGAAGCGTAAGTTAGCTTTTTAGCCATGAAAGATGCTCTAAACATGATCATAAGCTGATTATTAAAATCAGCATGAAGAGCTTCTATTAATAAAACTGGCTTGTTACAGAGCCGCATACACATAAATATATTATTTAATTCAAATTAGCCATGGCATTTAGAACATTTAATTAGTTTATTTATAAAATCCTTATAATTATCTGGCTGTTTATATGACTTCTTGTACTCAGTATCATTATATACATAGCTTTTGTGGTATAATTGATATATATTTATAGTCTTATGTTCAATATAGAGAGAGTAGTTTCTCCTTAAAAAGTTTCATTAATATATCTTCTGATATAGATTATAATTGCTTTAACTAATTTCAGCTATACAAAATAAAATTAATACTTTCAGATTTCCTTTATTATTAATAATAAATTAGATAAGGCGTATAATTATACAATTACTAAGATTTCTGACTAATACATTAATAACTAACGTAGTCAACCACCGAGCGGGCCACACCACCGAACGGGCCACCCAACACGCGACGCGATATACTCAACAAATTCAAATCAAGATGTCAGCACTGCAGAGTGACCAAGATAGCTCTAAAGAAGGCAGATTTCTTCTGGCAATTAGAGACTATCAAAATGATCAATCTTCTAGTATTAGAGCTGCTGCTAAAGCATATGACGTGTCAAAATCTACCTTGATGGTGTGTCTTTGCAGCCACACTTCACATGCAGATTCAGCACCAAATTGCCAAAAACTCACATCTATTAAAGAATCTACCCTTGTGGAATGGATATTATCCATGGATAAATGTGGTATGCCACCTTATGCTGCCACTGTACAGAAGATGGCTAATCTACTACTAGCTGAGCATTCAAAATCAGCATCTATACCAACCACTATTGGCAGGAACTGGGTACAATAATCTATTAAACACCATGAGGAACTTCAATCAAGATATAACTGCAAATATAATTATCAACAGGCTCAATGTGAAGATCCAAAGATCATCTATAAATGATTTCAACATATGTGAGATATTATTCAACAATATGATGTGGTTGATCAAGATATCTATAACTTTGATGAGACTGGCTTTCAAATGGGTGTGATATCAACTGTTAAAGTTATCACTAGCTCAGATTGATCTAGCTGTGCCAGATCTATACAGCCTGGAAATTGCAAATGGGTGACTGTTATTGAATCAATTAATTTATCTGGATGGGCCTTATCTCCCATGATTATATTCACATAAAAGATGCACCAAGCTTCATAGTATAGAGATATACTATCTGACTGGATAATTGGAGTCAGCAAGAATGGCTGAACAAATAATCAATTTGGCTTGCTTTAAATTAAAGAGATATTCTACAAGCATATTCATATTTGTGCAATTGAAAAATATTGATTATTGATTCTTGATAGCTATAAAAGCTATATCACACCTAAATTTAATCAGTTCTTCACCCAGAATATAATTATTTTATTATGTATATTATCTCATTCTTCACATCTTCTTTAATTACTTGATGTTGGCTGCTTTGCACCTCTGAAAAAGACATATAGGCAAAAAGTTGAAAAAAGCATGTATTTTGGCATCAATTATATTGATAAACAAGACTTCCTGATTATATATTAATTTATACAAACAGAAGCCCTATTCATATCCAATATCTGCAGTGGATTTGCAGCTACTGGCTTAGTTCTATATCAGCCTGATCAAGTGCTTTCACAACTTCATATTTAGATAAAAACACCAACATTATCTACTATATCTTACAGCAATCAATCAGCATTCTGAGTCTCTGAGATACCTTATAATATCAAGAAATTGGAGCTTCAGATCTGGACTCTTAAGTGCTTATTAAGACACCATTCTCAAAGCCTATCAAGTCCTGCAAATCAAGCTCTTAATCAACTAGTCAAGGACTGTCAGATTGCAATACATAATACAGTCCTTTTGGCACAGAAAAATAAAGAGTTACAGACTGCCAATCAGTGTTAAAAAAGAAAGAGAAATGCATCTAGATTCTATATAGCTACTGAAGATATTTTAACAGGTATAGAAGGACTGCAACATGCTCAAGAAGCTGATTAAAGACAGGAAGAGGTGGTTGCATAGCCAGATCTACAGCCACAAAAATAGGCACCATCAACATGCAGCACATGTAATATAGTAGGCCATACTAGGTGTAATGCTCTAGGTGCTAAGCAATTGATATATAGTGTATATAGCTTCAATACTTGCAGCATTGATAGTCTAATTGCAATTTGAAAATATTTGGTAGTAGTTGAGTGGCCTGTTTGGTGGTGTAGCTTGCTCAGTGGTTGATTACATTAATGTAATCAATCACTGAGCAAAACAGATCACTGAGTGAAACACCCTACCAAACTACATAATGTGCTCATCAACTTCAACCACCAAAATGCCATGCAAAACAGCAGATTCAGCAGTTCATCAAGAGGGCCATATCTTGCTTGCAATTAAAGCTTTCAATAATGGTTAATTTAAAAGCATACAGGCTGCTGCACAGGCATATAATATGCTATATTCAACACTCTACAACCATCTACACAGGTGTACTGCACATGTAGATGCAATACTAAACAGCAAAAAGCTTACCACCACTGAAGAATCTATGCTTGTCAAATAGATATTATCAATGAACCAATAGAGACTACCACCACAAATCACTATTATACAAGATATAGCCAATCTATTACTATCTAGCTGGTTGAATGCACCAGCTACTGTTGGCCAATATTAGATCTGAAGATTTATTAATTGCTATCATGAGCTCAAATCCAAATATAGCTGCAGATATGATTATCAACAGGCTCTATGTGAGGATCTAAAGCTTATTAAAGAGTGGTTTCAGTGTGTTCTAGAGGCTGTACAAAAATATGGCATTACTAAACAGGATATCTACAACTTTAATAAAACTAGCTTTTCAATGAGCATGATATCAACAGCAAAGGTTGTTACTGACTCTGAATCTAGAGGCCAATCTAAAGTAATACAACCAGAAAATCAAGAATAAGTGATTATAATTAAGGCAATTAATGCAGCTGGCTAAGCCCTGCTTCCAATAATCATCTTTGCTGGCAAGAATCATCAATCTAATTGGTATCCAGATCTATCAAAGGGCTGGGCAATTGGGACTAGCAATAATAAATAAACCACTAATGAGCTAGAGATGCTTTGGCTAAGAAATGTCTTTAATAAGTATATCAAAGCTTGTACAGCAGGCAGATATCACCTGCTAATTCTTGATAGCTATAGCAGCTATACATCTGCTGAATTTGATTAATTCTGCACTGAGAACATGATTATTTCTCTATATTTATCACCACATTCTTCACATCTATTACAATCACTTGATGTTGCCTGCTTTGAGCCATTAAAACATGCATATAGGCAGCAAACACAGATCTATATGCAGTACAGCATCAATTATATTGACAAGAGGATTTCATCACTATCTACTAATAAGTACACTCACAAGCTCTAACTGTATTTAATATATGCACTGGATTTGCTGCATCAGGCCTGGTTCTATATAAGTCAGAGCAGGTGATTGACCAGCTTTATATTTAATTGAAAATATTCACACCATCAGGCACATCCCATAGCAATCAGTCATCTAGCTATACTGCTGAGACACCAAAAATGCTAGGGAGCTTGAGAAGCAGTCAGAGCTAATTAAGTATCTTTAGCAGCAGCATATGCAGAGTCCTCCCAGTTCAATTAGTCAAGCAGTTGATCAAGTGGTTAAGGGCTGCCAAATTGCAATGAATAATACAGTGCTTTTAGAGCATGAAATCAAGCAGCTATGTGTGGCCAATCAATATCAAAAACACAAGCAAGAGACAGCTAGATCCTATATTACTACTGGGGGGATTTTAACTGCTGAAGAAGGCCAGCAGCTTGCTCAGCAAGCTGCAGAATTGCAGGCAGAGGCAGCTGACCAAGCTAATATGCAGCCTAGAAGACATGCACCACTGTGGTGCAGCAACTGCAATATTCAAGGTCATACTAGGGTCAGCTGCCCTAGTAAATAGGCAATTATTCTACATGTAAATAGCTTCAATTTAGGGGTGGTGTGGTGAGTGTGACGGCGCGGCACACCTAGGCGGTAAGGTAGGCGGTGTTGAGCATTCCTTTGTCTCTGGGATACTGCCGGTCCTACTCGCCTACATATATCACACAACACAAAGCCCTGCAGATTCTTTCCTCTCCCCTCATGCTTTCGATTCTGTATGACTAGCTACCATAGTTCTAGCTGATAATACTATGACTGAGCGCCGTCACAGTGAGATAATTAGATATCTAATAATAATGGCATTGGTGGATGTTTTACTCGGTGATCTGTTTCGCTCAGTGATCGATTACATTATATTCTTTATATATAGACTGTTTATAAGCTGTAGTAAATTTTATAAGATCTTTCTTTTATTTAATTAGCTCATACATCACATGATAACAAAATTATTGATTTATTTTTAAAGTCTTTAATAATTTATTTACAAAGAGCTTAAAGAGCTATAGTTCTGTTGTCTCACTATTCTGCTTAATAATAATCAGTCTGTTAAAAGACATTAAGTTGCAATATAAGCCAGATAATTCATGCAGTAATATCTGATTCACAGCTGATAAAATCTGCTAATAGTCTATCTATAATTATTATGCAGATAATTAAGCAGTGAATAAATAATCTATTTAATAAATAAAGGCTAATCTAGGTGATAATAATAATTATAGATAAAGAAAAAGCAAAAGAGAGAATAAATAAAGAAATTATATATCATTTTATATGCATAATTAGTAACAACATAGCTTACTTTAATTAATAATAGCTCAAATATTTATAATATACTACTAAAAAAGATAATTAATCTAAAAGAGAATATCAAATTTACTACAATAAGAAAATAAGCAGTAATTATTAAATATTCAGTCTGAATGTTAAATATATTTATTTATAGTTACTGCTAAGTACAAGCATGTAGCAGGCATTGAATGCAGCCAGCTCTAGAGCTGACTATATTATGTGACTTAGCTGCATGTATACAGTCTGTTGATCACCCTGGATTTTAGAGGCTAATAATCAGTTCTACTATGATTAAGACCTCTATTATTTAATTTATAGTTTTATCACACCATCTATATTTGTTTTTAGATCTGGTGTCAGTGAGAATAGCTGAACAAATAATTAACTTAGCTTATTTTAAATAAGAGATATTTTATAAGTATATCTATATTTATGCAATTGATAAATATCAATTATTAATCTTTAATAATTATAAAAATTATATTTGAATTTGATTAGTTCTAACTTACCTTCTTCAACCACTTAATGTTAGCTATTTTTTTCTTTAAAAGGGATATATTAGCAGAGGGTTGAGAAAAGCTATATATTAAGACTTTATTATATATTAATCTGCATAAGCAGAAGCTTTATCTATATTTAATATCTGCAATAGATTTACAGCTATTGAACTGGTCTTATATTAGCTAGATCAAGTACTTTTATAACTTTATATTTACATAAAGACATCTATATTATTATCTAGTTATAACATAATCTATAAGTGAGCTGGCTACCTACTCACTGCCAAATCTATTCAAACTGCAATTAGACTATCAACAGCAAATATTGAGGCTATATACACTATATATTAATTACTTAGCACCTAGAGCATTGCACCCTAGTATGACCTACTATATTACATGTGCTGCACATTGGTGGTGCCTGCTTTTGTGGCTATAGATCTGCCTGTGCAACCACCCCTTCTTGCCTTTAATCAGCTTCTTGAGCATGTTGCAGTTCTTCCACACCTGTTAGAATACCTTTAGTAGCTATATAGAACCTAGGTGCATTTCTCTTTCTTTTTTGACACTGATTGGCAGCCTGTAACTCTTTGTTTTCCTGTGCCAGAAGGACTGCATTATGTATTGCAATCTGACAGTCCTTGACTAGTTGATTAAGAGCTTGATTTGCAGGACTTGATGAGCTTTGAGAATAGTGTTTCAATAAATGCTTAAGAGCCTAAGTCTAAAGCTCCAATTCCTTGATATTATGAAGTGTCTTAGGGATCCAGGATGCTGATTAATTGCTATAAAATATAGTAGATGGTGTAGGTGTCTTCATCTGAATATAAAGTTGTAAAAGCACTTAATCTGACTGATATAGAACTAAGCCAGTAGCTGCAAATCCACTATAAATATTAGATGTGGATAGAGCTTCTGTTTGCATAAATTAATATGCAATTAAGAAGTCTTGCTTATCAATATAATTAATGTCTTGCTGTATATTAGATTCAACCCTCTTCCCATATGCCTTCTTTAAAGGTGAAAAGCAGCCAACATCAAGTGGCTGAAGAAGATGGGAAAAATGTGATGATATACATAATAGAATGATCATGTTCTAAGTGCAGAATTGATCAAATTCAGATGATATAGCTTCTATGGCCATCAAGGATCAACAATTGATATTTGTTAATTGCACAGACATGGGTATGCTTATAAAATACCTCTTTAACCCAAAGTAAGCTAAGTTGATCATTAGTCTAGCCATTCTCACTGACACCAATCACCCAATCTGATGGTATATCTCTATACTATAAAGATTGGTGCATCTTTCCTGCAAAGATAATCATTGGAGGTAGAGCTCATCCAGTTGAATTGATTGACTCAATGACAGTCACCCACTTGCGATTTCCAGGCTGTATAAATCTAGCACAGCTAGACAATTGATCTGATCCAGTGATAACCTTGGCAGTTGATATCACACCCATTTAAAAGCCAGTCTCATCAAAGTTATAGATATCTTGATCAACCACATCATACTGTTGAATAACATTCTGCACATGTTGAAACCATTCATGAATGATCTTTGAGTCTTCACATTGAGCCTGTTGATAATTATATTTCCAGTTATATTTTGATTGAAGCTTCTTGTGGCAGTTAATAAAGTTTTGCACCCAGTATTTGCCAACAGTGGATAAAGTAGTTGATGTTAATTTTGACTACTCAGCTAGTAATAGATTTGCCATTTGCTGTACAGTAGTAGCCTGCAATGGCAGACTATGTTGATCCATGGATAATATCCATTCCACAAGGGTAGATTCTTTAGTAGGGATGAACTTTTGATTATTTGGTGTTGAATCAGTGCATGCAGTTTGACCTTGAAAACAGGTAGTTAAAATTGATCTTAAGACATCATATGCACAAGCAGCAGCCCTAATACTAGAGAATTGGCCATTTTAAAAGGCTCTAATAGCAAGAAGAATTCTGCCTTCTTTAGAGGTATTTTGATTGCTTTGTGGTGTAGACATCTTGATTTAAAATGGTTGAACGCGTCGCGTGTTGTGGTAGGTGGCCAGCTCGCTTATATAGCCAGCTCGCTTATAGATTACATTATCTCATTGCAATTAGTCAGCATCTTAGATCTTTAAGACATCTTATAATATAAAAAAAACAGAAGTCCACAGGAAAATTAACTCTATCTATCAGATACATTAAAAATCCAGAGATATATTCAATAGTGTGAAGAATCACAATAAACTATTAAAATATTAGCTATATAGAAAGATACAAATTCTAGAACTGTCTATACAAGCATGACAAAAGATTACTGCTGATATTATAACAAAATTGCTGTCTTTAATGAATCTGATCACAAAGATTATCTATACAATTATATAACTGACTAAATACACAATTCTTTGATCAATACCTAAAGATATTATTGCAGAAGGATTAGCAATTCTAATGCTTTAAGAAGTAACTGAACTATCGGATAAATTTATAACTGATTGAGACGTGTTATTTTCTTCAAGATTTTAAACAACAGTTATAAAAGCTATTAAGATTGATGAACAATTATCTACAGCAAATCACCCACAAACTAATAGATAATCAGAAAGAATGATCAGACTGTGGAGTAATATAAATACTGTATTTCATAAATTTGAGACAACACTCAAGAATAATCTGGAATCCAGATTGAAAGAGAATATAAATCTGGGAACACTATAATTATGGCTACAAAATTAAAGTAATTACATTTATAAATTGCCAAGAATATTGAATGAGCTAAAGATTAGATAAAATAATTTAATAACTAAGTCTATAAAAAAGAGAATCTATCTTTTGCAACAAATAATAAATCAGAAAAATTTCAACTTAAAAAGCAAATAATCAAGTGACAAGCTTAATGCTATCAAATATAAACTATATATAATTAAGAAGAAACTGTCAAATAACTATAAACTTAAGCTGCCAGCAAGAATAAGAGTTTATCCAATTTTCCACATCTCATTGCTTGAGCCAACAACCAATGCAGAATTGAGTCAAGACAAAGTAACTGAAGAAGAATAAAAAGTTAAGAAAGTATGAAAGTTAGACAAAGAACAGATTTACTATCTAATTAAACAAAAAAAATACTCATCAGAAGAAAATACTTGAAAATCAGTTAGAAATCTTTATTAAATTGCCGTGAGAAGATTTGCAAATTCTATTAAAAAAAAGATAGTAGTGCTGCTTAGAGATTATTGTAAGATTTCATCAATTTGGCTGTCAGATTGTTGGGAAAGAGCTAGAAGGGAAGAGATGATTAACAAGCTTCAAACTTATTAATAAGATATTCAAGTTCTGCAGATTCTTTAGAGAAAGAAGAATTTTTCTTATCTAATTGATTGAAGACAAATATATTATGCTTTAATATCTGAGAATCATACTTAGGCAACAGTTAACATTAAGATTTTTTAATGAAGCAAAGTGTTCTGCAAATCATTCCTCAATATTTATCTTTTAAAGCTTTAATTTGTGCATTCAAATCAGTCTCTATATGTTCTAACTTGAACCACTCTTCATTACTGTGATGATGCCACTTGCAGAGATGATCACAATAGATACAAGATAAACACTTTTAAATAATAGATCTATAATGCAGAGAAGGTTATTATGAACACAAAAAATTCACACTACTTTAATAAGAGAACTATATTTTTCAATCCTGTCAGCCTGAGCAAATTCAAGATAGCAATTGCAAAGCATGATAAGGTTCCATATCAAGAAAAATTGCAAGCTACTGATGAATAAAGAAGGATCTATTTATAGTTTCAAGAATAAAAGCTGAAAGAAAAGAGGATTTTCAGAAAAATAAGGCCTTAAAGAAGATGTAGGGTGATACAAAGTCCAATAAGAGATAATAAAAAGACTAGATAGAGAGGAATAAAAAAGAGTGCAAGACATATAACTGGAAGTAATACGTATATATAGAGAAGTCAGTCTGACTTCCAGGAAACTGTGCTAGTTTGGAAGAAGAGAAGAAAGATATATCAACAAACTGACTATTATAAGAGACAATATAAGAACACTCTTTCTCAGGCAAGAAGCTACTTCTCTTGATTGTGTCTTATTCTTATACAGATCTTAAGATCTAGGTATTCAACTGATTTACCTGTTCTTAGTTTCTTGACTCCTATCAATTATCTCACTTTAAGAATAACAGTTCAACAGTTGATACCTTTTGACAATCAACTATGCTATATTATTGAATAATGTCTTGCATATATTGAAATCATTGACAGATAATCTTAAATTTTTATATTAGGCTTATTATATGCAACTATGTTTAAAGCTTATCATGCTGGCTGATAAAGTTGCAAACCCAACATTTACTAATAGTAGGTGGATTAAATAGATTTGTGTGCCAAGCTAGTATTAAATTGGCTATTGCTAAACTGTACTAGCTCTAAGTGCTAGATCATGTTAATTTATTGATAGTATTTATTTCGAAAGAGTATTTTCTTTTAATAGAAGTCAGTTTCTAACTATTAGATGTTAAATTAGTATATACAGTATAATCACAAAGACAGTAAGGCAATAGTTAAATATAAGATATTGTATGTGTTTGCAGCAGCTCAGATACTTGAAAATTAACTATTTTTAAAAGCTTAAATAACTAAAACAATTCTGCCTTCTTTTAAAGTATCTTTATTGCATTGCAATATTGACATCTTGATTTGAATTCATTAAACATGTTATAGGTTGGGGATTGTGTAGCACTCAGTTATATGTGGCTCTTGCTTATAGATTATGTTAAATATCTTTATCTGACTTAAGTATTTTAAGGTTTTGTCAATTAATAACAGAATAGTGCAGAACTAATTAAAATAATATAACCTCTATAGCTATTAAAGATTAATTTAAATCAATATTCGCAATTATTTTTTAATAATAATATTTAGCTTCTAGTAATTCATACAGAGTTTAACAAATAATATGGTGATACAGAGAACACATCACTAGAGACTATATAAAACTGTTATCCAGATTTTTTATTAAATACTTTTTAGTACCTTTCAGTTTTTCTATAGACCACTTATACAGAGAATTATATTCTAAAGAGTAAAATTTTAATAGTCAGCTAATATTATGATTATATAAATAAGATAATAATCTATCAGAAGTCTTCTTAAAAATATTTTTATAATTTAAATTAGACTGATAGATTTTGATTAATCAAATTCTTTTTATTGTTATTGTTGTTTATAGAGCTTCTCTTCTGTACGATAATCTAATTATAAAAACTTAAAGATCTCACTCCCTAATTTTAAATGCTTTAGTGAAAATCTGCAGCTTCAATTAATACTACATTAATTATAAAAAGAGTTCTCTTAATATCTTCTTTTAAATTTTTGATTATTTAATAATAGATTTTCAGAAGTTTGTCTCTATAATCTATATCTACTTAATCTAATTTTAAATACTAATTAGACTAGATTAAGTATTGATTTCTAATGTTCAGTTATATTGTGCTTCTTACATTACTTTCTTTTAAAAATTATATTATGATGTTCTAAGTTTATAATTAGTATAGGTATATCAGTGTCTCTGTCCATCTATAGTTATATAAAAAATAATGATATAGATTATTTTTCAATCTTTTCATTATAACTGTAGATATAGCAGTCAAATTTTAAAATTACTATAAAATTATCTATTACAGCAGATAGAAATATCTGATCTGTATTAAGACTTTATTTAGAAGCATACATTTTAGTGATTGAGGCTGATCAAGAGCTATTTCTGTTAAGATTTAAAATTTCTTTCTATTGTACTGAGTATTTTGATGAGACAAGTTTCTGAACAAGCTCTTAATGAAAACTTCACTTCTTTAGATGATTTCATTCTCTTTTAATATAGAAGGGAGGGATTATTATTATTCTTTGTGTGTGTGACAGAATAATTTTTTTCAATAGATTCTTTGATTTGTTGATAGATATCCTCTAAATCTGACTAACTGTTAACAAAGAACTAGTCATACAATTAGAAGCAGACTAGACATTGACAGTGCTATTTTTATAAAAGTCAGTATTTATACTGCCATGTAAAAGCAATAAATAGAGTATACTGTATTTTATTAAATATATAATATATTTGAAGCAGAGCAGAATATCTAAGAGTAGCAAAACTAATATAATAAAAAATAGAAAAAACTTAAAAAGACTAAGGCCAGAAATGAGTAATTATAATTTGACAAGCTCATCTAAAAAATTAAAAAATTTAAAATGCTGGTCTGACTGCTGTTAACTCAACTTAGACTTAGCTTTAACTAGATAAAGATACTTCTATCTAGTTTTTATTTTATAATTATTTCAGGATGCTATTTTGCACAGTTTTATTCACTCTTTAATTAAGTCTAAAAAGATAATATTATATATTTAAGCTTTAGAAGTTCATTAAGATTTATTTTTGACTAACAGATTGTAGGGTTACTCATTACTTTAAAAATATTTTTTATCTTGCTGAAGGTGGCCTTATTTTTTGTAGTTTTTATACTTTATCTTAGCTTTAATTACTTGTATATTCTATCTGATTATAATCTTCTAAATCAGAAATAAAAAACCAGAAAATAAATCTTAAAAATATTAAATAAATTTAAGCGGAAGAAAGAAACTGATAGCATTTACTAATATAATTTAAGCTATTACAGATAATTATTTTTTATTTAATTACAACTTGATATTATCCAGACTTCATCCCCTAAGTGATAAAGATAAAAAGATAGTCAATAAAATATTTAACTAATTATATATATCTAAGAAAAGATGAGCTGAACAATAAAGCATATATTACTTATCTTCTCAGTATTTATAATCTAAATAATAAATCAAGCAGAGTAAATAAATAGTATAAAAAGACTATAACTAATATCTGCAGACTCAATAGAATTACTAATATAATATCTATCTTATATCTCTTTAATTAGATAACATCTTCTTAACAGCTGATAAGTTGTTTATTTTAATTCTTAATATAATAGCATTTTTCTATCAGTGGTATATCTATTTAATGAACTGTTATTAATTATATTACACAGAAGGCAAGAGATAATAATGTTATAAAGAGCTTTAATCAAGATATAACTATAAATATAACTATCAACAAGCTCAATATAAAGATTTAAAGATTATTTATAAATGGGTTTAATATATGCAAGATATTATTCAACAGTATAATGTGGTTAATCAAGATATTTATAATTTTGATGAAACTATTTTTATATAAATGTAATATTAACACTCATGATTACTGACCTAAATTAATTAATTATTTAAGATTGATATAATCAAAGAATTGCAAATAAGTCAATGTGATTAAACTAATTAATTTATTTGAATGAGTCTTATCTCTCATGATCATATTTGCAGAAAAGATGCATCAAGCTTCATAATATAGAGATATATTATTAGATTGAGTGATTAATATAAGTGAGAATAACTGAACAACTTAGCTTGCTTTAAATAAAAGAAATATTTTTAAATGCTTATAACGATTGATTAAGTATTAATTATCAATCTTTAATAGCAATAAATGTTATATCTAAATTTGATCAGTTCTGCATTCAGAATATAATTATTCTATTGTGCATGTTAGTATTTCTCTCATCTTCTTTAATTATTTGATGTTGACTGCTTTTCATCTTTAATAAAAAAAGATATATAGGCAGAAAATTGAATATAGCATGCAGCTGAGCATCAATTATATTGATAAATAGAACTTTCTGATTGCATATCAATATATAAAAAAAGCTTTATCTATATTTAATGTCTACAGTAGATTTGCAGCTACTAAACTGGTTTACATCAGATAGATCAAATACTTTTGCAACTTTATATTTTGATAAAATATCTATACTACAGCAATTAATCAGCATCTTAGATTTCTAAAACTTCTTATAATATTAAGGAATTGAAGCTTTAGATCTAGACTTTTAAGCATCTTTTAAAGCATTATTTATAAAGGCCATCAAGTTCAATCAAGCAAGCTCTTAATTGATCAGTTAAGAGCTATCAGATTACAATATATAATATTGTTCTTTGTGCAAAAAATAGAGAGCTATAAGCTGTCAATCAATATTAGAAAAGAAAAATGCATCTAGATTCTATATAGCTATTGGGGACATTCTAACAGCTGCAGAGAGATTGAAATATATACAGCAAGCTGATCAAGTATATAAAAAATAATTGAGCAGTCAGATCCACAGTTAGTAAAGTGAGCGTCATTAGAATATAGTGAAAAATATTAGAATATACTATTAGACAATGCTCTAATTATTAATTTAAATATTTAAAATTTAGTCAACATTGGATATTCTAATTCAAATATGGCAGTTGAAATCGGTGATAAAGATATCACCTAGTGGATGGTGTGGTACTCAGATAAATGTGGCTCTCACTTATAGATTATGTTACATAAAAAAGATGATTAAGCAATTAGATTTATAGTCAGTAAAGCAGGTATTACTGCAGTGCAGCACATATTATAATATACTAGATTATACCAGTTTAATATCTTAATTACTAAAAATTGATTTCTACTGTATATAGCTTGCTGTTATATATTAGTTATTGAATATACCAGGTGGTAGGCAGGTGATCTGCTTGCTTGAGTAATCCACTTGCTTGTGGATTATGTTACAGAACTTATTTCTAATATTTTTAAAATAATAGATAAGCCTGTTAGCATACTATATAAAAAGGTAAGCAAAAATTTAGTTAAAATCTAAACAGAAATAATCCCTGACTCTAGAAAAATCTCTTAACTATTTAAACTAAAGATAATCTAATTCACCGATAACAAACTATTCTATAAAAAAGAAAGAGAGAAAGTACAGATAACAGATAAAAAACTTTTATATTATGTTAGTTTACAATTATAATAGAGTTATAAGGGAACTACCTAGTAACTAATTACAGTTTATTAAAAAAAGAGATTAGACTAAATGCTTCAGATTTTTTTTTTTAGATCTTTAAATATAAAAATCGAGCTATTTATATAAATATAAAAAGGACTCCGTTACAGACTTTAAAACTACTTTTAGATAAATTTAAATATTTTTATATACCTTATATAAGGATGAAGTATTCTGTGGTTTTTAAAAAAAATCTAAAATATAAATATTTTCTATCTAAAAATAGAAGAATATTAATAATAAAAGATTAAGCTAAGATAAGATTAAATTTCTCTGCACATTAAAGAACCCTAAGCATTTAATTTAACTAAATAATTATATAACTATATATTAAACTGCAGCCATCTGATAGAGCCACTTTAAAAATAAAATACTTCTTTAGCGGACATCTTATAAAGATAATATATATATAAAAGATGTGAAGTGAACACAGCTGTAAGAAAATTATTTACTGAGAAATTAAAGATATTTAGTAATTTACAGACTGAGTTTGCAAAAGAAGAATTTCTAATTATTGTATAAGTACTGTACTCTGAATATTAATTTAAATATTTTAAGAAGTATAGGTGTGCTGCAATAAATACCACTTGATTAAAAAAACTAAGAAATTCATGTATTCTGTCTTCTAGAAACTTAATCCATTTTAACCTCTATGTCACACAAAAAAGTCTGAGAATATATTAATACTGCCCTGATGATATATCTTCTAAGTAAATTATAAAATTACTATAATTTGCTTTAAAGATCATTGTCTCTTATTTCTTCTCATATCATCTCTATAGACTTTATTATGATATTATCTATATTAAACTCTGAAGAATATAATGTAATAATAAATAAGTTTATAAAATGAGTTATCTCACTAACTGATAAAGATATTTACGATGCTCAGCAATAAGCTGAATAACTAGGAAATCTTTTGAATTATTATTTTAGATTGAAATAAGTTCTTATCTAATTTATAATCATATATATTAAAGATCCTAAAGTTGAACTACTCCAGTTAACAGTATATTTTTTACACACAATAGCCAATCTAAAAAATTGTTCCCCGTTATATGCTTATTTACCAAATAATTTGTAGCATAGTCTTAGACACTTTTATAACTACAGATAGTTCTAAACTTCATAAAGTATTTAATAGATTAATCAGTTCAGCAGTTAATATATAGAATTATTATAAAATCAGCTGTCTCTCTATCTTACGGTGATATATAAGATTTTATCTTAAAATCTACAGCTAAGGAAGTTGTGGCAGTAGCAGCAATTGCATCAAAGAGGCTTTATAATATAAAGCATAAGTTAATTTATTTTAAGAATTATATTCTAGTTTAGCTTTATAAGAGATATAACGTAATTCACCAACGAGCGAGCGTCACCAACAAGCAAGCGGCAGTCCGAGCGAGCTGTGCCTGAATATCTGCCCTGAATGCCGCAACACCTATTATATTAAATATTCTATAAAAAAAGCGCCTATATACATGAAATTGAAGCTATCTACTAGGGCATCCAGTCCTAGTATGTCCAATCTTATGGCAGTTACTGCACTGCAGTGGTGCTCACTTTTTTGGCTCCTGTACCTCACCTACTGCTTGATCAGCTTCTTGAATAAGCTGCTGGCCTTGAGCACCTGTTAGGATCCCCCCTGAAGCAATAAAGGATCTAGGGGCTTCTCTCTTTTGTCTTTGATGCTTATTGGCAGCTTGAAGCTCTTTCATCTGCTGCTGAAGCATGAGAACCTCATGCATAGTAGATTTGCATGCCTTTGCTAGCTGACCAATTGCTTGATTTGGGGGGCTTTGAGAATGCCAGTCAATAAGCTCCTTGATAAGTTGCATCTGCTTTTGCACCTCTGCAGTAGAATGAGGAGTCTTTGCAGTCCAGAGACCATGAGAAGAAGAAGGTGGTGTAATCTCTTTAGCCTGAATATCAAGTATA